>PJTQ01000008.1_pt1 | contig 573763 bp, 491 predicted proteins | sample 1512231 | NCBI WGS metagenome assembly PJTQ01 (sample SAMN08177688, study PRJNA422409) | Soil metagenome, whole genome shotgun sequencing project. | isolation source: Soil (3) enriched on wood chips | place: USA: Madison | collected 2015-01-15 | reverse complement strand
GCTAAGCCCTTCAGCGCCGATGGTACTGCACTCGCCAGGGTGTGGGAGAGTAGGACGCCGCCGGACACCATTCAGAAGAAGCCACCCCACACGGGGTGGCTTCTTCTGTTTCCCCGGCAGTTCGCGCGCCTCGACGGGCCAGTCGCGGCATTGACTCGACCGGGTCTGAAGGGGCTGTTGCCGAAGTGTGGTGAGCGCGTGACGCGCGGATGCGTCACGGCGGCGTCGAGCCAGGTCCGGTCACCAGGCCCGCTCACCCACCGCCGGGCCGGCTTGCTCGAGAGCGGTCCGCCGTCGCGCATGGGCGACCTGCCGCGGCCGGCTGCGGGGAGGGCGTCGAGCGGGTCTGAGGCGCTTCGCCGCGCGCTCGCGCATCCGGAGCGCTGATGCCGCGCGGGACTGCCGACTCGGGCGTGTCCGGAGGGCTCGTGGCTCCAGGTCCGACGGACGGCGGGTGTCCGCCTGCGGCCCGTCTTCGATCTCCCGGCTGTGCACGATCACAGTCAGGTAACGAAGTGACCCGTGACTGGGTCGGCGGGTTCCGCTTCAGGACGCGGTTGTGGTTGAGTGTGCACGTTCACAGACCGTGAACGTGCACAGTGCAGTGCGAACGACCCGACGGAGTGTCATGCCCTTCCCGAGCTGGCCCACGAATGACGCGATCTGCTTCGGCGGTGACTACAACCCCGAGCAGTGGCCCCGCGAGGTGTGGGACGAGGACGTGGTCCTCATGCGCGAGGCCGGGGTCAACCTGGTCAGCGTCGGGATCTTCTCGTGGGCGCTGATCGAGGTCGCCGAGGGTGTGTTCGACTTCTCCTGGCTCGACGACCTGCTCGACCTGCTGCACCACAACGGCATCGCGGTCGACCTCGGCACCCCCACTGCGTCGCCGCCGGCGTGGTTCTTCTCGGCGTACCCGCACGCACGCGTGGTCGCCAAGGACGGGACGGTCCTGGGCTTCGGGTCGCGAGGGATGGCCTCGCCGAGCTCGCCCGAGTACCGGGCTGCGGCGGTGCGCGTCGCGAGCGAGCTCGCGCGTCGGTACGCGCAGCACCCGGCCGTCGTGATGTGGCACGTGCACAACGAGTACGGCGCTCCGGTGGGCGAGGACTACTCGGAGACGGCCGTCGCGGCGTTCCGGGTGTGGCTCCAGGAGCGACACGGCTCGCTCGAGGCGCTCAACGCGGCGTGGGGCACCGCGTTCTGGGGTCAGTGGTACACGCAGTGGGACCACATCGGCGCGCCGCACGCCACGCCGACCGTCGCGAACCCCGCGCAGAAGCTCGACTTCGCGCGGTTCACCGACCACCAGCTGCGCGCGTGCTTCGTCGCCGAGCGCGACGCGATCCGCGCACACGCCGAGCAGCCGATCACGACGAACTTCATGGCCAACGAGTGCCCGGGAACGGATCTGTTCGCCTGGGCGCGCGAGGTCGACATCGTCTCGAACGACCATTACCTCACCGCGGCCGACGAGCGGAACCACGTGGGTCTCGCGCTCGCCGCGGACCTCACGCGATCCGTCGCCGGCGGTGCGCCGTGGATCCTGCTCGAGCACTCCACGTCGGCGGTGAACTGGCAGGCGCGCAACGTCGCCAAGCGCCCCGGGGAGATGGGCCGCAACTCGCTGTCGCACGTGGCGAGGGGCGCCGACGGGATCATGTTCTTCCAGTGGCGCGCGTCGCGCTCGGGGGCGGAGAAGTTCCACTCGGCGATGCTTCCCCACGCGGGCACGTCGTCGCGCGTCTGGCGCGAGGTGGTGCAGCTCGGGCAGGACCTCGCGGCGTTGGCGCCGATGCGCGAATCTCGCGTCGAGGCCGACGTGGCGATCCTGTGGGACGCCGAGTCGTTCTGGGCGCAGGACCTCGAGTGGCGCCCCTCGGTCGACGCGCAGCACAAGGAGCGCGTCCGGGCGTACTACGAGCGCCTGTGGCGCGACGGCCTCACGGTCGACTTCGCGCAGCCGTCGCAGGACCTGAGCCGGTACCGCCTCGTCGTCGCGCCCGCCTCGTACCTGCTGCGCGCGCAGGACGCCGCGCACCTCACGCGCTACGTCGAGGCGGGCGGGACGCTCGTCGTCTCGTACTTCTCGGCGGTGGTCGACGAGCACGACGCGGTGCACCCCGGCGGCTTCCTCTCGCCGCTGCGCGACGCGCTCGGCGTGACGGTGGAGGAGTTCCTGCCGTTGCGGGCGGGCCAGAGCACGCAGGTGTCCTGGCACCCGGACGGCGAACCGGCGGCGCTCCTGACGGCCGACGTCTGGCAGGACGACCTCGTCGTGCACGACGCGCAGGTCGTCGGGACGTACGTCGACGGGCCGGCGGCCGGGAGGCCGGCGGTCACGCGCCACACGCACGGCGCGGGTTCCGGCTGGTACGTCTCGACGAGGCTCGACATCGACGGCCTCGCGCCCGTGATGGCCGCGGCGTACACCGACGCCGGGATCACTCCCCGCGGGTTGCCGCTCGACGTGGAGGTCGTCACACGCCACGGCGCGGACGCCGACTTCGTCGTCGCGATCAACCACACCGCCGAGGACGTCAAGGTCGACCTCGGCGACGGCCACGAGCTCCTGCGCGACGCGCCGGTGGCCGGGGCCATGAGCATCTCCGCAGGTTCGGTGGCGGTGCTCCGCACCGCCCGGCACCACGGAGGTGATGGCCGACCGTAGAGCCCCGGGCGCCCGCCTGAGGCGCCGCCCGTTGCAGTTCGGTTCACCACGTCGCAGCGCCGCGACGCCCCAGGGCGCGCGCGCGACGGCACCTACCGGAAGGACTCCCATGCGCAAGACCCTGATCCGCACGGCGGCCGTCGCCGCCGCCCTGACGTTCCTCGCCGCGTGCAGCAGCAACGAGACCCCGGCGGCGGAGACGACGAGCCCCGCGGCTGCCGAGACGACCGAGCCGGCCGGCGGCGCCACCGGCGCGCTGACCATCTGGGTCGACGAGAACCGCAAGCCCGCGGTCCAGGCCGCGGTGGACATCTACAACAAGACGAACCCCGGCGTGACGGTCGAGCTCGTGCAGAAGAACTTCGAGGACATCCGCGCCGACTTCCTCGCCCAGGTCCCCACCGGCGAGGGCCCGGACATCACGATCGGTGCGCACGACTGGCTCGGCTCGTTCATCGTCAACGGCGTGGCCGAGCCCGTCGACCTCGGCGACAAGGTCTCGGAGTTCGAGTCCGTCGCGACGCAGGCGTTCACGTACGACGGGCAGATGTACGGCCTGCCGTACGCGCTCGAGACGGTCGCGATCGTGCGGAACACCGCGCTCGCCGACTCGACGCCGGCCACCTGGGACGAGCTGATCGCCAAGGGGACCGAGGCGAAGACCAAGTACCCGTTCGTCATCAACACCAACGGCACGACAGGTGACGCCTACACGTACTACGGGCTGCAGACGTCGTTCGGTGCACCGGTGTTCGTCCAGAACGCCGACGGCTCGTACACGAACGAGATCGGGATGGGCGGCGACGCCGGCCTGGCGTTCGCGACGTTCCTCGGCGAGAACGGCATGAAGGGCTCCCGCCACTTCTCCACCGACTGGACCTACGACGTCGCCAACCAGGAGTTCGCCGACGGCAACGCGCCGTACACGGTCGCCGGTCCGTGGGCGATCCAGACGTTCAAGGACGCGGGCATCGACGTCGCGGTCGACCCGATCCCGTCGGCCGGTGGCGAGACGGCAGCGCCGTTCGTCGGCGTCCAGGGCTTCTACCTGTCGGCGCAGAGCGAGAACAAGCTCGTCGCGAACGACTTCCTCGTGAACTACGTGGCGACCGCCGACGTCATCAAGGCGCTGTACGACGCCGACCCGCGCCTGCCCGCGATGACGGTCGTGGCCGACCAGGTCGCGTCCGACCCGATCGTGGCGGGCTACCTCGCCGCGTCGAAGAACGGTGCGCCCATGCCGTCCATCCCGGAGATGGGCGATGTGTGGGAGCACTGGAACGCCGCGGAGTCCTCGATCATCTCGGGTGCCGCGACGCCCGAGGCCGCGTGGACGAAGATGCTCACCGATCTCGAGGCCGCGATCGGCTGACGGACCGGGTCGGCGGCGAGGCCGCTGGCGTAGCCCTCGCCGCCGACCCTTCCCGCTCCGCGTACCACAGGCCTCCGGAGGAGACATGACCACCGAGCAGTCGCTCACCGCCGCCGTCGTCGGCGACGAACCGCCGCCGACGCGGCGCAGCAGGCAGTCCCATGCGCGTGCGTGGGACGGACTCGGCTTCGGCTTCCTCGCGAAGCTCGCGCTCATGGCGCTGGTGAACGCGCTCGGCGTCGCGGCCGGCTGGTCGGCCTACGTCAACGGCGCCTGGGTGCTGCTCGGCGTCATGGTGGGTCTGCTCGTCGTGGCGGACTGGGTCTACTTCAGCCGGCGGCCCGTCCCGCTCAAGTACCTGTTCCCCGGGCTGGCGTTCCTGGCCGCGTTCCAGCTGTTCACGATCGGCTACACGGGCTACGTCGCGCTGACCAACTACGGCACGGGGCACAACGTGACCCAGGCGCAGGCCGTCGACGCGCTGCTGAGCCAGAACGAGAAGAAGGTCCCCGACTCGCCGACCTACCCGCTCACGATCGTCGAGCAGGACGGCGAGCTCGGCTTCGCGATCGTCCAGGACGGTGCAGCCGCCGTGGGCACCGCCGACCAGCCGCTCGCCGCGGCACCCGACGCGACCGTCGCCGACGGCGTCGTGACCGCGGTCCCCGGGTGGCAGGTGGTGCCGAAGAACCAGGTGCTGAGCGACCCTGCGCTCGCGGACGAGGTGCTCGCGCTGCGCGTCCCGATCTCCGACACCGCCGAGGACGGCTCGATCCGCACCGGCGACGCCACGATCGGGTCCGTCTACCGCTCGGTCCTGGTGTACGACGAGGCCGCCGACACGCTGACCGACGCCGAGACGGGCGTGGTCTACCGAGCGACCGACGACGGGCAGTTCGTCGCCGAGGACGGCACGGCGCTGCCGGTCGGCTGGCGCGTGTTCGTCGGGTTCGAGAACTTCACGAAGGCGTTCACCGACGACACCTACGCCGGCCCGCTGCTGAAGATCGCGCTCTGGACGTTCGTGTTCGCCTTCGCGAGCGTGGTCGTCAGCTTCTTCTTCGGCCTCGTGCTCGCGCTGGTCTACAACGACCCGCGGGTGCGCGGTCGCCGCGTGCTGCGGACGCTGTTCATCCTGCCGTACGCGTTCCCCGCCTTCCTGTCCGCGCTCCTGTGGCGCGGCATGCTCAACGCCAACCCCGACTACGGGATCGTCAACCAGCTGTTCTTCTTCGGTGCGCGCATCGAGTGGCTCGACGACCCGACGCTCGCCAAGGTCTCGGTGATCCTGGTGAACCTCTGGCTGAGCTACCCGTACTGGTTCCTGGTCTGCACGGGTGCGCTGCAGTCGCTGCCCGGGGACGTGCAGGAGGCCGCCCGGATCGACGGCGCCGGCCGGTGGCGCACGTTCCAGTCGATCACGATGCCGTTGCTGCTCGTCTCGACCGCGCCGCTGCTGATCGCGTCGTTCGCGTTCAACTTCAACAACTTCACCCTGATCTACATGCTCACGGGCGGCGGGCCGCGGTTCACCGACACCTCGGCGACGCTCGGTCACACCGACATCCTGATCTCGATGGTGTACCAGATCTCCGGCGTCGCCGGCGGTCGGGCCGACTACGGCCTGGCCAGCGCGCTGTCGATCATCATCTTCGTGATCATCGGGGTGATCTCGGCGCTCATGTTCCGCCGTACTCGCCAGCTCGAGGAGGTCAACTGATGAGCGCGACCCACGTCCAGGACGGCGTGATGGCGACCCAGGCCGCTCTGCGTGCGCGCGGCCGCCGCAGGCGCTGGTTCGCCGAGGTGAGCTGGAAGTACCTGCTCGCGGTCGTGGTGATCGTCTACGCCGCGTTCCCGCTCGTCTACGTGCTCTCGGCGTCGCTCGCGAGCAGCGGCACGCTCACCGGCTCGACGCAGCTGTTCCGCTCGGTCACGTCCGCCAACTACCAGGCGCTCGACTCGACGCGGTTCTGGGAGTGGGCGGGCAACAGCCTGCAGGTCGCGGTGGTCACCGCGGCCGGCTCGGTGCTCATGGGCGCCGCGGCGGCGTACGCCTTCTCCCGGTTCCGGTTCCAGGGGCGTCGTGGCGGGCTGACGACGCTCCTGATCATCCAGATGTTCCCGCAGATGCTCGCGTTCGTCGCGATCTTCCTGCTGCTGCTCTCGCTCGGCGCGGTGATCCCGTCGCTCGGGCTGAACAGCAAGCTCGCGCTGATCTGCGTGTACCTGGGCGGTGCGCTCGGGTCCAACACGTTGCTCATGTACGGGTTCTTCAACAGCGTCCCGCGCGAGCTCGACGAGGCCGCGAAGATCGACGGGGCCTCGCACGCGCAGATCTACTGGACGATCATCCTGCGCCTCGTGACCCCGATCCTCGCGGTCGTCGGGCTCCTGTCCTTCATCGCGACGTTCGGCGAGTTCATCCTCGCGCGCGTGATCCTGACGTCCGAGAGCAACTGGACGCTCGCGGTCGGCATGTACGCGTGGGTCTCCGACCAGCTCAACGCCAACTGGGGCCTGTTCGCGGCGGGCGCCGTGATCGCCGCGCTGCCCGTGCTCGTGCTCTTCCTGGTGCTGCAGAAGTACATCGTCGGCGGTCTGACCGCCGGATCCGTGAAGGGCTGAGTCCGCTCGACTGCGCCCGCTGTGGTTCGACGACCCGTCGTCCGGGACGGCTCGTCGCTGCTCGTCCGACCCCTCTGGCTCGACGAAGGGAAGTCCCGTGCTGTCATCGTCGTCCGCACGTCCCCGCCGGCTCGCCGCGTTCGCCGCGTCCGCCGCCGCCGGTTCGCTCCTGGTCCTCACCCCGCCGCTGGCCGCCTCGGCGGCCGACGGCCCGGCGCCTGATGCTCCCGCCGGCATCGTCGTCGAGCCGGTCGAGGGCCTGCCCGCCGACTTCGTCCGCGGGGTCGACGTCTCGTCGGTCGTCGCGCTCGAAGAGAGCGGGGTCGTGTTCCGCGACGCCGCCGGGCGGCCCGCCGACCTGTTCGCGACGCTCGCCGCCTCGGGCGTGACCGACGTGCGGGTGCGCGTCTGGAACGACCCGTACGACGCGCACGGCGCGGGCTACGGCGGTGGCACGGTCGACGTCGACCGCGCGGTGGAGATCGGCCGGCGGGCGACCGCCGCCGGGCTCGGCGTCCTGGTCGACTTCCACTACTCCGACTTCTGGGCGGACCCCGCCAAGCAGTCGGCGCCCAAGGCGTGGGCGGGCCTCACGGTGGACCAGACGGCCGACGCCGTCGAGGCGTTCACGACGACGAGCCTGCAGCAGTTCGAGGACGCGGGCGTCGACGTCACGATGGTCCAGGTCGGCAACGAGACGAACAACGGCGTCGCGGGCGTCTGGGTCGCGGACAACGGCTGGGACTGGGGCGAGGTCGCGAAGATCTACTCCGCCGGGAGCGCCGCGGTGCGCGCCGTGCTCCCCGACGCGCTCGTCGCGCTGCACTTCACGAACCCCGAGAGCAGCGGCTCGTACAGCTGGATCGCGAGCGAGCTCGCCGAGCACGACGTCGACTACGACGTGTTCGCCTCGTCGTACTACCCGTTCTGGCACGGCTCGCTCGACAACCTCACGAGCGTGCTCAGCCAGGTCGCGACCACGTACGACAAGAAGGTCATGGTCGCCGAGACGTCGTGGGCCGCCACGCTCGAGGACGGCGACGGGCACCCGAACACCGTGCGCGCCGGCCAGAACGACGCGAACCTGCCCTACCCGATCAGCGTGCAGGGCCAGGCGAACGCGTTCCGCGATGTCGTCGAGGCCGTGCACGAGGTCGGTGACGCGGGCATCGGCGTCTACTACTGGGAGCCCGCGTGGCTGCCGGTCGGGTCGCCCACGCAGGACAACGCGACGCTCTGGGAGCGGGACGGCTCCGGCTGGGCGTCGAGCGCCGCGGGCGAGTACGAGGACGACGCGGCGACCTGGTACGGCGGCTCGTCGTGGGACAACCAGGCGCTGTTCGACGTCGAGGGCGAGCCGCGCGCCTCGCTCGGCGTGTTCGGGGCCGTCGTGACCGGTGCGGACGCCCCGAGGGCCACGTACGAGGTGGCGCCCGCGACGGTCGCGGTCGACGACGGTGCGGCGATCACGCTGCCCGCCACGGTGAGCGTGACCTACAACGACGCGACCACGGCCGACGTCCCGGTCACCTGGAGCGACTCGGTCGAGTGGATCTCCGGCCCGGGCACGTACACGGTCTCGGGCACGACGAGCGACGGCGACGCGGCGCGCGCGGTCGTGACCGTCCGCGCGGTCGGCGCGGGCGTGAACCACGTGCAGGAGCCCGGCTTCGAGACGTGGGGCTGGCCGGCCTGGGCGTTCGACGGGACCGCGGCGGAGTGGAAGCCGGGAGACGCCTTCGAGGGCAGCTACGCCGTGAACCTGTACGTCGCCGAGGACCGCAGCGGCTCGGTGCGTCAGACGATCACTGGCTTGGAGCCGGGCGCGTACACGCTGTCCGCCGCCGCGGCCGGGGACGGAGAGGCCGCGGGCGACACGGTCGAGCTGTTCGCGACCGTCGACGGTGCGACGAGCACGGCGCCGTTCAGCCTCGACGGCTGGAAGGTCTGGAGCCGACCGACCTTGCCGGTCGTCGTCGGTGAGTCGGGGACGGTCACGGTCGGCGCGCAGTTCGACCTGACCGCGGGTGCGTGGGCGTGGCTCGACGCGTTCTCGCTCGTGAGGACGGTCGACCCCCCCGACACGTCCGAGCTGACCGCAGCGATCGCGGCCGCGGACGAGGTCTCGCCGCACCGCTTCACCGCGCAGTCGTCGGCGGCGCTCGCGCGTGCCGTCGAGATCGGCCGGATCGTGCTCGCCGGCGGCGACCTCGTGGCGCAGGACCAGGTCGACGCGGCCACGGCGCTCGTCCTCGCGGCGACCGCGGGCGTCGTCGTCGCACGCGAGGCGACGCCGCGGGTGACCGCGTCGTCGCCGCGCGTCGCGCACGGGCAGGCCGCGCAGGTCACGGTCACGGTCGCCGCGGGCTCGACGGAGCGACCCACCGGGGACGTGGCCGTGACGGTGGACGGGACCACGGTCGACGCCGAGCTCCGCTACGCCGACGAGGGCACCGTCGTCGTGCCCCTCCCGGTGCTGGCGCCCGGCACGCACGCGGTCACGGTCGCGTACGGCGGCGACTGGAAGGTCGTCCCGGGGACCGCGCGCGCGACGGTCAGGGTCGCGAGGGCCGTGGCGACCGTCACCGGCCGGCTGCAGAGGTCGACGATCACGCCGACCGAACGGGCCAAGGTGGACGTCGTCGTGACGGCTCCCGCCGGCCTGATCCCGACCGGCACGGTCACCGTACGGGCCGGGCGGTACGCGCAGGTCGCGACGCTGCGCTCGTCGGCCAAGGGCAAGGTCACCGTGACCCTGCCGCGGATGACGTCGCGCGCGGAGCGCACGGTCACGGTCACGTACTCGGGCGACGCGTCGCTCACCGCGGCGTCCGCGGTGGTCGGGACGCTGCGCGTCGCGAAGGCCGTGCCGCGCGTGACGGCGACGCTCGAGCGCGCGTCGGTCTCGGCGTCGCAGCGGGCGAAGGTCACGGTCCGGGTCTCGGCGCCGGGGGTGGCCGCGCCCACCGGCCGGGTGACCGTGCGGATCGGCGCGACGAGCCACGTCGTGGCCCTCCGTGCGGCCGACCAGGGCCGGGCGACCGTCGAGCTGCCGCCGCGGACGGCGGGCACGTACACCGTCCGCGTCAGCTACCTGGGCAGCGCGAGCGTGCTCGCGGGGAAGGCGGCGCCGCTCACGTTGCGCGTCCGCTGAGCCCAGGACGACGCGAGGGCGGTGACCGACGGCTGCGGTCACCGCCCTCGTGGTGCGTCGGTCAGACCTCCTGCTGCAGGAAGATCGCGCCCAGCGGGGGGACGCGCACGAGCGCGGAGTACGGCCGGCCGTGGTGCGGGTCCGGCTGCGCCTCGACGACGCCGAGGTTGCCGACGCCCGAGCCGCCGTACTCGTGCGCGTCGGTGTTGAAGACCTCGGTCCACCGGCCGCCGGCGGGCAGCGCGAGCCGGTAGCTCTCGTGCGGCGTGCCGGCGAAGTTGACCAGCACCACGAGCGGCGGCGTCGCCGTGCCCTTGCGCAGGTAGGCGAGCACGTTGTGGTCCGCGTCGTCGGAGTCGATCCACTCGAAGCCGTCGGGCGTGTGGTCGAGCTGCCACAGCGCCGGGGTGCGCTGGTAGAGCGCGTTGAGGTCGCGCAGCATGCGGTGCACGCCGGCGCGCAGCGGATCGTCCAGGGCCCACCAGTCGAGCGAGCGGGACTCGCTCCACTCGTCGGGCTGCGCGAACTCCTGGCCCATGAACAGCAGCTTCTTGCCCGGGTGGGTCCACTGGTAGGCGTACAGCGCGCGCACGCCCGCGGACTTCTGCCAGTGGTCGCCCGGCATCCGGGCGTACACCGAGCCCTTGCCGTGCACGACCTCGTCGTGCGAGATCGGCAGGAGGTACTGCTCGGAGAACGCGTAGACCATCGAGAACGTGATCTCGCCGTGGTGGTACCGGCGGTGGATCGGCTCCTCCTTGAGGTACCGGAGCGTGTCGTTCATCCAGCCCATGTTCCACTTCAGGCCGAAGCCGAGGCCGTTGTGGTCGGTGGGCGCCGTGACGCCGGGCCAGGCGGTGGACTCCTCGGCGATCATCATCGTGCCGGGCGCCCGGCGGTACGCGGTCGCGTTGGTCTCCTGCAGGAAGGCGATCGCGTCGAGGTTCTCGCGCCCGCCGTGCTTGTTGGGGCGCCACTGCCCGGGTTGGCGCGAGTAGTCGAGGTAGAGCATCGAGGCGACCGCGTCCACGCGCAGCGCGTCGACGTGGAACTCCGTGAGCCAGAAGACGGCGTTGGCGACGAGGAAGTTGCGCACCTCGTTGCGGCCGTAGTTGAACACGTACGTGCCCCAGTCGGGCTGCTCGCCGAGCAGCGGGTCCGGGTGCTCGTACAGCGCCGTGCCGTCGAACTGCGCGAGCGCCCACTCGTCCTTGGGGAAGTGGCCCGGCACCCAGTCGACGATCACGCCGATGCCCGCGCGGTGCAGCGTGTCGATCAGGTAGCGCAGGTCGTCGGGGTGGCCGAACCGTGAGGTCGCGGCGTAGTACCCGGTCACCTGGTAGCCCCACGACGGCGCGTACGGGTGCTCCGCGACGGGCAGCAGCTCGACGTGCGTGAAGCCCAGGTCCAGGACGTACTCGGTGAGCTGGTGGGCGAGGTCGCGGTACGACAGGCCCTGGCGCCACGAGCCGAGGTGCACCTCGTAGACCGACAGCGGGCCGGTGTGCGGGTCGGTCGCGGCGCGGGCCGCCATCCACTCGTCGTCGGTCCACGTGTAGGTGGACTCGACGACGACCGACGCGGTCGCGGGCGGGACCTCGGTGCCGCGGGCCATGGGGTCGGCCTTCTGGCGCCATGTGCCGTCGTGCGTAAGGATCTCGAACTTGTAGCGAGCGCCCGCGGTCACGGTGGGGACGAACAGCTCCCAGATGCCCGAGTCGCCGAGCGAGCGCATCGCGTGGGTCGCACCCTGCCAGTAGTTGAAGTCGCCGACGACGCGCACCGCGCGCGCGTTGGGCGCCCACACGGCGAACGACGTGCCGTGCACCTCGCCGAGCGTGCTCGGGTAGGTGCGCACGCGAGCGCCGAGCACGGTCCACAGCTCCTCGTGGCGACCCTCGCGGATGAGGTGACGGTCGAGCTCCTGAACGGTCGGCAGGAACCGGTACGGGTCGTCGGCGAGGGTCGTCGTGTCGCCGTACGTGACCTCGACGCGGTAGTCGGGCACGTCCTCGCCGGGGAGCACCGCGACCCAGATGCCGTCCTGCTCGTGCCGCGCGGGGACGCGGGTGTCGGGCGTGATCACGACGACCGAGTCGGCCAGCGGGCGCAGCAGCCGGATCGTCACGCCGCCGTCGCCGGGGTGCGGGCCGAGCACGCCGTGGGGGTCGTACCAGGAGCCGTGGGCGACGGCCCGCAACGTGTCGGGGTCGGCAGGTACGGGGGACGGGGCGGTCGCGCTCATGCGCCTAGCCAACCACCCCGCGGGGTGGCGCGCAGGGTTCCCCGCCGCACGACCTGCCCGGACGTCGCCGTGCGCCGACGCGGACCCGGTCGCTCAGTCGGGCGGCGCGGGTGCGGTGCTGCCGCGCGCGACGAGGCGAGGGAGCGGGGCGGTGTACGACCGCACCGGCCCGTCGGCCAGCACGTTGAGCACGCAGTCCGCGACCTGCACGCCCATCGCGTGCACGTCGAGGCTCATGGCGGACAGCGGCGGGTGCGCGAGCCGGCACAGCGCGGAGTCGTCCCACGCGAGCAGCGACAGCCGGTCGGGGACCGGGACGCCCATCTCGGCGGCGACCTGCAGGCCCGCGATCGCCATCACGTCGTTGTCGTAGACGATCGCCGACGGCGGCGCGCCCCGACCCAGCAGCGAGCGGGTCGCGCGCGTGCCGGACTCCTCGAGGTAGTCGCCCTCGACGACGACCCCCTGCACGCCGAGCCGCTCGCACTCCGAGACGAACGCGTCCGTGCGGGCCTGCGTGTGCGCGAGCGCGGCCGGTCCGGACACGCGCGCGAGGCGCCGGTGACCCAGCGCCGCGAGGTGGCCCACGGCGTCGCGCATCGCGCGCCCGTTGTCGATCCACACGTTGGTGAAGGGCAGGTCGGGCGTGGGGCCGCCGACGACGACGGTCGGGATGCCGAGCTCGGTGAGCACGTCCAGGCGCTTGTCGACGAGCGCGACGTTGACGACGACCACCGCGTCGACGCCGCCGTCCGCCCAGCGCCGGTACGCGGCGATCTCCGCGTCGTGGTCCGGCACCACGTGCAGCAGCAGCGAACGGCCCTCGCCGGAGAGCCGCTCCTCGATGCCCGAGATGAGCTCGGCGAAGAACGGCTCGATGCCCAGCAGGCGGGCGGGCCGCGCCAGCACGAGCCCGACGGCGTCTGCGTGCGTCACGCCCGCGAGCCTATCGGCGCGGTCACCACCACCACGTCGTTCGCGCTGCGCAGCACGGGTCGGGACGTCAGCGCGTCGAGGTCGAGCGCCGCGTCGGTGCGCACGCGGAACGTGACGCTCGTGCCGGCGGCCAGGTCGACGAGCGCGTCGTCGACCGTCGCGGCCGGGTCGAGCCGGTCGACGAGCAGCGTGACGTCACGCGCGAGCGACCGGGCCCGCACCGTGACCTCGTACCCGCCCGCGACCGGTGCGGCGCTCGCGGTGAGCGGGGAGGGGTCGAGGCGCAGGTCGACGTCCTCGCGCCACACGTGCACGGCGCGCTGGTCGTCGAGCCGGACGACGAGGGCCTCCGACGTGTCGTCGTCAGGGACGGCGACGTCGTCGGGCAGCGGGACCAGGCCGACCGAGCGCGGCTGGACCGCGACCTCGAGCGCGACGCGTGCGCGCTCGTCGCCGGTCAGCGACTCGCGCTCGACGTCCAGCCGGCCCGTCCACGGCTCGCCGGTGTCGTTGACGACCGCGACCACCAGCCGGTCGTCGCGTGGCTGGACGGTGAGCAGCCGGGGCGCGTTCGCGTGCCGCAGGGCCCACCACAGGGGCTTGGGGCGCTCGTCGCCGTCCACCGCGGCCCACGACGTGACCGGCCAGCAGTCGTTGAGCTGCCACACGATCGAGCCGGCGGTGCGCGGCCACCACGAGCGGTGGTGCTCGGTCGCGAACGCGACGGCGCGCGCCTGGTTGAGCTGCGTGGCCCAGTGCCAGTCGGCGAAGTCGTCGGGCACGCCGAGGTGCGGCGCCAGCCCACGGTCGAGCTTCCCGTTGCCGTCGTCGGCCTTCTGGTGCAGCAGGAACGTCGAGTCGTGCTTGTCGGTCACCATGACGCCGCGCTCGTCGCGCACCGCGCGTTCCAGCGTGGCCCAGGTGGGCGGGCCCTGGAAGCCGAACTCCGAGCAGAACCGCGGCACGTCGTCGCGGTAGTGCGTGTAGTCGACGCGGTTCCACACCTCCCACTGGTGGTGCGTGCCGTGGTCGGGGTCGCACGGGTGCACCTCGTCGGGCGCGAAGCCGGGGGAGGAGGGGCTGTTGTCGCTGTACGGCCGGGTCGGGTCGAGCTCGGCGACGACCGCGGGGAAGATCTCAGCGGCGTACCGCAGGCCCCACGTGAGGTCCCCGAGCTCGTCCTTCCACCCCCAGTCCTCGTGGCCCCAGACGTTCTCGTTGCCGCCGTTCCAGATCACGAGGCTCGGGTGGGGCGCGAGGCGGACGACGTTCTCGCGGGCCTCGGCCTCGATCTCCTCGAGCAGCGGCGACTCCTGCGGGTACGCGGCGCACGCGAGCAGGAAGTCCTGCCAGACCAGCAGGCCCCGCTCGTCGCACAGCTCGTAGAAGTCGTCGCTCTCGTAGATCCCGCCGCCCCAGACGCGCACCAGGTTGAGGTGCGCGCCGAGGGCCTGGTCGAGCCGCCGCGCGAGCCGGTCGCGCGTGATGCGCGTGAGCAGGTGGTCGTCGGGGATCCAGTTCGCGCCGCGGACGAACACCTCCCGGCCGTTGACGACGAGCGTGAAGCGCGTGCCGTGCGCGTCGCGGCGGCGGTCCACGGCGACGTCACGGAAGCCGATCCTGCGGTGCCACCGGCCGAGCACCGCGCCGCCGGACGTGAGCTCGATGCTCGCGTCGACGAGCGGCTGGGCGCCGTGGCCGACGGGCCACCACACGGGCGCGTCGGGGACCTCGACGACGAGGGTGCCCTCCAGGTGCCCCGGTGCGATCGTGCCCGTGACCTCGACGTCCGCGACGCGCGCGCGCACGGCCAGCGGTGCGTCGCCGCCGGGCAGGCCCGAGCGCTCGACCGTGACGTGGAGCTCGGCCCGGCCCGTGCCGTCCGCGGCGAGCGTGACGAGCGGACGCACCTGCGCCAGGCGCGCGACGCGCCAGCGCTCGACGCGCGCGGGGCGCCACAGCCCGGCCGTCTGCAGGTCGGGCCCCCAGTCCCAGCCGAACGAGCAGGCCATCTTGCGGACCATGTTGTACGGCTGCGGGTAGGCCAGCGGGCGGTGCCCGAGCCGGGCCTCGAGCGCCTGCGCGTGGTGCAGCGCGGAGGTCAGGTCCACCCGGAGCTCGACCGCGGAGCCCACGAGGTCACGCACGTCGAACCGGAAGGAGCGGTGCTGGTTCGCGGTCCGCCCGACCTCGTGCACCGCGCCGTCGGCGCCGACGAGCGAGATCGTCGCGACGGTGTCGATGCCGTCGAACGCGAGGTCGACGCGCTCGTCGCCGTCGGGCGCGGCCTCCACGAGCGGACGCGCGTAGCGCCAGTCCACGTGCCGCATCCACGCGAGGGCCTCCTCGTTGCGGTCGAGGTACGGGTCCGGGATGAGGCCCGCGTCGAGCAGGGCCGTGTGGCTCGTGCCGGGGACGGCCGCGGGGACGCCGGCGGCCAGCGCCGCCGCGAGGGCGTCGTCCAGGTCGTCGGGGGTGCCGGCGGTGGCGGTCAGGCGCCAGCCGTCGACGAGGTCGGTGTGCGTCATCAGGAGAGCTCCGAGTGGTGCGCGGTGAGCGGGTGGGCCGGGGCCTCGTCGTCGAGGCGGGTGCGTGGGCGCTACTTGGTCGCTCCCGCGGTGAAGCCGTTGTAGATGAACCGCTGCAGGAAGAGGAACAGGACCAGGATCGGGACGATCGTGATGACCACGCCAGCCGAGATGACCTCCCACTGCGAGCCGAACGGGCCCTTGAACGCGAACAGGGCGGTCGAGATCGGGCGCTTGTCCGGGTCGGTGATGTAGAGGAAGGGCAGGAAGAACTCGTTGTAGATGCCGATCCCCTTGATGATCACCACGGTCGCGATCGCGGGCTTCAGGTTGGGCAGGATGATCGTGAAGAAGATCCGCAGGTGGCCCGCTCCGTCGATCGTCGCGGCCTCGTCGAGCGACCTCGGGATGCTGCGGACGAACTGCAGGAAGATGTAGATCGAGATGATGTCCGTACCCATGAACAGCAGGATCAGCGCGCCCTGGCTGTCGTAGAGGCCGAGCCAGTTGATGATCTGGAACGTCGCGACCTGCGTGGTCACGCCGGGGACCAGGGTGGCCAGCAGGAACAGGTTGAGCACACCGCGCCGCCCGGCGAACCGGAACCGGTCGAGCGCGTAGGCCGTCGCGGCGCCGATCAGGATCGTGCCGGCGATGGCGACGCCGAAGATGACGACGGTGTTGACGAACCCGCGCATCATCCCGCCTCGCGTGAACGCGGTCGCGTAGTTCGAGACGTTGGTCCAGCTCTCGGGTGCCGTGAACGGGCCGGTCGTCAGGAACTCCTGGTTCGTCTTGAAGGACCCGACGACGATCAGCACGATCGGCAGGAGCATCACGATCGACGCGAGCACGAGGCTGACGTACTTCACGGTGCTGGTGGCGGCGCGGATCATGCGAGGTCCACCTCGTCGTCAGGCAGCACGAGCCGCTGGATCCAGGTGATGACGAGCACGATCAGCAGCAGCACGACCGCCATCGCGGAGGCGAGCCCGACCATGCCGCGGTTGAACGCCATCCAGACCGTGCGCATCACGAACGTCTCGGTGCCGTTGCCGCCGTCCGTCATGACCTTCGGGATCTCGTAGACCGACAGCGAACCCGAGATCGCCAGGATCAGCGAGAGCCCGACGATCGGGCGGATCGACGGCAGGATGATGAACCAGAACTCGTGCCAGCGGCTCGCGCCGTCGATCTCGGCCGCCTCGTACACCTCGCTGCTGATCGACTGGATCGCGCCGAGGAACATCACGAAGTTCAGTCCCATGTACCGCCACACGGAGACGCCCGCGAGCGTGACGTTCGCGATGTCGGGGTCGCCCGTCCACTGCCGCACGAGCGACTCGAGCCCGACCGCTGTCAGCGTGGAGTCGAGCCCGCCCGCGGGGCGCAGGAAGTTGAGGAAGATCAGCCCGATCGCGACGCCGTTGATGAGGTACGGGAAGAACAGGATGCCCTTCCAGAGGTTCTTGAACCGGATCCGGAACGACAGGATCGTCGCGAAGTACAGCGCGACGACCATCTGCACGAACGAGCCGACGAAGTAGTACAGCGAGACCCAGAAGACCCGCACGTTGTCCGGGTCCGTGAACACCTCGCGGTAGTTGTCGGCGCCGACGAAGGTCTTGACCTTGTCGAGGCCGTCCCAGTCGGTCACGGAGTACCAGAACATGTTCACGACGGGGACGTACGTGAGCAGGACCAGCAGGCCGACGGGGATCGCGAGGAACAGGTAGGGGACGAGGCGTCGGCGTCGGCGGGCCCCGCCCGTGCCACCCGGGTGCGGCTCCCGGGTGGCACGGGCGTCGGGCGTGTCCGCCGCGGTCGTCGGGCCGCGCAGGCCCGTGGCAGCGGTGGTCATCCTGCGGGACCTCAGGAGCCGACCTCCGCGCGGCCCTTCGCCCACGCGGCGTTGAGGTCGGTGAGGACCTGCTCCTTGGTCCGGGAGCCCGACCGGGCGTCGTCGACGATCTTCTGCCGATACTTCGGGTCGGTCGTCACGATGCCGGACGCGGTGTCGATGTCGGCGAACAGCGACTCCTTGCCCGCCGGTGCCGCGTTCATCGTGAGCAGCTCGACCTCGTCGACGAAGCCCTGCAGCGCGGCGGGCACGGGGCCGTCGACGAGCGGCGAGAGGCCCACCTGCGACTCGGAGAAGCCCGAGTCGTGGTTGAACCAGTCGATCCACGCACGCGCGGTGACCTTGTTCGACGAGTGCACGTTGATGCCGAGGTTGTAGTCGCCGCCCGCGACCGCGTGGAACGTCCCGTCGACCTGCGCGGGGAACGGCATGTAGGCGATGTCGTCGGCGCTCGCCCCCGCGGCCTCGGCGGCCGCCGCCATCTGCGGGATCGCCCAGGAACCGAGCACCATCGCCGCGATCTTGCCCGTGCCGAGCAGCTGCTTGGACTGCTCCCAGTTGGTGGTCGTCGGGTCGGCCTCGGTCAGGCCCTGCGCGACCACGTCGTACAGCAGGCCGTCGATCACGCCCGAGTCGGACTCGTCGGTCCACGGGGTGTCCGTCTGCGTCATCTTGTTGACGTAGTCCGGGTCCGCGGTGACCGCGCCGCGCGCGCCGTCCCACTGGGTCAGCGGCCAGCTGTCCTTGTAGTTGGTGTAGAGCGGCGCGATCTCGATGCCCGCGTCCTTGATCGACTGCAGGTCGGCCAGGAACTCCTGCGTCGTGGTGGGGAAGGCCGTGACGCCCGCGGCGTCCCAGACCTTCTTGTTGTAGACGATGCCCTGCACGTTGCCGACGACCGGGATGCCGTAGGACAGTCCCTCGAAGGACTTGTCGTTGATCCAGCGGTACTCCTCGCCGAGCTCGTCCTGCTCGCCGAGCGGCTCGAAGAAGTCGCCGAGCTGGTCGGGGGTGACCGAGCCGGGGATCGCGAGCACGTCGCCGTAGTTGTCGGTGTTCATGCGCGTCTTCACCTCGCCCTCGTAGTCGGTGATGCCCTCGACCTTGACGTTCGTGACCTCGGGGTACTTCTCCTTGAACGCGGTGACGTACTCGTCGAACGTGCCGTCCTCGACCAGGTCGGTGCGCCAGGTCAGGACCGTGATCTCGCCGGCCGGCTCGGCGTCCGCGCCGGTCGCCGGCGTGGTGGGCTCGTCACCAGAGCCGCTGCCGCACGCCGCCGCCAGGGTGAGCACGGTGCCGATCGCGGCGAGGGACACGTACCTGCGGCGTCGCTTCTGAGGGAACATCGGTGATCCTCTCGTGGTCCCGGCACGTGCGCGTGCCGGCCGTGGGTGGAGGGGCGTCCTTGCCTCGTCGGTCCGGGGACCGTGCTCCGTGTGGCATTCTTAATCCACTGAACTAAGTAAGTCAACGGGTCGTGTCGGTCCCGGCCGGGGCGCGACGCGGCTCGTTACCATGAGGCCCGGCGGCGCGAGTCCCGCGTCGCCCGGCGGACAGGAGGGCCGGTGAACAGCTCCCAGCCGGGGCTCGGCGCCGTGCACGCGAGCAGCAGGTCGGCGATCCTCGACCTCATCAGAGCCGCGGGGACGATCTCGCGGGTCGAGCTCACCCGCGTGTCCGGGCTCACCGGCGCCACGGTCTCGACCGTGGTGCGCAAGCTCATCGACGACGGCCTCGTCCTGGAGGTGGGCCGCGCAGAGTCCACGGGCGGCAAGCCCCGCATGCTGCTCGAGCTCGACCCGTTCGCGCGCTACGCCGTGGGGGTGCACCTCGACCACGCGGGCATCACCTACGTGATCGCCAACCTGGGCGGCGCGATCGTCGCGCGCTGGCGCCGGCCCGGCGCGGGCGCCGACGACCCACGCGAGGTCGTCGCGCGCATCGCCGCCGAGATTCGCGCGACCGTCGCGCGCATCGGCGTCGACCCCGCACGCATCCTCGGGCTCGGCGTCGTCTCGCCCGGGCCGCTCGCGGTGCGCACCGGCATGACCCTGACCCCGCCCGTCATGCAGGCGTGGACCGAGTTCCCGCTCGCGGGCGCGCTCGAGGACGCGGTCGGCCTGCCGGTCCTGCTCGACAACGACGCGACCGCGGCCGCGATCGGCGAGTACTGGTCCGGCGGCGTCCCCACCGGCTCGGCGTTCGCCGCGCTCTACATGGGCACGGGCATCGGCGCGGGCATCATCGTCGACGGCACGGTCTACCGCGGGTCGAGCTCGAACGCGGGCGAGGTCGGGCACATCTGCGTCGAGGTCGACGGCCCCGAGTGCTGGTGCGGGAGCCGGGGGTGCGTCGAGGCGCTCGCGGGCCCCGCCGCCGTGGTCGCGCAGGCGCGTGAGCAGGGCGTCGAGCTCGCCGGGCGCTCCGTGTCGGAGGACTTCGCGCAGCTCGCCCGGGCCGCCGCGCGCGGCGACGAGGTGCCCATGGCCCTGCTGCGGCGGTCCGCGCGCTACCTCGCGGTCGCCGCGCAGACCCTCGCGAACGTCCTCGACGTCGCGCACGTGGTGCTCACCGGGCCGTCGTTCGCGCTCGCGGGCTCGCTGTACCTGCCTGTGATCGAGGAGCGCCTGTCCCGCTCGTTCTTCGCGCGGGCCAGCCACGCCGTCCGCGTCGCGATCTCGTCGAACGCGCCCGAGGCGGCGGCGGTCGGCGCGGCCGCGCTCGTGCTGCAGGCCGAGCTCGCACCGAGGGTCGGCGGCATGCGCATGGCGCTCGACGTGACCGAGACGGTGACGGCGAGCGCCTGATCGTCGGCGCGGCCCCTCGTCGGGCGGTCAGGCGTAGAGGTGCGGTCAGGCGCCGGACGTCAGCCGGTCGAGGCCCGCGAGCGGGATCGGGAGCCAGGCGGGGCGGTTGCGTGCCTCGTACACCGCCTCGTACAGCGTCTTGTCGAGCTCCAGGACCCGCGTGAGCAGCTCGTCCGACGCACCCGGCTCCGACGCGCTCGCCTGGCCGTACCCCGCGAGCAGCGCGGCGCGCGCGCCGGTCGTCCACGCGTGGGCCTCGTCGCCGGTCAGCCCGCCGACCGCGGCGGCGTAGTCGAGCGAGCGCAGCAGTCCGGCGACGTCGCGGACGGCGAGGTCGGGACGGGTGCGGGCCTCGAGCGGGGCGAGAGGCTCGCCCTCGAAGTCGAGCACGAGCCAGTCGTCGTCCACGGCCAGCACCTGGCCCAGGTGCAGGTCGCCGTGCACGCGCTGGCGCGGCGGGGTGCTCGGCAGGGCGCGGACGCGCTGCGCGACGCGCTCGACGGCCGGGCGGTACCGTTCGAGCTCGTCGACCGCGTCCCGTGCCCAGGCGAAGCGCTCGAGCAAGGCTTGCGCGAGCCGGTCGGGGCCGTCGGCGTCCGCGACCGTGGGGTAAGCGCGCGCGAGCGCCGCGTGCATGCGCGCGGTCACCGCGCCCAGCCGGTACGCGCCTGCGTCGAAGGGCTCGCGCGCACCCGCGAGCTCGCACGCCAGCTCGAACCCGTCGCGAGCGCCCGGGACGAACTCGCTCGTCACGCCCAGGTAGCCGGTGACGAGGGCGTGCGGCGAGGCGAGGTCGGGCCACGACGCGCGCAGCCACGCGACCGGCGCGGGGACGCCCGTGTACCCCTCGTCGACGAGCCGGCGCGGGACGTCGATGTCCGGGTTCTCGCCGGGCTGCAGCGCACGCAGGACCTTGAGGATCGCGCGGCCCGGCGCGCCGCCCTCGGTCGCACCGAGCACGACCGACGAGTTCGACTGCTCGCTCGTGATCGCCGCGACGTGCTCGAGGTCGACGGGTCCGGGCGGCCCCAACGGGCCCTCGGCCCGGTCGAACCAGGCGCGCAGGAACGCGGGGTGCGCCACCCCGTCGAGCGCGGTCCGGCCGTCGCCGAGGGGGGTGCCGGCGGGCTCGTCGGACGGGACGACCACGAGCGGGACCTGCAGGAGCGTGTCGCCGCCCTGCGCCGAGCGGGCGGCCACCAGCAGCACGCGCACGTCGGCCGCACCGAGCGGGTCGACGAGCGGGACCACCGCGTGCACGGTCAGGTCCGCGGCCGCGCCCTTGACCGGGAACCACCGCCGGGTGGGCAGGTCCGCAGCGACCGCGGCGAGCAGCCGCTGGTCGGAGGCGTCCGGCGCGCGTGCCGTCAGCATGGTCACGTCTCGGCCGGGAGCCGTGGGTCGACGGACGAGGTGCGGGCCGACCGCGGAGCCCGGCGGACGGTGAGCCAGAAGAACTCGCGCGAGCCGAGCGTGAACCGCGCCGAGCCGGTCTCGTCGAGGCTCCCGAACGACGCACCGCCGAACACGTCGTGCAGCTCGGCGCCAGGGGCGTCCGCGATCGTGACGCGCGCGGAGCGTGCGGTGGCCGCGAGGTTCGCGACGACCAGCACCGTCTCCTCGGCGGTGCTGCGCGTGAACGTCAGCACCGACTCGTTGTCGCTCGGCACGACGCGGAACTCGCCGAGCCCCATCGCCGGGTGCTGCTTGCGGACCGACAGCATGCCGCGGACCCAGTGCAGCAGGCTCGTCGGCTGGGCGAGCTGGGCCTCGACGTTGGTGTGGCCGTAGTGGAAGACGAGCGACTGCACGAGCGGCAGGTAGAGCTTGCCCGGGTCGGCGACGGAGAAGCCGGCGTTGCGGTCGGGCGTCCACTGCATCGGCGTGCGCACCGCGTCGCGGTCCGGCAGCCAGATGTTGTCGCCCATGCCGATCTCGTCGCCGTAGTACAGGCACGGGCTGCCGGGCAGCGAGAGCAGCAGGGCGTGCGCGAGCTCGATCTCCTTGCGCGAGTTGTCCAGCAGCGGCGCGAGGCGGCGGCGGATGCCCACGTTCGCGCGCATGCGCGAGTCGGGCGCGTACCAGCCGTACATGGACGCGCGCTCCTCGGTCGAGACCATCTCGAGCGTGAGCTCGTCGTGGTTGCGCAGGAACGTGCTCCACTGCGCGCCCGCCGGGATCGGCGGGGTGTCGGCCAGGATGTCGACGATCGGCGTCGCACGCTGGTCGCGGATCGAGAAGTAGATGCGCGGCATCACCGGGAAGTGGAAGCACATGTGGCACTCGGGCTCGCGCTCGGTACCGAAGTAGTGCACGACGTCCTCGGGCCACTGGTTCGCCTCGGCGAGCATGATGCGGCCGGGGAACTCGCGGTCGAGCATCTCGCGCACCGTGCGCAGGAACGCGTGCGTCTCGGGCAGGTTCTCGCAGTTCGTGCCCTCGGCCTCGAACAGGTAGGGCACCGCGTCGAGCCGGAAACCGTCGATGCCCAGGCCCAGCCAGAACCGCGCGACGTCGAGCATCGCCTCGCGCACGCGCGGGTTCTCGAAGTTGAGGTCCGGCTGGTGGCTGAAGAAGCGGTGCCAGAAGTACTGCCGGCGCACGGGGTCGAACGTCCAGTTGGACGTCTCGGTGTCGACGAAGATGATGCGCGCGTCCTGGTAGCGCGTCGCGTCGTCGGACCACACGTAGAAGTCGCCGTACGGGCCCTCCGGGTCGCTGCGCGACGCCTGGAACCACGGGTGCGCGTCGCTCGTGTGGTTCATCACGAGGTCGACGACCACCCGCATGCCGCGCGCGTGCGCCTGCTCGACGAGCTCGACGAAGTCCTCGAGCGTGCCGTACTGGCTGGCCACCGCGGTGTAGTCCGCCACGTCGTACCCGCCGTCGCGCAGCGGGCTCGGGTAGAACGGCGGCAGCCACAGGCAGTCGATGCCCAGCCACTGCAGGTAGTCGAGGCGGTCGATCAGGCCGCGCAGGTCACCGCTGCCACTGCCCGTGGAGTCGGAGAAGCTGCGGAGCATCACCTCGTAGAACACCGCCGTGCGGTACCAGTCGGGGTCCTCGACCAGGCCGTCGCCCGGCAGCGGCGGCACGGCCGGCTGGCGGCCCGTGGGCAGCTTGATCTGCGACGTGGTGGGCGCGGGCTCGCGCACGCGCGGCAGCGACCCCGTCGGGGGGCGGGCCGGCGCGACCGCGGACGTGGGGGTCTCGGTCACGGGTGCTCCAGGACGACGACGTGTGCGGGCCGTTCGGCCGGGTCGATGCGGACGTAGACCTGCGGGCCCCAGGTGTAGTGCTCGTCGCGCAGGACGTCGTGCGCGACGACCGGTCCGTGCGCGGGCAGTCCGAACGACGCGAGGTCGAGCTCGACCACGCCCTCGCGCACGTTCCACGGGTCGAGGGACACGACCGCGACGACCGTGCTCGCCCGGCCCGTCGGCGAGTGCTCGGCCGCGAGGTGCCGGGAGAACGCGAGCGTCGCGTCGTCGCTCGTCGGGTGGACCTGCAGGTTGCGCAGCTGGTGCAGCGCAGGGTGCGCGCGGCGGATCTCGTTGAGCTTGCCGATCAGGTCCGCCATGCCCAGGTGCTGCGCGAGCGACCAGTCCCGCGGGCGGAACTCGTACTTCTCGTTGTCGATCTGCTCGTCGGCGCCCGGCCGCGGCACGTTCTCGAGCAGCTCGTACCCCGAGTAGACGCCCCACGTCGGCGAGCCCAGCGCGGCCAGCACCGCGCGGATCGCCCACGCCTGCCCGCCCGCGCCCTGCAGGTACGGCGGCAGGATGTCGTGCGTCGTCGGCCAGAACGCGGGACGCATCCACGCACCCTGGTCGCCCGAGACCTCCTGCAGGTAGTCGCCGAGCTCCTGCTTGGTGCTGCGCCACGTGAAGTACGTGTACGACTGGTGGAAGCCGATCTTCGCGAGCGTCTGCATCATCGCGGGGCGCGTGAACGCCTCGGAGAGGAAGATCACCTCGGGGTGGTCGCGCGCGACGTCCGCGAGCAGCCAGTGCCAGAAGTCGAGCGGCTTGGTGTGCGGGTTGTCGACGCGGAACAGCGTCACGCCGTGGTCGATCCACACCTGCAGCACCCGGCGGACCTCGGCGTACAGCCCCGCGGGGTCGTTGTCGAAGTTCAGCGGGTAGATGTCCTGGTACTTCTTGGGCGGGTTCTCCGCGTAGGCGATCGAGCCGTCGACCCTCGTCGTGAACCACTCGGGGTGCTCGGTGACCCACGGGTGGTCGGGCGAGCACTGCAGCGCGATGTCGAGCGCGACCTCCATGCCGTGCTCGCGGGCGCGGGCGACGAACGCGTCGAAGTCCTCGAACGTGCCCAGGCCGGGCTCGATCGCGTCGTGCCCGCCGTCGGCCGAGCCGATCGCGTACGGCGACCCGGGGTCGCCCGGGAGCGCGCCGAGCGAGTTGTTGCGGCCCTTGCGGTTCGTCAGGCCGATCGGGTGGATCGGCGTGAGGTAGACGACGTCGAAGCCCATCGACGCGATGCGCGGCAGCTGCTCGGCCGCGGTGCGCAACGTGCCGGTGCGCCACTCCTGCGCGTGGTCGTCCCACGTGGCGCCGTGCGAGCGGGGGAACAGCTCGTACCACGCGCCCGTGAGAGCCAGTGGCCGGTCGACGACGAGCGGGTAGCTGGGCGAGGCGCTGACGAGGTCGCGCAGCGGCTCGCGCGACAGGGCCTGGCGCACGTGCGGCGACAGTGCCCACGCCAGGCGCTCGCCGGGGAAGCGGTGCGTGTCGCGCAACGCCTCGACCGCCTCGCGCAGCGTCGCGGCACCGTGCTCGCTCATCGCGTCGTCGCCCGTGCGGTCGGCCGCGCGGGCCAGCAGGCGCGCACCCTCCGCGAGCATGAGCTCGACGTCGATGCCCGCCTCGACCTTGATGGCCGCGTCGTGGGCCCAGGTCGCGTACGGGTCCGACCAGCCCTCGACGTGGAACGACCACAGGCCCGTCCGGTCGGGGACCAGGCGCGCCTCGTACCGGTCGAGGCCGGGTGCGATGTCGACCATCGCCGCACGCGCGTGCACCGCGCCGTCCGGGTCCACGAGCACGGCCGTCGCCGCGACCGCGTCGTGGCCCTCGCGGAAAACGGTCGCCCGGACCGGGAAGGCCTCGCCGACGACCGCCTTGGCGGGGAACCGTCCGGCCTCGGCGACGGGGAACACGTCCAGGACCGGGATGCGACCGACGGGCGGGGCGCCGATGACGGTCGTCGCGCGGGGCGCGGGGGCGACGATGGTCGGGACGGGCGCGACGGGCGTCGCGGAGGGGGTGGCAGGCGTCGGGGAGGGGGCGGCGGTGGCCGGTGCGTCGGGGGCGGTCGCGGTGCTCGTCTCGCGCTGCGGCTCGGCCTGCGCGGCCAGTGTCGAGGCACGAGCGGTCCTGCGGCGCCGACCCGGTGCGGCGGGGGAGGTCGTCACGTCCCGAACCTATCCGCAGGTGCCCGTCCCAGGCATCTGCAGCGCGCGAGTCCGACGCACGAGCCGTGCTGCTCGCGGCGCCGGAAGCGCGGGCGACGTCAGGACACGTCGGACGCGAGTGCGCGGCCCACCGTGCGGCCCGTGAACAGGCAGCCGCCGAGGAACGTGCCCTCGAGCGCGCGGTGCCCGTGCACGCCGCCGCCGCCGAAGCCCGACGCCTCGCCCACGGCCCACAGCCCGGGCAGCACCTCGCCGTCGGGCGCGAGAACGCGCCCCTCGAGGTCGGTGTGCAGGCCGCCGAGCGTCTTGCGCGTCAGGACGGACAGCCGGACCGCGAGCAGCGGGCCGTGCGCCGGGTCGAGCAGGCGGTGCGGCTTGGCGACCCGGATGAGCTTGTCGACGACGTAGCGCCGCGCCTGCGCGGTCGCGACGACCTGCAGGTCCTTGGCGAGCCCCGACGAGACCTGGCGGTCGCGCTCGACGATCGTGCGCTCGAGCGCCGCCGCGTCGATCCGGTCATCGCCGGTCAGCGCGTTCATCTTCGCGGCGAGCTCGGCGGGCGTGTCCGCCCACAGGAACTCGGGCGACTGCTCGGCGAACGCCTCGACCGGACCGACCGCACCCGGCTTGACGCGCTGCAGCAGGAGCTTGACGTCCTTGCCCGTGAGGTCCGGGTTCTGCTCCGAGCCGGACAGCGCGAACTCCGATCCGAGGATCGTCTTGTCGAGCACGAACCACGAGTGGTCGTCGCCGCGCTGCGTGAGGTGCTGGAGCGAGCCGAGCGCGTCGAAGCCGGGGAACAGCGGCACCGGCAGGCGCTGCCCGTCGGCGTCCAGCCACAGCGACGAGGGTCCGGGCAGGATGCGGATGCCGTGGCGGGTCCACACCGGCGAGTGGTTGGTGATGCCCTCGGGGTAGTGCCACATGCGGTCCGCGTGCACCACCGCGGCGCCGGCGTCGCGTGCGGCGGCGATGCCCGAGCCGTCGACGTGGTCCGGCACGCCCGAGAGCATGCGCGCGGGCAGGCGGCCCGCGTGCGCCGGCCACGTGGCGCGGACGAGGTCGTGGTTCGCGCCGATGCCTCCGGTCGCGATCACGACGGCGCCCGCGCTGAGCTCGAAGGTGTCGACGACCTCGCGCGACGACGGCACGGCGCGGGCCACCGCGTCGTCGCGCAGCACGTCGCCCCGTACGCCGGTGACGCGGCCGTCGGTGACGACGAGACCGGTGACGCGGTGCCGGAACCGGACGTCGGCCAGGCCCGCGGCCCGCGCGTCGAGCAGCGTGCGCACGAACGGCTCGAGGATGCCCGGCCCCGTGCCCCACGTGACGTGGAAGCGCGGCACGGAGTTCCCGTGGCCGCCCGCGGTGTAGCCGCCGCGCTCGGCCCACTGCACGAGGGGGAACCACCGCACGCCCTGCGCGTGGAGCCACGAGCGCAGGTCGCCCGAGGCGAAGTCGACGAACCCCTCCGCCCACGCCCGACCCCACCGGTCCGAGCCGTCGTCGGAGAACTGCGCGGAGCCGAACCAGTCGGCCAGGGCGAGCTCGGCGGAGTCGTGCACGCCGAGGCGGCGCTGCTCGGGGGAGTCCACGAGGAACAGCCCGCCGAAGGACCAGAACGCCTGGCCGCCCAGCGACGCGGCGTTCTCGGCGTCGAGCAGGAGCACGCGGCGACCGGCCCTGGTCAGCTCGGCTGTCGCGACGAGCCCGGCGAGGCCTGCGCCGACGACCACGACGTCGTGGGTACCCATGGCGCGCAGCCTAGCCCGGCTGGACGGCCGTCCAGAAGGTCGGTGCGCGAGGTTCGCCCGGTCGGTCCGCCCGGCGGTCTCCGGTCCTCGTCCCGGCTGGTCCGTCAGTGCACGGGCGAGAGCAGGTGCGCCGCGAGCGACCCGCCCCACGCGCGTGCGAGCTGGAGCTGGGCGTCGTCGATCGTCGCCCGGCCGTCCTCGCCACCCTCGATGCCGAACGCCTGCGTGGGGGCGATGATCTCGGCGCCCCGGCGACGCAGGAGCTTCTCGATGCGCGACCCCGCCGAACCCGCGAACCGCGACCACGAGCGCGTGTCGAACACCGCGGTCGACCGGCCGCTGAGCCCCGGCAGCGCGTCGAGCCACTCGTGGACGCCCAGGTCGCCCTGGCCACCCCGGGCGCGCGCGAGCGCCCGGGAGCGCGGCGTGCTCAGCCCGCGCATGTGCGTGGGTGCGCCGACGACGAGCAGCCGGGCGCGGGCCACGACGTCGTCGTGCGCCAGGACGTCATCGACGTCGAGCACCACCGTCGGGAGCCCGGCGGCGGTCATGCCCTCGGCGATCGACTCCGCGACGGCGCGCGTGCACCCGAACATCGACTCGAAGACCACGACCCCTGACATGCCTCCAGGATGGTCCTGCCGGGCGCCGCGGGGGTGGGCCCGAGGTCCTGACGACGGTGGTCAGGACGGCGTCGTCGGGGGCTCCTGACCTGGGACGTCGGCGCGGTCGAGCACGTAGACGCGCAGGCTCAGCGGCTCCAGCACGGTGAGCTCGCCGGCCTGCACGTGCAGCACGCCCGCGATGGCTGACGAGCGCTGGTCGTCGGGCCGCTCCCACACCGAGTCCCACGCGAGCCGGAACCGGTCGCCGTCCTCGCCCGCGATCGTCACCTCGGACTCGTGCAGCGCGCCGTTGACGACGACGAGCACGACGTCCGGCGTCGCCGCGGCGTCCTCGTCCACGGCGCGCACCATCTGCAGCGTGCGGATCTGCGGGTCGTGCCACCGGGCGTGGTCGAACGCGGTCCCGGTGGCGTCGAACCACGCGAGGTCGACGCGGCCACCCTCGCGGGCCGGACGTCCGGTGTAGAACCGGCGCGGGCGCAGCGCGGCGTGCTCGCGCCGCAGCGCGAGCAGCCACCGTGCGCTCGCGAGCAGGTCCCGGCGCCACGGCGCGAGGTCCCACGAGACCCAGGTGAGCTCGTCGTCGTGGCAGTACGCGTTGTTGTTGCCCCGCTGCGTGCGCCCCATCTCGTCGCCCGCCGTGATCATGGGTGTGCCGGCGGCCAGCACGAGCGTCGCGAGCAGGTTGCGGATCGAGCGGCGGCGCAGCGGGACGATCGCCGCGGCCGGCGAGTCGGGTGCGACGTGACCCTCGGCGCCGTGGTTCCACGAGCGGTTGTCGTCGGTGCCGTCGCGGTTGTTCTCGCCGTTGTCGAAGTTGTGCTTGTGGTCGTAGGCGACCAGGTCCGCCATCGTGAAACCGTCGTGCGCGGTGACGAAGTTGACCGACGCGTTCGGGCCGCGCACGAGCGGCGGGTCACCGTGGCCGAACAGGTCGACCGAGCCGGACAGGCGCGTCGCCAGGTCGCGCACGCGGTGGCCGGGCAGGCCATGCGCGGCGCGGGCGGGGTCGGCGAGCCAGAACGAGCGCACCGCGTTGCGGAACCGGTCGTTCCACTCGGCCCACGGCGGGATGAACTGCCCCGTGCGCCACCCGCCCGGCCCCACGTCCCACGGCTCGGCGACGAGCTTGAGCCCGTGCAGGGACGGGTCGGTGCCCGCGGCGACGAGCAGCGGGTGGCTCTGCGAGTAGCCGTCGGGGCCGCGGGCCAGCGTCACGGCGAGGTCGAACCGGAAGCCGTCGACCCCCACGACGTCCGCCCAGTAGCGCAGCGAGTCGAGCGTCATGCGCACCACCTCGGTGCGCCGGAAGTCGAGCGTGTTGCCCGTGCCCGTGACGTCCGCGAGGTTCGCGGGGACGCCGCCGTCGTGCCAGTAGTACAGCGTGTTGTCCAGGCCCCGCCACGAGACGTGCTGGCCGGGGTTGCCGCCCTCGCACGTGTGGTTGTAGACGACGTCGAGCAGCACCTCGATGCCGGCCTCGTGCAGCGCGTGGACCGCGCCGCGCAGCTCGGCGAGCACGGCCGCGGGACCGGCGGCGCGCGCGGCTGCGGTCGCGTACCGCGGCTCGGGGGCGAAGAAGCCGAGCGTGCTGTACCCCCAGAAGTTGCGCAGGCCGCGTGCGACGAGGTGCGGCTCGGAGGCGCTCGCGTGCACCGGCAGGAGCTCGACCGTGGTCACGCCGAGGCCGCGCAGGTGGTCGATGACCGCGGGGTGCGCGAGACCCGCGTACGTGCCGCGCAGCTCGGGCGGCAGCAGCGGGTGCAGCTTCGTCAGGCCGCGCACGTGCGCCTCGTAGACGACCGTGCTCTCCCACGGGACCCACGGCCGGTTGGCGGCGGGGTCCGGCCCGGGCAGCGCCGCCTCGTCGACGACGACGCCGTACGGCACCTGGCCTGCGGAGTCACGAGGGTCGGCCGGGCCGTACACGTCGCCGCGGCCCTCCTCGTCGACCACGTGACCGTACGTGGCCGGCCCGTAGCCCAGCTCGCCCTCGAGGCCCCGGGCCCACGGGTCGACGAGCAGCTTGGCGGGGTTGTGGCGCAGCCCGTGGACGGGGTCCCACGCGCCGTGCACGCGCAGGCCGTAGCGGTCGCCGGGCGCGACGCCGGGGACGAACGCGCTGAACACGCCCTGGTGGGGGCCGTCGAGCGGGATGCGGCGCTCGGTCGTGTGCGGCTGCGCGCCGTGGCCGTCGAACAGGCACAGCTCGACCCCCGTCGCGTGCGACGCGAGGACCGCGACCTCGACCCCGCCGTCGACCGGGCGCACGCCGAGGCGTGGGGGGCGGCGGGAGGTCGTCGGTCGCTGGTTCACGGCGCCCATTGTGGCCGACGAGCATGTCGGCGCCATGTCGCGCACGTGACAGCGGCGAGGGGCGGGCGTCCGCTGGGCGAACCGTCCGAGTTGCGCCCGACGGACGGAGGGTAACGTTCCGGGCGTGAAGATCGTCGTCTGCGTCAAGCACGTGCCGGACATCCAGTCGGACCGCCAGATCGCCGAGGGGCGCACCGTCCGCGACGGGGGTGACGGCACGCTGAACGAGCTCGACGAGAACGCGCTCGAGGCCGCGCTCAGCCTCGTCGAGAGCGCGGGCGAGGGCGAGGTCGTCGTCGTGACCGTGGGCCCGGACGACGCGGTGGACGCGGTCCGCAAGGGTCTGCAGATGGGCGCCGACGAAGCCGTGCACGTCGTCGACGACGCGGTCGCCGGCTCGGACGCGATCGGCACCGCACGCGTGCTGGCCGCCGCGATCACCCACATGGGCGGCGCGGACCTGGTCGTGACCGGCATGGCGGGGCTCGACGGCCTCACCTCGCTGGTCCCCACGGCGCTCGCGGCACTGCTCGACGTCCCGGCGCTGCCGCTCGCCGCGCGCCTCGAGGTGACGGGGTCGACGGTGCGCGTGACGCGCCACCTCGACCACGCGAGCGAGGTGCTCGAGGCCGAGCTGCCGGTGCTCGTCTCGGTGACGGACCAGGCCAACGAGCCGCGCTACCCCAACTTCAAGGGCATCATGGCCGCGCGGAAGAAGCCGGTGACGACGCTGACGCTCGCGGACCTCGGGCTCGACCCGACGCTCGTCGGCGCCGCGGGCGCGCGTACCGAGGTGCTCGAGGCCGCACCGCGTCCCGCGCGCGAGGACCGCGTGCTCGTGACCGACACCGGCGATGCGGGCGTGCGGCTCGCCGCCTACCTCGTCGAGAACCAGCTCGTCTGACGACGAGCCCGCCGAGCCCACCGCCGAACGTCACACCGATCTGAGGACCACCGTGAGCGACATCCTCGTCCTGCTCGACCACACCAGCACGGGCGCGCTGCGCACCCCGGTGCGTGAGCTCGTCACGCTCGCGCGCGACCTGACCGACGGCGGCGTGCACGGCGCGTGGCCCGCGGACGGTGCGGAGCCCGACGAGGCCGCGCTGGCCGAGCTCGGCGCGCTCGGCGTCACGCACGTGCACCGGCTGACCAGCGACGCCGACGTGCGTGTCGCCGCGGTCCTCGCCGAGGGCGTCGCGAGCCTCCTCGACGCCACGGGCGCGACGACGCTGCTCGCGGTCTCGTCGTTCGAGAACAAGGAGCTCGCCGCGTACCTCGCGGTGGCGACCGGCGCGGGCGTCGTGACCGACGCCGACGCGCTCGAGCGTGCCGACGGCGCGCTGGTCGCGGGCAAGACCGTGTTCGCGGGCACCTGGACCACGCGCACCGCGCTGCGCACGCCGCTCGCGGTCGTGCTGGTCAAGGCGAACAGCGTGGTCGTCTCGCCGGCGCCCGTCGCGGCTGCGCCGCAGGTCGGTGAGCACGCGTTCACCGCGAGCCCTGCGGCGTCGCGCGTGCGCGTCGTCGAGCGGACCGAGCGGCCCGCCACGGGACGGCCGGACCTGGGCAGCGCCCACATCGTCGTGACCGGAGGGCGCGGCACGGACGGCGACTTCTCGGCGCTCGAGGAGCTCGCCGACGTGCTCGGCGGTGCGGTCGGTGCGACGCGCGTCGCGACCGACGAGGGCTGGATCGGCCACGACGCGCAGATCGGCCAGACGGGCGTCACGATCTCGCCCCGTCTCTACATCGGCGCAGGCGTCTCCGGTGCGGTGCACCACCGCGGGGGCATGCAGGCGTCGGGCACGATCGTCGCGATCAACTCCGACCCGGACGCACCGATCTTCGAGATCGCGGACTTCGGGGTCGTCGGTGACCTCACGACCGTCGTCCCGCAGCTGACCGCCGAGCTCCGCCGCCTCAAGGGCTGACCCTCAGCGACGACAGGAGCCGTCATGACCGCACGGACGACGAAGCGCGTCGGGATCCTCACGGCCGGAGGCGACAGCCCCGGCCTCAACGCCGCGATCCGCGGCTTCGGCAAGACCGCGATCGGGCACTACGGCATGGAGCTCATCGGGTTCCGGGACGGCGTCACGGGACTCGTCGAGAACCGGTTCGTCGAGCTCGACGGCGCCGCGCTGTCCGGGATCCTCACGGTCGGCGGCACGATCCTGGGAACGAGCAGGGACAAGGTCCACCGCTGGAACGTCGACGGCGAGGTGCGGGACATGGTCCCGACCGTCGTCGAGAACTACGAGCGCAACGGGCTGGACGCGCTCATCATGCTCGGCGGCGGCGGGACCGCGAAGAACGCGATGCGCCTGGTCGACGCGGGCCTCAACGTCATCACGCTGCCGAAGACGATCGACAACGACATCGCCATGACCGACACCACGTTCGGGTTCGCGACCGCGATGGAGATCGCGACCGAGGCGATCGACCGCGTGCACTCCACGGCGCACAGCCACCACCGGATCATCCTCACCGAGATCATGGGGCACCGGGCGGGCTGGCTGACGCTCGGGGCGGGCATCGCCGGCGGTGCGGACATCATCCTCATCCCGGAGATCCCGTACACCGTCGAGTCGATCGCCGAGACGATCCGGGCGCGCACCGCGCGCGGATCGACGTTCTCGGTGGTCGCCGTCGCCGAGGGGGCGCGTGACACCGACGACACCGCCGACTACGAGGCCGCGCAGCTGCTGGTCAAGGCCGCCAAGACCCCCGAAGCGGTCCGCGCAGCCAAGTCGCACCTGCGGCACGTCGAGGACACGCAGCGCGAGCACACGTTCCGGCTCGCGCGCGAGCTCGAGGCCGCCACCGGCCTGGAGTCGCGCGTCACGATCCTGGGCTACGTGCAGCGCGGGGGGACGCCGTGCGCGGCCGACCGCCTGCTCGCCTCGCGGCTCGGCGCGGCCGCAGCGGACCTGGTCTCGCGCGGGGAGTTCGGGGTCATGGTCGCCTCACGCGGTGAGGACACCGAGGCCGTGCCGCTCGCGCAGGTCGCGGGCAAGGTCAAGCTCGTCCCGCAGGACCACGCGTGGATCGCGGCCGCACGGCAGGTGGGCACGGGCCTGGGCGACTGACCGGGCCGGGTGCGGCTACAGCGTGCGCAGCCAGCTCAGGGTCGCGTACGCCTGCGCGCGCTGGAACGCCCGCAGGTTGGGGATCCCGGGCGGGGGTGGCTGCACGCTCCCGAACGCGAAGTAGCCCGCGAGCCCCGCGAGGCAGGACCGCAGCTCGTCGTCGGACACCCCGATCGACAGCTCGTGCCCGCGGAACAGGAGCGCGGGGTCGCCGCCGCCCTGCAGTGCGACGCTCGGCAGCATGAACGCGAGGTCCAGCCACGGCGCGCCGACGCTCGCGTGCGGCCAGTCGATGAGCCAGACCCGGCTGTGGTCGTCGTCGATCATCACGTTGTCCGCGCGCAGGTCGCCGTGCACGAGCGCGTCCCCCGCGCACGCCGGCAACGAGTCCTGCTCGAGCAGGACGAGGCGCTCGAGCGAGTCGACCGCCCACCGGCCTGTCGTGCCGCCCTCGCGCGCGAGCTCGTCGAGCGCCGCGCCGTCGCCCGCGGCGAGGTGGCGCCAGCCCTGGAAGTCGTCGGCGAGCTGGTCGTCGGTGCGCGGCAGGCTGTGGCCGACGAGCGGCTCGGCGTCGGCGAGGCGGCCGATCGTGGCGAGCACCTCGCCCAGGTCGTCGGGCCGCCAGGGCAGCACGGGCGAGCGTCCGTGCACGGCCTCGAAGCCGAGGACCACCCAGTCGCCGTCGTCGTGCGACCACAGCAGGCGCGGGGCGGGGACCTCGGGCGGCAGAGCGGCGGCGTTGCGGATCTCGGCGCGCGCGAGCTCGGGCGAGTGCGGGTTCTGCTCGGGGGAGACCGCCTTGACGAAGACGTCCCGACCGTCGGCCAGCTCCAGGACCGCCGCGAAGCCGGGGGAGAACCCGCTCGTCGCGTCGGTCTCGGCGCTCACCTGAGCGCCTGCGAGGTCGCCGATCCGGGCTCGTACGGGTCGGGGGAGGTCGCGCCAGGTCAGACGCTGCCCGCTGAAGGCGAGCGGCATGGCCAGGACGTCGTCGTCGGCGCTCACGGCGGACATCCTGCCAGGTCTTCGCGATGGTGCGCGGGATGTCCAGGTGCGCGCGGACCACCCGCGGCGCGGCCGTTCGTAGACTCGTGGGGTGACTGCTCGCCCGGCGGCGGCTGCCGCGTCGTATCTCGACCACGCGGCGACCACGCCCATGCTTCCCGCGGCGGTCCGGGTGCTCGAGTCCGAGCTCACCCGGACCGGTAACCCGTCGTCCCTGCACGCCTCCGGACGGGCCGCGCGACGCGTGGTCGAGGAAGCACGCGAGCGGTTCGCGGCGGCGCTCGGCGCGCGCCCGAGCGAGGTGCTGTGGACGTCCGGTGGGACCGAGGCGGACAACCTCGCGATCAAGGGGCTGTTCTGGGCACGGCGCACGCACGACCCGGGACGGCGGCGCATCCTCGTCTCCGCGGTCGAGCACCACGCCGTGCTCGACCCGGCCTTCTGGATGGCCGAGCATGCGGGCGCCGAGCTCGTGCTGCTCCCCGTCGACTCGGACGGCGTGCTCGAGGTCGACGCGCTGCGCGCCGAGCTCGAGGCGAACGGCGAGCACGCCGCGCTGCTCTCGGTGATGTGGGCCAACAACGAGGTGGGCACGCTGCAGCCGCTCGCCGACGTCGTCGCGCTCGCGCGGCGCCACGGCGTACCGGTGCACGCCGACGCCGTGCAGGCCGTCGGCCAGGTGCCCGTGGACTTCGCGGCGAGCGGGCTCGACGCGATGACGGTCTCCGGGCACAAGCTCGGCGGCCCGGGCGGCACGGGGGCGCTCCTCGCGCGGCGCGGGCTCGAGCTGACACCCGTGCAGCACGGCGGCGGTCAGGAGCGCGGCGTGCGGTCCGGGACGCTCGACGCCGCGCTGCTCGCGTCGTTCGCGACCGCGGTCGACGAGGCCGTCGCGGCCCGTCCCACGCACGCGCCGCGCGTGGCCGCGCTGCGCGACGAGCTCGTCGCCGGGGTGCGCGCGATCGACCCGACCGCGGTGCTGCGCGGCCCCGCCGACACCGAGCGGCGGTTGCCGGCGAACGCGCACTTCACGTTCCCGGGCTGCGAGGGCGACTCGCTGCTGTACCTCCTGGACTCGGCGGGCGTCGAGGCCTCGACGGGCTCGGCGTGCCAGGCGGGAGTCCCGCGGCCGTCGCACGTGCTGCTCGCGATGGGTGTCGACGAGGACGACGCGCGTGGGGCGCTGCGGTTCTCGCTCGGGCACACCTCGACGTCCGACGACGTCGCGGCGCTGCTCACCGCCCTGCCGGCGGTGCTCGAGCGGGCGCGCGCCGCGGGTCTCGCGGGCTCGTCGTCCGCGCGGGTGGGGGTGGCCTGAGTGCGCGTGCTGGCCGCCCTGTCCGGCGGGGTCGACTCGGCCGTGGCCGCGGCGCGCGCGGTCGACGGGGGCCACGAGGTCGTCGGGGTGCACATGGCGCTGTCGCGCACGCGCGACCAGTTCCGCACCGGGTCGCGGGGGTGCTGCTCGATCGAGGACGCGGGGGACGCGCGGCGCGCCGCGGACGTGCTCGGCGTCCCGTACTACGTGTGGGACCTGTCGGAGCGGTTCGAGGAGACGGTCGTCGCCGACTTCCTCTCCGAGTACGCCGCGGGTCGCACGCCGAACCCGTGCGTGCGGTGCAACGAGCACATCAAGTTCGCGACGTTGCTCGACAAGGCGCTCGCGCTGGGCTTCGACGCGGTGTGCACCGGGCACTACGCGCGCGTCGTCGAACGGCCCGACGGCACGCGTGAGCTGCACCGAGCGCTCGACGCCGCCAAGGACCAGTCGTACGTGCTCGCGGTGATGGGCCCCGAGCGCCTCGCGCGGTCGATGTTCCCGCTCGGGGACGTCGCCTCGAAGGAGGAGACGCGCCGCGAGGCGGCCGCGCGCGGGCTGTCTGTCTCGGCCAAGCCGGACTCCTACGACATCTGCTTCGTCGCGGACGGCGACACGCAGGGGTTCCTGCGTGACCGGCTCGGTGCGCAGCCCGGTGAGGTCGTGGACTCCTCAGGAGCGGTCGTCGGGACGCACGACGGCGCGTACGCGTACACGGTCGGTCAGCGGCGCGGGCTCGCGCTGGGTCGTCCCGCGCCCGACGGCAGGCCGCGGTACGTGCTCGCGGTCGAGCCCGTGCGCAACCGCGTGGTCGTCGGCTCGTCCGACGAGCTCGTCGTGGACCTCGTGCACGCGGACCGGGCCGTCTGGTACGACGACGTGGCGCGGGATCCGGCGCGGTGGGCAGCGGCCGCGCTGAGCGTGCAGGTGCGCGCGCACGGCGCCCCGGTGCCGGCCGCGTTCGAGCTCGCCGAGCCCGACCGGCTGAGCGTGGCGCTGCGCGCACCGCTGCGCGGCGTGGCGGCGGGCCAGTCGGTCGTCGTGTACGACGGCACGCGCGTGCTCGGCCAGGCGACCGTGACCGGGGCCGAGCGGACCTCGCACGTGCTGGCGGGCTCCGCCGCCGTGGCCACCGCGTGATCGGGGTCAGCGGCACCGGGGGCTGGCCCGGCCAGGACGTGCTCGAGGCGCAGACGGTCGTGGTGGGCGACCTGGTCGACACCCCGTCGGAGGTGCAGGGGCTGCCGTTCGAGGTGCACCTGCCCGCGCGCGGGCCGGGGGCCACGCTCGTCGGGCGTGCGCTCGGCCTGCTCGTCGAGCTGCCGGCCGAGCTGGGCCCGCACGGCTGGAAGCTCGCCGACCGGCCCGGGAGCGACCTCACGCGCACGCGGGCGCTCGCACGTGAGGACCTCGACGCGCTCGCGGTCGCGGGCCACGGGTACGTCGGGCCGCTCGTCGTGCCGGTGCTGGGCCCGGTCACGCTCGCCGCGTCGGTCTACCTGGCGCGCGGCGACCGCGCTCTCGCGGACCCCGGCGCGCTGCGCGACCTCGCCGACTCGCTGGCCGCGGGGCTCGTCGAGCACCTCGCCGCGATCGCGCGTGCGGTGCCGGGTGCCGAGCCGGTCGTGCTGCTGCACGAGCCGATGCTCGCGCAGGCGGTCGCGGGCGTGCTGCCCTCGTTCTCCGGGTATGCGCGGCTGCGCGCGGTGCCCGGTCCGTCGGCCGCCGAGCGGATCGGCTCGGTCGTGTCCGCGGCGCGCGGGGCCGGGGCGCGCGCGGTCGTGCACGGCGGCGCCGCATGGACCACGGTCCCCGCGATCCGCGCGACGGGCGCCGACGGGATCGCGCTCGAGGTCGAGCCCTTGGGCGAGCGCGGGTGGGAGCGGGTCGCCGAGGCCGTCGAGGCCGGGCTGCAGCTCTGGGCGCACGTCCCGCCGCAGCGCTCGTCGCAGTGCGCGGGACCGGACGCCGTCGGGCAGGCGCGCTCGGTGACGGGGCCGTGGCGCTCCGTGGGACTGCCCGCCGCGGGGCTCGACGACGTGGTGCTGCTCGTGGGGGACCAGCCCGGGGGAGCCGACGACGCGCGCGGCGCGCTCGCGGGAGCGGTCCGTGCGGCGCGGGTCGTCGCGGAGGCCGTGCACGGGTGACGGGCGCACGGGTGAGCGCCGGTGGGACGTAGGCTGCTGCGGCGCGAGAGACGCGCGACGAACGGGGTGAGGCGTGAGCGAGCGACGTGACGGTACGCGCAGGGGCAGGCTCGGCGGGGCGGCGGCGCTCCGGCTGGACCTGAAGCACCCGGGCACGCTGCTCCTCGCGAGCGGCGCCGCGATCGTCGGGATCGTCCTGCTCCTGATCACGCTCGTGACGCTCGGCGCGCAGTCGATCGAGGCGTCGGGGCTCGGGAACGTGCCGTGCCTCGTCGCCGTGAGCGACGAGGTCGAGGGTGCGTCGGTCGACAACCACGTGCTCCCCCCGAAGACGACGTGCACGTGGCAGCCGGACGGCGGCGCGAGCGAGACCGTGGTCGTCGCGGAGCCCTCGGCGGCGATGTTCTGGACGGGTGCCGTGCTGTTCCTCGGCGGCGCCGGGACCTGCGTGGGCGTGCTGGCCGCACCGCGTCTGCGTCGCTGACCCCCGCGCGTCCACAGGTGCGGCGCGACGTGCCGCGTGTCGGTGGGGACGGCGACAATGGGCGCGTGACCGACGCGCAGCCCGCCGAGACGACCGACACCACTGTGCCGCCGCACGAGCCGCCACCGGACGCGGTGCCCGCAGAGGCCCGGCACCGGTGGGACGAGCTCGCGGAGCAGGTGCGCACCGATCAGTTCGCGTACTACGTGCGGGACGCCCCGTCGTCGTCGGACGCCGAGTACGACGCGCGGATGCGCGAGCTCGCGCAGCTCGAGGACGCGTACCCCGGCCTGCGCACGCCCGACTCCCCGACGCAGATGGTCGGCGGGACGTTCTCGACCGAGTTCGCGTCGGTGGACCACGTCGAGCGCATGCTCTCGCTCGACAACGCGTTCTCCGACGAGGACGTCCACGCCTGGGCCGAGCGCGTGCAGCGCGACCTCGAGACCGACGAGCCGCCGCACTACCTGTGCGAGCTCAAGATCGACGGCCTGGCGATCGCCCTGCTGTACGAGAAGGGCCGCCTGGTGCGCGCCGCGACGCGCGGTGACGGGCGCACGGGCGAGGACGTGACGCTCAACGTCCGCACGATCACGACCATCCCGGACGTCCTGGCGGGTGATCCCGCCGCTCATCCGGAGCTCATCGAGATCCGCGGCGAGGTGTTCCTGCCGGTCGAGGCCTTCGCCGAGCTCAACGCCGCGCAGGTCGCGGCGGGCAAGCCCCCGTTCGCCAACCCGCGGAACGCGGCGGCGGGCTCGCTGCGGCAGAAGGACCCGCGGGTCACCGCGTCGCGCCCGTTGCGGATGTACGCGCACGGCATCGGCGCGCTGCGCTGGGCGCAGGGCACGCGCCCGGCCGACGTGCTTCGCCAGTCGCAGGTGTACGACCTGCTGAGCGGCTGGGGCGTGCCGACGTCGTCCCACACGCGCGTCGTGCAGGGCCTCGACGGCGTGCGGGAGATGATCGCGTACTACGGCGAGCACCGGCACGACGTCGAGCACGAGATCGACGGCATCGTCGTCAAGGTCGACGAGATCACGCTGCAGCGTCGGCTCGGGGCGACGAGCCGTGCGCCGCGCTGGGCGATCGCGTACAAGTACCCGCCCGAGGAGGTCAACACCCGCCTGCTGGCGATCGAGGTGGGGATCGGGCGCACCGGGCGCGCGACGCCGTTCGCGGTGATGGAGCCCGTCGTCGTCGCCGGCTCGACCGTGCGCCAGGCCACGCTGCACAACCAGGACGTGGTCAAGGTCAAGGGCGTGCGCATCGGGGACATGGTCGTGCTGCGCAAGGCAGGTGACGTGATCCCGGAGATCGTCGGCCCCGCGCCGCGCGCGCCGGGTGACGACGTGCCACGCGTCGAGTGGCAGATGCCGAGCGACTGCCCGGCGTGCGGCACGCCGTTGCGCCCGATGCGCGAGGGCGACGTGGACCTGCGGTGCCCGAACGCCGAGACCTGCCCGGCGCAGGTGCTGGGCCGCGTCGACCACATCGGCTCCCGGGGTGCCCTCGACATCGAGGCGCTCGGTGAGGTCACGGCCGCGGCCCTCACCCAGCCGGACGTCCCGACGACACCCCCGCTGCGCACGGAGGCCGACCTGTTCGACCTGGTCGGGTACCCGGCGGACGCGCCCGACGAGGTGCGGGATCGCGTGCGGGCGGAGAGCCTGGCCCGCCTCGCCGAGATCGAGGTCGTGGTGCGGGACCCGGAGACGGGCCTGCCGCGCGAGGACGAGGACGGCAACGTGCGGCGCCGCACGCCGTTCCGCAGGCGCCTGACGTGGACCAAGGCGCAGCGCGCGCGGGCCGACGCCGAGGGTCGCGAGCTGCGCGACTGGGAGCCGTCCGAGGCGGCGCGCACGCTGCTCGACCAGCTCGACCTGGCCAAGGGCAAGGAGCTGTGGCGCGTCATCGTGGCGCTGAGCATCCGCAACGTCGGCCCGACGGCCGCTCGTGCGCTCGCTCAGGAGTTCGGCTCGATGGCCGCGCTGCGCGAGGTGCTCGAGGGCGACCCGGCGGCGGCGGCCGAGCGCCTCGCCGCGGTCGACGGCGTGGGGCCCACGATCGCCGCGTCGCTCGTCGACTGGTTCGCGACGCCGTGGCACGCCCAGATCGTCGACCGCTGGCAGGCGGCGGGCGTCGTGATGGCCGACGAGGCGGTCGAGGGCGCGCCCCGCACGCTCGAGGGCCTGACGGTCGTCGTCACCGGGAGCCTCGAGCGCTTCTCGCGCGACGAGGCCAAGGAGGCGATCCTCGCGCGCGGCGGCAAGGCGTCGGGGTCGGTCTCGAAGAAGACCGACTTCGTGGTCGTCGGCGAGAACGCGGGGTCCAAGGAGACCAAGGCGCGCGAGCTCGGGCTCACGATCCTCGACGAGGCCGGGTTCGAGCGTCTGCTCACCGACGGGCCGGAGGCACTCGCGTGACCGCGCCGACCCTGACGTCGCCCGGGCCGCCCGGCGCCACGACCGAGATGGCGTGCTGGCCACCGCTGCGCACGGCGACGACGTCCGACGGATGGCGCGTGGGCCTGTCCCGTGGCGTCACGCGGCGCGCGAACAGTGCGGTCGCGCTGCAGGCTCCGGCCGACGTGATGCGCGCTGTCGACGAGGTCGAGGCGCTCTTCGCGGGCGAAGGGCTGCCGGCGGTGATGCGCACGGGCATGAGCGCGCTGGACCGGGTGGTCGACGCCGAGCTCGACCGTCGTGGCTGGACGACGCGCGCCGTGACGGACGTCCTCGCGCGCGGGCAGGACCGTGACGGCCGGGACGCGGACGCCGGGGCTCGGTCGGCGCTGGCCGTGACCGTCGCGCGCGAGCCCGACGAGGACTGGCTGGACGCTTACCTCGCGGTCAAGAGCGCGGGCCGGCACCGGGAGGTCCTCAGCGCGATCCTCGCGGGTGGCGACGCGTGGCACCTCACTGCGCGGCAGGGCGAGGAGGTCGTCGGGGTGATCAGGGTCGCGCGGGCCGACGGCTGGGCGGCCCTCTCGTGCCTCGCGGTGGCACCCGGTGCGCGCCGGCGTGGGATCGGGCGTGCGCTCACCGCCGACGGCGTGCGCCTCGCGCGTGAGCACGGTGTCACGCGCACGTTCCTCCAGGTCGAGCGCAGCAACGCCGGGGCGCGTGCCCTGTACGACGCCCTGGGCTTCGTGCCCGTCGACTCCTATCGCTACCGCGAACAGCCGAGCACCACGGCGTGAGCGGTGGCGCTCGGGGTACCCGCGCCCTGCAGGCATGACCGGTGGCGCGGCCGGCCGCCCGGCGGCGCGCTGGTCCGCTCCGATAAGTCGATCCACAGACCGCCCACGGCGTCGGCACCGGCTCTGCCATACTGCTCCGTTACTCACGTCAGGGGTGGTCTTGGCATTCGCCGGCGGCGCCCCAGGGGTCTGACAAGCAGGAAAGGGACAGTCGTGACGGTCTTCTTCGTGGTCGGCGCCATCGGTCTGGTGCTGCTCGTGCTCTCGCTCGTCGTGGGCGAGGTCTTCGAGTCGTTCGAGATCGGCGACGGCGGCATCTCCGGGCTGGCCGTCGGGATCGGCGCCGTGGTGTTCGGCGCCTCGGGCGTCCTGGCGCTGTCCTCGGACCTCGACGTGATCTGGGCGTACGTCATCGCGGTCGCGTTCGCGATCGCGGCCGGTCTCGTCGCCCAGCTCATCGTCAACCGGCTCGCGGACTCCGAGGACGCTCCACCGCCCCCTCTCGAGGGGGCGTACGGGGTGCTCACGGCGACCACGGGCCCTGAGGGCGGCGAGGTACGGCTTGAGGGCGTGCGCGACCTGGAGAGTCGTCTGGCGTGGGCCGACGAGCCGCTCGAGGCGGGCACGCGCGTCGTCGTCGTGGGTGTGTCCGGATCTCGCGTGCACGTGACGCGGGCCTGACGCCGCCCGCGGCCGGGTCCATCGCACCACCGGGACGCTGCCCCACCGGCACCTCTCACCATCGACTCATCGACCGAACCCACCCACCCACGGGGTTGCCGTGGCAGGACAGGAAGGAGCCCGGGGCGACCCGGACACCATGCCCGACTTCATGCAGGACGGCTCGGCGGTCATCGCCGTGCTCGCACTCGTCATCGCGTTCTTCGCGGTCATCGCCCTCGTCACCAAGCGCATCCGTCGCGTGCCGCCGAACGAGGCGCTCGTCATCGTCGGTCGCGGAGCCGGCAAGAACGCGGGAGACGGTGGCCAGCGCGTCGTCGTCGGCGGTCGCGTCTTCATCTGGCCCGTGCTGCAGCAGGGGTTCCCGATCTCGCTCGAGCAGCGTCAGATCGGCATCACGGTCGAGGGCGTCGACAAGAACCGCATCAAGCTCGCCATCAAGGCGTCCATCAACTTCAAGGTCCGGGGCGACGAGGAGGGCGTGCGTCGCGCGGCGCAGCGCTTCCTGTCGCAGCAGGCGACGCTGACCGACGTGATCAAGGAGTCGCTCGAGGGCTCGCTGCGCTCGATCATCGGCGACATGACGATCGAGCAGATCATCAGTGACCGCAAGTCGCTGCAGGACGGTGTGGTCGCCTCGACCAAGACCGACCTCGCGGAGCAGGGCCTGCAGGTCGACCTGCTCAACATCTCCGACATCTCGACGCCGGGCTCGGACTACCTCGCCAACCTCGGCCGTGCGGAGGCGGCGCGTGCCCGCCAGGTCGCCGAGGTCAAGGAGGCCGAGGCGCAGCAGGTCTCCGAGTTCGCGAAGATCGTCGCGGCCGAGGCGATCGCCGAGCGTCAGCGCGACCTCGCTCTGAAGCAGGCGACGATCAAGGCCGAGACGGACCGCGCCAACGCCGAGGCCGACGCGGCCGGCCGGCTCGCGCGGGCCGAGCAGGACAAGCTGGTGGCGCTCGAGGAGCGCGCGGCGCTCGCGGAGAAGGCGAAGGTCACGGAGGAGCAGCTCGACATCGACGTGCGCAAGCCAGCCGAGGCGGCGGCGTACGCCGCGGTCCAGCAGGCGGCGGGTGAGCGCGACGCGGCCAACGCGGCGACCGAGGCGGACGCGTTCAAGCGCACGCGCATCGCCGAGGCGAACAAGGTCGCGGCGGTCAACGACGCCGAGGCAGCCGCGCAGGCCACGATCCGCGCGGGCAACGCCGAGCGCGACCGTCAGCTCGCCGAGGCGCAGGCGCTCGAGGCACTCGGTCTGGCGCGCGCCGCGGCGGCGAAGGCCGAGGGTCTGGCGACGGCCGAGGCGACCAAGGCCCAGGCCGAGGCGCTGCGCGAGCAGGGCGAGGCGATCCTCGCCCAGCAGGTCATCGCGGTCCTGCCCGAGATCGTCAAGGCTGCGGCCGACCCGATCTCGGCGATCAAGCAGCTCACGGTCGTCTCCACCGACGGCGCCTCGGCGGTCACGAAGACCGTCGGGCAGGTGCTGGGCGAGGGCCAGGAGGTGGTCAAGTCGCTCACGGGCATCGACATCGCCTCGGTGCTCTCGGGCGCGGCGGGCGGCATCGCCTCGGGCGTGCTCAGCACGCACGCGGGCAGCAGCAGCAACGGAGCCTGACCGGACGAGCGACGAGGGGCTCAGCCCGTGCGGCGGGCGAGCCCCTCGTCGAGCCCGTCGAGGATGCGTCGGCACTCCTCGACGTCCCAGGGCGTGCCGGCGAGCTCGAACTCGAAGAGGATCGGCCGCCCGGAGCGCTGCGCGATCTCGCGCGCGGCCTTCTGGTAGTACCGGCCGAAGTTGCGGTTTCCCGAACCCATGACACCGACGAGCGCACGGCGGTTGCGCTCGGAGCGCAGGAATCGGCGCACGGCCTCGGGGATGGTGTCGTTCGCGTCGTTCCCGGTCTTGTACGACGGGGTGAGCAGCACCCACGGCCCGTCGACCTCGCTCAGCCGGTGCTCGCGCTCGGCGAGGTTGAACGCTGGTCGCTCGAGCCGCTCGGCGAACGTGGCGACGAGGCCGCTGGAGGACGAGTAGTAGTAGACGGGGGTGCGACGCACGCCTGCGAGCATCGCCGCCCGTGCGCCGCGTCGCTCGGGCACATGGTCCCGGTCAGGTCGATACTGGGCGCGTGATCACACGTGAGCTCGCCCTGCGCCTGCGGGGCACCGGCCTGCACTGGCACCCGGCGTCGGGTGACCGGTTCGGCGTGCTCGTCGACGGCGTGGACGAGATCTTCACGGTGAGCGACATGACCATCCAGGCGCACGACTACCCGACGGGCACGGTGCTGGGGTTCAACGGCACCACCGAGTGGGCGCTCGACTCGGTGTCGCTGCAGGACGCGGTCTGGCTGCCGCGCGAGGACCAGCTGCGTGACCTGCTCGGCGGCACGTTCCGCTCGCTCGCGCGGTCGACCGACGGTTCCTTCCAGGTGCTCGTCGAGCTGGCAGGGCGCCCGGAGCAGGTGTTCACCGCCGACCGCGCCGAGGACGCGTACGCCCTCGCGCTGCTGTCTCTGATCGAGGCGGCCGTCGACCGACGGTGAGGCCCCACTAGACTCTCGGCCATGTCCACCCTCTCTCGCGACGAGGTCGCGCGTGTGGCGGGGCTGGCCCGGATCGACCTGACACCCGCCGAGCTCGACCGGCTCGCGGGTGAGCTCGACGTCATCGTCGAGTCGGTCGCGCGCGTGAGCGAGATCGCCACGCCGGACGTGCCGGCCACCAGCCACCCCCTGCCGCTGACGAACGTGTTCCGAGCCGACGTGCCCGAGCCCCCGGTCGACCGTGACGCGGTGCTCGCCGCGGCACCGGCCGCGCAGGACGGCAAGTTCCTGGTCCCGCAGATCCTGGGGGAGGACGCATGAGCGCCGACCTGACCCGGATCTCCGCGGCGGCCCTGGCCGACAAGCTGCAGGCGGGCGAGGTATCGAGCGTCGAGGCGACGCGCGCGCACCTGGACCGCATCGCGGCCGTCGAGCCCGCGGTCCACGCGTTCCTGCACGTGTCCGACGAGGACGCGCTCGCGACGGCGGCCGACGTGGACGCGCGCCGCGCAGCGGGCGAGGACCTGCACCCGCTGGCCGGCGTGCCGATCGCCGTCAAGGACGTCGTGGTGACCAAGGGCGTCCCGACGACCGCGGGCTCGAAGATCCTCGAGGGCTGGGTCCCGCCGTACGACGCGACGCTGGTCGAGCGCATCAAGGCCGCAGGCCTGCCGATCCTCGGCAAGACGAACATGGACGAGTTCGCGATGGGCTCGTCGACCGAGCACTCCGCGTACGGCAACACGCACAACCCGTGGGACCTGGACCGGATCCCGGGCGGCTCGGGCGGCGGCAGCGCCGCGGCCGTGGGCGCGTACGAGGCGCCGCTCGCGATCGGCACGGACACCGGCGGCTCGATCCGCCAGCCGGCCGCGGTCACGGGCACGGTGGGCGTCAAGCCCACGTACGGCTCGGTGTCCCGCTACGGGCTGATCGCGCTCGCGAGCAGCCTGGACCAGGCGGGTCCGGTGACGCGCACGGTGCTCGACTCGGCGCTGCTGCACGAGCTCATCGGCGGGCACGACCCGCGTGACTCGACGTCGATCGCCGAGCCGCTGCCCGACCTCGTCGGCGCGGCGCGCCTCGGTGCGCTGGGAGACCTGTCCGGCGTGCGCGTGGGCGTCATCACCGAGCTGCAGGGCGAGGGGTACCAGGCGGGTGTGCTGGCCCGGTTCCACGAGTCGCTCGAGCTGCTGCAGCGTGCAGGCGCCGAGATCGTCGAGGTCTCCTGCCCGCACTTCACGTACGCGCTCGCGGCGTACTACCTGATCCTGCCCGCGGAGGCGTCGAGCAACCTCGCGAAGTTCGACGGCATGCGGTTCGGCCTGCGGGTCGAACCCAGCGAGGGACCGGTGACGGCGGAGCGCGTCATGGCGGCGACCCGCGGCCAGGGCTTCGGCGACGAGGTCAAGCGGCGCATCATCCTCGGCACGTACGCGCTGTCCGCGGGCTACTACGACGCCTACTACGGCAGCGCGCAGAAGGTGCGCACGCTGATCCAGCGCGACTTCGCGGCCGCGTTCGCGCAGGCCGACGTGCTCGTCTCGCCCACGGCGCCGACGACCGCGTTCAAGCTGGGCGAGAAGCTCGACGACCCGTTGGCGATGTACCTCAACGACGTCGCGACGATCCCCGCGAACCTCGCGGGGGTCCCGGGCCTGTCGCTGCCCGCGGGCCTGTCGGACGACGGCCTGCCCGTCGGCTTCCAGGTGCTCGCACCGGCCAAGGCCGACGACCGCCTCTACCGGGTGGGTGCGGCGCTCGAGGCGCTGCTCGAGAACGAGTGGGGCGGCCCGCTGCTGGCCAAGGCCCCGGAGCTGGAGGTGGCGCGATGAGCCACGCAGTCGTCGACCTGGTCGACTACGACGACGCGATCGCACGCTTCGACCCCGTCATCGGGATCGAGGTGCACGTCGAGCTCGGCACACGCACGAAGATGTTCGACGCGGCGCCGGCCGGGTTCGGCGAGGAGCCGAACACCTCGGTCACGCCCGTCTCGCTGGGCCTGCCGGGCAGCCTGCCGGTGGTCAACGGCACCGCGGTCGAGTACGCCATCCGGATCGGTCTGGCGCTGAACTGCTCGATCGCGCAGACCTGCCGCTTCGCGCGCAAGAACTACTTCTACCCGGACGTCCCGAAGAACTTCCAGACGTCGCAGTACGACGAGCCCATCGCGTACGACGGCCACGTCGACGTCGAGCTCGAGGACGGCACGGTGTTCCGCGTCGAGGTCGAGCGCGCGCACATGGAGGAGGACGCCGGCAAGAACACGCACGTCGGCGGCAGCACGGGCCGCATCCACGGCGCGGAGTACTCGCTGGTCGACTACAACCGCGCGGGCATCCCCCTGGTGGAGATCGTGACGCGCCCTATCACGGGTGCGGGTGAGCGGGCGCCCGAGGTGGCGCGCGCGTACGTGCAGACCCTGCGTGACCTGTTCCGTGCGCTGGAGGTCTCCGAGGCGCGCATGGAGCGCGGCAACGTCCGTGCGGACGTGAACGTGTCGCTGCGTCCGACGCCGCAGAGCCCGCTGGGCACGCGGACCGAGACCAAGAACGTGAACTCGTTCCGCTCGGTCGAGCGCGCGGTCCGCCACGAGATCTCCCGGCAGGCCGCGGTGCTCGACGCGGGTGGCGTGGTCGTCCAGGAGACCCGGCACTGGCACGAGGACACCGGCACCACGACGAGCGGGCGCGTGAAGTCCGACGCCGAGGACTACCGGTACTTCCCGGAGCCCGACCTCGTGCCGATCGCGCCGGACCGGGCGTGGGTCGAGGAGATCCGTGCGGCGCTCCCGGAGCTGCCCGCGGCTCGTCGTCGTCGCCTGCAGGGCGAGTGGGGCTTCGCGGACGCGGAGATGCGCGACGTCGTCAACGCGGGTGCGATCGAGCTCATCGAGGCGACCGTGGCGGCCGGCGCGGCACCGGCCGCGGCGCGCAAGTGGTGGATGGGTGAGCTGGCCCGCACCGCCAAGGAGCGCGAGGTCGAGCTCGCCGAGCTACCGATCACGCCCACGCAGATCGGTGCGCTGCAGGCCCTCGTCGACGCCGGACGGATCAACGACAAGCTGGCGCGCCAGGTGCTCGAGGGCGTGCTGGCGGGGGAGGGCGACCCGGAGCAGGTCGTCGTCGCGCGCGGGCTCGAGGTCGTGTCCGACGACGGTCCGCTCCTCGAGGCGATCGACGCCGCGCTCGCCGCACAGCCGGACATCGCCGAGAAGATCCGGTCGGGCAACCTCGGGCCGGTCGGCGCGATCATCGGTGCGGTGATGAAGGCGACGCGTGGCCAGGCCGACGCGGGCCGCGTGCGCGAGCTCGTCCTCGAGCGCGTGTCGTCATGATCGAAACTTTCTAGATCGCCGCGGCTGGCGCCGCTCGATCGCCACGAAGCCCCCGGTCGGCCGTCAGCCGATCGGGGGCTTCTTCGTGCGCCCCACCACCCACGTCGGGTCGCGACTCATGCCTGGAACGTGCCGAGTTGTGCGTGCTTGGCCGCGCGCTCGTGACCTCGTCGATGTCAGCGCGGCGCATGTCGCCCTGGAACGGTATCGAAATCGTTACCGAAAGATCGCCCCGTCAGGAGCGATACCGGGCTAGCCTCGCGCCACCGAGAACGGTCCACGTCACGCAAAGGAGCGTCGATGTCTACTCATTCCCAGGTACGCGGAAGGCGAAGGGTGGCGAGTCTCGCCGCTCTAGCCCTGCTGGCAGCACCGCTGACAGCCGTGGTGGGCGCGGGTGCCGCGACCGCGGCGGACGGTCCGACCGCCTTGCTCGCGGCCGACTTCGACGACGGGACCTCCGGCGGACTCGTGCAGTCCGGTGCGGACGGCACCTACGTCGACCTCGGCGACGGCAACAAGGTCTACCAGGTGGTCCGCGGGGCCAGCTTCGACGGTCTCGAGACGCCCGAAGGCCTGCTCGCGGGCCTCGAGCCCGGGACGGTCGTGACCATCTCGGCCGAGGCACGCATCGTCGACGGCGACACCAACGTCGGGGCGCGCTGGGTCACCAAGCCTGCCTACGAGTGGCTGGCGAGCAGCACGTTGACCGACGAGTGGACGACTGTCACCGCGGCCTACACGGTGCCGGAGACCGGCGCCCAGTCCTCGTTCTTCTTCGGCACGGGCCCCTACCCGGAGCCGGAGCCCGCGCTGGCGTTCACCTACCAGCTCGACGACGTCGTCGTGACCGCGACCCCCGTTCCGGCGAGCGAGCCGACGGTCATCCTCAGCAACGACTTCGAGTCGACCATCGCCCCGTGGGGCGGCCGGGGATCGACCGTTGTCGCCACGGACACCGAGAAGCACGGCGGAGCCAAGAGCCTGTCCGTCTCCGCGCGCAGCGCGAACTGGGCGGGGACTCAGGCGACGCTGACGTCCACGCTCGTCGAGGGCACGCCCTCCACCGTGTCGGCCTGGGTCAAGCTCCCGGCGGGCACTGCGGGCACCACGTCGATCAAGCTGACGGCGCAGACCAACAGCGGCGGCGACGACTCGTACGCGACCGTGGCGACCGCGACCGACGTGACCGACCAGGAGTGGGTCGAGCTCTCCGGGACGTACACGCGCCCGGCGGGTCTCACGTCGGTCATCCTGTACTTCGAGGCCGAGGACATCGGCGAGGCTCACCCGAGCTTCCTCGTCGACGACGTGCTGATCACCGGGCAGGCTGGCGACGACTACGTCGAGACCGACCCCGACTTCGTCAAGGGTGGTGCGCTCAACCCGGTCACGACGCCCGTCGAGGCCGCGCGCGGCACGACGAAGACGAGCGCGCTCACGTTCGACGACGGCCCCAACGGCGCGGCGACGACCGAGCTCCTGGACTTCCTCGCGGCCAACGACGTGCACGCCACGTTCTGCGTGATCGGCCAGAACGTCCAGGCGCCGGGCGGCGCCGACATCCTCAAGCGGATCGTCGCCGACGGCCACACGCTGTGCAACCACTCCACGGACTACGACTCGATGGACGCACTGAGCAAGCAGCAGGTCGCTGACAAGCTCAAGCAGAACCTGCAGATCATCCGCACGGCGCTCGGTGACCCGAACGCCGAGGTCCCGTACTTCCGCGCACCGAACGGCGCGTGGGGGCAGACGAACCAGGTCGCGGTCGCGCTCGGCATGCAGCCGCTCGCGGTGACGAACCTGATCTTCGACTGGGACGGTGCCGAGAACGCCGGTGACGAGGCCAAGCTCACGGCCGCGCTGCGCAGCACGATCACCTCGAACCCGGGCGAGATCGTCCTGGTCCACGACGGCGGTGGCAACCGCACCGCCGGGGTCAACGCGGTCAAGACGGTCGTCGCCGAGCTCCTCGCCGACGGCTGGACGTTCACGCTGCCGGCCGGCGGCGCCGCGCCCAAGGGCGTCACGCTCGTCGAGTCGGACTTCGAGGACGGCACGCTGCAGGGCTGGTCGGCACGCGACGACGGCAACGGTGTCGCGACGCTCGCCGTGCAGGACGAGGTCGCGCACGAGTCGACCTACGCCGCGCGCGTCTCCGACCGCACGTCACAGGGCCAGGGCCTGCAGTTCCCGGTCACCGAGAAGGCGACCCCCGGCGCGACGTACGACGTCTCGGCGTGGGTCAAGTTCGAGGGCACGCCCGGTGACATGACGCTGTCGTCCCGGACGCTCACGGGGGAGACCCAGAGCTTCTCCAACCTCGTGCAGTTCACGGGCCTGTCGTCGAGCCAGTGGGTGCACCTCACGGGCACGTTCACCATGCCGGCGTTCGCGGACGCCGCGGAGCTCTACTTCGAGACCGCGTGGGCGCAGGGTGAGGCGGGCAACACCTCAACGTTCGTCATCGACGACATCCTGGTGCGCTCGACGCCGCCGTCGCAGATCGAGGACCTCACCCCGCTCAAGGACACGGTGACGTTCCCGGTGGGCGTGGCGATCGACTCGCGCGAGATGGCGGGCTCGGCCTCCGAGCTGCTGCTCAAGCACTTCAACCAGGTCACGGCCGAGAACTACATGAAGGTCGAGGCGTGGTACGCCGAGGAGGGCGGTGTGGACACGTTCCGCATGCACTCCGAGGCCAAGGCGCTGCTCGACTTCGCGCAGGAGAACGACCTGCGGGTCTACGGCCACGTGCTCGCCTGGCACGGCCAGACGCCGCAGTGGTTCTACGAGGACGACGAGGGTGCGCTGCTCGCTCCGGACGCGATGCGTCAGCGGCTGCGGGACCACATCTTCAACGTCGCACGCACGATCGCGGAGCAGTACGGGCCGTTCGGCTCGGACACCAACCCGATGGTGGCGTGGGACGTCGTCAACGAGGTGATCGACGACGGCACCGGGTACGCGGACGGCATGCGCCGCTCCACGTGGTACCAGATCCTCGGTGAGAGCTTCGTGGACTCGGCGTTCGAGTACGCGAACGAGGCCTTCAACGACGAGTACGCCGCCGAGGGCGTCGAGCACCCGGTCGCGCTGTTCATCAACGACTACAACACGGAGCAGACGGGCAAGCGCGGGCGCTACAAGGCGCTCGTCGAGCGCCTGATCGACCGCGACGTGCCGATCGACGGCGTGGGCCACCAGTTCCACGTCGCCCTCTCGACGCCGGTCAGCACGCTCGGCGCCGCCCTGGCCGACTTCGACGGCATGAAGAAGGCCGACGGCACGAACCTGCTCCAGGCGGTCACCGAGCTCGACGTGTCGGTCGGCTCGGCGGACACGGCCAAGGCCATCGACCAGGGTTACTACTACCAGGCGGCGTTCGACTCGTTCCGTCAGTACGCCGAGGACCTGTTCTCGGTGACGGTCTGGGGCCTGACCGACAGCCGGTCGTGGCGCGCGTCGAACAACGGCAAGCCGTTGCTGTTCGACGACTACTTCAAGGCGAAGTACGCCTTCTACGGTGCCGCCGGCCTCGACCTGCCGCCGGCGCTCCGCAGCGCGAACGCGTTCGCGGCCGACGCCGGTGGCGACTACACGGCGACTTCCGCGCAGTGGAAGCGTCTGCCGCTGCACACCGTCGGTGAGAACGCGAGGTTCCAGCTGCGCTGGTCGGCCGACCGGCTCACGGCGTACGTCGACGTGGACGACACGACGGTGGACGCGACCGACGCGGTGACGTTCGTGACCTCCGAGGGTGCGGTGAGCTTCGGCCGTGACGGCGAGGGTGACCTCGACGGCGTGGCGACCGAGCGCGAGGGTGGCTGGACCGCCGTCGTGCAGGTGCCGCTCAGCGGTGCCGAGCGCGGGGATGTGGTCGACCTCGACGTGCAGGTGGTCGACGGCGACGACAGGGCGACGTGGAACACGCCGGGTTCGCTGGGTTCGGTGTCGCTCGTCGAGGAGCTGTCGTACCTCGAGGTGCCGGCCACGACGACGGCGCCGACGATCGACGGCACGGTCGACGCGGCCTGGGCCGGCGCGAGCTCGGTGCAGACACTGAAGGCGACGTCGGGCTCCGGCGGTGCCATCGGCACCTTCCGCACGCTGTGGAAGGACAACCTGCTGTACGTCCTGGCGGACGTCGCAGACCCGGTCGTCGACACCACGGGCAGCGACCCGTGGATCAAGGACTCGGTCGAGATCTACGTCGACGGCGGCAACGTCAAGAACGGCTCGTACCGGTACGACGACACCCAGATCCGGATCGACGCGGCCGGTGCCGTGTCCTTCGGCGCGGGTGACGAGCCGTTCCAGCGCAACCGGCTGACCAGCGCGGTCGTCCCGACGGCGACCGGCTACCGGGTCGAGGCGGCGATCAGCCTCCTCGAGTACGGCGGTCTCGGGACGTTCCACGGCCTGGACTTCCAGGTCAACGACGCCGCGAGCGGCAGCCGGCACGCGATCACCAACTGGGCCGACCCGACGGGTGCGGGCTACCAGAGCACCGCCCACTGGGGTGTCGGCCGACTCGTGGAGGCGAAGGTCGTCCCGCCGGCGACCGTCAAGCCGAAGGTGACGGCGAACCCGTCGTCGGCGACGGTGGACCGCGGCACCACGGTGGTGCTGCGTGCGGCGGCGACGGGGACCCCGACGCCGACCGTCCAGTGGCAGCGACGCGCTGCCGGCACGACGAGCTGGACGGCCGTCACGGGCGCCACGAAGACCTCGCTCGCGGTGGTCGTCGGGGCGGCCAACCACGGCGCGTCCTACCGGGCGGTGTTCACCAACACCGCCGGTTCGGCGATCACCACGGCGGCGACGGTCAAGGTGAAGCCGTACGCGCCGAAGGTCACGAAGAACCCGAAGTCGGTGACGACGGCCAAGGCGGGCACGAAGGTCACGCTCACGGCGGCGGCCTCGGGCTTCCCGACCCCGTCCGTGCGCTGGCAGCAGCGCGGCGTCGGGTTCTCGCAGTGGAAGACGATCGCCGGTGCCACGGGGACGTCGCTCACGGTCAAGGTGCCCGCCACCAGCGGGGGTGTCGAGGTGCGCGCGGTGTTCACGAACTCCGCGGGCTCGGCGACGACCAAGACCGCGCTGGTCCGCAAGGCACGCGTGGCCCCGAAGGTGGTCACGGCGCCGCAGTCGGTCACGGTCCAGCGGGACTCGGTCGCGACATTCACCGTGCGGGTCTCCGGCACGCCGGCCCCGTCGGTCCAGTGGTACGAGCGCCGGGCCGGTGCGAGCTCGTGGGTCACGCTCACGGGTGCGACCGCGACGAAGCTCCAGGTCGTGGCCACCAAGGCCCGGAACGGAGCCCAGTACCGGGTGGTCGTGACCAACGCTGCGGGTCGTGCGACCAGCACGGCGGCCACGTTGACCGTGCGCTGACCCCGGGCCGGACCTGTCCGGCCCGGAACAGGACGACGGCGGCGACGCCGCGGAGACTGGCTGAGCTCCGCGGCGGCGCCGCCGTCGCACGTCCGGCCAGTCGGGGGTGAGACCCGGTGCGTGCGACACCCCGCAGGCCCCGAGTCCCTGCCGGAGGGCCGGGCGCGGCACTACCCTCGGGTGACCGACCGGGGAGGGCCGATGACGAGGCAGCGCGTCGACACGCCGACGTTGCAGGGCGAGATGCTCACGCTCCGCCCGATCCGCGTCGACGACGCGCAGGCCCTGTGGGAGTCGGTGAGCGACCCCGAGGGCATGCGGCTGACGGGCACGACCCGCCGCTTCACGCTCGAGGAGGCGCGGGACTGGTGCGCGAACGTCGGGGAGCTGCCCGGCCGCGTCGACCTCGCCATCACGCTCGTCGGCCACGACGAGTACCTCGGGGAGATCGTCCTCGACGACATCGACGAGCACCTGCAGAGCGCGTCCCTGCGCCTCGCGATGCGACCCGGGTACCGCGGTCGCGGCTACGGCACGGAGGCGATCGAGCTGGTCCTCGGGTTCGCGTTCGACGGGCTCGGGCTGCACCGGGTCGGGCTCGACGTCCTGGCGATCAACCCGCGTGCGCAGGCGCTGTACGAGAACCTCGGGTTCCGGGTCGAAGGGCGCCGGCGCGACGCGTACCGCGACGGCGAGCGCTGGTGCGACGCGATCGACATGGGGCTGCTCGAGGACGAGTACAGAGCCGGACAGTTCGGCGACGCGGCCCGCTGAGCCCCCACGCCGTTATCACGGCACCGCCCGTCCCCGGTGGTGAGGGGGTCCCGGGGGCCCCACGATGGGCGGATGGACGATGGCGCCATGGATCGCGGTGACCTCCCGGAGCAGAACCCCGTCGACCCGACCCGGGGTGACGGTGCACTGAGCAGCGACGGCCCGGCGGTACGCGTGGGCGAGGCCGACGCCCGGCCGCCGCGGGACCGCGCGTTCTTCGGCCACCCGCTCGGCCTGATGACGCTGTTCGGCACCGAGCTGTGGGAGCGCTTCAGCTACTACGGCATGCGCGCGATCCTGCTGTACTTCCTGACCGACACGATCGCCAACGGCGGGCTCGGGCTCGACGACGCCCTCGGCAACGCGGTCGTCGCGGCGTACGGCGCCTCGGTGTACCTGCTGTCGGTGATCGGCGGCTGGCTCGCCGACCGGATGATCGGCGCGCGGCGGTCGGTGCTGTACGGCGGAGTGGTGATCGCCGCGGGTCACGTGAGCCTGTCGGTGCCGAACGCGTCGTTCTCCTACCTCGGCATCGTGCTCGTCGCGCTCGGCACGGGACTGCTCAAGCCCAACGTCTCGAGCATGGTCGGCGACCTGTACTCGCGCGACGACGTGCGGCGCGACTCGGGATTCTCGATCTTCTACATGGGCATCAACATCGGCTCGCTGTTCGCGCCGATCCTCGTCGGCATCGCGCGCGAGATCGGCGGCTACCACGCGGGCTTCGCGGTCGCTGCCGTCGGCATGGCGATCGCGCTGGGGTTCTTCGTGGCCGGGCGCCACCTGCTGGGCGGCGCGGGGGACGTGCCGCCCAACCCGCTCACCGCGGCCGATCGTCCGGGTGTGGTGCGGCTGGTCCTCGCGGTCGCGATCGGCTGCCTCGTCGCGCTCGGCATCGCGGCGCTCGTCTCGGGCGGCTTCACGACGACGACGCTGATCGACGCGCTCTCGTACATCGCGCTCGCTGCGCCCGTGGCGACGTTCTGGGTCATGTTCCGCTCGCCCAAGGTCACCGACCGCGAACGGTCCCGGCTGCGCGCGTACATCCCGCTGTTCGTCGCGGCGATGCTGTTCTGGATGATCTTCGAGCAGGCCGCGAGCACGCTGTCCGCCTACGCGCGCGACAACACCGAGCTGACGATCTTCGGGTTCGAGGTCTCGCCCGCGTTCTTCCAGTCGGTGAACCCGGCCTCGATCATCCTGCTCGCGCCGGTGTTCGCGTGGCTGTGGGTCCGGCTCGACGACCGGCCGCCGACCGCCGTCAAGTTCGCGATCGGCCTGTCGTTCGCCGCGCTGTCGTTCCTGTTCCTCGCGGGCGCGTCCGCGCTCGCGGGCGACGGGAAGTCGCCCTGGTGGGTGCTCGTGGTGGTCTACGTCATCCAGACGATCGGCGAGCTGTGCCTGTCGCCCGTCGGCCTCGCGGCGACGACGCTGCTCGCGCCCCGGGCGTTCAAGGGTCAGGCCATGGCGCTGTGGTTCCTGGCGACCAGCGCGGGCAACGCCATCACGGCGCAGCTCGTGCAGGCCACGAGCGGGGCGAGCCCGACCGCGTACTTCGGTGGGATCGGCGCGGTCGCGCTGGTGTTCGCGATCGCGATGTTCGCCATCGCGCCCTGGGTCACGCGGCACATCTACGAGGGCACGGAGGTCGTCGGGGCAACGAGGACGGCCGCGCACTGACCGACGGGCCCGCGCCCCGGGCGGGGCGGGACCGCCGCCGTCGGGTCAGGGGGCGTCAGCCGAGAGGCCGGCAGGACGCACGCTCGACGAGCGCGGTGGGCAGGCGCAGGTGCGTCGGCACGTCCCTCTCGGCGAGCAGGTCGATCAGCAGCTGGAGCGCGCGGGCGCCGATGTCGCGCAGCGGCTGGCTCACCGTGGTGAGCGGCGGGTCGCACAGCGCGGACTCGGGGACGTTGTCGAAGCCGATCACCGACAGGTCCCGGGGCACGTGCAGCCCGAGCTCGCGAGCGACCTCGACCGTCCGGATCGCCGACAGGTCGTTCGCGGCGAACACGGCGGTCGGGCGGTCGGGGCGGTCGAGCAGGTCGCGAGCAGGCTGGGTCGCCGTCTCCGGGCGGTACCCACCGTTCACGACGAGCGTCTCGTCGACCGGGAGGCCGGCGGACGCCATCGCCGAGCGGAAACCGGCCTCGCGCAGGCGCGCGGACTCGAGGTCGGGCCGTCCGCCCATGAGCCCGATGCGGCGGTGGCCGAGGGCCAGGAGGTGCTCGGTGGCCATGACGCCGCCGGCGAAGTTGTCGGAGTCGACCGTCGGCAGCCCGGACGGGCCGGTGTGCGGGTCGATCGCGACGACGGGGATCACGCCGCGTGCGTCCACGACCGTCGGGGTCACGATGATCGCGCCGTCGATGAGCGTGCCGCCGAGGCGCGAGAGGTACCGGCGCTCCCAGCCGACGTCGGCGCGCCGACCGCCCGCCGAGTACGCGAGCAGCTCGTACTCGGTCGACCCGATCGCGTCCGAGGCGCCCTTGAGCAGCTCGGTCGAGAACGGCTCGAACTCCGCGACGAGGATCCCGACGACGTGCGTGCGGTGCGAGCGCAGGCTCGACGCGCCGAGGCTCGCCTCGTAGCCCAGGTCGGAGATGACCTGCTGAACGCGGTCGAGAGTCGACTGCGCGACCCCGTACCGACCGTTGACGACCTTCGAGACGGTCGCCACCGACACCCCCGCCTGGCGGGCGACGTCGGCCATCTTGACCCGGCCCGTGTGCTCCACGGCGCGATCCTATGGCATCGGTTTCATAACGGTGTCGATAACGGTGTCGATATCGATTGACTAGTTCTCCGAAACTTTGTCATGCTCCTCCCGTCCAGGTGGGTCAACGAAGACTGAAGGGACCAGACATGGCACGCATGCGTCGTGCAACGGCGGGCATCGCGCTCGCGACGACGATCGCTCTCCTCGCCGCCTGCAGCAGCGGAGGTGACTCCCCGTCGGGTGACGGGAGCACCGGTGGTGGGGACGGCGGCAAGAAGGAAGACGTCACGATCTCGTGGTGGCACAACTCCAACACGGGTGACGGCAAGGTCTACTACGACAAGGTCGCGGCGGACTTCGAGGCCGCGAACCCGGGCGTCACCGTCGAGGTGAGCGCCATGCAGCACGAGGACATGATCACCAAGCTCGAGGCCGCGTTCCAGGCCGGGGACGCCCCGGACATCTACATGGAGCGTGGTGGCGGCGAGCTCCGCGACCACGTCAACGCGGGCATCACGAAGGACCTGTCCGAGTCGGCTGCGGACACGATCGCCAAGCTCGGTGGCTCCGTCGCCGGCTTCCAGGTCGACAGCAAGACGTACGCCCTGCCGTTCTCCCTCGGCGTGGTGGGCTTCTGGTACAACAAGGCCCTCTTCGCCCAGGCCGGCATCACGGCGCCCCCCACGACGTGGGACGAGATGTACGCGGCGATCGACAAGCTGAAGGCCGCGGGCATCGTCCCGCTGTCCGTCGGCGCCGGCGAGGGCTGGCCGGCCGCGCACTACTGGTACTACTTCGCGCTGCGCCAGTGCTCGCAGGACGTCCTGACGGGCGCCGTGTCGTCGCTCGACTTCTCGGACCCCTGCTTCGTCCGTGCGGGCGAGTCCCTGCAGGAGTTCCTGGACGCCGAGCCCTTCAACGACGGCTTCCTGAGCACCGTGGCCCAGAAGGGCCCGTCGAGCGCCTCGGGCATGCTCGCGACCGGCAAGGTCGCGATCGAGCTCCAGGGTCACTGGGAGCCCGGCGTGATGCAGGGCATCACCGACGAGCTCGGCTCCGAGGGCATCGGCGCCGACCTGGCGTGGTTCGCGTTCCCGGCGGTCTCCGACGGTGACGGCGACCCGGCCGCTCAGCTCGGTGGCGGCGACGCCTGGGCCGTCAGCAACGACGCGCCCGACGCTGCGGTCGACTTCGCGCAGTACCTGCTGTCCGACGAGGTCCAGAAGGGCTTCGCCGAGCTCGACATGGGTCTGCCGACCAACCCGACGGCGTCGAAGTACGTCTCGGACGCCGCGCTGGCGAGCCTCCTCGAGGTCCGTGACGCGTCGCCGTTCATCCAGCTCTACTTCGACACGGCGTTCGGCAAGGCGATCGGTGACGCGATGAACTCGAAGATCGTCGACCTGTTCGCAGGCAAGGCCACCCCGCAGGACATCGTCGACGCCACGCAGGCGGCGGCTGACGCGGAGAAGTGATCGACGTGGCAGACGAAGCGACCGCCCGCCTGGGCGTCCCCGCCTCGCCTGCGACGTCCACCCCGACCGTCCCGGTCGCCGGTCGCGCTTCGGCGCGGCCGGCGACCGGCCGGTCGGCCGGACGCCGCGGGAGTGGTCCGTTCCGCAAGGGTCTCGAGATCACGCTGTTCGTGGCGCCCGCCCTCGCACTCCTTGGCATGTTCGTCGTCGTACCGATCGCACGAGCAGTCCAGATCTCCTTCTTCAAGTGGAAGGGGTACGGCGACTTCGAGAAGTTCGTCGGCCTCGAGAACTACCGTCGCGTGCTGGACAACCCCGAGTTCATCGAGGCGTTCCAGCACAACATGATCATCGTGGTGGCGTCGATCGCCATCCAGCTCCCGCTCGGCCTGGCCATCGCGCTGCTGCTCAACCGCAAGATGCGCGGCCAGGGGATCCTGCGGACGATCATCTTCGTCCCGTACGTGCTGTCCGAGGTCATCGCGGGTGTCATCTGGTACCAGATGTTCGTCCCCAACGAGGGCATCATCGACACCGTCCTGTCGAGCATCGGCTTGAGCGGACCGAAGCAAGGCTTCACCGGAAGTCTCGAGTGGGCGTTGCCGGCGGTCATCGCGGTGCTGACGTGGAAGTACCTCGGGATGGCGATCATCCTGTTCCTCGCCGGCCTGCAGGGCGTGCCCGAGGAGCTCTACGAGGCGGCCCAGCTCGACGGCGCCTCGTGGTGGCAGATCCAGCGTCGCGTCACGATCCCGATGCTCGGCCCGACCCTGCGCACGTGGGCGTTCCTGTCGATGATCGGCTCGCTGCAGCTGTTCGACATGGTCTGGGTCCTCACCGGTGGTGGCCCCGCCAACGCGACCAGCACGATGGCGACGTTCCTCATCCAGCAGGGCACCCAGCGCTCCAACTACGGCATCGCCTCGGCGGCCTCGGTGATCTTGTTCATCGTCGCGCTCGTCCTGGCGCTGCTCTACCAGCGATTCATCATGAACCGTGACAACACGGAAACGGTTGTCCGCCGGAAGAAGGTCTCCCGATGAGCACCGCCACCGCCGCTCCGAAGGGCGCAGCCGCGGCCGCCGCCACCCGGAACGCGCGTCGCACCGGCTCCACGAACGTCATGCGCGGCGGCAGCCCGCTGATCTACTTCGTGGCGCTGATCGTCGTGGCGTTCACCCTGGGCCCCGTGCTGTACGGCGTGGTGTCCGGCTTCCGGACCAACGGGGACCTCGTCCTGAACCCGTCGGGTCTGCCCGACCCGTGGGTGCTGAAGAACTACTCGGGGATCCTCACGGACTCGAACTTCTGGCGCTACACGCTCAACTCGACCGTGATCGCACTCATCACCACGTTGCTCGTCGTGGTCTGCGGGGTCATGGCTGCCTACCCGCTCGCGCGGTACAAGTTCAAGGGTCGCGAGGGTCTGTACATGATCTTCGTCGCGGGCCTGCTGTTCCCCGCGACGGTCGGCGTGATCCCGCTGTTCATCCTCATCCGCGACCTGAACCTCAACAACACGTGGTGGGGCATCGCGCTCCCGCAGGCCGCCTACGCGCTGCCTCTGACGGTCGTGATCCTGCGGCCGTTCCTCCAGGCGATCCCGAACGAGCTCGAGGAGGCCTCGCAGCTCGACGGCGCGAGCCGGCTCGGCTTCTTCTGGCGGATCCTGCTGCCGCTGTCCGGTCCCGGGCTCGTGACGGTCGGTGTGCTGGCGTTCGTCGGCTCCTGGAACGCGTACCTGCTCCCGCTGCTCCTGCTGCTGGGGGACAACAAGACCCTCCCGCTCGGAGTCGCCGACTTCTCGGCAGAGCACTCGACCGACATCGCGGGCGTCTTCGCCTTCACCTCGCTCGCGATGATCCCAGCCCTCATCTTCTTCCTCGCGATGCAGAAGCGGATCGTCAGCGGCCTGCAGGGCGCGGTCAAGGGCTGATCCACGATGACGGAGAGGACCATGGGTACCCCTATGTCTGCAGCCGACGCTCCGGCGACGGACGCCGAGCGGGTCGCAACGATCCTCGAGCGGCTCACGCTCGAGCAGAAGACGGCGCAGATCGTCGGCTTCTGGGAGAAGGGCGACGGCGAGGTCGTCGCCCCGCTCCAGGGCGAGTTCACGCGTGACGGCGGGCTCGACGACGCGATGCGGCACGGCCTCGGCCATCTGACGCGTGTCTACGGCACGCGCCCGGTCGACCCGGTCGAGCGTGCGCGGTGGCTGTGGCAGCGCCAGCGTGAGCTCGTCGCGACCGTCGGCATCCCGGCGCTCGTGCACGAGGAGTGCCTGACCGGTCTGTCGGCGTGGCAGGCCGCGACGTTCCCCACGCCGCTGGCCTGGGGCGCGTCGTTCCACCCGGAGCTCGTGGGGCGGATGGCCGAGCTGATCGGCCAGTCGATGAGCGCGCTCGGCGTGCACCAGGGCCTGGCCCCGGTGCTCGACGTGATCCGTGACCCGCGCTGGGGCCGGGTCGAGGAGTGCATCTCCGAGGACCCGTACCTCATCGGGACGATCGGCACGGCGTACGTGCGCGGGCTGCAGTCGGCCGGCGTGCACGCGACGCTCAAGCACTTCGTCGGCTACTCGGCGTCGCAGTCGGGCCGCAACTTCGGGCCCGTGCACGCCGGTCCGCGCGAGATCGCGGACGTGCTGCTCGTGCCGTTCGAGATGGCCGTGCGGGACGGCGGCGTGCGCTCGGTGATGCACGCATACACCGAGATCGACGGCGTGCCGACGGCCGCCGACCCGACCTACCTCACGCACGTGCTGCGTGGGCAGTGGGGCTTCGACGGGGTCGTCGTCGCCGACTACTTCGGCGTGGCGTTCCTCGACATCCTGCACCACGTCGCCGAGGGCCTCGGCGAGGCCGCGGGCCTCGCACTGGCCGCGGGCGTCGACATCGAGCTGCCCACGGGGGACGCGTTCCTCGAGCCGCTCATCCAGGCGATCCGCGACGGCCTGGTGGACGAGGCGCTCGTCGACCGGGCGGTCACGCGTGCGCTGCTGCAGAAGGCCGAGCTGGGTCTGCTCGACGCGACGTTCGACGAGCCGCCGACCGAGATCGAGCTCGACTCTCCCGCGCACCGTGCCGTCGCGGCGCAGCTCGCGGCGGAGTCGGTGGTGCTGCTCGCCAACGACGGCGTTCTCCCGCTGCTGGGCGGGTCGCGGCCCGCTCCGCGCCGCGTGGCGGTGCTCGGCCCGAACGCCGACCAGCACGAGGCGATGTTCGGCTGCTACTCGTTCGTGAACCACGTCCTCGAGCACCACACCGAGGTGCCCGTGGGCATCGAGGTGCCGACGGTGCTGGCTGCGCTGCAGGCGGAGCTGGACGGCGTCGACCTCGTGGCGACCAGCGGGTGCGCGATCGACAGCGACGACCGCTCGGGCTTCGCCGACGCGGTCGCCGCGGCGAGCGCCGCGGACGTCGCGGTGGTCGTGGTCGGCGACAAGGCGGGCCTGTTCGGCCGCGGCACGGTCGGCGAGGGCTGCGACCGCGACGACCTCGAGCTGCCGGGCGTGCAGCGCGAGCTCGTCGAGGCCGTGCTCGGCACCGGGACGCCCGTCGTGCTGGTGCTGCTCACCGGTCGGCCGTACGCGATCGACTGGGCGCTCGAGCGCTGCGCCGCGGTGGTGCAGGCGTTCTTCCCGGGCGAGGAGGGCGGTCCCGCGGTCGCGGGCGTCCTGACCGGGCGGATCAACCCGTCCGGGCGGCTCCCCGTGAGCCTGCCCCGCCCGGCCGGCGCGCAGCCGTACTCGTACCTGCACCCGGCGCTCGGAGGGGACGGCGACGTCACGAACCTCGCGACGGCACCGGCCCGGCCGTTCGGCTTCGGCCTGTCGTACACGACGTTCGCGTACGACGAGCTCGTGGCCGCCTCCGCGCAGGTCCCGACGGACGGCCGCGTGCGTGTCGCGGTCCGCGTGACCAACACGGGGGAGCGCGCGGGCGACGACGTCGTCCAGCTCTACGCGCACGACACGGTCGCGACGGTGACCCGCCCGGTGGCGCAGCTCGTCGGCTTCCGCCGCGTGAGCCTGGCCGCGGGGGAGTCGGTCGTCGTGCACTTCGACGTCCCCACGACGCGCGTCGCGTTCAGCGGCCGCGACCTGACCCGGGTGGTCGAACCGGGCGAGCTGGAGCTGTGGGTCGGCACGTGTGCGGACCGCGCCGCCTCCACCAGCGTTCGCCTGGTCGGGCCCGTCCACGCGATCGGCGACGACGACCGCTGGACGAGCACGGAGGTCACCGCGTCCTGACCTCGTCGGACGCGGCAGCCGCCGCGACGGCCCCGCACCTCGCCACGTCCTCCCGGGGCGCGAGGTGCGGGGCCGTTCGGCGTACCGCGGCCGAGTCGTGGACGCACGGCCTCGACCAGTGGCGACGCACGTAGGCTGACCTGCGGCGCGCCTGCCCACGCCCTGCTCCCGCACGACCTGGCGCGCCACGAAGGAGTCACACGCGATGAGCCGTCCGCTGCGCTCTCGGACCTCGACCCACGGTCGCAACATGGCCGGTGCCCGCGCCCTGTGGCGCGCGACCGGCATGGGCTCCGAGGACTTCGGCAAGCCGATCATCGCGATCGCGAACTCGTACACGCAGTTCGTCCCCGGGCACGTGCACCTCAAGGACATGGGCGACCTCGTCGCGGGCGCCATCCGCGAGGCCGGCGGTGTGGCCAAGGAGTTCAACACGATCGCCGTGGACGACGGCATCGCGATGGGCCACGCGGGGATGCTCTACTCGCTGCCCAGCCGCGACCTGATCGCCGACTCCGTCGAGTACATGGTCAACGCGCACTGCGCGGACGCGCTCGTGTGCATCTCCAACTGCGACAAGATCACGCCCGGCATGCTCAACGCGGCGCTGCGGCTGAACATCCCGGTGATCTTCGTGTCCGGCGGGCCCATGGAGGCCGGCAAGGCCGTCGTCGCGGACGGCGTGGCGGCCACGCCGCTCAACCTCATCAACGCGATCAACTACTCGGCCGACGACAACGTCTCGGACAAGGCGCTCGACGCCGTCGAGGAGAACGCGTGCCCCACCTGCGGGTCGTGCTCGGGCATGTTCACGGCGAACTCGATGAACTGCCTCACCGAGGCGCTCGGCCTGTCGCTGCCGGGGAACGGCTCGACGCTGGCCACGCACGCGGCCCGTCGTGAGCTGTTCCTGGAGGCCGGTCGCACGATCGTCGACCTGGCGCGCCGCTACTACGACGACGAGGACGACACGGCGGCGCCGCGCGGCATCGCGACCAAGGCGGCGTTCGGCAACGCGATGGCGCTCGACGTCGCGATGGGCGGCTCGACCAACACCGTGCTGCACATCCTCGCCGCCGCGCAGGAGGCGGAGATCGACTTCACGCTCGCGGACATCGACGCGATCTCGCGCCGTGTGCCGTGCCTGGCGAAGGTCGCACCGAACCACCCGAGCTTCCACATGGAAGACGTCCACCGCGCCGGAGGCATCCCCGCGCTGCTCGGCGAGCTCGACCGCGGCGGCCTGCTCGACCACGACGTGACGTCGGTGCACACGCCGACGCTGCGGGCCTGGCTCGACGACTGGGACATCCGCGGCGGCAGGGCTACGGACCGTGCGCGCGAGCTGTTCCTCGCGGCGCCGGGCGGTGTGCGGACCACGCAGGCCTTCTCGACGACGAACGTGTGGGCATCGCTCGACACGGACCCGGTGGACGGCTGCATCCGCGACGTCGCGCACGCGTACACGGTCGAGGGCGGGCTCGCGGTGCTGCGCGGCAACCTCGCCGACGACGGCGCGATCATCAAGACCGCGGGCATCGACCCCGACGTCTTCCACTTCGTCGGGACCGCGCTCGTGTGCGAGTCGCAGGACGAGGCGGTCGAGAAGATCCTCACCAAGCAGGTCCAGCCCGGCCACGTGGTGGTCGTGCGGTACGAGGGCCCCGCGGGCGGCCCGGGCATGCAGGAGATGCTCTACCCGACGTCGTTCATCAAGGGTCGCGGCCTGGGCAAGGTCTGCGCGCTCATCACGGACGGCCGGTTCTCGGGCGGCTCGTCGGGCATCTCGGTCGGCCACGTGTCGCCCGAGGCCGCGGCCGGCGGCACCATCGGCCTGGTCGAGGACGGCGACGAGATCGAGATCGACGTCGAGTCCCGGCTCATCCGCGTCAACGTGCCCGACGAGGTGCTCGCTGAGCGCCGCGCCAAGATGGAGTCCTCCGAGACGCCGTGGCAGCCGAAGGACCGCGACCGCTACGTGTCCCCGGCGCTCCAGGCGTACGCCGCGATGGCCACCTCCGCCGACCGCGGCGCCGTCCGCGACGTCACGCGCCTCCGCCGCGGCTGACCCGCTCCGGTCCGTCCCGCGGTCAGGCGCTGCCGGTCAGGCGCTGCGCGTCCGGCCCCGGGCCGCCGTGCTGCGACACGCGCCGCGCACGTCGGCCCCGGGCGACCTCGGTCGCGAGCGCGTCGAGCGGCTGGGCGAGCGGCGCGAGCGGGTCGACGAGCTCGTCGAGCCACGCGCGCACGTCGGCGAGCCCCTCGTGGTCGAGCCCGTGGATCCGTCGCGTGCCCTCGGTCCGCACGGTCAGCAGGCCCGCCTCGCGGAGCACGCCGAGGTGCTGCGACACGGCGGGCTGCGACACGGGCCGCACGGGCTGCACGCGGTGCACGAGCTCGCCGACCGACTGCTCCTGCGCCGCGACCAGGCGCAGGAGTACGCGGCGCAAGGGGTGGCCGAGCGCGTCGAGTGCCGCCTCGGCCGGGAGTGGACGCGCGTTCACGCGGTCGGCGTCTCCTCGGTCGGCGTCTCCTCGGTCGACGGCTGCGAGGGGTCGACGGTGTAGAAGGTGACGGTGCGGTCCCCGGCCGCCTGCATGGCCCGGGCGTCCTCGCCCGCCGCGACCGCTGCCGCGGTCCACCCCAGGGCGGCCGTGCGCACGAACGCCCTGCCGTCGGCCGTCAGTGCGTACCCGGCGCCGTCGTCGGGGTCGACGGGCTCGCCCGTGTCCAGGTGCAGGCCCAGACCGAGCAGCGCGAGGTCCCACCCGACACCGACGGCACCCGGGCCGTACTGCGCCCAGAACCCGGGGTCCACGGGCGCCTCGTGGCGAAGCTCGAGGGTCGTCCCGGCGCCGGCGCCGTCGTCGACCGGCGTGAGCTCGACCTCGACCCACGACACCTGCGGCCCCATCTCCCACGTGAGCGCGAGCAGCCGCGGCGCGTCGCACCGCTCGACCACGCCCGAGGCGTTCCCCGTGAGCGAGTAGCGCCCGCCGACGCGCAGGTCACCGCTGACGGGCAGGAACCACCGGGGGATGCGCTGCGGGTCGGTGAGCGCGTCCCACAGGTCGGCCGGGTCGGTGGCGTACGTGCGGCGGGCGACCGCGACGCGCGTCGGCGCACCGGCACGCTCGCCGGTGCGCACCTCGCGTGTGACGAGCCCCGCGGTGGCGATCGGATCGACCGAGATGGTCATGGCGAACCCCTTTCATAAGCAGCGCCTTATGATTGCACGCCCGGCCGCGCGACGGAAGTGGTCGGTCCCCGGTCGGCCGGGCTTCACGTGCTCGTCACCGGCCGCTCGCTCCCCGCTACGCGGACGGCGTCGGGCTGTGCAAGGACCGCGTGCTCCCACGCACACCGGACGGCAGGCTCGCGCCGCCCACGTCGGTCGTCCGCGACGCGCACCGCGAGCACCTGACCGTGCACGCGTGGACGTTCCGCCGCGAGAACACGTTCCTGCCGACGGACCTGCGTCGCGGCGACGACCCCGCGGGCACGGGCGACCTCGCGGCCGAGCTGCGGGCGTTCGTCGGCGCAGGCGTCGACGGGCTGTTCACCGACAACCCGGACGTCGCGGTCGCAGCGCTCGGCGCCCGCCCGTAGCGCGGTGCGGCCCCTGCTCCTACGGTGGGCGCATGACCGATCTGGGTGCACCCGACGTCAAGCCACGCTCGCGGCAGGTGACCGACGGGATCGAGGCGACGGCGGCGCGCGGCATGCTGCGCGCCGTCGGCATGGGCGACGACGACTTCGCGAAGCCGCAGATCGGCGTCGCGAGCTCATGGAACGAGATCACGCCGTGCAACCTCTCGCTCGACCGGCTCGCCAAGGCGGTCAAGGCGGGGGTGCACGCGGGCGGCGGCTACCCGCTCGAGTTCGGCACCATCTCGGTCTCGGACGGCATCTCGATGGGCCACGAGGGCATGCACTTCTCGCTCGTGAGCCGCGACGTGATCGCCGACTCGGTCGAGACCGTGATGATGGCCGAGCGGCTCGACGGATCGGTGCTCCTGGCCGGGTGTGACAAGTCGCTGCCCGGCATGCTCATGGCCGCGGCGCGGCTCGACCTCGCGTCGGTGTTCCTGTACGCGGGCTCGATCATGCCGGGCTGGGTCAAGCTGTCCGACGGCACCGAGAAGGACGTGACGATCATCGACGCGTTCGAGGCCGTCGGCGCGTGCGCGCGCGGTCTCATGAGCCTCGAGGACCTCGACCGCATCGAGCGCGCGATCTGCCCGGGCGAGGGGGCGTGCGGCGGGATGTACACCGCCAACACGATGGCGTCGGTTGCCGAGGCGATGGGCATGTCGCTGCCGGGCTCGGCCGCGCCGCCGTCGGCGGACCGGCGCCGCGACCAGTTCGCGCAGCGCTCGGGGGAGGCGGTCGTCGAGCTGCTGCGGCGCGGGATCACCGCGCGCCAGATCATGACGAAGGAGGCGTTCGAGAACGCCATCGCGGTCGTCATGGCGTTCGGCGGCTCGACCAACGCGGTGCTGCACCTGCTCGCGATCGCGCACGAGGCCGAGGTCGACCTCACGCTCGACGACTTCTCGCGCGTCGCGCGTCGCGTGCCGCACCTCGGCGACCTCAAGCCGTTCGGCCGGTACGTCATGAACGACGTCGACCGCGTGGGCGGCGTGCCGGTGATCATGAAGGCGCTGCTCGACGCGGGCCTTCTGCACGGCGACTGCCTGACGGTCACGGGTCGCACGGTCGCCGAGAACCTCGCCGAGCTCGCCCCGCCCGACCCCGACGGGAAGATCCTGCGCGCGCTCGACAACCCGATCCACCGCACCGGCGGGATCTCGATCCTGTCCGGCTCCCTCGCGCCGGACGGTGCGGTCGTGAAGTCGGCGGGGTTCGACTCCGACGTGTTCGAGGGCACCGCGCGCGTGTTCGAGCGTGAGCGGGCGGCGCTCGACGCGCTCGAGGACGGCACCATCCAGGCGGGCGACGTCGTCGTGATCCGGTACGAGGGCCCCAAGGGCGGGCCGGGCATGCGCGAGATGCTCGCGATCACGGGGGCGATCAAGGGAGCGGGGCTCGGCAAGGACGTGCTGCTCGTGACCGACGGGCGGTTCTCGGGCGGTACCACGGGCCTGTGCGTCGGGCACATCGCACCCGAGGCGGTCGACGCCGGCCCGATCGCGTTCGTGCGCGACGGCGACCGCATCCGCCTCGACGTCGCGAGCAGCCGCCTCGACCTGCTCGTGGACGACGACGAGCTCGCGGCCCGCCGGGAGGGCTGGGCACCGCTGCCGCCGCGCTACACGCGCGGCGTGCTGGCGAAGTACGCCAAGCTCGTGCAGTCGGCCAGCAAGGGCGCCGTCCTGGTCTGACCGCCCTGGTCCACGGCCTGGTCTACGGCCTGCTCTACGGCCCTGGTCCGAGCCGCCCTGGGACGGGAACGCCGGGTCGTCAGCCGGTCGCGGACCGGATCAGGCCCCACGCCGCGAGCACGACGGGGGCGCCCTCGTCGCCGCCCGGGAGGTCGAGCCACGGGTCGATCGCGCCCGAGGCAGGGTCGACGAAGCACGCGTCCACGTCGCAGCCCGCGGTGAGCGGTCCGCGGACGGTCAGCCGGCCGCCGACATACCCGAGCAGGTTGGCAAGCCCTGCCACCGGGAGCGGCGTCTTGGTGCCGGTGACCACGTCGAGCAGGGCGTGCGCGCCGGGTTCGGTGGGCGCGACGGCCTCGTCCCACACGAGCACGGTGCGGGTGTCACGCCACGGGTCGCCGTACACGACGTGGGTGTCGTCCCACGTGAACGGCGCCGTCCCGTCGGTCGCGACCGTCCTGACGGCGTACGGCTGGTCGGACGACGAGAAGCCGGTGACGACGTGCGCGTCGTCGGGCGAGTAGCTCGGGTAGGACTCGCTCGGGTAGCCGTCGACCCGCTCGACCGTGCGCGCGCGGCCGTCCGTCAGGGACGCCTCGCGCAGGACGTGCGTGTGCGCCTCGGCGAGCTCGCGGCGGCTGCCGAGCGTCAGGCAGCCGAACGTCGCGGCGATGTGTGCGCCGTCGCGCGACCACGCCGCGTCCTGCACCAGGCAGTCGGTGTCGGGGCCGGCGGGCAGCCCTGCGTCGAGCTCGATCCGGGTGGACGAGCCGCCCGCGAGCGGGATCGACTCGAGCCGGGGGTAGGTGCGCAGCAGGCGCGTCCCGTCGGGCGACAGCCGGACGCTCTCGAGCCGCACGTCGGCGGGCAGGACGAGCCGCACCCAGGTTCCGGTGTCCGCGTCGAGCGCGATCGTCGGGGACGACGCGACGACGAGCGCCGCTCGCTGCACGGTGCGTCGCTCGAGCGAGCCCGGGTCGAGCACCACCGGCCCGCGCACGGCGGCGAGGACCTTCGCGCGCACGTCGTCGGACAGCCGCACCCCGTCGGGGCCGGTGCTGGCGGCACCGGCGCCTGGGCTGGTCGTGCCGGGTGCGCCCGGTGCCGGTGCGGTCGGCTGTCGCGTCGTCGGCCCAGCGGACGGGGCGGACGCGACCCCAGGGCCTGGCGCCCACAGCGGCTGGGTCGCGTACACGGCGCACGTCGCCGCGATCGCGACGCACGCCCCGATCGCTGCTGCGCGCACGTCGACTCGCCCCACCCCGTCGTGGTCGGCACCCCGGCGCCCCGGCTTGAGGCCCGCGCGACGTGACCGACGCGACGCGTGCGGCCCTCCCGCCTACGGTGGGCTCATGGCCCTGACGCAGCGGGACGCGCCGTGGTGGACGAGAGCTGTGGTGTACCAGGTGTACCCGCGCTCGTTCCAGGACTCGGACGGTGACGGGGTCGGTGACCTGCGCGGCGTGCTGCAGCGCGTCGACCACCTGGCCGAGCTGGGCGTCGACGTCGTGTGGTTCTCGCCCTTGTACCGCAGCCCCCAGGACGACAACGGCTACGACATCAGCGACTACCAGGACGTCGACCCGCTGTTCGGGACCCTCGCCGACCTCGACGAGCTCATCGCGGCGCTGCACGCGCGCGGCATCCGGGTGGTCATGGACCTCGTCGTGAACCACACGTCCGACGAGCACGCGTGGTTCGTCGAGTCGCGCTCGTCGACGGACAGCCCGAAGCGTGACTGGTACTGGTGGCGGCCCGCGCGTCCGGGCATGGACGCCGGCACGCCCGGTGCGGAGCCGACCAACTGGGCCAGCTTCTTCTCGGGCCCTGCCTGGGAGTACGACGAGGCGTCGCAGGAGTACTACCTGCACCTGTTCAGCCGCAAGCAGCCCGACCTCAACTGGGAGAACCCGCAGGTCAGGGACGCGGTCTACGCCATGATGCGCTGGTGGCTGGACCGGGGCGTGGACGGGTTCCGGATGGACGTGATCAACGCGATCTCGAAGGTCGTGCGCCCCGACGGCTCGTTGCCGGACGGCATCACGCACGACGGCCGGCTCGGTGACGGCAGCCCGCACTACCTGTCCGGACCGCGCATCCACGAGTTCGTCGCGGAGATGCGGCGTGAGGTGTTCGCGGGCCGCGACGGCGCGTTCCTGACGGTCGGCGAGACGCCGGGCGTCACGCTCGAGGACGCGCTGCTCTTCACCGACCCGGAGCGCGGCGAGGTCGACATGGTGTTCCAGTTCGAGCACGTCGGGCTCGACCACGGTCCGGGCGGGAAGTTCGACCCGCGACCGCTGCGGCTCACGGACCTCAAGGCGAGCTTCGGGCGGTGGCAGGCGGGCCTGGCCGCGGCCGGGTGGAACTCGCTGTACTGGGACAACCACGACCAGCCGCGGATCGTCTCGCGCTGGGGTGACGACGGCGTCCACTGGCGCGAGTCCGCGACGATGCTCGCGACCGTCCTGCACCTGCACCGGGGCACGCCGTACGTCTACCAGGGCGAGGAGCTCGGGATGACGAACGCGAAGCTGACGTCGTTCGACGAGTATCGCGACATCGAGACCCTGAACTACCTCGCGCAGGCGCGCGCCTACCGCACCGACGACGAGCTGCTCGCGGCCTTCGCGGCCATGAGCCGCGACAACGCGCGCACGCCCGTGCAGTGGGACGCGTCGCCGCACGCGGGCTTCACCACCGGGACGCCCTGGCTCGCGGTGAACCCGAACCACGTCGAGATCAACGCGGCGGCCCAGCGTGCGGACCCCCGCTCGGTGTTCCACCACTACCGCCGGCTGATCGCGCTGCGGCACGACGACCCCGTGGTCGCGCTCGGGGACTTCACGATGCTGCTGCCCGACGACGAGCACGTGTACGCGTTCACGCGCGCGCTCGACGACGTCGAGCTGCTCGTGCTGGGCAACTTCACGGGGGAGGACCGCCTCGCGCTCGTCGACCCCGTCTGGACCGACGCCCCGGTGGTGATCGGCAACTACGACGAGGCCCGCGTCGTCGAGGTGCCCGTCCGGCTGCGGCCGTGGGAGGCCCTGGTGCTACGCCGCACCCGGTGAGACGCCCGGGCGGCGCGAGGTACGTCAGCCGCTACGGTCCTCGGCATGGGAAAGGTGCACGAGCGGATCGACGACCGGCTCCGGCGCTTCATCGAGGCGCAGCACGTGTTCTTCGTCGCGACCGCCCCCAGCGGACCCGACGGCCACGTCAACGTCTCGCCCAAGGGGATCGGCGGCACGTTCGCGGTGCTCGACGACCACACGGTCGCGTACGTCGACGTCACCGCGTCCGGCTCCGAGACGATCGCCCACATCCGCGAGAACGGCCGCGTGACGATCATGTTCTGCGCCTTCGAAGGGCCGCCGAACATCGTGCGCCTGCACGGCCGCGGGCGTTTCGTGACGCTGTACGACGAGGGCTTCGACGAGCTGCTCGCGCGCTTCGACGGCGGAGTCGACGAGTCGCTCGGCGCGCGCGCCGTCGTCGTCGTCGACGTCGAACGCGTCTCGGACTCGTGCGGGTACGGCGTCCCGTTCATGAGCTACGAGGGCGAGCGTGACCTGCTGCCCGCGTACATGGCCCGCAAGGGCGTCGACGGACGCGCCGAGTACCGGCGGCTGAAGAACCGGACGAGCATCGACGGCCTCCCCGCGTTCGACATGGACGCCCCGGCCGGCGGATAGCGACCCGTCGGCGGTCGGGCGAGGCAGGCGGGTGGGGCGCGGACGCCGGATCGGGTGAACCGGGCCGGACCTGCGCGTATGCCGCCTTGCCGACACGTCGCAACGGCTACGGTTCGCGTGCGGTCCCGGTCCGGGGCTGGGCGGCGAACAGGGGCTGAGTCGATGACCTCCACGCACGAGCTCGCGATCTCCACGCGCGGGTTGCGCAAGACCTACCGGCGGCGCGGCAAGCGCCAGGTCGCGGTCGAGGGTCTCGACCTCGACGTGCCGATCGGTGGCGTGCACGGCTTCCTCGGGCCCAACGGCGCGGGCAAGACGACGACGATCCGCATGCTGCTCGGCCTGGTCCGGGCCGACTCGGGCACGATGCGCGTGTTCGACCAGCCGGTGCCTGACCGGCTGCCGGACGTCGTCCGCCGGGTGGGTGCGATCGTCGAGCAGCCGAAGTTCTTCCCCACGTTCTCCGCGCGCCGCAACCTGACGCTGCTCGCGGGCGGCATCGGTGCCGACCCGAAGCTGGTCGACGTCGTCCTCGCCGACGTCGGGCTCGCCGACCGCTCGCGCGACCGGTACCGGACCTACTCGCTCGGCATGAAGCAGCGGCTCGCGATCGCGGCCACGCTGCTCAAGGACCCGGACCTGCTGATCTTCGACGAGCCGACGAACGGGCTCGACCCCGCGGGGATCCGCGAGATCCGCGAGACCATGCGCGGCCTGGCCGACCGCGGCAAGACCGTCCTGGTCTCGAGCCACATCCTGGCCGAGGTCGAGCAGGTCGCCGACACGGTCTCGATCGTCGCGCGCGGTCGGCTCGTCGCGCAGGGCACGGTCGCCGAGCTCATCGGGCGGCAGGCCGGCACGACCGTGCGGGTCGGCGTCGAGGTGCCGGGCACCGCGGGCGACCTGCTCGCCGCCCAGGGCTGGGCCGTGCGCCGCGACGGGCACCACCTGCTGGTGGACGGCGCGCCGAGCGGCGCGCGCATCACGGAGGTGCTCGCGCGCGCGGGCCTGTTCGTCGACGAGCTCGTGCCCGTGCGCGTCGACCTCGAGTCGGTGTTCCTCGAGCTCACGGCCGGGCAAGGGCCAGGGACCAGAGCGCCCGATGCGCCCGACCACCAGCACGGTCGTCGTTCCGCGGGGGGTGCGGCATGACCCGCCTGCTGCTGACCGAGCTCTCCCGGTTCTTCTCCCGAGCGCTGCTGTGGGGGCTCGCGTGCGGCGCGCTCGCGCTCGCGCTGCTCGGCCCGTACTCCGCGTGGCAGGCCTCGGGCCCGCCCAGCGCGCAGGACATCGCGTTCGCGCAGGAGCAGGTCGACGCGTTCGAGCCCATGAGCCCCGAGGATCTCGAGACCTGCCTCGCGGAGGAGCAGCAGTACTTCGAGGACTTCCCCGACGAGAAGCCCGACGACTTCGTGAGCGGCTGCACCTGGGAGCCGACGCTCGCGGACTACCTGCCGTACCGCCACTACTTCGACTCCGACGCGCTCGGGGTCGTCACGGGCATCGCGCTCCCGCTCGCCCTGGTCGCACTCGTCATGGGCGCGAGCTTCGTCGCGGCGGAGTTCTCCACGGGCTCGATCGGCAACTGGCTCACGTTCGCCCCGCGGCGCGGCCAGGTGTACGCGAGCAAGCTCACCGCCGCGGCGCTGGGGACGCTGCCGACCGCGCTCGTCGCGCTCGCGGTGCTCGTCGGCGGGACGTGGGCGGCGTTCGCCGTCAACGACGCGATGCACGCTCCCGCGAACCGCGGGGAGGGCACCAGCACCGTCGCGGACCTGCTCCAGGTCGGCGGACGCACCGCCGCCCTGGTGGTGGGGGTCGCGCTGCTCGGCGGGGCGCTCGGGTTCCTGCTCCGGCACACCGCCGCCGTGCTCGGCGCGATCGTCGGCTGGGTCGCGGTCGTCGAGGGTTACGTCGCGGCCATGGTCCCCGGTCTGCGGCCCTACCTGCTCAACCTCAACGTCGACGCGTGGGTCAACGGCGGCACGACGTACTGGGTCGAGAGGTGCGCACCGGACCCCGACCAGGGCAACGCCATGGTCTGCGACTCGGTCACGCACGTCGTGAGCCAGACCCACGGAGCGGTCGTGCTCGGCGTCGTCGGCGTGGTCGCCGTCGCCGTCGCCTGGCTCGTGTTCCGCCGCCGCGACGTGTCCTGACCTGCGCGGCCACCGTTGCGCCGTTCGGGCGAACCCTGCCCGCCCGGCTCGCGCGCGCCGGGATGCGCGCCGTTGTCACCAGGGACGACCCCGGAGGCCCCCATCAGCATGACCGAACCGGCCATCTCGACCCGTGGCCTGCGCAAGACCTACCGGAGGTTCGACCTCTCGCAGGTCGTCGCGGTCGAAGGGCTCGACCTCGACGTGCCGGCGGGCGGTGTGCACGGCTTCCTCGGGCCGAACGGCTCGGGCAAGACGACGACGATCCGGATGCTGCTGGGGCTGGCGCGTCCGGACGCGGGGCAGATCCACCTGTTCGGCCGGCCGGTGCCCGAGCGGCTGCCCGAGGTCGTCGGCCGGATCGGCGCGATCGTCGAGCAGCCGAAGTTCGTGCCGATGTTCTCCGCGCGCCGCAACCTGCGGATCCTCGCCGCGGCCATCGAGGTGCCCGAGACCACGGTCGAGGACGTGCTCGAGCGGGTCGGGCTGCGCGAGCGCGCACGCGACCCGTTCCGCCGGTTCTCCCTCGGCATGAAGCAGCGCCTCGCGATCGCGGCCACGCTGCTCAAGGACCCGGACCTGCTGATCTTCGACGAGCCGACGAACGGGCTCGACCCCGCGGGGATCCGCGAGATCCGCGAGACCATGCGGGCGCTCGCCGACGAGGGCCGCACCGTCCTGGTCTCGAGCCACATCCTCGCGGAGGTCGAGCAGGTCGCCGACACGGTCTCGATCGTCGCGCGCGGGCGCCTCGTCGCCGCGGGTGCGGTCGGGGACCTGGTGCGTGGCCGGGGTCAGGTGCGGGTCGGGGTCGCGGACGTCGCGGCCGCCGTGCCGGTGCTGACGGCGCGCGGGTGGACGGTGCAGCCGGAGGGCGACGGGCTCCTCGTCGGCCGCGGTGACGGCGCGCGTGCCACCGCCAGGGACACTGGCGTGGAAGCCTCCGGCCCGGAAGCCTCCGGCTCGGACGCCACCGGCTCGGACGTCACTGGCGTGGACGCCGCGCGGGTCAACGAGGTGCTCGCCGGTGCCGGGGTGTTCGCGCACGAGATCCGCACGGTCCGCGCCGATCTCGAGTCGGTCTTCCTCGAGCTGACCGCTGACGTCGGGGTCGGCGGGACGCAGCGGCGCCTGCGCAGCCGCTCGCACCAGGAGACCCGATGAGGGCGCTGCTGCGCGCCGAGCTCGCGCGCGTCCGGGCCCGCTCGGTGGTGTGGGGGACGGCGATCATCCTGGTCGTCGCGGGTCTCGGGCTCGTCATCGCGGCCTGGGACGACACCCGCCCGCCGTCGGCGGCGCAGGTCGCTGAGGGCGAGGCGGCGTACGCCGACTACCTGGAGTTCTGGCTCGAGGACCACGACGAGCAGCGGGCGGTGTGCGAGCGGAACCAGGCCAGGGACACGGTGGCGGACTGGGACTGCGAGCGGCTGGACGTGCAGCCCACGCTCGAGGAGTTCCTCGTCCAGGGGTTCCTGCCGTACCGGCCGGGCCTCGTCGAGACGGTCGACGCGCGGTTCGGCCCGGTGGGCTGGCTGCTCGTGGTGGGTCTGCTCGTGATGGGCGTCAGCCTGGTGTCTGCCGACTTCGCCTCCGGAGCGTTCGGGACGTGGCTGACGTTCGCGCCCCGGCGCGGACGCGTGCTGCTGAGCCGCCTGGGCGCCTCGCTCGTCGCGGCGGTCGTCGTCTCGCTCGTCGCGCTCGCCTCGACCGCGGCCGGGATCGTCGGCGTGCTGGTGTGGAACGACGCGCTGAAGTCCGGCGACGGCGCAGCGGCGGCGCTGTTCGCCCAGACCGCGGCTCGTGCGCTCGTCGCGGGCCTGTGGGCCACGACGGTCGCGGTGGGTCTCGCGTTCGCCCTGCGGCACGCCGCGGGGGTCACCGGCCTGGTCGTGTGGTGGGTGGCGGGCATCGAGACCGCGTTGCCGACGATCGTCCCCACCAGCTCCGCCTGGACGCTCGCGACGAACCTGCGCGCCTGGCTCGACGGCGGGACGACGTACGCGGTCGAGTCGTGCTGGGTCGACGAGGTCGGGGTGGACGTCTGCGGGCCTGTCGAGCACGTCGTCACGCAGCTGCAGGGCGGGCTGGTGCTGCTCGCGGTCGCACTCGTGTGCGTGGGGCTGGGTGCGCTCGTCTTCCGCGTGCGCGACGTGAGCTAGGGCGTCTGCAGGTCGACGACGACGCGCACCGGGTCTGCCAGGAGCGTGATCCGGACGGGTCGCTGCGCGTCGAGCCCGACGAACGACTGCGTCTGACCCTCGAACGTCAGCGGCCGGGTCACCTGCTGCACGCCGCCGGTCCCCATGACGTCGTGGTCGAGCTCGTCGTGACCGGTGTCCATGGGGTAGGCCGTGCCGAGGAGGACGACCTGCAGCGTCGCGTCGCCGGCGACGTCGAGGACCTCGCCGCTGGGGTCGTCGACCGCCTCGTCGACGTAGCCGACGCGCCACCCGGGCAGCCCTTCGCCCGCGAGCTCGTACACGACGCGCTCGTAGCCGTCGTGCACCCCGATCCGCACGTCGACGACCGTGAGCCGGCCGTCCTGCGGCAGCTGCGAGAGCTCGGTCCCCGGCGCGGTGAAGGCGCCGCCCGTGGGCGCCGACGTCGGGGGAGACGTGGGCTCGGTCGACGCGCCCGGGGTGGGCGGCGTGCTCGTCGGCGTGCTCACGAGGGTCGGCGTCGGCGACGGCGTCCCGGCCTGGTCGTCGTCGGACGCGCCGCAGCCGGCCAACGTGAACGTGGCCGCCGCGAGCACCGCGACAGGCGCCGCCCACCGTCGGGCGGTCGGGCTCGTCGTGCGCATGCGTCCTCCGTCGCTCGAGCTGCGTGCCGGACCTGCGTGCCGGCCGCCATCCGTTCTCCGCTGTCACCGTAGGACCTCGCGTCCGGCGGCGAGGCCAGGAGCGCGCGACGGGCCTGACGAGCTCGGAGCCTATCCGCTATGCGGGCACGTGAGCCACGATGTGAGACGGCGTGGCGGGGACGTGACATGCAACCGACGCAGGCGTAACCTCGCCTCCGTGCAGACGATCCTCGTAGTACTTCCTGAGCGCGCCGGCTGAGGCCAGCAGTCCAGGCTTCGTCAGCGCGCTCACCCCTCGCACCGTCGGCAGCAGCCCGACGCGAGGGGTTTTCTGTTTTCACCGACTTGCTCTCACCGACCGACTCTCACTGACCGGCACCACCAGCACCACCACGCAGCACCCCGCAACCAGCAGCAGGGAGACACCGATGGTCCAGGGCCCCCACCCGGCACCGCCGCGGACGCCCGCGAGCCCCGCCGTGGTCGGCGCGACGGCGCGGCCCGCGCCCGCAGTCCCGACCCCCGCCGTCCCGTCGACGAAGCCCGTCCCGCCGACGAAGGTCGTCGAGCAGGTCTCGGGCGCGAAGTCGATCGTCCGCTCGCTCGAGGAGGCCGGGGCCGAGGTCGTCTTCGGCATCCCGGGCGGCGCGATCCTGCCGACGTACGACCCGCTCATGGACTCGACCCGGCTGCGCCACATCCTCGTGCGTCACGAGCAGGGCGGCGGGCACGCGGCCACCGGCTACGCGGCCGCGACGGGCCGCGTGGGCGTGTGCATGGCGACGTCCGGGCCGGGCGCGACGAACCTCGTGACCCCGATCGCCGACGCGAACATGGACTCGATCCCGCTGGTCGCCATCACCGGGCAGGTCGGCGCCGCGATGATCGGCACGGACGCGTTCCAGGAGGCCGACATCGTCGGCATCACCCTGCCCGTGACCAAGCACAACTACCTCGTCACGGACCCCGACGACATCCCGCGCGTGATCGCCGAGGCGTTCCACGTCGCGTCGACCGGGCGCCCGGGCCCGGTGCTCGTCGACATCGCGAAGTCCGCGATGCAGGCGCAGACCACGTTCACGTGGCCGCAGGAGATCTCGCTGCCCGGGTACCACCCGGTGACCAAGCCGCACGCCAAGCAGATCCGCGAGGCCGCACGGCTGCTCGCGACCGCGCGTCGGCCCGTGCTGTACGTCGGCGGCGGAGTGATCCGGGCCGGGGCCGCCGCGCAGCTGCGCGCGCTCGTCGACGCGTCCGGTGCCGCGGTCGTCACGACCCTCATGGCCCGCGGCGCGCTGCCCGACACCCATCCGCAGCACCTGGGCATGCCGGGCATGCACGGGACGGTCGCGGCAGTCGCGGCGCTGCAGAAGTCGGACCTGATCGTCGCGCTCGGTGCGCGGTTCGACGACCGCGTGACCGGCAAGCTCTCGTCGTTCGCGCCGTACGCGACCGTGGTGCACGCCGACATCGACCCCGCGGAGATCGGCAAGAACAAGGCGGTCGACGTGCCGATCGTCGGCGACCTGCGCGAGGTCCTGACGGACCTCCTGCCCGAGCTCGAGCGCGAGCACGCGCAGCACGGCAAGCCGGACCTCGAGGCCTGGTGGCGCCAGCTCGACGCGTGGCGCGAGACGTTCGGGCTGGGCTTCGACGAGCCCTCCGACGGTCACCTCGCACCGCAGTACGTCATCCAGCGCATCGGCGAGCTCACCGGACCCGAGGCGACGTACGTCGCGGGCGTGGGGCAGCACCAGATGTGGGCCGCGCAGTTCATCAAGTACGAGCGGCCCAACTCGTGGCTCAACTCCGGCGGCCTGGGCACCATGGGCTACGCGGTGCCCGCGGCCATGGGTGCCAAGGTCGGCGAGCCGGACCGCACGGTCTGGGCGATCGACGGCGACGGCTGCTTCCAGATGACCAACCAGGAGCTCGCGACCTGCGCGATCAACGACATCCCGATCAAGGTCGCGGTCGTCAACAACTCCTCGCTGGGCATGGTGCGCCAGTGGCAGACGCTGTTCTACGAGTCGCGGTACTCGAACACCGACCTGCACACGGGCCACGACACCGTGCGCATCCCGGACTTCGTCAAGCTCGCGGACGCGTACGGCTGCGTCGGGCTGCGCTGCGAGACGAAGGCGGACGTCGACGCGACGATCAAGCGCGCGCTCGAGATCGACGACCAGCCGGTCGTCGTCGACTTCACCGTCTCGCGGGACGCGATGGTGTGGCCGATGGTCGCGGCAGGCCTGAGCAACGACGACATCCAGTACGCGCGGGGCATCTCCCCGGCGTGGGACCGGGAGGACTGAGCGGAATGCAGCGGAAGTTGAGGGCCGCAGCGAAGCAAGGCGCTCGGCTGCAGCGGAATGCAGCCTCAGGCCGACCGACGGGAACAGGGGACTGACATGAGCCGCCACACCTTGTCCGTGCTCGTCGAGAACAAGCCCGGCGTGCTCACGCGCGTCGCCGGCCTGTTCGCGCGCCGGGCGTTCAACATCCACTCGCTCGCGGTCGGCCCGACCGAGCACGAGGAGATCTCGCGGATCACGGTCGTCGTGGACGTCGACGAGCTCCCGCTCGAGCAGGTGACGAAGCAGCTGAACAAGCTCATCAACGTCATCAAGATCGTCGAGCTCGAGGACGCCGCGTCCGTCCAGCGCGAGCTGCTGCTCGTCAAGGTCAAGGCCGACGTCACGCAGCGCACCTCGGTGCTCGAGGTCGTCCAGCTGTTCCGCGCGCACGTCGTCGACGTCGTGCCGGACACCGTCGTGATCGAGGCGACCGGCTCGCCGGGCAAGCTCGACGCCCTGCTGTCGGCCCTCGAGCCGTTCGGGATCCGTGAGATCGTGCAGTCCGGCACCGTGGCCATCGGCCGCGGGTCCCGCTCGATCACGGACCGGGCGCTCGAGCGCGTCTCGCGCTCCGCCTGATAGACCACCGTCCAGACGCACGCTCGCGTGCTTGCCTCACCGTTCGATCCCCGAACGTCCATCTGAAGGAGAGACCCACCGTGGCCGAGCTGTTCTACGACGACGACGCCGACCTGTCGATCATCCAGTCCAAGAAGGTCGCCGTCGTCGGCTACGGCAGCCAGGGGCACGCGCACTCGCTCAACCTGCGCGACTCCGGCGTCGACGTCACCGTCGGCCTGCGCGAGGGCTCGCCGTCCCGCGCCAAGGCCGAGAACCAGGGCCTCAAGGTCGCCACGGTCGCGGAGGCCGTCGCGGGTGCCGACGTCGTCGTCATCCTGGCGCCGGACCAGGTCCAGCGCATCGTCTACCGCGACGAGATCGAGCCGAACCTCAAGGACGGCGCCGCGCTCGTCTTCGGGCACGGCTTCAACATCCGCTTCGGCTACATCAAGCCGGCCGCGGGGCACGACGTGCTCATGGTCGCCCCCAAGGGCCCGGGTCACCTCGTGCGTCGCGAGTACGTCGACGGTCGTGGCGTGCCGGTCATCGTCGCGGTCGAGCAGGACGCGTCGGGCTCGGCGTGGGAGCTCGCGCTCTCGTACGCCAAGGCGATCGGTGGCCTGCGTGCCGCCGGCATCAAGACGACGTTCACCGAGGAGACCGAGACCGACCTGTTCGGTGAGCAGGCCGTGCTGTGCGGTGGCGTCTCGCAGCTCATCCAGTACGGCTTCGAGACGCTGACCGAGGCGGGCTACCAGCCCGAGGTCGCCTACTTCGAGGTGCTCCACGAGCTGAAGCTGATCGTCGACCTCATCTGGGAGGGCGGCATCACCAAGCAGCGCTGGTCGGTCTCCGACACGGCCGAGTACGGCGACTACGTCTCGGGCCCGCGCGTCATCACGCCGGACGTCAAGGCGAACATGGGCCAGGTGCTCGCGGACATCCAGTCCGGCGCGTTCGCGGAGCGCTTCATCAACGACCAGGACGCGGGCGCGCCCGAGTTCAAGGCGCTGCGCGAGAAGGGCCAGAACCACCCGATCGAGCCGGTCGGCCGCGAGCTGCGCAAGCTGTTCGCGTGGGTCAAGCCGTCGGACTCGGACTACACCGAGGGCAGCGCCGCGCGCTGACCTGAGCCTCACGCACGACGAGAGCGCGGCGCCCAGACTGGGGTGCCGCGCTCTCGTCGTCCCCGCGCGTGCCGGACGCGTTCGTCGGGCAGGATGGGCGCACCGGTCCGGCGACGAGGGGTGTGGCATGAGCACGTACGACGACACGGTCGACCCGGCCGACGAGCACGCCGACATCGCCACGGACGGTGACGAGCGAATCACCGCGTTCTGGCAGGCGGCGCGCGGACACGTGGGCTTCGGCAAGCTCGAGGGGGTCGTCGGCGCGGTGCCCCTGGACGTCGTCCCGCCGCCGTCGTTCTCGTACGGCGAAGGCGCGGAGGCCGACGACGCGGTGCGCGCGATCCTCGCGCAGCAGCGCACGTCGGCGAGCACCGCGCGCGACGAGTTCGGCGAGGGCGACGAGCTGCCGCGCGTGGGCGACCTCGCGATCGTGCTGGACAGCGCGGGGGAGCCGCGCGCCCTGGTCCGCACGACGGCCGTGACCGTCACCGACGAGTCGGTCCAGGAGAGCTACGAGCTCGTCTACCCGACGCGCGGCCCGACGCCGGCGATCGACTGACGGGGCCCCCTGCGGCGGCCGGTGCCTGTGGCCGCATCGTGAGATGGACAGTCCGGGGAATGGGACGCGCGGTTAGGCTCAGGACATGAGCAGCAGCGCCACCGCCCGTGACATCAACCTCGCCGTCGTCGCCGGAGACGGCATCGGCACCGAGGTCGTCGAGCAGGGCCTGCTCGTCCTGGACTCGGTCCTGTCGGGCTCGGGCGTCGGGGTCACGACGACGGACTTCGACCTGGGCGCTCGCCGCTGGCACGCCACCGGCGAGACGCTGACGGACACCGACCTCGAGGCGATCCGCACGCACGACGCGATCCTGCTCGGCGCGATCGGCGACCCGAGCGTCCCCTCGGGCGTGCTCGAGCGCGGCCTGCTCCTCAAGCTCCGCTTCGCGCTGGACCACTACGTGAACCTGCGCCCCGGCAAGCTCTTCCCGGGCGTGACCGGACCGCTGGCGAACCCCGGCGAGGTCGACTTCGTCGTCGTCCGCGAGGGGACCGAGGGCCCGTACGTCGGCAATGGCGGCGCGATCCGCGTCGGGACGCCGCACGAGGTCGCGAACGAGGTCAGCGTCAACACCGCGTTCGGCGTCGAGCGCGTCGTGCGTGACGCGTTCGCCCGTGCCGCCGCGCGTCCGCGCAAGAAGCTCACGCTGGTCCACAAGCACAACGTCCTGGTGCACGCCGGCCACCTGTGGCGCCGCACGGTCGAGGCCGTCAACGCCGAGTTCCCGGACGTGACGGTCGACTACCTGCACGTCGACGCCGCGACGATCTTCCTGGTGACGAACCCGAGCCGGTTCGACGTGATCGTCACGGACAACCTGTTCGGCGACATCCTCACGGACCTCGCGGCGGCCATCACGGGCGGTATCGGCCTCGCGGCCAGCGCGAACATCAACCCGGACCGCACGGCGCCGAGCATGTTCGAGCCCGTGCACGGCTCCGCGCCCGACATCGCGGGTCAGGGCAAGGCCGACCCGACGGCCACGGTGCTGTCGGTCGCGCTCCTGCTGGACCACCTGGGCCTGCACTCGCAGGCCCGCACGGTCGAGGACGCCGTGGCGGCCGACCTGGCCGAGCGCGGCTCCGCCGAGCGAGTACGTTCGACGGCCGAGGTGGGCAAGGACCTCGCCGCGCGCGTCGCCGGCTGAGGTCGCACCCCGTCCCACCGAAGGCCGTCGCCGGGTACCGTCAGACCAGTCCCAGGTGAAAGGCCCCACCATGAGCACCGTCGCTTCCTCCACGTCGGCCGACCTCTTCGAGGTGCACGCGTCGGCGAACCCCGTCCCCGCCGACGAACGAGCCGAGCTGCTCGCCGCGCCGCGCTTCGGGACCGTCTTCACGGACCACATGGCCCGCGTGTCCTACTCGCAGGCGGACGGCTGGCACAGCCGCCGCGTCGAGCCGTACGGCCCTCTCCAGCTCGACCCCGCCACCGCGGTGCTGCACTACGGCCAGGAGATCTTCGAGGGTCTCAAGGCGTACCGGCACGCCGACGGCTCGGTCTGGACGTTCCGGCCGCAGGCCAATGCCGAGCGCTTCGCGCGGTCGGCGTACCGGCTCGCGCTGCCGCAGCTGCCCGAGGCCGACTTCCTCGGCTCGATCGAGGCGCTCGTGCGCACCGACCTCGCGTGGGTCCCCACGGGCGAGGAGACGAGCCTGTACCTGCGGCCCTTCATGTACGCCTCCGAGCCGTTCCTCGGCGTGCGGCCCTCGCTCGAGGTCGAGTACCTGGTGATCGCCTCGCCCGTCGGCCCGTACTTCTCCGGCGGGGTCAAGCCCGTGGCGATCTGGGTCGACCAGGAGCTGCACCGCGCGGGTGCGGGCGGCACGGGTGCGGCCAAGTGCGGCGGCAACTACGCGGCGAGCCTGCTGCCCCAGCAGCTCGCGTACGACCAGGGCTGCGAGCAGGTGTGCTTCCTCGACGCGTCGACGAACACGTACCTCGAGGAGCTCGGCGGGATGAACGTGGTCGTCGTGCACGCCGACGGCTCCGTGGTCACGCCACCGGTGTCGGGCTCGATCCTCGAGGGCGTGACGCGCTCGTCGATCCTGCAGCTCCTGAGCGACGCCGGGCACGAGGTCGACGAACGTCCCGTGGCCCTCGCCGACCTGCGCGCCGGCCTCGCGGACGGCTCGATCACCGAGGTGTTCGCGTGCGGCACCGCCGCGGTCATCACGCCGATCGGGCGGCTCAAGAGCACCGACTTCGACCTCACGGTCGGTGACGGCGGGGCAGGCCCCGTCACGATGCGCACGCGCGCCGAGCTCACCGACATCCAGTACGGCCGCGCGGCCGACCGGCACGGCTGGCTGCACCGCCTGGTCTGAGGCGACGAAGCACGACGACGAGAGGGGACGCACCTACCCGGGCGTGCCCTCTCGTCGTGCTGTACCGCCCCAGGTCCGTACCGCCCCAGGTCGTGAACCGCCTCAGGTCGTGACGACCGCCGTCGTGCGCGCGAGCACGCCGGACAGCAGCGACCAGATCGCGACACCGATCAGCAGGTTGACCAGACCGGTGCACAGCGCCGACGTCGTGTCGTCGGTCCACGTCAGCGGCAGCAACGCCGCGACGACGATGCCGAGCGCGAGGATCCAGCCGAAGAACGCGCGAGGGCGGGGCGTCGAGACGACGAGCAGGTGCAGCAGCGCGGCCGCGGCGATCGCCGCGACGAAGCCCGCGAGCCCGTACGCGAGGTAGTCGTTCTCGACCCCGACGGGGTCCTTGACGACGAGGTCGACGTCGAGGATCGACTGGAGGACGAGCACGCCGACCACGCCGACGAGCGCGGCGACGAGCGCGGTCGCGAACGCGCCGCCCCAGAACGGGCCGGCCCGCAGCACGACTCGCGACCGTGGCGGCGGCGTCGGCCCGGGTGGTGCCCACGCCGGGGGAACGGCGCCGGCCGGGGTCACGGCGGGCGGCGGGGCGGACGCCGCGGGGACGGCGGGCTCGGGGACGACGGGCGGCATCCGCCGGGTGACGGGCTGACGGTCGGGTGGCGGATCAGGGGGCAGTGCGCTCACGCGGGCCTCCAGGTGTGCGGACGACGAGCGTCGTCGTCCCGATTCACGCTAGTGACCTCGCGGCCGGCCGCATCTCGAGGCGCTGCCGCTCGCGCGTGCGTCCGAGGGGTGGAACCCGGCGTGCCGGGCGTGACCGCGGCGGGTGGCGTGTGTCACCATGGCGGCATGTCCCCGTGGACCTCGATTATCGACTAGCGCGTCGGCACACCCGCTGACGCGCAGACCTCCCGTACCCCGGGGGGTCTTTTTGTTGGTGCGGGTCCGTCTCACGAGGACACCCCCGCGCCGGCCCGAGCTCCACCTGCACGCGTCCCGAGCACTCCGCACGTCCTGAAGAGAGCACCACCGTGAACGCAGCGACTCCTGAAGCGAACCTCGACCAGCGCGTCGACCTCCCGCACCTCGCGGGCTCGCCGGTCGGCACCCTGCAGGTCTACGACACGACGCTGCGCGACGGCGCCCAGCAGGAGGGGATCGCGCTGTCGGTCGCCGACAAGCTGGCGATCGCCGCGCTGCTCGACGAGCTGGGCGTCGGCTTCATCGAGGGCGGCTGGCCCGGCGCCGTGCCCAAGGACACCGAGTTCTTCAAGCGGGCGGCCAAGGAGCTGGACCTGCGCAACGCCGAGCTCGCGGCGTTCGGTGCGACCCGCAAGCCCGGTGTCCGGGCGTCGCAGGACCCGCAGGTGCGCGCCCTGCTCGACTCCGAGGCGCCGGTCGTCGCGCTCGTCGCGAAGAGCGACATCCGCCACGCCGAGCGGGCGCTGCGGACCACGGGCGAGGAGAACCTCGCGATGATCGCCGACACCGTCTCGCTCCTCGTCGCCGAGGGTCGCCGCGTGGTCGTCGACGCCGAGCACTTCTTCGACGGGTACCGCTTCGACCCCGCGTACGCGCGTGCCGCGGCGGCGACCGCGTTCGAGGCGGGGGCCGAGGTCGTCGCGCTGTGCGACACGAACGGTGGCATGGTCCCGGTGTGGGTCTCGCAGGTCGTCGCCGAGGTCCGCGACGCGCTCGGCCCCGACGTGGTGCTGGGCATGCACGCGCACAACGACTCGGGCTGCGCCGTGGCGAACACGCTCGCGGCCGTCGAGGCCGGGTGCACGCACGTGCAGGGCACCGTCAACGGGTACGGCGAGCGCACGGGCAACGCCGACCTGCTCGCGGTGGTGGCGAACCTCGAGCTCAAGTACGGCCTGCCGGTGCTCGCGCGCGACGACGCGGGCACCTCGCGACTGCCGGAGCTCACCCACATCGCGCACGCGATCAGCGAGATCACCAACATCTCGCCGTTCGCGCGCTCGCCGTACGTCGGCGCGAGCGCGTTCGCGCACAAGGCCGGGCTGCACGCCTCCGCGATCCGCGTCGACCCGGACCTCTACCAGCACATCGACCCGGCGCTCATCGGCAACGACATGCGCATGCTCGTCTCCGACATGGCGGGCCGGGCGTCGATCGAGCTCAAGGGCCGCGAGCTCGGCTTCGACCTGTCGCAGCGTCCGGACGTGCTCTCGCGCGTGACCGAGCGCGTCAAGGACGCCGAGGCTCACGGGTACACGTACGAGGCCGCGGACGCGTCGTTCGAGCTGCTGCTCGTCGAGGAGATCGAGGGCTCGCGACCGCAGTACTTCCGCGTCGAGTCGTGGCGGACGATCGTCGAGCGCGCCGGTGGCCGCGGTACGCCCGCGAGTGCCGAGGCGACCGTCAAGCTGCACGCGGGCGGTGAGCGCATCGTCACGACCGGTGAGGGCAACGGCCCGGTCAACGCGCTCGACCACGCGCTGCGCCTGGCGCTCGTGGGTGCGTACCCGGAGCTCGAGTCGTTCGAGCTCATCGACTTCAAGGTGCGCATCCTCGACTCCATGCACGGCACGGATGCCGTGACGCGCGTGCTCATCGAGCACACGGACGGCCAGTCCGTGTGGCAGACGGTCGGCGTCGGCCCGAACCTGCTGGAGGCGTCCTGGGAGGCGCTCACCGACGGCACCATCTGGGGCCTGCGGAACCGCGGCGTGGTGCCACGCTGAGCGCCCCGGGCGCGACGACGATAGCGGCGGGGGTCGAACGGGCCTAGCCTCGGACACGACGACCACCGCCGGTCGAGCCGGGACTCCGCCCGGCCGGTGACCACGGTCGACGCAGCAGGGCCACCCGCCCTGGACAGCGAGGAGAGGACGCGCGTGACGAGCACCGAGCCGGCCTTCACGGGCGGGGCGGGTTCGCCTGACGCGTCACAGGCGCGCGGTCCGGCCCGGCGGTGGTGGTGGGTCGTCGTGATCGCCGTCGTCGCCGTGGTCGTGCTGCTCGTCGTCCAGCCCTGGGCCGACCACGAGACGGAGCCGATCGTCGACGAGACCACGTCCACGCCCTCACCCTCGGCGTCCGCGTCCAGCGCGGCCCCGACGGCGAGCCCGAGCCCGACGTCCACCCCGTCGCAGCCGCCCGTCCCCGGCGCGGACGCGGTGTTCGACGACACGAACGTCCAGTCGCTGTTCGTCCGCAAGCCCGCGCTGGAGGAGGCCGTGCCCGCGGCGGCCGACGGCGTCCGGACGGGCCTCGCCGCCGGCGAGCTGCCGTGGGGGCTGCCGGAGGGCTCGACGGTCGAACCGCCGGAGTGCACCACGGCGCGCACGATCGTCGTCAGCCTGCCGCCGGGCTTCGTCGCGCGGTCGCTCGTCAACGACGGGCTCGACTTCATGCAGGAGCTGACGACCCTGCCCGACGCGACCGCGGCCCAGGCCGCGTTTCGCGACCTGGTCACGACGGTCGACGGCTGCCCCGAGTACGCGCAGGTCAACCCCGGGATCGACGGCGGCAGCTGGAAGGCCGAGCCGGCGATCGAGGGGCAGGGCGTGTACCCCGCGATCGTGCAGGAGATCGTGCACACCGCCGAGGGCGCCGTGGAGCCCGGCTACCGCGGCCACGTGCTCGTCGGCAACGTGATCGTGACGTGGACGGCGACCGCGCTCGGCGGTGGCGACGACGTGCCCGCGCAGCTCGCGACGCTCGGCTCGCCCGAGTCGTTGTCCACCATGGTGCAGGAGCGAGCGCAGGCCGCGGTCGCCGCGCTGGGCTGACGGGCGCGGGACCGCTCGCGCGCGCGCCTAGGCTGGTCGCGTGACCCAGACGCACCACGAGCCGCACGACGACGATCCGGACGCGGGCCGGGCGCGAGACGGCCACGCGCTGCACGGCGAGTACAAGGTCCCGGGCGGCAAGCTCGTCACGGTCGACCTCACCGTGCGCGGCGGGGTGCTGGACCACGTGCGGGTCGCGGGCGACTTCTTCCTCGAGCCCGACGAGGCGCTCGTCGAGATCGACGCGGCGCTCACGGGCCTGCCGGCGGACACGACGACCTCCCGGCTCGCCGAGGCGGTGCGCGAGCACCTGGCCGCCGCGCAGGACGCCGGCCGCTTCGTCGGGCCCGTGTCCATGGTGGGGTTCGACGAGCACGCCGTGGCGGTCGCGGTACGCCGCGCCCTGGGCCGCTCGACGACGTGGGCCGACCACACGTTCGAGGTGATCCGCCCCGGGCCGTTCGCGCCCGCGCTGCACGCCGCGCTCGACCAGGTGCTCACCGAGGAGCTCGCGGCGGGTCGTCGCGGGCCGACCCTGCGGTTCTGGGAGTGGGAGGAGCCCGCGGTGATCATCGGCTCGTTCCAGTCGCTGCGGAACGAGGTCGACCTCGAAGCCGCGGAGCGGCACGGCATCACGGTGGTCCGCCGGATCTCGGGCGGGGGCGCGATGTTCATGGAGGCGGGCAACTGCATCACGTTCTCGCTCGTCGTGCCCGGCTCGCTGGTCGACGGCATGACGTTCGAGGAGTCGTACGCGTTCCTCAACCAGTGGGTGCTGGGCGCGCTCGCGGACGTCGGGGTCGCCGCGACGCTCTCGGGGCTCAACGACATCTCCTCACCCGGCGGCAAGCTCGCCGGCTCGGCGCAGAAGCGGCTCGTGGGCGGCGCAGTGCTGCACCACGTGACGATGTCGTACGACATCGACGCCGCCAAGATGCTCGAGGTCCTGCGGATCGGGCGCGAGAAGGTCTCCGACAAGGGCACGCGCAGCGCAGCCAAGCGCGTCGACCCGGTGCGCTCGCAGACGCACCTGCCGCGCGTGGACGTGATCGACGCGTTCGAGGCGCACTTCCGCACGCACTACCCGAGCGTGTCCGGCGAGCTGCGCGCCGACGAGCTGGCGCGGGCCGAGCAGCTCCGGGTGCACAAGTTCTCCGACCCTGCCTGGACCGCCCGCGTGCCGTAGCCCGTCCGCGCCCGGTCGCGCCCGCTCGCCCGGCCCACGCCGTGCCCGCGTCAGACGAGGCGGCCGTGCCCGGTGACCAGGACGACGAACGCGGCGACCCCGATCACCGTGGTCCCGAGCGCCATGCTCGCGACGAGCCGCCCGCCGCGGCCACCCTCGGGTGCCTCGGTGGTGTGGCGCCGCCACGCGAGGCGCACGACGATCCCCGCGGCGGCCAGACCCGCGAGCGCGACGAGCCAGGAGACGGGACCCACGACGTCCTGGAGCAGCCGGCCCGCCGCGACCGAGCCGGCGGCGAGGCCCAGGGCGGTGCGTCGCCACGCGAGCCGCGTGCGCTCGAGCGCGAACCCCGGCGTGCTCATCGCAGGAGCAGCCCGAGCAGCACGAGCACCCCGGCGACCGCGACGCCGACGACGAGGACCAGGAAGCCGACCGGCGCCGGGAGGGCGGCGCCCGTGCGCATCGCGCGCTCCGCACGCGCCCAGCCCCACCAGGCGAGCAGGGGCGCGAGCGAGCCGAGCACGACGAGCAGCACGGAGGCGGCGAGCCGGAGCCGCTCCTCGACCGGCAGGTCGAGCGCCTCGAGCGCGACCCCCGCCGCGAGCAGCGCGAGCGCGGTGCGCACCCAGGCGAGGAACGTGCGCTCGTTGGCGAGCGAGAACCGGGCGTCCGGCTCCTGGCCGTGCCCGTAGACCCAGGCGGGCAGCCGGCGGTTGCGGAGGTCGCTCACGCGCCCATTGTGGCGTGCCGGACGGCGGCCGCGGGACGCCGCGTCCGGGCTGCCGCCTCTGCGACACGTCCGCGGTCGTGGCCCAGCGCGTATCTGGCCGTCACCTCCCGGTCCCTGACGTGCAGGTGTCGGCGACCCGGCGACACAGAGGGGATGACGGGTGGCGAGGCACCGCACCCGGGCACCGATGGAGGACGTCGTGGACGAGAGCGTGACGCTGGACCGTGAGCTGCGGCGCATGGCCGTGCTGCACGCGCGCGAGCTCGCCGCGATGCGCAGGGCCGGCTCGCGCCGGCTGCGTCCTCAGCGGCCCGCGACCGCCGGACGGCTCCCGAACACCGCCGTCCCGACGCGCACCATGGTCGCGCCGCAGGCGATCGCGAGCTCGAGGTCGCCGCTCATGCCCATGGACAGCCCGCTCGCGCTCGCCGTCCCCGGCGCCCCGCTCGAGACCACCTCGTCGCGGATGGTGCGCAGCAGGTCGTAGCCCTCGCCGACGACGCGGTCGTCGTCGGACCGTGCGCCGATCGTCATGAGGCCGACGAGGCGCAGACCCTCCAGCGCGCCCACGGCGACCGCGAGCGGCGCCGCATCCTGCGGCGTGACCCCCTGCTTCGTCGGCTCGCCCGAGACGTTGACCTGCAGCATCACGTCCAGCGGCGTCGCACGGCCCGACGCGCGGGTGGACAGTCGCCGCGCGAGGTCGAGGGAGGCGACCGACTCGACGCACGACGCCCAGCGCAGCGCCGCGTTGACCTTGTTCGACTGCAACGGCCCGATCACGTGCCAGGCCGGGGAGAGGTCGACGAGCTCGGGCGCCTTCGCGACGAGCTCCTGGACCTTGCTCTCGCCGAGCAGCACGGGACGCAGCGACGGGTCGGCCGCACGGGCCCGCGCGTCGGCCTCGAGCGCCTCGCGGGTGGTGGCCGTCGTCTGCGCCTTGGACGCGAGCAGGAGCGTCACGTCCTGCGGGCGTCGACCCGCCGCGGCGCACGCGCGCGCGACGCGGTCACGCACGGCGGCGAGCGGCGCGTCGAGGGGGACGTGGTGGGGGACGGCGGCGGGCTCCACGACCCAGCAACCTAACGGACGGCGCCGTGGGCGACGAACCTCGCGCCCCGCGGGCGAGCCGCCGTGCCGAGCGGGCTGGTGCGCGCGCACGCGGCATGGCACGGTGAGGTCCGTGAAGACGCTGCTGAACCTGATCTGGCTGGTCCTGGCGGGTTTCTGGCTCGCGCTCGGCTACGTGCTCGCGGGCATCATCTGCTGCATCCTCATCGTCACGATCCCGTTCGGGATCGCGGCGTTCCGGATCGCGGGCTACGCGCTGTGGCCGTTCGGCCGCACGGTCGTCGACAAGCCCGACGCAGGGGCGTGGTCGGTGGTCGGCAACGTGATCTGGGTGCTCGTGGCGGGCATCTGGCTCGCGATCGAGCACGTCCTCACCGCGATCCCGCTGTTCCTGTCGATCATCGGCATCCCGCTGGGCATCGCGAACCTCAAGATGATCCCGATCTCCCTCATGCCGCTCGGCAAGCAGATCGTCCCGTCCGACCACCCGTTCGTGGGCTACGGCGAGCCGTCGCGGCGCTGAGGCTCAGCCCTTGGCGATGTCCGCGACCGTCGCGGCGGTCAGCCGTACGAGGTCGTCGGGCGCGAGCTCGACGTCCAGGCCGCGCCGGCCGCCGGAGACGAACACGGTGTCGAACAGCCAGACCGTCTCGTCGACCACCGTGGGGTGCGCGGTGCGCTGGCCCAGCGGCGAGATGCCGCCGACGACGTAGCCGGTCGCGCGCTCGGCGTCGGGCTTGGGCGCCATCGCGGCCTTCTTGCCGCCCGCGGCTGCGGCCAGGGCCTTGAGGTCGAGCTGACCGGTCACCGGGACGACCGCGACCGTGAGCGTGCCGTCGACCACCGTCATGAGGGTCTTGAAGACCTGCTCGGGCGGGACGCCCAGGACCTGCGCCGCCTCGAGGCCGTAGCCCACGTCGGACGCCGGGTCGTGCTCGTACGGGTGCGCGGTGTGCGGGACGCCCGCCTGCGTGAGCGCGACGAGCGCGGGGGTGCCGGTCGGGGCGTGCTTGGCGTTCTTGGCCACGGGAGCAGCCTAGGTGGCCGATCGCGTCGGGACGGCGGGACCGCTAGACCGCGAGCCCGACGACCGCGCCGATCGCGTAGGTGATCACCATCGCGAGCGAGCCGCCGATCACGTTGCGCCGCACCGCGGGGAGCGCGGGCGCCCCACCGATCCGTGCGCTCACCGCCCCGGTCAGGACGAGGGCGGCGACGACCGCGGCGAACACCGCGGGCACGAGCGCCGCGCCCCACGGCACGAGCGCCACGAGCACCGGCACGAGGCCGCCGACCAGGAACGCCCCGAGCGAGGCGACCGCGGCGTGCCACGGGTTGACCAGGTGCTCGTCGGCCATCTGACCGGCGCGCTCGGCGTCGCGCTGCGAGCTCACCGAGACGTACTCGCCGGCTGCCATCGACAGGGCGCCGGCCACGAGACCGGCGATCCCGGCGGTGAGGATCGCGGCCGAGCCGGGGGTCGCGCCGGCGACGCCGACGACGAGCGCGGCGACGGACACGATGCCGTCGTTCGCGCCGAGGACGCCCGCCCGCAACCCGTTGAGGCGCACGCCGTCGACCGGTTCGCCCGTCTGCCGGGGCGCAGGGTTCAGGAGGCTGGTCAAGGCCGTCATACGGCCACCGTAGGCACGTCCTGACGGTCTGTCATCATTGGAAAGGCTGGCCTGACCTGCAGTGATGCAGGTGTGCCTACCCTTCGACGGGGCCCGGCGGGCCCGGCGCCGAGGTCAGAGCGCGCCGACCGCGAGGACGCGCAGGACCACCTCGCCGGCCTCGTCGGACGCCGCCAGGTCGACCAGTGCGTCGATGCGCCAGTCGTGGTCGCCCTCGGGGTCGTCCAGGAGCTGGCGCACGCGCCAGGTCGTCGCGCTCGTCGTGACCTGGAACAGCGCGGGTCCCCGCGCGGGGGCGCCCGTGAGGATCTCGTCGTGGTCGTCGTAGAACGGGTCGAGCGCGGCGGACCAGCGGTCGGTGGTCCAGGGCTCGTCGTCCTCGTCGCGGTCGCCGAGCGCCGCCAGCGCGCCGTACTGCTCGCGCGCCGCGAGCTCGACGCGGCGGAACAGCGCACCGCGCACGAGCGCGCGGAACACGCGCGGGTTGTCGGTGATCGGTTCGGGAGTGTCCTCGTCGAGGCCGCCGGGCGCGTCGGCGCCGTGCTCGTCGAGCGGGTTCGCGAGGCGCTCCCACTCGTCGAGCAGGCTCGAGTCCGTGCGGCGCACCAGGTCGCCCAGCCACTCGATGAGCTCCCACAGCTCCTCGGTGCGGGCATCCTCCGGGACGGTCTGGCGCAGCGCGCGGTACGCGTCCGCGAGGTAGCGCAGCAGCACGCCCTCGGTGCGGTCCAGGTTGTACAGGCTCACGTACTCGGCGAACGTCGCGGCGCGCTCGTGCATCTCGCGGACCACGGACTTGGGGGAGAGCTCGAGGTCGGCGACCCACGGGTTCGTCGTGCGGTAGGTCGCGAACGCCGCGGCGGGCAGCTCGGCCAGCGGGCGCGGGTAGGTGACGTGCTCGAGCAGCGCCATGCGCTCGTCGTACTCGAGGCCGTCGGCCTTCATCGCGGCGACGGCCTCGCCGCGGGCCTTGTTCTCCTGCGCGGCGAGCACCTGGCGGGGGTCGTCGAGCGTGGCCTCGAGCACCGAGACCACGTCGTGCGCGTACCCGGGGTCCGCCTGGTCGAGCAGCTCGAGGGCCGCGTACGCGAACGGCGACAGCGCCTGGTTGAGCGCGAAGTTCGGCGGCAGGTCGTGCGTGAGGCGCACGGTCCGACGACGACCACGCGGCGCGTCCGCGTCGTCGACCGTGACCCGCTCGATCACGCCGGCCGCGCGCAGCGAGCGGTAGACCGCGACCGCCTGGCGCACGTGCCGTCCGCGCGCGGAGGCGGGCTCGTGGTTGTCGGTGAGCAGGCGCGTCATGGCGACCACCGGGTCCTCACCCTTCGCGCCGCGGGCCAGCACGTGCAGCACCATCGCGTGCGTGACCGAGAAGCTGCTGGTCAGCGGCTCGGGCGGGGCGTCGCGCAGGCGCTCGAACGTCTTGTCGGTCCAGTTGACGTGCCCGGTCGGCGCCTGCTTGCGGACGATCTTCTTGAGCTTGCGCGGGTCGTCGCCCGCCCGCTCGAGCGCCTTGCGGTTCTCGATGACGTGCTCGGGCGCCATGACGACGACCTCGCCGACCGTGTCGAAGCCCGCGCGTCCCGCACGCCCCGCGATCTGGTGGAACTCGCGCGCCGACAGGTGCCGCATCCGCTGGCCGTCGTACTTCACCAGGCTCGTGAGCACCACGGTCCGGATCGGGACGTTGATGCCGACGCCGAGGGTGTCCGTGCCGCAGACGACGGGCAGCAGGCCGCGCTGCGTGAGCCGCTCGACCACGCGGCGGTACTTGGGCAGCATCCCCGCGTGGTGCACCCCGACGCCGTGCCGCAGCAGCCGCGACAGCGTCTTGCCGAAGCCCGGGCCGAACCGGAAGGCCCCCAGCTCGGCGGCGATCGCGTCGCGCTGCTCGCGGCTCGTCAGGTGCGCCGACAGCAGCGACTGCGCGCGCTCGACCGCCTCCTTCTGCGTGAAGTGCACGACGTACACGGGCGCGCGACGGGTGCGGACGAGCTCGTCGAGCACCTCGTGCAACGGCTCGACCACGTAGGAGAACGTCAGCGGCACGGGTCGTTCGGCGTTCGTGATGACCGCGACGTCACCGCCCGTGCGGCGCCGCAGGTCGTCGGCGAAGAACGTGACGTCGCCGAGCGTCGCGGACATGAGCACGAACTGCGTGCGCGGCAGCTCCAGCAGGGGGACCTGCCACGCCCAGCCGCGCTGCGGGTCGGAGTAGAAGTGGAACTCGTCCATGACGACCTGGCTCGCGTCCGCGTCCGCGCCGTCGCGCAGCGCGAGGTTCGCGAGGATCTCGGCGGTGCAGCAGATGATCGGCGCGCCCGGGTTCACGGCCGAGTCGCCCGTCATCATCCCGACGTTCTCCGAGCCGAACGCCGCGACGAGGGCGAAGAACTTCTCGCTCACGAGCGCCTTGAGCGGCGCGGTGTAGAAGGTCCGCCGCCCCTGGGCGAGCGCGACGAAGTGCGCGGCGGTCGCCACCAGGGACTTGCCCGAGCCCGTGGGCGTCGACAGGATCACGTGGCTGCCCGTGACCAGCTCGAGGAGCGACTCCTCCTGGTGCGGGTACAGCGTCAGGCCCTGCTCAGCGGCCCACCCGGTGAACGCCTCGTAGAGCGCGTCGGGGTCGTGCGGGTCGGCGGGGATCCGGTCGGCGAGCGTGGGCACCGCCTGATCCTCCCATCCGCAGGGTCATGCGCTGCCGTGCTCCTCGCTCACCGCCATGCGAACGAACCGAGCACGGCGTCCACGGTGGGCCAGTCGGCCGTCGCCGGGTCGTGCAGGTAGCCGATGGCCAGCACCGTCCCGTCGCGCTCGACGAACCACTCGCTCAGCACCTGGTCCTCACCCAGGGCTGTGTCGAGGCGCACCGCGGTGCCGAACGGTCCCTGCACCCGCACAGGTTGCTGGGTGAGCGGCTTGTCGGCGTCTGGCCCCTGGTCGACGCGGGCGTCGGCCAGGGCGTCGGCACCCCCGACGACGGACGTCGCGCCCTGGCACAAGACGTGCATCGATCCGTGTGCCCAGACGAAGCCGCGCGCGTCCGCGGTGGTGCCCGGGCTCGTCGCGGGGCTCGAGATCGCGTAGTCGGGGCACGGGTCGGCGGAGCCGTCGAACCGCTGCGGGAGCTCGACGCCGGACGACGGCAGGGTGAGCGTGGCCCACGCCAACGGGTCCGGGGAGCGCGTCGCGCGTGCCGCGAACCAGCCGCCGCCGAAGCCGCCGGCGACGAGTCCGAGCGCGACGACGAACGCGAGCGCCGTACGGGACGGACGTGGCATCGATGACCCCCTCACGTCGGAGCCGGTGCGGCTCGACCGGGCAGCCTCGCACGCCCGGCGGTCGCGCGTGGAGCGATCCGCGCACGGTCACCCGGACGGACGCGCGTGCCGGGGATAGCGTCGAGCCATGAGGCCCTTCGTGCTGCTGGCGTCGCGTGCCGAGGACGGCGCCGCGGACGACGAGTACGCGCAGGTGCTGCGGTACGGCGGGCTCACGGAGCGGGACCTGGTCCGCATCCGCCTCGAGGCGGGTCCGATGCCTGAGCTGGACCTCGACGAGCTCAGCGGCGTGATCGTCGGTGGCAGCCCGTTCGACGCGAGCACCCCGGCCGACCGCAAGTCCGACGTCCAGCAGCGGGTCGAGCGCGAGATGTCCGCGCTGCTCGACCGGCTCGTGCCGCGCGACTTCCCGTTCCTCGGCGCGTGCTACGGGGTCGGCACGCTCGGCTCGCACCAGGGCGGCGTGATCGACCGGACCTACGCCGAGCCCATCGGCGCGGTGCGCGTGACGCTCACGGCCGCCGGACGCGCGGACCCGCTGCTCGCCGAGGTCCCCGACGCGTTCGACGCGTTCGTCGGGCACAAGGAGGCCTGCCGCGTCCTGCCGGCGACCGCGACGCTCCTCGCGAGCTCGCCGACGTGCCCGGTGCAGATGTTCCGCGTGGGCTCGAACCTCTACGCCACGCAGTTCCATCCCGAGCTCGACGTCGCCGGGATCAGCGCGCGCGTGAAGGTCTACGGGGGCTACGGGTACTACCAGCCGGGCGAGCAGGAGCAGATCCTGGCGCGCCTCGCGTCCAGCGACGTGTGGGCGCCCCCGCGCATCCTCGCGGCCTTCGTCGACCGCTACGGGCGGCCCTGATCCACGGCGCCGGTTCGTCGTTCCGTCGCCTGCTCGGCGCGGCTCTGCGCCTCCCCTGACCCCGTGCCGTCGCCCGGCCCCCGTGCGGCCCGTGGCTGGACGCGCGACCATGTCGGGGGACCGGTCGACCGGGGCCGGCGGGGACACGGGAGCACCCATGACGCAGGCGCAGCGGACGTTCGACGTGGTCGTGCTCGGCGGTGGTGCCGTCGGCGAGAACGCCGCGGACCGGGCCGCGCGGACCGGCCTCGAGGTCGCGCTCGTCGAGGGTGCCCTCGTGGGCGGCGAGTGCTCCTACTGGGCCTGCATGCCGTCCAAGGTGCTGCTGCGCCCGGGCGCCGTCCGTGACGCCGCGCGCCGCACGCCCGGCGTCGCCGACCCTGGCGACCTCGACGTCGCGGCCGTGCTCGCGCGGCGCGACGAGATCACGCACCACTGGGACGACGCGTCGCAGGCGGACTGGGTCGCGAGCGTCGGGATCACGCTGCTGCGCGGGCACGCGCGGTTCACCGGTCCGCGTGCGCTCGTCGTGGAGTCGGACGACGGGACAGTCGACGTGCGGGCCCGACGGGCCGTGATCGTCGCGACGGGCTCCCAGCCGACGATCCCGCCCGTCGAGGGGCTGGCCGACGCCCGCCCCTGGACGAGTCGAGACGCGACGTCCGCGCAGCACGTGCCCGCGCGGCTCGCGGTGCTCGGCGGGGGAGTCGTGGGGTGCGAGCTGGCCGACGCGTTCGCGAGCCTGGGCAGCGCGGTGACCCTCGTGGTGCGCGGCGACGGGCTGCTCGCCGGGGCGGAGCCGTTCGCGGGCGAGGCCGTCCTCGAGTCGCTGCGCGCCCGCGGCGTGCGGGTGCTCCTCGGGGCGCAGACGCGCCGGGTGCACCGCGACGACGCCGGGGTGCACGTCACCCTCGACGACGAGGTCGTCACCGCCGACGAGCTGCTCGTCGCGACCGGGCGCCACCCCCGGACACGAGACCTGGGGCTCGAGACCCTCGGCCTCGAGCCGGGTGCGCCGCTCGACGTCGACGACGCGCTCGCGGTCGCGGGCCTGCCGTGGCTGTTCGCCGTCGGCGACGTGACCGGACGGACCGGCACGACGCACCAGGGCAAGTACGACGCGCGCGTCGCCGGCGACGTGGTCGCGGCACGGTTCGGGTCCGACGAGGCTGCGCGCACGGCGGAGGCCAGCGCCGGGCCGTGGAGCAGGTACCGGGCGAGCGCGGACCACGCCGCCGTGCCGCAGGTCGTGTTCACCCAGCCCGAGGTCGCCTGGGTGGGGCTCACCGAGCGGGCCGCACGCGAGGCCGGGCTCGACGTGCGCGTCGTCTCGTACGAGCTCGCCGACGTCGCGGGAGCCAGCGTCCTCTCACCGGACTACTCGGGGCGCGCGCAGCTCGTGCTCGACGCTGCGTGCGGCGACGTCGTGGTCGGCGCGACGTTCGTCGGGCCGGACGCGGCCGAGATGCTGCACGCGGCCACGATCGCGGTGGTCGGCGAGCTGCCGCTCGCGCGGCTGTGGCACGCGGTGCCGTCCTACCCGACCCTGAGCGAGGTGTGGCTGCGGTTCGGCGAGGTCGCCGGCCTGTGACCGTCGGGGCCACCGGCCACTGACCGGCGGCCCCGACGTCTGTCCCGCGCCCCGGGGCGCGGTGTGCCGTCAGCCGAGCGAGCCGTCGCTCGACAGCACGAGCCCGATCGCGGCCTCGCCCTTGCGCACCGCCTCGCCGATGAGTGCGAAGTCGTACGCCGTGAAGTCGGTGAACACCAGGCCGTACTTCTCCTCGAGCCCCGGCTGGCAGAACGGCCGCTCGGGGCACTCCGCGGGCCCGGCGAGCGACAGGCCCCCCGCGCACGCCTCTGCGAGCTCGGACAGCGTCGTCACGCCGTGCTCGTCGGCGAACTCCTGGGTCACGGCGAACGCGTTCTGGTCCTGCGCGGCCGACGCCTTGCCGACCACCAGCCCACGCTCCTGCGCGAGGGGTTCGAGCGCCGCCACCGTCGCGTCGACGTCACCCGACGCGACGGGCGCGGCGTCCGGGCCGTTGACCGTCGAGTTGAGGAACTCGGCGAGCGTCGCCGCGTACTCGGGGACCACCGCGAGCTCGCCGGACTCGAGCGCCGGCAGGTACGTCTCGCGTGCACCGATCTCCCGGACCTGCGCGTCGTACCCGGCGCTGCGCAGCACCTCGGCGTAGATGTTGGCGAGCGTGCTGCTCTCGGAGAAGTTCGCGGCGCCGATCGCGAGCGAGGTCCCCGCGCCCGACTGCTCGGTCGCGGCCAGGCCCTCGTCCTTCACGAACTGCGCGGCGACCTCGCTCGAGGTCTGGCGGTCGATGTCGACGGCCTTGTTGAGCGCGATGAGGCGGTCGGTGTCGAGCGCGTCGGAGACGGCGTCGAGCAGCGGGACGACGCCCGGGCTCGCCTCGGCGACCGACGCGCTGACCGCGGGGATGACGTTGTCGGCGTTCTGCAGGGTCTTGTCGTCCTTCAGCACGACGAGCTGGTCACCGGGGACCGGTTCGCACGCCGCGCCCGTGGCCGCGCCCTGGCTGGTGGGATCCGCGACGCCGCCGCCCGAGCCCGGGTCTCCGCACGCGCCGAGCGCGAGCAGGGACGCGGCGAGGGACAGCACGGCGAGGCTCTTGCGGTTCGAGAACACGGTGACTCCAAGGCGGCCGGTGATCGGGACAGGCAGTGCGGACTCGGGAGCGGACTTGGGAACGGGCTCGGGAGGGGACTCGCCAGGGAACGGCGGCGAGCGTCGTGCGGTCATCGCGCAGTCCCATTCGAGCGGGGGCCGTCCGCGGCGGCAACCGCGGGCACGGGATCGGCGGCCGTGAGACCGCGGCGTGGTCGCTGCGCGGTGGCGCGACGCGTCGACTCGCGCACGCCGCGTGGCGTCACGGCACGCTGGGCGAGGGCCAGCGCACCCTCGGCGAGCAGGCACAGCGCCGCGACGAGCAGACCGCCCGCGAGCACCTGCCCGTAGCGCTGCGTCGCGAAGCCCGAGACGACCACCGACCCGAGACTGCGGCCGCCCACGAGCGCCGCGAGCGGGACGGTCGCGAGCACCTGCACCACGGCCGTGCGGACCCCCGCCGCGACGAGCGGCACGGCGAGCGGGAGCTCGACGAGCCACAGCCGGCGCGAGCCGCCCATCCCGAGCCCCCGTGCCGCGTCGAGCACGTCGCGGTCGACGCCCGCGAGCCCGGTGACCGTGTTCGTCAGGAGCGGCGGGACCGCGAACACCGCGCACGCGAGCACGGTCGCCGAGCTGCCGAACAGGCCCGCCGAGGCGAACAGCGTGAGCAGCGCGAGCGTGGGCAGAGCGCGGGTCGTGTTCGCGACGACGACCCCGAGCGTGCCGCCGCGACGCGCGTGCCCCAGCGCGACGCCCGCGGGCAGCGCCACGAGTGCCGCGAGCAGCACGGCCAGCACCGTGACCCGCAGGTGCTCGGCGGTGAGCGCGAGCACGCCGTTGCGGCCCGTCCAGTTGAGCGGGTCGTTGAGCCACGCGAAGGCCTCGGTCAGCAGGTCCACGAGAGCCTCCCGGCGCGCGGCTCTCCGGTGCGTGGGCTCATACCGCGACCGCCCGACCGTCGCGCGCGGCGCGCCACGGCGTCAGCAGACGCCCGACGAGCACGACGAGCAGGTCCGCGACCAGCGCGAGCAGCACGCACAGCACCGTCGCCGTCATGATCTCGGCGTGATAGTCGCTGCGGAAGCCGCGGAACATGAGCTGGCCGAGCCCGCCGTAGCCCACGACCACCCCGACCGTCACGAGCGCGACCGTCGTGACCGTGGCGACCCGCACGCCCGCGACGATGCTCGGCAGCGCCTGGGGCAGCTCGACCTGCAGCAGCATGCGCACGCGCCCGTACCCCAGCCCGCGTGCCGCGTCGGTCACGGCCGGGTCGACGCCGGCGAGGCCCACGAGGACGTTGCGCACGAGCACGAGGAGCGCGTACAGCACCAGGCCGATGAGCACGGTCGTCCGCCCGATGCCCGTGTACGGCGCGAGCAGCGCGAACAGCGCCAGCGAGGGCACCGTGTAGAGCACCCCGGCGGTCCCGACGACGGGACCCGCGAGCCGCGGCCGCAGGTGCGCGACCCCTGCGAGCGGCAGGGCGACGACGAGCGCGAGCAGGACCGCCTGCACCGTGAGCGACACGTGCTGCACGAGGGCGCGCTCGATGTCGGCCCAGTTGCGCTCGACGTAGTCCCACGACAGCCACGGGTTCGCGGGCGCGCTGGTCGTGGACATGGCAGCGAACGTAGACCGAGCCTCCGACACCCGCCCGACGAGCGGTCGACCGGCCGGGCAACGGGTGCCCACAGGCGCGGGAACGAGGCCGGGCGCCGGGCGGGCCGGGGCGGGCGCTCGCGGATGTCGGTGCGCGCGGTTACGGTCCCTGGCGTGGACGACGAGTGGGCGATCCGGTTCGAGCACGCCGCCAAGACGTACGCCGCGGGCTCGTCGTCCCGCCGCGACGCGCCGGCCGCGGTCGACGACCTGACCCTCGACGTGCGCACGGGCGAGGTGCTGGTGCTCGTGGGTCCGTCGGGGTGCGGCAAGTCCACCACGCTGCGCATGGTCAACCGGCTCGTCGAGCCCACCGGCGGACGCGTGCTCGTCGAGGGGCGTGACGTCGCGACGCTCGACGTGGTCGAGCTGCGGCGCCGCATCGGGTACGTCATCCAGAACGTCGGGCTCTTCCCGCACCGCACGGTCGCGCAGAACGTCGCGACCGTGCCGCGCCTGCTCGGGTGGGACCGCACGCGCACCCGCGCGCGCGTCGCCGAGCTGCTCGAGCTCGTCGGGCTCGCGCCGGACCGCTACGCGCGGCGCTACCCCCACGCCCTGTCGGGCGGCGAGCGTCAGCGCGTCGGCGTGGCCCGCGCGCTGGCGACCGACCCGCCGGTCCTCCTCATGGACGAGCCGTTCGGTGCGGTGGACCCCGTGGGCCGCCGCCGGCTGCAGGACGAGTTCGCGCGCATCCAGCGTGAGCTCGGCACCACGGTCATGCTCGTGACGCACGACATCGACGAGGCGGTGCGGATGGCCGACCGGGTCGCGGTGATGAGCCTCGGTGGCCACGTCGAGCAGCTCGCGGCACCGCTCGAGATCGTCGCCCACCCCGCGACGCCGGCGGTGGCCGATCTCGTCGGCCGCGGTCGTGTCGCGCGCCTGCTGGCCCTCGGCCGTCTGTCGCCCGACGACGTCGACGCGCACGGCACGGCAGCCCCGGACGCACCGGTGGTCCACGTCGGCGACGAGCTCGGCGAGGTCCTCGACACGCTGGCGAGCGACGGCGTCACCGCGGTGGCGGTGCACCACGACGGGGCCCTCGTCGGGACCGTCACCTCGACCGCAGTCCTGGCCGCCCTGCGCAGGCTGGTCGCTGCGCCCGCCCCGGCGGACGTCCCGGGCCGGTGACCCTCAGCCGTGGCCGACGACGCGGTCGCCGTCGTGCGGCCTGAGGCTCACAGGCCGCCCAGGACGCGACCCACGATGATCTTGGTGATCATCGCCGCGGGGTAGACGAGGGCGTACCCGAGCGCCACCCGGGCGTCGTAGCGGGTCCGTGCGTTCGCGAACGCCAGGACCGCAGGCTGTGTCTGTGCGCCGCCCATGATCCCGGACAGCCGCGTGCCGCCGATCTTGAACAGCCGCCGCATGACGAGGTACAGGCCCGCTGAGACGAAGGTCGTGACGACGACGCCGAGCACGAGGATCCGCAACCAGTCGCCCGAGGTGAACGCCGCCCCGATCTGCGCCCCGGCCCGGGAGCCGGCCTGCGCGAGGAAGATCAGCAGGCCCAGCTCGGCCATGGCCTGCGCCGCGGTGTACGGCATCACGGTCACGACCGGGCCGATGCGGCCGATCCGGCCGAGCACCAGGCCGACGAGCAGGGTGCCGAAGGCCGACCCGATCTTGAACACGCCGCCCGAGACGGGCAGCTCGATCGCGCCGAGCAGGATCCCGATCGACATCCCGATGCCGAGCACGACCGGCACGATGTCGGACATGCCGCGCGAGGAGTCGCCGAACCACGAGGAGACCTCGGACATGCGCTCGCGCGGCGCGATCACGCGGACGCGGTCGCCGAGCTGCAGCTGGAAGTCGTCGGTGGCCACCATGTCGATGTCGCCGCGCCGGACGCGTGAGACCGTCGCACCGAAGCGGTGGACGAGGTCGATCTCGGCGACCGTGCGGCCCGCCACGCGCTCGGACGAGACCGTGATGCGCCGCACGTCGAGGTACACCCGGTCCGCCTCGAGGCGGTGCGAGGACGCGTGGCCGAGCTCGCGCGTGACGGCGTCGATGTCCTCGGTGGGCCCGACGACGGTCACCAGGTCGTCGAGCAGCAGGAGGTCGGTGGCGTCCGCCGGCTGGATCGGTGAGGTCTCGCCGTGGCGCACGCGGGAGAACTTGATGCGGTCGCCGTGCTGCTCCTCGAGGTCCTCGATGCGCGGCCGGCCGTCGACCTCGACGCGCACCGTCCGGCTCGTGAGCGTCGGCGGGGCGTCCGCGTCCTGCTCGCGGTGCCGCAGCGCGGCGGACACCGCCACGAGCATGCCGACGACGCCGAACAGGTACGTCACGGCGTAGCCGATCGTCGGACCCGTGGCGTCACCGGCGGCGTCGCGCGCGGCGGCGAGCGCGGGCGTGTTGGTCACGGCCCCCGCCCACGAGCCGGCGACCACGGCCTTCTCCAGCCCGAGCAGGCTGCCCGTCGCGACCGCCACGGCCGCGCTGGCGACCAGCACCCCCGCGACCGCGAGGATCGGCCCGAAGCTGCGCCGCAGCGAGGAGAAGAACGTCGCCCCCGACACGAGCCCGACGCAGAACGTGAACAGCGCCAGCCCGAGCGTGCCCGTGGCCTCGGGGATCTCCAGGTCCGCCCCGTACGACGCGCCCCAGGCGGACAGCCCGATCGAGAGCAGCAGCACGGCCGCTGCGCCCAGGCCGACGCCTCGTACCTTGAAGTGGCCGATCGCCGACCCGAGACCGATGACGACGAAGAGCAGCAGGACGGGCTGCTGCGCGAGGAACTCGAAGACCTGTGACATGGCGTGCTCCGGGTGTGCTAGCGCCACGCTGTGGCGACGTTGCCGACCTCATTGAAGCCCGCGGCCGACCCGGTCGTGTGGTCCCTAAGGCCCGGGTCCGCAACCGGCGTGCTCACGCGTCGGGTGAGCGAGAGTCGTCGTGACGCCGCAGGATGGGACCGTGATCCTGGAACCCTGGCGACGTCGCGTCGGCACCGCGCTGTTCCTGCGCGTGGCCGGTCCCGACGGTCTCGAGAGCCGCGAGCGCATCCACGGCACGCCCGGCCCCCGCTGGTTCGCGCCGGACGCCGCGATCCGGCGCGTGCACGGCGACGCCTCGATGTTCGTCGGCGGCCTGCGCGCGCTGCTCCTGCAGTCGCTGCACCCCGCCGCGATGGCGGGCGTCGCGGGTCACTCCGGGTACCGCGGCGACCCGTGGGGCCGGCTCGCGCGGACCAGCACGTTCCTGGCCGTCACGGCGTTCGGCACCGCCGACGACGCGCAGGCGGCCGCGGACCGCGTGCGCGCGGTGCACGCGCGCGTGCGGGGCCGCACTCCCGACGGTCAGCCGTACCGCGCCGACGACCCGGACCTCCTGCGCTGGGTCCACGTCGCCGAGGTCGACTCGTTCCTGCGCGCGCACCAGCGCTTCGGCCGACGACCGCTCGACCCCGCGGGCGCCGACGCCTACGTGCGCGACGCCGCGGTGGTCGGTCGTGCGCTCGGGGCCGGCGACCTGCCCGAGACCGTGGCCGACCTCGCCGTGGCGCTCGACGCGTTCCGACCGGTGCTCGCGGCCGGCGACCAGGCGCGCGACACCGCGCACTTCCTGCTGCACGAGCCGCCCGTGCCGCCCGCCATGCGGGCCGGCTACGCCCTGCTCAGCCGCGCGGCGGTCGCGACGCTGCCGCGGTGGGCGGTCGAGGAGCTGGACCTGCGGTCGGGCGGCCCGGTGCGCACGCGTGCCGCCCTGGCCGGCGGGCAGGTCGTGACCCGCACCATCCGCTTCGTGCTCGGCCCCGACGACGCGCGCCGCATCACCCAGGACCGAGGCGCCCACGAGCCCTCCCGCGGCTGACCAGGTTCACGCGCCCGTGGACACCCGGGAGCACGCGTCGAGCAGCCGCGCGCGCAGATCGTTCGAGCGGGCCGCGAAGTCCCGCTGTCGCCGCACGTACTCTGCCTTGCCGTCGGATGTCTCGATCGTGACGGGCTCCAGGCCGTACGCGGACACGTCGTAGGGCGACGCCTGCATGTCGGTCGTGCGGATCTCGCGGGCGAGCGCGAAGCAGTCGAGGAGCAGGTCACCCGGTACCAGCGGGCCGAGCTTGAGCGCCCACTTGTAGAGGTCCATGTTCGCGTGCAGGCAGCCGGGCTGCTCGAGCGCGGGTTGGGTCTCACGGGTCGGCTGGAGCGTGTTGAGCGGGCCGGCCTCGGGTGTGAAGAAGCGGAACGCGTCGACGTGCGTGCAGCGGATCCGGTGCGCCTCGACCACGGCGTCGGTGCCCGCGCCGCCGAGTCGCAGCGGCAACGGGTGGCGGTGCTCGTCCTCGCGGTAGACCATCGCCCACTCGTGCAGCCCGAAGCAGCCCGTGGCGGCCGGTCGTGCCGCGGTCGCGCCCAGCAGGCCGACGACGTAGCCGACGGTGCCGGCGCGCTCGGCGAGGAACGCCGCGACGTCGAGCCGGACGCTGCCGTCGTCGTCCGTGGTGTACCAGCGCCACTGCGCGTGGGGCGCGGGGCCGTCGGGTCCGGTGGCGAGCACCACCCCGGGACCCGGGTGCCACCGGCGCAGGATCGACGGCTTCGTCGGGTAGTACTCGAACAGGAAGTCCTCGATCGCGTGCCGCTCGCCGCGCGCACGGCGCTCGCGGTGACCCGCGGTGAACTCGTCCGCGCGCTCGGCGTGCGCGCGGGCAGCGGCCTCCCAGGCGTCATGCGTGAGCACGACGGACCCGCGAGCGGGTGCTTCCTGGGCGTGGGCGGTCACCGTTCCAGGGTACGGAGCGCGCGCGGTGCCGTGCGCACGCGACGACGTGACGGCCCGCACGACGAGGGCAGCACGACGAGCGGTAGGCCGAGTGCCAGCACGAGTGCCAGGACGACGAGCGTGGGCGCGACGCCGGGTGTGCCGCGCTGTCATGCTGGCGTCATGGTCGTCGTCGCCGCTGTTCTCGCCCTGCTCGCCGCCGCGCTGCACGTGGTGATCTTCGTGCTCGAGGCGGTGCTCTTCCGGCGCCCGGACGTGCACGCCCGGTTCGCGACCCAGCCGCAGGACGTGGACGCGGTCGCCCCGTGGGCGTTCAACCAGGGCTTCTACAACCTCTTCCTCGCGATCGGAGCGGCGGTCGGCGCGCTGCTCGCGCTCGGCGAGGACACGCGCACGGTCGGGCTGGCGCTGGTGCTGCTCGCGTGCGGGTCGATGCTCGCGGCGGCACTCGTGCTCGTGTCGTCGGACCGCCGGATGCTGCGGGCCGCGGCGAACCAGGGGACCATCCCGCTGTTCGCGGTGGTCGCCGCGGTCGTCGCGCTCGTCTGAGCCTCAGCGCGTGCCCGCGTCGGCGGGTTCGCGGGGGACCACGCGCTCGGCGACGGCGGTCGAGACGCCGTGCAGCAGGCGTTCGAGCGGCCCGCGGCCGAGCCACGTGCGCCACGCCCAGCACGCCAGGACCGTCCCGGCCACGAACGCGAGCCACGACGTGAGCAGCGGCTGCCACACGATCTCGGGCCCGACCGCAGCGACGACGACGATCTGCACGGTGTAGGCGGTGAAGGCGAGCGCGCCGACGGCCGCGACGGGCGCGAGCGCGCGTGGCGCACGGACCGCCACCGCCAGGCACGCCGCCACGACGAGCAGCGCGACGCCCGTGTTGCCGACGACCTCGAACGTCGTCGACGAGTGCGGACGTGTCGAGGCGAGTGCCGCGTCGTCGCCGAGCAGCAGGCTCACGAGGTGGCCCGCGCCGTACCCGCCGACGGTGAGCGCGGTGCCCACGAGAGCCGTGCGTCGCTGCACCGCACCGGACGCGAGGTCCTGCCGGCCGAGCGCGAGCCCGGCGAGCAGGTACGCGATCCACACGAGCGCGGGGTAGTGCGGCCCGACGACCAGCGCGGCGAGCTCGTCACCGAAGCCGTCGACGACGGTCCCGGGTGCCGCGAGCCCGATCGCCTCGCGCGCCGGCGGTCCGACCACCGCGAACGCCACGGCCGCGACCACGAGCGCGCGCGTCGACCACCGCAGCACGACGCACCCGGCGAGGAACAGCACCGCGTAGGTCGGCAGGATCACGAGGATCGGGGTGTCCAGGGACTCGAGCACCAGGCCGACGAGCAGCACGACGACCGCGCGTGCGGCCACGCGGACGCGGGCCCGGCGCAGGTCGCGGCCGCCGAGCGGCACGCGCCCGCCGGACATGAGCGCGAGCGAGAGCCCGGCGAGCACGACGAACAGGGCCGACGAGCGTCCGTCGGCGAGCTCGAGGAGGCGGTCGGCGGGAGAGGTGCGTCCGGGGTCGTCGGGGCCGACGTGCGCGGTGACCATGCCGAGCACGGCGAGCCCGCGCGCGACGTCGATCCCCGTGAGCCGCTCCACGCCCCGACGGTACGGCCGCGACGGTCGGGCGGAGTCGGACCGGCCCACGACCGACCCGTCGTCTCGCATGATGGGCCGGTGTGTCCCGTGCCTTGATCATCCCCGGGGTGCCGCGCCTATTGTCACGTGTGAGCACCAGCAACGACGTGTACGTGCACGGACACCACGAGTCCGTGCTGCGCTCCCACCGGTGGCGTACCGCCGAGAACTCCGCGGCCTACCTGCTCTCCACGCTCGAGCCCGGCGCGCGGCTGCTCGACGTCGGTTGCGGCCCCGGCAACCTCACGATCGACCTCGCGCAGCGCGTCGCGCCGGGCGCGGTCGTCGGGATCGACGCGTCGTCGGCGGTCGTCGAGATCGCGCGCAAGGCTGCGGCCGAGGCGGGTGCGCTCACCGTGACGTTCGAGGTGGCGGACGCCTACCACCTGCCGTTCGACGACGACGCGTTCGACGTCGTCCACGCGCACCAGGTGCTCCAGCACCTCACCGACCCGGTCGCCGCGCTGCGCGAGATGCGCCGCGTCACGCGTCCCGGCGGCACCGTCGCCGTGCGCGACTCCGACTACTCCGGCATGACGTGGTTCCCGGCCTCGGCAGGGCTCGACGAGTGGTCGGCGCTCTACCACGAGGTCACGCACGCGAACGGCTCCGAGGCCGACGCGGGCCGACGCCTGCTCAGCTGGGTGCGCGACGCGGGCTTCGACCCCGAGGGCATCGCGCCGAGCGCGGGCGTGTGGTGCTACGCGACGCCCGAGGACCGCACGTGGTGGTCGGGCCTGTGGGCGGACCGGTGCGTCGCGTCGAACTTCGCCAAGCAGGCCATCGAGCACGGGCTGGCCGACGAGGTCGGCCTCGAGCAGCTCGCCGACGCGTGGCACGAGTGGGGCCGTCAGCCCGAGGGGTGGTTCGCCGTGCTGCACGGCGAGGTGCTCGCACGGGCCTGACGCGCCAGGCGTGAATCACCCGCGTGAGGCGCGGTCGCGTCTCGCCCGTAGGCTGAGCGGGTGCGCATCGCGAGGTTCACCACTGGTTCCGATCCCCGTTTCGCCCTGATCGAGGGCGAGCCCGGCTCCGAGGAGCTGGTCGTCATCACGGGTGACCCGATCTACACGCCCGTGCAGCCCACGGGTGAGCGGGTCCGGCTCGACGACGACGCGGTCCGCCTGCTCGCCCCCGTGATCCCGCGCTCGAAGATCGTGGGTGTCGGCCGCAACTACGCCGACCACGCCACGGAGATGGGCAACGAGGTCCCCGCCCAGCCGATGCTGTTCCTCAAGCCGAACACCGCGATCATCGGCCCCGACGACCCGATCGTCCTGCCCGACTGGTCCGACGAGGTCTCCTACGAGGCCGAGCTCGCGATCGTCATCGGCAAGGTCACCAAGGACGTCACGCTCGACCGCGCGCTCGACCACGTGTTCGGGTTCACGGTCGCCAACGACGTGACCGCGCGCGACATCCAGCGCTCGGACTCGCAGTGGGCCCGCGCGAAGGGCTTCGACGGCTCGTGCCCGATCGGGCCGTGGATCGTCCCCGGCCTCGAGGTCGACGACCTGGCGGTCCGCTCGCGCGTCAACGGCGAGACCCGCCAGGACAGCCGCACGTCCCTGATGGTGTTCGACGCCGCGTTCCTCGTCTCCTACATCAGCGAGGTCTTCACGCTCCTGCCGGGCGACGTCATCCTCACCGGCACGCCCGCCGGCGTGGGGACGATCGTGGAGCGGGACGTCGTGGAGTGCGAGGTCGAGGAGATCGGCACGCTGCGCAACCCCGTGCTGCGCCGCCACTGACCCGAGCCGCGGACGGCCGCGGGGAAGCACAGCGTGCTGCGCAACCCCGTGCTGCGCCGCCACTGATCGCGCCCGACTAACCTGGGGGCGTGACCACCCCTGTTGTCGACGGCTCCGCCGTGCGCGTCCGCTTCTGCCCGTCCCCGACCGGTCTGCCGCACGTCGGCATGGTCCGCACGGCGTTGTTCAACTGGGCGTACGCGCGCCACGTGGGCGGCACGTTCGTCTTCCGCATCGAGGACACGGACGCCGCGCGCGACTCCGAGGAGAGCTACCAGATGCTCCTCGACGCGCTGCGCTGGCTCGGGCTGGACTGGGACGAGGGCGTCGAGGTCGGCGGCCCGCACGCGCCGTACCGGCAGTCGCAGCGCTACGACCTGTACCGCGACGTCGTCGCGCGCCTGCTCGACGGCGGCTACGCGTACGAGTCGTGGTCCACGCCCGAGGAGATCGAGGCCCGGCACCGCGCCGCGGGCCGCGACCCGAAGCTGGGCTACGACGGCTACGACCGCGACCTGACGGACGAGCAGAAGCTGGCCTATCGCGAGCAGGGTCGCGAGCCGGTCATCCGCGTCCGGATGCCCGACGAGGACATCACGTTCACGGACCTCGTGCGCGGCGACGTGACGTTCAAGGCGGGCTCGGTGCCGGACTTCGTCATCGTGCGCGCCAACGGTCACCCGCTGTACACGCTGGTCAACCCGGTCGACGACGCGCTCATGGGCATCACGCACGTGCTGCGCGGCGAGGACCTGCTGTCCTCGACCCCGCGTCAGGTCGCGCTGTACCGCGCGCTGCTCGACCTGGGCGTCGCCACGGTCATGCCCCAGTTCGGGCACCTGCCGTACGTCATGGGCGACGGCAACAAGAAGCTCTCGAAGCGCGACCCCGAGTCGAACCTGTTCCTGCACCGCGAGAACGGCTTCACGCCCGAGGGCCTGCTCAACTACCTGTCGCTGCTGGGCTGGGGCCTGTCGGCGGACCGCGACATCTTCACGGTCGACGAGCTCGTCGCGGCGTTCGACGTGCACGACGTCAACCCGAACCCCGCGCGGTTCGACCTCAAGAAGGCCGAGGCGATCAACGGCGCGCACGTGCGCATGCTCGCGCCGCAGGACTTCCGCGACCGGCTGGTCCCGTACCTGCACCACGCGGGCCTCGTGCCGGCCGACTCGTTCGCGGACCTGTCGCCCGAGCAGCGCGACCTGCTCACCCGGGCCGCGCCGCTCGTGCAGGAGCGCATGACGCTGCTGGGCGAGGCCGTCGGGATGCTCGGCTTCCTGTTCCGCTCCGACGACGAGCTGCACGTCGAGGACGACGCGCGGGCCGCGCTGCGTCCCGAGGCCCCGCAGGTGCTCGACGTGGCCGCCCAGGTGCTCGGCGACGTGCCCGAGGACGGCTTCACGCCCGAGGCCACGCAGGCGGCGCTGCAGGCTGCGCTCGTCGACGAGGGTGGCCTGGGGATCAAGGCACGCTTCGCGTACACGCCGCTGCGCGTGGCCGTCTCGGGCCGCCGGGTGTCCCCGCCGCTGTTCGAGTCGTTCGAGCTGCTGGGCAAGGCGTCCACCCTGGCGCGGATCGCCGCGCTGCGCGCGTCGCTGTGACAGCCACCAGCAGCACGACGACGAGCACCCGCGACCTGCTGGTCGACGGCGTCCTGTTCGACATCGACGACACGATCGTCGACACGCGCACGGCCTTCGCGGCCGCTCTGGCGGGTGTCGTCGCGGCCTACCTCCCGGCGCTGCCCGACGACGAGGCCGCCGCCCGGCTGCGCGAGGTCGTCGCGATGTGGCGCGCCGACCCGCACGCGCGCTACCACCGGTACACGTCTGGGCAGGACACCTACCTGCACCAGAAGATGCTGCGCGCGAACGACCTGCACGCGGCGTTCGGCGGCCCACCGCTGGACGAGGACGCGTTCACGGCCTGGAACGCGGTGTTCGACGAGGGCTTCCGCGCCTCCTGGGCGGCGCACCACGAGACCGATCCCGTGCTCGAGCGGCTGCTCGCTGCGGGGCTCGCGGTCGGTGCGCTGTCGAATGCGGGGACGCCGCTGCAGACCGCCAAGCTCGAGAAGGCCGGGCTCCTGGAGCGCGTGCCCATGCTCGTGGGCGTCGACACGCTGGGCGTCGGCAAGCCGGACCCCCGCGTGTTCCTCGAGGCGTGCCGCCGGCTCGGGACCGACCCGGCGCGCACCGCGTACGTGGGCGACGAGGCGGACGTCGACGCGCTCGCGGCGCGCGACGCCGGCCTGGTCGGCGTGTGGCTCGACCGGCCCGGCGCGCGGCGCCGCCCGGTCGACGAGTCGACCGTGACGGGCGTGCACGTGATCCGCTCGCTCGACGAGCTGCCGGGCGTGCTCGGGCTCGACTGACCGACGGGCTCGCCAGCGCGCGTTCAGCCGCCGTAGCTCCGGGTGAGCAGGTCCGTCCAGGCGGCCGCGGTCTCGTCGGACGACGAGGGTGCGTCGGCGAAGTCGTGCACCGCGACGCCGACGACGTGCCCGAACGCGTTCCGGCCGAACACGCGCACGAGCGCGTCCTCGGTCCGCAGCCCGAGGAAGTGCGGGTGCACGTAGTCCACGACGGCGCTCGTCGGGCCGCCCGGCAGCGTGACGGTGACCTCGTCGCCCACCACGGCGTCGGTGGGGACGCCGAGCGTGGCGCGCAGGACGTCGAGCGCGTCGGGTGCGCCGCCCGGGCCGCCGACGGGCGCCTCGACGTGCGTCCACACCGCGTCGCGTCCGCGGAAGTGCGCGAGGTACTCCTGCAGCGTGTGCAGGTAGAACGCGGTGTGCTGCGTGACGCCGTCGTACTGGTCGTCCCAGCTGTCGACGAACATCCCGCTGTGCACCCACCGCAGGGTCGAGCCGCCGTCCTCGCGCGCGGTCACCTGCGCCTCGAGCCGGTTGTACCAGCCGTTCTCGCCGGTCTCGTAGCCGACCCAGCGGTGCGGCGGGTCCCACTCGACGATCGCGCCGCCGGCGCCTGCCGCGCCGGCCGCGTCGGCGGTGAGCGCGGGCTGCGGCCACAGCCAGCCGGCGCTCCCCGTGGTGATCGCGGCCCAGGTCTCGGCCTGGCTCGCGTCGGTGGTGGCCTCCTGGGCGATCTCGAACTCGCGCATGTCAGGACTCCTTCGTGGCGGTGAGGGCGGTGTCGTCCTGCGGGGCGGCGGTGTCGGTGGGCTTGAGCACGGGGTGCAGCGCGACGACGAGCCGGTGATCGCGGCCACCGGTGGCGTCGGGGGAGTCGTAGCGGGCCATCAGGTCCGTCAGGGCGGTGCCGAGCTCGTCCGCGAACGCGGCGCGGTCGGCGGCGGACGCGAACCGCACCGTGCCGTCCACCGCGAACGTGGCCAGGCGCTGTCCCGCGGACTGCGCACCGGTCAGCAGCGTTCCCACCTCGTGCACGAGGCGCGCGCCGAGCGCGAGCATCCACTGAGCGGAGAGCTGGTCGCGGAGCCGCTCGGGGTCGGGGGCGACCGCGGGGAGGGCTCCGGGGGAGATGACGTAGGACGCGGCGCTGGCCTCCAGCACGCGCTCGGTCATGTTGCCCTTGCGGCGCTCGTCGACGAGCGTGGCGAGGCCGTGGGCCTCGAGTGTCCGCAGGTGGTAGTTGACCTGCTGCCGGGTCAGACCGAGCCCGGCCGCGAGCGTGGTCGCCGAGCCCGGAGTGGCGAGCGCGGCGAGCAGGCGTGCCCGGGTGGGGTCGAGTGCGACCTCCGCGACGGCGGGGTCGTCGATGACGGCGACGGAGAGCATGCGAGCAGCGTCGCACCGACAACAGTCACTGTCAAGAAAAGCAGTGTTGTCGGTCAGTCCTGCTCCCGCGTGGCGCGCCAGCACCTCGTGACGTACGGGAGCTCGGCGGACGAGCGGCCGACGAGGTCGGGATGCGTGCGCCACAGCGCGTCGACCTCGGCGAGCAGGCAGTCGCGGTCGGGAGGAGACATCGCGATCAGGTGGCTGCGGCTCGAGGCGAGCCGGCGCAGCTCGTCGGGCCGGATCGTGCGGCGCCAGCCGAACGTCGCGCGCTCCCACGGCCCCAGCCCGGGGCCCACCACGGGGTCCTCGGTGCGCGAGTAGTCGAGCGGGTCCCCGCGGTGCACGATCTCGAAGTACGCGTCGGCCCAGTCGAGCTCGCCTTCGAGCAGGACGTTCCACACCACGGCGAGCCGTCCGCCCGGGCGCAGGACGCGCGTGACCTCGCGCGTCGCCGGCAGCGGGTCGAACCAGTGCCACGCCTGGCCGACCGTCACGAGGTCCGCCGACGCGTCCGGCAGCCCGGTCGCCTCGGCCGTGCCCGCGACCGCGGTGACCTCGGGGAGCGCGGCGGCCAGGGCCGCGCGCATCGTGTCGTCGGGCTCGACCGCGGTGATCCTCAGGTCGCCCGTGGCCGCGAGGCCCGCGGTGAGCTTGCCCGTGCCCGCACCGAGGTCGACGACGTCGCGCGCGTGCTCGGGTACCAGCCAGGCCACCGCCTCGGCCGGGTACGTCGGGCGCGCCGAGGCGTAGGCGTCGACGCTGCGGCCGAAGGACGACGAGCGCGTCAGGTGCAGCTCGCTGCGCCAGTCCTTGCCCCGGTCGTCCACGCCGCTCAGTCGTCCGCCAGGTCGAGTCGCGCGACCACCTCGTCGTGCAGCAGGCCGTTCGTCGCCATCCCGGACCCGCCGAACGGCCCGGGCGCGCCGCCCACCGACGTGAACCTGCCACCCGCCTCGGTGACGATCGGGACCAGGGCCGCCATGTCGTGCAGAGCGAGCTCGGGCTCCGCGGCGATGTCCACCGCCCCCTCGGCGACCAGCACGTACGACCAGAAGTCGCCGAACGCGCGCGTCCGCCAGACCGTGCGCATCAGGTCGAGCACGTGGGGGAGCCGCCCGCGCTCCTCCCAGCCGTCCAGGCTCGAGTACGAGAACGACGCGTCGGCGACCCGGTCGACCTTCGACACGTGCATCTGCGTGGCCTGCGACAGCGAGCGGCCGGTCCACGCGCCCGACCCCTGTGCGGCCCACCAGCGACGGCCCAGGGCGGGGGCGCTGACGAGCCCGACCACGACCTGGTCGCCGTCGAGCAGCGCGATGAGCGTGGCCCACACGGGCACGCCGCGCACGAAGTTCTTGGTCCCGTCGATCGGGTCGACCACCCAGCGCCGCGGACCGTGCCCCGTGTCGGGCATCTCCTCGCCGTGCACCGCGTCCCGCGGTCGCGTGCGGGACAGCTGCGAGCGGATCAGCGCCTCGGCCGCACGGTCCGCGTCCGAGACGGGCGTCAGGTCGGGCTTGGTCTCGATCTCGAGGTCCTGCGCCTTGAAACGCGACATGGTCAGCGAGTCGACCTGGTCGGCGATCACGTGGGCGAGGCGCAGGTCGTCGTCGTACCCGGTCCGCAGGCTCATGCGCTCACCGTAGTGGGCGCGTCGCCGGCGCCGGTCACGACGCGGGCGCGGAGTCGGCGTCGGCGGTGCCCAGGCGGCTCGCGAGCAGGCGGCGGAACGAGTCGACGCGCGCGGCCCGCGCGTCGCGCTCGGTGTCGTCCGCGCTCGCGGCGACCCACTCGTCGAGCCCGCAGTCGGGCGCGTCCGCGGCGTGCGTGCAGCCGCGCGGGCACGTGTCCGCCGCGACCTGCGCGAGCTCGCCGAACGCCTGCAGCAGGTGGTCCGGTTCGACGTGGGCCAGCCCGAACGACCGGACGCCGGGAGTGTCGATGACCCACGTCGGCCCCGCGTCGCCGTCGAGCGCGTCGACCCGCAGCGCGATCGCGGACGTCGAGGTGTGCCGGCCGCGTCCGGTGACGACGTTGACGGCCCCCGTCGCGCGGCGTGCGTCAGGGACCAGCGCGTTGACGAGCGTGGACTTGCCCACCCCGGAGTGCCCGACGAGCACCGACGTGCGGCCGGCGAGCGCGGCGTGCAGCTCGTCGAGGCCGTGGATCGTGCGGTCGTCGCCCGAGCCCTCGGTGCGCGTCACGACCACGCGCACGCCGATCGGCGCGTACATCTGCACGAGCTCCGCGGGGTCGGCGAGGTCCGCCTTGGTGAGCGCGAGCAGCGCGTCCATGCCCGCGTCGTACGCCGCGGCGACGCAGCGGTCGATCATGCGCGTGCGCGGCTCGGGGTCGGCGAGCGCGGTGACGATCACGAGCTGGTCGGCGTTCGCGACGATCACGCGCTCGATCGGGTCGGTGTCGTCCGCGGTGCGGCGCAGCACGGTCCGGCGCTCGGCGATGCGCACGATCCGCGTCAGCGTCCCCTCGTCGCCCGACGTGTCGCCCACGAGGTCGACGAGGTCGCCCGGCACGACCCGTTCGCGGCCCAGCTCACGCGCCTTCATGGCGATCGCGCGGCGCTCGTGCGGGCCGTCCGGGTCGACGAGGACCGCGTACCGGCCGCGGTCGACGCCCGTGACCATCGCCCGCTCGGCGTCCGCGTGGTCGGGGCGCTGCTTGGTCCGCGGCCGTGACCCCTTCCCGGGCCTGATCCGGACGTCGGACTCGTCGTACTGCCGCCGAGGACTCACCGCTGCGCGTCGCCCGCCAGCATGCCGTCCCACAGGCCGACGAAGTCGGGGATGGTCTTGGCGGTCGTCGCGACGTCCTCGACCACGACGCCCGGGACGCGCAGGCCGATCAGCGCGCCCGCGGTCGCCATGCGGTGGTCGGCGTACGTGCGCCACGTCCCGCCGGTGAGCGGCCGAGGCGTGATCACCAGGCCGTCGGCGGTCTGCTCCGCCTGACCGCCCAGGCGCGTGATCTCGTTCGCGAGAGCGGCGAGGCGGTCGGTCTCGTGGCCGCGCAGGTGCGCGATGCCGCGCAGCCGCGTGGGGGAGTCCGCGAGCACCGCGAGGGAGGCGATCGTCGGGGCGATCTCGCCCGCCGCGTGCAGGTCGAGGTCCACGCCGCGGATGGCGCCGGTCCCGGTCACCGCGAGCTCGTCGCCGACGAGCGCGGTGCGGGCGCCCATGCGCTCGAGGATGCCCGGCAGGAGCGCGCCGGGCTGCGTGGTGTCCGCCGGCCACCCCGGCACGCGGACGGTGCCGCCCGCGACGAGCGCGGCGCACAGGAACGGCGCGGCGTTCGACAGGTCGGGCTCGACGCGCACGTCGCGGCCCGCGACCCGGCCAGGCGCGACCTCCCAGATCGCCGGTCGCGAGTCGTCGACCTGCACCCCCGCGGCGCGCAGCGTCTCGACGGTCATCTCGATGTGCGGCAGCGAGGGGAGCGTCGGGCCGGTGTGCCGCACCACGAGGCCCTGCTCGAACCGGGCCGCCGCGAGCAGCAGCCCCGAGACGAACTGGCTCGAGCCGGACGCGTCGACGTCGACCCGGCCGCCGCGCACCGAGCCGTGGCCGTGCACGGTGAACGGCAGGTGCCCGGGCACGCCGTCCTCGTCGACCCGGACGCCGAGGGCCTGCAGCGCGCGGATGACCGGACCCATGGGGCGCACGAGCGCCTCCGGGTCGCCCGTGAAGTGCACCGGGCCGTCGGCGAGCGCCGCGACGGCGGGCAGGAACCGCATCACGGTGCCGGCCAGGCCGCAGTCGATCGTCACGTGCCCACGCAGCGCACCGGGCTCGACCGTCACGTCCTGACCGAGCGCGACGCCGACGCCGAGCGTCTCGAGCGCGCCCGCCATGAGGCGCGTGTCGCGCGACAGCAGTGCCGAGCGCAACCGGCTCGGGGAGTCCGCGATCGCCGCGATCACGAGGTAGCGGTTGGTGAGCGACTTCGACCCCGGGACCTCCACGCGCGTGTCGAGCGGCGCGGTCGCGGTGGGTGCGGGCCACAGCGGGTGTGCGGTCGGGGGGAGAGTCGCGGTCATGTCGCCCAGGCTAGCGACGGCGGGTGCCCGCGACCGTCTAGGCTCACGCCGTGAACACGCAGAATCCGGACATCCTGCCCCTCGGCTCCCTGCCCCGACCCGCCTCGGACGACGACCTCGCGGCACGCCTGCGCACCGCGCTGCTGACGAACGGCGGCGTGGACGCCGCGTCCGCCGGCGCGCTCTCGGTCGCCGCGACCCAGGCCGGCGCCGACATCCCGTCGCTCGCCGTGGACCTCACCGGCGTGGAGCTCTCGCCGCGCGAGGCGCGTGCGGCGCGCACCGCCGCCGAGGGCTTCGAGGCCGCGCGGCGCGAGCGCGGCACCATCGGCTCGCTGACCGTCCAGGCGCACCCCGTGACGGTCGTCGGCGCCGGGGTCGACCTCCAGCTCGACGTCTCGGGCGTCTCGTTCGAGTGGGTCGAGGGCGCGGACGGGCGCCTCGGGCTCGCGGCGGTCGAGCCCGACGAGGCGAACCCCGTGACGGGCTCGGCCCGTGTCGCCGTGCCCGTGCAGGCGATCGAGGCGGCCGCCGAGCGCGTCGCGGCCCAGCTCGCGGCCGCGAACGGGCTCAAGCTGTCGCGGCTCGACCTGCGGCTGTCGCCCGCGGGCGCCAACGGCGTCGCGGTGGTCGTCGACGCGCAGGTCAAGAAGTCGCTGCTGTCGGCCACGGTCGAGGCGGGCATGACGGCGACGGTCGACGACGCACTGGGCGTGACCCTCACCGACGTCAAGGTCTCGAGCCGCAACCCGGTGGTCGCCGCCCTCCTGGTGGCCGCGCGCAGCCGGGTCGAGCGGTACGACGGCCGCCGCATCGACCTGGTCTCGGCCCTGCCCGCCGGGATCCGGCTCGCCGACGTGCGGGTCACGGTCGGCGACGAGGTGGTGCTGACCGCCCGCGCGCAGTGAGGACCCGGTGAGACGAGCCGCCCTCGCCGGGAGGTGAGGGCGGCTCACCGGAGCCCTCCGGCGGCTCAGTCGTCGGAGGCGTGCGCCGCGGTGCGGCGCTCGTGCGCGTCGGCGAGCCGCCACCGCAGGCCGGGCCGTCCCTCGTGGTCGACGCCGACGAGGACCGCGCCCGCGGTGAACGCGAGCGCCCGGACGAGCCGCTCGCGGCGCTCCGCCTTCTCGACGGGGTCGACCGGGCGCGGCCCACGTGCCGGCAGGTTGACCAGCACCAGGGGTGCCGTGAGCCCCGCCAGGGCCAGCGCGGCCGTGCGCGGGGCGCGCCCGACCGCGAGCATCGTCGCCGCGAGCACCATCGCCGCACCGTGCGCCCGCACGGCGCCGGTCAGCTGCGTGTCCGTCAGCGCGATGCGTGCATTCGGCGCTGCGCCCTCGACGCGGTCGAGAACGGCGCGTGCGGCGACCACGTGCGACCCGGGGTGACGCAGCGCGTCGAGGCCTTCCGAGGCGAACCACGTGGCGAACACAGGACGGGCGAGGCGACGCAGCAGCACGGCGATCCCTTCGGACGAGGACGGCCCAGCCGGACGCGGACCGTCGACGGACGAGAGCCACGCTACTGCGCGCGGGAATCGGACGCCGTTCGTGCGCGTTGACGACCAGCATGACCCGCCTCGCCGAGCCGACCGCCGCGCCCGTAGCCGAGCCGACGGCCGCGCTCCCGGCCGCGCCCGCCCCGACGCGCGCCGCCGAGCCCGCGCACCGCTCGGCCTCGATGGGCAACCTGGCGTGCGTGGTCGTCGCGACCCTGGCCGCCGGTCGGTCGCCTGGCGGTGCAGGCGAGCCTGCGGGCATAGGCTCGGCACCGATGAGCGACGAGACGATCGAGCCGACCGCGGCCACCGAGACGGTCGAGCCAGCGCCCGAGATCGAGCCGATGCCGCAGGGCGGCAAGCGCGCACCCGAGGCGGAGGACGAGTCCGCCCGAGCCGCGCGGTTCGAGGACGAGGCGCTGGTCTACCTCGACCAGCTCTACGGCGCTGCGCTGCGCATGACGCGCAACCCTGCGGACGCCGAGGACCTGGTCCAGGAGACGTTCACGAAGGCGTTCGCGGCGTTCCACCAGTACAAGCCGGGGACCAACCTCAAGGCGTGGCTGTACCGGATCCTCACGAACACGTACATCAACACGTACCGCAAGAAGCAGCGTGAGCCGCAGCAGTCCCACTCGGAGGAGATCGAGGACTGGCAGCTGGCCCGCGCGGCGTCGCACACGTCCGCCGGGCTGCGCTCGGCCGAGGCCGAGGCGCTCGACCACCTGCCGGACTCGGACGTGAAGGACGCGCTGCAGCGCATCCCGGAGGAGTTCCGCATCGCGGTGTACCTCGCCGACGTCGAGGGCTTCGCGTACAAGGAGATTGCCGAGATCATGGGCACGCCGATCGGGACGGTGATGTCCCGCCTGCACCGTGGCCGCAGCCAGCTGCGCGAGCTGCTCGCGGACTACGCGCGCGAGCGCGGGCTGGTCCCCGCCGCGCACGGCACGGCGGCGCAGGGCTCGTCGGAGGAGGGCGAGTGATGAACGAGGGTCGGGAGACGCTGCGCGAGGGCGTGTGGGAAGAGCCGGCCGGGACGGCGGGACGGTCGTCGTCGGGCTGCGACTGCGACGAGGCCGTCGCGGAGCTCTGGGCGTACCTCGACTCCGAGCTCGAGCCGATCGAGGCCGAGCGGGTCAAGGAGCACCTCGAGAGCTGTGACGGCTGCCTCGGCGAGCACGACGTCGAGCTCGTCGTGAAGAAGCTCGTCAAGCGGTGCTGGGAGCAGGACGAGGCCGCGCCTGCGGACCTGCGTGCCCGGATCCACGCGACGCTCACGGGCGTGCGGGTCACCGAGACCCGAGTCACGCAGACCCGTGTCACGCAGACCGCCGTCACGCAGACCGGCGTCAGCGCGACCCGGATCACCGAGACCCGGATCGTCGAGAGCTGAGACCCGGGTCGGCGACACCCCCTGGACGACGAAGGCCCCGCTGCACCTGAGGTGCGCGGGGCCTTCGTGCGGGTGCGTCGACGACGCCCCGCTGAGCTCGGGGGCTCAGGCGTTGGGGCGCTTGCCGTGGTTCGACGCGCTCCCGGCGCGGGAGCGGCGCTTGCGGCCTCGCTTGCTCATGGGGCTTCCCTTCGTCGGCCTTGGTCACAGAGTTACGTGCCATCGTCCCACACCCGCGGCGGTGACCCGGACGGGGTCCGGCCGCGCCGGAAGCGAGCGTGCCGCCGGTCGTCCCGCCGTCCTGAGGTCGATCCGCTGCCCCGCTGCGAGTCGGTCGCACGTGCGCCGGGCGGAAAACCGTGATCCCGCACCGACCTGCTCAAGTCGGGTATGTCGGTGACCGATGAACTCGAACGTGAGCGCGCCCACGCAGTCCGTCATCCCGTTCCTGCACGCCCTGGCCAGCACGGGCGGCTCCGACCTGCACTGCAAGGTCGGCTCGGCGCCGCGCGTGCGCGTCGACGGCCGGCTCCGCAAGCTGCAGGTGCCGGAGCTGACCCCGGCGGACACCGAGCGCATGCTCGAGGAGGTCCTGCCCGACGACCTCGTCGCGAGCTTCCGCGAGTCGCACGAGGCGGACTTCGCGTACTCGCTGTCTGGCGTGGGCCGGTTCCGTGTCAACGCCTACCAGGCGCGCGGGACTTACGGGCTGGTCTTCCGGCGGGTCGCCGTGGGTGCGCAGTCGCTCGGCTCGCTGGGCATCCCCGAGGTCGTCGGCGAGCTCGCGCTCGAGCCCCGCGGTCTCGTGCTGGTGACGGGCCCGACGGGTTCGGGCAAGACGACGACGCTCGCGTCGATGGTCGACCTGATCAACACGTTCCGCGAGGTCAACATCGTCACGATCGAGGACCCGATCGAGATCCTGCACCAGGACAAGAAGGCGATCGTGTCCCAGCGCGAGGTGCGTCAGGACACCGCGGACTTCACGGTCGCGCTGCGTGCCGCGATGCGCCAGGACCCCGACGTCATCCTCGTCGGCGAGATGCGCGACATCGAGACCGTGCGCGCGGCGCTGTCCGCCGCCGAGACCGGGCACCTCGTCCTGTCCACGCTCCACACGATCGACGCGCCCGAGACGATCAACCGCATCGTCGACTTCTTCCCGCTGCACGAGCAGAAGCAGGTGCGGGTCGCGCTCTCGCAGGCGCTGCGCGGGGTCGTCTCGCAGCGGCTGGTCCGCAAGTCCGACGGCTCGGGCCGGTGCCCGGCGGTCGAGGTCATGGTCAACACCGGTCGCACGGCCGAGGCGATCCTCGACCCGCAGAACAACCCGCCGCTGGTCGACCTGATCCGCGAGGGCGACTACTACAAGATGCAGACGTTCGACCAGCACCTGTTCACACTGGTGCGCGACGACGCCATCACGTACGACGAGGCGCTCGCGGCGTCGTCGAACCCGCACGACCTGACCGTCGAGCTGCGCGCCGCGGGCATCGTCGCCTGACCCGGCTCAGGGCGCTCCCGCCGGGACCGCCGGTCTCGGGGCCGCCTGCCCGCTCGTCGTGACGGTCGTGAGCCGGTAGGCAGGGAGTCCGCGCCGTCGGATCAGCCACTCGGCGACCACGACGTTCGGCAGCCAGCACAGGAACGGGACGACGGCGTACGCCTGCGCGAACAGTGCGTCCGCGTCGGGATCGGGCCCGGCGCCGGGCAGCTGGACCGCGATGAGCAGACCGGTCCACGTGCGCAGCGTGACGGCCGCGAACGTCAGCGCGTAGGTGCGCACCATCCACGCCTCGTGGTGCGCGACGTCCCCGCGCCGGATCGCGAGCAGTGCCCGAGCGGCCGACCCGACCCACAGGAACGCGAGCGCACCGAACCCGAAGACCCCGACGAGTCCCGCGGAGTTGGCGGGCAGGATGACGAGCGAGGCCAGCGCGCCGATGCCGACCGCGCCGAGGTAGGCGCGGCCGAGCACGCGGTGGCCGCGCGGCGCGCGCCGGCGCAGCCGCGCCGAGAGCTGGGGGAGCCCGGCCACGAGCGCGAACGCCGACGCCGCGATGTGCACGTAGAGCGCGCCCTGGACCAGCGCCGGTTCGTCGGCGTACGCGGAGGCGAGACCCGCGTCCTCGTCGGCGAGCTCGCGCAGGGTGCCCTGGGCGTACGTGGAGATCGAGATCAGCGCGATCGCGAGCGCGGCGACCGCGAGGACGACGAAGGCGGCACGTGACGTGCGTCGACGCGCCCCGGATGCCGGAGGGTCGGCGTCCCGCCGGGCGGCGAGGTTCGGGTGGGTCGGGTGTCGCTCGGTCATCGGGACCCCTGGCGTCCGGGTGGCATGTGAACGGCTGTCACATTGTGAACGGCGTCAACATAGGACCCGATGTTAATGTCGTCAACATGTCCGCCACGCACCGAGACAGCTACCACCACGGCGATCTGCGGTCGGCGCTGCTGGCCGCCGGGCGCGAGCTCTTGGTCGAGCGAGGGGCCGCGGGGTTCTCGCTGAGCGAGCTCGCGCGGCGCGTGGGGGTCAGCACCGCGGCGCCCTACCGGCACTTCGCGGACCGCGACGCGCTCCTGGACGCGCTGGGCGACGAGGGGTACGGGATCTTCGGCGCCGCGCTGCTGGCGGCGATCGCGGTCGACGACGGTCCGCGCGCCTGGCTGCACCGGATCGGCGTCGCCTACCTGGACTTCGCGCGCGACCACGCCGAGCTCTTCGAGATCATGTTCGCCGACCGGGCCGGTCGTCCGGCGCTCGCCGGCCCGCCGACGTTCGAGCCCCTCGTCACCGCCGTCGCGGCGGCCCAGCGCGACCGCGTGCTGCCCGACGACCAGCCCGTGCCGAGCCTCGCGCGGACGATCTGGGCGATGCTGCACGGGCTCGCCGTGCTCGAGGCGCGCGGGGGCTTGTCGAAGCTCGGCCTGGGTGCGCCGCACGAGACGCTGGTCCGCGAGGCGTTCGCCCTCATGCTCGTCCCGGGATAGACGCCGAACCCGCCCACAACGCGATATATCTTGACCTCGTCCGGAACGCGATATAGCGTGAGCCAGGACAAGATATATCGCGACAGGGAGTGATCATGGCCACCGAGTCCTGGGTCGTCGCCGGCCCGCAGATCATCGAGATCGAGCACGTCGACTCGCTGCGCGTGCAGCTTGTCGGCGGGCGCGTGGACGTCGTCGCGCACGACGACCCGGGCGTGCGGCTCGAGGTGCACTCGGTCGAGGGGCGCCCGCTCGAGATCGGCCTCGCGGGCGGCGAGCTGCGCGTGGGCTACAGCTTCACGCTCACCGGGTGGGACGGCTTCCTGGAGAAGTTCCGCAACTTCCGGGACAAGGACCGCGCGGACGTGCACATCGCGATCCCGCGCTCGGTCGCCGTCAAGCTCGGCACGGTGAGCGCGGACGGGCTGCTCGTCGGTGTCGTCGAGGACTCGTCGGTCTCGACCGTGTCCGGCTCGGTCGTCACCGACGGCACGCGCGGCCGGCTGTCCGCCAACGCGGTCTCGGGCGAGATCGTCGTGCGCGACCACGGTGGCCCGCTCAAGCTCAACTCGGTGTCCGGCGAGATCGCGGCCTCGGGCGAGCTCTCGCTCGTGCAGGCCAACACGGTCTCGGGTGCGCTCTCGCTCGACGTCACCACGGGCACCTCGTCGGTCACGGCCACCACGGTCGCGGGCGACGTCACGGTCCGCCTGCCTGCAGGCAAGGGCGTGCACGTCAAGGCGCAGTCGGTCTCGGGGCGCCTCGTCGTGGACGGCGAGGAGCACAAGGGGTCCTCACCGGGCCAGCGTCGGGTGGACCTGTCCACGGGCGACGGCGCGTGCTACGTCTCGGCGAGCACCGTGAGCGGCCACGTCACCGTGCTGCGCGGCGAGGTGGCGCGGTGATGGCGCCCGTGTTCGCGCACGGCCAGCTGCGCCTGTACCTGCTGGCGCTGCTCGAGTCCGGCCCCAAGCACGGGTACGAGCTCATCACGGCGCTGTCCGACCGGTTCGGCGGGACCTACCGGCCGAGTGCCGGGACGATCTACCCCCGCCTGGCCCGGCTCGAGGAGGAAGGCCTGGTCTCGCGGTACGACGAGGAGCGCAAGAGCACGTACGCGCTCACGGAGGCCGGCTTCGCCGAGCTGCAGGCTCGCCGTGGCGACCTCGCGGACCTCGAGCAGGGCATCGCCGAGACGGTGCGCGACCGTGCGTCCCAGGTGCGCGAGGACGTGCGCGGTGCGATGCACGGGCTGCGCGCCGACCTCGCGGCCGCGGCGCAGCACGCGCGTGAGCAGGCCGTCCCGCCGTCGCACACCGACGCGCACGCCGCGTCGCACGTGCACCGGGTCGAGGCGGAGCAGCTCGTCCAGCGGTTCCGCGACGACGTGCGGGCCGAGCTGCGCCGCGCCGACGCCGCGGGCCAGGTCGAACGGCTCACGGTCGAGACGTTGCGCACGGTGCTGGACTCCGCGCTGTCCGCGGTGCGCTCCACGCTGCGCTGAGCGCCACCGCTCGGTGGCAGGGAGGAGGCATGGTGCTGGTGCCGTGGCGGGTGCCGCTGCTCCTGCTGTCGTTGACGCTGCTGACCTCAGGCGGCGTCGTCGGGCAGGCCGAGCCAGGCGTGCCACCCCGTGTGCAGGACGAGCCAGGCCATGAGCCCGTACCCGGCCTGGCCGGGCAGGAGCCCGTCGCCTGAGGCGAGGTCGGCGAGCCACTGCTCGTGCGCGGCGAGCGGCGAGTACGTGTCGACGTACGGCACGCGGCGCCGCATGGCGACGTCACCGAAGGCGACCGACAGCTCCGCGAGCTTGTCGCCGTCCTCGACCGCGCCGGGCGGTGGTCCGACGACGAACGCGGGCATGCGCCGCTGCTCGGCGACGTCGAGGATGTTCGCGAGGTTGAGCCGACTGCGGGCGAGCGAGAGGCCCGCGCTCGCGTCGGCCCGTCCCAGCCCGATGACGAGGCGGGTCTCCACGTCCGGCGCCGTCCGCCGGGCGACCTCGTCCTCCCAGCGCTGGCCGAGGGCGGTCGTCGACTCGCCGGGGACGGCGAGCGTGAGCACCGTGAGCGCGTCGGGAGCCTGGGTGCGCGCCGTGACGCGGCCGACCCATCCGAGAGCCTTCGGGTCACCCGCACCGGCGACGAGCTCGTCGCCGATCACCACGAGCCGCAGCTCACCCACTGTTCGTCCCTCCGCGCCCGACGTCCTGCCGCCGACCATCCTCCCAGCGTCCGGCGCGTGCGCCGACGAGCCCGGTGGGCGAGTCGCGCACGGCCTGGGCGAGCGTGCGGGCGTTCGGAGCGGGGGAGCGCGTGGTGTCGCGGGAGCGGCGTGCCGTGAGCGGGGCGGAGACCGGGTCGGTCAGAACCGGTGGCTGGGCAGGCTGTGGGTCGCGTCGGACCAGGCGGCCCGGGAGGTCGGCGGGCGGCGTGAGCCGAGACCGTCGCGGTGGATGAGCAGCGACAGGTGGACGGCCGACCAGACGGCGAGGACCACCAGCAGGGCGAGGAACCAGGTCATGGCAGAAAGTCTGCGCCCGGGCAGAACCCGCCGACAGTGGCAGATCCGCCGATGACCGTTGATTTACCGCCAACTCCGCGGCACGATGTCCGCATGCTGCAGACCGTCTCCGTCGTCCTGCTGCCGAACGTCGCGCCCTTCGAGCTCGGGGTCGCGTGCGAGGTGTTCGGCATCGACCGGTCCGACACCGGGGGACCGGTCTTCGACTTCCGCGTGTGCGCGCAGGAGCCCGGTCCGGTCTCGACCAAGGGCGGCGCGTTCGGGCTCTCGGTCGAGCACGACCTCAGCGCGACGCTCGACGCCGACCTCGTCGTCGTCCCGGCGTACGGCGCCGACCCGGCGCGCGTCCCGGACCCGGTGCTCGACGCGCTCTGCGCGGCGCACGCGCGCGGCGCGTGGATCCTGAGCATCTGCAGCGGCGCCTTCGCGCTGGGCGAGGCCGGACTGCTCGACGACCGCGCCTGCACGACCCACTGGATGCACGCGGCCGAGCTCGCGAGCCGGTTCCCTGCCGCACGCGTCGACCCTTCGGTGCTCTACGTCGACGACGACCGCGTGCTCACGAGCGCGGGCACAGCGGCGGGGATCGACGCGAGCCTCTACCTGGTGCGCCGCGAGCTCGGCGCAGCCGCAGCCGCCACCATCGCGCGGCGGATGGTGGTCCCGCCGCACCGCGACGGCGGCCAGGCGCAGTACGTCGACACGCCGCTGCCGTGCGACGCGGACACCCTCGCACCCCTGCTGGCCTGGGTCGTCGAGCACCTCGACGAGGAGCACTCGGTCCCGACGCTCGCCGCACGCGCGCTGATGTCGGAGCGCACCTTCGCTCGTCGGTTCCGGGCCGAGACGGGCACGACGCCCGCCGCATGGCTCACGCGGCAGCGTCTCGCGCGTGCGCAGGAGCTGCTCGAGCGCACCGACGTGGGGATCGACGAGGTCGCGCAGCGCGCGGGGTTCGGCACCTCGGCCGTGCTGCGGCACCACTTCGCGCGCTCGCTCGGCACGAGCCCGCAGAGCTACCGCCGGACGTTCGCCGGCCCCGTGCGCGGCGAGGACGTCGCCTGACGCACTGCCCGGACGCGGCGACGTCGCGGAGGCCCTGCGTGCTCGCGCGGAGCCCCGGCACCTCCTGACCGCCTCCCGACGACGCGAGCCCCGCCCCTGCCAGGCAGGGACGGGGCTCGCGCGTCGTGCGGCGGCGGCTCAGCGGGCGAATGCCTGCTCGAGCAGCTGGGCCTGCTGGGCCTGGTGCTTCTTGGCCGTGCCGGTCGCCGGCGAGGCCGACTCCGCGCGTGAGACCACCTCGAGCGTGCGGCCGACGAGCTGCGGCAGGTGCAGCGACAGGTACGACCACGGGCCCTGGTTGCGGGGCTCGTCCTGGACCCACACCAGCTCGGCACCGTCGAACGGTGCGAGCGCAGCGCGGATCGAGTCGCTGTCGAGCGGGTAGAGCTGCTCGAAGCGGACGATCGCGGTCTGCTCGTCGCCGGTCTTGACGCGGTGCGCGAGCAGGTCCCAGTAGACCTTGCCCGAGCACAGGAGGACGCGCGTGACCTGACCCGCCTTGGCCTCGGCGAGCTCGTCGCGCAGCACCGGCTCCCACGTGCCCGAGGTGAAGTCCTCGACGGGTGACGACGCGGACTTCAGCCGGAGCATCGACTTCGGCGTGAACACGATCAGCGGCTTGCGCGGCCGCGTGTATGCCTGACGACGCAGCAGGTGGAAGTACGACGCCGGCGTCGACGGCTGCGCGATGACCATGTTGTCCTGCGCGGCGAGCTGCAGGAACCGCTCGATGCGCGCCGACGAGTGGTCGGGCCCCTGGCCCTCGTACCCGTGGGGGAGCAGCAGCACCACCGACGAGCGCTGCGCCCACTTCTGCTCCGCGGACGAGATGAACTCGTCGATCACGGTCTGGGCGCCGTTGACGAAGTCGCCGAACTGCGCCTCCCACAGCACCAGCGCGTCCGGACGCTCGACCGAGTAGCCGTACTCGAAGCCGAGGCACGCGTACTCGGAGAGCGAGGAGTCGTAGACCCAGAACTTGGCCTGGTCGCCCGAGAGGTACAGCAGCGGGGTCCACTCGGCGCCCGTCTCGCGGTCGTGCAGCACAGCGTGCCGCTGCACGAACGTGCCGCGCCGCGAGTCCTGACCGGCGAGGCGCACGGGCGTGCCCTCGGCGAGCAGCGAGCCGAACGCGAGGATCTCGCCGAAGCCCCAGTCGATCCCGCCCTCGCGCGACATCGCCTCGCGCTTGTCGAGGAGCTGCTGCAGCTTGGGGTGGACCGTGAAGCCCTCCGGCGGACGCACGTGCGCGCGCCCGATCCGCTCGAGCAGCGAGGCCGGGACGGCGGTCTGCCAGCCGACCATGACGCCGGCGTCCTCGAGCTGCGACTCGGGCCGCTCGAGGCCGGCGACCGCCTCGGACTCGGGCGCGGGCGGCGTCCAGCCGTCCTCCCGGGTCTCGCTGAACACGCGCTCGAGCTGCGACTGGTAGTCGCGCAGGGCCTGCTCGGCCTCGTCGATCGTGATGTCGCCGCGCGAGACGAGCGTCTCGGTGTAGATCTTGCGCACCGAGCGCTTGGCCTCGATGAGGTTGTACATGAGCGGCTGCGTCATCGACGGGTCGTCGCCCTCGTTGTGCCCGCGGCGGCGGTAGCACAGCATGTCGATGATGACGTCGCGGTCGAACTGCTCGCGGTACTCGAACGCGAGCTCGGCGGCGCGCACGACGGCCTCGGGGTCGTCGCCGTTCACGTGGAAGATCGGCACCTGCAGGCCCTTGGCGACGTCGGTCGCGTACTGCGACGACCGCGACGACGAGGGGCCCGTGGTGAAGCCGACCTGGTTGTTGATGATCACGTGGATCGTGCCGCCGGTGCGGTACCCGCGCAGCTGCGCGAGGTTGAGCGTCTCGAACACCACGCCCTGGCCCGCGAACGCCGCGTCGCCGTGGATCAGCACCGGGAGCACCGAGAAGCCGTCGCCACCCAGGTCGATGCGGTCCTGCTTGGCGCGCACGATGCCCTCGAGCACCGGGTCGACGGCCTCGAGGTGCGACGGGTTCGCGGCGAGGTAGACCTTCGTCGTCGCCCCCGACTCGGCGGTGAACAGGCCCTCGGTGCCGAGGTGGTACTTCACGTCGCCCGAGCCCTGGACGGACTTCGGGTCGGCGTTGCCCTCGAACTCGGAGAAGATCTGCGCGTACGACTTGCCGGCGATGTTCGCGAGCACGTTGAGCCGCCCGCGGTGCGCCATGCCGATGCCGACCTCGTCGAGACCGGCGTCCGCCGCGCGCGACAGGATCGCGTCGAGCAGCGGTATGACCGACTCGCCGCCCTCGAGCGAGAACCGCTTCTGGCCCACGTACTTGGTCTGCAGGAACGTCTCGAACGCCTCGGCGGCGTTGAGACGGCGCAGGATCCGCAGCTGGTCCTCACGCGGCGTGCGCGCCCACCCGGACTCGAGCCGCTCCTGGAGCCAGCGGCGCTGCCGCGGGTCCTGCAGGTGCATGTACTCGACGCCCGTGGTCCGGCAGTACGAGTCGCGCAGCAGGCCGAGCACGTTGCGCAGGCTCGCGCGCGGCTTGCCCGTGAACCCGCCGGTCGGGAAGACGCGGTCCAGGTCCCACAGCGTCAGGCCGTGGTTCTGGATGTCCAGGTCCGGGTGCTTGCGCTGGCGGTAGGCGAGCGGGTCGGTGTCCGCCATGAGGTGACCGCGCGAGCGGTACGCGTGGATGAGCTCGGCGATCCGCGCGGGCTTGATGGCCTCCGCGTCCGGGTCGCTCGAGGTGTCGCGGACCCAGCGGACGGGCTCGTACGGCACGCGCAGCGAGGCGAACACGCGGTCGTAGAAGCCGTCCTCGCCGAGGAGCTTCTTCGACAGGATCCGCAGGAAGTCGCCCGACTGCGCGCCCTGGATGATGCGGTGGTCGTACGTGCTCGTGATCGTCAGGACCCGCGAGACGCCGAGCTCGTTGAGCCGGTCGTCGGACGTGCCCTGGAACTCCGCCGGGTACTCCATCGCGCCGACGCCGACGATCGTGCCCTGCCCCTGCATGAGGCGGGGCACCGAGTGAACGGTACCGATCGTGCCGGGGTTGGTCAGCGAGATCGTCGTGCCCGCGAAGTCCTCGACCGTGAGCTTGCCGCCGCGCGCCCGGCGCACGACGTCCTCGTACGCGTTCCAGAACTGCGCGAAGTCGAGCGTCTCGGCCTTCTTGATCGACGGCACGAGGAGCTGGCGCGTGCCGTCGGGCTTGGCGAGGTCGATCGCGAGGCCCAGGTTGACGTGCGCGGGCTGGGTGACGCCCGGCTTGCCGTCGACGAGCGTGTAGGCGGCGTTCATCGCCGGCATGTCCGCGAGCGCCTCGACGAGCGCGAAGCCGATGAGGTGCGTGAACGAGATCTTGCCGCCCCGCCCGCGCTGCAGGTGGTTGTTGACGACGATCCGGTTGTCCACCATGAGCTTGGCGGGCACGGCACGCACCGACGTGGCGGTCGGGACCTCGAGCGAGGCCTCCATGTTCGTCACGACGCGCGCGGCGGGACCGCGCAGGCGCTGCACGTCGTCGGTGGCCTCGTGCTCGTCGGGACGGCTCGCGCGCTGCGCGGCCTCGGCGAACTCCGCGTACGGGGCGGTGGCCGGCTGCGCGGTGGCGACCGGCGAGGTCGCGGTGGGCGTGGGCTCCGGCGAGGTCGGCTGCGCGACCGGTGCCGGGACGGCGGGGGCGGGCACGACGGCCGCGGGCGGCGTGGGAGCTGCCAAGCCCGACGACGCGGGCTGGAAGGCGCCGTCGGTCGGCGCCGCGGACCCGGCCGACGCGGCCGTGCTCACACCGTCCGGCGGCGACTGCTCCTGCGGTCGGTAGCCCTCGAAGAAGTCCCACCACGCGGGATCGACCGCGTTCTTGTCCTTGAGGTACTGCTCGTACAGCTCGTCCACGAGCCACTCGTTCGCACCGAACACGGCACGCATCGATTCTGGCTCAGCCTTCTGGGACACGCGAGGATCGCCCACTTCCGCTTCGGTCCCGCAGGACCGCTTCGTCGCCGGTTCTGTCGATGACAACACTACGTCGTCCGGGACCTTCGACCCGCCTCGGCGAGCGGTTTCCGGGCCTATGTCACCCGGACCCGCACGCGATGCACACGTGCAGGTCAACGACCGGCAAGGGTCCTGCCGTCGGCGGGGCAAGGGGGTGCCACCGGCTGGTCTGCTCGCCGGTGGCGACCCCCTCGACGACTCACGTGATGTCGCGACGCAGCGTCGTGATCCGGCCGATCGCGGACAGCACGACGACGTAGGCGAGCAGGACCAGCAGGCCTTGCCACCACGACAGCAGCGAGGTCATGCCGGTCGCGCTGTAGAGGCTGCCGCCCGAGACGGCCTCGCCCGCCGCACCGGGCAGGAACGCCGCGACGCGCGAGCCCCACGACGTCAGGCCGAGCACGACGCGCGCGATGGGCTCCACGAACTGCGTGAAGGCGAGCACGACGACGATCACGGCGACCTGGTTCGTGAGCACCGAGCCGAGCGCGGTGCCGAGCAGCGCCCACAGCGCGAGCGCGAGCACCGACAGGCCGATCGAGCGCCACGTCGAGGCCGAGTCGAGGAACGTCTCCTCGCCGATCGCCGCGAGCACGCCGGCCCCGACCAGGACCGCGGCGGCCGTGCCGACCGCGCCGAAGAGCAGGCCGACGACGCCGTTCGCGCCGAGCTTGGCGAGCAGGACGCGTGTGCGGCTCGGCTCGGCGAGCAGGGTGGGCGTGATCGTCTTGTGCCGGAACTCCGCCGAGAACGCGAGCGCCCCCACCAGCAGCGGGAAGACGTAGCCCAGCGAGACCGCGACCGTGTAGACCGAGCGCACGACGGCGTCGGGCGTCAGCACGACCTCGTCCCCGGTGCCCGTCGTCGTCGTGTCCTGCGACAGGCTCCAGCCCAGTCCCGCGGCGATGAGTGCCATGTACGCGGCCATGACGGCGAGCAGGATCCACCACAGGCGGGTCGTGACGAGCTTGCGGTACTCGGCGACGAGCGCGGCGCGCATCATCGCTCACCTCCCTGAGGGGCGTGGGTCGTCGGTGCGTCGCCGTACGAGGCGCCGGCGGGGGGAGCGTCCTGGGCGGGCGAGGCGTCGCCCGGAGCAGCCGTGAGCTGCAGGAACAGGTCCTCGAGCCCGACGTCGTGCCCGGTCAGGCGGTGCAGCTCGACGCGCCCGGCGAACGCCGCGGCACCGACCTGCGGCGCGGCGACGTCGAGCAGCTCGTACGCGGTGGCGTCGCCGTCGCGGCTCGTCGAGCCGACCGTCCAGCCCTGGGCCGCGACGAGCGCGTCGAGCGCGGTGCCGTCGGGCGAGACCACGCTGACGCGTGACCGCGCGAGGCGGGCGAGGTCCGGCAGGGACGAGGCGTGCACGAGCTTGCCACGGGCGATGATCACCACGTCGTCGACCGTCTGCTCGACCTCGGACAGCACGTGGCTCGAGACGAGCACGGTGCGACCCTCGCGGGCGAGCGCACGCAGGAATCCGCGCAGCCAGGCGATGCCCTCGGGGTCGAGCCCGTTCGCGGGCTCGTCGAGCAGCAGCACGGGCGGGTCGCCGAGCAGCGTCGTCGCGAGCGCGAGGCGCTGGCGCATGCCGAGCGAGAAGCCGCCCACGCGCCGCTTGGCGACCTCGGACAGGCCGACGAGCGCGAGCACCTCGTCGGCGCGCGAGTCCGGCACCCCGACCTGCGGCGCGTACACGCGCAGGTGGTCGCGCGCCGTGCGGCCGGGGTGGAAGCTCGCGGCCTCGAGCGCCGCGCCGACGACGTGCGCGGGCCGCTCGAGCTGGTCGTACCGCAGCCCGCCGACCGTCGCCGTGCCGCTCGTGGGCGCGACGAGCCCGAGCAGCATCCGCAGCGTCGTCGTCTTCCCGGCGCCGTTCGGCCCGAGGAAGCCGGTCACGCGGCCGGGACGGACCTCGAACGAGAGGTCCTCGACCGCGTGCACGGCGCCCGCTCCGGCGCCGAAGGTCTTGGTCAGGTGCTCGACGCGGACGACTCCGTCCGTCGCGCCGGCCCGGCCGCCCGCGGGCGGCCGATCGTGCGTGGTGGGGGGTGCCTGGCTCATGTGCGGCACCCTACTGTTCTAGTTGCGATAGAACAAGTGGCCGCCGGTGACGGGGCGCACCGCACCCGGCAGCGTCACCCGCATGGTGCAGCCCTCGGGCACGTCGGCGACCTCGATCGTCCCGCCGTGCAGCTCGACGGCCCAGCGCACGATCGCCAGGCCCAGACCCGTGCCGCCCGTGGAGACCTGGCCGGTCGCAGCGGGGGAGTTGCCCCGCACGAACCGCTCGAACACGTGCGCACGCTGGTCGCGCGAGATGCCCGGCCCGTGGTCCACCACGTCGATCCGCACGTTCCCGCCGGCCAGCCGCGCCACGAGGCGCACCTCCTCGTCGGTCGGCGAGTGGCGGACCGCGTTGTGCAGCAGGTTGGCGATGACCTGGTGCAGACGCTCGGGGTCGGCGCGGACCGTCAGGTCCTCGGGCTCCACGTCCACCGGGAAGCGCAGGTTCTTCGACGCCCCGACGAGCGCGGCACCGTGCGCGGCCTCCTGCAGGAACTCGACGAGGCGCAGCTCGGTGAGCTGCAGCGGCACGTCACCGGCCTCGAGGCGGGACAGGTCGAGCAGGTAGGTCACGAGGCGCCCGAGCCGCTCGGTCTGCGCGAGCGCGGCCTCCATGGTCGCGGGGTCCGCGGGCGAGACGCCGTCGACGATGTTCTCGAGCTGCGCCTGCAGCGCGGTCACGGGCGTGCGCAGCTCGTGCGACACGTTCGCGACGAGCTCGCGGCGGAAGGCGTCGGCCTGCTGCAGGTCGTCGGACATCGTGTTGAACGCCTCGGCGAGCTGGCCGACCTCGTCGGCGCTCGTCGCGCGCACGCGCTGCGAGTAGTCGCCGGCTGCCATCCGGCGCGCGGCCTGGGTCATGTCCCGCAGCGGCGAGGTCATGCCGCGCGCGAGCAGCTGTGTGAGCACCAGGGAGATCGCGATCGCGAGCGGGAACGTGCGCGACGGGCCGAACTCGTACGACAACCCGATCCACGTGATGAACGAGGCCATCGTCACCGTGGCGGCGACGAGGACGCCCAGCTTCATCTTGATCGACCGGAACCGGTCGAGCGGTCGCACGTCGGGCAGGCGCGCACGGTTCGGGGCACCACGCCCGTGGCGAGGGCTCTGCCTGGCCTCCTGGCGAGGGCTGCTCATGCGCGTCAGGTGCCGGCGCCCTCGCCGGACGCGGCGTCGTCGGTGACGGGCTCGAACGCGTACCCGACGCCGTGGACGGTACGGATGAGGTCGGCGCCGAGCTTGCGGCGCAGGGCCTTGACGTGCGAGTCGACCGTGCGCGTGCCGCTCGCGTCGACCCAGTCCCAGACCTCGGCGAGCAGCCGCTCACGCGTCAGGACGGTGCGCGGCGAGGCGGCGAGCGCGACGAGCAGGTCGAACTCGGTGGGGGTCAGGTGGACCTGCTCGCCGTGCCGCACGACCCGGCGCTGCGCCTTGTCGATCGTCACGTCGCCGATCGCGAGCGGCGGGTCGGGCGCCTCGGCCGCCTGCAGCTCCACGGCGCGTGCCGCGCGCTCGGTGCGCCGCAGCAGCGCCTTGGTCCGCGCGACGAGCTCACGCATCGAGAACGGCTTGGTCATGTAGTCGTCGGCGCCCACGCCGAGCCCGATCAGCATGTCCGTCTCGTCGTCACGGGCCGTCAGCATGAGGACCGGGACCGGCCGCGCCGCCTGGATGCGTCGGCACACCTCGAGGCCGTCGATGCCGGGGAGCATGACGTCGAGCACGACGACGTCGGGGGCGAGGCGAGCCGCCGCCTCGACGCCCGCGAGACCGTCGCCGACCGCCTCGACGGTCCAGCCCTCGGCGGACAGCCGTCGCGCGATCGCCTGCGCGATCGCGGGCTCGTCCTCGACGACCAGCACCTTCGTCGCTCCCGCAGGCCGGGCGGCACCGCCGACGCCGCCCGCGGCTCCTCCCACCGTGGTCATGCCCCCAGACTGGCACAGCACGTCGTCCACAGCCCTCTACGCGCGGCATGACGCGCTGGGCGAGGCGCCCGTATGATGGCGCCACTATGAGCAGCTCAAGTAGCTGCCGGCGTCCCACCCCCACCGCTCCGACCGTCTGCACGGTCGACGAAGCGGCGGCAGGGTCCGACGAAGCCGGCCCCCACCTGAGAACCCGCGTCGCCCACGAGCGGCTCGCCCCCTCCCCGCTGCGCACCCGCGCCTCACGCTCCCGAGCATCACGCACCCGAGCGTCAGGCACCTCTGTGCCCGGCCGCGGTGCGCCGCGAGCGGCAGACCGGTGCGCTGAGCCGCGGCGACGCCGCGCGGGGCGCACGTGCTGACTGAGTGGCTGCTCGTCGTCCTCGGCGTGGTGCTCACCCTCGGGACTGCGGTGTTCGTCGCGGGGGAGTTCTCCCTCGTGACGATGGACCCCGGTGTCGTGGAGAAGCAGACCCGCCCCGACGACCGGCGGGGACAGTCCGTCCTCAAGGCGCTGCGCGGCCTGTCGACCGAGCTGTCGGGCGCGCAGGTCGGCATCACCGCGACCACCGTCCTGCTCGGCTACACCACGCAGCCCGCGGTGCAGAAGCTGTTCGCGGGCTGGCTCGGCTCGGGCGCGCTCAGCGCGACGGCCGCCACGACCGTGGCGATCGTGCTGGCCATCGTGTTCGTCAACGGCTTCTCGATGCTCGTCGGCGAGCTCATCCCCAAGAACTTCGCGATCGCCAACCCGTACGCGACCGCACGCGTCGTCGCGCCGCTGCAGCGCGGGTTCACCCGTGCGCTGCGGCCCGTCATCGCCTTCTTCAACGGCAGTGCGAACTGGCTGCTGCGGCGCATGGGCGTCGAGCCCCGTGAGGAGCTGTCCGGCGGCCGGTCGCCGCAGGAGCTCGCCGCGCTCGTGCGCCGCTCGGCAGAGGTCGGCACGCTCGACGAGTCGACCGCGACCCTGCTCACCAACTCGCTCGAGTTCGAGACGCTCACCGCCGTGGACGTCATGACCGACCGGCAGCGGATGGTCGCGGTGCGTCGCGACCAGAGCGCCGCGGACGTCGTCGCCCTCGCCCGCCGCACCGGCCACTCCCGGTTCCCGGTCCTCGGTGACGGCAGCGACGACATCGTCGGCCTGGTGCACCTGCGCCGCGTGGTCGCGGTCCCGTTCGCCACGCGCGACCAGGTGCTCGCGACGACGCTCATGGACGTCGCGCCGCGCGTCCCCGAGACCGTGCACCTGGGTCCGCTGCTCGTGGAGCTGCGCGGGCACGGCATGCAGATGGCGGTCGTCGTCGACGAGTACGGCGGCACCTCGGGCGTGGTCACGCTCGAGGACGTCGTCGAGGAGCTGGTCGGGGAGGTCGCCGACGAGCACGACCGTGCGCGGGCGGGCGTCGCGCGCGCCGCGGACGGCACCTGGCACCTGCCGGGTGTCACGCGGCCCGACGAGCTGCGCGAGCGCACCGGGCTCGTCGTCCCCGACGACGGCCCCTACGAGACGCTCGGCGGCCTCGTCATGGCGCAGCTCGGGCGGGTCCCCGACGTCGGTGACGCCGTGGAGATCGACGGCGTGCACATCGAGGTCGAGCGCATGGCCGGCCGCCGGGTCGAGCGCGTGCACGTGTGGCCCGCGACCGACGACGAGACCGACGACGACGGCCCGGACGGCGACGACGGACCCGGTGCACACCGCACGAGGAGCGCACGATGAACGGCACGCTCGCGCTCGCGATCGCCGCCGCGCTGCTCGCGGCCAACGCCTTCTTCGTCGGTGCGGAGTTCGCGATCATCTCGGCGCGCCGCTCGTCCATCGAGCCCAAGGCCGCCGCGGGTGACCGCCGCGCCCGGACCGTGCTGTGGGCGATGGAGCACGTCTCGCTCATGCTCGCGTGCGCGCAGCTCGGGATCACCGTGTGCTCCACGAGCCTGGGTGTCGTCGCCGAGCCCGCGATCGCGCACCTCATCGAGGACCCGCTGCACGCCGCGGGTGTCCCCGACTCGTGGACGCACCCGATCGCGTTCGTCGTGGCGCTCCTGATCGTCGTGTACCTGCACGTGGTGCTCGGCGAGATGGTGCCGAAGAACCTCGCGGTGTCCGGGCCGGACCGCGCCGTGATGTGGTTCGGGCCTGCGCTCGTCGTCGTCGCGCGTCTCGTGCGTCCGCTGATCGTCGCGCTCAACTGGCTCGCGAACCACGTGCTGCGGCTGTTCGGCGTGGAGCCCAAGGACGAGGTGTCGTCGGCGTTCACCGCGCAGGAGGTCCAGTCGATCGTCGAGCGCTCGCAGGCGGAGGGGCTCCTCGAGGACGAGCAGGGGCTGCTCGCGGGGGCGATCGAGTTCTCGGACCGGACGGCGCGGCAGGTCATGGTGACGGCCGATGCGCTCGTCGCGGTGGATCCGACGACGACGCCCGCACAGGTGGAGGAGCTCGTGGCGCAGACCGGGTTCTCCCGGTTCCCGGTCCGCGACGACGGCGAGCTCGTCGGCTACCTGCACCTCAAGGACGTCCTGTACGCCGAGGAGCAGGACCGCGACGCGCCCGTCCCGCGCTGGCGCGTGCGCGCGCTCGCGGTCGTCGGGCCGGACGACGAGATCGAGGCCACCCTGGCCGCGATGCAGCGCACCGGTACGCACCTGGCGCGCGTCGACGGCGAGGCCGGTGCGGTCGGCGTCGTGTTCCTCGAGGACATCCTCGAGGAGCTGGTCGGCGAGGTCAGCGACGCGATGCAGCGTGGCGCTCTTCCGGAGCGGCCCGTCGGCTGAGCCCGGCCCTGCTCCACGGGCCCCCGGCGCGGTGCACGAAACCTTCACAATCGTCGTGAGGGGTGCGACGCGCCGGGGGGTCTGTCCGGATCTGTGTCGCTCTGGTCCGGGTCGGACCGCTCCGATCACCGGGTCAACCGGCGTGTCGTTCGGCGTGTCGGCGTGGGAGGTGTGGGAGCGCGTTCCTCCGTTCGACTGGACGGCCGTCCAGGGGGTTGGACGCGGGCGGGTGAGCCGTTATGGTTTCGTGATCGCCGGCGATGGTGCGGGGCCGGGGCAGTCCCGCGGGCCGGCGTGCTCCATGTTCAGGTTCGTCATCCGTGCCCCACGCGGGCGCCCGGTCTCGGGAGGTGCTGTGGTCGATCGTGACCAGGCGTCGGCCCCGTTGACCCGCCGCCAGATGCGTGAGGCAGAGCGCGCCGCCGCGGAGCGTGCCGAGCGGTCGGTCTCGCACGTGGCCCCGGAACGCACCGGCCAGAGCCGGTCCACGCACGTGGCGCACGCCGCGTGGGACCCGCGTCCTGTGGCGTCCCCAGGCGCCGGGCACACCCCGGGCGGTGGCCAGCTCTCCGGCGCGGGGCACGCTCCCGGCGCCGGGTACGGGACGCTCCCGGGCGTTCCTTCCCGCAGCCTGTCGCGCGGGCCCGACGGCCAGGAGTCCGCGGCGCGTCGGCCCGTGGCGGCTCCCACGGCCCCGGCAGCGAGCCCCGCGCCGCGCGTCGCTGCTCCCGCCGCTGCCGCGCAGCACACCCCGAGCTGGGTCCCCACCGAGCGTCGGTCGGTCTCGCAGCCGCCCGTGACGCGCGGTGCGGCGGCCGCGGGTGCGGCGCACCCGAGCGGAGCGTCCCTCGAGCCTCCGGCATCGCCCGAGATCTTCGTCGCACCCGAGGTCCCCGTCGCCCCGGCCGTGTTCGTGGCGCCGGCGTCGCCCGAGCCCGCCTCACGCGTCGCGCCCACGACGGCGATCGCCTCGCCCGCAGCGCTCGCCGCTCCCGCCACCCCGCAGTGGCCGTCGACATCGTCGCGCCGGCCCGCACCGCGTGCGACCACCCTGCTGTCCGACGAGACGGTCGTGCTCGACGCGTTCGTCGCGCTCGACGAGCCGGTCGCACCCGAGGCGTCGATCGCAGCCGAGGAGCCGGTCGCCGCGTCGACCCCCGCGCCCGTGCGTGAGCAGACCCCGGCCCCGGTCGCCGTCGCCGCGAGCGAGGCCGCGCCGGTCGTCGCCGACGCCGCCCCGCGGGCGGCGACCGCACCCCGGGTCGTGGCCCGTGGGGGCGACGAGCAGCGCAGCGAGTCCGATCACGTCGTCCGGGCGCAGGCCCGCACGCTCGCCAGGGCCGGGCGCAAGGCGGTGCGGTTCGGTGTCGTCGGCGCGCTCGCCGCGGTGACCGTCGCCGTCCCTCTCGGCCGCGGCTCGCTCGGCAGCACCGACGTGCTGTCCGGCCTGCCCAGCGACCACGGCACTCTGCCGACGACCGTCTCGGCGCTCACGGCCATGCCGTTGTCCGTCTCGCCGCCCGCCTCGCTCACCACGGTCGACTCGGCGATCCTCGACGCCCGCGGGGCCGAGCTGGCCAGCCGCGACGCGTCCCGGCAGCCGATCCCTGGGTGTGACCCCTCGGCGCGACCTGCCGGTGAGAACGGCCGCCTCGCGCGAGGCGACCTGTGCGCGCTGTGGGACGGCCACACGCAGATGCGCGCGGACGCCGCCTCCGCGCTGGCCGAGCTCAACGCGGTGTACGTCGCGCGGTTCGGCGCCGACATGTGCCTCGCGTCGGGCTACCGGACGCTGCAGGAGCAGTACAGCGTCAAGGCGCGCAAGGGCGGGCTCGCGGCACCTCCCGGCAAGAGCAACCACGGCTGGGGCCTGGCGGTCGACTTCTGCAGCGCCATGACGAGCGGCGCGCGCTGGACGTGGCTCAACGAGAACGCCGGCACGTACGGGTTCGAGAACCCCGAGTGGGCCCGCCCCGGTGGCTCGGGTCCGTACGAGCGCTGGCACTGGGAGTACACCAAGGGCGTCATGGCCGACGGCGAGTACTACGGCTGACGCCCCACCCCGACACACGACGATGCCCTCGTCCACGCCTCGAGCGTGGGCGAGGGCATCGTCGTCAGGACGGTGATCGGCTCACTCGAGGCGCAGGCCCCAGCGGGCCTCGTGCGCTGCGCCCGGCGCGAGCTCGACGAGCAGGTCGCCGGTGCGGAACGCGTCGGCGACGCAGGTCATGGGCTCGACCGCCACACCCCGGCGCGCGATCGCCGGGACGTAGTCGCCCGTGCAGACCTGCCAGGCCTCGAACGCCGCGTCGGCCCACATGGCGGTCGTGCGGCCGTCGGGCGTGGTGAGCCGCGCCCAGGTCAGCCCGGCGTCGTCGCGCACCGGTGCGAGCCAGGCGTCGTCGAGCGCGATGCCGCGCAGCACGCGGGGCTCGAGCAGGTCGTACCGTCCCTCGACGTCCTCGTCGCCCGTGGGCAGCAGGCGCTCGTCGACCGTGACGTGCAGGCTCGCGCCGAGCTGCAGCGCGCACTCGTCGAGCGAGGCGTCGCCGGGCGAGAGCCAGGGGTGGAAGCCGAGCCCGTACGGCGCGCTCGTCGTGCCGAGGTTCGTGGCGCGGGTGGTCACCTCGAGGCCGCCGTCGCCGAGCGCGTACGTGACGTCCAGGCGCACGGGCCACGGGTAGCCGTGGGTCGGGACGATCGTGGTCGTGAGGGTGACGGTGTCGGCGCCCGCCTCGCCCGCGACGACGAACGGCGTCGTGGCGACCAGGCCGTGCAGCGCGGTCAGCCGGTCCGGCTCCGTGATGGGCACCTGGTACGTGCCGCCGGCGTAGCCGTACAGGCCGTCGGCGAGGCGGTTCGGCCACGGCGCGAGCGTGGCGCCCGAGAACGCGGGGGCGATCTCGTCCTCGGCGAACGGGAGCACCACGTCACGCTCGCCGACGCGGTACTCGCGCAGGCTCGCGCCCACCGCGGCGACGACGGCGTACTGCTCGCCGTGCCGCAGGACGTGCTGGGTGCCCGAGGGGGCAGGGGTCTGGACGACGTCGTCGAGAGGGCTGTTCACGGGCCCCACCGTAGTCCTCCGAGCAGGGCTTTCGAGTCGCTGCGGGCGCGACGCGCGGGCCGTCGCGGGGCCGCCCGTCCGGGTGGTGCGAGCCGGACTGTGGACAGACGACTGCGGCACCTGCGGGGAGTCCCGTAGGGTGCGCATGCCCTGAGCGGATCGGACATCTCGGGCATGCGGCCGGTGGTGGCATCGACGAGCAGGGGGACAGATGGACGGCGTCGGGATCCTCGAGGACGAGGTGCGCGAGCTGATCCGTCGTCGTGGCATCGACCCGGTGCGCGACCGGCCGGGTGTCACGGCGCTCGTCGACGAGGTGATCGCCGACTACGACGCGCGCTCGGTGCTGGGCGCGGTCCCGCCGCTCGTCGAGCCGGGCGCCGCGCACAAGGCGGTACTCGACGCGGTCGCGGGGTTCGGGCCGCTGCAGGTCTACCTCGACGACCCGGACGTCGAGGAGATCTGGATCAACACCCCGCAGCAGGTGTTCGTCGCGCGGCACGGCGAGGCCGAGCTCACCACGACGATCCTCACCGCACCGCAGGTGCGCGAGCTCGTCGAGCGGATGCTCAAGGTCTCGGGGCGGCGCCTCGACCTGTCGAGCCCGTTCGTCGACGCGACCCTGCCCGGCGGCGAGCGCCTGCACGCGGTCATCCCCGACGTCACGCGCACCCACTGGGTCGTCAACATCCGCAAGTACGTGGTGCGCGCGGACCACCTCGACGACCTCGTCGCGCTCGGCTCGCTGCCGCCCGACGCCGCGACGTTCCTCACTGCCGCGGTCCGCGCGGGCCTCAACGTCCTCGTCTCGGGCGCGACGCAGGCCGGCAAGACGACGATGCTCAACGCGTTGGCGGGGGCGATGCCCGTGCGCGAGCGCGTCATCTCCTGCGAGGAGGTCTTCGAGCTGCGGCTGGCCGCGCGCGACTGGGTCGCGATGCAGTGCAGGCAGCCGAACCTCGAGGGCGCCGGCGAGATCCCGCTGCGGCGCCTGGTCAAGGAGGCGTTGCGGATGCGCCCGGACCGCCTGCTGGTCGGCGAGGTGCGCGAGGCCGAGGCCCTCGACCTGCTCATCGCCCTCAACGCGGGCGTCCCCGCGATGTGCACCATCCACGCCAACTCGGCGCGCGAGGCGGTCACCAAGCTGTGCACCCTGCCGCTGCTCGCCGGCGAGAACGTCTCCGACCGGTTCGTCGTCCCGACGGTGGCCTCGTGCGTGGACCTCGTCGTGCACCTGGGGCACGACGCGCGTGGCCGGCGCCGCGTCCGTGAGGTCCTCGCGATCCCGGGGCGCACCGAGCAGGGCGTGGTCGAGACCGCGGAGATCTTCGCGTGGCGCGACGACAGGCTCGTGCGTGCCGACGGCTTCCCGCCTCACCCCGAGCGCTTCGCGCGCATCGGGGTCGACCTCGCGGCGCTCCTGCGGTCGAGGGGGTGACGTGGACGTCGTCGTGGGACTCGTGCTGGGCGCGGGCGTGGGGTGCGTGTGGTGGTCGTTCTGGCCGCGGGCCGCGTCGTCCGACGCGCGTGCCGGGAGGTGGAGCGCCCGGGTGCAGGACGAGCTCGTCCAGGCGGGTGTCCACGGCGTGACGCCGGGCGGGCTCGTCGTGGCGAGCGTGCTGCTCGCGGTGGTCACCCTCGTCCTCGCCGTCGCGCTGACGCGGGCACCCACCGTGGCGCTGTTCTTCTCGGCGTTCTCGGCCGCGGGGCCGCTGGCGATCGTGCGCGGCCGGGCACGGCGGCGCCGGTCCCGCCTGCGGCAGCTGTGGCCGGAGGTCGTCGACCACCTGGCCTCGGGGATCCGTGCCGGGCTGTCGTTGCCCGAGGCCGTCGCGCAGGTCGGCGAGCGCGGGCCGGTCGAGCTGCGCGCGCAGTTCCGGGCGTTCGGCGAGGACTACCGCGCGACGGGCCGGTTCACCGAGAGCCTCGACCTGCTCAAGGCGCGCCTCGCCGACCCGGTCGCGGACCGCATCGTCGAGGCGTTGCGGATCACCCGCGACGTCGGCGGGACGGACCTCGGGCGGCTGCTGCGCACGCTGTCGGGCTTCTTGCGCGACGACGTGCGGACCCGTGGCGAGCTCGAGGCGCGGCAGAGCTGGACCGTGTACGCGGCCCGGTTGGCTGCAGCCGCACCCTGGATCGTGCTCGCGGTGCTCTCGACGCGCACGGAGGCGGCGGCCGCCTACGACACCCCCGCAGGGTTCGTCGTGCTGCTCACGGGCGCCACGTGCACCGTGATCGCGTACGCGGCCATGCTGCGCGTCGCGCGGCTGCCCGAGGACCCGCGGGTGCTGCGATGAGCCCCGTCGTGCAGGGCGCGTTCGCGGGGCTGCTCGCGGCGTGTGGCGTGCTCGTCGTGATCGCGCGTGTGCGCGCACGCCGAATCACGCTCGACCAACGGCTCGCGCCCTACCTGCGGCCGCGACGCACCGGCTCGCGGCTGCTCGGTTCGCCCGTCGTGCGCGGGCCTGTGCCGGTCCTCGAGCGACTCGTCGCTCCCGTGCTCACCGACGGGGTCCGGCTCGTGGCGCGGGTCGGCTCGCCCACCGCGGAGCTCGCTCGGCGGCTGGTACGGGCCGGCCGGCTCGAGACCGTCGAACAGTTCCGCGCCGGCCAAGTGGTCTCCGGGGCGCTCGGGCTCGCCGCGGGCCTCGCACTCGCGCTGGTCCTGGCAGCCACGCGCGGCTCGGCGACGATCGCCCTGCTCGTGCTGGTCGGCGTGTGCGGGTTCGCGGGCGTCCTCGTCCCGGACTGGTTGCTCGGTCGCCAGGTCCGCGCACGTGAGGGCCGCATCGTGGCCGAGCTGCCCACCATCGCCGAGCTGCTCGCTCTCGCCGTCGGTGCGGGTGAGGGGGCGTTGGGCGCGCTCGAGCGCGTCACGCGCAGCACGCACGGCGAGCTCAGCGTCGAGCTCGAGCGCACGCTCGCCGACGCGCGTGCGGGCATGCCCATCACCCAGGCGCTCGACGGGCTCGCGGACCGGACGGGTGTCCCGGCGCTGGCGCGGTTCGCCGAGGGGGTGGCGGTCGCGGTCGAGCGGGGTGCGCCACTCGCGGACGTGCTGCGTGCCCAGGCGCAGGACGTCCGTGAGGAGGGCAGACGCGTGCTCATGGAGACCGGCGGCCGCAAGGAGGTGCTGATGATGATCCCGGTGGTGTTCCTCATCCTCCCGGTGACGGTCGCGTTCGCGGTCTTCCCGAGCGCGGTGCTGCTGCGGGTGGGCCTGTGACGGCCGACGAGACCTCCAAGACCGACGAGACCGACAAGACCGACGAGACCGGGCCCCCGGGGCCGCAGCACGAGCCCGCCCCGCCGAGCGGTGGGGCGCGCAGACAAGGAGGAGCACATGATCAGGACAGGCCGTGCGAGGGCGCGTCGGTACCGCACGACGCTGCGGGACGTGCCTCTGAGGTGGACGGCGCGTTCGCACGCGTGGCTGGGGCAGCGGGTGCTCGCCGCTGGCCGGCCGGACCGCGGCGACGTGCCCGGGTGGGTGCTCGTGACCTTGATGACCGCCGGGATCGTGACCGCGCTGTGGGTGCTCGCCAAGCCCCTGCTCGAGAACCTGTTCCAGGACGCGGTCGAGGGCGTGCACGGCTGATACCGCGGCACGGGCGCGTCCCGCGGTGCGGTGACGCGAGCGAGCACGGGAGCGCCGTCGTGGACTTCGTGCTGGTCGGCGGGCTCGTCCTGCTGCTGGTGCTCGGCATCGTGCAGCTCACCCTCGCGCTGCATGTGCGCAACACCCTGATCGACAGCGCGTCCGAGGGCGCCAGGTACGGGGCGCTCGTCGGACGCTCGCCGTCGGACGGCGCCCAGCGCACGCGCGAGCTCGTGCGGGGGTCGCTCGCCGACCGTTACGCGGGCGAGGTCGACGCGACGGCCGTCTCGCGCGACGGCGTCGAGCTGGTCGAGGTGCGCGTCCGCGCACCGCTGCCGGTCATCGGGCTGCTCGGTCCGGCGGGCGGGCTGACGGTCACGGGTCATGCGATCGCCGAGGACTCGCTGCCGTGAGCGGTCGCGGGGGAGTGCGAGGGTGTCGGGTGTGCGCACGGTTGCGCGCTCGCTGGACGGCCGGGTCTGCGGGCCGTGGCGAGGACGCCGGGAACGCCGTCGTCGAGTTCCTCGGGCTGTCGCTCGTGCTGCTCGTCCCGCTGGTGTACCTGGTCCTGGTCCTCGCCCGGATCGAGGCCGCGAGCTACGCGGTCGAGGGCGCGGCGCGCGAGGCGGCACGCGCGTACGTCGCGGCCGACGACGCCGAGTCCGCCGCCGCGCGCGCGGTCGCGGTCACCGGCGTCGCCCTCGCCGACCAGGGGTTCGACGACGACCCGTCGGAGGCGCTCGCGATCGTGTGCGAGCAGGACCCCTGCCTGCGCCCCGACGCGCACGTCGAGGCGCGCGTCGAGGTCGTGGTCCCGCTGCCCTTCGTGCCCGGGTTCGTGCGCGACGTCGTCCCGCTCGAGGTGCCCGTCAGCGCGCGGCACGTCGCGGTGGTCGACGAGTTCCGGAGCGTCCGGTGACGGGCGGGGTGCGTGCGTGGGTCGCTCGTCGCGGCGGCGCGCTGCGAGCTCGTCTCGACGACGAGTGTGGTGGCGAGGGCGCCGGGCGGACCGGTGCAGACGGGCGGACAGGTGCGGCCGAGCGTGGGCAGGTGCTGGTGCTGACGATCGGTGTCGTCGTCTTCGCGGTGCTGCTCATCCTCGTGGTCGCGTCCGCTGCCCAGGTGCACCTGGAGCACAAGAGGCTCGTCGCGCTCGCGGACCTCCTGGCGCTCGAGGCGGCCGACTCGATCCGCGACGAGGTGTACTACGGCGAGGAGGGCGACGCGCGGATCCGGGTCACGGACGCATCCGTGCGCGACGCGGTCGAGTCCTACCTCGCGGAGCACCCGGGGCAGACGCGCGGGTGGCGCCAGGTCGCGGTCCAGGAGGCGACGGCGACGGGAGCTCGTACCGCCCGGGTGTCCATCGTCGCGCGGGTGCGTCCCGCGGCCACCGCGTGGGTGCTCGCGGCGTGGTCCGACGGAGTGGTCATCGAGGCCACGTCCAGCGCGACCGCGGACTGAGCGCCGAACAGCGGCTCGTCGGCAGACGCCCCGGGTGCCGGTAACCTGACTCGTTGTGGCCACCACCGACTTTCCCGCTGAGATCCGTGATCTGCGCACCACCCTGGCGTCCATCCAGGCGGTGAGCGACCCGACCGCGCTCCGGGCGAAGATCGCGCAGCTCTCCGAGGCGGCCTCCGCCCCCGACCTGTGGGACGACCCGGACTCCGCGCAGAAAGTCACGAGCGCGCTGTCCGCCACGCAGGCCGAGCTGGAGCGCGTCGACCGGCTCGCCGGCCGGATCAACGACCTCGAGACGCTTGTCGAGCTCGGGCAGGAGATGGGCGACGAGGACACGATGGCCGAGGCCGAGGCCGAGCTCGTCGCCATCCGCAAGGACCTCGACGCACTCGAGATCCGCACGCTGCTCGCGGGCAAGTACGACCAGCGCGAGGCCGTGGTCACGATCCGCTCGGGTGCGGGCGGCGTCGACGCGGCCGACTTCGCCGAGATGCTGCTGCGCATGTACCTGCGCTGGGCCGAACGGCACAACTACCCGACGACCGTGCTCGACACCTCCTACGCGGAGGAGGCCGGGCTGAAGTCGGCGACGTTCGAGGTCAAGGCGCCGTACGCCTACGGGCACCTGTCCGTCGAGGCCGGCACGCACCGCCTCGTGCGCATCTCGCCGTTCGACAACCAGGGACGGCGTCAGACGTCGTTCGCGGCCGTCGAGGTCATCCCGCTCATCGAGCAGACGGACTCCATCGAGATCCCCGAGTCCGAGATCAAGGTCGACGTGTTCCGCTCGTCTGGCCCCGGTGGGCAGTCGGTCAACACGACCGACTCCGCGGTGCGGATGACGCACATCCCCACGGGCATCGTCGTGTCGATGCAGAACGAGAAGTCCCAGATCCAGAACCGAGCCGCGGCGCTCCGCGTCCTGCAGTCCCGCCTGCTCCTGGTCCGCCAGGAGGAGGAGCGCGCGGCCAAGAAGGAGCTCGCGGGCGACATCAAGGCGAGCTGGGGCGACCAGATGCGCTCGTACGTGCTTCAGCCGTACCAGATGGTCAAGGACCTGCGTACCGAGCACGAGGTCGGCAACCCGGCCGCGGTGTTCGACGGCGACATCGACGACTTCATCGAGGCGGGCGTCCGCTGGCGCCGCGCCCAGGAGATCTCCGCCTGACCCCACGGGCCTCCGCCGGGCCAGCAGGTGCCCGGCCAGTCCGCGGAGCACCCCGGCGAAGCCTGCGGGGACCGCGCACGGTTCGCCCGAGGCTGCGGTTGCTCCGGGTGTGGGGCGCCTTGGCCGGAGCAGGTGCTGGCTCGCGTCGGTGGTGGGGGCTGAGGCTGGGGTTGCTCCGGGTGTGCGGCGCCTTGGCCGGAGCAGGTGCTGGCTCGCGTCGGTGGTGGGGGCTGAGGCTGGGGTTGCTCCGGGTGTGCGGCGCCTTGGCCGGAGCAGGTGCTGGGTCGCGGAGCAGTCGGGTGCTGGGTGCGCGGAGAGCACGGAGCGCGTGCTCGTGGTCGGTGTTTCGGTCGGGGTGCGGTCGGGGTGGGGTCGGGGTGGGGACCGGTCAGCCGACGGTCGAGGCGCGGACCGTGAACGACGTGGGCAGGACGATCGGCTCGCGCGGGACCGGGGTGCCGCGGAAGCTCGCGAGCAGGGCACGCGCGGCGGCCTGACCCATCTCGCGGATGGGCTGGTGCACCGAGGTCAGCGGCGGGTCGGTCTGGGCGGCGGACGGCAGGTCGTCGAAGCCCACGACGGCGACGTCGTCGGGGATCCGCAGTCCCGCACGGCGCAGCTCGGCCATGGCACCCGTCGCCATCGTGTCGTTGTGCGCGAACAGCGAGTCGAAGTGCAGCCCCGCCTCGAGCGCGCGGGCGACCGCGGCCTGCCCTGACTCGAACGTGAAGTCGCCCTCGACCGCCCGCAGCGGGTCGAGCGTGAGCCCGGCGGCGCCGAAGCCCTCGGCGAAGCCCGCGAGGCGCTCCTGCACGCACCCGAACCGGGGGTCGCCGCTGACGACCAGGGGCTCGCGCCGGCCGATCTCGAGCAGGTGGTGGGCGGCGGCGAGAGCGCCGAGCCGGTTGGTCGTCGCGACGGACCCGAACATCGGCTCGTGCCCGCGGTCGTCGACGAGCACGACGGGCAGGCCGTCCTCGTGCAGGCGCGTGATGTAGTCGAGCGTGCCCCCGGGCTCGACGACGAGCAGCCCGTCGAACGCGCGCGCGGAGACGTGCTCGGCGAACCGTCGCATCGACTCGTCGCCCTGCGTGGTGGTGAAGACGAGCATCCCGTAGCCCTCGTCCTCGACGGCCTCGATGGCGGCCTGCACGACCTCGCCGATCCACGGCCACGTGAGCGAGGGCAGGAGCATCGCGACGATGTGCGTCGAGCCGCGGGCGAATGCGACAGCCCGCGCGCTCGGGACGTAGCCGAGCTCCGCGATCACCGCGCGGACCCGCTCGGCGGTGCGCTCGTCGAGCTCGTCGCGGCCGTTGAGGACGCGCGAGACGGTGGTCTTGGAGACCCCGGCCCGCTGCGCGACGTCGCGGATGGTGACTGGCACAGCGCCGATTGTCCCGGTTGCGGCGCGGATCGGGGCAGGTTCGAACGGGCGTAACCCGGGAGTGTGACGCAGGACACATCGGATGACTTCGCATCGTGAAGCGAACGTATCTGGTCACGCGCAGATCACGCTCAACACGCGGAAGGACACACTTTGATAACGCCACTTGCGCTGTCATGGCTTTGAGTCTTGAATTCAACCGTCACCTCGGGGTGGTGAACCATCGGCGGCTCACCCATGCGGGACCGGCATCGTCGTCGGCCCGACGCTCCCCAGAGGATGTACCAGAGGAGTAGACGACGATGTCCCAGACCTGGAAGAAGGTGGCGGTCGCGATCGCGACCGCCGGCCTTTTCGCCACCTCGCTCGCGGCGTGCAGCAGCGAGCGCGACACGCCGCCGGCCGCGACGGGCGGCGCGACTGACGCCGCGACTGACGCGGCGAACGGGGGCGGCGGCCTCATCGGCATCGCGATGCCGACGAAGGCGCTCGAGCGGTGGAACCGTGACGGTTCGCACCTCGTGGAGCTGCTCGAGGCCGCTGGCTTCGAGACGAGCCTGCAGTACGCGGACAACAAGACCGACCAGCAGATCAGCCAGATCGAGAACATGATCAACGACGGCGCCAAGGTGCTCGTCATCGCCTCGATCGACGGCACGACCCTCGGCCCGGTGCTCGAGCAGGCCGCGGCGAAGGACGTCAAGGTCATCGCGTACGACCGCCTCATCAACGAGACGCCGAACGTCGACTACTACGCGACGTTCGACAACTACAAGGTCGGCCAGCTCCAGGGCCAGTTCATCGAGGACGCCCTCGGCCTGAAGGACGGCAAGGGCCCGTTCAACTTCGAGCCGTTCGCCGGTTCGCCGGACGACAACAACGCGAAGTTCTTCTTCCAGGGCGCCTGGGACATCCTCAAGCAGTACGTCGACAGCGGCAAGCTCGTCGTGCCCTCGGGCAAGGCGCCGGCCACCGACGACGCGTGGAAGAACATCGGCATCCTCGGCTGGGGCTCGGACGACGCGCAGTCCGAGATGGAGAACCGCCTCAACTCGTTCTACGGCGGCGACACGAAGGTCCAGGTCGTCCTCTCCCCGAACGACTCGCTCGCTCTCGGCATCGCGCAGGCGCTCACCGGCGCCGGCTACAAGGCGGGCGAGGGCTGGCCGGTCCTGACCGGTCAGGACGCTGACCAGGCCAACGTGCTCAACATGCTCGCGGGCAAGCAGTCCATGACCGTCTGGAAGGACACGCGCGCCCTCGGCGACGCCGTCGCGAACATGGTCGAGGAGATCACCAGCGGCAAGGAGGTCACGACGAACGACAACGAGACGTACAACAACAACGTCAAGGTCGTCCCGACCCTCCTGCTCGACCCGCTGGTCGTCACGCCGGACACCGTCGAGAAGGACCTGGTCGACTCGGGCTTCTACAAGGCCTCTGACCTGGGTCTGTGACCCGAACCTGACGCAGGCCGCCGCCGCACACGCACGATCGTGCGGCGGCGGCCCGTCGGGGCGCCGCCCTCAGGCGGCACCGTCAGGGTCCGCCAGGGCGGACCGGTCGTGACCGGGCAAGGACCGAGGACGAGATGGACACCACAGCAGGACCGGGCGCCACGGCAGCACCGGGCAACACAGCAGGACCGCAGGACGCTCCGGGAACGGGCGCCGCGGCACCGGAGCACATCCTCGAGATGCGGGGCATCACCAAGCGCTTCCCCGGCGTGCTCGCACTCTCCGACGTGAACCTCTCCGTGCGGCGGGGCGAGATCCACGCGATCTGCGGTGAGAACGGGGCCGGCAAGTCGACCCTGATGAAGGTGCTCTCGGGGGTGTACCCCCACGGGAGCTACGACGGAGACATCGTCTTCGAAGGCCGGACCGCGGAGTTCAAGAGCACGCGGGACTCCGAGCACGTCGGGATCGTGATCATCCACCAGGAGCTCGCGCTGTCGCCGTTCCTGTCGATCGCCGAGAACATCTTCCTCGGCAACGAGCGGTCCGCCCGCGGCGTCATCGACTGGAACCACACGAACTCCGAGGCCGCCAAGCTCCTCGCTCGCGTGGGGCTCGACGAGCGGCCCGACACGCGCATCATCGACATCGGTGTGGGCAAGCAGCAGCTGGTCGAGATCGCCAAGGCGCTCTCGAAGGAGGTCAAGCTGCTGATCCTCGACGAGCCGACCGCGGCGCTGAACGACGAGGACAGCGCGCACCTGCTCGGCCTGATCAGCGGTCTGCGTGACCTCGGCATCACCTCGATCATCATCAGCCACAAGCTGAACGAGATCGAGGCGATCGCGGACACGACCACGGTCATCCGTGACGGCCAGACGATCGAGACGATCGACATGCACGGCGAGGACGTCAGCGAGGAGCGGATCATCCGCGGGATGGTCGGTCGTTCGCTCGACCACCGGTTCCCGGAGCACACGCCGACGATCGGCGACGAGGTCCTGCGCATCGAGGACTGGACCGTGCACCACCCGCTGGACCAGTCCCGCAAGGTCGTCGACGGTGCCTCGCTCAACGTGCGGCGCGGCGAGATCGTCGGGATCGCGGGCCTGATGGGTGCCGGGCGCACCGAGCTGGCCATGTCGGTGTTCGGGCGGTCCTACGGGTCGCACATCTCCGGTCGTGTGTTCAAGGACGGTCAGCAGGTCACCCTGCACACCGTGGGCGCGGCGATCAAGGCCGGCATCGCGTACGCGACCGAGGACCGCAAGCACTACGGGCTGAACCTGATCTCGACGATCCGCGACAACGTCTCGGGTGCGGCGATCTCCAAGGTCTCCGAGCGAGGCGTGATCGACCGCAACGAAGAGCTCAAGGTCGCCGAGCGGTTCCGCAAGGACCTCAACATCCGCACGCCCAGCGTCGAGGCGCTCGTCGGCAAGCTGTCCGGCGGCAACCAGCAGAAGGTCGTGCTGAGCAAGTGGATCTTCTCCGACCCGGACGTGCTCATCCTCGACGAGCCGACGCGCGGTATCGACGTCGGCGCGAAGTACGAGATCTACACGATCATCAACAGGCTGGCTGACGCCGGCAAGGGCGTCATCGTGATCTCGTCGGAGCTGCCCGAGCTGCTCGGCATCTGCGACCGCATCTACACCCTGTCCCAGGGCCGCATCACGGGCGAGGTCGCCCGGCAGGACGCGACCCAGGAGCGACTCATGCACTACATGACCATGGAGAAGGACGTGACTCCCCGATGAGCACCGACACCAACCTTGCCCCTGCGATGCCTCCCGGCGAGCAGGCGCGCATCCCGCTGAGCCAGCGCCTGTCGGGCCTGGGCGGCAACGCGCGGCAGTACGGCATCTTCGCGGCGCTCATCGTCATCATCCTGCTGTTCCAGGGTCTGACCGACGGCCGTCTGCTGAAGCCGGACAACGTCGTCGCCCTGTTCCAGCAGAACGCCTACGTCATGGTCCTGGCCATCGGCATGGTGATGGTGATCGTCGCCGGGCACATCGACCTGTCCGTCGGGTCGGTCGTCGCCGTGGTCGGCGGGATCATCGCGGTCTCGATCTCCGACTGGGGCCTGCCGTGGTGGCTGGCCGTCATCCTCGGCGTCGTGATCGGTGCCGCGATCGGGGCCTGGCAGGGCTTCTGGATCGCGTACGTCGGGATCCCAGCGTTCATCGTCACCTTGGCGGGCATGCTGATCTTCCGCGGGCTCGCGCTCGTCGTCGTCGGCCAGACGATCCGCGTCAACAACGACTCGTTCAACTCGATCGTGTCCGGCTCGCTGCCGAACTTCCTGGGCTTCACCTCGGACATGGACGTCGTGACGCTCGTCATCGGTGCCCTGACGATCGCGGCGTTCGCCGTCGCGCAGCTCCGCGCCCGCATGCAGCTGCGCAAGCACGACCTGCACGTCGAGGCGCTCGGCCTGTTCATCGGCAAGCTCGTCGCCGTCGCGGTGGCGGTCGGCTTCCTGGCCGTCCTGCTGTCGCTGTCGGCCGGCGGCATGCCGATCATCCTGGTCATCGTCGGCGTGCTGATCGTCGTCTACACGTTCCTCATGGGCCGCACGGTCTTCGGCCGGCACATCTACGCGGTCGGTGGCAACCGGCCCGCCGCGAGCCTGTCGGGCGTGCGCACCAAGCGCGTCGACTTCATGATCTTCGTGAACATCGGCGCCCTCGCCGGCATCGCGGCGATCATCACGACGGCCCGTGGTGGTGCCGCCGTCGCCGCCGCCGGGCAGAACTTCGAGCTCGACGCGATCGCCGCGTGCTTCATCGGTGGTGCGGCGGTCACGGGCGGCATCGGCCGGATCTCGGGTGCCATCGTCGGTGCGCTCATCATGGGCGTGCTCAACATGGGCCTGTCGATCATGTCGGTCGACCCGTCGTGGCAGCAGGCGATCAAGGGCCTCGTGCTCCTGGCCGCGGTGGCGTTCGACCTCATCAACAAGCGACGCGCCGGCACCAGCTGACACTCGTCAGCTGACCAGGAGAACCGTCGACGAACACTAAGGTGCGAGCGTGAGCAGGCGAGCAGGCACGGCCGGCTCCCAGTCGTCCCTTCGTGAGGCCAACCGCCAGCTCGTCGCCGAGACGGTCAAGCGGTACGGCGGTCTCACGCAGGTCGAGCTCGCCGAGGCCACCGGTCTGTCCCAGGCCACGGTGTCGACGATCGTCCGCGAGCTCTACGCCGCGGGGGTCGTCGACACCGTCGCCACGACGCGCAGCGGGCGGCGTGCCCAGATGGTCACGCTCGCCCGCCGCGTCGGTCTGGCGGCCGGGATCCAGATCGGGCACCGGAACCTGCGTGTCGCGCTCGGCGACTTCTCGCACGAGATCCTCGCGGAGCAGACCCTGCCGCTCCCGGTCGAGCACCGGGTCGACACGACGCTCGACCGCGTCGCACTGCTCGTCGTCGACCTGCTCGAGCGGGTCGGCGCCTCGCTCGAGGACATCGTGGGGATGGGCGTCGGGGTGCCCGCGCCCGTCGACTCGGCCACGGGCATGATCTCGGTCGAGGGCATCATGCCCGGCTGGGACGACGTCCACCTGGGCCAGGTGCTCTCCAAGCGTCTGGGCCTGCCGGTGTACGTCGACAACGACGCGAACCTGGCCGCGTTCGCCGAGTTCAGCGCCGGTGCGGCGCGCGACCGCGCCGACTGCCTGTTCCTGCGCGCGTCGTACGGCGTGGGCGCGGGGATCGTGCTCGGCGGCCAGGTGCTGCGCGGCTTCGCGGGCACCGCGGGCGAGATCGGGCACCTGACGGTCCGGCCCGACGGCGAGCTGTGCCGGTGCGGGCGCCGCGGCTGTCTCGACACGGTCGTCGGCGCGGGCGCGCTGCTCGAGGCCGTCGGTCCGGTGCCCGGCATCGCGAGCCTGCGGGACATCGTGCAGCGCGCGAACCAGGGCGACGAGCGCTGCGGCGACGTCGTCGCGGAGGCCGGGGCAGCGATCGGCGCCGCCCTCGCCGGGCTCGTGCTGGCGGTGAACCCGCAGGTCGTGGTGGTGGGCGGCGAGCTCTCGGAGACGGGGGAGACCTTGGTGGCGCCCTTGCGCGCGGCCCTGCTGCGGCACGCGTTGCCCAACCGCATCGCGCCGCTCGAGGTGGTGCGGGCGAGCCTCGGCACCCGCGCGGAGATGGTGGGCGCCCTGGCGCTGGCGGTGCAGTCCACGGACGTGCCGCTGCGCGTCGAGGAGACGGTCGACGTGGAGGGGCTCGGATGACGACCGTTGACGGCCGACGAGTGGGAGACTTCACTGACCAGCAGCACGACGACGTGGAGCAGGTGATCACGATGAGCCCATCGCCCGTCCCCCTGCTGTCCATGCGGGGGATCAGCAAGAACTTCGGCGCGGTCGAAGCTCTCGCCGGTGTGGACCTGGACGTGTTCGCGCACGAGGTCGTCGCGCTCGTCGGTGACAACGGCGCCGGGAAGTCGACGCTCGCCAAGGTCGTCGCGGGCGCGTACACGCCCGACTCGGGGCTCATCGAGATCGCCGGCGAGCCCACGTCGATCCCGACTCCCGCGGCCGCCCGGACGCTCGGCGTCGCGACGGTCTTCCAGGACCTCGCGCTGTGCGACAACCTCGACGTGACGGGGAACCTGTTCCTGGGCCGTGAGGTCCGCCGGGGCGGGCTGCGCGACGACGGCTACATGGAGGCCACGGCCCGCCGCGTGCTGGAGGCGCTGAACAGCCGCATCCCGTCGGCCCGCACCCCGTTGTCGACGTTGTCGGCGGGTCAGCGGCAGTCGGTCGCGATCGCGCGCACGCTCATCGGCGACCCGCGCATCGTCGTGCTCGACGAGCCGACGGCCGCGCTCTCGGTGGCACAGACGGCCGAGGTCCTCACGCACATCGAGCGCCTGCGCGAGCTGGGGCTGGCGGTCATCCTCATCAGCCACAACATGACGGACGTGCGAGCGGTGTCCGACCGCATCGTGGTGCTGCGTCACGGCCGCAACAACGGCACGTTCGACGCCGCGACGACGAGCCACGAAGAGGTGCTCGCGGCGATCACCGGCGCCACGGTGCGTCGCTCGCCGCGCCTGCACGCGCTGCGCTGACCGGTTCGTCCGCACTTCGGCGCGTTCGTCCTCGCGCGTCCGGAACGACCTTCACGCGACCTCCGCGTCTGCACGGCGTGTCGGCCCGCCGGGCTCATGGGCCCGGTGCCTAGTCTCGACGAGCCGGGCACCGCTCGGCGGCCGGGGCGTGCCCCGGTCACGTCGTGCGGACCCGCCGCCGGACAGCCAGAGCGAGCAGCGTGATCAAGTTCGAGAACGTCACCAAGGTCTATGCGCGCGGCGCCAGGCCCGCGCTGGACGGCGTGTCGCTGGACGTCGAGCGCGGCGAGTTCGTGTTCCTCGTCGGGGCGTCCGGGTCGGGGAAGTCGACGTTCCTGCGGCTCGTGCTGCGCGAGGAGCGGGCGTCCGCGGGCAAGGTGTTCGTCGCGGGCAAGGAGCTCGGCTCGCTGTCGTCGTGGAAGGTTCCGCAGCTGCGCCGACAGATCGGCGCGGTGTTCCAGGACTTCCGGCTGCTGCCGAACAAGAGCGTCTTCGAGAACGTCGCGTTCGCGCTGCAGGTGATCGGCAAGCCGCGGCACCAGATCCTGGCGACCGTCCCGGACACGCTCGAGATGGTCGGGCTGGCCGGCAAGGAGAAGCGCCGCCCGCACGAGCTGTCCGGTGGCGAGCAGCAGCGCGTGGCCATCGCGCGCGCGTTCGTCAACCGGCCGCAGATCCTGCTGTGCGACGAGCCGACCGGCAACCTCGACCCGACCACCTCGCTGGGGATCATGCGCCTGCTCGACCGGATCAACCGCACCGGCACCACCGTGGTCATGGCCACGCACGACGACGAGATCGTCGACCAGATGCGCAAGCGCGTGGTCGAGCTGTCGACGGGCGAGCTCGTGCGCGACCAGTCGCGCGGCGTCTACGGCTCGGACCGCTGAGGGGGACCGGCCGTGCGACTGCGATTCATCCTCTCCGAGATCGGCATCGGTCTTCGTCGGAACCTGTCGATGACCATCTCGGTCATCCTCGTCACGTTCGTCTCGCTCACGTTCGTCGGGAGCGCTGCCCTGCTGCAGCTGCAGATCGACAAGATGAAGGACGACTGGTACGACAAGGTCGAGGTCTCGGTCTTCCTCTGCCCGGCGACGTCGCCCGAGCCCACGTGTGCCGGCGGCGAGGTCACCGAGGACCAGAAGCAGGCGATCCGCGACGCGCTCGACGAGCCCGAGGTCGCGCCGTTGATCGTCCAGCCGATCTTCTTCGAGACCAAGGAGGAGGCGTTCGCCTCCTTCAAGAAGCAGTTCGGCGACCAGTCGTGGGCCTCGGTCGCGACCGTCGAGGACATGAACTCCTCGTTCCGGATCAAGCTCACCGACCCGTCGCAGTACCAGGTGGTCGCGGACGTCGTGTCCGGGCGGCAGGGCGTGGAGTCCGTGCAGGACCAGCGGCGCCTGTTCGATCGGCTGTTCCTGGTGATCGACCGCGCGACGCTGCTCACGGGTGGCCTCGCCGCGGTGATGCTGATCGCGGCGGTCCTGCTCATCACGACGACCATCCGGCTCTCGGCGCTCTCGCGCAAGCGTGAGACGGGCATCATGCGGCTCGTCGGCGCGTCCACGATGTTCATCCAGCTCCCGTTCATGCTCGAGGGGGCGATCGCCGCGACGATCGGCTCGCTCATGGCTGTCGGCGGGCTCTGGTTGGGTGTGCAGTACCTGGTCACGGACTGGCTGGGCGGTACCGTCTCCTGGATCCCGTACGTGACGACCTCCGACGTGCTCACGGTGGCTCCGCTGCTGGTCGCGTCGGGGATCCTGTTGGCCGCCATCTCCTCGCTCGTGACCCTGAGCCGCTACACGAAGGTGTGAGCATGCGTCGAACCACGCGCCCCACCCGTCAGTCGACGAGCCCGGCCCGGCAGGCCTCGCGGCCCGCCGCGCTCGCGGCGATCGTCGGGCTCGTCGCGACGATCGTGCTCGGCGCGGTCGCGGCGCCCGCGATGGGTGACGCGATCGACGACCGGCGCGCGGCGGCCGAGAAGGAGAAGAAGACCAACGAGCAGCGGCGTGCGGACGCCGAGGAGGTGCTCGAGGGCCTCGAGGGCGAGCTCGGCGCGGTCTCGGACCGCCTGCTCGAGATCCAGACCCAGCTGCCCGCGGCGCGGCTCGCGCTGCAGGAGGCCGAGGCGGAGTTCGCGAAGGCGAAGCGTGAGGCGGCGATCGTCGCGGCCCGGCTCGAGGACGCGCGCGACCAGGCCAAGGACCTGTCCGCGACCATCGAGGCCGACTCCGACGAGGCGACGCGGATGCGCGAGGCCATCGGTCAGATGGCGCGTGAGGCCTACCGCGGCGGCGGCGACGTGTCGAGCGTGAGCATGATCCTCGACGCGGACTCCTCCGAGGACTTCATCGAGCGTGCCGACCTCATGAGCCAGGCGCTGCGCACCCGGGCGCAGGTGCTCGACGACCTGCAGGCGACCGAGTCGGGCAACCGTAACTCCGCGCAGCGGCTCGAGGCAGTCGAGGCGCGCATCGGCGAGCTGAAGGACGAGGCCGACGCCAAGGTCGCCGAGTCCCAGAAGGCGAAGAAGGCCGCCGAGGCCGCGAAGGCCAAGCTGGACGCGCTGCTCGTCGAGCAGCAGGAGAAGCAGGACGCGCTGCTGGCGAAGAAGGACGAGATCGCCGAGAAGCTCAAGGCGATCGACGCCGAGGCGAAGCAGATCGAGCAGGACCTGGCCAAGGCGATCGAGGAGCAGCGCAAGCGCGACGCCGCCAAGAAGCCCGACCCGGCAGACCCGCCGGCGGCCTCCGGCACGCTGTTCGTCAACCCCACGCAGACCCGGCCGATCCATGTGACGTCCGAGTACGGCATGCGCTTCCACCCGGTGCTGCACTACTGGCGCCTGCACGCGGGGATCGACCTGCGCGACTACTGCGGCAACGACGTCTACGCGGCGAGGTCCGGCACGGTGCTGTGGACGCAGTACCGCTACGGGTACGGCAACCAGGTGATGATCGGCCACGGCACCGTCGGCGGCAAGACGCTTGCGACGAGCTACAACCACCTGTCGCAGTTCGTCGTGCGGCCGGGCGCGTCCGTCAAGGCGGGTCAGCTGATCGCGCGTGCGGGCAACACGGGGACGTCGGGCGCGTGCCACCTGCACTTCGAGGTCTACATGAACAGCGCGACCGTCAACCCGCGCCCGTACCTGCCGCTCTGACCGGTCACGCGGGCCCAGTCGCGGATAAGCGCGAGGGGTTCCTGGCGGCAGACAGGTAGGCTCGTCCGGCGCACGACGAGCGTGCGTGAGGGCTCGTGCGCGCCACGGGCGGTCCGTCGGGACCGCGCCGGCCGCTGGCAGCCCGACGATCGAGAGACCTGACGAGAAGGGGTGCGCGGTGGCCAAGGAACCCGGGCGCAAGCTCGTGGCCGCCAACCGCAAGGCCCGCCACGACTACACGATCGAGGACGTCTTCGAGGCCGGCGTCGTGCTGACCGGGACCGAGGTCAAGGCGCTGCGCGCCGGCCGTGCGTCGCTGGTCGACGGCTGGTGCGAGATCGACGGCGGCGAGGCGTGGCTGCACGGGGTGCACATCCCCGAGTACGCGCAGGGCACGTGGACCAACCACGCGCCGCGCCGCAAGCGCAAGCTGCTGCTGCACCGCGAGGAGATCGAGCGGCTCGAGTCGCGCACGCGCGAGAAGGGCCACACGATCGTCCCGCTCGCGCTGTACTTCCTGGACGGCCGCGCGAAGGTCGAGATCGCGCTCGCGCGCGGCAAGAAGGACTGGGACAAGCGCCAGGCGCTGCGCGAGCGGCAGGACAACCTCGAGGCGCAGCGCGCGATGCGCGACCTGCGCGACCGCTGAGTGCTCGGCTGGTCGCTCGGGCCGCGATAGGTTGCGGCCGTGACCGCTCTCGATGCCCTGCGCCGACGTCCCCGACCAGGTCGAGCGCTGCGACGCGCCGGGGTGACGCTCGGGCTGGCCGGAGCCGCGCTCGTCGCGAACGGGCTGGTGGCCTCCGCCGCGCCGGACCAGACGAGCGGACGGGAGATCACGCGGTACGACGTGACGGCGGTCCTGAGCGCCGACGGCGTCGCGCAGGTGTCGATCGACTTCGACTTCGACTTCGGCGACGACCCGGGCCACGGGCCCTACCTCACGCTCCCCACCCGCCAGGGGTACGACGAGACGCACGATCGCGAGTTCCGCTACAGCGGGCTGTCCTCCTCGAGCAGCACCGGCGCGCCCGCGCAGCTCAACCAGGAGGACGACGGCGACGCGCTCATCCTGCGGATCGGTGACCCGGACGTCGACGACGTCTCGGGGGTGCAGACCTACCAGCTGACCTACACGGTCGACGGCCTGGTCAACCCCGCGAACGAGCAGCACTCGGGCGACGAGCTGTACTGGAACGTCATCGGCACGGGCTGGGAGATCCCGCTGCGGGACCTGAGCGCGACCGTGACCGGCCCTGCCGACGTCGAGGGTGCGGTCTGCTTCGCGGGTCCCGAAGGGTCGGCGGACCCGTGCACCTCGGCGGATGCGCAGGGCGCGACGGCGACGTTCACGCAGGACCTGCTGGACCGCGGCGAGCCGTTCACGACCGTGACCGGTTGGCCCGCGGGCACCTTCCCGGGTGTCGAGCCGATCGTCGTGGAGCGTCCTGACCCGGCCGCCGCCTGGGCACCGGCCTCGCCGCTCGGTGGCGTGGCGCTGCTGCTCGCCGCCGGGGGCGCCTGGCTCGCGATCCGGCGTGTGCGCCGCACGGGCCGCGACCGCGCCTACCTGGGCCTGACCCCGGGGCTGCGGCCCGTGAGCGGTCAGGAGGTCGGCTCGGGCTACCGCGACAAGCGCGCGCCCGTGGCCGTGCAGTTCACGCCGCCGGCCAACGTGCGGCCGGGCGAGCTCGGCACGCTCGTCGACGAGAAGGCCGACCCGGTCGACGTCACCGCGACGCTGATCGACCTCGCCGTGCGCGGCTACCTGCGCATCGAGGAGGTCCCGCGCGCCAACCCGAAGAAGAAGCCGAAGGACTGGACGCTCGTCGCGCTGCGCGAGCCCGACGCGGCGCTGCTCGAGTACGAGGCGCTGCTCATGGACGAGATCTTCACCGGTCGGCCGACCGTCAAGCTGTCCGACCTCAAGACGACGTTCGCGTCGTCCATGTCCAAGGTCCAGGACCGGCTGTACGACCAGGTCACGCGCGTCGGCTGGTTCCGGGCGAACCCCAAGTCCGTGCGCGGATCGTGGCTGGCCACGGGGATCGCGCTCATCGTCGTCGCCGGCATCACGCTGGTCCTGGCGATCGCGCTCAGCGAGTCGGGCGTGCCAGGACTGCTCAACGGCGTCGGACTCATCCCGATCGCCCTCGGCATCGTCGGCGCCGTCGTGCTGGTGTGCGCGTCGCACGCCCCGGCACGCACCGAGGAGGGCACCGCGGTGCTCGCCGAGTCGCTCGGCTTCCGCACCTACCTCACGACCGCCGAGGCGGACCAGATCCGGTTCGAGGAGGGTGAGGACGTCTTCAGCCGCTACCTGCCGTACGCGATCGTGTTCGGCGTCGCCGAGCGGTGGGCGCGCGTGTTCGCCCAGCTCGCCGCGCAGGGCCGCGCCGTCGCGCAGCCCGGGTGGTACGTCGGGTACTACGACCCGCTGCCGGGTGTGTTCTGGGCGTCGGGCTTCGCCGCCTCGATGGACAGGTTCCAGTCGGTCGCGACCGAGTCGCTCACCGCTCCGACGCCAGGCTCGTCGGGCGACTCCGGGTTCTCTGGGGGCTTCTCCGGCGGTGGTGTCGGTGGGGGAGGAGGCGGCGGCTGGTGAGCCCGCGGTCTCCGCGCGCCCTCGGCGGGTCGGCGGGCGCGCTCGTCGTGCCCGTTACGGACGCCGGCCCAGGATGTCCGCGAGGTCGAAGCCGACCGGCTCGTCGAGCTGCGCGTACGTGCACGTCGCCGGGTCACGGTCGGGGCGCCAGCGGCGGAACTGCGCCGTGTGCCGGAAGCGGTCGCCCTCCATGTGGTCGTAGGCGACCTCGACCACGAGCTCGGGGCGCAGCGGGACGAAGCTCAGGTCCTTCGTCGCGTTCCAGCGGCTGACCGCACCCGGCAGCCGGTTGCCCGCGTGGGCCTCGGCGTCGGCCCACGCCGCCCACGGGTGGTCCTCGACGTCCGTGCGCAGCGGGGCGAGCTCGTCGACGAGCGCCGCGCGCCGCGCCATGGGGAACGACGCCGCGACACCGACGTGCTGCAGGTGGCCCTCGTCGTTCCACAGGCCCAGCAGCAGGCTCCCGACGATCGGGCCGGTCTTGTGCCAGCGGAAGCCCGCGACCACGCAGTCCGCGGTGCGCTCGTGCTTGACCTTGAACATGGTGCGCTTGTCCGGCTGGTAGGTGCCGTCCAGCGGCTTGGCGACCACGCCGTCGAGCCCCGCGCCCTCGAACTGCGTGAACCAGCGCCGGGCCTCGCCCAGGTCGCCGGTCGCGGGCGTGAGGTGCACGTCGCCGGCCGCGCCGGCGAGCGCGTCCTCGAGCCGCGCGCGACGCTCGCGCAGCGGTGTGCTCATAAGGTCGTCGTCGCCGAGCGCGAGGACGTCGAACGCGACGAAGCTCGCGGGCGTCTGCTCCGCGAGGAGCTTCACGCGCGACGCGGCGGGGTGGATCCGGTTCGTCAGCGAGTCCCAGCCGAGGCGATCGCCCTCGACGATGACGATCTCGCCGTCGAGGACGCACCGCGGGGGCGTGTGCGCCTTGATCTGCTCGACCAGCTCGGGGAAGTAGCGCGTCATCGGCTTCTCGTTGCGGCTGCCGAGCTCGACCTCGTCGCCGTCGCGGAAGACGATCGTGCGGAACCCGTCCCACTTGGGCTCGACGTGGCCCGTGTCGGGGATCTCCTTGACCGACTTCGCGAGCATGGGTGCGACGGGCGGCATGACGGGCAGGCGCATGTCGCCATCCTGCCCGCCCGGTACGACATCGGCACCGGTTCGGTGGACCGGGCTCCAGAGGCCGACGCGATGTGCCGATGATGGGGCGTGTCCTTCGACGACCTCCCGCGCTCGCCGTCGGGACGCATCCCGCAGTGGGTGATCGACGAGGCCCAGGGGAGGGCGGCGACACCCCCACCCTGGCGTGCGGACGCCTACGACACGTCGGCCGAGGCCGCCGCGCAGGCGGCGTCGCGTGCGGGACGGCATGCCGGCCCGGCCGGTCTGCCGCGCAATATCGTCGGCGACCAGGACTGGCAGTACGTCCACCCGGGAGCGCGACCTCCGCGCGGCCGGAGGACGTTGCGGGTGCGGCGCGCGCGCTGGGCCGTGGGGGTGCTGTGCGGGCTCCTCGGCGCCGCGTGGGTCGGCGTCTGGGTGCAGCAGCTGCCCGAGCTCTCCTGGGACGCGGTCATGGCCGAGCTCTCGCGCAAGCCCGTGAGCCGCGCCGACCTCGAGGCGACGGGGACGCTGCTCCCGCCCGAGTCGGTGCCCGGCGGTGGGGGCTTCGGCGGTCCCGAGCCCGGCCACGAGGAGGCGGACGTGCCGCTGGGCGCGCCCGCGCCGGTCGACTGGGACGGCGCGCCGTACGCGTTCCTCTCCACGCAGGCCCGCCCCGACGGGCTCGAGGTGCCCGTGACGTGGTCGCCGTGCCGGCCCGTGCACTACGTCGTCAACACCGCGGGGGCGCCCGTCGGGTTCTCCGACGACGTCGCCACGGTGGTGGCCGAGCTGGCGGACGCGACCGGGTTCGTGTTCGTCGACGACGGGCTGACGGACGAGTCGGCGGGCCCCGACCGGCCGATCTACCAGCCCGAGCGCTACGGCCGACGGTGGGCGCCGCTGCTCGTGCAGTTCTCCGACGAGACGCTCCAGTCGGGGCTCGAGGGCGACGTCGTCGGGCAGGGCGGGCCGCGCACGGTCCGCCGTGAGGACGGGCTGCTCGTCGCCGTCTCCGGCACGGTCTGGCTCGACGCCTCGCTGCTCGAGCGGCAGCCCGTCGATGCCGAGCCCGCGCACGTCGGGGTGCTGCGGCACGAGCTGGCGCACGCGCTCGGGCTCGACCACGTCGAGGACCGGACCCAGCTGATGAACCCCGAGACGCGCGGCGAGTTCACGACGTTCCAGTCGGGCGACCTGTACGGCCTGTCCCAGCTCGCCCGCGGGGTGTGCGCGCCGGACCTGTGACGTGCGCGTTCGTCGCCCGATCTTCAGGGAACTCTCATCGTCGGTTCAGCCGTTCACCCGGTACCGCGACTTGAGTGGTCTCGGCGGCGCCGCCCCGGCGCCACGGAGGAGGGACGACGATGGCGATCGACGACGGTTCCCGAGCGCGCGACACCCGGTGCGACACCCCGGTGCGCGGGCGGCGGCGGGGCATGGCGATCGGCGCGGTCCTCGCGGTCGGTGCGACCGTCGTCGGGCCTGCGGCTTCGGCAACGGCCGGTGCGACCGCCGACGAGCGGCGTCCACTGACGGCGCCGTCGTGGCCGGGGCTGGCATCGACGGACTCGTCCTTGGGGGTGCTCGAGGTCTCGGCGGCGGGGGAGTCCGGGCCGGTGCGGGGTGCCGCGCTCGCCGTGGCCGCCGGCGGGATCGTCGTGACGCACTCGCACGTCGTGGCGGGTGCGACGTCGATCGTCGTGACCGACCCGAGCACCGGTCTGCGCTCCGCGGCCTCGGTGCTGGTGCGCGACGAGCGCGCGGACGTGGCCGTCCTGCAGCTCGCCTCCGCCGACGGTGTTCGGCTGGCCACGCTGCGCGACGGTCTCCCCGACTCGGCGGAGTCGGCTTGATGCCTGGGGCAGCCCAGGTGTGACGCGTCACCTCACCCCGCAGCGTGATGCTGTGTCCGAAACCCGAGTGATTCGGGGCGGGATCGTTCCCACAGCCGGTGTCGGCGTGCCTAGATAGCCCCTGCCACGTTGCTGACGAGGGGGCGATGCGTATGGACGAGGTGATGAGAGCTGTACCCGCGCTCGCGCGGTCGGTCGAGTCGGCCGACCGCGTGCCCGGGCTTGCCCGCGTGCTCGCGATCGTGGGGGTGATCGCGATCGGCGCCTTCATGATCGCGCGCAACTCGCGCCCCCATCCCACGCGCGAGGACCTGCCGTCCGTCGTGCTGGACCTGGAGGAGCGCGGCTACCTCGAGATCGAGGCCTTCTTCGAGCGCGGTGCACCCGACTGGCTGCTGCACCGGCGCCGACTCCCGGACCGGAACCTGTCCGAGCACGAGACCGGGTGGTACTTCGCGATCTTCGGCACGCGACTCGCGGCGTCGGTGGCGTGGTCCCAGGTGCGCCCGCCGCACTCGCCGCACCCCACGGTCTGACCGCCTCAGTCTGTCTCTGCGGACGGCTCGGCGCGCCGTCGTTCGAGGACCGCCAGGTCGCGCTCGGCGAACTGGCGGTGGTACCACTCCTCGTTGAGCAGGACGCTCAGGCACTCGCGCACGGGGAACGGCCTCGCGGGTGGCCAGGAGTCGCCCTCGAGCGGGACGGTGTGCTCGTCGAGGCGGTCGTCGGTGAGCCCGCTCAGGAACGTGCGCACCGTCGCCTGGCGGTCGGCGCGCACCGCGAGAACCTCGTCGAGGCTGGGCCTGACCTCTCGGTCACGGGGGATCCCCGGCTTGTCCGACATCTGGTCCCAGGGCAGGTCCAGCGGGTCCCACGGCTCCGGGACCCGCAGGATCGCCCGCCGCACCCACGAGTCCGTCACGAACAGCAGGTGCCGCAGCGTCTCGATGAACGACCACTCCTCGTCGACGCTCACGTGCAGGTCCGCGGGATCGAGCGCGCGCGCCCGCTCGACCGTGCCGTCCCAGAGGCGCTCGAGCAGGTACCAGGCCTCGCGGAACCCGGTCGGGTCCGTGGGCCGCATCTTCACGCGGTCGGGGTCTCGGCGGTCCAGCTCGGCGTTGACGTACGCGCTGACCTCGACCCCGTTGATCGTGAGGTTCTCGACCTCGCCGGTGATCGTGGCGTCCACGAGCTCGACGCCGTCGAACCGGGCACCCCGCAGGTCGGCGCCCCGTACGTCGATGTCGATCAGGCGTGCTCGTCGGAACACCGCGCCCGTGAGGTCCACGTGCGTGAAGCGGGACCCGCGCAGGTCCTCGTCGGTGAAGTCGACCATGCGCCCGACGCTAGACCGCGCCTCCGACACCCGCCCGCGAGCCCGCCCGGGAATCACGGCGACGACCGGCCTGTTGCCCAGGTAGTCTGGTCCCGTTCGGCTCGCGCCGGTCGCGGACCGGGCAGCTTGAAAATTCCACATGGGGGTGATCGGTTTCGACGGTGATCGTCGAGCCAGGAGAAGCGGGTCGAGGACGCACGGTTATCTCGTCAACGCTCCGTGCAAATCACAGGTGCCGATTCCAAGAGCACCGACTTCGCCCTCGCCGCCTGAGCGAGCTTCGAAGTCCGTCGGCCTAAGTACGCTCTCGACTTAGTTCCCGGCGTCATCTAGAGAGCCACTGCTGGTCCTCATCGTCAGTGTGAGGATCGGGACTTCTAGCTGACTGGGCCCGTCCACCTTCCCGTCCGTGGGAGTGGTGGGGGCCGAGAAAATCCATCACGGACTGCACCCGGAGAAGTCCTGGTTCCACGTCATCGGACGCGGGTTCGATTCCCGCCACCTCCACTTCTGTTGCGCGAAGGCCGCCGTCCCAGTGGGGATTGGCGGCCTTCGTCGTGCTCGGCTGCACCTGTCATCGGGTCAGCCTCCAGGTGCGGGGCCATCGAATGCAGCCCGTCGCGCGGTCGTAGCCTTCGGACGCCACCTCCCAGCCGGCGTTGAACGCCATCATCTCGGGATCGGCGAGCCATCGCTGCCGCACGACGAACTCGGAACGCGCGGGCACGTGCAGCTCGAGCACGTGCGCAACGTACACCTGGTCTCGCGAGGCCCTGCTCATGGCGATCCCGAGAGAGGCCGCCCCGTCGAAGGCCCGTGACGACGCACTCGGTGAGGTCGGGCCGCTCGCCCGTCCCCACGCCTCCGTCCTGGTACGGAGGGCCGCTGGCGCTCGTCTTCCGCGCTGGTGCCCCCATGGCTACGCTCGGACGTACCCATGGGGGCGTCAGTGTCTCGGCCGGCAACGGCATGGAGGTCGACAGCATGGATGGGGCAGGGTCAGAGCGCGATCGCTCGACGCCCCCGGACGTCGGCCCGCCTCGCACCGACCTCCCCGCGCCGCTCGGAGCGGCCGAGGAACAGCGGCTGCAGTGGCAGATCCGCGTCCAGGCGGCCGCCGCCCGCCGAGCGGCCGCGCTCGGCCGGTTCGGCACGCCGTTCGACGTGGCGCTCGCCTCGGTGTGCGACGAGCTGGACCGGTCCTTCTGGACCCGCGACGAGTGGGGTTCGTCGTTCGACCGCGCGCACTTCGCGCGCACGGTCGTCGGGCTCGTCGAGGGGTCGGGGGACCGCCCCGACCCGGTGCTCGTGACCGCGGTGCTGGACAGCCTGGAGTACACCCTCACGACGCCGCTCGCGTACGGGCCTGCGGGCGCGGCCTGGGCGCAGAAGCGTTGCACCACGGACTGCGAGGACACGGTCACCGCGGACGCGGTGGCGGCGATCTTCGAGGCGCGTGCGCTGATGGCCCGGGGTTGCCCCAGCGACTGACGCACAGGCGGGCGGTGCGTCCGGTCGCACCGGCCCGGGGGGACTTCAGTCCCCTCATCGGCGCGCGCCGCGAACTTACGATGCGAGTGACCCAGTTGGGCCTGTGAGGAAGCAACGAAGCCCCTCGCCAGCCGTCCGACCTGCGACGACGTCATCGGCGCCGTAGGTCGTGGCCGTCCCGGAGCCCGTCCGCACGGTCCAGTCCACGACTCGCACCCGGACGCGCACAGTGACTGCTGACCAGCCGAAGTACCCGGGCATCCCGGACGTCATCAACGGGAACGGCGCCGTTGCCCACGTGATGAAGCACGTGTGCGGCGGGGTGATCGGCTACCCGATCACGCCCTCGACAGAGATCTCCGAGACGTTCGAGGCGGCCCGGGCCGAGGGCCAGCTCAACGTCTGGGGCAAGCATCCGTTCTTCGTCGAGGCCGAGGGTGAGCACTCGGCGCAGAGCGGCGCGTTGGGTGCGGCGCTCACGGGCGGGAACTTCATCTCCAACGCCTCGTCGAGCCAGGGCATCCTGTACGCGCTCGAGTCGCACTACGTGACCGTGGGCAAGAAGATCGGCGGGTTCGTCCTGCAGGTCGCCGCGCGCGTGGTGAGCAAGCACTCGCTCAACGTGATGGCCGGGCACGACGACATCTACGCGCTGCTCCCGGCCGGCTACACGGTCCTGTTCGGGTCCAACCCGCAGGAGGCGGCCGACCTCGCGGCGATCGCGTACCGGACGTCGTCGCTCTCGCTGATCCCCGTCGCGAACACGTTCGACGGCTTCGCCACGAGCCACGTCATGAGCGAGGTGCTGCTGCCCGAGCCGGACCTCCTGCGGGAGTACCTGGGCGACCCCGCCGGGCGGATCCCCGCACCGACTGTCGCGCAGGAGATCCTGTTCGGCGCCAAGGGACGCGTGTTCCAGCTGAACCAGTACCTCGACCGGCACGTGGTGGACTTCGCGGCCGACGACCTGTCGGCGCTGCGGGCCCACCTGGCGGCGATCGCGGACAAGGTCGAGGCCGACGACGCCGGCGACCTCGTCGGCGAGACCGCGGTCTGGGTGCCTGACGACCTGCAGGCGCAGTGGCGCCGGGCCTGGGTGAACGCGTGGCCTCAGGGCACGCGCCAGCTCGTGCCGGCCCTCGTCGACCCGCACAACCCGGGGCTCACGGGCCCGGTGCAGAACCAGCCAGACTTCCAGGCCGGCGCGGTGGACCACCGCACGCACTTCGTCTCCTCGGTGCCGTCGCTGGCCCGTCAGGCGATGGCGGAGTACGGCGAGCTGACCGGCCGCGAGTACTCCCCGGTCATGGCGTACGACTGCGAGGACGCCGACTACGTCATGGTCGGGCTCGGCTCGATCACCGACGACGTGCGCGCCGTCCTGCCGTACCTGCGGTCGCAGGGGCTCAAGGTCGGCGTCGTCTCGGTCAAGCTGCTGCAGCCGTTCCCGGAGGCCGAGCTGGTTGCCGCGCTCGCAAGCGCGAAGTCCGTCACGGTCCTCGAACGGTCCGACGACACCGCGCTGACTCGCCTCGTCACGCAGGCGCTGTTCCGTGCGCGGTCGAACGCGTCCCACCCGGACGAGTTCCCCGGCATCCCGGCGCTGACCGCGACCCCTCGCCTGACGACGGCGATCTTCGGCCTCGGCGGGCACGACGTCCAGCCGCGGCATCTGGTGGCCGCCTTCAAGAACATGGTGTCGCCGACCGGCTCGCCGCTGGTCTACATCGGCTCGCAGTTCTTCAGCGACACCCCGTCCGGCGGGCTCGCCGGGATCCAGGAGAAGCTGCGCGCCGCGTACCCGGAGACCGAGCTCATGGCGCTGGTCACGGAGCCGAACCCGCGGGTCCTGCCCGACGAGGCGCTGCGCATCCGGTTCCACTCGGTCGGCGGCTACGGCACCATCGCCACCGGCAAGCTCCTGACCGACATCCTCGCCGGGGTGCTCGGCATGTACTCCAAGTCGGCGCCCAAGTACGGCTCGGAGAAGAGCGGTGCGGCGACGAACTTCTACATCACCCTGTCGCCGGAGCCGGTGCTGCTCACGAATGCCGAGCTCGAGGACGTCGAGGTCGTCGTCTCCCCGGACCACAAGGCGTTCATCCACACCAACCCGCTCAAGGGTCTGGCGGTGGGCGGGACGTTCATCATGCAGTCCGACCTGGCGCCGATCGACGTGTGGCGCAGCCTGCCCGCGCACGCGCGGCGGACGATCCGCGAGAAGAAGATCACGCTCCTGGTGATGGACGCCTTCAGCGTCGCGAAGAAGCACGCGCCGACGCCCGAGCTCGAGACCCGCATGATGGGCATCGCGTTCATCGGCGCCGTCGTCGGCTGGGTCGACCGGGTCTCCCAGGGCGCCACGCGCGACGAGATCCTCGAGAAGGTGCGCCACGAGCTGACGAAGAAGTTCGGTCGCAAGGGCGACGCGATCGTCAGCTCCAACATGGCGGTGATCACCGACGCGATCGCGGCGGTCCACCCGATCGACTACGACACCGACGAGCTCGTGGCGGTCGACGCCGAGCCGGCCGCCGTGCGTGCCCGGTCCGTGGCGCTCTCGGCGTCGATGTGCCCGGTCGCGGCGGAGCCGCGCGCGACCGCGCTCTTCGACCCCGCCTACTACGAGGACCTCGCCGCGCGCCCGTTCCGCGAGGGCACCGTGGGGGAGTCGCCCGTGCTCCCGGGCGCCGGGCTGTTCATGCCGGTCGGCACGGGCCTGCACAAGGACAAGGGCATCTTCCGGCGCACCGTGCCGGTGTTCGACCCGACCGCCTGCACCGGCTGCCTCGAGTGCGGCATCGCCTGCCCCGACGCGGCGATCCCGAACACCCTGCACGAGATCCACGACCTCGTGCGCGCGGCCATCGACGGCCTGGACGCCCCCGAGCCGCAGCGCGAGTCCCTGCGCGCGGTGGCCTACGTCTGGTCCGAGCAGATCCGCGAGGGCCTGCGGGCGGACGGCGGCGCGACGTCGCTCGCCGCGGTGGCCGCCGCCACGGTCCCGGACACCGGCCAGCGTGCGCTCGCGCGGCACGCGACCGCCGTCGTCGAAGCGCTCGCGGCCTTCCCGGTCGCGCGGACGCGTCCGTTCTTCGACTCGATGGAGAAGGAGACCCCGGGCACCGGTGCGCTGTTCTCCGCGGTCGTCGACCCGTGGAAGTGCACCGGCTGCCTGCAGTGCGTCGACGTGTGCGGCCCGCACGCACTGGTCGCCGCCGAGCAGGACGCCAGCCTCGTCGACCTGCTCGAGCAGCGGTTCGAGACCATGGCGGCGCTGCCCAACACGCCGAAGCGGTTCGTCGCCGACGCCGCGACGCCGGGCGGCGACGTCAAGCGGATCGTGCTCGACCACGCGAACTACTACGCCATGGTCGGCGGGCACGGCGGCTGCCGCGGGTGCGGCGAGGTCACCGCGATCCGCCTGATGACCGCGCTGTCCCGGGCACTGGGCGAGGAGCGCAAGCGGACGCACGTCGCCGAGCTCGAAGGCACGATCGAGCAGCTGGCCGCCAAGCTCGCCACCGTCGAGGACGCGGACCGTCGCGAGCACCTCGGCTCGCTCATCGGCGCCCTCGACAAGGCGCTGTACCTCTACGAGGGCGGCCCCACCGGCACCGGCCCTGCCTCGACGGTGATCGCGAACTCGACCGGGTGCTCGTCGGTCTACGCCTCGACGATGCCCTTCCAGCCGTACCTCGACCCGTGGGTCAACAGCCTGTTCCAGGATGCGCAGCCCTTGGCCGTCGGCATCTACGAAGGTCTCGCCTCGCAGCTCGTCCCGGAGGTCCGCGCCCTGCGCGACGCCGCGCTCGAGCTGGCCGACGCCTACGACCCCGCAGTCCACGGCAAGGCCGGCGCGACGCTGACGTGGCACGAGCTCACGGAGCAGGAGCGCGCGCTCCTGCCGAACGTCCTGACGATCGGCGGCGACGGCGCGTCCTACGACATCGGCTTCGGCGCCATGTCGCGCGTGCTGACCAGCGGCACGCCGATCAAGGCACTCGTGCTGGACACCGGCGGCTACTCCAACACCGGAGGCCAGGCCTCGACGGCGTCGCTCACCGGCCAGGACGCCGACCTGGCGCGCTACGGCAAGGCCCACGCGGGCAAGCGCGAGGTGCGCAAGGAGATCGGCGTCATCGCGGCGTTCCACCCGAACGTCTTCGTCGCCACCACTGCCACGGCGCTGCACGGGCACTTCCTCGCCGCGGCGATGAGCATGCTCGAGTTCGACGAGGGTGCGGCGGTCATGGAGATCTATGCCCCGTGCGGCACGGAGAACGGGATCGCCGAGGACCTGTCGAACCGCCGCTCGCGGCTCGCGGTCGAGAGCCGGGTCAGCCCGCTGTTCGTGCACGACCCGCGCCGGGGTGGCACGCTGCCGGAGCGGTTCAGCCTGGACGGCAACCCGGACGTCGACGCGCTGTGGAGCACCTCGACCCTCGAGTACGTCGACGAGAGCGGGAACCTGCAGCTGCTGCAGGCACCGCTGACGCCGGCCGAGTTCGCGCTCGGCGAGGTGCGCTTCGCCAAGCAGTTCACGAAGGTCGCGGACGACGACGACGCGCACCTGGTCCCGATCGCCGAGTTCGTCGAGCTGTCCGACGACGAGCGGGCCGGCAAGGTGCCGTTCGTCCACGCGACGGACGCGGGCAAGCACCTGATCAAGGTCGCGTGCTCGTCGGCCATCGTCGCGCTCGTCGAGGACCGCAAGCACCACTGGCAGACGCTGCAGTACCTCGCCGGCTTCGGCGAGGCGCGGCTGTCCGCGGAGCACAGGGCGCAGCTCGCCGACCTCACCGCCAAGTACGAGGCGGCGTCCACGGCCCGCGAGACCTCGCTCGACGAGATCGCCGCGGCGATGGCCGAGCTCGCGTCGTCCTCGGCCGCACCGGCGAGCCCGCCGACGTTCTCGTTCGGCAGCGCAGCGGCTGCTCCGGCCGCGGCGCCACCAGCGGCCGCGGCGACGGCGCTCGCGGACCGGCCCGTCTGGCTCGACCCGGCCGACCAGCACCTGTGCAACGACTGCGGCACCTGCTACCAGGAGCTCCCGGCGCTGTTCGAGAAGGCGACGGTCGTCATCGACGGCGAGGCGCGTGTCGTCGGCCGTCTGAAGGAGAGCGCGCTCGACGGCCTCGAGGTCACCCCTGACATGGCCAAGCGCATCGCCCGGGTCAAGGCCACCTGCGACGCGGAGATCATCCACTGATGAGCGCCACCGACACGCCGCCGCGGTCCAGCCAGGACGACGTCCTGCGCTGGGTCGGGGCGCGCACCGCGCTCGACGCGACGCGCGAGGAGGTCGAGGCTCTCGACGCGACACCCGGGGTCGCGACCTTCCGCCACCAGCTCGACCTGCTCGAGCGTCGGCTCGTCGCCGACCCCCGCGCCTTCCGCGACCTGTTCATCGCCGACGGCATGGCGGCGGTGGCCTGGGAGTTCCGGCAGCCCGAGCTCGGCCGGGACTTCGTCCTGCGCCTGTGGGACATGCTCCTGCGGGACGACGACGTCTCGACGCTGCTCATGCGGTTCGTCTGGGACCTGCCGCTCGGCAAGAAGCGTCTGTTCATCAAGGCGGTCGACGCGCACCTGTCCGACCGCTACCCGATGGTCAAGGGCCTCGCGACCGACTGGCCGGCCGGCAGCACGATCCCCCCGTACGTCCGCGACGCTGACGACCGCGCCGAGGACTTCGGCCTGGTCAACAAGGGCTACCTCGGCTACATGGACCTCGGCTACACCCGGCGGGAGGTCGAGCTGCTCGTCTGGCTCGAGGCGATCCGGGACAAGCAGTGCTCCGACGCTCCGTGCGAGCTCGGCGTGTTCCTCGAGGCGCACCAGCCGCCGAAGTTCGGCTGCCCGGTGAAGATCCACATCCCCACGATGATGGAGCTCCTCGGCACGGGGCGGTTCACCGAGGCCCTCGAGCTGCTGCACTCGTGCAACCCGCTGCCGAACGTCACCGGGCGCGTGTGCCCGCAGGAGCTCCAGTGCCAGGCGGCGTGCCTGCACAAGACGTCGATGCAGATCGGCCAGCTCGAGTGGTTCCTGCCGGAGCGTGACAAGCTCGCCCACCCGGGCGCGGACGCGGCGCGGTTCGCCTCGTTCCCGAACCCGTGGACCATGGCGGCCAAGCCGCCCGTGGCGATCGTCGGGTCCGGCCCGTCCGGGCTCATCAACGCGTACCTGCTGGCCGCCGAGGGCTTCCCGGTCACCGTGTTCGAGGCGTTCCACGAGCTGGGTGGCGTGCTCCGCTACGGCATCCCCGAGTTCCGCCTGCCGAACGAGCTGATCGACGACGTCGTGCGCAAGATCCGCCTGCTCGGCGGCCGCTTCGTCACGAACTTCGTCGTGGGCAAGACCGCCTCGCTGCAGGACCTGCGCGACGCGGGCTTCTGGAAGATCTTCGTCGGCACCGGCGCGGGCCTGCCGATGTTCATGAACGTGCCCGGCGAGCACCTGCTCAACGTCATGTCGGCGAACGAGTTCCTCACGCGCGTCAACCTCATGCACGCCGACTGGGAGAGCACCGAGACACCGCTGCCGTTCGTGCGGGGCAAGAACGTGCTGGTCATCGGCGGCGGCAACACCGCGATGGACGCGGCCCGCACGTCCCGGCGCCTCGGCGGACACGTGACGATCGTCTACCGGCGTACCCGCGCCGAGATGCCGGCTCGCGTCGAGGAGCTCGAGCACGCGCTCGAGGAGGGCATCGCGCTGCTGCCGCTGCGGTCGCCGTCGGAGTTCCTCGCCGACGGCAGCACCGGGTTCGTCAAGGCGGCGACGCTCGACGTCATGGAGCTCGGCGAGCCCGACGCGTCCGGCCGTCGACGCCCGCTGTCGACGGGCAGGACCGAGCAGGTCGAGGCCGACCTGGTGATCATGGCGCTCGGCAACTCGTCGAACCCGATCATCAAGGACTCCGAGCCGCGCATCGACGTCTCCCGGTGGGGGACGATCAACCTGGCCGCGGACGGCACGCAGCAGACCACGCTCGAGGGCGTGTACTCCGGCGGCGACGCGACCCGCGGCGGGTCCACCGCGATCAACGCGGCCGGCGACGGCCAGGCCGCCGCGCGCGAGATCATCGGCGACGTCGACGTGCCGCACGCCGAGATCACGCGCATGGTCACGGCCGCCCACGGCTACACCGACATGGCGGCCTCGGACGCCGTGATCCTCGCCAAGCGGAACCTGTCGCCCGGCATCGAGGAGCTCGTCGTCCGGGCGCCGGTCATCGCGCGGTCGGCGCAGGCGGGTCAGTTCGTCCGCGTGTTCCCGCGGCTGGGCGGCGAGCTCATCCCGCTCACGCTGGCGGACTGGGACGCGGAGGCAGGCACGGTCTGCCTCGTCGTCCAGGCGATGGGCGTCAGCTCGATCGAGATGAACGCGATGCAGCCCGGCGACGTCCTCGCCGGCATCGCCGGCCCACTCGGTCGACCGTCGGACGTGCACCGGTACCCGGACGACGAGACCGTCGTGTTCACCGCCGGCGGCCTCGGCCTGCCGCCGGTGTACCCGATCATGCGCGAGCACCTGCGGCTCGGGAACCACGTCACGCTCATCGCCGGCTTCCGCACCAAGGACCTCATGTTCTGGACGGCGGACGGTGAGCGGGTCGCCGCCCTGCAGGCCGAGTTCGGCGACCGCCTCGAGGTGGTCTACGCGACCAACGACGGCTCGTACGGCGTCGAGGGCTTCGTCACCCGGCCCCTCGGGGAGATGCTCGAGGCCGGTCGGAAGATCGCCGAGGTCGTCACCATCGGCCCGCCGATGATGATGCGGGGCGTCTCGGACCTCACCCAGCCGTACGGCGTGCGCACGGTCGCGTCGCTCAACTCGATCATGGTCGACGCGACGGGCATGTGCGGTGCGTGCATGGTGCCCGTGGTGATCGACGGAAAGCTGGTCCGCAAGCACGCGTGCATCGACGGACCCGAGATCGACTCGCACCTCATCGACTGGGACAAGTTCTTGCCCCGGTTCGGGCTGTTCCACGCTCAGGAGCAGGAGGCTCGGACGCGACACGGCCTGTAGGTGGCCCGGCCCGCACGACCGCCTCGCGTCCTGCCGTGCGCACCCGAGGAGCTAGCCTCGGGGCGTGGATGAGGCCGCTGGGAACGACGAGACCGATCTGCTCGCTCAGCTGCGGCGTCACCCCGATGTCGAGGCGCTGAACCTGCACGCGGTCGATGCGAGCGACCGGCTGATCCTCGACGAGGCGTCGTCGGCGCTGGACGCCGAGAACGGGGCGCACGTCGTCGTGATCGGCGACCACCACGGCGCGCTGACTCTCGGCGCGATCGCACGGCACGGGCTGGCCGGGGTCCGCACGCACCAGGACCGGCTCCTGGGCGAGCGGGCGCTGCGCGCGAACGCCGCACGGCTGGGAGTCGGCGGCTTCACCCAGCTGGAGCTGACCCCCGAGCTCCTCGCCGGCGCGAGGCTCGTCCTCCTGCAGCTGCCACGCTCGCTCGACGCGTTGGACGAGATCGCCGGGCTGGTCGCCGCGCACGCCGACCCCGAGGTGCTGGTCGTCGCGGGTGGGCGCGTCAAGCACATGACGACGGCGATGAACGACGTCCTGCGGCGGCACCTCGGCGACGTGCAGGCGAGTCTGGCCCGGCAGAAGTCACGCGTGCTGGTCGCCTCACGGCCGCGTCCCGCCGACGAGCGGCCGGCATCGACGTGGCCTCGGAGCGAGGATCACCCGGACCTGGGCGTGACGGTCTGCGCCCACGGAGGCGTCTTCGCCGGGTCGGGGATCGACATCGGTACGCGCGCGCTGCTCCAGCACGTCGACGCGATGCCCATGGACGCGACGTCGGCGCTCGACCTCGGCTGCGGGACCGGGGTACTGGCTGTCCTCCTGGCGAGGGCGAACGACGGGCTCACCGTCACGGCGACCGACGAGTCGGCCGCCGCGGTCGCCTCCGCTCGCGCGACTGTCACGGCGAACGGTCTGCAGGATCGCATCGCCGTCGTGCGCGCAGACGGCGCGGACGGGGTGCCGGATGCCAGCGTCGACCTCGTCGTGCTGAACCCGCCGTTCCACGTCGGCGCCGCGGTGCACGCCGGAGCCGCGCACGCCATGTTCGCCGAGGCCGCGCGGGTGCTGCGCCCGGGCGGGGAGCTGTGGGCGGTGTGGAACTCGCACCTGCGCTACCGGTCGACCCTCGAGCGCGTCGTCGGGCCCACCCGGCAGGTCGCCCGCGACCCGAAGTTCACCGTGACGGCCTCCACACGCGCTGCTCGCTGACGCCGCACGGCGCGGGCACAGAGGCCACGTCGGCGCGATCGTCGTTATCGTCTCGGGCAGGAGCCCGGTGCACCGGGCCTCTGCCCGCTTCCGCGAAGGAGATGACGATGGCGTCGGATCAGCTCACGTTCGACAACCCGGTCGAGCGGCACTCGCACATCAAGCCGCACGCCTCGTGGCAGCCGCTGCCGGGCCTCGACGCGAAGCTCGACCCGAAGGCCGACCACGGCGAGACCTCGTACCGCGGCACGGGTCGGCTGCCCGGGCGCAAGGCGCTCATCACCGGCGGCGACTCGGGGATCGGCGCGGCCGTGGCCATCGCGTTCGCGCGTGAGGGCGCTGACGTCGCGCTGAGCTACCTGCCCGAGGAGCAGGTCGACGCCGAGGCGATCGCAGAGCACGTGCGCGCGGCCGGCCGCACGGTCGTCCTGCTGCCCGGCGACATCCGCGACCGCGAGTTCTGCCGCACCCTCGTCGCCGACGCGGTCGCGGGCCTCGGCGGGCTGGACATCCTGGTGAACAACGCGGCGCACCAGGTGTACCACCAGACGTTCGACGAGCTCGACGAGGCCGATCTCGACCGCACCATTCAGACGAACCTGTACGCGATGTTCTGGATCACGCGCGACGCGCTGCCGCACCTGGGACCCGGGTCGACGATCATCAACAGCACGTCGGTGCAGGGCTACAACCCGTCGCCGATGATCATCAACTACGCGTCGACCAAGTTCGCGATCATCGGCTTCACCAAGGCGCTCGCGGCCGACCTGGCTCCGCGCGGCATCCGCGTGAACGCGGTCGCACCCGGCCCGGTCTGGACGCCGCTGCAGGTCTCGGACGGGCAGCCGAGCGAGAAGCTCGACGGCTTCGGCGAGTCCTCCTGGCTGGGTCGCACGAGCCAGCCCGTCGAGCAGGCGCCGGCGTACGTGTTCCTCGCCTCGCCCGAGTCCAGCTTCGTCGTCGGTGAGGTCATCAACGTCAACGGGGGCGCGAACGTCCCCTGACGTCCCGCCGCGTCGGTCGGTCCTTTGGTCCCTCTCGGCGCCGGGGCCGCGTCACTAGCGTCGTGATGACGACTCGATGTGGAGCGGATCATGACCAGCACCAAGGAAGCGGCAGCAACGTTCCTCGACTCGCGCAGGATCGCGGTCACGGGGGTCTCGCGCACGCCAGGGAGTCACGGCGCGAACGTCGTCTACACCCGCCTGCGGGACGTGGGCTACGAGGTGTTCGCGGTCAACCCCCACGCCGAATCCGTCGAGGGCGACCCCGCCTACGCGAACCTCGCGGCGATCCCGGGTGGTGTCGAGGCGGTCGTGGTCGCGACGAGCCCGCAGCACGCGGGGGCGACCGTGCAGGAGGCGATCGACCTCGGCATCACGCAGGTGTGGATGCACCGGTCGGTGGACAAGGGCAGCGTCGACGACGACGCCACCCGGCTCGGCCGCGACAACGGTCTGACCGTGATCGACGGCGGTTGCCCGCTCATGTTCGGGCGCCCGTCGGACCGCAGTCACCGCGTGATGTGCCGGCTCTTCACGCTGACGGGCCGGGTCCCGCGCGAGGTATGAGGGCGGACGCGCGGGTCAGTCGGACGACGACGCGGCCTGGCGGACCAGCGCGTAGACGCGGCCGAGGTTGAGCGTCCAGCCGACCCCGAAGACCCGCGGGCCGAGGACGTGCTCGGCGTCGGGGTCCCAGAGGCGCTCGCGGAAGCGCGCGATCGTCGGCGGGCGCAGCTCGTAGGGCACGAAGCCGGCGACCACACCGTGCCACGTGCGCTCGTCGCTCGGCTTGCGCAGCTCCTTGACGACGGCCGCGACGGCGAGAGCGACGCCGATCGCTCGCACGACGTCCTTGACGCCGGCCTGCCGCTTGCTGTCCTTGCCTCGTGCGGTCATCGGGACTCCTCGCTCGCGGTCTGCACGGCCATCATCCAGCGCTCAGCCCCGCTCGGCCAGGGCTACTGCTGCCACGTCCGTGCGGGAGCGGACGCCGTGCTTCGCGTAGACGTTGCGCAGGTGGTCCTCGATCGTCGTGGGGCTGAGGCACGGCGAGGCGGCGGCCTCGCGCGTCGTACGGCCGGCGCCCAGTGTGCGGGCGACCTGCTCCTGCGGGGTGAGGGGGCATGAATCGGAGCCGGGTGTGGTTGACCTGGACGTGAGCGCAGGCGGTGCGCACGAGGGCTCGACCAGGGAGCCCGACGAGGAGGGAGCGACGATGTCGCAGACGCTCGGGTGGACCGACCCCGCGAGCAGATCGAGTTCAGCGTGCTCATGGCCGACGGACGCCTCGCCGGTCGGACGTTCGAGTCCCGCGAGCAGGCCGAGGCGTGGGCGCAGCCCGACGAGCAGGTCGTCGAGTACAACCTCGTCTGCGAGTGCGCGGTCTGACGCCCGGTCAGCGCGACGGTGTGCGCACCGTGCCGAACACCGTGCGGCGCCGGAGCTGGAAGCCGAGCCGTTCGTAGATCGCGATCGCGCGCGTGTTCGCCTCGGCCGCGTGCAGCAGCGCCCGGTCGCCCCGTTCGTGGATGTGGTGCGCGACGTCGAGCACGAGGCGCGTGGCCAGGCCTTGGCGCTGGACAGAGGCGTCGGTGCAGACCGCGGAGATCTCGGTCCAGCCGCCGGGCTGCAGACGCTCGCCGGCCATCGCCACGAGTCGTCCGTCCCGTCGCAGGCCGACGTAGCGACCGAGCTCGTGCGTGCGCGGTGCGAACGGACCGGGCTGCGTCCGCTCGACGAGCGCGAGCATCTCGGGCACGTCGTCGGCGCCGAGGAGCACGGCTTCGTCGTCGGGTCGTGGCCGGAGCGCGTCGGTCTCGACGAGCTGCACGCCCGCACCACGTGCGACGACCTCCCAGCCGGGCGGCAGCGCCGGGTCGCTCCCGGAGACCGGGAAGAGCTGGCCCGGCCCGACGAGGTCGAGGACCGCGTCCCACACGTCCGGGTCGTCCCACGAGCGCACGGCCGCGAACGGCGAGACCTCGGGCAGGTAGCGCCGCGCGATCTCGTTGCCCTCGGACAACGCCGCGTGCCGGCCCGTGAGCGAGTGCCACGCAGGGTTGTCCAGGACGTGGACCGCTCGATCGGGCGCGGCCGGCACGGCGTCCAGGGTCTCGGCTGCCACGGTGGTTCCTCTCCTCGTCGGACCGTCGGCCGGATGGTAGGCGCGTGGTGCGACAGCGCAACGTCGATCGCCCGGATTCCCGCGCAGTGAGACCGCACGTGGGTGGCGCGGACGTGGCGGCGGGTCACTCGTCGATGGCTTCGATGCCCTCGTCCTCGAGTGCCCGCAGGTGGTCGAGCATCGCCTGCAGCACGTCCGGCGGGTGGGGCTGCCACGGGGTGACCTCGGCGACGACGCGCAGCGGCTCGCGGGTGCGGTACGAGCGGGTCGGGTTCCCGGGGAACCGCTTGTCGGTGAGGTTGGGGTCGTTCTCGATCCGACCGACGGGCTCGACGCGGTAGATCCGTCCGCGTCCCTCGCCCTGCGCGAGCTCGGCGCCCCAGATCGCGGCGTCCATCGTCGCCGTGAGGTAGACGAAGCTCGCCGCGCGCCGCGAGCCGTAGTTGGAGCTCCGCCCGGGTTCGAGCAGGTCGCCGGGTCGCAGGTCGGCCTTGGTGCCGTGGAAGAACGGCCCCGCATCGTCCACCTCGACCGGTGCGCCCGTCTCCGTCACGTCCACCCCTCACGCTCGTCGGTCGCTCACGTGTGTCTGCGCGCAGCGTAGGTCGGCTCCCCGCGCTGCCGCCATCGGGTCGTGCGCGCGCCGCCCGTGATCGCGCGGCTCCGACGGGGTCCGGGGTGCGCTCAGTCGGTGAGACGGGTCCGGAGCTCGATGACGTCGAACGGCTCGCTGCTGGACTCGGTGGTGGCTCTGCCGTCGATCGTGCGCCACTTGTGCAGCGGGTCGGCCGCGACTCGGTAGCGGCCGCGCCAGGACGTCGTCAGCCGGACGACGCTGCCCTGGTCCGGGGTGACGAACGTGTGGGTGACCTCGAACGACGGGTAGGGCTCACCGGGGACGTCGGTGGAGAGCCGCTCGCCGTCGTCGAACGCCCAGTCCCAGGCGAAGGGTTCCGCGACGATCTCGACGTCGAACCCGGCGATCTCGGTGTCGAACGCCTGCGCGTCGGCGAGGGTGTGGAGGATCGCCGGCTTGTTCACGAGCAGCTCGTCGGCCGGCTGCACCGCGACGTCGGGCGGTGCGATGTGCAGCACGCGGAGGTCCTCGATGCTGACCGGTGGCAGCAGGTGCTCGGGGCACGACCAGCCGACGAGCATCTCCCAGTCCGACCACGCCGCCTGAGGGCTGACCCGGAACCGGAACCACAGCGGAGCGATCGCCGGACCGTCCTCGCACGTCGGGCCTGTGATCTCGATCCCGGGCGGGATGTAGCACCGCTGGTCGATCCCCGGCTCCTCGACGTCGGTGTCGTCGTCGCACCGCGCCGCACGCTTGTACTCGTCCAGCCTCTCCGCCTCGGAGACGGAGGCTGCACGCCACGCCTGCTCCCGCTGGGCGCCAGCGAAGGCTCGCGCGTGAAGCGAGTCGTCGCCGGGTGCAACGACGTCGACGGTCTTGGCGCTCGCTGTCGAGGTCCCGAGCGTCAGAGCAACCAGACACACTGCCAGGATCCCGAGGGTGCGCCGGGCCGGATGACGCATGGCTACATGACCTCGATCAGAGACGGGTCGACGCCGTTGACCTGCCAGCCGGTGCCGTCCCACTTGAGCAGCAGGGTGGCGCGGCTGTGTCGCGTGTCTGGGAAGTCCTCGACGACGTGCCCGGCATGGTCCACGGTTTGCGACGGGTGCTCGATGAAGGTCACCCATGTGACGAAGTCCGCGGAGTCGAACGTGCTGGCGCCGCTCTCAAGGACCTCGATGGCGCCGCCTTCACTATGCCGCTGCTTGGCGATGTCCGCTCGCATCGAGTCGACGACGCCGGAGCAGTAACCGCACGACGGACCAGAGAGCGCCTCCCATGTCCCGCTGTCGCCGGTCGCGAAGAGGTACGGGAAGAGCGACATGAAGTACTCGGCGACGGCGGCCGCGTTCTCCTCGGTGGCGGGACCGTCGAGAGCGGCGGGCGGGGTCGGGGCGACGGTGACGTCGGCCAGTGCGGCGGTCGGGGTGGGCGACGGCTCAGGGGTCGGGCTCGGTGTGGCCGTGACCTGCGGGGTCGACGACGCCGCGACGGCTGGCGGGGAGGTCGGGCCCGCGCCCCCGCTCCCGGAGCAGGCCGCGAGCGCCAGGCCGATCCCGACGACTGCCGCGGCTGCGAGCGCGCGTGTGGTGCCCCCGTGATGACGCATGCCGGGCAAACTACCCGAATCGGAACCCTCGGGGGCGAGGCGGCTCCCGGTTGTGGAGAACCTCGAGGACCTGGTGACGCCGTCGCCACGCCATGCCTGACGCGGAGCCCGGAACGGCCTCGGGGCACCGACCGCACCCAGGTCGTCTTGTCGTCGACGCCGGGTGTCCCTCACCACCGACGTGAGGGCCGGTCCCGCACGTCGCGGAACCGGCCCCCTCGTCGGTCGTGCCGCCCGGCGTCGAGCCGGACGTAGGTGCGACTCGTCAGTGGCGGACCTGGACCACCGACGCGGACGCGTCACTCGAGAACTGGCTGAAGTCCGGCGGGTTGAGCGCCGAGCCGATGGACGAGGCGACCACGAGCACAGCCGTCACGATCCACGCCAGCTTCTTGTGCTGGTCGTAGCCCGCGAGGCTGCGGCCGTACTTGTCCTTCTGCTGGCCCGCGAGCACCAGGATCAGGTCGATGAGCGCCCAGATCCCGCAGCCGCCGAGCGTGAAGAGCTTGGCCAGGCCGGTGCCGACCTTGCCCAGGTAGAAGCGGTCGACCCCGAAGATGCCCAGGAAGTACGCCAGCAGCCACGTCGCGATGAACGACTTGTCGGACTCGACGGGAGCGCCCGGGTAGGTCGCGCCCGGTCCACCGAAGGCGGGAGCGCCGTAGGCCGGGGCCCCGTAGGCGGGTGCGGCGGGGTACTGCGGGGGCTGCGGGGCACCGTAGGCGGGCGGCGTGCCCGGCGTCGGCTGCTGCGGCTGGTTCTCGGGCGTCGGTGCGCCGGGGTACTCCGAGGACACGCGGGCTCCTGTTCGTCGGGAGGGGCCCCGGGCCACGAGCGTCGGGGCGAGCGCGTAGCGTACCGAAGCCGCAGGTCACCGCGGCACCTGTCTCGCGTGACGGGTGCCGGGACCGGTCTCGTCACCGACAGACGGGCCGCTTCCGGGAGGAATCGGTCGCCGCCCGGCTGCCGAAGGTCGCTCGTCGCGGACCGGGACGACGAGCGACCCTCGGCAGCCGCGTGCGGCCCGCCGAACGGGCGCCGGAGCCCCGAGGTCAGAAGACCTGGCGGAGGTTGGCGCGGGTCAGGTCGAGCAGCTCGTCGCCCCGACCGGACAGCAGCGTGCGCAGCGCGTACAGCGCGAAGCCCTTGGCCTGGTCGAGCTTGACGGACGGCGGGATCGTCAGCTCCTGGCGCTCGGTGACCACGTCGACGAACGCCGGACCGTCGTACGCGAACGCCTGCTCGAGCGCGCCGCGCAGGTCCGAGGACTTCTCGACCCGGAACGCCTTGAGCCCGGCGGCCTCGGCGATCGCGGCGAGCGACGGGTTCTCGAGGTCGGTCGCGCTGGTGACGAAGCCCGCGGCCTTCATCTCGAGCTCGACGAAGTTGAGCGACGAGTTGTTGAAGACGACGATCTTGACGGGCAGCTTGTTCTGCGTGAACGTCAGGAGCTCGCCGAGCAGCATCGCGACGCCGCCGTCGCCGGACATCGCGACCACCTGACGGCCCGGGAACGCTGCTGCTGCGCCCGCGGCCTGGGGGAGCGCGTTGGCCATCGAGCCGTGGATGAACGAGCCGATGAGCTTGCGACGCCCGTTCATCGTCAGGTAGCGAGCGGCCCAGATGACCGGCGAGCCGACGTCCGGGATGAACACGGCGTCGTCGGACGCGATCTCGTCGATCAGCTTCGCGACGTACTGCGGGTGCAGCGGCTGCGAGCCCTTGCGCGGCGTCGCGAGGTCGTCGAGCTTGGTGCGGGTCTTGGCGTAGTGCGCCAGCGCGTCGTCCAGGTGCGAGCGGTCGGACTGGCGCGACAGCCGCGGCAGCAGGCCCAGCAGGGTCTCGCGGACGTCGCCGACGAGCCCGAGCTCGAGCGGCGTGCGGCGGCCGAGGCGCTCGCCGCGGATGTCGACCTGGATGACCTTCGCCTTCTCGGGCAGGAACGGGCGGTACGGGAAGTCGGTGCCCAGCATCAGCAGCGTGTCGCACGACTCCATGGCCTTGTACCCGGACGCGAACCCCAGCAGGCCGGTCATGCCGACGTCGAACGGGTTGTCGTGCTCGACGAACTGCTTCGATCGCAGCGTGTGCACGATCGGCGCGCCGAGGGTGTCGGCGAGCGCGAGCAGCTCGGCGTGCGCGCCCTCGACACCTGCACCGGCGAGGATCGTCACGCGCTTCGCGTCGTTCAGGAGCCCGGCGGCCGCCGCGAGCTCGTCGTCGGACGGCACGACTCGCGGCTTGGTCGCGCGGATGGGTGTGACGGTGGCGTCGTCGGCCTCGGCGAGCGCGACGTCGCCGGGGATCACGACGACGGCGACCCCCTTCTGCTCGATCGCGGCCCGCATCGCGGTCTGCATGACCCGCGGCATCTGGACCGGGGACGCCGCGTACTCGACGTACACCGAGCACTCGCGGAACAGCTCCTGCGGGTGGGTCTCCTGGAAGTAGCCCGAGCCGATCTCGGAGGTGGGGATGTGCGCGGCGATCGCGAGCACCGGCACGCCCGAGCGCTGCGCGTCGAACAGGCCGTTGATGAGGTGCAGGTTGCCCGGCCCGCACGAGCCGACGCAGACCGCGATCTCGCCGGTCAGCGCGGCCTCGGCGCCCGCGGCGAACGCCGCTGCTTCCTCGTGGCGCACGTGCACCCAGTCGATCCCGGAGCCGCGCAGCGAGTCCGTGAACCCGTTGAGCGAGTCCCCGGGGATGCCGTAGACGCGCTTGACGCCCGCGGCGACGAGCGTGTCGACCATGTTCTTGGCGACGGTGGTCATGCGTGGTCTCCCTGATGTGGGTGGGGTGGTGCGGCGGGGTGTGCCGCGCGGGTGGAGCTCGAGGTCAGGTCGTGATCGCGGGCCAGACGAGGGCGCACACGTGCTCGGCGAGGTCGTCGTCGAGCGGGGCGTGCCCCCAGATCAGCCTGTGGTACGCGGGCGCGAACAGCGCGTCGACGACGAGCGCGGGGTCGGTTCCGGCGCGCACCTCACCGGTGGCGATGCCGCGCTCGAGGTGGCCGATCGCTGCGTGACGGCGGGGTTCCATCCACTGGTCCAGCAGCGCGGTCGCTGTCGCCGCGTCGGTGATCGACGCGGACATCAGCTGGCGCAGGAGCCGTCCGGCGGGGGTGTCGCGCAGCAGGTGGACGAGCGCGTCGACCTGGGCGGTGAGTGCGGTGCGCACCGGGAGGTCGTCGTCGAACTCGATGCTCGCGTGGAAGCGGTCGAGCAGTCCTTCGAGCAGGACGGCGGCCGACGAGGGCCACCACTTGTAGAGCGTCGTCCGCGAGACGCCCGCGCGCGTGGCGATCGCGTCCATCGTCGGCAAGGTCTCGCTGCCGAGCGCGAGCTCAGCGGCGGCGTCGAGCACCGCCTGCCGGCGCTCGACCGACCGCGGACGCCCGCGCGGCGCGCCCTCCGATTTCATGGACACGCTGTTCACTATATCCCCGCTCGCGCCACGGTCCCGTGTCTCGCCGGTCACAGGCTGGGCATGCGGCCGGTGCCGCTCACCAGAGCTGGTTGACGTCCTCCGCCGAGCCCAGGAGGTCCTCGATCTCGAGCCGCGTGCCGTCGTCGAGCGTGACCCAGCCGGACCAGTGGCCGAAGCACTGATGGGTGGACGAGCGCACGACGCGCAGGTCGGTGTGCGAGACGCGGTCGTGGAACGGCGTGAACGTGAGGTCGGCGCACGCGCCGCGGACCGTCCACGGGTCGGTCCAGCGGCCGTCGGTCCAGGACCAGGTCAGGTCCTCGCGGAGCTTGTGCAGGCGCCCGTCGACGACGACCGCGTTCTCGGTCGAGCCGGTCCCGTCGGTCCACCGGCCGCCGAGCTGCAGCCCGACCGTGCGGCCGTCGACGACGCCCGCGCCGAAGCCCCAGTTCCACGACAGCTCACGCGGCCAGTACCCGCGGCCGTGGTCGAGCACCGCGAACGAGCCGAGCGGCGCGTCGAACGTCCGGCCGTCGACCTCGAGCCGCCCGACGACCGGCCGCGCGACGTCCTTCACGGTGTACTGGAACGTGCGCGAGTCCCACGGCACGACGACGCCGAGGCGCTCGTGGCCGGCGGGCAGCGCAGCGGTCGCGTCGAGGCGCACCCGGGCGGTGCGGGCGCTCAGGCGCGTGCCGTGCTCGTCGTCGTCGAACCTTGCCTTGACGGCGCGCGTCGCGGCGCTCGCGGGTCCGTCACCCAGCGTGCCGGGCAGGCGGGTGCCGAGCGCGAGGGGTGCGATGGCGACCGTGTCGACCTCCTCGCCCGTGCCGCGGTCCAGCACCCACAGCTGCGTGAGCCCCGCGTAGTCGAGCGACGAGATCGTCACTCCGACGACGTGCGTGGGGGTCAGGACCGCCCAGTACTCCCACCGCTTGGCCCGGCCCCAGCGTCGTGCCCAGCGGCCGACGCGGTCGGTGTCGTGCAGGGGAGTGCGGGTCCAGCCCACCGCGTCGGGGTTGAGCCGTCCGGAGGGCAGCTGCAGCGGGACGGGGAGCGTGATCTCCTGCGCGTCGATGAGCACGCGGGGATCGTCGCAGACGGACGAACGTCCGGACGGTGGGCGCGCCTGTGTCCGTGCCAGGGTGGTCAGATCAGGCGGCGTTCCGTCGCGTGCACCACGCGTAGCCAGCGGTAGCCGTAGCCCGGCAGCTCCAGGGTGGTGCGGCCACGCGCGTCGAGCGCGGTCTCGCCGGGCTCGAGCAGGTCGACGAGCCGGACCGGTGCACCCTCGCTCGAGCAGTCGCTCAGCTCGAGCGGAACGCTGACCGGCTCGGGTGCGAGGTTGTGCAGCGCGACCATCGAGCCGTCGTCCCAGGTCGAGCGGTGCGCGAGGACGGCGGCATGCGGCTGGTCGAGGATCTCGACCTCGCGCGCCCAGCCCAGCTCGGGGCTCTCGCGGTAGCGCCGGGCCAGGAGCCGCATGAACGCCAGCAGCGAGTCCGGGTCGAGCCGCTGCGCGGCCACGTTGACGTGCCGAGGCCCGTAGCCGTCCTCGACCACCGGGCCGGGCAGGCGGGACGGCGCGGCCCGGCTGAAGCCGCCGTTGCGCTCGGCGGTCCACTGCATCGGGGTGCGCACCGCCATGCGGCCCTCGGCCGCGAGGTTCTCGCCCATGCCGATCTCCTCGCCGTAGAACAGCACGGGGGTGCCGGGCAGCGAGAACAGCAGCGAGTAGACCATCCGGATGTGGCGCGGGTCGCCGTCGAGCATGGTCGGCAGGCGACGGCGCAGACCGCGCCCGTACAGCTGCATGTCCTCGTCGGGCCCGAACGCGGCGAAGACCTCAGCGCGCTCGTCGTCGGACAGCTTGTCGAGCGTGAGCTCGTCGTGGTTGCGCACGAACGTCGCCCACTGCGCGTCCCGCGGGATCGTCGGACGCGCGGCGAGGGTCGCGGCGAGGGGGCGTGCGTCGTGCCGCGCGAGGGACAGGTACAGCTGTTGCATCCCGACGAAGTCGAACTGCAGCGTGAGCTCCGTGCCGTCGGAGGTGCCGTCGCCGTCGTCGTCGCCGAAGAACTGGCGCTGCTGGTCGTACGGCAGGTTCACCTCGCCCATGAGGACCGCGTCACCCGATCGCCTCGTGAGGAACGACCGCAGGTCGCGCAGGTAGTCGTGGGGGTCCTCGAGGTCGTCGTCCGGGCCCTTGGCGGTGTCCGCGAGGAAGAACGGCACGGCGTCGACGCGGAACCCCGACAGTCCGAGCTCGGTCCAGTAGCCGACGACCTTCGCGATCTCGTCCCGCACCTTCGGGTTGGCGGTGTTCAGGTCCGGCTGGTGGCGGTAGAAGCGGTGGCGGTAGTACTCGCCCGTCGCGTCGTCGCGCGTCCAGATGCCGGTCTCCTGATCGGGGAACACCACCTGGTCGCTCGTGTCCGGCGGCTTCGTCGCGCTCCACACGTAGTAGTCGCGGTAGGGCGAGTCCTTGCTGCGCCGGGCAGAGCGGAACCACGGGTGCCGGTCGCTCGTGTGGTTCACGACGAGGTCCGCGATGACCCGGATCCCGCGGTCCCGGGCGGTGCGGATCAGTCGCACCAGGTCGCCGACGTCGCCCAGCCGAGGGTCGACGCCGAGGAAGTCGGTGATGTCGTAGCCGTCGTCGCGGTCGGCCGTCGGGTAGAAGGGCATGAGCCACAGGCACGTGACCCCGAGGTCCGCGAGGTGGTCGATGCGCTGCGTGAGGCCCTGCAGGTCCCCGACGCCGTCGTCGTCCCAGTCCATGAACGTCTCCACGTCCAGGCAGTAGACGACCGCCGTCTTCCACCACAGGTCGCTCGTCTCGCGCAGCCTCATGCCGCCACCTCCCGCAGCCCGGGCAGCAGGTGCTCGCCCGCCATGTCGAGGAACCGGTCGAGCGTCGCGGACCGCGGCGTCGCCGTCGGGTCCGCGCTGGGGTGCTTGTCGTCCGACGCGCGGGGGTCGGTCGCCACCTGGTGGACGTACACCGCGTCGAAGCCCAGGCCGACGAGCGCCGCGAGCCGGTCACGCAGGCGCGACGGGTCGTGCTCGACGAGCACCGCCCGACGCACGGCCTCGTCGGACACATGTGGGGCGAGCGAGTCGAACGACTCGGGCAGGTCCAGGTCCCACGCCACGGGCGGGCCGAACACCTGCACGCCCCACTGCTCGCGGGCCACCGCCATCGCCTCGTCGGGATCGGGTGCCCACGCGACGTGGACCTGGAGCGCGGCGGTGCCGCGGCCGCCGGCGTCGCGGTACGCGGCGAGCACGTCGCGCAAGCGGTCGGGATGCTGGTTGACGGTGAGCAGGCCGTCGGCCCAGTCGGCGTGCGCGGCCGCGGTCGCGGGGGTCACCGCGGGCCCGATCAGGGCGGGCGGCTCGTCGGGCAACGTCCACAGCTTGGCGCGGTCGACCCGCACGAGGCCGTCGTGCGTGACCTCCTCACCCGCGAGCAGCGCGCGGATGATCGCGACGGACTCGCGCAGGCGCCTGTCGCGCACGTGCTTGGGTGGCCAGCCGTCGCCCGTGATGTGCTCGTTGACGTTCTCGCCCGAGCCCAGCGCGACCCAGAACCTGCCCGGGAACATCGCGGCGAGCGTCGCGGCCGCCTGCGCGACGATCGCCGGGTGGTACCGCTGGCCCGGCGCGTTGACCACGCCGAACGGCAGGCTCGTCGTCGCGAGCGCCGCACCCAGCCACGACCACGCGAACCCGGAGTGCCCCTGCGCGGCGCTCCACGGCGCGAAGTGGTCGGAGCACATGCCCGCGTCGAAGCCGACCTCGGCCGCGCGCTGCGCCGCCGCGAGGAGGCCCGCAGGGTGGACCTGCTCGTGCGAGTGGTGGAACCCGATCGTGGTCATGGCGATCCTTCCTACCCGGCGCGCGGGCATCGCGCGCGGCGAGCGGGTAGGCGGCCGAGGGGTCGCGCGGCCCGCTCGCGTCGTCGTGGCGCAGGGCGCACGATGCTTGCCAAGCCGCCGCGCGGCGGCCCCGGGGAGGTGGGCGATGGCGACCGTCACGCGTCGGATGCGCTGCGAGCCGCACGACGTGCTCGAGGTGCTCGCCGACGGCTGGAGCTACGCCGCGTGGGTGGTCGGCACCGCCCGGATCCGCTCGGTCGACGACGAGTGGCCCGCGCCCGGTTCGCGCATCGCGCACTCCGTGGGCCTGTGGCCCGCCCTGCTCGACGACACGACGAGCGTCGTGTCCTGGGACCCGGCGGGACGCCTCGAGCTGCGCGCACGGGCCTGGCCCGCGGGGGAGGCGCAGATCCTGCTCGAGGTGCGTCCGCACCCGGACGGCGGCACGTGGGTGCGCATGGTCGAGGACGCGGTCCGGGGGGTCGGCACGCTCGTGCCCCGACCGCTGCGCTCGGCGGCACTCGTCCCGCGCAACGTCGAGACCCTGCGGCGCCTCGCCTACATCGCGGAGGATCGCTCGACCCGCTGAGCCTCGCCCGCGCGCCCTCGTCGGGCCTCTTCTGCGACGAACGGCCCGTGCCGGCCTCGTCGGCTGCCTGTAGACCGACACGAACCGTCTCGCCCGTTGATACGCCCGCCCGGCTGCGACGCGCGTGACCAGGCGAGTTCCGGAACACTCGCACCATTCGGGTGTGGCGGCGGGAGGACCAGGCATGAGCGTGCTGCGGACCAAGACGATCGAGCAGTCCCTGGCCGACGCCGACGAGCCGGAGTACCAGCTCAAGAAGTCGCTGTCGGCGCTCGACCTCGTGGTCTTCGGGGTCGGCGTCGTGATCGGCGCGGGGATCTTCACGCTGACCGGGCGCGCGGCGCACGAGGTCGCCGGACCCGCGATCGTCCTGTCCTTCGTCGTCGCGGCGTTCTGCTGCGCGCTCGCGGCCATGTGCTACGCGGAGTTCGCCTCGACCGTGCCGGTCTCGGGGTCCGCGTACACGTTCAGCTACGCGAGCATGGGCGAGCTGATCGCGTGGATCGTCGGGTGGGACCTGCTGCTCGAGATGTTCCTCGGCGCGAGCGTCGTCGCCCAGGGGTGGAGCGCGTACCTCGGGACGTTCCTGGAGAACATCGGCTGGGTCCTGCCGGAGTCGATCGCGTACGGCGGTGTCATCGACCTGCCGGCCGTCCTGCTGATCGTGTTCCTCGGTGTGCTGATCTCGTTGGGCATCAAGGAGTCGATGCGCGTCAACCTGGTGCTCGTCGGGATCAAGCTGTTCATCGTCCTGTTCGTGATCGTCGCGGGCATCCAGTTCATCTCCGCCGCGAACTACGACCCCTTCATCCCGGCGCAGCAGGTCACGGAGGCGAAGTCGGGCATGACGCAGCCTCTGCTGCAGGCGCTCGCCGGGATCGAGCCGTCGGCGTTCGGGGTGACGGGCATCTTCGCCGGGGCGTCGCTGGTGTTCTTCGCCTACATCGGGTTCGACGTGGTCGCGACCACCGCCGAGGAGACCAAGAACCCGAAGCGCGACCTGCCGATCGGGATCATCGGCTCGCTCATCATCTGCACCGTCCTGTACTGCGCGGTCGCGCTCGTCGTGACCGGGATGGTCAGCTACGACGAGCTCGACCCGGCCGCCGCGCTGGCCAACGCGTTCGAGGTGCACGGCCAGGACTGGATGGCCACGGTGATCTCGGCCGGAGCGGTCGCCGGCCTCACGACCGTGGTGCTCACGCTCATGATCGGCGCGTCGCGCGTGATGTTCGCGATGAGCCGGGACCACCTCCTGCCGCCGCGGCTCGCCAAGGTGCACTCGCGCTACCGCACGCCGTGGGTCATCACGGCCGTCGTCACCGGCGTGTGCGCGCTCGTCGCCGGGTTCACGCCGGTGGGCGTGCTCGAGGAGATGGTCAACATCGGGACGCTCTCGGCGTTCGTGCTGGTCAGCGTCGGGGTAATCGTCCTGCGACGGACGCGCCCCGACCTGCCGCGATCCTTCCGGGTGCCGTGGGTGCCGTGGCTGCCCCTCGTGTCGGCGGCCGTGTGCTTGTACCTCATGCTCAACCTGCCCGTGGAGACGTGGCTGCGGTTCCTCGTGTGGCTCGTGATCGGCTTCGGGATCTACTTCGGGTACTCCCGCAAGCGGTCGCGCGTGGGCCTCGAGGCCGCGCTGCGCGACGCCGACCGCGTGTGACCTCGTCGTTTGATGGGATGAATCTTCCGGGTTACCGTGTTGGAGCCGGAGACCGCCGCACGACGGCGTCCCGCGTCCCCCTCCCGAGGAGCTGCCCCGCTGTGAGCACGATCCTGACCGAGCGCCGAGCTGTCGACCTGTCCCGGGTCTCCAGCGCGCTCTGTCGTGCCACCCCCCGGGGCTGTTGATCCCTTCTCGCAGCGCGCGCTGAGCCTCGGCCGCCGCTGACCCGCCGCGCCTGAGCGCGGCCTCCGGCCCTCGTCGGGCCCTCTCTGTCGCACCACCGGGCCGTTCGCCGTGCGTGCCGACGTCACCCTCCCGCGCCGCGGCGCCCTCGTCGCGCGCCCTTGAAAGGTCACCCGTGTCCGACACGTCCCCCCAGCGCAGCAGGCTGCGCTTCCCCTCGTTCAGCGTCCAGGTGATCCTGGGCCTCGCGCTCGGCCTCCTGCTCGGCTGGGTCGCGCTGCAGATGGGGCCCGTCGCCGACGGCTCCGCGAACTGGCTCACGACGACGCTCGACACCATCGGCTCGTCGTTCGTCACGCTCCTCAAGGCGATCGTCCCGCCGCTGGTGTTCCTGGCGATCGTCGCGTCGATCGCCAACCTGCGGCACGTCACCAACGCCGCACGGCTCGCCGGCCAGACCCTGCTGTGGTTCGCGATCACCGCCGCGATCGCCGTCGCCGTGGGCATCGGCCTCGGCCTGCTCTTCCAGCCGGGCGCGAGCTCGACGCTCGACCCCGCCGCCGGCTCCGAGCCCGGCAGGACCGGGAGCTGGATCGACTTCCTCAACGGGCTGATCCCCGGCAACTTCCTGGGCCTGGGCGCCTCGACCCAGCTCGCCGAGGACGGCACCGCGTCCACGTCGATCTCGTTCAACGTGCTGCAGATCGTCGTCGTCGCGCTCGTCGTCGGGATCGCCGCCTTGCGCTCCGGGAAGGCCGCTGAGCCGTTCCTCGCGTTCAACCGCTCGGCGCTCGCCGTCGTCCAGAAGGTGCTGTGGTGGGTCATCCGCCTCGCGCCGCTCGGCACGCTCGGGCTCATCGGCAAGGCCGTCGCGACCTACGGCTGGGACCTGCTCTCGCCGCTCGCCACGTTCGCCATCGCGATCTACGTGGGCCTGGCGATCGTGCTGTTCGTCGTCTACCCGGTGATCCTCAAGGCGCACGGGCTGCGCGTCCGCTCGTTCTTCCGCGGTGCCTGGCCGGCGATCCAGCTCGCATTCGTGTCGCGCTCGTCCATCGGGACGCTGCCCGTCACGCAGCGGGTGACCGAGCGCAACCTCGGCGTCCCGTCGTCCTACGCGTCGTTCGCCGTGCCGCTGGGCGCGACGACGAAGATGGACGGCTGCGCCTCGATCTACCCCGCGATCTCCGCGATCTTCGTCGCGCAGATCTTCGGCGTGGACCTGTCCCTGACCGACTACCTGCTCATCGCGTTCGTCTCCGTCGTCGGGTCTGCCGCGACCGCGGGGCTGACCGGCGCGGTCGTCATGCTCACGCTGACGCTGTCCACGCTGGGCCTGCCGCTCGCGGGCGTCGGGCTGCTGCTCGCGATCGACCCGATCCTGGACATGGGCCGTACCGCCGTGAACGTCGCGGGTCAGGCGCTGGTCCCGACCGTGGTCGCCAAGCGTGAGGGTCTGCTCGACGTCGCCCGGTACGAGTCGTCGTCCGCTGCGGACCTGTTCAGCGACGACGCGGCGGTTCCGTCCGACGGGGCTGCGGCGTCCGACGAGGGTGTGGCGGCCGACGAGCACGCGGCCGACGAGGCTGATGACCGTCAGCCTGTGTCCGTGGCCTGATCGGCCGAGACCGGCGCGCACGCGCCGGTGAGGGACCGCACTCCTGTCACGTGCAGGGCGAGGCCCCGACTGCGGACCCATGCAGTCGGGGCCTCGTCGTCTGTCGTCGCGTGGCCTCGGTGCTGGGCCGTCCCGTGGGCCCGCGGTGCTCGGCTGCCTCGTGCTGCGACGCCGGCTCGGGTGGCGTGCTCCGGGACGGCGGCGCGCCGATCGCTCGTTCGTCGAGCGGCGGTCGACGTCTGTGCGCCGCGTGATCCGTCGATCCGTCGATCCGTCGGTGCGTCGGCCCCTGGTGACGTCCCCGTGCGCGGTCGTGTGCGGGACGAGCGATGCCCGCGAGGAGGACCGCAGAGCGCCGACGGCAGGCTGCGGATGCAGCCGAACCGCGCCTGTGGATGGGGCGGGTGCGTGTCAGCGGCCTATGGAACACTTGTTCGAATCGAGGGGGCGTCCTGCTGGATCGCACGGGGGTGAGTGATGACGGCGCTGCAGGAACGCGCGCGGCGGGATGTCATCGCCCTGCGCGAGCCTCCGAGCACCGACGCGAGCGCGGAACCCAGCGACGCGAGCCGACTGGTGGTCGATGCCCTCGCGCCCGGGCGTGAGGTCGGGTCGCCTGGGAGGGCTCACCTCTCCGGCGCCGATCGCGTGCCGCCCGCCGATCGGCCCGACGTGGTGACTCCTGCGTGCCGGCCGGAGCCCACGGCATCGCGAGCCACCGGTCGCGCAGGCGGGAGATCGTTGGCGCACTGGCCGGTGCACGCGGAGCAGTTCCCCGTGCCTGGCATCGGTGCTGCCGCGCTCGCCGGCCGGCTCGAGTCCGCGGTCGTCGCGGATGCGGACGACGTCGAGCTCCTGGGCCTGGTGGTCGGCTGGCAGCAGCTGATCGGGCTCGCGGTCGCGGCGCAGGCCTCTGTCGTGCGCGAGCTTCTCGCCCGTGGGCACGGGCTGTGGGGCGACCTGCCGCAGGAGGTGGCGGCAGCACTTGCCTGGACCCGGACCGCGGCGCAGATGATGGTCGCGCGCGCGGGGTCGCTGGGGGACCATCCCGCGCTCGACGAGGCGCTGCGCGCGGGTGCGATGGACGTCCGCAAGGTCGACCTGGTCCTCGACGAGGTCGCCGCACTCGTGGTGGGCACGGACGAGCTGCCGGACCGTGACTCGGTCGGGCGGGCGACCGAGCAGGTGGTCGCGATGGCGGCCGGGTCCGCGAGCGACCTGACGCCCACGCAGCTGCGCCGCACGGTGCGACGCGAGGTGCTCGCGGTCGACCCGGCCGCGACGCGAGCCCGCGCCGCGCAGGCACGGGCTCGCCGGTGCGTGCGGGTCGACTGGGCGCCCGACGGCATGGCCTGGGTGTCCGCGTTCCTGACCGCGCCGGACGCGATGGTCGTGCGCACCGTGCTCGACGCCGCGACGGACGTGACCGACCTCGTCGACGACCGGACACGTGACCAGCGCCGGGCGGACCTGTTCGTCGCGCTGTTCCGGGACGTCGCCGACTCCGGGGTGCTGCCCTGCGGGGAGCGGCTCCCCACCCGCCAGCGCACGCGACCCCACATCCAGGTCACCGTCGCCGCCACGACGCTCCTCGGGCTCGACGACAACCCCGCCGAGCTCGCGGGTCACGGACCGATCCCCGCCGAGACTGCGCGACTCATCGCCTCCGACGGCACGTGGCGTCGGCTCCTGACGGATCCAGCCGACGGCACCCTGCTCGAGCGGAGCAGCCGCGCGTACCGCCCCGGCGCTGTCCTCGGCGCGCACGTGATCGCGCGCGACGTCACGTGCACGTTCCCCGGCTGCGTGCGCCCCGCCGGGACGTCCGAGCTCGACCACATCGCTCCGTACCGGGCCACGGCCACCGGCGGCGACGTCGGCCCGCCCCAGACGACGGCGAGCAACCTGCACGCGGTCTGCAAGCGCCACCACGACCTCAAGACGCGAGGGCTCTGGAAGGTGACTCGCGACCTGCCCGGCGGTGGAACGGCCTGGACCTCGCAGCTCGGGATCACGTACGTCACGCATCCCCAACCGGTCCTCGCCACACCCCGCGCCTGGCAGCACGCCCCCCGCACCCACCACCCACCCGACGACGCGCCACCACCCTTCTAGCCGTACCGACCCGCAGAGCGACTGACCCGGCCGATCGGTCAGACGCCGTGCACGTTCCGTGGTCGGAGGTGCGCGCGGCTCTGACGGCGCCGCGCGCGCCTCCGGCACACCTGAACGTCGTGGCGCTCGGTCGGCGACGTCCGCGGCGTGGACCGCCGCACTGACGAAGTGGTGCCTGACGCTGACGAGTGGTGCCTGACGCTGACGAGTGGTGCCTGACGCTGACGAGTGGTGCCTGACGCTGACGAGTGGTGCCTGACGCTGACGAGTGGTGCCTGACGCTGCTCAGTGGGTGAAGGACTCCCACCGGTGCGCAAGGAGGTCGCGGTCGGGATGGTCGGCCGGTCTGCGCGGCAGGGTGAGGGTACGGCCGTGCATCTCCTGCAGGCCGTGGCGGAGCATCGGGCCGTCGATCTCGTCCATGAGCTCGCGGTCGATGTGGACGACGTAGTCGGGCGTGACGCCGAGCATCTGCTGGTCGAACGCGGCGTGGTGGATCTTGCACAGCGCGAGGCCGTTCGGCGTCGTGGGTACGCCGAGCTCAGACGCGTCGGGCGCGATGTGTGCGGCGTCGAGCAGCGATCCATGACGCAAGGTGCAGACGGCGCACCGCGTCTCGTAGGCGAGCAGCACGCGCGTGCGGAAGGCGGGCTGATGGAGCCGTTGCTTCGCGAGCCTCAGGGCGTAGGCCCGTTGGGGCTCGCTGAGGTGGCGGACGTCGGGCATGTACCGGAACGACTCGTCGAGGGCGATGAGGAAGCAGCTGTCCTCCGGCACGTCGTCGACGACGTACACGGGAGCGATCGGCGTGTAGAAGTTCGCGGTCTCCTTGCGGAAGAGGATCAGGGGCATCCCGGTCTCGATGGCGGCGCGCAGCTTACGGTTGTCGCCGCCGAAGGGGTCCCCGCTGCGGTAGGCGTAGTGCAGGAGGCCGTCGGTCGGGTCCTCGACGTCGTCGTAGGGGCCGTGCGCCGACTGCACGATTGCCAACGTCGACGCGAAGTCCGCGGGGTTCCGGATGCCGCGCGAGTAGTCGATCAGCGGCAGGTCCCGGCCGCCGGCTCGGAACGCGAGCAGCTCGTGCCGGTGGAGGTACCCGCCGTTCGCCTGCGCCCGGTGCTGGACCCACTCGATGATCTCGGCGCGCAACGCTGCTTCGACTGCGGTGTCCACGCTGGGAGCTCACCACGCCGACGTGCTGCTGGCAAGGATGAGCGGAAACCGGCGATTCGGGCGGAACCGGGGCGGGGCGTCGGGCGTTGTCCCGGTGGTGGATGAGCGCCGAGAGGCGTGCGGGGCCGGTGCCGCGTGGCGGGTGTGGGTGGCGCCGCGTACGGTCTCGTCGGTCGGTCGTGACGGAGCAACGGTGTACCAGCGAGGAGGCAAGGGTGGACGTTGCGGGGGAGATCCGGGTCGAGGTGGAACCGGGCAGCACGGTCGTACGCATGATCGGCGAGATCGACGTCGCGCTGCGGGAGCAGGCGAGCGAGTCGATGGTCGCGGCGATGACCAGTGACTGCGCGATCGTCGTCGACGCCTCCGCGGTGACGTTCATCGACTCCTCCGGCGTCGCGTTCGTTCTCCAGCTCTTGCACGCCGCTCGGGAGGCAGGGCTGGCCGTCTCGCTGCACGATCCGGACCGGACGGTGCGCAGCGTGCTGGAGATCGTCGGCGCAGGTTCGCTCCTGCCGCCCGAGCCCGCGGTCGTGTCGGCGGGCAGTGGACCCGCGCTCCTCGGAGACGGAGCCGTCGCGACCTCGATCGGCTGACGCGCGACCAGGGCTCAGCAGGACGCCAGGCAGCGTCGGGCAATGGTGGGCCAAGCGCTACCCACGGGTCGGTCAGCGTTGTGCCACGGGTAGATCGCCGAGTGCGCCCGTGTGAGTGAACCGACTATTCGGTGTGCTTCGGGACCGGAAATACCTGCAGGTCAATGGCGATCGTAACGATACGATTCTGGCCGGCGCATCGAACCGAGACACCCCGGCCGGACGCCGCAGCACCCTGCCCGCCCGCCCGCGCACGACCTCTCGGAGCCGTTCACATGGCCAAGGTCCTCACGACCGGCCGCCCCTGGCGCGTCATCCTCGTCTTCGCCGTCCCGCTGCTCGTCGGCAGCATCGTCCAGCAGCTCTACCAGGTCGCCGACGCCTTCGTCGTCGGCCGCACCCTCGGCGTGACCTCGCTCGCCGCCGTCGGCGTCGTCGGGGCGCTGCTGTTCCTGCTGCTCGGTGCCGCGTGGGGCATGACGTCCGGGTTCGCCATCCCGACGGCTCAGGCCTTCGGTGCCGGCGACCTCCGCGGGGTGCGCCGGTCGGTGGCGACGGGCACGATCCTGGCGGCGATCGCGAGCGTGGTGCTGACGGTTGTCGCGATGGCGCTCGTGGACCCGGCGCTGGGCTGGCTGCACACGCCCGCCGAGCTGGTGCCCGAAGCCCGGACGTTCGCGCTCGTCAGCTTCGCAGGCTCGGCCGTCACGATGTTCTACAACTACCTCGCGGCGATCATCCGGGCGATCGGCGACTCCCGCACGCCGCTCGTCTTCCTCACCGTGAGCTGCCTGCTCAACGTCGTCCTCGTGATCGGCCTTGTCAGAGGGCTCGGGACGGGGGTCGGGGGAGCCGCGCTCGCGACGGTCGTGTCCCAGGCCGTCTCGGTGCTGCTCTGCCTCGCGTACGTGCGGCGCCGCGTCCCGGTCCTGCACGTGCGGCGCGAGGACTGGCGGATCGACCGCGACGACGTGTGGCGGCACCTGCGACTCGGCCTGCCCATGGGCTTCCAGTCGTCGATCATCGCGATCGGCACGCTCGCGGTGCAGCTGCGGCTCAACGAGCTCGGCCCCGACGCAGTCGCGGCGTACACGACCGCCGCTCGCGTCGACGGTCTCGCCGTCGCGCTGCTCGCCTCGCTCGGCCTCGCGGTCTCGACGTTCGTCGCCCAGAACCACGGCGGCGGCCGCCCGGACCGGATCCGGCGCGGCGTGCTCCAGGCCATCGGCATGTCGCTGATCGGCGCGCTCCTGCTCGCCGCCGTCCTCATCACGAGCGGCGCGCACCTGGTCGAGCTGTTCGTGGGGCCGGGCGAGGAGCGCGTGGTCGAGATGGCGGCGCTGTTCCTCACCGTCAACGGTGCGATGTACGTGGTGCTGGGGGCGCTGTTCGTGCTGCGTGGTGCGCTGCAGGGGCTCGGGCAGTCGTTCGTCCCGACGATGACGGGCGTGCTCGAGCTCGCGATGCGCGTCGGTGCGGCGGTCGTGCTCGGCGCCGCGTTCGGCTACACCGGCGTGGTGTGGAGCAACCCGCTCGCGTGGATCGGCGCGATCGTGCTGCTCGTGCCCGCCTACGCCCGCGCGCACCGGATCCTGGGTGCACGACAGGACGCCGCCGCGGTCGCGGCGAGCCCGACCACGACGAGCCCGACCACGACGAGCCCGACCACGACGAGCCCGACCACCGGGGCACCCGTGGAACCGGGAGACGTCGGGGCGCCCGAGGTCGTCGTGCCGCAGCCGCGCGACGGCGCTCACGACGACGCGCACGACGAGACGCGCGTCGACGGTCGGATGGCGCTGCCGACCACCTGAGCCGCCGCGCCCGACGACGCCGCATCCGCCCGCGTCGCACTGCGACGACGGCGGGCGCGGCGGCGAGCGGTGGCGGTCCCAGGCCCCGGCGCGGAGGCTCAGGGCCCGGCCGCTCGTCGTGCGCCCCGCGTGTCAGGGCGAGGGCTCCACCTCGCGCAGGTCGCCTGTGCGGTCCAGCTCGAGCATGCGGTCGAGGGCGAGGCGCGCCAGGAAGGCGTCGTCGTGGCTCACGACGAGGAGCGCGCCGCGGTAGGCCGCCAGCGCTGCGACGAGCTGGTCGACCGTGGTCAGGTCGAGGTCGTTCGTCGGCTCGTCGAGCACCAGGAGCTGCGGCGGAGGGTCGGCGAGCAGCAGCCGCGCGAGCGCCACGCGGAAGCGCTCGCCGCCCGAGAGCGTCCGCACCGGGCGGTGCACCGTGTCGCCGCGCAGCAGCAGGCGCGCCAGCCGGTTGCGCAGGTCCCGGGTCGGGACAGACGGGGCCGCGGCGCCGACGAGCTCGAGCGCGCTCGCGTCGTCGTCCAGGTGCCACGACCGCTGCGGGAGGTACCCGACGCGATCGGTCAGCAGGCGCACGCGCGACGCGTCGATCGGCAGCTCGCGAGCGTCGTCGCCGCCCGGCGTCCCGTGCACGAGCAGCTCGAGCAGCGTCGTCTTGCCCACACCGTTGGCCCCGACCAGCGCGACCCGCTCCGGACCCTGCACGACGATCGTCGAGGCCGCGTCTCCCGACGAGCCCGGCAGCTCCGCGATCCGGCGGCCGCGCGGCACGTCGGGGTCGCCGAGCTCGAGGTGCACCGACTCGTCGTCGCGCACCCGCGCGGCCGCAGCCTGCGCGGCGGCGCGCGCGGAGGCGACCTTGTCGTCCATCGCGCGACGGTGCCGGCCCGCTGTCGCCTCGGCCTTCGACGCCCAGGCGTTCAGCACGATCGGCGCTGCCTTGGCGTTGAGCGCCATGGTGCGGCCCTGCCGGGCACGCCGTGCGAGCTTGGTCTCGGCCTCGATCCGCTGCCTGCGCTCGACCTTCACCTGCTGCTCGGCGGTGCGAGCGGCCTGCGCCGCCGCGTGCTGCTCGGTCTCGAGCTGCGCTCGCCACGACGTGTACGGCAGGCCGTGGACCGACAGGCGGCTCGCGTACAGCTCCGCGGTCTCGTCCATCTCGTCCAGGAGTGCCGTGTCGTGCGAGACGACGACGAGCGCGCCCGGCCAGGTGCGTACCAGCTCGCGCAGCGCGGCGCGTGCGGCTCGGTCGAGGTTGTTCGTCGGCTCGTCGAGCAGCGTGACGGCCGCGCGCCGCAGCCGGAGCCCGGCGACGGCGACGAGCATCGTCTCGCCCCCGGACAGCGTCGCGACCGGGCGGTCGAGGTCGTCGGCGCCCAGACCGAGGGGGTGCAGCGCGTCGGCGGCGCGGGCCTCGACGTCCCAGTCGTCGCCGACGACCTCGAAGTGCTGCTCGGCGACGTCGCCGGACTCGATGGCGCGCAACGCAGCGAGCGTCGCGCCGACGCCCAGCAGGTCGGCGACCGTCGCGACGGCGTCGAGCGTCACGTGCTGCGGCAGGTGGGCGACGTCGCCGGCGACGACGACCGAGCCGGACGTGGGCGTCAGCAGACCCGCGGCCAGCCGCAGCAGCGTCGACTTGCCCGAGCCGTTCGCGCCGACCAGACCGGTACGGCCTGGCCCGAACGAGCCGGTGACGTCGGTCAGGGTGACGGTCCCGTCGTCACGGACGAGCGTGACGTCCGCGAAGGTGACCGAGGGGCGCGCCGACGTGCGCGCAGGGGAGGGCGAAGAGGGGGTGAACATACGGGCTCCGGGGGTTCGGCGGGTGCGCTGAACCTCGCCCGCGCCTCACGGGGCGGCGGGGGATGTGGTCAGCGCGGCTGGCGCGGCGCGAACCGGGTGCCCGTCATGATCACGACCTTCGTTCGACGACAAGGACGACGTACGGTCACACGACCTCGCAGGCGCCGGCAACGGAATATGGGTGCCTCTCGGCCGGTGTGGAACGCGGCGGCGGCGCCGAGCGAGGACTGCCTGCGAGCCACGACGCGCGGTGAGCGTGCACGGCGTCGAGGCTCGGATACGCCTGTGCCGTTCGCTGACGGCTCCGACGGCGCGGGTCTGTCGTCCTGGGTGTCGGCGGCCGCACCCCGGCCCGGGTCAGATCGAGGTCTTGCGTGCGGTGCGAGGCCGCGCCGTGGCGGAGGGTCTCCCGGACGTGGGGGTGGCGGTGGCGGACGTGGCAGGTGCGGGTGTCGTCGCCGGCGCCGTTCCCGGGGGGTCTGCGGGGGTCGTCGAGGTCTGTCCGGCGGGTGCCGTCGCGGGTGGCTGCGCCGCCGTCCCCTCGGTGTCCGCCGCGGTCGTCGGGGTCTGCGGTCCCTTGGCCGGGGGAAGCAGGACGACCCCGCTCGGCGGGAGCCCTTCCTGCGCTCGCTGCTCCGCGCGTGCCGTCGTGACGGTGTTCGACCCGAAGTAGAAGGCCGCCACCGCGGTGACGAGCGTCGCGACCGTCGTCACGAGCTGCTTGGCGAGGTCGTCGGACGTGCGGGTGGCGGTGGGCGGCGGGTAGAGCACGACGTCGTAGACGGTGGTCCCGTCCTGCAGGCGTTGCGTCGAGGTCTGCACCTGCTCGATCGGGATCTGGGCGAGCTGCGCCGTGCTCAGCCCCTCGAGCGAGCGGAACGAGGCCGGGTCGCTCGACACGCGGTTGCGCGTCGCGTCGAACAGGAACATCGCGCTGATGAAGAACAACATGATCAGCAGCAGCGCGATGACAGCGCGCACGCTCCCGGTCGGCAGGCCCATCGCCTCGTGCCCGTTGTCCAGGCGCAGCCGCTTGAGGATCACGCTGAGCGCGCCGACGACGAGGATCAGCACGACGGCCGCCGCCACGAACACGAGTGACAGGGCGGCCGTCGGCTGATCGGTGTTGAGCCGCTGGAGCAGGAGGACGATCGCCGCGAGGACGCCGACCGACACGAACGCCGAGATCACGAGCGCCGTGACGGCCGACCACCGGTTGCTCTCCATCTCGCGCGCGGCCGGGCCAGGTGTGGACTCGGCGTCCTCACCCTGTGCGGAGCGGCGGATCTGGCGCCACATGCTGCGCACGCCCATGACGCCAGGGTGATCGTCCGGACAGACCGGGCACAGACCTGTTGTGGGTGATCTTCACCCGAGAGGGTGACAGGCCCTGGCGCGAGCGACGGTCACTGGGCCAGCGAGGGGTGGTCGCGCCAGGCCGGCATGGTCGCCATGTAGGCGCGGGTCTGCGCCTCCACCTCGGCGCGCGTCGCGCCCGGGCTGCGGCGCTGCTGCCACGAGACCATGCGCTCGAACCGCTCGTCGAACGACTGCAGCGCACCGGTCTCGTCAGTGCAGTACTGGCAGTACCGGCCCGACTCGATCGGCATGCCACAGCTCTCGCACGCGGCGGCGTGGACGTGGTCGTTCTGCGTGGTGGTGCTCATCGTGCTTCTCCTTCGTGGGGGTGGTGCAGGTCGGTGGCGGTGCTCGTGGCCGCGGGGGGTGACGCGCGAGGGCCAGCGTCGTGGGCGCCCAGGGCCGCGGTCTGAGCCGCGTCGTCGGCCGCGAGCAGGTCGCGCAGGTCGGCGAGCAGGCGGTCGCGCTGCTCGCGGGGCAGGAGCGCGGCGGCGCGGCCGACGAGTGCGGGGGACAGGACGCGGCGGTCGGCGGCGAGGCGGTCGAAACCCTCGCCGGTGAGCCACACGAGCGTGCGGCGACGATCGGCGGGGTCGCGCTCGCGGGTGAGCAGTCCGTCGCGCTCGAGGTGCGTGACGATCTCGCTCACGACGGACTGCGCGCGGCCGAGGTGGCGAGCGGCCTCGCCGACCGTCAACGGGCCGGACATCGCCAGGTGCTGGAGCACGGCGCGCGAGGCTCCCGCGAGCTCGGAGCGCGGCTCGTCGCGGCGGTGGAACCGCAGGTAGGCCCGCTGGAACAGGTCCTCGAAGCGGGTGCCGAAGTCGTCGGACGGGGTGGTGGTCGGGCTCATACGGCCACCGTCGTCCAGGACCGATCCATCGTCAATCCCGATGGATCACCCGCGTGCGCGTCACTCGCAGGCGATGCCGTCGTCGTCGCGGTCGAGGCCCGAGCGGTAGCCCGGATCGCCCCGGTGCAGCGGAGCGGCGCCCGCCGCACGCGCCTGCGCGCAGCTCGCGTAGTACACCTCGCCATCGCCTGTCGACAGCGGTGGTGGGGGCGTCGGCTCGGGCGCACCGGACGCGGCGGGCGTGCCCACCGTCGGCGCGCCCGCGGAGGGCAGCTGCTCGTCGGGGCACGTCGCGAGCACGCGGGCGATCGCGTCGCGCTCCGCCTGCGTCACCCAGAGCCCGTACGCGTGCTTCACCGCGACCTGCCGCGCGACGTACGCGCACCGGAAGGCACGGTGGGGTGGCAGCCACGTCGCGGCGTCTCCGGCGCCCTTGCTCTGGTTGAGCGGGCCGTCGACCGCGAGCAGGTTCAGCGGGTCGTTGCCGAACGACTCGCGCGTCGCCGCGTCCCAGCGCTGCGCGCCCTTCTGCCACGCGTCGGACAGCGCGACCACGTGGTCGATCTGCACGTCGCCGGACGTCGCCTGCCCGCGGACGAAGCCGATCGTGCGGCCCGAGTACGGGTCGACGAGCGTGCCGGACTCGACGACGCACCCGTCGCCGCGCACCGCCTGGTCCACCAGGTCGCGGCGCAGGATGTCGTTGCGCGTGTCGCACCCGTTGCGGTCGAGGTCGACCGCTCGGTAGGCGAACAGCTCACGGTCGTACCCGGTCTGCGGCGCCCGGCCCTTGACATCGAGGAGCGCGAGCGTGGCGAGCGCGGTCGGGGTGGTGGACGCCGAAGGGGCGGTGCCGGGTGCGGAGTCGCCCGGCGCGGACGGGCCGGCCGCGGGGGAGTCGGGCGCGCTGCTGGCCGTCTCGTCGGACGACGGGGGAGCCGGTTGGCCCGTGTGGACGTCGGTGGGACCGGGCGTGCTCGTCGTGGCAGGACCTGCGGGCGCGCCGCTGGCGGCCCCGAGGGACCCGCACGCACCGAGGACGACGAGGCCGACGAGCACCACGAGGCCGACGAGCACGACGGCGACGGACGACGACTGTCGCGCGGACCGGTGTCGCCACCGGTGCGCGGACCCACCGTCGAACGGCTCGCCGCGCATCGCACCCATGCCCTGACATCGGCAGCGGAGCGCGTGCGCCCGAGCCGGTGGCGGTGTGATCTGCGCGCTTGGCGAGCCGCCGTCCACGCCTGCTCAGGGCCAAGGCCAGCGCCGGCCCGGGCGGGGGTTGGGGGCAGGGCATGTGCCGCGGTAGCGCGGATACCCGTCGAGCGGTGCCGGTGATCGTCTGGTTCGCGGTGCCGGGCTCTCTGGCGCGATGGGTCGCCCCCTCAGGTGTCCGGGGGTGGGTCCGGCAGCAGGGGTGCGGCGAAGCCGTCGCCGACGACGAGCAGGCTCGCGCGCGTCAGGGCGCGGGACCCGAAGCGCTGCGCGAGGTCGTCCGTGGTGCGGTCGAGGTCCTCGTGCGAGCGGTCGAGCGGGAGGGCGGGCTGCACGACGGCGTCGCTGCCCAGCCCGGTCAGGGCCACGCCGACGAGAGTGATCCCACGCTCCGCGACGAGCTCGCGCGCCGAGTCCAGCAGCGTCAGCGCGGCCGCGCGCAGCTCGTCGGACGAGGCGGTGCCGAAGGCGAGCGAGCGCGACCTCGTCGCGCGCGAGAAGTCCGCGAACCGCAGGCGTAGGACCACCGTCCGCGCCGTGCGGCGCCCTGCTCGCAGGCGGCGGCACACGCGGTCGACCAGGCCCAGGAGCGCGGCTCGCACCGCGTCGGGGGAGTGCGGTCCGCGGCCGAGCGCGCGTTGCGCGCCGACGGAGCCGCGCGCGCGGTCGGTCACGACGCGCTCGGGCGTGCGGCCGTGCACGACCGCGTGCAGGTGCGACCCCGCGGCGGGTCCGAGGACGGCACGCAGCACGCCCTCGGGGAGGTCCGCGACGTCGCCCGCGGTCCGCAGCCCGAACGCGCGCAGCTTCGTCGCGGTGGTCTCACCGACTCCCCACAACGTCTCGACGGGCAGCGGGTGCAGGAACGCGGCCTCGTCGTCCGGCGGGACCAGGAGCAGCCCGTCCGGCTTCGCGACGCGGCTGGCGACCTTGGCGAGGAACGGCGTGCGCGCCACGCCGACCGTGATCGAGAGCCCGACCTCGTCGCGCACGCGGGCCCGCAGGCGTGCGCCGAGGTCGACGGGCGGGGTCGGGTCCACCCGGCGCAGGCCGCGCACGTCGAGGAACGCCTCGTCGATCGACACGCCCTGGACCTGCGGGGTGGTGTCGCGGAAGATCGCGAACACGGCATCGCTCGCCTCGACGTATGCGTCGAACCGCGGCGGCACGACGATCAGGTCCGGGCACAGCCCGCGCGCCTGCCGACCGCCCATCGCGGTGCGGACGCCGCGGCGCTTCGCCTCGTACGACGCCGCGAGGATCACACCGCCGCCCACGGCGACGGGACGCGCGCGCAGGCGGGGGTCGTCGCGCTGCTCGACCGATGCGTAGAACGCGTCGAGGTCGGCGTGCAGGATCGTCGCGCGGGACGCCGGGCCGCCGTGAGAGGTGATCACGAACACATGTTCGAACCTGCCACTGACAGCGTCCGTCGTCCACCCTTGCTCCAGGGCCGTGCCCGGACGTGGCCGCGGCGACGACCCGCCCGGCGGGGCCGGTCGTCGCCGCGGTGGTGCCCGACGCGGGGTGGCGTCAGATGTGCATGGGCGTCAGTGCCTCGTAGTCCTCGACCGAGCCGTCCTTGAGGACGACCTCGATGATGGCCCGCCCCAGCGGGTCCAGGTCGTCGGTGAGGTACTGCTCGAGCTCGGACTTGAAGAACGCGTTGATGATCGCCGCGCCCTCGTCGTACGCCTCGAGACCGACCTGCGACTGCATCTCGGGCGCGAGCCACGTGGGCCGCACGAGCTGACCGTCGACCTTCATCTCACGCAGCGTGTAGCCGAACAGCGAGCAGCGCGCCGGCGTGAGCTGGTCGCGACGCATCCGGCCGCCACCGCGACGGGCGAGGTACTCGCGGGTCATCCACTCGGCCGCGAAGCCCACCTGGTAGGCGCCGATGTGCTGGTTCGGGGTGAGCACGTAGCGCGTGCGGGACGCGTCCACGAGCTGACGGAGCAGCAGGTTCGCCGCCGCGACCTTGGTGCCGGTCGAGAACGGCCAGTACGAGCCGACGCCCTCGGACACCATGCCGCCGTGCTTGATGACCTTGTTCTCGGACTTCGTCTCGCCGATCGACGGGTTCTTGTCGCCGCGCGGCGCGATCAGCCGCCACACCCAGGCGAGCGCCGGGGGCACGAAGTGCGTGACGCCCATGATCCCGTAGGACGGCTTGTCCCGCGTGCACGCCGGCATGCGCACGCCGAACGTGCGGACGTCGACGTGCTCCGGCTCGGACAGCACCCCGCGGATCATCGAGCGGTCGATCACGACGCGCGGGTTCGGGCACGGCTTGCCCGTCGAGTCGAGCGTGTGCTCCCACGGCAGGGCCGTGGCGTCGGGCACGCCCTGGATGTTGAAGAACACGAGTGGCTTGTCCGGGTGGATGCACGCGCGCTCGAAGTTCGTGTCCTCGCCGTACGACCGCAGGTTGTCGACGCGCACGAACCAGCCGGCCTCGGCGTCCGCGATCACGAGACGACCGTCGGTGTCCTGCAGCGACGCGTGGCACAGCGTCATGTCGTCGGTCACGGGCGCCAGGGCGCTCGACTCGGCGAGCGTGATGACGTACGGCTCGTTCGTCACGACGTTGGTGCCGAGCAGGATGCGGCCGTCCTCCTGACGACGGAACTCCTGGCACATCTCCGACTTGCCGCCGCCCGACGCGCCCTCGTGCATGATCACGGTCTCGTTGTCGTACGGCGTGGTCACGCGCACGGCCGAGGCGTGCGCCGTGATCCAGCCCTCCGACTCGCCGATGTCGAGCAGGACCGAGAACACGCCCTTCTTGGCGCTCGGGCCCGGGTACAGGTTGTACGCGAACACCTCGTGCAGGTCGGGCGTGCGGTCGTGCACGACGACCTGGCGACCGCCGAACGCGGTGTGCCGGAACGGGGGAGCGACGTACAGGATCGAGCGCGGCGTGAACTCGCCCAGCTCGTCGAACGTCACCCAGCCCTGCAGGTCGACGAGCGCGACCGCGAAGAACGCGGCGTTGACAGGCACGAGGGCCACCGACGGGTAGCCGAACGTCGGACCGCCGGCCTTGAACGGCACGACGACGAGGTCCTGCTCGCCGAGCCAGTCGAGCGTCGCGGTCTTCGTCGGGGCGAACTCCTCGCCGAAGACGTCGCGGTAGCGCGGCTTGTCCGTCGGGAGGTCGTCCGCGATCCGCATGCAGTCCGGGTCGCGCCGGCGCATGTAGTCCTCGGGGTAGTTCACCGCCATGCCGTTGCGGCACCGGGTGACTGTCGCCTCGACGATGCGGCGCATGCCCTCGTCGGTCGACACGTCGTAGGCGACCTCGTGGATCGGGCCGCCGACCGGGCCGAGCGCGAGCTGGTAGAGCTCGTCGCGCGTCTGCGGGACCAGGACCCGAGGGCTGGACTCGACCGCGGCGCGCACCGCGGGCGGCAGGTGGACAGCGGACAGGGCTGAGACGGCGTCCACGGGCGCTCCCTTCGTCGGGGACCCGACCCGTGGACGAGCAGAACACCAGGGCGAGGTCCGCACTTGACCTGGAGATTACGTCCGGCGGATCCGGACAACCCGGGACCTGGGTCACATGCACCCGCCGCGCTGCAGGTCGGGGCGCGGCTGCAGATCGGGGAGCAGCACGACGTCGTCGGGATGCTCGAGCCGGCCCGGGACCTAGGGCGGGCGAGACGGACACGGTCGGGGTCTACGTTCGCGACCATGGCCGATCCCCGCGGGTTCCTGCGCGTCCGGGGCCGTGAGCTGCCCGCCGACCGTGCCGTACCGGTGCGCATCCTCGACTGGGCCGAGGTGCACGAGCACCCGACCGGCGACCCCGAGGCGCTCGCGCTGCTGCACCGGCAGGCGGGACGGTGCATGGACTGCGGCGTGCCGTTCTGCCACCACGCGTGCCCGCTCGGCAACCTCATGCCCGAGTGGAACGACCTCGCGTGGCGCGGGCAGTGGCTCGACGCCGCCGACCGCCTGCACCTCACGAACAACTTCCCCGAGGTCACCGGACGGCTGTGCCCCGCGCCGTGCGAGTCCGGGTGCGTGCTCGGGCTCAACCAGGAGCCGGTGACGATCCGCCACGTCGAGCTCAGCATCGCCGAGGAGGCGTTCGCCCGCGGCTTCGTCGTTCCCGTGGTGCCCCAGCGGATGAGCGGTCACACCGTCGCGGTCGTCGGCTCCGGGCCCGCCGGCCTGGCGGCAGCGCAGCAGCTCACGCGCGCGGGCCACACCGTGAGCGTCTACGAGCGTGCGACCGCGCCCGGTGGGCTGCTGCGGTTCGGCATCCCCGAGTACAAGCTGCCCGCGGACGTCGTCGAGCGGCGGATCGACCTCATGCGCGCCGAGGGCACCGTGTTCCGCTGCGGCGTCGAGGTCGGCGTGGACGTCACCGGTGCCGAGCTGCTCGCGCGGCACGACGCGGTCGTCGTGACCGTCGGCTCGACCGTCCCGCGCGACCTCCCGGTGCCCGGCAGGTCGCTGCGCGGCGTCCTGCCCGCGATGGACTACCTGGTGCCCGCGAACCACGCGGCCGTCGGCGAGCCCGTCCCCGGGGCGCCCGTCGCGACCGGGCTCGACGTCGTCGTCGTCGGCGGCGGGGACACCGGGGCGGACTGCGTCGGGACCGCCGTGCGCCAGGGCGCCCGGTCGATCACGCAGCTCGAGATCCTGCCCGAGCCGCCGCACGAGCGGCCCGCCGAGCAGCCATGGCCCACGTACCCGACCGTCTTCAAGGTCTCCACCTCGCACGAGGAGGGCGGCACGCGCGTCTTCGCCGTCAGCACGCAGGAGGTCGTCGGCGACGACGAGGGTCGGGTGGCCGGTCTGCGTCTCGTCGAGGTCGAGCGCGTCGACGGGCGCTTCGAGCCCGTGGCCGGCACCGAGCGCGTCCTCCCGGCGCAGCTCGTCGTCCTCGCGCTCGGCTTCGTCGGGCCGGAGCGCGGCGCGCTCGCGGACGCTCTCGGGCTCGACGTCGACGCGCGCGGCGCGTTCGTGCGCGACGACGAGTTCGCGACCTCGACACCCGGTGTCTTCGTGGCCGGCGACTGCGGCCGCGGGCAGTCGCTCGTCGTGTGGGCGATCGCGGAGGGTCGCGCCGCGGCCTCGTCGGTCGACCGCTACCTGACCGGCGCCACGGCGCTCCCGTCACCGGTCACCGCCTCCACCATCTCGCTGCGCCCGTAGCTCGCCGCCCGTCCCGCTCCGGGCGCTCCTGAGCGTGGCCCACGCGGCGCGAGGCAGCGAGTGCGCAGGCTGTGGCGGCGGCATCCGCGAGCAGGTGCTGGGTCGGTGCGGTGGGACGTGTCGGTGGGGGCGGGCACCATGGGGGTGTGGAAGTCGAGTTCGAGGCCGCGCTGCGCCTCTGGGACGCACGCAAGCACGACTCGTGGACGTTCGCGGACCTGCCGACGGACGTGGCCGACGAGATCGCCGACGCCGCCGAGGGGGTCTCCCGAGGGTTCGGGTCGGTCCGCGTCGAGGTGACGATCGGGACGACGACCTGGCGCACGTCGATCTTCCCGGGCGCGGAGACCTACGTGCTGCCGCTCAAGGCCGCGGTCCGGCGCAAGGAGTCGATCGAGGCGGGCGACGTCGCACGCATCCGGCTCCGCCTCGTCGACCTGCCGTGACCGAGAGCTGCCGTGACCGAGAGCTGCCGTGAGCGAACGCTGCCGTGAGGGAACGCTGCTCAGGTGAGGGTGCTGCCAAGCAGTGACGGGCGTCTGGATCGGCCGCTAGCCTCGAGCAGGTGACCCGTCGCCGCACGCGCCTCACCGCCCTGCCTGTCCGCTCTGCTCTGCCCGTGGCCGCCCTCGTCGTCGGGCTCGTCGGGCTGGTGCCACCCGCGCACGCGGCGGAGCCCGCGCAGGGCCCCGGACTGACGGACGGCTCGGTGGTGTCCGACGGCGTGGTGTTGTCGGACGGCATGGCGTCGTCGGACGGTTCGTCGGGCGCGGCGGCGGTCGCGGCCTCGCCGCGGCTGACGCAGAAGCTCTACCTCGACCCCGACACGCAGGCCGCCGCCGCGGTCGACGCCGCGCGCGCCGCGGGCCGGACGTCGGTGGCGAAGCGGCTCTCGCTCATCTCGACGGTCCCGCAGGCCCGGTGGTTCGGCGACTGGACGACGGTCGGCACGACCCGTTCGGAGGTCGCCGGCTACGTACGAGCGGCGCGCGCGAAGTCGCAGACGCCGGTGCTGGTGCTGTACGCGATCCCTGGTCGGGACTGCGGCCTGTACTCGGCGGGCGGCTTCACCGAGAAGACCTACCCGCGCTGGATCACGCAGGTCGCCAAGGGGCTGACCGACGGTGCGGTCCGCGGGTCGTCGCGCGCGCTCGTCGTGCTCGAGCCCGACGCGCTCATGCTCGACTGCGACGACGACGCGGCCGACGCCCGCCGCGACCGGCTCATCCGCAACGCGACCAAGGAGCTCGCGGCGACCGGCGCGTGGGTGTACCTGGAGGCGGGAAACGCGCGCTGGCGCACCCCGGCGGACACCGCGAAGCGGCTGCGCGCCGGCGGGATCGCCTACGCGCGTGGCTTCGCCACGAACATCTCGAACTTCGGCTTCACGACGAGCGAGAAGGCGTACGCCGCCAAGGTCGCCGCCCGGCTCGCGGCCGCCGGCGTGTCGGCGTCGCACCGGCACTACGTGATCGACACGTCGCGCAACGGCCGCGGCCCCATGGCGGACGGCGAGTGGTGCAACCCGCCGAAGCGCGGTCTGGGCGCGCACCCGCGGACCTTCACGAGCGGCGGGGCGCTCGACGCGCTGCTGTGGATCAAGCTCCCCGGCGAGTCCGACGGGCCGTGCCACGGCGCACCCGGAGCGGGGCAGTGGTGGGAGGCCGGCGCGCTCGAGCTCGTGAAGTACCGCCGCACCTAGTCGGGGGCGCGCGGGGCGCGGACACGGCCGGGCCGGGCGTGGCAGGCTGGGCGCGACGACGACCAGGAGGCCGCGATGGCGCTTGTGACCTGCCACTTCTTCTCCGACGTGCTGCAGGTCAGCACCGCGATGACCGTGCTGCTGCCGCAGGCGACCAGGTCACAGATCGGCCTGAGCGGCGTGGCCGACGACGCGCCGCCACCCGTGCTCTACCTGCTGCACGGCTTGTCCGACGACGAGACGATCTGGACGCGTCGCACCTCGATCGAGCGGTACGCCGCCGAGAAGGGACTCGCGGTCGTCATGCCGCGCGGCGGGCGGTCGTTCTACGCCGACGAGGTCCACGGCGGCGCGTACTGGACGCACCTGACGCAGGAGCTGCCCGAGCTGGTCTCGTCGTTCTTCCGCGTGTCGACCCGACGCGAGGACACGTTCGTCGCCGGTCTGTCGATGGGCGGCTACGGGGCGCTCAAGTGGGCGCTGCGCGAGCCCGGTCGGTTCGCGGCGGCCGCGTCGCTGTCCGGTGCGCTCGACATCGTCAGCGACCAGGGTCTGCGCTCCGTCGTGCCGCAGGTGTGGGGCGGCGGCCCGCCCGGCACAGGCGACGACCTGCTCGGCCTGGTCGCGGCAGCGGACCCGGCCGCGCTGCCCGCGTTGTCCGTCGCGTGCGGCACCGAGGACTTCCTGCACGCGGCCAACCTGCGCTGGCTCGACGCGGCCCGCGCGCGCGGCATCGACGTCCGCACCGACGTCGACCGTGCCGGCGACCACGACTGGGGGTACTGGGACGCGACGATCCAGGACGTGCTCGACTGGCTCCCGATCCGGGGCCGCTGAGGGTCCCTCGGGAGCGCGTCTCAGGAGGACGGCAGCGGTCGGCCCAGCCCGCTCGCACGCTGGACCCGTCGCAGCACGGCCGCACGCACGGCCGACTCGGTGCCGATCACGCGGATCCGCTCGCGTGCGCGCGTCACCGCGGTGTACAGCAGCTCGCGCGTGAGCAGGGGAGACGTGGCCGCCGGGAGCACCACGCTGACGCGCGTGAACTGACTGCCCTGTCCGCGGTGCACCGTCATCGCGTGCACGCTCTGCGCGGGCGGCAGCCGGTGCGTCGCGACGAGCCGGTGCGCGCCGGGGGCGCCGAACGCCACCGCCACGCCGTCGGCGGTCGCCACGACGACGCCCGTGTCGCCGTTGTAGAGCCCCGTCGACCGGTCGTTGCTCGTCACCAGCAGGGGCCGGCCGGGCGGGAACGGCGCGGCCGACCGGCCACCCGTCTCGTGCGCCACCCAGTCCTCCGCGACCGCCGACCAGTGCGCGACCCCGGCCGGACCGCGGCGGTGCGCGAGCAGCAGGCGGTGCGCGCCGAGCGCGAGCAGCGCCGCGTCCGCGTCACCCGCGCGCGCCGCCGTCACGAGCGCGCGACCCACGGTGCGCACCTCGTGCTCGAGCGTGGCGACCTCGCGCGCCGTCGGGACGTCCCCCGCGGTCTCGACCCACTCGATCGCGTCCCCGCCCGCGCGCAGCAGGGCGACCGCGCGGTCGGCGTCGCCGTCACGGATCGCGCGGGCGAGCGCGGCCAGCTCGGAGCCGAACCGGTGCTCACGCGTGAGCTCGACGACACCGCGCGGCAACGACGCGACCAGGTCGCCGAGCACGGCGCCCGCCTCGACGCTCGCGAGCTGGTGCGGGTCACCGACCAGCACCACGCGCGACGTGGGGCGCACGGCCTCGAGCAGGCGGGCCATGAGCGGCAGCGACATCATCGAGCACTCGTCGACCACCACCACGTCGTGCGGCAGTCGCTGGCGTGCGTCGTGCCGGAACCGCGTGCTGCTGCCCGGCCGGGTGCCCAGGAGCCGGTGCACGGTGCTCGAGCGCAGCTCACCGGTGCGCTCGCGGTCCTCGTCGTGCGCGAGCGCGCGCAGCTCGTCGTTCACCGACTCCTGCAACCGGGCAGCGGCCTTGCCCGTCGGCGCCGCCAGGGCCACCCGCAGCCCCGGCCCGGCGACGTCCTGCAGCGCCGCGACGAGCCGCGCGATCGTCGTCGTCTTGCCCGTGCCCGGGCCCCCGGTCAGGACCGTCAGGCGCGAGGTCGCGGCCGCCCGGACGGCCGCGCGCTGGCGTTCGTCCTGCTCCTGCGGGAACAGCCGACGCACGGCCGCCTCGAGGCGTGCCTCGTCGACCGGGAGCGGCGCGAGCCGGTCGGTGACCTGCGCACGGACCTCGACCTCGTCGCGCCAGTAGCGGTCGAGGTACAGGCGCCCGCCGGCCCAGCGCAGCGGTCGGTCGGCGGGCCCGTCCGCACCGTCCGCGACCGCGGCGCTCGCGCGCACGGCGGCCGGCCACCCGGTCGGCTCGGGCCACGGCAGCTCGTCGACGAGGCGTCCTTCGCTCGCCGCGGCCGACGGTTCGTCGGCCGGCTCGTCGTCCGCCGGCTCGACGACCGTCCCGGGTGCCGCCGCGAGGTCGACGCACACGGAGCCCGCGCGCAGCGCCCGGACGGCCAGCGCCGCCGCGAGGTGCACGCGCTCGTCGTCCTCGCCGCACAGGCCCGCGACGCGACGTGCGACGTGCACGTCCGCCGAGGTCAGCACGCGTGCGGCGACGAAGGGCGCGAGAAGGCCGTGAACCCGCCAGGGCACGTCGGGCGATGCGTCGAGGGAGTTCGTCGTGCCGGTCAGCGACGCGCCGGCGAGCGGCGTCGCGCTCAGCGCGCTCGGATCGGTCATCGGGCACCCGCCAGCAGGTCGGAGAGGTCGAGCACGAGAGCGGTCGGTGGACGCCACGCCAGGACACCGGTGGGCGTCGGACCGCCGGGTCCGTCGACGACGGGCGTCTCCGGGCCGAGCATGCCCCGCACGAACAGGTAGAGGCCGCCGCCGAGGTGCACGTGCGGGTCGTAGTCGCGCACGCGCCAGCGCAGGAACCGGTGCAGGGCGGCCGAGTACAGCAGGAGCTGCAGGGGGTAGTGGTGCTCGACCATCGCGTCGACCAGGCTCGCGGGACGGTAGTCCCACGCGCTGAGCGGCTGCTCCCACGACCCGAGCCGGTTCGTCTTGTAGTCGACGACGAGGTGCGTGTGCTGCCCCGGGACGTCCGGGGCGGGCACGCGCAGCACCGCGTCGATGCTGCCGGTGAGGTAGCCGCGCAGGCTGCTCGTCGACAGCGCCGGGTCGTCGAGACGGTCGGCGTAGTCGACGAACGGGTCGGTCGGGGTCAGGTGCGTGCGCAGGAGCGCGCCGATGCCGCGCAGCGTCCCGGCTCGGCGGGCCACACCGTCGCCGCCCGCGAGCGGGAGCTCGAAGTCCAGCTCGGGCAGGCGGTCGGACGGGGCGATCTCGGCGAGCGAGCGCCCGCCTGCGAGCGGGCCGAGCGGCGTGCGCAGCGAGGGCAGCAGTGCCGCGGCGAGCGCGTCCGGGCCGCCGGGCAGCGCACCGCCCGGGTCGGCCTCGGCGCAGCGGACGGCGACCTCGGCGGCGAGGTCCGGTGCACGCGTGTCGACGTTCTCGAGCACGTGGTGCACGAGCGTGCCGAACGTGGTGCCCGCGGGCAGGTCCGCCATCGGCGAGGCGAACGCGCGCAGCGCGAGCTCGTCAGGCGGGACCTCGGCCTCGTCGGTCGACTCGGCCCGCTCGCGGCCCGTGCCCGTCGCGTCGGGCTCGTCCTGCAGACCCGTCACCTCCGGCTCGGACGACGGTGCGTGGTGGCGCGCGTCGTACGGCGCGGAGGTCAGACCGGTGTACGACGTGCGGCGCCAGCCCGTGTCGAGCGTGCGCCCCAGCCGGGCGAGCTCGAGCGTGGGCGGATCGACCGGCTCGGGCACCCAGCGCGCAGCCGCCCGCGGCGCGGTCATGACCTCGTGCACGAGCGCCCCGCCCGTGGGCGCGGCCAGCGCGGTGAGCGCCTCGGCGACCGCGTCGTCGCTCGGGACCGGCACGACCGCGGGTGCGGGCGTCCCGTCGGCGGTGCGCGGCGCCAGCAGCAGGCGGGACAACGGGCTGCGTTCGGCGTTGCGGCTCGGTGCCCACCACACGACCACCTGGCTGTGCGCGCGGGTGAGCGCGACGTACGTCAGGCGCAGCTGCTCGCCCGCCTCGTCCTGCTGGTGTGCGACCACCCCGTCGTCGTACCCCGGGCTGCCCTTGCCGCCCACGTGGAGCGTGCGGGTGTCGTCGCGGTGGAAGCGCAGGACCTGCGGGTCCGACCGCACCCAGGTGTCCCATGCGAACGGCACGAGCGTCACCGGGAACTGCAGCCCCTTGCTCGCGTGCACGGTGATGACCTGCACGGCCGCCGCGTCGGTCTGCAGCCGCCTGCTGCGTTCCTCGGCGTAGTCGCGTGCGGCCTCGTCGATGCGCGCACGTAGCCACTCGAGCAGCGCGGTCGCGCCGAGCCCGTCGCGCACGGCCTGCGCGTGCAGCGCCTCGCCGACGTGGCGCAGGTCGGTCAGCTCGCGCTCGCCGTCCTGCGTGCGGATGACCCGCTCGCGCATGCCCGTGGCCGCGGCTGCCTCGAGCAGCGCAGCCACGCCGTGCGACGCGAGCGTGCCCGACCACGTGCGGACGCGCTCCGCGAGCAGGTCGCGCGCGTCGTCGTCGGCCAGCGCGAGCTCGGCCGCCGTCCAGCCGAGGAACGGCGTGAGCGCCGCGCCGCCCGCGAGCCGCGGGTCGTCGGGCCGGGCGAGTGCCGACAGGAACGTGAGCCAGTGCTGGGCCGCGCGGGTGTCGAACACGCTCGCCAGGCCCGAGATCACGGCGGGCACCCCCGCGGCCCCGAGCGAGCGCTGCACCGCGCGCGCGTCCTTGTTCCTGCGCACGAGCACCGCGATGTCGGCGGGTCGCACGGGGCGCGCGTCGCTCCCGTCCGGCGCCGTGATCCGGTGCGTCGTCAGGGTCTGCACCACCTGCGCCGCGACGTCGGCGTAGAGGAGCTCGCGCAGCGGGCCGATCGCCGGGAGCTTTGTCACGCCCAGCGCCTCGCGGGTCACCTGGCGGAGCAGCACGGGTGGGCCACCGGCGAGGCGCCGTCCCGTGCGCTGGGCCTCGACCGGCCGCACGACGATGCGCGGGTCGCCCAGCGCGGCGCCCTGCAGCAGCGGGCGCAGTCCGGCGAGCACCGCCGGGTCGGCACGGTGGTTGCGCGCGAGCGTCGCCTGGCGCGCGCTGCTCGCCGCGACGAGGTAGGTCACGACGTCCGCACCGCGGAACGCGTAGATCGCCTGCTTCGGGTCGCCGATGAGGATGAGCGTGCGGTGCGCGTGGAACGCCGCCCGCAGGATCTCCCACTGCGTCGGGTCGGTGTCCTGGAACTCGTCGACCATGACGACCCGGAGCGCCGTGCGCACGCGCTCGCGCGCGTCGCGACCCGTGTGCTCGTCGGTCAGTGCCCGGCGCAGGAGCGTCAGCAGGTCGTCGTAGTCGACGACGCCACCGGCGCGCTTGCGCCGCTCCATCTCCTGCACCGCGACCTGCGCGAACCGGTACCGGTCGTACGCGGGCGTGCCCGGCTCGGCGTCCGACGGCTCGAGGTCCGCGACCGGGTCCGAGATCGCGGCGTGCGCGAGCTCGCGCGCGTCGGCGATCGAGACGAGCGGCGACGCCTCCGGCGCGTACTTGCGCAGGTACAGGTCGTCGACGACCTCCGCCTCGAGGTCGGCGACGTCGGGCAGCAGGGTCGCGTCGTGGTCGACGTCCGCGGTCGTGCCGAGCATCGCGAGCATCTGCTGGCAGAAGCCGTGCGTCGTGGTGATGGTCGCGGCGTCGAACTCGGCGAGCGCACGCGCGAGCCGCGCGCGTCGGACCTCGACCTCGTCGGGACCTGCGTCCGCGAGCAGGGCGACGACGTCGTCCGACGAGGAGCGCGCGTCGTCGGACCGCAGCGCACGCTCGACCTCCACGAGCCGCGAGCGCACGCGGTCGCGCAGCTCGGTGGTCGCGGCGCGGCCGAACGTCACGAGCAGCAGCTCCGGCAGTCGGACGTCGAGCTCGGCGACGTACCGCACCGCCAGCGACGCGATCGTCCACGTCTTGCCGGTCCCGGCGCTCGCCTCGAGCACCACGGTCTCGACCCCGGGCAGCGGACCGCGCACGTCGAACACCGGGACCTCGGGCCGAGGGGCGTCGGGCACAGGGCCGGCAGGCACGGGACCGTCGGGCGCCGTGCGCTCGCGGTCGGTCGTCACGGCGCCTCCTCGAAGGTGTCGGCGACGAACACCTCGCGCCACACGCGAGACGCGAGCGCGCCGAACCGCGTGGCTTCCTCGGGCCGGGCAGCGCGGTCGGCGGGCGTGGGCTCGCCCAGCACGTCGGTGAGCTCGAACCCCTCGCCCCAGGCGAGGAGGTGGTACGGGTCGACGCTCTCGAACCCGCCCCGCCCGTTCTCGGCGGCCTCAGGCGTGCCCAGCTCCGCCCGGGCGGCGGACAGCGCGACGCTCGTCGAGTCGCGCTCCCAGCGCTTGCGGGCATACACGTGGCTCGTCTTCGTGAGCAGCGGGATCGGCTCGCGCAGCGCCTCGTCGCGGACCGCCAGCAGCTCGGCGAGCACCGCGACCGCGTGCTCGGGTGCGGGCGCGCGCAGGGTCGTCGTGGTCGCACCGGCGCGCCCGCGGCCGACCGTCACGGCCGAGCGCACCGCGGGCCGCGAGCCCGCGTCGTCGCTCGCGACGAGCGCGAGGAGCTGCACCCAGGAGCGCAGCACGTGCTTCGCCGAGAGCTGCGAGAAGACGGCCCGCACCAGACGACCGCCGTGCACGCCACGGACCGTGCCGGTGAGCTCACGGCCCGCGACGGTCACGCGGACGTCGTACGTGGCCGGGTCGGCGGTCAGGAACGGGTCGACGGCCTCACGGATCGGCACCGCGTCGTCGAGGATCCGGGTGAGCGTCGCGCCGCCCAGCTCGCGCGGCGGCAGGTGACCCCGGCGTCGCTCGGCGTCCGCGGCGGTGGCCAGGTCGGCGCCCTCGAGCGTGGCCGTCAGCAGACGGTCCCCGATGCTCCAGCGCGCGAGCGGGGCGAGCTCGAGCGGCATGCGGTCGTCGAGCTGCGGGGTGTCGCTCGGGAGCTGCACGCCGAGGCGTTGCGTGAAGAACGCACGTGGCGCGTGCTCGAGCACGCGGACGAGGTCCTCCAGGTCGTACGCGGTGCCCGCGTCGGCAGGGTCCGGCAGGGGCGTGGGCACGAGCGGGCCGGCCGGGACCCGCGGACGGATGAGGGCGCGCGCAGCGGCGAGGTCGAGCTCGTCGAAGCCGAACGGGCCGGGCCGGCCCAGTGCGCCGGGCTCGAAGACGCGCGGGTCGACCGGCTGCAGCGGGTGCTCGACCACGAGCGACCGCCGCGGGCCGTCGGACGCGGGCATCTCCTGGGCCGTCGCCGTGGCGCCGAGCGCGTCGAGGAGCTCGCCGACGGGCACGCAGGGTGGCCGGTGCGCACCCGTGCGCTCGTCGGCGCCCGTGTAGAGGACCACGAGGTGGTCGGTCGCGCTGGTCACCGCGTCGAGGAAGAGCTGGCGGTCCTCCTGCCTGCGGTCCCGCTCCCCGACGAGCGGGTCCCGGGCCAGCACGTCGTCGCCGTCGCGGCGACCGCCGCGCGGGAAGGCCCCGTCGTCCATGCCGAGCAGCACGACGACGCGGTGCGGCACCGCGCGCATCGGCGCGAGCGAGCACACCGTGAGCGCCCCGGTGCGGAAGCCGGCGCGCGTGGGCCGGCCCGCGAGGCGCGGACCGAGCAGCGCGACGACGTCGGGCAGCCGCAGCGCGCCGTCGTGCCCGGCGGCGTCGGCCCGGGCCTCGGCGAGCACGCGGACGGCCTCGTGCTGCTGCCACCGGTCGGCCGGGGTGACCGCGGTCAGGAGCACGAGCGCGCGGTCGAGGGCGTCGAACCAGTGCGTCGCGGGGTGCGCACCCGCCAGGTCGGCGAGCACCGCGGTGAGCCGGTCCAGCAGCTCCGCGACGCGGCCGACGAGCACCACGTCGGACGAGCCGACGTCGTCGACCGGCAGGACCGCGCCGACGAACCGCTGGTCCTCCTCGGCCATCGTGACGCCGAGCAGGAGCCGGTCGAGCGCCGCGGACCACGTGCCCTGCGGCACGGCGCCCAGGTGGAACCGAGCCCGCCGCTCGACGTCCTCACCCCAGTGCACGCCCGACTCGAGCGCCCACGCCCGCAGCCGGTCGAGCGCCTCGTCGTCGAGAGCGAACCGGCGCCGCACGGGCTCCTGGCCGGCGAGGTCGACGACCGCGGACGCGGTGACGCGCGAGTCCGCGAGCTCGAGCAGCGCCGCGACGACGGCGAGCACGGGGTTGGCGCGCACGGGCGAACGGTCGGCGATGCGGACGCGCAGCGTCCGTCCGGGGTGCTCGGGCGCGGCCGACGCCGCGGGCCCACCGGGCCCCGGGACCTCGGGCGTCGGGCCGAACACCGCGTGGACGAGCGGGGCGAACGCCTCGACGTCCGGGCACAGGACGATGACGTCGCGCGGTTCGAGGGTGGGGTCGTCGGCGAGCAGCCCGACGACGACGTCCCGCAGCACCTCGACCTGCCGGGACCGCCCGTGGCACGCGTGCACCTGGACGGAGCGGTCGTCGGACTCGGCCGGCCGGGGCGGGACCGAGCCGTCGGTCGCGTCCGCGCGCAGCCGCGTCTGGAGCTCCCCGAGCAGGGTCGGCGCAGGAGGCGGCGCCGCGACCTCGGTGACCAGTGGCTGGTACGCCTTGACGCGCGCCGCGAGCTCGACCGCGTCGTTCGCCATCGACCGGAGCATCGGGTGCCGGGCGACCGTCGGGCGCTCGCGCCTGCGCTGCGTCGCGCCGAGAGGGCCGATCGCACGCCACAGGGTCAGGGACGGCGCCGGGAGCCACAGGTGCACGTCGCGCTGCTGGGCGAGCGCGGCGAGGACCGTCAGGTGCCCGGCGGGCAGCGCGGTCGGGCCGAACACGTGCAGCCGGTCCGGCAGGTCCACGAGCCCGGGCTGCTGGACGAGCCGCGCCGCGGCCGCGTCGAGCCGCACAGCGGGCGGCGGGCCGAGGCGCTCGACCAGGGCCCGCCACAGCACCGGCTGCCACGCGAGGTCGGCGGGCAGCGGCGCGCCCGCTCCGTCGTCGTCCACACCCGCGGTCCACGACCGGGCCAGCGCCGGGCGTCGCACGTCGTACGCGACGAGCAGCCGTGCGAGCCGCTGCGCGAGGTGCATCCGACGACCCGCGCGCAGCTCGTCGCCGCTCGGCACGGGTGAGGCCGGCGACGACGGCGCGCCGCCACGAGCGCCCAGGTGCCGGGCGACGGTCCGCAGCCACGGCGACGCGGCGTGCTCGTCGATCACGGCGAGCACGTGCCACGCGAGGTTCTCCGGCCGCCACGGGTCGGCGTCCCACGCGACGCCGCCGGTCGCGGCGAGGACGTCGGCCACGACGCGCGCGGGGGAGTCGAACCGGACGTTCGCGCACACGCCGTCCTCCGCGCCGCCGGCGCCCAGCCGGTGTGCGAGCCGTTGGCTCACCCACCGCTCGACGCCCCGCGTCGGCACGGCGACGAGGTCGGCCGTGAACGGGTCCGCGACGGGCGCCGCGAGCTCGTCGGCCAGCGCGGCCACCAGTGCGTCCGCCCGCTCGGCGACGTGCACGCGCAGCCCACCCGGCCGGCTGGTGGCGGCCTCGCCGTCGCGGTTGCCGCCCTCGTCGTCCACGTCTGGCACCCTAGCCACCCGGTCCCACAGACGTCGCGAGCGCGCCCGTACCCTGTGGACGTGCAGTGCTCCTACTTCGACGCCGGCGTGTGCCGGTCCTGCACCTGGATGGGCCGCGAGTACGACGAGCAGGTCGGCCTCAAGGAGCAGCACGCGCGCGACCTGCTCGCCGAGGCGTGCGACCCGGCCACGACGGTGTGGCTGCCGCCGGTCACGAGCCCCGAGTCGGCGTTCCGCAACAAGGCGAAGATGGTCGTCGCGGGCACGGTCGAGCACCCCACCCTCGGCATCCTGGACGCGGCCGGACGGGGCGTGGACCTGCAGGGCTGCGGCCTGTACCCGCAGGACCTGCGCGCCGCGTTCCCCGCGGTCGAGCGGTTCGTCACGCGCGCGGCGGTCGAGCCGTACGACGTGCCCGCGCGGCGCGGCGAGCTCAAGCACGTGCTCGTCACGCGGGCCGCGGACGGGGCGCTCATGCTGCGGTTCGTGCTGCGCTCGCAGGAGGCCGTGACGCGCATCCGCAAGCACCTGCCGAGCCTGCTGGCCGAGCTCCCACGGCTCGCCGTGGTCTCCGCGAACGTCCTGCCCGAGCACAAGGCGGTCCTCGAGGGTGCCCTCGAGATCCCGCTCACCGAGCAGCAGACGCTCACCATGGACGTCGACGGGGTCGCGCTGCACCTGCGACCGCGCAGCTTCTTCCAGACGAACACGACCGTCACGGCCGCGTTGTACCGGCAGGCCGCGCTGTGGGTCGCGGCGAGCGGGCCGACGAGCGTGTGGGACCTGTACTGCGGCGTGGGCGGCTTCGCGCTGCACCTGGCCGCGCCGCGGGTCGTCGGGGTCGAGACGAGCGAGGAGGCCGTGGCCAGTGCGCGCACGACCGCGGCCGAGCTCGGCAGGGACGCGACGTTCGTGGCCGCCGACGCGACGGCGTGGGCCCTCGAGCAGCGGGAGGCGCCCGATCTCGTCGTCGTGAACCCGCCACGGCGCGGCATCGGCGCCGACCTCGCGGGGTGGCTCGAGACGTCGGGCGTGCCGCGCGTCGTGTACTCGTCGTGCAACGCCGTCTCGCTCGCGCGCGACCTCGCCGCGATGCCCTCGTTCGCCGTGCGCGAGGTGCGCCTGTTCGACATGTTCCCCCAGACCACGCACTACGAGGTCGCGGTGCTGCTCGAGCGGCGGCCCGCGCCGGCGCCGGGCGGGTAGGGCCGCACCGGCCCGGCCGAGGGGAGCGGGACGAACCGGACGCCGCGAGCCCGGCGGTGCCGATACAGTCCCGGTTGGCGCGCCGTGCGAACGGCATGGTCGCAGGCGTGCAGGAGACGAAGGAGCGCGACGATGAGCAACCCGGACGAGCAGCTCGGCACGCCCGACGAGAGTGCCGTGCCCCCGGTGCCGGCCGACCCCCAGGGCGTCTCCGCTCCGCAGCCGGTGGCCCCGCCGCCGTCGACGTACCCGGAGGGCTACCCGTTCGTGCAGGGCGGCTACCCGCCGCCGCCCGGCGCCTACGCGCAGGGCTACCCGCCCGGGTACCCCTACGCGCCCTACCCGCACCCGGCACAGGGCCACCCGGCGCAGGGACACCAGGCACAGGGCCACCCGGCGCAGGGCTACCCGGTACCGAGCTATCCGGCGCAGGGCTACCCGGGGTATCCGCCGGTCCCGGGCCCCGCGCCGACCGGCTACCCGGCCCCGGCCTACGCAGCCCCAGGCCATGCAGACCCGGGTCATGCGGTCCCAGGCCACGCAGTCCCGGGCTACGCGGCGGCCGGTCCCGCGCAGGGGTATGCGGGGCACGCGCCCTTCGCCGGGCCGACGACGCACGCACCGGGCGCGGGCGCGCCGCGGACGCGGGCGAGCGCGTTCCAGGGCGTGCCGGTGCGGGACTACGTGACCGACGGCGTCGCCCTGGTCCTGCTGCTCGTGACGCTCGGGCTCGGGTGGGACTTCCGGTACGCCGCGAGCGAGCGCATCGAGGTCGTCCTCGTGACCGTCGTCTCGATCCTGTCGCTGTCGCTGTTCTACCTCGCGCGCTCGGGGGCGCTTCCGCGCGGGTGGACGAACCGCACCGTGCTGACCGCTCGCGCGCTCGCGAACGTGCCGTTCGTGCTCCTCGTGCTCGTCTACGTGCTGCTCGACGTCGCCACCGCGTTCGGCGACGGTCAGCCGCAGGGGACCGTGCCCGGCGGGCTCGGCCCGGCGATGGCGATCGGTCTGGCGGGCGCGCTGCTGGCTGCGAGCCCGCGGGTCGCCGAGCTCGGCGGCCCGCGCACGGTCGACCTGGTCGTCGCCTGGGCTCGACGTGTGCTGGTGGCGCTGCTGGCCACGGCGCTGGTGCTGGCGCTCGTCAGCGTGCTGACGTTCGCGGTGCAGGCGCCCGAGCTGCTGCGCCTCGGCAGCACGCTGGTGGCGGGTGTGGTCGTCCTGCTGCTGCACGTCGCGCTCGCCGCGGCGATCGCGGCGGTCCCGCTGGCCGGCGTGGTGCGACGGTCGACGGCCTGGCGGCGGGTGCTGGTCGCGGTGGCGGCCACGGCGACGTTCGCCCTGCTCTTCTACGGGCCTCTGCACCACGAGCAGCCCGGGTCGGGGCACGCGGCCACGTCCGTGGCGCTCTGGGGGGCGGCCTACCTGGTGCTCCCCGCGGCGGGCGTCGTCGTCCTGAGCCCGGTCTGGCGCCGCCTCGTCGACCCGGCTCCGTCGCCCGAGCAGGGCTGGTTCGCCGCGGCCGTGCACGCGTGGTCCGGGATCGCGGTGGTCGCGGGTGTGCTGAGCGCGGCCCAGCTGATCGCGCTGATCGCACAGGTCGGCACCTTCGGCTTCCAGTCCGCGCAGGTCGTCCTGATCCTCGTCCTCGCGGGCGCCGCCGTCGCGGCGCTGGTCGCCCGGGCGTCGTTCGCCGCCGACCCCGCGGCCGGGCGCGCCACGGCACTCGCCGCGACCCTGGTGGTCGTCGTCCTCGGCATCGTCGCGGTCACGTTGCAGGCGCAGCGCCACGCGTGGAGCTTCCAGACCGTCGACCTCGAGCTGCTGCTGGTCGCGTTCGGGCTGCCCGCGCTCGTCGGGATCGCGCTGCTGGGGCCTGCGCCGGTGCGGGCGTGGTTCGCCGCGCACGGTGGCGGCCCGCGTCCCGCGTGGGACGACGCCGAGCCGGAGCCCGCCGCTCGGCCGACCGGCGCCTACGCCGCGCCTGCCGCACCGGCACCCGTGGCGCCCGAGGCCGTCGCGGCAGGGGGCGAGCCGGTTCCCGACGAGTCGCACGACGAGGGGCTCGACGAGGGCGTCGACGAGCTGACGCACCCCCGCGGTGCCCCGACGAGCCTGGGCGTGCCCGTGGTCGCCGAGCCGGTGGCGGATCCGGCTGGTGGGTCAGCGGCCGGCGGGTCACCGGTGTCGACCGAGCAGTCGTCGGACGAGCAGGCACGTGACGCGCGAGCCTCCGACGAGCGGGCCTCCGACGAGCAGGCCTCCGACGAGCAGGCCTCCGACGAGTACGAGGGCGGCTCGTGGTTCGACGAGTACCCGGGCGTGGACAGCGAACCGGTGCGCGCGCTCGACCCCGGGCTCGACCAGACCGTCGCGTTCCCGCAGGTGACCGCGCCCGACGACGCGGACGGCGGCGTCGCGCACGCCGCCCCGCACGGCGCGGACCGCCTCGTCGGCACGCACCCGTTCACGGTCGAGCAGGCACTCGACCCCGGGACCGAGCTCGAGGTCCTCGCGGCGATCGCCGCGCAGGCACCCGAGCTGCGCGTGCACCTCGCGTCGAACCCGTCGACCTACCCGGACCTGCTCGAGTGGCTCGGCCGCCTCGGCGACCCGCAGATCGACGCGGCGCTCGCCCGGCGCCCGGGCTGACCCGGGCAGGGCCGACGAGGCTGTGGGACTCACCCGGCGACGAGCCGGCCGATGCCGGGGTCCGGACCTGGGTCCAGGGCCCCGGCGCCGGCGCGCGCGTCAGGCGAGCGTGCCGGCCACGTCCCAGGTCACCGAGACCGCCTTGCCGGCCTTGCCGGACGCGGTCTGGGGGATCACGGAGTAGGTGACGCGGCCGTAGGCGAGCGCGAGCGACTCGAGCCCCGCGTCGTCGGCCACGCCGAGCGTGTGCTCGACGACGCGCGCGTTCGTCAGCTCCCACCGCTCGGCGACGACCTCCCGCTCGCCGCCGCGCGTGCGCTCGACCCGGGCGGTCGGCAGCCTGGTCCCCTGGACGAGCGCCAGCAGCACGCCGGGGGAGTGCCGGCCCGGCACGGTCGTGAGCCGGAGCGGCTCGGGAGCGACCCGGCCGATCGACCGGCCCGAGCCAGTCACCGAGGGGACCGCGAGCGCCCAGCTGACGGACTGCACCTCGATCCACTTCTCGTGACCGCGGGTGCTCCCGTCGCCGTCGATCGACTCCAGCCGCAGGTACGTCGTCATCGCACAGCCCCCGCTCGTGCACACGCTCGCCACCCCCGACGCGCGCCGTCGAGGTCTCGACCAGCGTGGCACCGAGTCGGCAGCCCGACCACGGGCGTCGCGGGTGAGATCGTCGCGGGTGAGAACCCGGCGGTCAGGCCCCCGCGCCGGGCAGGCGGCGCAGCGTCTCGCGCACGACGACGGCGGACCGGTCGGCGGCGTCGTCGACGTGCGTCGCGAACTCACCGGCCTCGACGGGGCTGCACAGGTCGCTGATGCCGCGCACGGACAGGAACGCCACCCCGAACCGGTGCGCGACCTGCGCGAGCGCGGCGGACTCCATGTCGGTCGCGAGCGCGTCGGGGAAGGCCGCGCGCACCCCCGCGACGCGCTCGGCGTCGACGAACACGTCGCCGGAGACGACGTCGCCGCGCAGCACCCGCACGTCGGCCGGCTCGGTCGACCAGCCGGGCAGCATGGCGGCCGCGGCGTGCGCGTGCTCGCGCAGCACCTCGTCGGCCGGGTAGGACGCGGGCATGCCCGGGACCTGACCGAGCACGTACCCGAACGCCCGCGCGTCGGCCCCCGTGTGGACGTGCGTGGAGCCGACGACGACGTCGCCGACGCGGACGCCGACCCCGAGACCACCCGCGCTGCCGCCGCTGACCAGCACGCGCGCGGGCCGGGCGGCGAGCGCGACGGCGGCCGCGGTGGCGGCGTTGACGAGCCCGATCCCGGCGCGGACGAGCAGCACCTGCCGTCCGCCGAGCGTGAGCAGGCGGTGCTCGGCGCCACCGGGCGCGTGCGTCGGGGCACCGGCCACGTCGGCCACCGCGACGAACGCGTCGGCCTCGACGGGCATGGCGACGACGACGACCGCGTCGAGCACGGTGGTCACGCCGTGACCGTCGACCACTGCGCGCGCTCGGCGAGGAACGCGCGTGCCGCGTCCTGCGCCCCGGCCAGCGAGTGGTGGGCGCCCCAACCGCACTGCACCTCGTTCGCCGCCGGCACCTCGTCGGCCCCGAGGACGTCCTGCAGGGTGGCCTCGACGAGCGCCAGCACGTCCTCGTAGACCCACTGCCCGGCGAGCGTGAGGTAGAAGCCCGTCTGGCAGCCCATCGGCGAGAAGTCGATGACGCGGTCGGTGTGGTTGCGCGAGTGCTCCGCGAACAGGTGCTCGAGCGAGTGCACGGTCGGCATCTCGAGGTGCGCGACGTTCGGCTGCGTGAACCGCACGTCGTACTTCTCGATCACGTCCCCGGCCGGCAGGGCCTTCGTGTCCGCGAGGCGCACGTACGGCGCGACCACGGTGCGGTGGTCCAGGTTGAAGGACTCGACGTTCATGCGGTCGGTCATCAGGGCTCCCAAGCGTTCGGTGACGGCGGCCATTGTCGCTCACGCGCCTGCGGGGGCGCGCACCGCCGTCGTGCGGCGCGCAGGGTCGTCGGCTACCGTGCGCCGGTGCCCACGCCCCACGACCTCGCGCTCCCGGACGCCGCCCCGCGTCCGGCCGGCGTCGCGTCCGCCCGCGCGGGCTCCTCCGCGGTCGTCCAGGGCTTCCGGCGCGACGTCCAGGGGCTGCGGGCCGTGGCGGTCGTGCTCGTGCTGGCGTTCCACGCCGGGCTCCCGGTGCCGGGCGGGTTCGTCGGCGTCGACGTGTTCTTCGTCGTGTCCGGCTTCCTCATCACGGGGCTCGTGGCCGACGAGGTCATGCGCACGGGCCGCCTGCGCCTCGGGCGGTTCTACGCTCGTCGGGCTCGTCGGCTCCTGCCGGCCGCCGCGCTCACGCTGGTCGCGGTCGTCGTCATGACGAGCGTCTGGCTGCCGGTCACGCGCTGGCGGGACATCGCGGGCGACGTGGTCGCGACCTCGCTGTACGTCGTCAACTGGCGCCTGGCCGACCGGTCGGTGGACTACCTCGCGCAGGACGCGGCGCCGAGCCCCGTGCAGCACTTCTGGTCGCTCGCGGTCGAGGAGCAGTTCTACGTCGTCTGGCCGCTGCTCGTCGTCGCGCTCGTCGCGCTCGCGCGCCTGCGTGGTCGCCGGGTGACGCGTCGCGGTCTCGCGGTCGGCGTCGCGGTCATCGGCGGGGCGTCGCTGGTGTGGTCGGTCGCGCTGACCGCGGCGGACCCGTCGCGCGCGTACTTCGTCACGACGACGCGCGCGTGGGAGCTCGCCGCGGGCGCGTTGCTCGCGCTGCTCGCGCACCGCGTGGCACGGCTGCCGCAGCGCGCGCTCGTCGTGGCGGGGTGGCTGGGGCTCGCCCTGATCGGGTACGCGGCGTTCGCGCTGTCGGGCGCGACGCCCTTCCCCGGCGTCGCGGCGGCGCTGCCCGTGGGCGGGACGGTGCTGGTGCTGGCTGCGGGGATCGCCGGGCCGGGCGTGCGACCGCTGGGCGCGCGCGTGCTGCAGCCCGTGGGCGCCACGTCGTACTCGCTGTACCTGTGGCACTGGCCCGCGGTCGTCCTCGCGACCGGTCTGGCGGGCGGGCCCCCGCCGACGAGCGCGCTCGTCCTGGCCGTGGCGCTCTCGGTGCTGCCCGCCGTCGCGTCGTACGTGCTCGTCGAGAAGCCGCTGCACACGTCCGCACGGCTGCGCGCGAGCGTCGGACGCTCGGCCGTCGTCGGGGTCGTGTGCACCCTCGTCGGGGTCGTGGCGGCGGGGCTGCTGCTGCGCGCGGTGCCGGGCACGCCGGACGACGTGGCCGCGCCCGGCGCGCAGGTGCTGCGGGACGGCACGTGGCAGGGGCCGGACCCGACGACGGACCTGCACCGGCTGGTCCCCGCGCTCGCGGACGCCACGCTCGACGTCGCCGAGCTGTACGAGGGCGACTGCCACCAGAACGCGCTCGGCACCGACCCCGCGGCGTGCACCTTCGGCGATGCGGCGTCGAGCACGGTCGTCGCGCTCGTCGGCGACTCGCACGCCGGGCAGTGGCAGCCGCCGCTCGCGGCGATCGCGCAGGACGAGGGCTGGCGCCTGGACACCTACACCAAGGGCAGCTGCGCGCTGACGTCCGCGCGCACGTGGCTCGGCACGGTCGACGGGCCGTACACGCAGTGCGGGCAGTGGAACGACGCCGTCGTGGAGCACCTGCTGGCGGACCCGCCGGACGTCGTGGTGACCAGCAACAACCAGATCGAGGTGGTGGGCGACGACGGTGCCCGGCTCACGGGCCCCGCCGGGGACGCCGCCGCGGTCGCGGGCCTGCAGGACGCCTGGGCACGGCTCACCGACGCGGGGATCCCGGTGGTCGTCGTGGGCGACACCCCGTGGGTGGGCTTCGACGTGCCCGAGTGCGTGGCGCTGCACGAGGACACGTGGGCGGTGGACTGCACCGTGCCCGCGGACGTGCCCGAGCGGCGGTCCGGGCTCGCGCAGCAGCGCGCGGCCGCGACCGCCGCCGACGTCCCGCTGCTCGACCTCACCGAGCTGCTGTGCCCGGACGGGTCGTGCCCCGCGATCGTCGGCGGCGTCCTGGTGTGGCGCGACGTGAGCCACGTGACGGCGAGCTACGTGCGCACCCTCGAGCCCGAGCTGCGCGACTGGCTCGTACCGCTGGTGGCCCCGCGCTGACGCGCGCGGGTCAGCCGAACCACCGGTGCACGTGCTCGACGATCGCGTGGTCGAACGCGTCGTCGTCGTGCCGCGAGCGCAACCAGTCCTGGAAGTCGCCGCCCGCGGCCTCGTCGAGCTCGCGCCGGCACGCCGCGGTGTCGGTGACCGCGCGCGTCAGCAGCTCCTCGGCCTCGTCGGGCGTGCGGTACAGGAACGGGTAGTCCGGGGGCAGGATCGCGCGCACCCACGGCCGGTCGGGGAACACCCCGACCGCGCCCGCGACCAGCGCCTCGATGTACTCCAGGCCGTAGGACTCCTCGGTCGCCGTCGCGAGGAACGCGGTCGTGCGTGACAGCGCCTCCCAGTAGTCGTCCCGGCTCGCGGTGAGCGGCCCGACCCATGCCCACTCGTTCTGGGAGAGGCCCATGGCCTTCTCGGACACGAGGTGCGACTCGACCAGGCGCGCCTCGACCCGCAGCGGCACGCGCTTGTGCACGCGCTCGACCACGTCGAGGAACAGCTGCGGCTGCTTGCGCTCCGACAGGTAGATCGCGGGGTAGAGCACCACCGGGAGCTGCGGCTCGTGGCGCGCGTGGACGTGCTCGAGCCGGATGCCCAGGTTGACCCACCCGACGCGCGCCTGCTCCGCGAGCTGCTGCACGGTCCAGTGCCCGACGATCTCGCGGACCTCGGTCGCGGTGCGCTGGGAGTTGGCGAAGGTCGGGAACAGCGCGCACGACAGGCCGAGCGACGCGCGGTCGACGGTGTGGGTGTACTGCGAGGTGGTCCACCACACGAAGTTCATGACCCGCGGCTCCATGCCCGCCGGGCACGAGGCGCGCAGGGTGCGCCACACCGAGGTCGAGTCGACCACGTCCATGTTGATCACCACCGTCGAGGTGGGGTCGACGAACTCGAGCGGCAGGACGTCGAACCCCTCGCAGCGGCGCGGGCCCTCACCGATGACGATCGACCCGGGGAAGACGCGCAGCAGGCGGCGCACCAGCGTCGCGCCCGCGTCGTGGCCCGCGACGCGCCCGTCGGGGTCGATCAGCACGTCGCGGTACCGCACGGCGATCTTCATCGTGTGCTCGCCTCCTCGGCGACCTTGCTCGGGGCCTTCGCCGTCGAGGCCTTCCTCGGCGACGCCTTGCCGGACGCCTTCGCGGGCGCCTTCGTGGAGGCCTTGGTGGAGGCCTTCGTCGAGGCCTTCGTCGAGGTCGAGACCTTCTCGGCGACCCTCTCGGAGTCCTGCTCGGCGGCCGGCAGGTCGTCGGCAGCCAGGCTCGGGCTGGGCACCTCGGTCGCCGGCACGTCGTCGGTGGGCACGTCGGTCGTGGGCTGGTCCGGTGCGGGCTCGTCGAGGAGCGCGGGCTCGTCGTCGCCCTCGAGCGACGTCTGGATCCGCATCCCGTAGAACGACCGGTGCACGAAGTAGGCCGAGATCACGAAGAACACGGCGGCGAGCGACACGACGAGCGTGCCCCGGCCCTGGTCGGTCAGCGAGACCGCGAGGTCGACGGCCAGCAGGCCGAACAGCGTCGTGAACTTGATGACCGGGTTCAGCGCGACCGAGGACGTGTCCTTGTAGGGGTCGCCGACGGTGTCGCCGACGATCGTCGCGTCGTGCAGCGCCGTGCCCTTGGCGTGCAGGTCGGTCTCGACGATCTTCTTCGCGTTGTCCCACGCGCCACCGGCGTTCGCCATGAAGATCGCCTGGTAGAGCCCGAACGTCGCGATCGAGATCAGGTAGCCGATGAAGAAGTACGGCTCGACGAACGCGAACGCGAGCGTCGCGAAGAACACGCCCAGGAACATCGTGAGCATGCCCTGCTGCGCGTACTGCGTGCAGATCTCCACGACCTTGCGGGAGTCGGCCTCGCTTGCCTTGGTGACGCCGTCGAGCTTGATGGTGGTGCGGATGAACTCGACCGCGCGGTGCGCGCCCGTGGTGACGGCCTGGATCGAGGCGCCGGTGAACCAGAAGATGATCGCGCCACCCGTGATGAGGCCGAGCAGGAACGGCGGGTGCAGGAGCGACAGGTTCTGGATGCCGTCGGTCAGGCCGCCGGTCAGGCCCATGATGATCGAGAAGATCATGGTCGTGGCGCCGACGACCGCCGTGCCGATGAGCACCGGCTTGGCGGTCGCCTTGAACGTGTTCCCGGCGCCGTCGTTCTCCTCGAGCATGAGCTTGCCGCGCTCCCACTGCGGGGCGAACCCGTACTCGCGCTCGAGCTCGTCGTCGATGTGCTCGATGTCCTCGATCACGGACAGCTCGTAGACGCTCTGCGCGTTGTCGGTCACGGGGCCGTAGGAGTCGACCGCGATCGTGACCGGACCCATGCCGAGGAAGCCGAACGCGACGAGCCCGAACGAGAACACCGCGGGCGCGATCATGAGGTCGCCCAGGCCCTGCTCGCTGATCAGGTAGGAGCCGCCCATCAGGCTGACGATCGCGATGCCGAGCCAGTAGGCGGAGAAGTTGCCCGCGACGAGGCCCGAGAGGATGTTGAGCGACGGACCACCCTGCCGCGAGGACTTCACGACCTCACGCACGTGCTTGCTCGACGTCGACGTGAACGCCTTGACGAGCTCGGGGATGAGTGCGCCGGCGAGCGTGCCGAACGACACGATCAGCGCGAGGCGCCACCACTGGTCGGCGGCCGCCGTGTCCGCGAGCACGAACCAGGTGGTCAGGAACGTCGCGACGATGCAGGCCGCCGAGGTCAGCCACACGAGGTTCGACAGCGGGCGCTCGAAGTCCATGTGGTCGGCGTCGCGGTACCGGCGCGCGGTCCACAGGTCGTTGAGCTGGTAGGACGCGGCCGACGCGACGATCATCACGGCGCGGACCACGAAGATCCACACGAGCAGGCTGGCCTGCACCGCCGGGTCGTGCACGCCCAGCAGCACGAACGTCACGAGCGCGACGCCCGTCACGCCGTACGTCTCGAAGCCGTCGGCCGACGGACCGACCGAGTCACCCGCGTTGTCGCCCGTGCAGTCCGCGATCACACCGGGGTTGCGGGCGTCGTCCTCCTTGATCTTGAACACGATCTTCATGAGGTCGGAGCCGATGTCTGCGATCTTGGTGAAGATGCCACCGGCGATGCGCAGCGCGCTCGCGCCGAGCGACTCACCGATCGCGAAGCCGATGAAGCACGCGCCGGCGATCTCCCGTGGCAGGAACATCAGGATGATGAGCATCATCAGCAGCTCGAGGCTGATGAGCACCATGCCGATCGACATGCCGGCCTTGAGCGGCATGCGGTGCAGGGGGAGCGGCTTGCCGCGCAGGCTCGCGAACGCGACGCGGCTGTTGGCGAGCGTGTTGACGCGGATCCCGAACCACGCGACCGAGTACGAGCCCGCCATGCCGATGAGGCTGAACGCGATGACCACGGCGACGCGTCCCCAGCCGAAGCCGACGAGCACCTTGTAGTACACGACGATCACCGCGGCGATGAACGCCCACAGCACCACGAGGAACTTGCCCTGCTGCGACAGGTACGCCTTGCAGGTCGAGTAGATGAGCTCGGAGACCTCGCGCATCGAGGTGTGCACCTCGAGCTTGCGCATCTGCAGGTAGGTCGCGACGCCCATCGCCAGGCCCATGACGCACACGATCAGGCCCAGCCCGAGCAGCGTGCGGCCGGACATCCCGCCGAGCACCGTGACCTGGCTGAGGTCCGGCAGCGCGAGGCTCGCCTCGCCGCCGTGCACGGTCGACTCGCCCGTCGACGTCGACTGCGCGCAGCCGCTCAGGAGCGCGAGCAGCGCGGCGACCGGGGCGAGCACCCGCAGCGGGCGCCGTCGTCGGCGACCACCCGGCCCTCCCGCGTCGGCGCGTGTCGTGACGGGTGCGGTGCTGGTGCGGGCGGCGGTGTCCACGATCTCCCCAGAGACGGAGTGAGTGCTCTCCCCTCGAACGTAGGAGCGCAGGTCGCGACCGCACTGAGTCGAAGGTCACATGTTCCGCTCGCACGCGCGTGAGAGCGGACGACGAGAGCCGCGGCCCCCGTGGTGGGCCGCGGCTCTCGTGGTGGTGCGGGAGGGTTCGTCCGGGTCGTGGAGCGCGTCAGCGGTCCTCGAGCGCGGGGACGATCGTCGTGGGGATCGCGAACGCGAGGCTGATCGCGGCGATCCCGCCGAAGAACACCCAGGGCTTGGCCGCGTCGACGACCTGGAACGCGATCGCGAACAACGCGAGACCGGCGAAGAACAGCACGAAGGCGAAGAAGACGGTGACCGCGCGCTCCGGGGAGCCGGAGCGGTCGTCGTCGCGACGCTGCAGGACGGGTTCGCTCATGCCGTCAGCCTACCCGGGACGTTGGTCCCGGCGGAGGCGTCGGGCGCACGCGTCACTCGAGCAGCGTGGTCCCGTCCTCGAACGGCCACGCCTCACGCACGACGAGCCGGCCGAACCGCGCCATCGGGTGCCGCGAGGCGACCTCGACCGCCTGGTCGAACGAGTCGCACTCGAGCACGTCGAAGCCGGCGATCTGCTCCCCGACCTCGGCGTACGGCCCGTCGGTGATGGACAGCTCCCCGCCGCGCACGCGCACCGTCCGTGCCTCGGCGATCGGCCGCAGCCGCTCGCCGACCACGCGCACGTCGTGAGTCGTCGCGACCCAGGTCTCGATGTCGTCGTCCTCGCGCCGGTAGGGCTCCGCGGTGGGGTCCTCGCAGACGAGCATCAGGTACTTCATGGTGTCCTCCTGGACTGGTCGCGTGCGGGCCGTGGTGCCTCGCACCCGGGTGACGCGCGGTGCGACGGCAGATCGACACGGGCAGACACATCGTCCGCCACCGTGCCTCACCCGTCGCGTGGGGCACGGGCGGTCCACGGCCTGCCGAGCGCCGGCGGGCACGGCAGGCTGGGCGGCATGACGGTGCGCGTCGGGATCTCGGGCTGGAGGTACGCGCCGTGGCGCGGCGTGTTCTACCCGCCCGGGCTGCCGCAGCGGCTCGAGCTGCCGTACGCGGCGCAGCGCCTGACGAGCATCGAGGTCAACGGCTCGTTCTACGCGCTGCAGCGGCCCGCGAGCTATCAGGCGTGGGCGGAGCAGGTGCCCGACGAGTTCGTCCTGTCGGTCAAGGGTCCGCGGTTCGTGACCCACATGAAGAAGCTCGCCGACGTGCGCACGCCGGTGGCGAACTTCCTGGCCTCGGGCGTCCTCGCGCTCGGTCCGCGTCTCGGACCGCTGCTGTGGCAGCTCCCGCCGACGCTCGGGTTCGACGCCGACCGGCTCGCCGGGTTCTTCGCGCTGCTGCCACGCACGACCGGGGCCGCGGCGGCGCTCGCGGCCGAGCACGACGAACGCCTGGACGGCCGCGCGTGGACGACGACCGACGCCGACCGGCCGCTGCGCCACGTGCTCGAGGTCCGGCACCGGTCGTTCGCCGACCCCGCGTTCGTCGCGCTCGCGCGCGAGCACGGCATCGGGGTCGTCGTCGCGGACACCGCGGGCCGCTGGCCCGTGCTCGAGGACGTCACGTCGGACGTCGTGTACGTCCGCCTGCACGGCGACCGCGAGCTGTACACCAGCGGGTACGACGAGCCGGCGATCGTGCGCTGGGCGGACCGCGTGCGTGCCTGGTCCGCCGGCGGGGAGCCGGCGGACGCGCGTCGGCTCGGCCCGCCCGCCGCGCCCGCACCCGCGGGGCGCGACGTGTTCGTCTACTTCGACAACGACACCAAGGTCCGGGCACCGTTCGACGCCCAGGCGCTGATCAGCCGCCTGCGCGCGCTGGACGGCAGCGCCGAGGCGCCCTGACGGATCCGAGCGCGTGGGCCGACCGCGCGCGGGGGACCTCGTCAGTCGCGGCCGCGGAGCCGGTCGAGCTGGCGGCGGTCGCGCTTGGTGGGGCGGCCCGTGCCGCGGTCGCGTGCGCCGGCGAGCGCGACCTGCGACTTCGGGACCGGGGCGGGGGAGCGGTCGAGGTAGCACTCGACCGCGACGACCGCGCCGACACGCTTGACGACGGTCCGACGCACCTCGACGATCCGCTCGCGCTCACCACCGCGCACGTGCACCTCGTCGCCCGGCACGACGATCGTCGCGGGCTTCGCGCGCTCACCGTTCACGCGGACGTGGCCCGCGCGGCAGGCGGCGCCGGCGGCCGACCGCGTCGGGAACAGGCGCACGGCCCAGCACCACGCGTCCACGCGCGCCCGCACCGCTTCTGCCACGCCACCAGGTTGGCACACGACGACGCGCGCACCGGCACGGGCGCCGCCGGCCGCCGGCTCCGGAGCAGGACCGTTGCCCTGGCCGCGCGCGGGGTGGCGTCGGCGTCCGGCGTGCGAGAGGGTGCGTAGCGTCGACGAGGAGGGGTCATGGAGATCGAGCAGGTCGAGCTGACGACGACCACGGCAGCGGTCGTGCGCGAGCGCGTGCGGATGGACGAGCTCGCCGCGTTCTACGACCGCGCGTACGGACAGGTCGCGGCCGCGCTGGGCGCTGCCGGCGTGGAGCCGCAGGGTCCGGCGATCGGGTGGTACGCGCAGATGCCCGCGGCCGACGTCGATGTCGCCGCGGGGTTCGCGGTCCCGTCGGACGCGGCGGTCGACGGAGTCGAGCTCCTGACGATGAGCGGCGGTCCCGCGGCGATCGGCACGTACCAGGGTCCGTACGACGGGCTGGGCGACGCGTGGAGCATCCTCGTCGCGTGGTGCGCCGAGCGCGGCCTGCAGGGTCGAGGCGACTTCTGGGAGGAGTACGTGACCGACCCGGACCCGGACGGCGACCCGTCGCAGAACGTGACCCGGCTGGTGCTCCCGCTGCTCTGACGGCCGGCGCTGCCGCACCGGCCGCGCATGCTGCTGCGCTGACGCCTCGGGAGGGCACGCGACCCCTCCGGCCGTCGACGCGGTGGGCCGGAGGGGTCGCGTGGTACGGGGGCGTCGCTCAGGCGCGGCGCGTGATGCGGACGGTCCAGGCGTCCGGTCCGTCGACGAGGACCTCGGTGTCGATCGGCGCGCGCTCGGCGAGCTGCGCGAGCAGCGGCCGCGGCAGGTGCGGCGCGACGATCACGAGGGCCTGGCCGGGTGCGATCGCCTCGAACGCGCCGAACACGGTCGCGTGCCGGATCGCGTGGGGGATCGCCCGGACGTCGAGGACAGGGTCGGCCTCGTCGTGGCCGCCGCAGCCGCAGCTGTGCCCCGTGGCCTCGGGCTCCTGCGGGGCGCTGCCCAGGATGTCGACGTGCTGCGTGGTCATGCTGGCCTCCGTGGCGTGGCTGAGCGGCGGGTGGGTCGTTCGGGTCGAGCGTGCGCCGCGTGGCGTGAACGTCGGCACGAGCATGCACTCGATGGTGCGACATTTCCACGGGATCCGCCGTGGAAATGGGACCTAGGGCCTTGCCGCGCTCAGATCGACGTCCACGAGGCCCGGTCGGTCGCGGCGCAGCTCGAGCACGCAGTGCTCACGCCCGACGAACGGGCGCAGGCGGTCCGCCGCGAGCGGGCCGCCCGCGGCCTCGAGCACGCCGGACGCGAGTCCCAGGTGCACGCTGCACACGACGTCGGGCCGTTCGCGCGCGAGCTCGAGGAAGGGGCAGCGCCACAGGTCGACGCGCAGCGTGTCGTCGTCCCGCTCGGGGTCGAAGCCGAGCCGGTCGAGGTGTCCCTCGAGCGCGTCGAGCTGGCGTTGCTCGGCCGCCGGCGAGCGGTCGTCGTCCGCCGGCCGGTCGTCCAGCGGCGGCTCGAGTGCGCCGCCCGGGGCTGTGAGCGCGCGTCCGGCGGACCGGGCCGCCTCGCGGGTCGGTCCCAGGTCTCGGCCGAACCCGCTGATGAGCACCTTCGTGAGCGCGACGTGCGCGATCGACTCCTCGAGCCGTCCCATCGCGATGGGGTCGTGGCGCGCGTCGTCGGCCGACGCGGCGCGGTAGAGCATGCGCGGCCGGCCGCGCACGGTGCGCTCCTCGGGGGCGCGCACCGCGTAGCCGTCGTGGACGAGTCGGGCGAGGTGCTCGCGCGTGGTGTTCTCGTGCAGGCCCGTCGCGCGGGCCAGGGCGCCGACCGTGTGCGAACCCCCTCGCTGCAGGATGTGCAGCAGGTCGACGCGGCTCGCGGCGGCGAGCGTGCGCTCCGCGGGGCTGCGACGGGTGGCGGGCATGGGGTCAGTATCGGGCCAGGTGACCGGGGCGGAAGGAGGGACCTCGGTCCCGCGCGGCGTCGAGGACGGGTTAAATACGGTGACGACGTGGAAAAGACGTCACGACGCGTCGGCCCGGGAGCGCGTCTCGCGCTCCTGCTGCCGGCCGGGGTCGCACTGCTCGCGGGCCTCGACGCCGCGCTGACGCTGCTCGGCCTGCCCGCACCCGTCGAGCTCGACCGTCTCCCGGACGTGCACGGGCCGCTCATGGTCCTCGGCTTCGTCGGGACGCTCGTCGCCCTCGAACGCGCCGTGGCGCTCGCGCCCGCGACGAGCGCCGAGCGCGCGCGCCCGTGGGCCTGGGCGGCGCCGTTGCTGCTCGGCGTCGGCGGGCTGCTGCTGATCGCGCCCGCGCCGCTCGCCGCGGGTCGCGCGTGTCTCGTGGCTGGCTCCGCGGTGCTCGTCGCGCTGTACGGCGCGGCCTGGGGTCGCCGCGCCGATCCGGCGATCGCGATCCAGGGCATGGGCGCGCTCGGCGCGCTCGGCGGCGCGACGCTGTGGGCCGCGGGAGTGCCGGTGCCGGCGCTCGCCCCGTGGCTGGTCGCGTTCCTCGTCCTGACGATCGTGGGGGAGCGGCTCGAGCTCATGCGCATCGTCCCGCTGCCCGCACTGGCCGAGCGCGGTCTGCTCGTCTCGTCGCTCGCGGTCGTCGGTGGCGCCGCGCTCGCGCTGCTGTGGCCGGGGGTGGGCACGGCGGTGCTCGGTGCGGCGCTCGTCGGGACCGTCGCGCTCCTCGTGCGGTTCGACGTCGCGCGACGCACCGTGCGCGGGCACGGGCTGCCGCGCTTCATGGCGGTCGCGATGCTCGGCGCGTTCGCGTGGCTCGCAGTGGCGGGCGCGATCTGGCTGGTCGGTGGGCCGGTGTCCAGCGGCGTGCGGTACGACGCCGTGCTGCACGCGGTCTTCCTCGGGTTCGTGATGTCGATGGTCATGGCGCACGCGCCGGTCATCCTGCCCGCGGTGCTGCGCCGGCCGCTGCCCTACCGCCCGGTGATGTACGGCCCGCTGGCGCTGCTGCACGCGACGCTCGTGCTGCGCCTGCTCGTGGGCGACGCACGCGACGTGCCGTGGGCGGTGCAGGCCGGCGGCGTCGGCAACGTCGTCGCCGTCCTCGCGTTCGTGGTCGTCGCCGCGACGAGCGTCCTGCGGGGCGCGCCCGCGCGGCCCGCCCGCCCGCAGGCTGCTCCGGTCGGGGACGGCGTGAAGCGGACCGGGGACGTGGCCGACACCGTCGACGTGGCCGGGGCGCAGCTGGAGGTCGTGGCATGACCCGCGCGACCTGGCACCTGCGCGCCAACGCGCTCGTCCTGGCGTGGCTCGCCGCGGCCGCGCTCCTCACCGTCGCGCACCGGTGGGTGCCCGCGGCGCAGTGGCTCATGGTGCACCTGCTGCTGCTTGGCGCCGTCACCACCGCGATCCTGCTGTGGAGCCAGCACTTCGCCGACACCCTGCTGCGCACGCCGGTCCCCGGTGGGCGTCGCGGGCTCACGGCGCGCCTCGCGGCGCACACGGTCGGCGCGCTGCTCGTCGTCGCGGGGCTCGCGCTGCCGAGCTTCGCGCTCGTCGTGCCCGGCTCGGTGCTGGTCGCCGGTGCCGGGCTCGCGCAGGCAGTCGTCCTGGCGCGGCAGATGCGCGGCGCGCTGCCGACGCGGTTCCGCCCACTCGTGCGCTGGTACGTCTGCGCGGGCGCCGCCCTGCCGTTCGGCGTCGCGTGCGGCGTCGTGCTCGCGCGCGGCACCCTGTCCGACGCCGCGCACGGGCGCCTGTACGTCGCGCACGTCGTCCTGACGCTCGTCGGGTGGGTCGCGACGACCGTGCTCGGCACGCTCATGGTGCTGTGGCCCACGGTCCAGCACGCGCGGATCGAACCCGCCGACGAGCGGGACGGCCGCCGGGCGCTGCCCGTGGTCCTGGCCGGGCTCGGGGTGCTCGTCGTGGCGGCTGCCACCGGCGTGCGCTGGCTCGTGCCCGTGGGATGCGTGGTCGTGAGCGCCGGTGCCGGGCTGGTCGCCGCCGTCATGTGGCGCCAGCGCCGCGCCGCGGCGCCCGTGGTCGCCGCGAACGCCGCGCGCGACCTGCCCGCGCGCACCGCACCCGTGCACGTCCCGCCCACCTTCGCGCCGGGCTCGCTCGCCGCGTCGGTCGCCTGGTTCGTCGGCTCGGTGCTGGCCTTCGGGGTCGTCGTCGCGGCCGCACCGGGTTGGGACGTCGCCGTCGACCGGGTGCGCGGGCTCGTCGCCCCGTTCGTCGTCGGCTTCGCGGCGCAGGTGCTGATCGGCGCGCTGTCGCACCTGCTGCCCGTCGTGCTCGGGGGCGGGCCTGCGGTCGCGCGCCGCACCGCGGCCGAGCTCGACCGCGGTGGTCTGGTGCGGCTCGTGCTGGTCAACGGTGGCCTGCTGCTGTTCTGCGCGCCCGTGCCGAGCGCCGTCCGGGTGGTCGTGTCGTTCGTCGTGCTGGGCGCTCTCGTGTCGTTCGTCGTGCTCGCGCTGCGCGCGGTGCTCATCGCCCGGCGCCCGGTGCCGGCCGCGCCCTCGGCCGGCGCACGCCCGACGCACCGGTCGGGGGCGCTCGCGGTGGGCGTGGGTGCGCTCGCGCTCGCGGTCGTGGTGGGCGTCGCGATGGACCCGCCCGCCGCCGGCATCGCCACGGCGAGCGCCTCGGGTGACGGCTCGGGCGAGGTCGTCGCGACCGGGCGCACCACGACCGTCCAGGTCGAGGCCGGCCGCATGCGCTTCTCGCCGTCCCGGATCGAGGTCCCCGCAGGCGACCGGCTCGTGCTGGAGGTGACGAACGTCGACGACGACGTCCACGACCTGGTCGTCGCCAACGGGGCGACCAGCGGTCGGCTCGCGCCCGGCGAGAGCGCGCGGGTGGACGTGGGGGTCGTGGGCGCGGGGCTCGACGCATGGTGCTCCGTGGCCGGTCACCGGCTCATGGGGATGACGCTGGCGATCGTCGTCACGGGCGACGCCGAGGTCGCGTCGCCGGTCGACCCGGGCTCCGGCGAGCGTCCCGACGAGGGTGTCACGGGCGGCCAGGACCACGCGATGCCGCACCACGGTGGCGACCCGGGCGAGGGCACGGCCTCCGGCTCCGGGTCGGCCGCCGACCTGCTCGACCTCATGGCCGAGCCGGACCCGGACTTCGTGGCCCGCGACGCGACGCTCGCTCCGCTCGGCCCCGACGAGGGTCCGGTGACGCGGCACGTGCGGCTCGTCGTGCAGGAGGTCGTGCGCGAGGTCGCCCCAGGGGTGACGCAACGGCTGTGGACGTTCGGGGGCACGGCGCCGGGTCCCGTGCTGCACGGACGCGTCGGCGACCGGTTCGTCGTGACGCTCGTCAACGACGGCTCGATCGGCCACTCGATCGACTTCCACGCGGGCGCGCTCGCCCCCGACGACGTCATGCGGACCATCGCGCCGGGCGAGGAGCTGACGTACGCGTTCACCGCCACGCGGTCCGGGATCTGGATGTACCACTGCTCGACCATGCCGATGTCGACGCACATCGCGAACGGCATGTCGGGCGCGGTCGTCATCGAGCCCGACGGGCTCGCGCCGGTCGACCGGCAGTACGTCGTCGTGCAGTCCGAGCTCTACCTCGGCGCGCAGGGCGGCGAGGTGGACGCGGCGAAGGTCGCCACGCAGATGCCCGACCTCGTGGTGCTCAACGGCTACGCGAACCAGTACCGCGACCGGCCGCTGGCCGCCACCGTCGGGCAGCCCGTCCGGTTCTGGGTGCTCGACTCGGGGCCGAACCGGCCGAGCGCGTTCCACGTCGTCGGAGGGCAGTTCCACACCGTGTACCGCGAGGGCGAGTACACGCTGCGCGACGGCGGGTCGACCGGGACGGGCGGGTCGCAGGTGCTCGCGCTGCAGCCCGCCGAGGGGGGGTTCGTCGAGCTGACGTTCCCGCAGGCCGGCACGTATCCGTTCGTCTCGCACGTGATGTCGGACGCCGAGAAGGGCGCCGCGGGTCGCGTGGTGGTCACCCCCTGACACCACGACGACGAAGGGGTGGGGAGGCGCGCTCGGAGCCCGCGCCTCCCCACCCGTTCCTGGGTCTCGTCGGTCAGTCGCGCAACGCGAGGTACGTCGAGATCAGGGACTTCGTCGACGGGTCCTGGGCGTCGAGCGCCGCGGCGTCGCCCTCGACCGCGGGCGCGATCTCGAGCGCGAGCTTCTTGCCGAGCTCGACACCCCACTGGTCGAACGAGTCGATGCCCCAGACGACGCCCTGCACGAACGTGATGTGCTCGTACAGCGCGATGAGCTGGCCGAGCACGGAGGGCGTCAGCGCGGAGGCGAGGATCGACGTCGTCGGACGGTTGCCGGAGAACACGCGCGCGGGGACGATCGCCTCGTCCGTGCCCTCGGCGCGCACCTCGTCGGCCGTCTTGCCGAACGCGAGGGCCTTGGTCTGCGCGAAGAAGTTCGCCAGGAACAGGCCGTGCACGTCGGCGTCGCCGTCCTGCAGCGGGTGCGCGGGGTTGGCCACGGCGATGAAGTCCGCCGGGATCAGGCGCGTGCCCTGGTGGATGAGCTGGTAGAACGCGTGCTGGCCGTTGGTGCCGGGCTCGCCCCAGAACACCTCGCCGGTGGCCGTCGTGACGGGCGTGCCGTCCCAGCGGACCGACTTGCCGTTCGACTCCATCGTGAGCTGCTGCAGGTACGCCGGGAACCGGTGCAGGTACTGCGCGTAGGGGAGCACGGCGTGCGTGTGGGCGCCGAGGAAGTTGACGTACCAGACGTTCAGCAGACCCATGAGGACGGGGACGTTGCTCGCGAGCGGCGTGGTCGCGACGTGCTCGTCGACCGCGTGGAAGCCGGCGAGCAGCTCGCCGAACGCCTCGGGGCCGATCGCGATCGCGACCGACGTCCCGATCGCCGAGTCGACCGAGTAGCGGCCGCCGACCCAGTCCCAGAAGCCGAACGCGTTGGCCGGGTCGATGCCGAACGCCGCGACCTTGTCGAGCGCGGTCGAGACCGCGACGAAGTGCTGCGCGACGGCAGCGGTCCGCGCCTCGTCGGTGTCCGCGAGGTGACCCGCGGCGGCGAGCTGGTCCCAGAGCCACTGACGCGCGAGTCGCGCGTTGGTGAGCGTCTCGAGCGTGCCGAACGTCTTGGACGCGACGATGAACAGGGTGGTCGTCGGGTCGAGGCCCTTGACCTTCTCGGCGAGGTCGGACGGGTCGATGTTCGAGACGAAGCGGACCTCGAGGCCCTCCTGCACGTACGGCTTGAGCGCCTCGTAGACCATGACGGGGCCGAGGTCGGATCCGCCGATGCCGATGTTGACGACGGTCTTCACGCGAGCGCCGGTAACACCCGTCCACTGGCCGGAGCGCACCTTGTCCGCGAACGCGTAGACCTTCGCGAGCTCGGCCTGCACGTCCGCGTCCACGTCCTGGCCGTCGACGACGAGGGGCGGGGTGGCGCCCGCCGGGCGGCGCAGCGCGGTGTGCAGCACCGCGCGGTCCTCGGTGACGTTGATGTGCTCGCCGCGCAGCATCGCCTGCAGACGGTCGGCGACGCCCGTCTCCTCGGCGAGGCGCACCAGGAGCGCGAGCGTCTCGTCCGTGACGAGGTTCTTCGACAGGTCGACGTGCAGGTCCGCGAGGCGGAACGTGAGCCGCTGCGCCCGCTGCGGGTCCGCGGCGAACCAGCCGCGCAGGTCCGCGGTGAGCGTGGACTCGTGCGCGGACAGGTCCTGCCACGCGCTCGTCGTCGTGGCGTCGATGGGGCTGGTCACGATGGGGTTCCCTCCGGGTGGCTCTGGGAGCGGGGTGTCACGGAGCGCGGCGACGACGAACCGGTGCGGCTCGGTGCGCGCGGACGTCTCCAACCTAGTGCGCGCGCGTGCGGCGCCGCACGGGACCGGGGCGGGACCTGCTCAGGACCAGCACGGGGACCGGGGCGAGGATCGACGCGCGGGCGGACGCGCGGCTCGTCCGACCTACAGTGACGCGGTGACCCGACGCGTACCCACCGCCCTGATCGCCGCCGTCAGCCTCGTCGCCGGGTTCGCCGTCGCTCAGGCGACCGGGGTGCGTGCGCTCGGGGGAGCGGTGCTGGTGCTCGGCGCGGCGTGGTGCGTGCAGCGGTCGTGGCGTACCGCCGGCCCGTGGCGGGTCGCGGTCGTCGTCGTGCTCGGTGCACTCGGGTTCGTGGCCTCGCACGTGCTGGCTCGGACCGCGCTCGGCGCCTGGCCCTCGGTGCTGCTGGTCTCCGCCGCGCTCGGCGCGGCCACGTGGCTCGTCGTCGACACGCGCGGACGCCCCTCGCGCTGACCTGGCGCGCCCCACGAAACAGGCGTGTGAACAGACGATCACGATGTGATCACAGTCACCGTCGAGCCTTGACGGCGATTAATAAGGAAGGTCTACTAACAAACATGCAAGCGACCACGAGCCCCGGTGCACGCGCCGGACGAGCCCTGCGGCCCACCGCCAAGGTGCTCCCTGGGCACGCCCGGGTCCACAACCGGTCGCTCGTGCTGGCTCACCTGTTCCACACCGGCCCGTCGTCCCGCGCGGACATCGCGCGCAGCAGCGGGCTGACCCGCGTGACGGTCTCGACGCTCGTCGGTGATCTCATCGACGAGGGCCTGGTCGAGGAGCTTGGCGTGCGGGCCGAGGGCAAGGTCGGCAAGCCCGCGACACTCGTCGGGATGCGCACGCAGGCGTTCCAGGTGGTCGCTGTCGACCTCACCGACGACGCCACGATCCACGGCGCGGTGCTCACGCTCACCGGCGAGGTGATCACCCGGCACGCAGCCCCGCTCGACGGACGTGCGGGCGACGCCGCGGTCGACGCGCTCGAGACGGTGTGCCGCGCGCTGCTCGCCGCGGCCGACCGGCCCGTGATCGGCATCGGCATCGCGTCGCCGGGCGTCATCACGACCGACGGCCACGTCGTCCAGGCGCCGAACCGTGGCTGGTACGACCTGCCGCTCGCCACGCTGCTGCGCGACCGTCTCGACGTCCCCGTGCACGTCGCGAACGACGCCAACTCGCGCGCGCTCGGCGAGTTCACGTTCGGCAAGGCGTCAGGCCGGGGCTCGATGGTCCTGACCGTGGGGGAGGGCGTCGGCGCGGGACTCGTCGTCGACGGCGCGCTCGTCCTGGGCCGCAACAACGCCGCGGGCGAGATCGGCCACGTGACGGTCGTCGACGCCAGCACCCCCGGCGAGATCCCGCTCGCGTGCGCGTGCGGCCGAGCCGGCTGCCTGGAGACCGTGCTGAGCGTGCCGGCCCTGCGCCGCCGCATCGCGGGTCTCGACCCCGAGGACTCCGACGCCGCCCTGGCGTCGGCGGGACGGATGCTGGGGATCGCCCTGGCACCCGTCGTCAGCGCGCTCGACCTCGCAGAGGTCCTGCTCTCCGGCCCCACGGAGCTGCTGGACGGTCCCCTGCGCGAGGCGGCGCTCACCGCCATCCGGACCCGGACCATGCCCGTGATCGGGCGTGGGCTGACCGTGCGGATGGGATCGCTCGACGAGGACGGAGCGCTGGCCGGTGCGGCAGTGCTCGTCCTGTCGGGGCAGCTCGGGGTCACGTGACGACCCCGAGCCGCCCCCTTGCAGGTCAAGGCACCACCCCGGCGACCGCCGCCCCGGCGCTCGCCTCGCACACGGGAGGAACCCCAACGTGAAGATGCTACGGTTCGCGGCCCTCGGCGTGGCGGCGACGCTCGCGCTGACCGCCTGCAGCTCTGCCGACACGCCGTCGGACGACGCGACGACCGCCGGCGGAGACAAGACGCCTGAGGCCGCCGAGATCACGCTCTGGCTGGCCGGTGGCGACACCAACAAGGACCTGCGCCAGTACCTCAAGGACACGTTCGCCGCGGAGAACCCCGGGTCGACGCTGAACATCGAGGAGATCGCCTGGCCCGACCTGGTCACCAAGCTGACGACCTCGCTGCCCGACGAGGCGAACACGCCGGACGTCGTCGAGATCGGCAACACGCAGTCGCCGACGTTCACGACCGTGGGTGCGTTCCGTGACCTGACGCCGCTGTACGACGAGCTGGGCGGCGACAAGCTGCTGCAGTCGTTCGTCGACGTCGGCGCGGTCGACGGCAAGAACTACGCGCTGCCGTACTACTTCGGCTCGCGCTACATGTTCTACCGCAAGGACATCTGGACGGCCGCCGGCCTCGAGGTGCCCAAGACGCTCTCGGAGTTCTCGGAGTCGGTCGCCAAGCTCAAGACCGACACGCAGTCGGGCTTCGCGATGGGTGGCCAGGACTGGCGCAACGGCATCTCGTGGGTGTTCGCCAACGGCGGCGAGCTCGCGACGGTGGACGGCACCACCTGGACCTCGACGCTCTCGGACCCGAACACCATCAAGGGTCTCGAGCAGTGGCAGAAGGTCTACCAGGACGCGTCGAACCTGCCCTCGACCGAGCGGGACGTCGCGTACTGGGACTTCCTGAACGACGGCACCGACGGCACGCCGCCCTCGGCGGCGACGATCATGGCGCCGGGCTGGGCGCGCTGGTCGATCGGTGACATCACGAAGAACGACGCGGGCGAGGAGGTGCGCGACGGCATGGCGGACGACACGAAGTTCGACATCTTCGCCCTGCCGGGCACCGACGGCGGCATCGCGCCGGTCTTCGCCGGTGGCTCGAACATCGCCGTGTCGGCGAAGTCGAAGCACCCGGAGCTCGCGGAGAACCTGCTGCGGATCGTCTTCTCGAAGGAGTACCAGACGATGCTCGGCGGTGCGGGCCTCGGCCCGGGCAACTCCGACTACGTGTCCTCGCTGGGCGACGACAAGTTCGCGCAGACGATGATCGAGACGGCGGCCGCCTCCAAGCTCACCCCGGCCGCGCCGGGCTGGGCCGCGATCGAGGGCGCGTTCGTCTACGAGGAGCTGTTCCAGAAGATCGCCGACGGCGGCGACGTCGCCGCGCTGGCGAAGGAGTACGACGCCAAGCTGACGCCCATGCTCAACGGTGGCGCCGCGGGCTGACGCCCGATCGCGGGTGACCGGGCCGCGCAGGCCCGGTCACCCGCGGACCGACCAGCCGTCCGCGAGGGTGCACACCCCCCGCGCACCCTCGCGGACGGCAGCCCCGAGGCCACGCCTCGGCACACAGGAGATCACTCATGTCCCACGACGCTGCCCTCGGCGTGCCCGCGCACAGCGGCCACGCCGCCCCCGGTGGCCCGCCCGACGAGCCGCCCGCCCCGCGCCGGCGCCGCACCCCGGCCGCCCCCTACCTGCTCCTGGTCCCCGCGCTCGTCGCGCTGGTCGCCGGCCTCGCCTACCCGGTGGGCAAGCAGATCGTCATGTCGGTGCAGAAGTTCGGCCTCGAGCAGCAGTTCGGTCAGGCGCCGACGTTCGTCGGCCTGGACAACTTCGTGCGGGTCTTCACCGACGACGCCCTGTGGGCGGTCGTCGCCCGCTCGATCGCCTTCTGCCTCGTCAACGCGTTCCTCACGGTCGTGATCGGGTTCGCGTTCGCGCTCCTGATGCGCGCGGTCGCCACGCCCGTCCGCCTCATGCTGCAGGTGTGCCTGCTGCTCGCGTGGGCCATGCCGATGGTCGCGGGCGTGACGGTCTTCAAGTGGCTGTTCGACTACCGCACCGGCGTCGTGAACTGGCTGCTCGTGCAGCTCGGCTTCGACAGCTTCGCCGGGTACTCCTGGCTCTCGCAGCCGTTCACGTTCTTCCTGGTCGCGACGATCATCATCGTCTGGATGTCCGTGCCGTTCGTCGCGCTGTCGATGTACGCAGGGCTGACCGCCGTGCCCGAGGAGGTCCTCGAGGCCTCGCGCATCGACGGCGCCAACGGTCGCCAGCAGTTCTGGCACATCCTGATGCCGATGGTCCGCCCCGTGCTGTCGATCGTGCTGCTCCTGCAGATCATCTGGGACCTGCGCGTGTTCGCCCAGATCCGCCTCCTGCAGGACGCGGGCGCCCCGGTGTCCGAGACGAACCTGCTGGGCAACTTCATCTACGAGCTCGGCATGAGCCGCCAGGACTTCGGCGGCGCGGCCGCCGTCTCGATCTTCGTGCTGCTGCTCACCGTCGCGCTGAGCTGGCCGTACGTCCGCAGCCTCATGAAGGAGGACGCATGAGCGCCGTCGCGCCCGTCCGCACGCCGCACGTCAGGGCGAGTGCCGTCGCGGCCAAGAAGCACGCCCCCCGGGCGGGCCGCCGCCGGGTGCGCTCGTTCGCGCTCGGGACCCTGGGCGTCCTCGCCTCGCTGCTGTGGGTGTTCCCGGTCTACTGGATGGTCCTGTCGGCGTTCACGCCCGCGGCCTACCTGCGTGCGACGACCCCGCAGTTCCTTCCGCTGCACGCGACCGCGGTCAACTTCCGGCGCGTCCTGGAGGGCGGCAGCTTCACCGCGGCGCTGGGCATGAGCGTGGCGATCACCCTGCTCACGGTCGTGCTGGTGCTGGCCTTCGCGTTCCTCGGGGCGCTCGCGATCAGCCGGTGGAAGTTCCGTGGCCGCACGTCGTTCGTGCTCGCCGTGCTGTTCATCCAGATGCTGCCCGCCGAGGGCCTGTTCATCGCGCAGTACAAGATGCTCTCGGGCGCGCACCTGCTCGACTCGGTGATCGGCGTGACCGTCCTCTACACCGCGGCCATCATCCCGTTCACGATCTGGATGCTGCGCGGCTTCGTCGCGGGCGTCCCGGCCGAGCTCGAGGAGGCGGCCATGGTCGACGGGCTCTCGCGCACGCAGGCGTTCCTGCGCATCACGTTCCCGCTGCTCGCGCCGGGGCTCGTGGCCTCGGGCGTGTACGCGTTCCTGCAGGCGTGGAACGAGTTCACGATCGCGCTCGTCGCGCTGAACTCGAACCAGACTCTGCCGCTGTGGCTGCGCAACTTCCTGTCGGCGTCGGCGAACCGCGGCGTCGACTGGGGCCAGGTGATGGCCGCGTCCACGCTCATCGCGATCCCCGTGATCGTCTTCTTCCTGTTCGTGCAGGGCCGGATGACCTCCGGCCTCGTGTCCGGCGCGGTCAAGGGCTGACGCGCATGTCCCAGCACAGCACCCCCGTCCCCGGCCCGGCCGGGCGCGGCGGGACCCCCGGGCGCGATGCGGTCGGTGTCGACATCGGCGGCAGCAGCACGGTGACCATCCTGCTCGACGACCGCGGGCAGGTCGTCGCACGCGACGTCATGGTCACGCGCACGGGCGCCGAGCAGATCGCGTCCGACGTCGGGCACGCGGTGCGCCGCGTCCTGGCGACCGCGGGTGTCGACCCGGCCGACGTGGCCGGCATCGGTGTCGGGGTCCCCGGCGTGGTCGACCCGGAGAGCGGCACCGTCGCCAACGCGGTCAACCTCGGGATCGAGGGCAGCGCACCGCTCGCGGCGCTCGTCTCCCGCGCGCTCGACGGCCTGCCGGTCCGCCTCGAGAACGACCTCAACGCGGCCGTCCTCGGCACCGCGCAGCACCTCGCGCAGGCGGGTGAGGGCCCGGTCGACGACCTCGCGTTCATCGCGCTCGGCACCGGGCTCGCGGCCGGCCTCATGCTCGACGGGCGTCTGCGTCGCGGTCCTCACCGCGCCGCGGGCGAGATCGGTCACCTGCGGTACGTGCCCGACGGGCTGCCGTGCAAGTGCGGCCAGTCGGGCTGCCTCGAGCGGTACGCGTCCGGCTCGGCGCTCGACGCCGCGTGGCCGTCCCGCACGGGTCGTCCGGCGCCCGTCGAGGTGTTCGAGGCGGCGGCCGCGGGCGACGAGCACGCGGTGCGCGTCCGCGACGAGTTCCTGGCCGCGGTCGCCGGCGCCGTGCGTGTGCTCGTCCTGACGTGCGACGTCGGGCGGATCGTGATCGGGGGAGGGGTGAGCCAGCTCGGCGAGCCGCTGCTGCGGGGCCTCGTGACCGAGCTCGACCGCCAGGCCGCGTCGTCGCCGTTCCTCGCGGCGGCCCACCTGCCGAGCCGCGTGCGGCTCGCGCCGGCCGGCGTGCCGCTGGGTGCGGTCGGAGCCGCGCTCGTCGGACGAGGAGGCCACTGATGGAGGTCGTCATCGCCCCCGGGCCCACGCTGGCCCGGCTCGCGGCCGACGCGATCGAGCGGCTGCTGCGGGCGCGCCCGCAGACCGTGCTGGGGCTCGCGACGGGGTCGAGCCCGCTCGCGGTCTACGACGAGCTCGTGCGCCGCCACGACGAGGCCGGGCTGTCGTTCGCCCGGGCTCGAGCGTTCATGCTCGACGAGTACGTGGGCCTGCCCGCGGACCACCCGCAGCGGTACCGCAACGTCATCGAGTCGGAGATCGCCTCGCGCGTCGACCTCGCGCCGGGAGCGGTGCAGGGGCCGGACGGCAACGCCGAGGACCTGGTCGCGGCCTGCGCGGCGTTCGAGCAGGCGATCGCGGACGCGGGCGGCGTCGACCTGCAGCTGCTGGGGATCGGCACGGACGGGCACGTCGCGTTCAACGAGCCTGGCTCGTCGCTCGCGTCGCGCACGCGGATCAAGACGCTCACGCGCCAGACCCGCGAGGACAACGCGCGGTTCTTCGACGACGACGTGTCGCAGGTCCCCACGCACTGCCTCACGCAGGGGCTCGCGACCATCATGTCGGCGCGACACCTCGTCCTGCTCGCGCAGGGGCGCGGCAAGGCCGAGGCGGTGCACCAGCTCGTCGAGGGTCCCGTCTCCGCGATGTGGCCCGCGACCGTGCTCCAGCACCACCCGCACGTGACCGTGCTGGTCGACGACGCGGCGGCCAGCAGGCTGCAGCTCGCCGACTACTACCGCGAGACGTACGCGGCCAAGCCCGCGTGGCAAGGGCTCTGAGCGCGGTCCGGGTGGGCGTGCGCGCGTCGTCGCAGGTGGCGTCGCGGCCCACCCGGACTGTGGGCGGCGCGGGAGGAGTGTCCGACTCCCGACGTAGACTTCCCCGCATGAGCGAACCGCTGTCCTCGCCCGCCGGCCCCGACGACCCGTTCGGTCCGGACCAGGCGACGGGGACGAGCGTCCTCGAGCGCGCCGAGACGACCGAGCAGGTCGAGCCGGGCGACCACGAGCGCTTCGCGCACTACGTGCGCAAGGAGAAGATCACCGAGTCCGCGGTGACCGGCAGGCCGGTCGTGGCGCTCTGCGGCAAGGTCTGGGTGCCGGGCCGCGACCCGAACAAGTTCCCGGTCTGCCCGGTGTGCAAGGAGATCTACGAGGGGCTCCGGCCGCCGCAGGACGGCGAGGGCGGCTCCGACGGATCGTCGGGCGGCTCGGGCGGCGGACGCCGCTGGGGCTTCGGCCGCGGCTCGTCCGGACGTTGAGCGCCGCCTTCGAACCGTCCACCACCCACGCGTCGTCGTCCGCGGCATCACACCTGCCGCCGGCCTTCCCGTCGCGTGCGCCGTGGGGGACGGCCGGCAAGCTGCGCGCCTGGCAGGCCGAGGCGCTCGAGCTCTACCGCGCCCGCTCGCCGCGGGACTTCCTCGCGGTGGCGACCCCGGGTGCGGGCAAGACGACGTTCGCGCTGCGCATCGCGACCGAGCTCCTCGAGGCCCGCGTGGTGCGGCGCGTGACGGTCGTCGCGCCCACGGACCACCTCAAGCGCCAGTGGGCCGATGCCGCGGCACGCGTCGGGATCCGGCTCGACCCGGGCTTCAGCAACGCGCAGGGCCGCCACGGGCACGGCTTCGACGGCGTCGCGGTGACGTACGCGCAGGTCGCGAACAAGCCCGCGCTGCACGCGGCCCGCACGAGCGCCGCGCCCACCCTCGTGATCCTGGACGAGGTCCACCACGGAGGTGACGCGCTGTCCTGGGGCGACGGCGTGCGCGAGGCCTTCGAGGGCGCGACCCGCCGGCTCGCGCTGACCGGCACGCCCTTCCGATCGGACACCGCCGCGATCCCGTTCGTGCAGTACGAGCGCGACCAGCAGGGCATCCGGCGCTCGGTCGCGGACTACAGCTACGGCTACGGCGACGCGCTGCGCGACCACGTCGTGCGCCCCGTGATCTTCCTGTCCTACTCGGGCAGCATGCGCTGGCGCACCAAGACGGGCGACGAGATCAGCGCGCGCCTGGGCGAGGCGCTCACCAAGGACATGACCGCGCAGGCGTGGCGCACCGCGCTCGACCCGGGCGGTGAGTGGATCCCCGCGGTGCTTGCCGGCGCGGACCGGCGGCTGACCGAGGTGCGCCGCACGGTGCCGGACGCGGGCGCGATGATCATCGCGACCGACCAGACCGACGCGCGCGCGTACGCCGGGCACCTCGCACGGCTCACGGGGGAGTCGCCCACGGTCGTGCTGTCCGACGAACCGGGTGCGAGCGACCGGATCGACGAGTTCGCGCGTGGCGACTCGCGCTGGCTCGTCGCCGTCCGGATGGTCTCCGAGGGTGTCGACGTGCCGCGTCTCGCGGTGGGCGTCTACGCGACGAGCACCGCGACGCCGTTGTTCTTCGCGCAGGCGGTCGGCCGGTTCGTGCGTGCGCGCAAGCGCGGCGAGACGGCCTCGGTGTTCCTGCCGTCGGTGCCGCAGCTGCTCGCGCTGGCGAACGCGCTCGAGCTCGAGCGCGACCACGCGCTCGACCGGCCGAGGACCGCGGAGGAGGACGGCGCCGGGTTCAACCCCGAGGACGCGCTGCTCGCGGCGGCGAACGCCGAGCGCAACGGCCCCGACGCGGTCGGGTCGGACGGCGTCCAGGGGTCGTTCGAGGCCCTCGAGGCGCAGGCGTCGTTCGACCGCGTGCTGTTCGACGGGGGCGAGTTCGGCACGGGCGCCGAGGTCGGTTCCGACGAGGAGCTCGACTTCCTCGGGCTGCCCGGGCTGCTCGACGCCGACCAGGTCTCGGCGCTCCTGCGGCAGCGCCAGGCCGACCAGCTCAAGGGTCGTCGCGCCCCGCGCGACCAGGCGGCCGAGCTCGAGGCGATGGACCACCGTCGCCAGGCCGAGCTGCGCAAGGAGCTCGCGCAGCTCGTGGGGGCGTGGTCCCGGCGCAGCGGGCAGCCGCACGGTGCGGTGCACACGGAGCTGCGGCGACGGTGCGGGGGCCCCGAGGTCGCACTCGCGGACCCGGGCCAGCTCGAGTCGCGCGTCGCGATGCTGCGGAGCTGGTTCGTCGGCAAGCGCTGATCGTCGGTGAGCGCTGATCGTCGGTGAGCGCTGATCGTCGGTGAGCGCTGATCGTCGGGAGCGCTGATCGTCGGCAGGGCCGATGGCGCCTCGGGGCAACCGCTCCACACTTCTCCGCGGCGCCCTCGACCACAATCCCCGTCTCACGATATGGACAGCCGATGAAGGGCGTCTTCCGTGAGAAGTCGCAGGTCACAGCCGTGGGAGCGCGTGCCATAGCAGGCCTGTCGGCGTGCGCAAGTCGTCAGTTCGGCGTGCCGAGGAGCGTCCACCGCGGGACTGTTGAGGTGCTTCGGGACCCGGAACACCGGATCCCGTCCCTCGCCGGCAGCAGTCCTGCCGGCCGACGAAAGGAGTACGCGATGCCCTCGTGGCTCATCCTCGTCATCATCGGCGTCGTCCTGGTCATCCTCGGCTTCAGCGGGGTCGGCACGTTCCTGCTGTGGATCGGCGTGGCCGTGCTCGTGATCAGCCTGATCCTGGCCCTCGCAGGGGGCCGCCGCCGCGTGTAGCGACGCGACACGTCGCCGGCACCCCCGTCCGGCGCACCTCAGACACGTCGAACGCCGACCCGCTTGCGATGAGCGGGTCGGCGTTCGGCGTTCCCGGGCCCGCTGGACGGGCGGGAGCAGTCCGGGCAGGTCGGCTCAGGCGGGGAGTCGGCTCAGGCGGGCAGGTCGGCTCAGGCGGGGGGCAGCGCGAGGGTCACGGTCGGGAGGGCCGCCTCGTCGGCCGACAGCCGGCGCGCCCCCCGCGGGAGCGCCGCGCGGGACAGCCGGTGCCGCTCGGCCGCGGTCCGCACACCGTCTGCGCCGGTCCAACGGTCGTCGACGTGCCCGTCGACGACGAGCGGCACGTGCAGCGGCCGCAGCTCGCCCGGCCCGTCCGTCGCGGCGAACGCCTCCCGGGCGACGTCCCACGACGCGGAGACCGCGCGGACGCGGTCGTCGTCCCCGGCCACGAGCACCTCTTCGACGTCGCGCCCGTCGACCGAGCGCCGCGCGGCGGACTTGCGGCCCCCGACGCTGGTCTTGGCGGTCGACGCCTTCGCGACCGGCTGCATCACGCCGGTGGCGTCCTCGCGCGCGACGAGCTTGTAGACCATGCCGCACGTCGGAGCGCCCGAGCCGGTGACGACCGACGTGCCGACCCCGTACGAGTCGACGGGCGCGACGGCCAGGGCCGCGATGGCGTGCTCGTCGAGGTCGGAGGTCACGGTGATGCGCACCTCGTGCGCGCCTGCGGCGTCGAGCTGGGCGCGGACCTCGTGCGCCAGGACGCCGAGGTCGCCCGAGTCGAGGCGCACGGCGCCCAGGCCGGACCCGGCGACCTCGAGCGCGCGCGCGACCCCGGCCTTCACGTCGTAGGTGTCGACGAGCAGCGTGGTGCCGGGGCCGAGCGCGTCGACCTGGGAGGCGAACGCGGAGCGCTCGTCGTCGTGCAGCAGGGTGAACGCGTGCGCGGCCGTGCCGATCGTCGTGAGCCCGTACCGGCGGCCCGCCTCGAGGTTGGACGTCCCCGCGAACCCCGCGACGACCGCCGCGCGCGCCGCCGCGACGCCCGCCCACTCGTGCGCACGCCGTGAGCCCATCTCCAGGCAGGGACGGTCGAGCGCCGCGCTCGTCATGCGGGAGGCGGCCGAGGCGACGGCCGAGTCGTAGTTGAGGACGGACAGCACCAGCGTCTCGAGCAGCACGGCCTCCGCGAACGTCCCCTCGACGACGAGCAGGGGCGAGTGCGGGAAGAACACCTCGCCCTCCGCGTAGCCGACGACCGTGCCGCCGAACCGGTAGCCCGCGAGGTACTCCAGGGTCGCGTCGTCGACGACGCGCTCGCTCGCCAGCCACTCGAGCTCGGCCGCGCCGAACCGGAACTGCGCGAGCTCCTCGAGCACGCGGCCCGTGCCGGCGACCACGCCGTAGCGGCGCCCGTGCGGCAGCCGGCGCGTGAACACCTCGAACACGCAGCGACGGTCGGCCGTGCCGTCGCGCAGCGCGGCCTGCAGCATCGTCAGCTCGTACCGGTCCGTGAGCAGCGCCGAGCTCGACAGCGTCGTCATGCGCACACGGTAGGCCGAAGCACGTCCGCCGCGCGCTGCCTAGAGTGGACTCGTGAGCTCCGCACCCCACCTCGACGAGGTCGTCGCGTCCGACGCCCAGGCGTCGTTGGACGCCCCGTGGGTGACGATCGTGTGGAACGACCCGGTCAACCTCATGACCTACGTGACCTACGTGTTCGAGACGTACTTCGGGCACCCGCGTCAGGTCGCCGAGCACCTCATGCGGCGCGTGCACACCGAGGGCCGGGCCGTCGTGTCGCGCGGCACGCTCGAGGCGATGGAGGTCGACGTGCAGGCGATGCACGGGTTCGGCCTGTGGGCGACCGTGCAGAGCAGCAGTCGGTGATGCGGGGGTTCGTCGCGCGCCAGCAGGAGTACGTCGCCCGGCTCGACGCCGACGAGCGCGCGGTGCTGGCGGGGATCGCCTCCGAGGTCGGCGTGCTGCTGGGTGCGACACCGTTCCGCAGGGCCGCGCGGGTGGCGCAGCAGACCGCACCCGACCCGCAGGTCGACGAGAGCGATGACGAGGACGACGAGCCCGGCGACGTGCTCGACGACGGCCCGCCGCTGTCGGCGCTGGGCTGGCCGTGGCAGCGCCCCGTCGAGCGGCCCACCGACTCGGCCGTGCGCCGGTTGCTGCCGGACGCGAGCGAGGACCCCGAGCAGGCCGCCGAGTTCCGCCGCCTGACCGACGCCGACCTGCGCGAGCGCAAGATCGCGGGCCTGCGCACGTGGTGGCAGGCGCTGCGCGCACCCGGGGGCCGGCACGGCGACGCGGTCGCGGTCACCGCCGCCGAGGCCCCGGCCGTCGCGGCCGCCATGACCGACGTCCGGCTCGTGCTCGCGGACCGCCTCGGTGTGCGCACCGACGAGGACGGCGAGCGGATCTACCAGGAGCTCACCGAGCCCGTGCCGCCCGGGTCGGGGGGCAGGGACAGCGAGGCGATCGCGGTGCGCCGCGCGTTCGTCGGGGTCTACGCGATGCTCTCCGAGCTCCAGGAGACGCTCGTGGGCGCGATGCTCGAGCAGTCCCGTGCGCGTCGGACGTCACAGGGCGGCGCGGACGGCCCGCGCGGCACCGGCGGTTAGGCTCATCCGCGTGAACGACGCGCCCATCGGGATCTTCGACTCCGGCGTCGGGGGCCTGACGGTCGCGCGAGCGATCCTCGACCAGCTCCCGAACGAGTCGACGCTCTACATCGGCGACACCCTGAACACGCCGTACGGCACCAAGCCGCTCGCCGCGGTGCGGGCGTTCGCGCTCGAGGTCATGGACGACCTCGTCGACGCGGGGGTCAAGGCCCTGGTCATCGCGTGCAACACGGCGTCGGCCGCGATGCTGCGCGACGCGCGCGAGCGCTACACGCTGCGGCGCGGCATCCCCGTGGTGGAGGTCATCCTGCCCGCGGCCCGTCGCGCGGTCGCCGCCACGCGCACCGGCAAGATCGGCGTGATCGCCACCCGCGCCACGGTCGAGTCGCTCGCGTACGACGACGCGTTCGCGGTCGCGCCGGGCGTCTCGCTGGTCACGCAGGCGTGCCCCCGGTTCGTGCAGCTGGTCGAGGCGGGCGTCACATCAGGCCCCGAGGTGCTCGCCGTCGCGCACGAGTACCTCGACCCGGTCCGAGCCGCGGGCGTCGACACGCTCGTGCTGGGCTGCACCCACTACCCGCTGCTGACCGGCGCGATCTCCTACGTCATGGGCGACGAGGTCACGCTCGTCTCGAGCGCCGAGGAGACCGCCAAGGACGTGTACCGCACGCTCGTGGCGCACGGCCTGGAGCGCACGGCCGACGAGGGGCCGCCGCAGCACCGGTTCCTGGCGACCGGCGACCCCGACTCGTTCCGCATCCTCGCGCGCCGGTTCCTCGGCCCCGAGGTCGACTCGGTCGAGCGCCTCGGAGCACTGCGATGAGCGCGGCTGAGACGGGGGAGCTGCGGTGAGGCTCGTCGTCCTCGGGTGCGCCGGGTCGTACCCGTCGGTGGCCGCCGCCGCCTCGTCGTACCTGGTCCAGGCGGACGACGCCGACGGCCGCACCTGGAACGTGCTGCTGGACCTGGGCAACGGCGCGCTGAGCCCGCTGCAGCGCTACGGCGACCCGACGACCCTGGACGCGATCGCGGTGTCGCACCTGCACTCCGACCACGTCGCCGACCTCGTCGTGCTCAACGTCCTGCGCCGCTACCGCCCTGACGGCCCCCTCCCGGCGATCGACGTGTGGGGCCCGGACGGGACCGCGGAGCGACTCGCGGAGATGGCGGGCAAGGACCCCGCGACCGGGCTCGACGGGCAGTTCAGGTTCCGCACGTGGGACCCGGCGGCGCCCGTCGTCGTCGGGCCGCTGACGCTCACGCCCGTGCCCGTGGAGCACCCGGTGCCCGCGTTCGGCGTGCTCGTGACCGGACCCGCCGAGGGCGAACCGACGCGCGCCGTGACGCTCGGGTACACGGGCGACACCGACGAGTGCGCCGGGCTGGACGTCCTCGCGGCCACCGACCTCCTGCTGTGCGAGGCGGGCTTCCGGGACGAGCTCGACGACGACCTGCGTGGCATCCACCTGACCGGCGCGCGCGCGGGCCGCGCGGCGCACCGGGCGGGCGCCGGACGCCTGGTCCTGACGCACCTGACGGCCTGGGAGGACCCGAGCGACGTGGTGGCGCACGCGGCCTCGTCGTACGCGGGCCCGATCGACGTCGCCACTCCCGGGGCGACCTTCCGCCTGTAGGTCCCGCGGACGGCTCGGGCGGTCGAGGTCGTTAGGCTCGGGGCATGTCTGCTTCTCCCGTGACCTCTGCGCGCCCGGACGGCCGTACCCCCGACGAGCTGCGCCCCGTGACGATCACGCGGCGGTTCCTGTCCGCGGGCGAGGGCTCGGTCCTCGTCGAGTTCGGCGGGACCAAGGTGCTCTGCGTCGCGTCGTTCACCGAGGGCGTGCCGCGCTGGCGCAAGGGGTCGGGTCAGGGCTGGGTGACCGCCGAGTACTCGATGCTGCCGCGCGCGACCGACAGCCGCTCGGACCGCGAGTCGGTCCGCGGCAAGATCGGCGGCCGCACGCACGAGATCTCGCGGCTGATCGGCCGCTCGCTGCGCGCGGTCATCGACGTCGGCGCGCTCGGCGAGAACACGATCGTGCTCGACTGCGACGTGCTGCAGGCCGACGGCGGCACGCGCACCGCGTCGATCACGGGTGCGTACGTGGCGCTCGCCGACGCGGTCGCGTGGGCCAAGGAGCGGGGGATCATCGCGCGGGGCCGCACGGTGCTGCGCGACTCCGTCTCGGCGGTGAGCGTGGGCATCGTCGACGGCGTCCCGGTGCTCGACCTGCCGTACGTCGAGGACGTGCGCGCGGACACCGACATGAACGTCGTGGTCACCGGGTCGGGTGCGTTCGTCGAGGTCCAGGGCACGGCCGAGCACGCGCCGTTCGTCCGCTCCGAGCTCGACGCGCTGCTCGACCTGGCGCTCGCCGGGACGTCGCGGCTCGCCGTGCTGCAGGCCGCCGCGCTCGCGCAGCCGGCGTCCGACGGGTCCGCGACCCGTGCGGCCGAGCCGGAGGCCGCGCAGGGGTCGGGCTCAGCCGGCGCGACGACCGCGGCGCAGGCGTGAGCGTGCCCGCAGGCGCCCGGCTGGTGCTGGCGACCCACAACGCCCACAAGCTGGGTGAGCTGCGCGCGATCCTCGCGCCCGTGCTGCCGGGTCTGCCGCCCGAGGCGGTCGTCGGCGCACGGGACGTGGGCGCGCCCGAGCCGGTCGAGGACGGCGTGACGTTCGCGCAGAACGCGCTGCTCAAGGCGCGCGCGCTCGCGGCGTTCACGGGTCTGCCCGCCGTGGCCGACGACTCCGGCCTGGCGGTCGACGTGCTCGGCGGCGCGCCGGGGATCTTCTCGGCGCGCTGGGCCGGTCGGCACGGCGACGACGCGGCGAACCTCGCGCTCCTGCTCGCGCAGCTGTCCGACATCGCCGACCCGCACCGCGGCGCGCGGTTCGTGTGCGCGGCCGCGCTCGTCACGCCCGACGGGTTCGAGCACGTCGAGACCGGCGCGCTCGTCGGCACCCTCGCGCACGCGCCGCGCGGCACGGGCGGGTTCGGGTACGACCCGGCGCTCGTGCCGCTCGGCGAGACCCGCACGTGCGCCGAGCTCAGCCCGACGGAGAAGAACGCGATCAGCCACCGCGGGCAGGCGTTCCGCGCGCTCGCGCCCGTCGTCGCCCGCGTGCTCACGGGCGGCCCGACGCACGACCCGGTGGCTGATGCCGCCCGGTGACCCCGCTCGTGGCGGCGTGCAGCTCGTCGCGGACGCCGTCTCGTTCGGGTACCCCGGACGCCCGGTGCTGGACCGGCTCGACCTGACGGTGTCCGCGGGCGAGCGCGTGGGCCTCGTGGGCGAGAACGGCGCGGGCAAGACGACGCTGCTCCGCGTGCTGGCCGGCGACCTCGTCCCGTCGTCGGGCACGGTGCGCCGGACCGGCACGCTCGCCGTGGTCGACCAGGAGCTCGTCGTGACGCCCGACGACACGGTGGGCACGCTCGTCGCGGCGACGGGCGCCACCGTGCGCGCGGTCGCGGCCGAGCTCGAGGCCACCATCGCCGCGTTCGACCACGAGGACGGTGACCTCGCCGCGCTCACGGCCGCGATGACCCGGTACGAGCAGCTGGCCGCGTGGGACACCGACCGGCGCGTCGACGAGGCGCTCACCCGGTTCGGTGCGCCGCGCGACCCGGACCGGCGCCTGGACACGCTGAGCGTCGGCGAGCGTTACCGCGTGCGACTCGCGTGCCGGATCGGCGAGCGCGCCGACGTGCTGCTGCTCGACGAGCCGACGAACCACCTCGACGCCGCCGGGATCGACTACCTGACCGGGCTGCTGCGCGAGTGGGCCGGCGCGGTCGTGATCGTCACGCACGACCGCCAGCTCCTCGACGACGTGATGACCGCGATCCTCGACCTGGACCCCGCGATGGACGGCCGTCCTGCGCTCTACGGCGCGACGCGGTACGCGGACTACCGGTTCGCCAAGGACCAGATGCTGCGGCGGTGGCGCGCGCGGTACCGGCAGGAGCGCAAGCGCGCGGTGCAGCTCGCGCAGCGGCTCGACGCGTCCTACGAGGGCCTGTCCGACGAGTGGCGCCCGCCCAAGGGGTCGAACAAGCACCGGCGTGCCACGGGCGCACGCATCCACGTCAAGGCGGCCGACCGGCTGGTCCAGAAGCTCGAGGCGCAGGCGGTGGCCGTGCCCGTCCCGCCTCCGTCGTTGGTCTTCCCGGACCTGCCGAGCCTGCCGCGCCGGGCCTCGACCGGTGCGGACCCGGACCGGCCGCTCGACCCCGACGCCGACCGTCAGGCCTCGCACGGCGGCCCCCTGCTCGAGCTCCGCGCGCCGCGCGTCGTCGGGCCGCACGGGCCCCGGCTCGACCTGCCCGGGCGGCGGCTCGAGGTCGCCCCGGCCTCGCGCCTGCTCGTCGTCGGGCCGAACGGGTCCGGCAAGTCCACGCTGCTCGCCGCACTCGCCGGACGCACCGAGCTCGACCGCGGCACGCGGGCGCTCGCACCGGGCGTGCGGCTCGGGGTGCTCGCGCAGGAGGGACCCACCGAGCACGCCGACGTCGAGGGCGCGCCCACGGGCGGCCCGACCGCGTTCGACGCCTACGCGCGGCACGCGCTCGACCTGCTGGACGGCGGGCTGCTCGACCCGGACCAGCTCGTCCCCGTCGCGGCGCTCGGCCTGCTGACCGAGGAGGACCTCGAGCGGCCGGTGCGCGAGCTCTCGGTCGGTCAGCGCAGGCGGTTCGACCTCGCGTGCGCGCTGCTCGCTGCGCCGCACGTGCTGATCCTCGACGAGCCGACCAACCACCTGTCGGTCGGGCTGGTCGACGAGCTCACGGGGGCGCTGCGCGCGACGTCCGCCGCGGTCGTCGTCGCGACGCACGACCGGCGCATGCGCGCCGACCTCGCGGACTGGCCGGTGCTCGACCTGTCCTGAGCCCGGCGGTGTCAGCCCAGGCGACCCACGTGCGCCATCGCCTGACGCAGCAGCACGCCCTGCCCGCCGGTCATCTCGACCTGGACCTGCTCGGCGCACGCCTCCTCGGGCGTGAGCCAGGCGAGGTCGATCGCGTCCTGCTGCGGGCGGCAGTCGCCCAGCACGGGCACGACGTACGCGAGCGACACCGCGTGCTGGCGCGGGTCGTGGTACGAGGTGATGCCGGGCGTCGGGAAGTACTCCGCGACCGTGAACGGCTGCGGCGCGGCGGGGATCTGGGGGAGCGCGACCGGCCCGAGGTCCTTCTCGATGTGCCGCACGAGCGCGTCGCGCACCCGCTCGTGGTACATCACGCGCCCCGAGACCAGGGCGCGCGACATCACGCCCTCCCGCGTCACGCGCAGCAGCAGCCCGACCGCGACCACGTCGCCCGAGTCGTCGACGCGCACGGGGATCGCGTCGACGTACACCAGCGGCATCAGGCCGCGGATACGGGCGATCTCCTCGGAGGGCAGCCACCCCGCGGGGCGCTCGGGGGTCGGGGGGTAGTCGGCCGTCTCGGTCACCGTGCCGTTCTACCTCGTCGCGCCGCCACGCCGCCACAGGCGCGCAGGCGGTGTCCGAACCTCATGGGCCCGCCACGGGCGCGTCCGCCCCGGTGGCGGGAATAGTCCGGCCCGGTGGACGCTTGCACGAGGCGCACCCGAGATTCCAAGGAGGGCCGGATGGCCACCACCACACTGACCGCCGAGACGATCGGTCAGACCATCAGCGAGAACGAGATCGTGCTCGTCGACTTCTGGGCCGAGTGGTGCGGGCCGTGCAAGCGGTTCGGACCCGTCTTCGAGGCCTCGTCGGACACCCACCCCGACGTGGTCCACGCCAAGGTCGACACGGAGGCTGAGCAGCAGCTCGCCGCCGAGCTCCAGATCTTCTCGATCCCGACGCTCATGGCGTTCCGGGACGGGATCCTCGTGTTCAACCAGGCCGGCGCGCTGCCGGGCCCGGCGCTCGAGCAGGTCGTCCAGGCCGTCAAGGACCTGGACATGGACGAGGTCCGCGCGAAGATCGCCGCGACGTCCGACGGCCAGGCCTGATCGCCCCGGCGCCCCAGCACGAGAAGAGCCCACTCCCCACTGGGGGTGGGCTCTTCTCGTTCCTGACGGGCCCCGACGAGCGCGCCGGGTGACGCTGGTGGTCAGCAGCCCACGCGGGTGCTCGCGATGACGACGTCGTCGAACCAGAGCGTGTCGGCGCCCTCGCCGTAGGACTCCCACCCGAGCCGCAGGTCGGTGAGCCGCGGGGACCAGGGCTTGCTCAGCCACTGGCCGTCGAGGTCGTGCGTCGGCGTGCCGTCGACGATCAGGCCCGGCACGGCCCAGCCGTCGAGCCACGTGGTCAGGCGCCCCGTGGCACCCTCGACCAGCGCCTCGGCGCAGTGCCACGACCCGCCCGCCGGCAGCTGTGCGGTGCGGGACAGGCCCGCGGGGCTCTGCTCGGGCAGCGTCGCGTCGTCCGACGAGCGGTTCCACTGCATCAGGGAGTTCTGCCCACCCATCCGCAGGTCGCGGTTGCCGTCGTTCGCGTCCCGCATGGCCAGGTACGTCGTGTGCTGCACGGGCAGGGCCGTGGTGTGGCGGACCCAGAACCGCACGTACACGGTGCTGCCCAGCGCCGAGGCGGGCTGTGCCTGGACGAACACGTGGTTGCAGTACCCGGCCCCGCCGTCGACGCGCAGCGACTTGCCGCCGCTGTGCGCGACCGTCGAGTCGACCGACGCCCGTCCGCTGCCGGAGCAGTCGGGGTACGTGACGGCCCAGGTGCCCGACGGCGTGCTGCTCGCCTGCGTCTCCAGCCCGTCGCAGAACAGCGCGGTCCCGCACTCGGTGGGCGTGCCCGTCGGGTCGGGGGTCGGCGTCGGTCCCTGGGTCGGCGTGGGCGTGGGTGTGGGCGTCGGGGTGGGCGTGGGTGTCGGGGTGGGTGTGGGCGTGGGCGTGGGCGTCGGGGTGGCCGACGGGCTCGGGCTCGTCGTCGTGCCGCCGTTGCACGCGACGCCGTCGAGCGCGAAGTCCGTCGGCGCGGTGTTCGTCCCGCTCCACGTCCCCTGGAACCCGAACGACGCCGTCTCGCCGGCCCGGAGCTCGCCGTTCCACGGCGCGTGGGTGACGGTGACCGCGGAACCCGACTGCGTGAGCGTCGAGCTCCACGACTGCGTGACCCGCTGGCCGGACGGCCAGGTCCACGTCAGGCGCCACCCGTGCGTCGCCTCGCTCGGAGTCACCCGCACGTCGGCGGTGAACCCGCCGGGCCACGAGTTCACGCTCCACGCCACCTGACAGCTCCCCGCGGCCTGCGCCGCGCTGCCGACGGAGACGCCCGCGAGGGTCGTCCCGATGAGCGCCGCGGCGGCGGTGACCGCCGCCAGAGCCGTGCGCCAGAGCCTCGTCGTGCGGTGCATGGTGGTCCGTCCCCTCGCCGGGGCCCGTCGTCGCACGAGCCGCAGCGACGCGGGCCGTGTGCCCCCGAGGCAGCGTGCTCCCGATGCACGGCCCGGCGGAAGCGCTCAATCGCTTCACCCGTACGAGTGACACCACGAGGCGGGGGTGCGTCACGCGGACGCGGAGGGCGTGGGGCGGACGGGCACGACGACGCGCCGCGCGCGCCGTGCACTCTGGGTGCGGGAGGCGGGACTTGAACCCGCACGCCCGTGAGGGCACCAGGACCTAAACCTGGCGTGGCTGCCGTTTCACCACTCCCGCCGGCCCGCCGATCCTCCCACAGCGGGCGTGCGCGTCAGTCGAGACCGAGATCGCGCCGCAGCTTGGCGACGTGGCCCGTGGCACGCACGTTGTACTGCGCGAGCTCGACCGTGCCGTCGGCGTCGAGCACCACGGTCGAGCGGATCACGCCCGTGACGGTCTTGCCGTAGAGCTGCTTCTCGCCGTACGCGCCCCACGCCTCGAGCACCTGGCGCGACTCGTCGGACACGAGCGGGAACGTCAGCCCCTCCTCGGCGGCGAACGTCTCGAGCTTGGCGACGGGGTCGGGCGAGACGCCGACGACCGCGAAGCCGGCACCCTGCAGCGCGGACAGGGAGTCCCGGAAGTCGCACGCCTGCTTGGTGCACCCCGGGGTGCCCGCCGCGGGGTAGAAGTACACGATGACGCGCCGGCCGCGCAGGTCCGACAGCGTGAGGCTGCCACCGTCGGCCGTCGGGAGCGTGAAGTCGGGTGCGGTGTCGCCGACGGCGAGGCGGGGCATCGGGGCTCCTTCGAGGTGCGTGCAGGTCAGGTGCCAGCCTAGGCGGCGGCCGCGGGTCCGACGACGTGCGCGAGATACCGTGCGGGTGTGACCGCAGCGCACTCCGACCGCCCTGACAGCACCACCAGCACCCCCAGCCCCGCAGGCACCCCTGGCCCTGCCGGGACCGCACCCGCGGCGTCCGCCGCCCCGACGGTCCGGCGCTCCGAGGCGGGTGCGCTGCCGATCCGCATGCTCAACGACCGCGTCCTGGTCGAGCTGGACTCCGCGGGTGCCGAGCGACGCTCCGCGGCCGGCATCGTCATCCCCGCGACCGCCACGGTCGGCAAGCGGCTCGCGTGGGCGCACGTGCGCGCCGTCGGGCAGCACGTCCGGCAGGTCGAGGTGGGGGACCGCGTGCTGTTCGACCCGGACGAGCGCGCCGAGGTCGAGCTCGAGGGGCAGACGTACCTCCTGCTGCGGGAGAAGGACGTCCACGCGGTCGCGGCGCCGCGGGCGACGGGCGAGGGCACGGGCCTGTACCTGTGACGGTCGCCGTCCGACGACGGGGGCGTCGTGGCGGCCTGCCCGTGACCCTCGTCACGGGCAGGCGTACCGGTTCGCTCCCGGGGCCAGGTGCCTGCTAACGTTTCCTCCCGCGCGGCACTAGCTCAACTGGCAGAGCAGCTGACTCTTAATCAGCGGGTTCAGGGTTCGAGTCCCTGGTGCCGTACCACCTCGAAAGGCCCCTGACGCTCTCGCGCGTCGGGGGCCTTTCGGTTCGTCGGCGCAGGTGATGGGGCTCGGGCGGGTGGCTCGGCTGCTGCCCTGGGTACGCTTCGAGCGTGACCACGCCCTCGAGCACCACCACGCCCTCGAGCACGCAGCCCGCACGACTGGCTCTGGCGACCTGCGCCGAGCTGCCCGAGCTGGACCCCGACGACGTCCCGCTGCGCGAGGCGCTCGAGGCGCGGGGCATCGCCACCGACGTCGTCGTGTGGGACGACCCGACCGTCGACTGGGGCACGTACCACCACGTCCTGATCCGCTCCACGTGGGACTACTCGCAGCGCCCCGTGCAGTTCGTCGACTGGACCCGCCGCGTGGAGGCCTCCAGCACGCTGCTCAACCCCGCGGCCGTGGTGCAGTGGAACATCGACAAGACGTACCTGCGCGACCTCGAGGCGCGCGACGTCCCGACCGTCCCCACCATCTGGCTCGACCCCGCGCGCAACTTCGACTCGCGCGCGATCCACACGCGGTTCCCGGCCTTCGGCGACTTCGTCGTCAAACCCACCGTGAGCGCGGGCTCGCGCGACACCGGTCGGTACCGCGCGGACGAGACGCCCCAGCGCTCGCAGGCGATCATGCACGCCAAGAACCTGCTCGGGGTGGGGCGGTGGGTGATGATCCAGCGCTACCTCACGCAGGTGGACTCGGTCGGCGAGACCGCGCTGGTCTTCGTCGAGGGCGAGTTCTCGCACGCGGTGCGCAAGGGCGCGCTGCTGTCCGGGCCGTACAAGGAGGGCTCCGACGAGGGGCACCTGTACCGCGAGGAGACGATGTCGCCCGTCGAGCCGAGCGAGCGCGAGCTCGAGCTGGCGCGCACGGTCGTCGCCGCGCTGCCCGACGTCCTGGGGCTCGACGGCCCGCTGCTGTACGCGCGCGTCGACCTGATCCCCGACGACGAGGGCAACCCGGTGCTGCTCGAGCTCGAGCTCACGGAGCCGAGCCTGTTCTTCGCGCACGCGGCGGGGTCGCTCGAGCACTTCGTCGACGCGGTGGTCGCACGCGTCACAGCCTGACCGGCGGCACCGTGTGCGAACCGGTGCCGCAGAGCCGTTACACTCATCCACGGCTCGGTCTCACCGGGACGTGGTGGCTATAGCTCAGTAGGTAGAGCACCTGGTTGTGGTCCAGGGGGTCGCGGGTTCAAGTCCCGTTAGCCACCCCACGCATGACGAAGGGCGCCGACGATGTCGGCGCCCTTCGTCTTGCCCGGCTGGTCGTCATGTCCGGCTGGTCGTCATGTCCGGCCGGTCGTCACGTCCGCCCGGGACCCCGGCCCGCGCGGCTCAGGCCTTGGTGACCGAGGTCGCGACGATCTGCGCGGCGATGCGGCGCGCGGCGTTCGAGTCGGGGCCCGGGGCGGCCGGGAACAGCGCGGCGCGGTAGTAGCGCAGCTCGTCGATGCTCTCGAGGATGTCCGCCAGCGCGCGGTGCCCGCCGTTCTTGGGCGGCGAGGCGAAGTAGACCCGCGGGTACCAGCGGCGCGCGAGCTCCTTGATCGACGACACGTCGATGATCCGGTAGTGCAGGTGGCCGACGAGGTCCGGCATGTCGCGCTCGAGGAACGCCTTGTCGGTGCCGACCGAGTTGCCCGCGAGCGGCGCCTTGCCCGGGTCCGGCACCCACGTGCGCACGTAGTCGAGCACCTGGCGCTGTGCGTCCTCGAGCGTGGTGCCGGTCGGCAGCGCGTCGAGTAGGCCCGAGGTCGTGTGCATGGTGCGGACGAACTCGCCCATCTGCTCGAGCGCCTCCGGCGGCGGGGCGATGAGCAGGTCCACACCTTCGCCGAGCACGTTGAGCTCGGAGTCGGTGACGACGACCGCGACCTCGACGAGGGCGTCGGCCGCGAGGTCGAGCCCTGTCATCTCGCAGTCGATCCACACGATGCGGTCGGCGCTCTCGTGGCCGTTGGGCTGGCTCGTCGTACTCGTCACTCGGGTCAGCCTAGGGCGGCGGGCGGTCTGCTGCCGCCAACGGCTCTCCGGGAGGTGCGTCAGCGGCGCTCGTCGGGCCGCTCGTCGTGCTCGTCGTCGGGGGCGTCCGACGACGGGACCGTCGAGGCGACCCAGGCGGCGAGCGGGACGAAGAGCAGGACGGCCACCCCGACGACGACCGACGTGCTCGCGGACGTCCCGGCCCAGCGCAGGACGACGGCGATGACGCCGCCCGCACCGATCCCGACGAGCAGACGCTCGAGCCACACGGTGACCCGGGTGCGCGGATCGACCGGTGGCGTGCTCCCGGCGTGGCGACCCATCAGCGGTCCCGACCTCGCGCGCCGTCGGTGCGGGCCTGACCTGCGTGCATGGCGACATCGTGGCACGCGCGGCAGTCGAGGGCCGTCCACCACGCGGCGCGTGCTCACACGGGCGCGCGGCACCCCTCCGGACGCGAGAACGGGCGTGGCCCGGCAGGGGGCCACGCCCGTTCGTGGGGCTGGTCGTGCGTCGCCATCGTCAGAAGGCGGCGCGGACGTGCACGGGTGGCCGCGCGGCGACGAGGGACCGGCGCGCGCGACGGCGTTCCGGTGGATGGCTCGAGGCGTGCGCCAGATCGTGCGCGCGCTCGTCGCGACGACGCGCGAGCTCGGAGCGGGCCTGCAGCTCGCGCTGCTGGGTCTGGAAGAGGTCGAAGGACAAGAAGGCATGCATGACGAAGCTCCTGACGAGGGGTGGATGAGTTGCGGTCGAGCCGCAGACGAGCCGCCGGCCGATGACCCTCGGCGCGACGACTGAGCAGGACCACTCGACCACGCGCCTGATACCTCGGTCACGTTCTTTTCGGCGGCCGGCTCGACCGCCCGCCCGCCCGCCCTGCTCGACCGGCCGGACGCAGGGGACCTGCTCGGCTCAGTCCGTGCCCGCGGCCTCGTCCTCGAGCCGACGACGGTCGAGCACCGCGGTCCAGCGACGCCCGGAGTCGATGATGCGCTCCTTCTTCCAGCGGCTCATGACCCGCGACACCGACTCGGGCGTCGAGCGGGCGAGGCCCGCGAGGTCGGCGCGCGACAGGGGGACCTCGAGCAGCACGCCCGCCGCGCCGCGGTCCCGGCCCAGCTTGTCCGCGAGGCGCAGCAGCGTCGTCGCGACGCGCTGCGCGACGGTGTCGGTGGTCTGCCCGCCGATGTCGCTGTGGGCGCGCGCCAGCCGCGCGGCCACGTCGTCGAGCACGCGCAGCGCGACCACGGCGTGCTCGCTCAGCACCTCGCGGAAGTCGGCCTGGTCGATGCGCAGCGTGCACGACCCGACGAGCGCGGACGCCGTCTGCAGGTGGTACGGCTCGCCCAGCGTGCCCATCGCGCCGAACAGCTCGCCCGGGACCAGGATCTCCGTGACGGTGGCCGTGCCGCCGAGTGTGACCTGCGACAGCTTCACCGTGCCCTCGGCCACCAGGTAGAGCGCGTCACCGGGGTCACCCGCCGCGTAGATGACGTCGTCCGCGGCCCACGAGCGCGTCTGCATGCGCCGGTCGATGCCGTCGAGATCGGGCTCGCTCAGCCCGCGGAAGTACGGCGCGCGGGCGAGGACGGCCATCCGGACCGGGCGCGGGCACCGGTGCGGCAGCGTGACCTCCCGCAGCGGGATGGTGCGCCGCGCGCCGCGCGGAACGCTGTGGCGCGCACGGGCGTCCTGGGCTGTCATCGCGTCGCTCCACGGCAGAGGCCTCCGGGGCCGCGAGGTCCGCCCCGGCGTCCCGCCACGCTACCGCGCACGGGCCGGGACCCGGGCTCGCCCTGGCCCTGGCCGGTGTGCGGCTGATGGGCGACGCGCGGTTGATGGACGATGCGCGGTCGACGGACGGTGCGCGGTCGACGGACGGTGCGCGGTTGATTGACGGCGGTCATGGTGGCCGCACCTGCGTCTTCCTAGCGTGACGTGTGCCGGGACATCCCCGGCGACCCGTCCACCAAGGAGCCAGACCATGTCCGCCACCAGCACCCAGACCGCCGCCAGCACTCAGACCGCAGACAGCACCGTCATCCGCACGGTGCTCCGCGCCGAGGGGTTCAGCTGCCCGTCGTGCGTCGCCACCATCCGGAAGCAGGTCGGCCGCCTCGCGGGGGTCCGTTCCGTCGAGGTGCGGTTCGCGTCCGGCCGCGTCGAGGTCGAGCACGACCCGGCCGTCACCACGGTCGACGAGCTCGTCGCCGCGATCGCCCAGGCGGGGTACCGGGCGGCTCCCGCGGCGTTCTGACACGCGCGGCCGCCGCCCCAGCCCCTGCCCGCTGCCACTCCTGCACACCCCAGCGGATCTGACTCGAAAGGCCTCGTCGTGACCTCCCTGCTCCTGCGCCCGCGCGACCCCCGCGTGCGGCTGGCCGCCTCCGGCCTGCTCGTGGCCGCTGCCTCGGTGCTGTCGCTGGTGGCGGGCGTGAACCCGTTCGCCGGCGGCCACGCCGAGGCCGTGCCGCTGTCCGGCACGCCCGGCCTGCTCGTCGCCTCCGACGTGCTCATGGTCGTCGCGGCCGTCGTCGCGGGTGGGCCGATCACCGCCAGCGCGGTGCGCGCGCTGGCGGTGAAGGTCGTGAGCATCGACCTGCTCGTCTCGACGGCCACGGTCGGAGCGATCGTCATCGGCGAGTACTGGGAGGCCGCCGCGGTGACCTTCCTGTTCGCGCTCGGGCACTGGCTCGAGGCGGCGACCGTGAGCAGGACCCGCTCGGCGCTCGCCGAGCTCGTCGCGGTCGCACCGCAGACCGCGGTCGTCGTGCGCGAGGGCACGCAGGTCGAGGTCGCCGCGACCGCGGTGGCGCACGACGAGATCGTCCTGGTCAAGAACGGCGCCAAGGTGCCGGTCGACGGGGTCGTCGTGGCCGGTGTCGGCGCGCTCGACGAGGCGTCGATCACGGGCGAGTCGATCCCGGTCGAGAAGGCGGCGGGCGACCGCGTCTACGCCGGGACCGTGTCGGCCGGGGGGTTCCTGCAGGTGCGGGCCACCGGGATCGGCGCGGACACGACCCTCGCCCGGATCATCCACCGCGTCGAGGAGGCGCAGGACGCCAAGGCGCGCACCCAGACGCTCACGGAGTCGTTCGCGGCCTGGTACACCCCCGCGGTCATCCTGCTCGCGGTCGTCGCGGGGCTCGTCACGGGCGACGTGGTCCTGGCGCTGACCCTGCTCGTCATCGGCTGCCCCGGGGCGCTGGTCGTCTCGATCCCCGTGGCGGTCGTCGCCGGGATCGGGCGCGGCGCCCGCGACGGCATCCTCATCAAGGGCGGCGAGCACCTGGAGCGGTCGGCGCGGATCAGCGCCGTCGCGCTCGACAAGACCGGCACCCTGACCGAGGGCGCACCGCACGTGACCGACGTCGTGGTGCTCGCCGCGGACCTGACGCGCCGCGACGTGCTCGCGTGGGCCGCGCGCGCCGAGGCCGGCTCCGGGCACCCGCTGGCGCGGCCGATCCTCGACGCCGCCGCGGCCGAAGGGGTGCCGGTCGACGCGCTCGCGGAGCACACCGAGCCCGTCGTCGGCAGGGGCGTCGTCGCGACCGTCGACGGCCGCCGGGTCGCGGTCGGCAACCTGCGGCTGCTCGACGGCGTGGAGCGCGACGACCGCGCTGCGGCCGAGGTCGAGCGGCTCTCGTCCGCCGGTCGCACGCCCGTGGTGGTCGCGCTGGACTCGCGGGTCGTCGGCGTCGTCGGTGTCGCGGACACGGTCCGGGCCGACGCGCGCGCGATGGTCCGGCGCCTGCGCGCGGCGGGGGTGACCAGGGTCGTCATGCTCACCGGGGACACGCGCGGCGTGGCCCGCGCGGTCGCCGCGCAGGTCGGGATCGACGACGTGCGGGCCGAGCTGCTGCCCGAGGACAAGCTCGAGGTCGTCGCGCGGCTCCAGGCCGACGGGCACACGGTGGCGATGGTGGGCGACGGCGTCAACGACGCGCCCGCGCTGGCCACGGCCGACATCGGTGTGGCGATGGGGGCGGCGGGCACGGCCGTCGCCGTCGAGACCGCCGACATCGCTCTCATGAAGGACGACCTCCTGAGCCTGCCGCGGGCCGTCGACCTCGCGCGGCGCACCGTCGCGGTGATGCGCCAGAACATCGCGATCGCGCTGGTCACGGTCGTGCTGCTCGTCGTCGGCGTCGTGGCCGGAGGGGTCACGATGGCGGTCGGCATGCTGGTGCACGAGGCGTCCGTGCTCGTCGTGATCGCCAACGCGGTCCGGCTGCTGCGGCGCCGCGCGGACGACGACCGCCCTGCCGCGCCGCACGTCGCCGCCGGACGTCGGTGGGAGGTGAGCGAGGCGGTTCAGTAGCCTGTGCGCGGGGTGCACCCGCCGCGACCTCGCCGCCGAGGCCGGACGGGTGCGCCGTGTGTCCCGCCCCCGTAGCTCAGTGGATAGAGCAGCCGCCTTCTAAGCGGTCGGTCGCAGGTTCGAGTCCTGCCGGGGGCACACCGCACCCGCACCCCGCCGCGCGCGCGGCGAAGGCGCCCAGGATTCGGGACGAATCGGGACGGCGTCGCCCGCGTGGCGCGTTTGTGCAGGTCATCCCTCGCCGCGACAATGGACGCCGTGAGCGTCCGGCCCGACACGACGGCAGCACAGCCCGCGGGAGACGCCCCGGCGGGCGCAGCCGCGAGCCTGCTGACCGACGGTCCGGCAGGCGGTGGGGCACGTCATGCCCTCCCGGAGGTCGAGGACGCCGACCGGCGCGCCGGTCGCCACACCGCCGACGACCCGCGCTCGATCCTCGCCCGGCCGCTCGCCGCGGGCTCGTTGCTCGACGCCGTGCGGGACCTGCGGCGCGACGTCGAGGAGACCAGCTTCCCGCTCGACCTGCCGGGGACCGACGCCGCGCGCGCCTCCCGGGCACGCCTCGTCGACCAGCTCGGCGAGCACCTCGTGCCGCGCCTGACGGAGCTGTCGGCGCCGGCCGTCGTCGTCGTCGCCGGTTCGACGGGTGCGGGCAAGTCGACGCTGGTCAACTCGATCGTCGGGCGCGAGGTCACGACCGCGGGCGTGCTGCGGCCGACGACGCGCGAACCCGTCCTCGTGCACCACCCGGGCGACGCCGACCTGCTCGAGGCGCACCCGCTGGTCGGCACCGCGCAGGCGGTCGCCGACGAGGCCGTGCCGCGCGGGATCGCGCTGCTCGACGCACCCGACCTGGACTCGGTGCTCGACGCCAACCGCGACTCCGCGCACCGGCTGCTCGAGGCTGCCGACCTGTGGCTGTTCGTCACGACCGCCGCGCGCTACGGCGACGCGCTGCCGTGGCGCGTGCTGCAGGACGCGGTGGCCCGCGGGGCGTCGATCGCGATGGTGCTCAACCGCGTGCCCCCGGCGTCGTTGCCGGCGGTGCGCGGCGACCTGCTCGCACGGCTGCGCGAGCACGGGCTCGCCGGGTCTCCGCTGTTCGTGGTGCCCGACCAGGGTCCGCACGAGGGGCCGCTCGAGCCGCGCGTCGTGGCGCCCGTGCAGCGCTGGCTGCTCATGCTCGCGGGCCCGGACCGGGCGCGCGCGGTGATCGGGCGCACGCTGCGCGGGTCGCTGACCGCGCTGCGCGCCTGGGTCGACGAGCTGGCCGAGGCCGTGCAGGACCAGGCCGACGCCGCGGCGCACGTGGGCACGCTGCTCGACGAGGCCGTCGTCGAGCCGCTCGGACGCGCGAGCGCGGCGGTGGCGAGCGGCGACGTGTCCCGGGGCGCCGTGGGCGTCCGATGGGCCGAGCTGACCTCGCCGCGCGGCGCGATCGGCTCGGTGGTGCGCGGCGGCAAGGTGCGCGGCTCGGGTCGTCGGCAGGCCGAGCGCGAGCACGCGATCGACGCGTTGCGCTCCGAGGTCACGCATGCCGCGACCGCCGTGCTGACCGCCGCCGCGCGCGACGCCGACCGTGACCTGCGGGCCGCGCTCGCCGACGGTCCGCCGGGAGCGGTCGCCGTGCTCGCCCGGTGGGCGCCGCGGCCGACCGGACCGGACGGCGCCTCCGAGCAGGCGGCGCGCGCGTGGGTGGGCCAGGGTGTGCGCGCGGTACGCGCAGCGCTCGCGGACGCCGGCGTGGACCCCGCGACGCGCAAGCGACGCGAGAAGGCGGTCAAGGCGCTCGGCGAGGAGTCGCTCGCGTCGGTGGCGCTCGCCGCCGCGGCGGGCCTGGACGACGCACGCGAGACGCTCGCGACGCTCGTCGGACCGGACGCCCAGGCAGTGGTGGGCGACCTGCGCGACGACCTCGACCGACGCGCGCGTGCCCGCGTCGCGCTCGTGCGCGCGGAGGCCGCCGGACCGCTGGCCGACCCCGACCTCGCCTCCGACGCCGCGTCGCGCCTGCGCCTGCGGCTCGCCGTGATCAAGGGACTCACATGAGCGTGCCGACGACGAGCGTGGCGGTGGGTGAACAGACCCGGGCGCTGCAGGCGCGGGTCGGGGCGCTCGAGGACGCGCTGGACGAGGGCGGCACGCGGCTCGACGCCGACGGCGTCGCCGAGGCCCGTGCCGCGATCGCCCGGCTGCGCGAACGTCTCGAGCTCGGGGTGGACCACACCGTGGTGGCGCTCGCGGGCGGGACCGGCTCGGGCAAGTCCAGCCTGTTCAACCGGATCTCCGGGCTGCAGTTCGCCGAGGTCGGCGTGCGCCGCCCGACGAGCTCGCAGGTCACGGCATGCGTCTGGGGGCCGGGAGGCGACGCCGTGCTCGACTGGCTCGGTGTGCACGCCGAGCTGCGGATCCAGCGCGAGAGCCTGCTCGACGGCGAGACCGAGGCGCCGCTGCGCGGGCTCGTCCTGCTCGACCTGCCGGACCACGACTCCGTCGAGCCCGCGCACCGCGAGGTCGTCGACCGCCTGCTGCCGCAGGCCGACCTGCTCGTCTGGGTGGTCGACCCGCAGAAGTACGCCGACGAGGCGCTGCACGCGGGCTACCTGCGCGCGCTCGCGGGCCAGGACACCTCCATGCTCGTCGTGCTCAACCAGGTCGACACCGTGCGCGAGGAGCAGCGCGAGTCGCTGCTCGCCGACGTGTCGCGGCTGCTCGCCGACGACGGCCTGCCCGACGTGCCCGTGGTCGCGGCCTCCGCGGAGACCGACGAGGGCGTGCCCGAGCTGCGCTCGGGCCTCGCGGCCGTGGTCGCGGGCCGGTCGCTCGCGGCGCGTCGGGCCGAGCAGGAGGTCACGGCGACCGCGCGTCGGCTCACCGAGGGCGTCGCGACGCGCGAGCCCGCACCGGCCGCGCTCGCGACCGGGCCGATCGTGTCCGCGCTCGCCGAGGCCTCCGGGATGGATGCCGTGACCGATGCCGTGGCGGCGGCCGTGCGCGGCCGTGGCGTGCGGGTCCCGCAGATCGTGCCGGTGCACCCGGACGCGGTGCGCCTCGCGCGCGACTCGTGGCTCGCGGGCGCGACCGCGGACCTGCCCGCGCTGTGGGCGCACGCGGTGCGCGACCGGGTCGCGAGCGCGCAGGACCTGGGCCGGCACCTCGGCGAGGCGCTCGGCGACGTCACGGTGACCGTGCGCCGCTCGCGCGCCGCTGCGCTGCTGACGGGCCTGGGGGCGGTGCTCGGCCTGGCGGCGCTCGTCGTCGGCGGGATCGGCGTGGGCGAGCTGGTCGGCGGCAGGGGAGTGGGTGTCGCGCTCGAGATCGGGGTCGCGTGCGGCGTCCTCGCGGTGGTGAGCGTCGTGGTCGCCCGGCTCGTGCGCGGCCGTGCGGCGCAGCGCAGCAGCCAGCGCGTGCGCGACGAGGGCCGGGCCGCGATCGAGGAGGTCGCGAGACGCGACCTCGTCCAGCCCGCCGCCGAGGTCGTGGCCGAGCACCGGCGCGTGCGCGGCCTGCTCGAGGCCGCGCGCGGCTGACCGCGACCCGACCCCAGCCCCGACCGTCGTCGCCCTCGTCCCCAGACCCGGACGCCGCCACCCCGCTCGCCGCCCTCCGGCCGCGAGGCTGCGGGCACGCGCTCCGAACTCACGGGGCCACCGCGCAGGGAGGCAGCATGAGCAACGGGACCCTCGACCTCACGGTCACGGGGTGGGTGGGCAGCGAGGTCACGACGCTGCCCGCACAGGACGGGCGGGCGGCGTACACGACGTTCCGTCTCGGCAGCACGCGTCGCTGGTGGAACCGGCAGACGGGGCAGTGGCAGGACTCGCAGACCGAGTGGTTCCAGGTCAAGGCGTGGCGTGCGCTCGCGGTCAACGCTGGGCTCTCGCTGCGCAAGGGCGTGCCGGTCGTGGTGCAGGGGCGGCTCTCCACACGCGAGTGGCAGGACCAGGGCGGCGCGCTGCGCACGTCGCTGGTCCTCGAGGCCACCGCGATCGGCATCGACCTCAGCTTCGGGACGGTCGGCCCGTTCCAGAGGACGCTGTCCGGCGTCGCCACGCAGTCGCCCGACGAGGTGCGCGACGAGCGCCCGGTCGACCTCTCGCGTCTCGCCGAGGTGGCCGACGGGACCGCGCGTGACGAGCGGCTCGTCGACGAGAGCGACGTGCTCCGGTTCGAGGACCGTGACGACCTGACGGGTGACTCTGCGGCTGACCCGGCCGTGGGCGACGCCGAGCTCGTCGCAGGAGGGCTCGGCGGTCGGTGAGCGTCTAGGCTGGGGCACCGCGACCCGACGACGACCGGCCCGCACGTCCGCGACGTGCGCGGCCGGCGTCGACGGGTGATCGCCGATCGCGCCCCGAGGGCGCGATCCCCAGAACCCGAGCATCGAGGCGGAGAACCGAGCCAGTGGCTGAGTTCATCTACAGCATGTACAAGGCGCGCAAGGCGCACGGAGACAAGGTCATCCTCGACGACGTCTCCCTCAACTTCCTGCCCGGCGCCAAGATCGGCGTCGTCGGGCCGAACGGCGCGGGCAAGTCCACGATCCTGAAGATCATGGCCGGGCTGGACCAGCCGTCGAACGGCGAGGCCCGCCTGAGCCCCGGGTACACGGTCGGCATCCTGCAGCAGGAGCCGCCGCTCAACGACGACAAGACGGTCCTCGGCAACGTCGAGGAGGGCGTGGCCGAGATCAAGGGCAAGCTCGACCGCTACAACGAGATCTCCGCCCTGATGGCCGAGCCGGACGCCGACTTCGACGCCCTGCTGGCCGAGATGGGGCAGCTCCAGGAGGCGATCGACGCCGCCGACGCGTGGGACCTCGACGCCCAGCTCGAGCAGGCCATGGACGCGCTGCGCTGCCCGCCCGCGGACGCCGACGTCAAGATCCTCTCGGGCGGTGAGCGGCGCCGCGTCGCGCTGTGCAAGCTCCTGCTCGAGAAGCCGGACCTCCTGCTGCTCGACGAGCCCACCAACCACCTGGACGCCGAGTCCGTGCAGTGGCTCGAGCAGCACCTGAAGTCGTACGCGGGCGCCATCCTGGCCGTCACGCACGACCGGTACTTCCTCGACAACATCGCCGAGTGGATCTGCGAGGTCGACCGCGGTCGCCTCTACCCGTACGAGGGCAACTACTCGACCTACCTGGAGAAGAAGCAGGAGCGCCTGCAGGTCCAGGGCAAGAAGGACGCCAAGCTCGCCAAGCGCCTCAAGGAGGAGCTGGAGTGGGTGCGGTCGAACGCCAAGGGCCGCCAGACGAAGTCCAAGTCCCGCCTCGCCCGCTACGAGGAGATGGCGGCCGAGGCCGAGCGCACGCGCAAGCTCGACTTCGAGGAGATCCAGATCCCGCCGGGCCCGCGCCTGGGCAGCCTCGTCCTCGAGGCGACCAAGCTGGAGAAGGGCTTCGACGGGCGCACGCTCATCGACGGTCTGAGCTTCACGCTGCCGCGCAACGGCATCGTCGGCGTGATCGGCCCGAACGGAGTCGGCAAGACGACGCTGTTCAAGACGATCGTGGGGCTCGAGCCGCTCGACGGCGGCGAGCTCAAGATCGGCGAGACCGTCTCGATCTCGTACGTCGACCAGTCGCGTGGCGGCATCGACCCCAAGAAGACGCTGTGGGAGGTCGTGTCCGACGGGCTCGACTTCCTCAAGGTGGGCAACGTCGAGATCCCGTCGCGCGCCTACGTCGCGTCGTTCGGGTTCAAGGGGCCGGACCAGCAGAAGCCCGCGGGCGTCCTGTCGGGTGGTGAGCGCAACCGTCTCAACCTCGCGCTCACGCTCAAGCAGGGCGGCAACCTGCTGCTGCTCGACGAGCCGACCAACGACCTCGACGTCGAGACCCTCGGGTCGCTCGAGAACGCGCTGCTCGAGTTCCCCGGCTGCGCCGTGGTGGTCTCCCACGACCGGTGGTTCCTCGACCGGGTCGCGACGCACATCCTCGCCTACGAGGGCACCGAGGAGGACCCGGCGAACTGGTACTGGTTCGAGGGCAACTTCGCGTCCTACGAGGAGAACAAGATCTCGCGCCTCGGCGCCGACGCGGCGCGTCCGCACCGCGTGACGTACCGCAAGCTGCGTCGCGACTGACGCGCGCGGGCACACGCCCCACGAGCACATCAGGTGCCCCGGTCCGCTCCTCGGGCCGGGGCACCCGTGCTCGGGCAGACTGGCCACGTGCCAGAACCCGAGGTCGCGGGCCCGTCCGGCGCCTCTGACGACGTCACCGGCGCTGCGCTCGTCGACGCGCTCGAGCGGCTGCGCAGCCGCCTCGTGGCGCTCGAGCTCCCGCTGGACGCCCCGGGCGTCGAGCAGGCGAGGGCCGACCGGGCCGCGGCGATCGACCAGCTCGACGACTACCTGCTGCCGCGGCTGCGCGCGCACAGCGCCCCGCTGCTCGTCGTCGTCGGCGGCTCGACCGGCGCCGGGAAGTCGACGCTCGTGAACTCGCTGCTCGGAGCGCAGGTGTCCGCGCCGGGCGTGCTGCGGCCCACGACGCGCGCGCCGGTCCTGGTGCACCACCCGCTCGACGAGCGGTGGTTCTCGACCGATCGCGTCCTGCCCGGGCTGCCGCGCGTGGCGGCGTCCCGGTCGTCGTCGGGCACGGTCCGGCCCGAGGTCGGTCGGCCGGACGCCGCCGACGACGACGGTGCCGCCCACGGCCGCGCGCTGCGCCTCGTCGCGTCCGACGCGCTGCCGCCGGGCCTCGCGCTGCTCGACGCGCCCGACGTCGACTCGGTCGAGGTCGCCAACCGCGTGCTCGCGAGCCAGCTCCTCGACGCGGCCGACCTGTGGCTCTTCGTGACGACCGCGGCCCGCTACGCCGACGCGGTGCCGTGGGAGCTCCTGCACCGGGCCGTGCAGCGCCACGCGCAGGTCGCGCTCGTGGTCGACCGCGTGGACCCCGGAGCGCGCGCCGCGAGCGACGACCTGCGCCGCATGATGCAGGAGAACGGGCTCGAGCAGGCCCCGCTGTTCGTCGTCGGCGAGGCAGCGCTCGTCGACGGGCTGCTGCCCCCGGAGGCGGTCGCGGAGGTCGCGACGTGGCTGACCGCGCTGGGCGCGGACGCTCCCGCCCGCGAGGCCGTCGCGCGCGCGACCCGCGACGGCGTCGTGGACGACCTTGCCGGGCGCGCGCAGAGCATCGCGGCCGCGGGCGATGCGCAGGTCGCGGCCGACACCCGGCTGCGCGGCGCCGTCGCCGGCGCGTACGGGGACGCGGCGGCGACGGTCCGCGAGGCGACGTCCGACGGCGCGATGCTGCGTGGCGAGGTGCTCGCCCGCTGGCAGGACCTCGTCGGGACGGGCGATCTGCTGCGCTCGGTCGAGGAGGGCGTCGGGCGGTTCCGCGACGCCGTCGGGAGGTTCTTCCGGGGTCGGCCGACGCCGGTCCCGCCCGTCGAGCATGCCATCGCGGTGGGGCTCGCGGCGATCGTGCTGGATGCGGCCGACGAGGCGGCCGAGCGCGCGCACGCGGCCTGGCGGGGCGACCCGGCGGGTGCCGCGCTGCTGACCGGGCTCGACCTGGCGCGCGGCTCGGCGGGCCTGCGCGGCCGCGTCGACGCCGAGATCCGCGCGTGGCAGTCCGACGTGCTCGCGCTCGTGACCGACCAGGGCGCGGCGCGTCGCGGGACCGCGCGCGGGCTCTCGTTCGGCGTCAACGCGCTCGGCGTGAGCCTCATGGTGCTCGCGTTCGCCTCGACCGGCGGGGTGACGGGCGTCGAGGTCGGCATCGCCGGCGGCACCGCGATCGTCGCGCAGCGGCTGCTCGAGGCGGTGTTCGGCGACGACGCGGTGCGCCGGCTCACGGTCCAGGCCCGCGACCTGCTCGACGCGCGCGTCCAGCGGCTGCTCGACGACGAGGCCGCGCGCTTCACCGCCCAGCTCGACGCGCTCGGCGCCGCCGACGCTCGGGGCGACGCGCTGCGGGACGCGGGTCGCGACGTGGCGCACGCGGCGCGCGCGGAGCGGGCGAGCCGACCGGCCGTGGCGGGGACCGCGACGCCCGCGGGCGGTGGACGCGCGCTGCGCGGCGCAGGGCAGGGCGCCGGGCAGGGCGCCGGGGCCGGGACCGCCGAGTCCGGGCACCCGGGGGAGGGCGACGCGCGCACAGGGCTGTGGCAGCGGCTGTTCGGGCGGCGGACGCGAGGTGAGGACGCGTGAGCCCGACCCTCGAGGAACGCTCCGAGGCGCTGGCAGCCGCGGTCGACGCGGGTGACGGACGGCTCCCGCCGGCCCTCGTGGACGGCGCGCGTGCGCTGCTGCTCCGGGTCGCGCAGCGCGTGGGGCTGTCGTCGGAGCACACCGTGGTCGCGCTCGCGGGGGCGACCGGCTCGGGCAAGTCGTCGTTGCTCAACGCGCTCGTGGGGATGGACCTCGCCGAGACGGGGGTGCAGCGACCGACCACGTCGCACGCGCTCGCGGTCGTCGTGGCAGCCGACGACGAGGGTGCCCGTGATGCGACGCGTCGTGCCTCACCGCGGCCCGACACCGCGCCCGGTGCGGTGGGGCCGCTGCTCGACTGGCTCGAGGTCGACCGCCGGCACACGGTCGTTGCGTCGCGCGAGGTCGGGGGCGGGTCGCACCGGCGCCGGTCGGACCGACGCGCACCCACCGCCGGGACGGTCCCGCCGGGCCTGGTGCTGCTCGACCTGCCCGACCACGACTCGGTCGTCGTCCAGAACCGCTTCCGCGCGGAGCGGCTCGTCGACCGCGCCGACCTGCTGGTGTGGGTCGTCGACCCGCAGAAGTACGCCGACGCCGCGCTGCACGAGCGGTACCTGCGCACGCTCGTCGGGCACGACGACGTCGTGGTGCTCGCGCTCAACCAGGCCGACCGGCTCAGCGCGGCCGAGGCGGACGCCGTGCTCGCCGACCTGCGTCGCCTCGCGGCGCTCGACGGGCTCACCCGCGCCCGGACGCTCGCGGTCTCGGCACGCACCGGCGAGGGCGTCGACGCGCTGCGGGGTCTCGTCGCGCAGGCCGTCGAGCGGCGTGAGGCGACCACGCAGCGGTACGGCGCCGACCTGCGCGCGGTCGCCGAGGCGGTGGTCCGCGCGTGCGGCGAGCCGACGCCGTCGCGTGCCCGGGCGAGCACCGACACGCTGCTCGACGCGCTCGAGGACGCCGCGGGCGTGCCGACGGTCGTGGACGCGGTCCGCCGCTCGGCCGTGCGCCAGGCCCGCGCCCGCACCGGCTGGCCGCCGGTCCGCTGGCTCGCGCGACTACGGCCCGACCCGCTCCGACGCCTGCGCCTGGCGCCCCGTCCCGAGCGGCAGGCCGAGCTGACCCGCACGTCGCTGCCCGCGGCCGGTCCCGGCCCGCGCGCGCTCGCGGCGACCGCGGTGCGCGAGCACGCGCGCGACGCGCTCGCGGGTGCGCCCGACGCATGGGTGCTCGCGGCGCGTGCGAGCCTCGACGTCGCCGCGCTCCCGGACGCGCTCGACCACGCGGTGGCGCGCACGCCGTTGCTGCCCGAGCGTCCGGTGTGGTGGTGGCGCGCGCTGGGGGCCGTGCAGTGGGCGCTGCTCGCGGCGGCGCTGGTCGGCGGGCTGTGGCTCGCCGGGCTCGCGCTGCTCGCGTACCTCAGGCTCGACGAGCCGGTCACTCCGGTGTGGGGGCCGGGGCCCGCGCCCACGGTGCTGCTCGTGGGCGGGGTGCTCGCGGGCGTGCTCCTCGCGGCGCTCGGCGCGCTCGCGGCGCACGTGGGCGCGCGTCGCCGTTCGCGAGCGGCGCGCCGACGACTGCGCGCGTCCGTCCGCGAGGTCGCGCAGCGGCTGGTCCTCGACCCGCTCGCGGCACAGGTCGACGCGCTCACGCGGTGCCGGAGCGAGGCGACGCGCGCCGCCGCACGCTGAGCGAGTTCGTCGTCGTCGCCCGCCGCGGGGGAGGATGCCGGGTGGCGCGGCGCACGCCCGCCGCGGCGAGGAAGGACGTGCATGGCCAGGCTCGAGATCCCGGTGCAGCTGCGTTGGTCCGACATGGACGCGTACGCGCACGTGAACAACGTGGAGATGCTCCGGCTCCTGGAGGAGGCGCGCATCGAGGTCTTCTGGCAGCACCCCGTGGGTCCGGACGGCGAGCGCGCCGGGACGCGGTCGACCGCGGTGATCGATGCGGGCCCGGGTGCCCAGGTCGCGACGTTCATCGCGCACCAGGAGATCCAGTACGTCAAGCCGCTCGGCTATCGGCGTGCGCCCGTGGTCGTCGAGCTGTGGATCGGTCACCTGGGCGGCGCCAGCCTGGACGTCTGCTACCAGGTGCGCGACCTGCCCGCCGCGGACCCCGCGTCGGTGGTGTACGCGCGGGCCGTCACGACGCTCGTGCTCGTCGACGCGGCGACGGGCTCGCCCACGCGCATCGGCGCGCACGAGCGAGCCGCGTGGGAGCCGTACGTCGAGGAGCCCGTCGTGATCCGCCGCCGAGGCTCGCGATGAGCGCCGAGGTCCCGGTCACCGGACAGGTGCTGGTCCGCGAGGGTGTGTTCCGGCTGCGCGTGCCGGACGGCTGGGCGGCGACCGGGCTCGAGGGTCACCGCTACCGGCTGCGCTGCCCCGACGTCGACGCGTCGATCGACGTGTCCGTCCACCGTGGCGAGGCCGCCGCACCCGACGCCCGTGAGACGGTCCGCGCGTTCGCGCGGTCGGCCGGGGCCGACGAGCCCGCGCTCGTGCCGCTGCACGGCGACGACGAGGCGACGGCGTCGCGCGCCGGCGCGCGCTGGGCCGACGGCGACGGCTGGCGCGTGGTCGCCGCGCTGAGCCACGGACGCGACGTGGTGCTCGCCGCGGGCGTCGCGGGCGACGAGGACGCGCGCTCGGCGGTCGAGCGGATCGTCACGACGCTCGAGCCGCACGCGCGCGAGCGTCGCTGGTGGCGCCGGGGCTGACCGGCGTGGCCCGCGCCGCCGCGCGCTCAGGGGCTGCGGCGCACCATCGCGCGGTGGGCGCGCTCGGCGGCCGCGGCGATGTTGCGCTGCATGCCGCCGAAGACGACGCCGTGGAACGGCGCCACGGACCACCAGTACACCTGCCCGGCCAGGCCGGTGGGGTGGAACAGGGCCCGCTGGACGAACACGACGGGCGCGCGCGTCCACGCCTCTGCGTCGCTCTCGTCGCCCGGGTCGTCGTCGGGCGGCTCGACGCGTAGCTCGAGCCACGCGAGCCCGGGCACGCGCATCTCGGCGCGCAGGCGCAGCAGCCGACCGGGCTCGAGCGCCTCGACGCGCCACCAGTCGACGGCGTCGTCGACCAGGAGGTGGCCGGGGTCGCGTCGGCCGCGCCGCAGCCCGGGCCCTCCCGCGAGCCGGTCGACGAGGCCGCGGACCCGCCACGCGAGCGGCCACGAGTACCAGCCGCGCTCACCGCCCACGGCCTCGATCACGCGCCACAGCGCCGCGGGCGACGCGTCGACCTGCACGCGTCGCTCGTCGACGTACAGCGACCCGCCTGCCCAGTCCGGGTCGCTCGGCAGCGGGTCGGAGGGCGCGCCCGCGACGGACGCCGACGACCAGCGCGTCGTGACGGCGGCCTCCTGCACCCGGTGCAGCGCGAGGCGCACCGCGCGCTCGAACCCGACCAGGCCGCCGGGCGGGTCGGGGACGTGCGCGGCGATGTCGTGCTCCTGGCACACGACCTCGTGCACGAGCGACTCCACGAGCGGTCGCGCGAGCCCGCCGGGCACGGGCGTGACCAGCGAGACCCACAGGCTCGACAGGCGGGGCGTGAGCACCCCGACCCCCACGATGAGCCGCCTGCGCAGCCCGGCGACCTGCGCGTAGCGCTGCATCATGTCGCGGTAGGTCAGCACGTCGGGGCCGCCGATGTCGAACGCGCGGTTGACGTCCGCGGGCATCGCCGCCGCGCCGACGAGGTAGCGCAGGACGTCCCGGATCGCGATCGGCTGGATGCGGTTGTCGACCCACCGCGGCACCGTCATCGCGGGAAGCCGCTCGGTGAGGTAGCGCATCATCTCGAACGACGCCGACCCCGAGCCGAGGATCACCGCGGCACGCAGCACGGTCGTGGGCACGCCGCTGGCGAGCAGGATCTCCCCGACCTCGGCACGTGAGGCCAGGTGCGCCGAGAGCTCCTCGTCGTCCGGTGTGAGGCCGCCCAGGTACACCAGGCGGCCCACGCCGGCCGCGTGGGCGGCCTGTGCGAAGGCGGTCGCGGTGGAGCGGTCGCGCTCGGCGAACCCGCGGCCCGTGCCGAGCGCGTGCACGAGGTAGTACGCGACGTCGGCGCCGCGCAGCGCGGGACCGATCTCCTCGGGACGCGCGGCGTCGGCCCGGACGACCTCGACGTCGTCGTACCAGGGGCGTCCGCGCAGGCGGTCAGGAGTCCGCGCGAGCGCGCGGACGCGGTAGCCGGCGGCGAGGAGCTCGGGGACGAGCCGACCGCCGACGTAGCCCGTCACGCCCGTGACGACGGCCAGCGGCGCGTCGGCGCGCGGTCGCCCGCTCGCGTCCGTGCCCGGGACGAGCCCGACGAGCGTGTCCGCGACGGGCTGCGGTGCGAGGTCGGGTGGCAGGGTCATCGTCGCAGTCTGCGGTCGCGGACCCGCGCGCGCACCCGGAGCGCGCCTCAGGTCAGCAGAGCGAGCGTCTCGCGCTCGGCCACCGCCTGCGAGCGGGTCGGCCGGATCGTCGTGCCGCGCTCCCACAGGTCGACCACGCGCGGGTCGATGTACGACGCGCGGCACACGGCGGGGGTGTTGCCGAGCTCGTCGGCGACGTCCTGCACTACGCGCGTCACGACGCGGCGGCGCGCACGTTCCGACGACGGGGCGGCACCGGCCGCGGCGAGGCCACGCGCGGCCAGGACGGTCGCGTGCCACGTGCGGAAGTCCTTGGGCGTCGCGTCCTCGCCGAGCCGCGCCTTGACGTACGCCGAGACGTCGGCGCTGGTCACGTCGTGCCAGCCGGCGTCGTCGCGCCACGCGAGCAGCTCGTCGCTGTCGTCGCGGCGGCGCACGAGCGTGCGGACCAGGCGCGCGACGTCGTCGTCCTCGACGACCGTGTCGCGGACCTGACCCGACTTGGCGGGGAAGTGCAGGTGCACACGTCCCGGGTCGTCCTGCGTCACCGGAGGCAGGACTCGCACGTGGTCCTTGCGCAGCGTCGCGAGCCCGTACGACCCGTGCCGCGCGGCGTACCCCTCGCCGCCCACGCGCAGGTAGGCGAGGTCGAGCAACCGGAACGCGAGCGCGAGCGCCTTGTCCCTCGGGAAGCCGTCCAGCTGCAGGTCGCGGCGCACGCGGCGGCGCGCAGCGGGCAGCCGCGCCGCGACCTCGAGCACGTGGTCGTGCTTGAGGCGGTCGCGGCGGGCGCGCCACTGCGCGTGGTACAGGTACTGCCGCCGACGAGCGTCGTCGAGGCCCGCCGCCTGGATGTGCCCGTGCGGCAACGGGCAGATCCAGACGTCCTGCCACGCGGGCGGGATCGCGAGCGAGACGATCCGCGTCAGGTCCTCGTCGTCGGTGATCCGGACGCGGTCCAGGTCGAGGTAGACGAACCCCGACCCGGCACGGCGTCGCGTCCAGCCGGGCGCGTCGATCCGGACGCGGCGTAGTCGCACCATCCGCGCAGTCTCACCCGGCGTCCGGGCGCCCGCCCGTCGGACGCTCGACGGCAGGCGCCTCGACAGCGGGGACCTCGACAGCGGGGACCTCGACAGCGGGAGCCGCGACGCGCGTGCCCGTGCGGCGCGCCCCGATCCGGGCGGGCCACCAGGCGCGGTCGCCCAGGTCGTGCACGAGGGCCGGGACGAGCAGCGAGCGCACGACGAAGGTGTCGAGCAGCACGCCGAACGCGACGAGGAAGGCCAGCTGCACCAGGAACAGCAGCGGGATGACGGCGAGCGCCGCGAACGTCGTCGCGAGGACCACGCCGGCGGACGTGATGACGCCGCCCGTCACCGCGAGCCCGCGCACGACGCCCACGTGCGTGCCGTCGCGCACCGACTCCTCACGCACGCGCGTCATGAGGAAGATCGAGTAGTCCACCCCGAGCGCGACGAGGAACACGAACGCGAAGAGCGGGACGGTCGGGTCGGCGCCCGGGAAGTCGAAGACGTGCTCGAACAGGATCGCGCCGAGCCCGAGCGTCGCGGCGAACGAGAGCACGTTCGCGACGAGCAGCAGCAGCGCGGCTACGACCGAGCGCAGCAGCAGCATGAGGATCAGGACGATCACGACGAGCACGATCGGCACGATCACCTGCAGGTCGCGCTGCGCGGCGTCGATCGTGTCGACCTTCTCGGCCGCTGCGCCACCCACGAGCGCGTCGGGCGACGTCGCGTGCGCCACGGTGCGCACGTCGCGCACGGTGTCTTGCGCCTCGACGGTGTCGGACGGGGCGGTCGTGGTCACGTCGAGCCGGATGTCGCCGTCGACGACGAGCGGCGGCGCGTCGCCGCTGCCGGGCGCACCCGCGGGGGCGCCGGTGTACGGCGCGACGGCCTCGACGCCCTCGACCGCGGCGACCGCCTCGCTCACCGCGGTCGCGTCTGCCTCCGGCACGATGACCGTGATCGGCTGGACCGCACCCGCGGGGAAGTGCTCGGCGAGCACCTGCTCGCCGGTCACCGCGTCGACCTCGGTGCGGAAGACGTCGGAGTCGCTCGTGCCGGACGCGTCGAACGTCGGCAGGAACGCCGCGAACCCGAGCAGCACGACCGCGGTCACCACCCACACCCGCCGCGCGCGGTGCGCGACCCACCGGGCCAGTCGCCCCCACAGCCCGCCCGCGCCCTGCGTGGTGACGTCCGGCGCGGCGGGGGCGTCGGCGGCGGCCGGGCGCGGGACGCGCGGCCAGAAGAAGCCGCGCGAGCGCCGACCCGCGACCAGCAGGATCGCGGGGAGCAGCGTCAGGGCGGCGAGCAGTGCGGACGCGATGCCGATCGCCGCGACCGGTCCGAGGCTCCGGTTCGAGCCGAGGTCCGAGAGCAGGAGGCACAGCACACCGGCGATGACGGTGCCGGCGGACGCCGCGATCGGCTCGAGGCACGCGCGCCACGCACGCCGCATCGCCTCCGCAGGGTGCTCGGCGTGCCGCAGCTCCTCGCGGTAGCGAGCCACCAGCAGCAGCGCGTAGTCGACGCTCGCGCCCACGACCAGGATCGACAGGATGCCTTGCGCCTGCCCGTTGAGCACGATCGTGCCCGCGTCCGCGAGGGTGTACACGACGAGCCCCGCCAGGCACAGGCCGAAGACGGCGGTGAGGATCACGACGAGCGGCAGCAGGGGAGAGCGGTAGACCACGACGAGGATGAGCAGGACCGCGACGAGCGCGACGATCAGCAGGACGCCGTCGATGCCGCCGAACGCGGTCACCAGGTCGGCGACGAAGCCCGCAGGGCCCGTGACCCAGGCGTTGAGGCCGAGCTCGCCGGCGGAGTCGGCGCTCGCGCCGAGCTCGTCCAGCAGCGTCGCGCGCAGGTCGGTGACGAACGCGTTGGTGACGGACTCCTCGTCGCCGATGAGGTCCTCGGCGCGGTCCGCGTCGAGCGAGTAGATGACGAGCAGGGCCTCGCCGTCCTGCGAGGGCGTGACCACGGGCTCGGCGGTCAGGTAGTCCGCCCACGTCTCGTCGGTGCCGGGCACGGCGTGGTCGGGGAACGACTGCGCGACCTCGGTCACCGCCGCGACCTGCTCGTCGGAGACCGGGCCACCGTCCTGCGGGGTCAGGACGACGAGCGCGGGTAACGCGGGGGACTCGACGAACTCCCGGCTCGCCTCGGCGGCGAGCGTCGACTCGGCCGACGACGGCAGGAACGCGGCGGCGTCGTTCGTCTGGACCTGCGACAGCTTGCCCTGGGCGGCGCCACCGAGGGAGCCGATCAGGAGCCAGGCGACGATCGCCACGAGGATCAGGAGGGCACGGGTCAACGACGGACGGAGCGACGGCATGGACCGCAGCATGCGGCACCGCGGGCCGGTGCGCGCGTCGAACGCGCGCTACGTCCGGAAGGTGAGGAACGTCGCAGGTGGGGGCGGGTTCCGCGGCCCTGCGACGCAGCCTCAGGGGACCCGGATCATGCCCTCCTGGGCGATCGACGCGACGAGGATGCCGTCCCGCGTGAACACGCGCGCCGCACCCAGCCCACGACCACCCTGCGCGCCGGGGGTCGACTGCACGTACAGCAGCCAGTCGTCGACGCGGACGTCGCGGTGCCACCAGATCGCGTGGTCGAGGCTCGCGATCGCCATCCCGGGGGTGACCCACGAGCGGCCCGCACGGCGCAGCACGGGCTCGAGCATCACCTGGTCGCACGCGTAGGCGAGCAACGCGCGGTGCAGCAGCTGGTCGTCGGGCAGGGGCGAGCGCGCGCGGATCCACACCATCTGCCGGCCCGTGCGCTCGGGGGCCGGACCCAGGTAGAGCGCACCCTCGACGTGCCGCACGTCGAACGCCGACTCCTGCGACCAGAAGCGAGCGACCGGGTGGTCGATCGGGCCGAGCACGTCGAACACCGAGCGCACGTCCTCGGGGGCCGGGACGTCGTGAGGCATCTCCTCGGCGTACTCGATGCCGTCCTGCTCGACCTGGAACGACGCGGTCATCGACAGGATCGGCTCCCCGCGCTGCAGCGCGTGCGTGCGGCGGGCCGAGAACGAGCGACCGTCGCGCAACCGCTCGACGGCGAACGTGATCGGCTCCTCGATCACGCCCGCGCGCAGGAAGTAGCCGTGCAGCGAGTGCGGCAGACGGTCGCCCTCGACGGTCGCGCCGGCCGCGAGCAGCGTCTGGGCCAGCACCTGGCCGCCGAACACACGGCCGTGCGGCTGCGGCAGGCTCGTCCCCGTGAACCGGTCCGGGTCGGTCGCGTCCGGCTGCAGGCGCAGGGCGTCGAGGACCACGGTCGTGGGGTCGGGCGTCGTCATGCCCCGCACACTCTCACGAGCCTCACTCATCGAACGTGTTGATCATCGAGTGGGCCGCGCGCTCGAGGTAGTCCCACAGCTCGGCGCGGTGCAGCGGCGCCAGGTCGAGCGAGTCGACCGCGGTGCGCATGTGCGCGAGCCACCGGTCGCGCGCGGCCGGGTTGACCTTGTACGGCGCGTGCCGCATCCGCAGGCGCGGGTGGCCCCGCTCCTGCGAGTAGGTCGTCGGGCCGCCCCAGTACTGCTCGAGGAACGCCGTCAGACGGTCCTGGGCCGGGCCCAGGTCCTCCTCGGGGTACATGGGCTTGAGCAGGGGGTCGGTGGCCACACCCTCGTAGAACTTCGCGACGAGTGCGACGAACGTCTCGTGGCCGCCCACGGCCGCGTAGAAGGAGTCCGGTCTCACCGAGCCATCCTCACACGCAGGCGGGCGCCGTCGGACGGCCCCCGCGTGTGAGGTCGCACCCAGCGGCGCGCTACAGGCCGAGCTCGGCGAGCACCGGGAGCGCCGCGCGCACCGTCTCGCGCGCGTCGGCCGCGGACTCGGCCGCGAGCGCGAGCGTCGCGAGGCGCACGCACTCGTCGTACGTCGTCGTCTGCAGGACCGCCGCGACGTCCGCGATCGCGCGCGGCGTCATGGACAGCGACGAGACCCCGAGCCCGACGAGCACGACCGCGAGCGCCGGCACGGCCGCGGCCTCGCCGCACACGCCCACGGGCCGGCCCTGCGCCGCGCCGCCGCGGCACGTCTCGGCGACCAGGCGCAGCACCGCGGGGTGCCACGCGTCGGACAGGTGCGCGACGGCGCCGAGCAGGCGGTCGGCGGCCATGGCGTACTGCGTGAGGTCGTTGGTGCCGATGCTCGCGAACGCCGCGTGCGCCAGGATCCGGTCGGCGACCAGCGCGGCGCTCGGCACCTCGACCATGACGCCCGCGGTGGTCAGGCCGTGCTGCGCGCAGCGGGCCACGAAGTCCTCGGTCTCCGCGACGGTCGCGACCATGGGCGCCATGACCCACACGTCGGCGGTCTCGGCCGCCGCCGCGCGGGCGATGGCCGTGAGCTGGTCCTCGAGCACCTCCGGGTGCGTCGCGGCCGTGCGCAGGCCGCGGACGCCGAGTGCCGGGTTCGCCTCGTCGTCGGCCGTGAGGAACGGCAAGGGCTTGTCGGCGCCCGCGTCGAGCGTCCGGATCACGACCTTGCGGCCCGCGAACGCGGCGAACACCTGGCGGTAGGCGGCCACCTGCTCGTCGATGCTCGGCGCCTCGTCCCGGTCCAGGAACTCGAACTCCGTGCGGAACAGGCCCACGCCCTGCGCGCCGGCGGCCGCGGCGTCGGCGGCGTCCGCGGGTGCGCCCACGTTGGCGAGCAGCTCGACGCGGCGCCCGTCGGCCGTCCGACCGTCGCCGTCGAACGTGCGTGCCACCGCCGCGAGGGCCTTGGCCCGCGCGACCTGGTCGTCGTCGGGGTGCAGCGTGACGGTGCCCGCGCCGCCGTCCACGACGAGCAGGTCGCCGTCGGTGACCTGGGCGTCCAGACCGCGTGCGGCGACGACGGCCGGGATGCCCCGGGCCCGCGCGAGGATCGCCGTGTGCGCGGTCGGGCCGCCCGCGGACGTGGCGATCGCGAGCACCCGGGCCGTGTCGAGCGTCGCCACCAGGGCGGGGGCGAGGTCGACCGCGACGAGGACGAACGGCTCGTCGCGCTGCGGGATCCCGGGCGCGGGGCGACCTGTGAGGTCGGCGACGAGCCTGTCGCGCACGTCGTGGATGTCGCGCGTGCGCTCGGCGAACAGCCCGCCGAGCGCCTCGAACTGCGCCGCGACCTCCTCGGCGGCCTCCCACACCGCGCGCTCGGGCACGAGGTGGTCCTGCATGACGCGCTGCACGGCGTCGGCGACGAGCGTCGGGTCCGCGGCGATCGCGGCGGTCGCGTGCAGCACGTCGGCCGCGTCGCCCTCGGCTCCGTCGGCGGCCGCGTCCAGCGCGGCGCGTACGCGCTCGGAGGCGAGCGCGATGCGGTCCGCGGCGGCGCGGTGGTCGTCGCTCGGCGGGAGCCGCCGTCCGGACGGCGGCTCGGTGACCGGCGGGGGCATCAGCACGGCGGGCGCGACGACCCGACCGGGGCTGACCCCCAGGCCCTGGAGCACCGTGGGGGACGGGGTGGTACTCACGTGCTGCGACCTCCGTGTCGTGGTGCTCGCAGTGTGGCCCGCCGCCGACCACCGCCGCCACCCGGACACGCGGGGGGCGGCGGGCGGGCTGAGCGTTAGGCTGGTGGTGCTGCGACGGCCAGGTCGCGCAGGGCAGCTCCAGGCGCACGCGCCCGGAGCGGAGCAGAGCGGGAGTCGCATTGAGCAAGGCAGAGCAGATCCTCGCGGCGCTGGGCGGCGACGGGAACGTCGTCGACCTCGAGCCGTGCATCACGCGCCTGCGGGTCGAGGTCAGCGACGCCCTGCTCGTCGACGAGCAGGCGCTCAAGGCCTCCGGCGCGTTCGGCGTCGTGCGCTCGGGTCGCATCGTGCAGGTGATCGTCGGCCCGGAGGCCGACAACCTCGCTGCCGAGCTCGACTCGCTGCGCTGACCGGGCACCGGCCCGCCCACCCACGTCGATGAGCGAGCTGCGCATCCTCGCGCCCGTGCCCGGGGTCGTGCACGCGATCGGTCAGGTCCCCGACCCGGTGTTCGCCGAGCAGATCGTCGGGCCGGGCATCGCGATCCTGCCCGACCACGTCGCACGGCTCGACGTGGTCGCGCCGTGCGACGGCGTGATCGGTGCGCTGCACCCGCACGCGTTCGCGCTCGAGGTCGACGCCGAGCGCTCGGTGCTCGTGCACCTGGGCATCGACACGGTGAGCCTCGCGGGCCTCGGATTCGAGCTGCTCGTGCAGCGCGGCGAGACCGTCGCGGCCGGGCAGAGGCTCCTCACGTTCTCGCCGGTCGACGTCGCCGCGTCCGGCATGTCGACGATCTGCCCCGTCGTCGCGCTGCAGGCCGACCCGGCCGCGATCCGTCTCGACGCCGCCGCGGGCGACCGCGTGAGCGCGGGAGACCCGCTCCTCACCTGGAGCTGACCCCCGTCACCTGGAGCTGACCCCCGTCGGCTGGACCGGCGAGACCTCAGCTCGCCGGCGGGTCCTGGCGCGGCGTTCGCAGCGCGTCGTCGAGCGGGGTGTCGTGCGGGTCGCGCGGTGCGTCGTCGGCGGACCGCTCCTGCGGATCGCGCGGTCCGTCCTCGCTCGACGGGTCCTGCGGGTCGCGCCCGGCGTCGTCCACGGACGGGCCCGGGGTGGCACGTGACGCGCGGTGCGTCGCGAGCGCGTCGCGCTGACCCGCGAGCGGGACGTCGGCTTCCTCGAGCACCCGGCGCGCCGCGGCGCGCAGCGCCCGCGCGACCTCCCACTGGCGGGCCGGGGTCGTGCGCAGCCGCATGCGCAGCGTGATCGCCTCGGCGGTGAGCCGCTCGATGCCCGTGATGGTCGGCGCGCCCTGCACGGCCGGTCCGACCTGAGGGTCGGCCGCGACCTGCGCCGCGGCCTGCTCGAGCAGCTGCTGCACCTGGTCCAGGTCGGCGAAGTAGTCCACGTCGATCTCGACGACCGCGGTCGACCAGCCCTGCGTCTTGTTCCCGACGCGCACCATCGTCCCGTTCGGGACGTACCAGAGCGTGCCGTCGCCGTCGCGGACCTTGGTGATCCGCAGCGTGACGGCCTCGACCGTGCCGGTGGCCGGGCCCACGTCCACCACGTCCCCGACGCCGTACTGGTCCTCGAGCAGCATGAACATGCCGGTGAGGAAGTCCTTGACGAGGCTCTGCGCCCCGAAGCCGAGCGCGAGCCCGACGATGCCTGCCGAGGCGACGAACGGCGCGATGTTCACGCCGAGCGTGTCGAGGATCAGGAAGACGGCGATCGCGCCGACGAGGACCGCAGCGGACGAGCGCAGGACCGAGCCGAGCGTCCGGGCGCGCTGCGCGCGACGGGCCGTCGCGAGCGGGTCGACCTTGAGCAGCGTCTGGCCGACGCCGGACCCGCCGAGCGGCTTGAGCACCCCGCGCTCGGTCACCGGGGTGCCCTCCGCGATGTGCTCGGTCACCCGCCGGATCGCTGCGCGCAGCAGCATCAGCACGAGCGAGCTGACCACGACGATCACGAGGATCGTGAGCGGCACGCCCGTGAGCCAGTCCCACCACGCGGCCGGCGAGAGCTCAGCCGGAGGGGCGACGGGGTCGGTGGTCCCGCTGGGGGACGGCGCGGGCTCGCCGACGACGCCCGCCCACAGGGCGCTCATCGTGCCTCCTGCCCGACGAGCACCTCGTCGCCGCCGAGCACGGACGGCCCGACGAGGGCGGCCGCGTCGACCAGACCGGTCTGACGCCCGACGAACTGGAGCTGCTCGACGCTGAGCCCGATCGTGCGCGACAGCGCGCGACCGCCGTGCCCGACCCCGGTCTCGCGCCGCACCAGCACGGGGGCGTCCTGCCACGGCGCGGACGTCGCGTGCTGCAGCGCGGCCGCGAGCTTGCGCGCGTGCAGCGGGTCGACGCGCGTGTCGCCCTCGAAGACCGTGAACAGGGTCGCGGGGTACGCGGTGCCGTCGGTCACGTGGTGGTAGGGCGAGTAGCCGAGCAGCCAGCCGAGCTCGGTCGGGTCGTCGGCGTCGCCGTACTCCTCGGTCCACGTCACGCCCAGGCCGAACCGCTGGTAGCGGACCATGTCGAGGAGGGGCGCCGAGCACACGACCGCCGCGAACAGGTCCGGCCGCTGCGTGAGGGCGGCGCCCACCAGGAGGCCGCCGTTGGACCCGCCCCAGCACGCGAGCTGCGCGGGCGTGGTCCAGCCCTCGGCGACGAGCGCCTGCGCCACGGCGTGGAAGTCGTCGAACACGTTCTGCTTGTGCTCGCGCATCCCCGCGCGGTGCCAGTCCTCGCCCTCCTCGCCGCCGCCGCGCAGGTTCGCCACGACGTACACGCCGCCCGCCTCGACCCACGCGAGCGTGCTCGCCGAGTACGCCGGGTCGAGCGAGATCTGGAAGCCGCCGTAGCCGTACAGGATCGTCGGGCGCGGGCCCGTCGGGCGTCCGTCGTCGTCCACGAGGTCCGCGCGCGCCACGACGAACGCGCGCACGACCGTCCCGTCGGGCGAGGACACGGCGACCTGGCGCACGCGCACGTCCGGCACGTCCGCGACGACGCCGGGCGCCGCGGCCCACAGCGTCACCTCGCGCGTCGTGGCGTCGAACCGGTGCACGCGGGGGACGGTGGTGTGGTCGGTGTAGGAGAACCACACGTCGGGTCCGCCCTCGGGACGGGTCATCAGGCCCGAGACGGACCCGAGCCCCGGCAGTGCGACACGGCCGGCGTCGTCGGGCAGGCGCTCGCCCGTCGCGGGGTCGTGCACGGTGATCTCGGAGACCGCGTGACGCCGCCAGGACGCCAGGAGCAGCCGGGGCGTGGTGTCGTCGCCCCCGCCGTCGGTGAACGCGACGTCCTCGAGCACCGCGGTCTCGTCCTGCGCGACGAGCGTGCGCCAGTGCGTCACGCCGGGCTCCGTCGGGTCCGTGACGACGACGCGGCCGCGCGGGGCGTCGAGGTCGGTGTGCACGTACAGGCGGCCGTCCCGGCCGACCCACGCGCCGCTGCGCGCGTCGAGCCCGACCGCGACGTCGACGAAGACCGGGGCGTGCGCGGGCGAGGCGTGCAGGTCCGCGATCCACACGTCGTTGCGCGGCGCGGTCCCGGCGGACGCGGACACGACGAGCCAGCGCCCGTCGCGCGAGACGGACACGCCGTAGTAGTTCGTCAGGTCCAGGCCGTCGCCGAACACCTCGACGTCCTGCTCGGCGGGTGTGCCCACGCGGTGCAGCCACACGCGGCGGTGGTACTGGCGCTCGTCGTCCGGCAGCAGCTCGGGTGCGAGCCGGCGCACGTAGAAGAACGCCTCGCCGCCGGGCAGCCACGCGACGGGGGAGTAGCGCGCGCGGTCGATCGGCCCGTCCACGACCTCCCCCGTGGTGACGTCCAGCACGCGCAGCACCGACTCCTCGGTGCCGCCCGTGGACGTCTGGAACGCCAGCAGCGAGCCCTCCTTGGACGGCTGCCACGCGTCGAGCGTGGTCGTGCCGGCCGGGTCGAGGGCCATCGGGTCGACGAGCACGCGCTCGACCTCGGCGGCCGGCGCCCCGGTCGCGTCCGTCGCGCCCGGACCGGGCTCGACGACGACCACGACCGCGTGCTCCTGGTCGCCCGCGCGCCGCGAGAAGAACCGTCGCTCGCCGCGCCACGCCGGAGCGCCCACGAACCCGGCGCCGAGCAGCTGCTGCAGGCGTGCGGTCAGCGCCTCGGTGGCGAACGGTGAACCCTGCGCGACCTGCGTCGCGCGGTACTGCGCGTACAGCTCGTCCTGCGCCCGGGACCAGGCCTGGGACGCCACGGCATCGGCGTCCTCGAGCCAGCGGTAGGGGTCGGCCACGGTGCGGCCGTGCAGCTCGTCGCGGTGGTCGTCGCGGTGCGCGGCCGGGTACGTCGCGGGAGGCGTCATGGTCCGCAAGGTTACGACGAGCGACGGTGTGCGCGACCGTCCGCACGGCCGCCCGAGCGAGACTCGCACGGTCCCGGCACGGGGCCCGCGCCGCGCGCGGACGGCTCTGGCAGGATCGTCGTGTGGTCGACGACTCCCCGGCACCCTCCGACGCGCTCCTGCGGCTCGCCGCCGCGCACGGGGTCGTGCCCGACCACTGGGGGTTCCACGGTGACCTGCGGCGCGCCTCGTCGGCGACGCTGCGCGCGGTCCTCGCGGCCCTGGGGGTCGACGCGAGCTCGCCCGAGCGGATCGACCTCGCGCTCGCGCACGTCGACGACATGCCGTGGCGGCGCGTCGTGCCGCCCACGACCGTGGTGCGCGCCGGGCGGGAGCAGCACGTGCCGGTTCACGTCACGCACGGCGACCCGGTGCACGTCTGGCTCGAGCTGGACGCCGAGGCGGGCGGCGGTCGGCGCGACCTGGGGCAGGCGGACGTGTACGTCGAGCCCCGCACGGTCGACGGCCGGCAGGTCGGGCGCGCGACCTTCGTGATCCCCGGCGACCTGCCTCTGGGCTGGCACTCGATCCACGCGACCGGACCGAGCGCGGCCGCGCGCGGCGTCGTCGTCGTGACGCCCGACCGGCTCGAGCTGCCCGCCGGGCTGCGCGACGGACGCGCCTGGGGCTACATGGCGCAGCTCTACTCGGTGCGGTCGCGGCGCTCGTGGGGCGTGGGCGACCTCGCGGACCTCGCGGACCTCGGCTGGCTCGCGGCGCGCGAGACCGGCGCCGACTTCCTGCTCATCAACCCGCTGCACGCGGCCGAGCCGGTCGCGCCGCTCACGCCCTCGCCGTACCTGCCGAGCACCCGACGGTTCGTCAACCCGATCTACGTGCGGCCCGAGGCGGTCCCCGAGGCCGCCTACCTCACCGCTGCCGACCGCGCGCTCGTCGAGTGGGCCGCCGAGTCCGTGCTCCCGCTCGACCTCGAGGCCGGCCCGATCGACCGCGACGCGGCGTGGACCGCCAAGCGCACCGCACTCGACGTGATCTTCGCCCACCCGCGGTCGCAGCCGCGCGAGGCCCAGCTCGCCGCGTTCGTCGCGGAGCAGGGACCCGGGCTGCGGACGTTCGCGCTGTGGTGCGCGCTCGCGGAGAAGTACGGCAGCGAGACGATCCCGCCCGAGCTCGCGGACCCGGCGTCGCCGGCGGTGGCAGCCGAGGCGGAGGCGCTCGCGGACCGGGTGGACTTCCACGTCTGGTTGCAGTGGGTGGCCGACGAGCAGCTCGCGGCGGCGCAGCGGGCGGCCCGCGAGGGCGGCATGAGCATCGGGATCATGCACGACCTCGCCGTCGGCGTGCACCCCGCGGGTGCGGACGTCTGGTCGCTCGGCGACGTGCTCGCGCGCGGCGCGACCGTCGGTGCGCCTCCGGACATGTACAACCAGCAGGGCCAGGACTGGTCCCAGCCGCCGTGGCGGCCCGACGAGCTCGCGCGCGCGGGCTACGCGCCGTACCGCGACATGCTCCGCACCGTGCTGCGCCACGCGGGCGCGATCCGCATCGACCACGTGATCGGCCTGTTCCGGCTGTGGTGGATCCCCACCGGCGCCGCGCCGGGCGACGGCGCGTACGTCCGCTACGACCACGAGGCACTCGTCGGGATCCTCGCGCTCGAGGCGCGCCGTGCCGGCGCGATCGTGATCGGCGAGGACCTGGGCACGGTCGAGCCGTGGGTGCGCGACTACCTGTCCGAGCGGGGCATCCTCGGCACGTCCGTGCTCTGGTTCGAGAACGGTCCCGACGGCCAGCCGCTGCCTGCCGAGCACTACCGCCGGCTCGTCCTGGCCACGGTCACGACGCACGACCTGCCGCCCTCGGCGGGGTACCTCGCGGGCGAGCACGTCGCGATCCGTGAGCGGCTGGGTCTGCTCACGGACCCCGTGGCGGTCGTCCGCGCGCAGGCCGAGGCCGAACGTGACCGGATGCTCGCCGCGCTGCGCTCGCGCGGCCTGCTCGGGCCCGACCCGTCCGAGCGGGAGGTCGTCGAGGCGTTGCACCGCTACGTGATGGCGACCCCGTCGGTTCTCGTCGGCGTCGCGCTCGCCGACGCGGTCGGGGAGCGGCGCGCGCAGAACCAGCCCGGGACGGACCAGGAGTACCCCAACTGGAAGGTGCCGCTCGCGGACTCGGTCGGGCAGGTCGTGCTCGTCGACGACCTGTTCGCCAACGCGCGCCTGCGCAGCCTCGCGGCGGTCCTCGACTCCTGAGGCTGGGTCGCCGGGCCCGCGCCCGACGATGGTCCTGCCGCTGTGCCGGGCCGGCCGGGCCCGAGCGTGCTGCTCAGGCCCGGCCAGGCAGGCTCCCCCTGCGGTCAGGCGCGGCGGCGGTCGGCCTCCTGCGCCGCGAGCGCGCGGCGCACGCCGTCGCGTGACTCGATGACGAGACGGCGCAGCGCGGGCGGGGCGTCGACGTGCGACTCGAGCCACGCGTCGGTGTGCGCGAGCACGTCGGCCCGCTCGTCGTCCGCGAGCGTCGTGGGGTAGAGGCCCACGACGACGTTCTGGGCGATCTCGTTGGTCTTGTCCTCCCACACGGTCGTCAGCGCGTCGAAGTAGGGGCCGACGAACGGCAGCAGCAGCCCCCGGTCGCGCACGCGGGTCAGGCCCGCGATCGTGGCGACCTGGATCGCGTTGGGCAGGTCGCTCTCGACGGCTGCCGCCCACGCCGCCGACTTCGCGGCAGGGGTGGGGATCGCGGCCCGGGCTGTGGCGGCGGCGCGCTCGCCGGTCGCCGTGGGGTCGTCCGCGAGCTGCGCGGCGATCTGCGTCTCGTCGGCGCGTCCGCCGGCCACGAGCGCGGTCAGCAGCTCCCAGCGCAGGTCGGTGTCGATCGTCAGGCCCTCGAACGAGGTCCGGCCGTCGAGCAGGTCGGCGACCGCGTCGAGGTGCTCGGCGGTCGTGGCGCGCGCGGCGAAGCCCTTGACGAGCTGGAGCTGCAGGTCGGAGCCTGCGGCCGCGCCGCGGGCGAGCTCGAGCAGGCGGTCGGCGGCGGCCAGCGCGGTCGCCTCGCGGTGCTCGGGCGCGACGTAGAGGTCGAGCGTCGTCGTCAGCTGGCGCAGCAGGACGAGCACGACCGTCGAGTCGGTCTCGTGCGCGAGGTTGCCCAGGATCAGGTCGACGTAGTCGCGGCCCGGCGTCTCGCCGTCGCGCGTCGCGTCCCACGCCGCGGCCCAGATGATCGTCCGGGGCAGCGAGTCGTCGAAGTCGGACAGGTGCTCGATCGCCGCGGACAGCGACAGCTCGTCGAGCCGGATCTTGGCGTAGGCGAGGTCGTCGTCGTTCACCAGGACCAGCAGCGGGCGCTGGTTGCCGAGGAACGCGGGGACCTCGGTGCGCGGCCCGTCGATGTCGAGCTCGGCGCGCTGCGTCCGGACCAGCCGGCCGTCCACCAGGTCGTACCCGCCCACGGCGATGCGGTGCGGCCGCTGGACGGGGTGCTCGGCGGGGACCTCCTGGAGGATCGCGAACGACGTGACGATGCCGTGCGTGTCGACCTCGATCGAGGGGCGCAGCAGCGTCACGCCCGCCTTCTCGAGCCACAGTGCGGACCACGGCGACAGGTCGCGGCCTGAGGTCGCCTCGAGCTCGGTGAGCAGGTCGCGCAGCTCGGTGTTCCCCCACGCGTGCTTGGCGAAGTACGCCTGGACGCCCGCGAAGAACTCGTCCTGGCCCACCCACGCGACGAGCTGCTTGAGCACGCTCGCGCCCTTGGCGTAGGTGATGCCGTCGAAGTTGACCTCGACGTCCTCGAGGTCGCGCATGTCGGCGACGATCGGGTGCGTCGACGGCAGCTGGTCCTGCCGGTAGGCCCACGACTTCTCGAGCGAGGAGAACGTGGTCCACGCGTTCGTCCACCGCGTGGCCTGCGCGGTCGCGAGCGTCGAGGCGTACTCCGCGAACGACTCGTTGAGCCACAGGTCGTCCCACCAGCGCATGGTCACCAGGTCGCCGAACCACATGTGCGCGAGCTCGTGCAGGATCGTCACCGCGCGGCGCTCGACGGTCGCCTCGGGGACCTTGGAGCGGAACACGTAGCCCTCGAGGAACGTGACCGCGCCGGCGTTCTCCATCGCACCCGCGTTGAACTCGGGGACGAAGAGCTGGTCGTACTTCGCGAACGGGTAGGGCGCCGCGAACTTCTCCTCGTAGAACGCGAAGCCGCGGCGCGTGACGTCGAGGATCTCGTCGGTGTCGAGGTACTGCGCGAGCGACCCGCGGCAGTACACGCCGAGCGGGATCTCGCGACCGTCGGAGCTCGTGAGCGAGCCGTGCTCGTGGTGGTACGGCCCGGCGACCACGGCGGTCACGTACGACGACAGGAGCGGCGTGGTCTCGAAGGTCCACGTGGCCGTGCCCTCGTCGCGCCCGCCGTTGCGGTTCACGCCGTCGGGGACCGGGACGGGGTCGCCGACCTGCGGGTAGTTCGACACGACGACCCAGTGCGCCGGGGCCGTGACCGTGAACGTGAAGGCCGCCTTGAGGTCGGGCTGCTCGAACACCGCGAACACGCGGCGCGAGTCCGCGACCTCGAACTGCGAGTAGAGGTACACCTCGTCGTCGACCGGGTCGACGAACCGGTGCAGGCCCTCGCCGGTGTTCATGTACGCGCAGTCCGCGACCACGACGAGCTCGTTCTCGGCCGCGAGGCCGTCGAGCTGGATGCGGGACTCGGTGAACACCTGCGCGGGGTCCAGCGCGCTGCCGTTGAGCGTGATCTCGTGGACCGTCGGCGCGATGAGGTCGACGAACGTGCTCGAGCCGGGGATGGCCGAGAACCGCAGGACCGTCCGGGACGAGAACGTCGTCGGGCCGGTCGTCAGGTCGAGCGTCACGTCGTACGTGTGCGTCGTGACGGTCGCGGCGCGGTCGCGCGCCTCGGCTCGCGTGAGGTTCTCGGCGGGCACGGGTGCTCCTTCGCTCGGGGTGCAAGCTGCGCACGGCCCCGGTTCGGGCCGTGCGCCGATCATCCCACGCGTGCACGCGCGGACCCGGCGCGGCGTCTCGCCCGGTGAGGCGGCGGGAATGCCCGCGGCACGTGCGCGATTGTGGCTGACGACCGGCGATCGCCGGCCGCGCCGCGTCTGCGCGCGATCGAGCTGCTGCGAACGGAGACCTTGTGAGCGTCACGCCCGTCGTCGACTTCTGGTTCGACCCCGCCTGCCCCTGGGCGTGGATGACGTCCCGCTGGATCGACGAGGTCGCCGCCCAGCGCGACGTCGAGGTGCGCTGGCACGTCATGAGCCTCTCGGTGCTCAACGAGGGCCGCGACCTGCCCGAGAACTACCGGCGGCTCATGGACGAGTCCTGGGCGCCGGTGCGCGTGATCGTCGCGGCCGCGCGCGACCATGGCGACACCGTGATCAAGCCGCTGTACGACGCGATGGGCACGCGCCGCCACCCGGGCGGTCGCAGCGACACCGCGGCGATCATCGCCGAGTCGCTCGAGGAGGTCGGGCTGCCCGCCGAGCTCGCCGCGGTCGGCGGGACCACGGACGTCGACGACCTGCTGCGCGCGTCGCACGGTGAGGCGATCGCGCTCGTCGGCGACGAGGTGGGCACGCCCGTCGTCGCGATCGACGGCGTCGGCTACTTCGGTCCCGTGGTGACGCCCGCGCCGACCGGTCAGGCCGCGCTCGACCTGTTCGACGGGCTCGTGCTCATGACGCGCGTGCCGGGCTTCTACGAGCTCAAGCGCACGCGGACCTCCGGCCCGATCCTCTGACGCGTCGGCTGGTCGGGGTGCGCCGAGCGCCCCGACCAGCGCGACTGGCACGCCCCGTGCCGGTGGTGTGATGCTGTCCCGGCACGTCCCGCACCGGCGGGCCGTCGGCGCTGCGACGAACGCGCGCGGGCCACGTGCGCACACCACAGGAGGCACAGGCGATGGCGACGCAGCGGACGATCCGGACGTGGATGGCCGTCGACGCCGTCCTCGTGGTCGTGCTGCTCGTGCTCGTCGTCGGCCGCCTCGCGGGCGGTTCCGGCACCGACGACCAGGCCGGCCCCTCCGCGTCGCCCACCGTCCAGGTGCAGGGCCCGACCGCGCCCTCGACCGAGCCGGTGAGCTTCCGGCTGCCGAGCGGCAACATCGCGTGCACGCTCGCCCCGGGCGGCGTGACCTGCACGATCGCGAGCTTCACCTACAGGCCCCCGGCCGTCGCCGGGTGCGACGGCGACACCGGGCACGTGCTCGTGCTCAACGCCGACGGGTTCGCGTTCGACTGCGTCAACGGCCCGGCCCCCGCGGTGGCGGGCGACGACGTGCCCGTCCTCGAGTACGGCTCTCAGGTCACCTCGGGCGCCTACACCTGCTCGAGCGCGACCAACGGCGTGACGTGCACCGACGACCAGGGCGTCGGCTTCGTCCTCGCGCGTGCCTCCTGGCGCGAGCTGCCCTGACCCGAGGGCCGGGCAGCTCCCGCCGGCGACACCTCACCAGATGCGCACGCGCTCCTGCGGCGCCAGGTACAGGGCGTCGCCCGGCTGGACGTCGAACGCCGCGTAGTACTCGTCGACGTTGCGTACCACCCCGTTGCAGCGGAACTCGTCGGGCGCGTGCGGGTCGGTCGCGAGGCGGCGGATGACCTCCTCGTCGCGGCCCTTGGTGCGCCACGCCTGGGCCCAGCCCAGGAAGAACCGCTGCACGCCCGTGAGCCCGTCGATGACGGGGGCCTCCTCGAGCGGGCGTCCCAGCGCGATCCGGTAGGCCTTGAGCGCGATGGACAGCCCGCCCAGGTCGCCGATGTTCTCGCCGATCGTCAGCGCGCCGTTCACGTGGTGCGACCCGCCGAGCTGGGTGGGGGAGAACGCGTCGTACTGCGCGATCAGCGCGCTCGTGCGGCGCTCGAACTCCGCGCGGTCGTCGGCGGTCCACCAGTCCTCGAGGCGGCCCGTCCCGTCGTACTTGCTGCCCTGGTCGTCGAACCCGTGCCCGATCTCGTGCCCGATCACGGCGCCGATCGCCCCGAAGTTCACCGCGTCGTCGGCGTCGGCGTCGAAGAACGGCGGCTGCAGGATCGCCGCGGGGAAGACGATCTCGTTCATGCCCGGGTTGTAGTAGGCGTTGACCGTCTGCGGGGTCATGAACCACTCGTCGCGGTCGATCGGCTTGCCGATCTTCGCGAGCTCGCGATCGAGCTCGAACGCGTTCGCGCGGCGCACGTTCCCGACGAGGTCACCTGCCGCGACCTGCAGCGCCGAGTAGTCGCGCCACGTCGCCGGGTAGCCGATCTTCGGCGTGAACGCGTCGAGCTTGGCGAGCGCCTTGGCGCGCGTGTCCGGACCCATCCAGTCGAGCGCGGTGATCGACTCGCGGTACGCCTCGACGAGGTGCGCGACGAGCTCGTCCATGCGCTCCTTGTGCGACGGCGGGAAGTGCCGCGCGACGTACACCTCGCCGACGGCCTCGCCGAGCACGCCCTGCACGAGCGAGACGCCCCGCTTCCAGCGGTCGCGCAACTCCTGGGCGCCCGTGAGCGTGCGGCCGTAGAAGTCGAAGTTGGCCTCGACGATCTCCTGCGTCAGGTACGGCGCGCGGTCGCTGATCACGTGGTACGAGAGCCACGCCTGCCAGTCCTCGAGCGGCGCGTCGGTCCACAGCTGCGCGAAGCCACGTGCGAAGTCGGGCTCACGCACGACGAGCTGCTCGAGCGCGCCCTGCGGCGCCCCGAGCGCCTGTGCCCACACGGGCCAGTCGAAGCCCGGCGCGCTGGTGGTGAGGTCCGCGAGCGTCGTCGGGTTGTAGGTCAGGTCCGCGTCGCGGTCCTTGACGACGTCCCAGTGGTGGGCCGCGAGCTTCGTCTCGAGGCCGACGACGCGCGCGGCGAGCTCGTCCGCGTGCTGCGCGTCGGTCGCGACCCCGCCGAGCCGCAGCATGCGCGCGACGTGCGGGGCATAGGCCGCCAGCACCGCGGCGTACTGCTCGTCGCGGTAGTACGCCTCGTCCGGCAGGCCCAGGCCGCCCTGGTTGAGGTAGACGACGTACCGCTCGGGGTCGTCGGCGTCGTTGTCGACCCACATGCCCACCGCGCCGCCCGCACCCGTGCGCTGCAGCGCGCCGAGGACGCCCGTGAGCTCGGCCTGCGAGGTGGCGCCGGCGACGAGCGCGAGGTCTGCGCGCAGCGGGTCGGTCCCCGCAGCCTCGATCGCGTCGGTGTCCATGAAGCTTGCGAACACCGCGCCGATCTTGGCGCCGACGCTCGCGGTGCCGGGCTCACCCGCCGACTGCTCCTGCGCGGACTGCTCGGCGTCCTGCGCGCCGAGGTCGGCGATGATGTCGCGGACCTGCTCCTCGGCCGCGTCGTGCAGCGCGCGGAAGGTGCCGTCCATCGCGCGGTCGGCCGGGATGACGTGCTGGGCGGCCCACCGCCCGTTCACGTGCCGGTACAGGTCGTCCTGGGGGCGGACGGTCGGGTCGAGGTCGGTCAGGTCGAGGCCGCTTCGCGTCATGTCGACAGCCTACGGACGACGGCGGGTGCACCCGCGCAGGTGCGGCAGGATGAGGCCATGCGTATCCACATCGGTTCCGACCACGCCGGTTTCGAGCTCAAGGTCGCGCTCGTCGAGCACCTGCAGGCCGCAGGGCACGACGTCGTGGACCACGGCGCGCACGAGTACGACGCCCAGGACGACTACCCGCCGTTCTGCTTCGCCGCGGGCGAGGCCGTCGTCGCGGAGCCCGGCTCGCTCGGCGTCGTGCTCGGCGGCTCGGGCAACGGCGAGCAGATCGCCGCGAACAAGGTCGTCGGCGTGCGCGCCGCGCTCGCGTGGAACCAGGCCACCGCGACCCTCGCGCGCCAGCACAACGACGCGAACGTGATCGCGATCGGCGCTCGCCAGCACTCGGTCGACGAGGCGCTCGAGCTGGTCGACGCGTTCCTCGCCGAGCCGTTCAGCGGCGACCCCCGGCACCAGCGCCGCATCGACCTCCTCGCGGAGTACGAGGCGCGCTGACGCCGGGGGGGCGGCCCGGACCCTCAGCGTCTGGCGGGCCTCAGAACACCCAGCTGCAGACGGGGGCGAGCGGCCAGCCGAAGGCCGCCGCCGCCGGCAGCAGGGTGCCCGGGGTCACCTCGGTGACCAGGCCCGCGCTCGCGAGCGCGGCGAGCGAACGCCCGCCGAGGTACGCGGCACCGAGCTCACGCACGTCGAGCCGCAGGTCCGGCTCGTCGTCGGTCGTGGCCACCTCGGCGGGGTAGCCGTCGGCGCCCGCCTCACCGGTCGTGAGCCGCCAGCGGCCCGCGTTGGCAGGAAGGCGCGCGTCGGTGACCTCGAGGACGAGGTCGACCGGCGCGCTGTACCGACGCGCGGTGAGCGCGGCGGGCAGGTCGAGCAGGCGGACCCAGATGTTGTCCGCGATGCGCGGGACGGCACCCCGGGGATCCACGAGCAGCCCGAGCAGCGGGTCGTCGGCGGGGAGCATGCCGCTGGAGACCTCGGCCGTGAGGTCGAGGTCCAGCACGAACGACCACAGGCGGTGCGCGGCGGCCGCGTCGGTCGCGACGGCCTCCCGGATCAGCACCGGGTAGCGCGGCCCGGGGTCGGCCCACGTCTCCTTGCGGCGCAGCAGCGCGTAGGCGCGCGGATCGCCCGCCTCGTCGTGCACCGTGACGATGCGCAGCGGCTCGCCGCCGTCGCGCCACGCGGGCGGGTCCACGACGCGACCGCGGCGCATCGCGTCGGTCGGGCGCGTGACCCAGCCCGGCCGCCCGGCGCCTGCCGCGACGTGCACGGCGTGCACGAGGTCGGTGTGCTTGTCGGGGTCGGCCGAGTCGAAGCGCACGGTCAGCGACTCGCTGCCCGGCACGTCGCGCAGCTTCGCGCCGCGCGGGATCTTGACCCGCACGTCGTGGGCGGCCGCGCCGTAGCCGAACCGCCCGTAGATGGCCATCTCCGCGGCGAACAGCGCCGAGACGGGCTCGCCGCGCTCGAGCGAGCGGGCGAAGTGGAAGTCGATCATGGCGGACAGCAGCCCGCGCCGGCGCTCGTCGGGTCGCACGCCGACCCACGTCAGGCCGGAGCAGGCGACCTCGCCGCCGGGGACGGGCAGGTCGAAGTCGTAGGACGCGTGCACGGCCGCCAACGTGCCGTCGGGGCGCTCGACCGCGGCGGTGCGGTCCCAGGGGAGCTGGTCGGGGACGATCTCGCTCGTCTTCTCGTCGGGTTCGAAGGCGAACGCGAGGTGGTCGACGGCGACGAACTCCTGCTTGCGGTCGTGCGGGACGGCGACGGTGCGGTATCCGGGCGGCAGAGGCGTCATGGAGACATCGTGGCCCGGCCGGGGGGCTGTCGGCACGTCCTTATCGAGCGGCGTCCGCGGTGTCGTCGGGGAACCAGATCGCGCGCCGCAGCGCGACGCGTGAGCCGTCCGCGACCAGGGACGTCCCCTCGGCGCGCAGCTCGACGAGCGCGCGCTGCAGGTGCCGTGCCGGCGGTGCACCGGAGGCGTTGACCACGCGCCACCACGGCACGCCGCCGCCGGCGCGTGCCATCACCTGGCCGACCTGACGCGGCCCGCCGCGCGCGGGCTCACCCGCGGCGACGAACCGCTCGGCCACGACCTCGGCCACCGTGCCGTACGTCATCGCGCGGCCGGCGGGGATGGTCGCGACGAGGTCGAGCACGGCCTCCAGGTACGCGTCGTCCACGGCGTCGAGTGTGCCGGACGTGCCGGCCTGTCCGCGTGCGGCGCGTCAGTCGCCCTGCAGGACGGCGGCGACGGCCGGCAGCGTGCGCGGGTCGCCCTGGACGACGAGCGTCGTGATCGCGGTCGAGCGCCACGCGGGGATCTGGGCGCGCACGTCGTCGGGCGTGCCGACGAGCGCGACGTCCCGGACGAGCTCGACGGGCACGGCCGCGGCCGCCCGGGCCTTGTCGCCGGCGAGGTAGTGCGCCTGGATCTCGTCGCACACCTGCGCGTACCCGAGCCGGTCCAGCACGTTGCGGTGGAAGTTGGCGCCCTTGGCGCCCATCCCGCCCGCGTACAGCGCGACGAACGGGCGGATCTGCTCGGCCGCGGCCTCGACGCTCTCACCGAGCACCACCGGCACGGGCGCGACGACCTCGAAGCCCGCGGGGTCGCGGTCGTCGGACCGTGCAGCGAAGCCGTCGGCCAGCAGCGCGCGGTACTCGGCGTCCATGCGCGGCGAGTAGAACATCGGCAGCCAGCCGTCCGCGATCTCCGCCGCGAGAGCGACGTTCTTGGGCCCCTCGGCGGCCAGGTGGATGGGCAGGTCCGCACGTAGCGGGTGCACGGTGGGCTTGAGGGCCTTGCCCAGGCCCATGCCCTCGTCGGACGGCAGCGGGAGGCGGTAGAACGCGCCGTCGTACGCCACCGGGGCCTCGCGCGCGAGGACCTGGCGGACGACTGCGACGAACTCGCGCGTGCGGGCCAGCGGGCGCGGGTACGGCTGGCCGTACCAGCCCTCGACCACCTGCGGCCCGGACGCGCCGAGCCCGAGCACGAACCGGCCGCCCGACAGGTGGTCGAGCGTGAGCGCGGCCATCGCCGTGGCGGTCGGTGTGCGGGCCGAGATCTGCGCGATCGCGGTGCCGAGCCGCACGCTCGTCGTGCGCGACCCCCACCACGCGAGCGGCGTGAACGCGTCCGAGCCGTACGCCTCGGACGTCCACACGGAGTCGAAGCCGAGGCGCTCGGCGGCGATCACGGTCTCGAGCGCGCCGGGCGGCGGGCCCGCGGACCAGTACCCCAGCGAGTAGCCCAGTCGCATCCCGGCCTCCAGTGACGTCGTCGTCGCGCCGCAGGCCCTGCGGCGCGGTCAGGTTACCGGTCGGTACTTCTCACGCGCGTGCGCGGTCCGCGAGCGTGTTGAGCAGCGCGGCCGCGGTCGCGGCGTCGTCGACCGTCACGACGAGCACACGCCCGCCGGTGCGGTGCACCTCGACGGCCTGCCCGGCGCGCAGCGCGAGCGCCGAGCGTCCGCCGCGGCCGAGCCGGTAGCCCCAGCCGCCGAACTCGCGCAGCGGGCGGACGTCCACGACGGCGGCACGCTCGACCTCGTCCAGGGGGACCCGCACCGTCGGCCAGCCGACGAGCGAGCGCGCCTGCAGGCCCTTGTCGTCGACCGTCACGCGCCACACGAGCGTCACCGCGAGCAGCGCTGCGAGGATGACGGGCACGACGAGCACGGGCCAGGCGCCGAGTGCGGCGACGAGCACGACCGACGCCGTGATCGCGACCACGGCGCTCACGACCGCGGCGGGAGCCGTGACGGTGCGGCTCCACGCGGCGCGCTGCGTGGCGGACAGAGGCACCCGCGGGGCGGCGGGGTCGACGCGTGCGCTGGTCGGCAGCGGCGCGTCACGCGGGACGAGCAGCGCCGCGGCGATGCCGACGGCCAGCGCGCCGAGCAGGGCCCCCACGATCGTGCCGCCCACGCCGGGCGCCTGGGCCGCGTCGGCCAGCCCGCGCTGCGCCGAGAGCGTGCCGAGCAGGATCAGCGCGAACAGCGTGCCCAGGCCGGCGGAGGTCGCCACGGCGATCCGGCGCATCGCGCCGTCCCGGCCGGCCCAGAACGCCATCGCCCACGCGCCGACGCACAGCACGAGCCCGAGCAGCAGCGGGGCGAGCGCCCCGCCGAACGAGGAGAACCCGTCGGGGCCGTCCGTGCCCCAGTGGGTCGCGACCGGGTCCGGCAGCTCGTCGCGCCACGAGAGCGCGACGAGCGCGCCGCCCGCCAGGAGCGCGACGGGCAGCACGAGGCCGAGCAGCGTCGAGCTGAGCCGGTGGGGGACCGGGGTCCGGACAGGGGTGGCCAACGCGGTCATGGGGGGTCAGTCCTCCGGGTTCTGGTGGAAGGCGTTCTGCAGCAGGGCGACCGCGACGGCCGGCGACACACCGGCGGTGCGGGCGGCGTCGACGAGGGCCGCGACGGGCGCGGCGAGAGCGGTGTAGTCGGGGTGCGCGGAGATCACCGCGCCGCGGCCGCGGCGCAGGTCGACCAGGCCCTCGTCGCGCAGGTCCTGGTAGGCGCGCAGCACGGTGTGCACGTTGACGTCGAGCGAGCTCGCCAGCACGCGTGCGGGCGGCAGCCGGTCGCCCGTGTGCAGCTCGCCGGCGGACACGGCAGCGCGCACCTGGGCGGCGATCTGCGTGAAGAGCGGCTCGTCGCGCGCCGGGTCGATGGTCCAGAGCATGCGAACAGCCTACTTGTTACCCAACAACTAGAACAAGTGCCGAGCGGTCGGGGAGTACGGTCGCGTGTCGTGGCGCACATCCAGCACGTGACCAGGCTCGCGGCCTACGGCCTCGTCGAACGGGAAGGCCTCGTGCTCCTGGCGCGCGCGGGCGCCAGGTCCGACCTCCCGGGGACGTGGTGGCTGCCCGGGGGCGGTGTCGAGCACGGCGAGCACCCGGAGCAGGCGGTCGTGCGCGAGCTGCAGGAGGAGACGGGACTCGCCGTCCGGGTCGCCGGGGAGCCGGTGATCCTGTCCGACCTGCTCGACATCCGGGCGCGCGGGATCCTGATGCACTCGGTGCGGCTGTGCTACCCGCTCGTCGTCGAGGCCGGCGAGCTGCGCGCCGAGGTCGACGGCACGACGGACGACGTCGCCTGGGTGCCGCGCGAGCGCGTCGCGTCCCTGTCGACGCTCCCGTTCGTCAGGCGTGCGCTCGGTCTGCCGGCACCGGACCCCGGCCGGGTCGTCGTGATCGACGCCGGACGGCTCGTCGACGAGGGTCCGGACGGCGACTGAGGCACCGCGCGCCCTGGACGCGCGACGTCAGATGTAGATGGCCGGGTCGTCGATCTCGGCGTCGAACGGCGCGGCGACGGGGCGCAGGCGGACCTGGGCAGGGACGCCCACCGCGATCGCGCCCGCGGGCACGTCGTGGATCACGACCGCGTTCGCGCCGACCTGCACGTCGTCGCCGATCCAGACGGGCCCGAGGATCTTGGCGCCCGCGCCCACCACGACGTTGTCGCCGAGCGTGGGGTGACGCTTGCCCTTGCGCATGGCCTTGCCGCCGAGCGTCGAGCCGTGGAACAGGACGACGTCGTCCCCGACCTCCGCGGTCTCGCCGATCACCACGCCCATCCCGTGGTCGATGAAGAGCCGACGCCCGAGCCGCGCGCCGGGGTGGATCTCGATGCCCGTCAACGCCCGCACGAGCTGCGACAGCAGGCGCGCCGGGAGACGCAGCGACGGCTCACGCCACATCGCGTGCGCGACGCGGTAGGTCCAGACGGCGTGCACGCCCGGGTAGGCGAGGGCGACCTCGAGCGCCGAGCGGGCCGCGGGGTCGCGACGGCGCGCGGCCTCGAGGTCCTCGCGGAACGTGGCGACGAAGTGCTGCAGCGAAGGCATGGGACCTGGCTCTCGGGGGACGAGGGGGTGAGCGGGACGGGCGCGCCCCGGCCGCACGCGGCGGCCGGGGCGCGTGCCGCTCAGTCGAGCAGGTCGGCGTAGAGGATCGTCGACAGGTAGCGCTCACCGAACGACGGGATGATCGCGACGATCAGCTTGCCCGCGTTCTCCGGACGCTCCGCGAGCTGCTTCGCGGCGGCGAGCGCGGCACCCGAGGAGATGCCCACGAGCAGGCCCTCCTCGGCAGCGGCACGGCGGGCGAACGTCACGGCCGTCTCGGCGTCGATGTCGATGACCTCGTCGTACACCGAGGTGTCGAGGATCTCCGGCACGAAGTTCGCGCCGATGCCCTGGATCTTGTGCGGGCCGGGCTGGCCGCCGTTGAGGATCGGCGACTCGGCGGGCTCGACGGCGACGATCGTGACGTCCGGCTTGCGCTCCTTGAGCACCTGTCCGACACCCGTGATGGTGCCGCCCGTGCCGATGCCCGCGACGAGGATGTCGATCTGGCCGTCGGTGTCGGCCCAGATCTCCTCGGCCGTCGTCTTGCGGTGGATGGCGGGGTTGGCCTCGTTCGCGAACTGGCGGGCCAGGATCGCGCCCGGACGCTCGGCGACGATCTCGTTGGCGCGGTTGACCGCACCCTTCATGCCCTCGGAGCCCGGCGTGAGGATGAGCTCGGCACCGAACGCCCGCAGCAGGGCGCGGCGCTCCTTCGACATGGTCTCCGGCATCGTCAGGACGACGTCGTAGCCGCGCGCGGCGCCGACGAACGCGAGGGCGATGCCCGTGTTGCCCGACGTCGCCTCGACGATCGTGCCGCCCGGCTTGAGCTCGCCCGACGCCTCGGCCGCGTCGATGATCGCGACACCGATGCGGTCCTTGACCGAGCTGGCCGGGTTGTAGAACTCGAGCTTGCCGACGACCGTGGCGGGAGCGCCGTCGGTGATCTTGTTGATGCGGACCAGCGGGGTGTTGCCGATGAGCGCGGTCGCGTCGTCGTAGATGCGTGCCATGGTTCCTCTTCGGTCGAGCCGACGCGGGTGCGGCGGCGGATGCGGGGGACTTGTCTGACGGGTACGAGCGAGAGCGGAGCTCTCGGGTGGCTGCGCCGGCGGTCGACGCCGGGGTGCGGACGGGCCGCCGGGGCGAGCGCTGGCGCACAGGACACGCCCACCGGGGAAGGGTGTCGTCGCGCGGGAGCCAGCGCTCTACCGACAGCGACAACAGGGCGCCACGAAGGCGCGCAGCGAGGAGGCAGGGGCGGACATCCGCTCGCTCATGCTCTCCTCCAAGGGCGGTCCGGGGACCGCAGTCGTTGGTGACCGTAGCGTCAACGCCATACCGGGCGCAAAGGTTCCCGCGCCTCGGACGCAGGTCAGGCGGCCCGGGCCGGCGCACAGCACGACGCCCGCCCCGGGGGTCCCGGGGCGGGCGTCGGTTCCGCAGCGTGCGGCGGGTCGCAGAGCGGGAGGCGGTCAGGCCTTCTTCTCGGCGGTCAGCGTGATGACGGTGCCGACGGGGACGACTCCCTCGATCGGGTCCTGGCCCACGACGAGGTACACCGTCTCGGGCTCGGGCGTGATCTCGTTGCCGTCGGCGTCGACGACCTTGGTCTCGAGCCCGCGCAGACCCAGCGTGTCGATCGCGGTCTGGAGCTGGATGTGCGTGACGTCGAGCACCTCGGCCTCGGTGGGCGCCTCGGTCGCCTCGGGCGTGGCGGCCGCGCTCGAGGTGGCCTCGGCGGTCGCGGTGGTGTCGGTGGTCGCGTCGTCGGACGAGCAGCCGGCCAGCAGGAGCGTGGCGGCGGCGGCGAGCGCGACAGCGGTACGAACGGCAGACGACTTCATACGGAGAGATCCCCTTGGAACGATGCGTGTGGACGTCGCGGCGCGAGGCGCTGCGGTGCGGGCTCGGCGGCCCGGTTCGCTTCGACCCTAGGCATGACCACTGACACCTGTCGCCGGGATATCGGGCGATCCCGGACGATCGCGACCGTCTCGCTCGTCACACCTGGGCGCCCGCGCGCCTCGGCTGGGTCCTTCGTCCGCCGACCCGCGTCCGGTATCCGGGTTGAGGCGCGGGTCAGCGCGGTGCGTCGCGGCGCAGGGTCGCGGTGTCCTTCGCGGTGTCGTACGCCGTGGCCACGCCCACCGCGAGCGGGAACTCGATCGGGAAGCTCCCGAAGAGCAGCCGCCCCGCGGCGGTGGCCGCCTCGACGACGGCGTCCGCGACCGCCTCGGCGAACGGCGCCGGGCAGTGCACGACGAGCTCGTCGTGCAGGAAGTACACGAGGTGCGGCCGCCCGACGAACGGCGCGCGGACCGCGCCGGGTGCGTCCTCGTCGACCCCCATCGCCCACAGCCGGCGCCGGAGCTCGGCGATCCAGCACAGCGCCCACTCCGCCGCCGTGCCCTGCACGACGAAGTTGCGCGTGAAGCGCCCCCAGGCCCGCGTCTGGGCGCGGGCCTGCGACTGTGCGCCGTCGCTCGCGTCGGGGTCGAGCGCGTCGGCCTGGACCTGCAGCCATGCCGCGCCGGGCCGCGGGGAGCTGCGGCCCAGCAGGGTCGAGACGATCTCGCCGCGCTGACCCGCGCGCGCGGCCTCCTCGACCAGGCCCGTCGCACGCGGGAACGCCTGGAGCAGTCGCGGCAGCACGCTCGCGCTCGCACCCGTCGTCCCGCCGTACAGCGCGCCGAGCATGCCCACCTTGGCGAGTGCCCGCTCCGGCACGACACCTGCCTCGACGATCCCCGCGTACAGGTCACGGCCCGCGCCGGCCGCAGCCATGCGCTCGTCGTGCGCCATGCCCGCGAGCACGCGCGGCTCGAGCTGGGCGGCGTCCGCGACGACGAGGCGCCACCCCGGGTCCGCGCGCACCGCCGTGCGCAGCGTGCGGGGGATCTGCAGCGCGCCGCCGCCCGACGAGCCCCACCGGCCGGTGACGACCCCGCCCACGACGTACTCGGGCCGGAACCGCCCGTCGACGACCCACTCGTCGAGCCAGGCCCAGCCGTTGGCGCTGTGCAGCCGCGACAGCTTCTTGTACTCCAGCAGCGGGGCGATCGCCGGGTGGTCGAGGTTCGCGAGCTCCCACTGGCGCGTCGAGCTCACCGGCAGCCCGACGCGGCGCAGCGCGCGCAGCACGTCGGGCAGGGAGTCGGGGTTGAGAGTCGGCGCGTCGAGCTCGGTGCGCACCCGGGCGGCGAGGCGCTCCATCCCGGGCGGGCGCGAGCCACGCGCGGGACGCGGCCCGAGCCGAGAGCACAGCACCTCGTCGTGCACGTCCGCGTCCCACGGGAGCCCCGCGTGCCGCATCTCGGCCGCCGCGAGAGCGCCCGCCGACTCGCCCGCGACGAGCAGCCGGAGCCGGCCCGCGACAGCGCTGCCGGCGATCGCGCTGCCCGCGACGGCCGCGTCCTGAGCGGCGAGCTCCGCGAGGCACGCGTCGACGTCGGGCGTCCGCGCGAGCTCGGCGGGCACGGCCGCCGACGAGTCGCCGGGGTGCTCGTCGGACGCGGCGTCGCCGTCCGTGGCCTCGAACAGCGTCGTCGGTGCGGCCGGACCCGGCTCGGCGGGTGCCGCCGCCGGCTCGTCGAACGCACCCGCCGCGCCGGTCGCCAGGGCCGACGACGCGGTCGCGACGGAGGCGCGCAGCAGGCGGTGCGTGAGGCGCAGGTCCAGGCAGCGCTCGACGCGCACGCCGTCGGCCAGCAGCCGCGGGTACCACGCGGTCGTGTCCGCCCACGCCCAGCGCACGGCTCGCTCGGTGCCCAGCACCGCGTCGCGAGCCGGCACCTCCGGTGCCACGACCGCGACCACGGCGCGCGGCTCGGGGTCCCGCGCGCCCGGGCGTGCCACGACGACGATCACGTCACGAGCCTGCCGCACACCGCCGACACCGTCGTCCCGCCTGACCCGGCGCGGTGCGGTGAGGCGCTCGGTGCCGGGTCAGGCGGGCAGGCCGAGCCGGTTGAGCCACGCCTCGGCCAGCAGCCCGTTGCCCGCGGGGGTCAGGTGCACGCCGTCCGTGGTCCAGTGCTCCGCGCTCGCGGCGATCGTGGCCTCGGCGAACATCGAGTCGGCCTCGAGCAGCACCGCGCCGTACTCGCCGGCGAGCCGACGCACGACCTCGATGCGGGGGTCCAGGTCCTCGCGCCACGCCTCCTGCTGCGGGCTGAGCGGCAGGAGGAACGGCTCGACGAGCACGAAGCGCACGTCGAGGCGCTCGCGCGCCGAGTCGAGCAGCGCCCGATAGGAGTCCTCGTACTGCTCGGTGCTCGTCGCCCGGCCCTGGTCGTAGCGGCGCCAGGTGTCGTTGATGCCGACGAGCAGCGAGATGACGGTCGGCTCGAGGGCGAGCGCGTCGGCCTCCCAGCGCTCGCGCACCAGAGCGGCCGTGTCGCCGCCGACGCCGCGGTTGTGGAACCGCAGGCCGAGGTCGGGCCGTCGGGCGCCCGCGAGCGCCGCTGCGACTGCGACCCAGCCGTGCCCCAGGCTCTCCGGGTCGTCCCGGTCGCGGCCCCAGTCGGTCAGGGAGTCGCCTTGGAACAGCACACGGTCGCCGCGGGTGAGGAACGTCGTCACGGGCGACATCCCATCACAGGCGAGGTCGTCCGGGCGGGCGCGGCCCGTCCCCTAGGCTGGGTGCCGCGCGGGCCGCCCGCGTGACGGGGTGTGGCGCAGGTTGGTAGCGCGTCCGCTTTGGGAGCGGAAGGTCGCCGGTTCGAATCCGACCACCCCGACGTCTGACCCACCGGGTCTGCCACGCAGCTGCGCGCGGCGAGCCGCACGGGCCGGCTCAGCGCGAGCCGATGAGCCCGCGCCGGTGGGCCACGTCCACCGCCTCGGCGCGGCCCGAGACCTCGAGCTTGGCGAGCACGTTCGAGACGTGCACCGAGACGGTCTTGCCGGAGATGAACAGGCGCCGCCCGATCTGGTTGTTCGACAACCCCTGGGCGACGAGCTCGAGCACCTCCGCCTCGCGTGCCGTGAGCACGTCCGAGCCGGCGGTCCGCGCGCCGGGCAGAGCCAGCCGGCCGCGCCGGGCGAGCTCCCTGATCGCCGTGGCGAGCGGGACCGCACCCATGTCCTCGGCGTCCGCGAGCGCGCGCGCCGCCTCGAGCGCGGCCTCGTCGCGGTCGCCGGACAGCAGCAGCGACTCGGCCAGGCGCCACCGCGAGCGTGCCTCCTCGTAGCGGTAGCCGTACCCGAACGCGTCGACAGCCGCGCGCCAGAGCTCGACCGTGCCGGGAGGCGACCCGAGCAGGCGCGCGTGCTCGGCGCGACCTCGTGCCGTCCACGCGAGGCCCTCGGGCCCGACCTTGCGACCGGGCGGCAGTGGGCGCTGAGCGGTCTGCTCGATACGCGTCGCGAACCGCTCGCCGGCCGCGACGCGCGCGCCCGGGTCCCGTCCGCGGACGCGGTCCTCCTGCGCGGCGTCGGCGAGGGCGGCCAGCGCGATCGACGACAGCCAGATGCCCGCGAAGAACAGGGGGAGCCAGGCCTTCTCCAGGTGGGCGATGACGCGGTCGACAAGCTCGACCGACTCGTCGAAGCGGCCCCGCCACGCGAGCGCGTCGGCGCCGCAGCCACCGGCGACGTGCGCGATCGCCGTGTCGCGGGACCACAGGGGTTCGAGCCTGCGGCACCGCTCGACGACGTCGCTCTCGCCGCGCGCCGTGGCGGCGTACAGCACGATGAGGTCGAGGAAGCCGCCGTCGTCGTCGGCCCGTTCCGGGACCTGGACGGGTGTGAGGTCCCCGCGTACGTAGGCGACGAGCGCCGCATACCCCGCGAGGTCGAGGCCGTGCGTCGTGTTGGTGAGGCCCGTGGCGCGCGCGCGCTCCACGCCGGTCGCGGCGAGCCGCGCGGCACCGTCGAGGTCGCCGACGTCGTAGCGCGACGACGCCATGTTCTGCAGGATCCGCAGCTCCGTGGTCGTATCGCCCACCGCGCGCGCGGCGTCGAGGGCCTGGGCCAGGATCTGGTCCGCGCGGTCCGCGTCGTCCGACGCGACCAGCATCGCGAGCGAGGTCAGGGCGTCGGACTCGGCGTCGAGCGCACCCACGTTGCGCGCCACGTTGAGGGCCTCCTGGACCACGTCGAACGCCTCGACGTCCCGGTCCAGCCAGACGAGCGAGCGCGCGTGCGTGGCGAGCGCCCACGCACGAGCGGCGCTCGGGGTCGGGCCGAGCTCGTCGAGCGCGAGCGAGGTCTCGGCCAGCGCCTGCTTCGCGCGATCGAGGGCCTGCAGGTGCCGCGCGAGGCGGGTGCGCAGGGGAGCGCGTGCCTCGTCGTCGGCCGCCTCGACCGCGGACCGCGCGAGCTGGACCGCGCGGTCGCGCCGTGCGGCGTTGCCCGCGGCGTTCGCCGCGGCGGTGAGCGTCGCGACGCGCGAACCGGCGTCCGGCACCGCGTCCCAGAGCCGCAGCGCGACCTCGAGGTGCCGCAGCTCCTCCTGGGGTGCGAGCAGCTCGTGCGCCTGCTCGGCGGCCGCGAGGGACGCCTCGAGTGCTGTGGGCAGGTCGGGTGCCGCGAGCGCGTGGGTCGCGAGCTCGGCGGGACCACCGAGCGCGGGGTCGGCACGCAGCACCCGGACGTAGGCGCGGTGCAGCGACGAACGCTCGCCGGGCAGGAGGTCCGCAGCGATGGCCTCCGCGAGCAGGGCGTGCCGGAACGCGAGGTGGCCGTCCTCGACGCCCAGCACGTGCTGGCCCACGGCCTCGCGCAGCGCCCCGTCGACGTCGAGCTCGGGGGAGGCGACGCGGGCGGCGGCGCGCAGCACGGGTTCGGCGACGCGCCGTCCCGCGACCGCGGCCACGCGTGCGAGCTGCTGGACCTGCGGGTCGACCTGCTCGATGCGCGCGCGCAGCACGTCCGCGAGCGAGCCGGGCAGCGCGTCGCCGTCTGCGGACTCGAGCAGCTCCTGCGCGAAGTACGCGTTGCCACCCGAGCGCTCCGTGACGCTCCGGACGACCTGCTCGGCGACCGCGTGGCCTGTGAGCGCCGCGGCGAACTGCGCGACCTCGTCGGCGGTGAACGGCGGCAGCTCGACGCGCGTCACGCGCGGGTGGCGGGCCAGCTCGGCCGCCACCGGCCGCCACGGGTGCCGACGGTGCAGGTCGTCGGTGCGGTAGGAGATGACGAGGAGCACGTGCTCGCGAGCCAGGCGCGCGACGAGGAAGCGCAGCACGTCGCGGCTCGACGCATCGGCCCAGTGCGCGTCCTCGACGGCCACGAGCAGCGGCCGCCCGGGACGCCCGACGGCGGCGAACAGCTCGGCGAGACCCTCGAACAGCTGGAGCTGGTCGCCGTCGTCCGCGCCCGAGTCCCCGGACCCGCGCACGAGGCGCCCGAGCGCAGGGCGCGCGTCGAGCGTCGCGGCGACCGCGTCCGGGTCGATCTCGCGCAGGCGTGAGACGGCCTCGGCGAACGGCAGGTACGGCAGGCCGATCTCGCCGAGCTCGACGCAGTGCGTCACGACGACCGTCGCGTCGCTCGTCGTGCTGGCCAGGTGACGCAGCAGTGCCGACTTCCCGACGCCCGCATCCCCGGCGAGCAGGACCGCGCCGGGCACGCCGGAGCCCGCCCGTCGCAGCGCGTCCGTGAGGACGTCGACCTGCTCCGAGCGGGCGACGAAGGGGGTGCTCATCGGGCCGCGGACCATGCCCCCGATCCTCGCAGCGACCACCCACGCGTGACACCACCGAACGCCCGGCGGACAGCGCTCGTCGTCGTCCCGGCGGGGCCGGCCGCACCCGGCGAGCGCCCGTGCCGCCGCGCGGCCGCACGTCCACCCGACCGCGTCCGCGAGCGCGCGTCACGCAGGTCGGTGGCCGCCTGCTGCAGCCGGTAGGTCAGCTCTGCCTCGATGTCCCACAGCTCGCTCATGTCGGTTCCCTCCCCACGGGTGCCGCCGGTGCGCCACCCTCGGTCTCGACTCTGGTGCTGAGGCGACGTGCGGGGGATCGGGCGATCGACCAGTCCTTCCTGAGGGCGCCCGGCCCGGTGCGTCTGAGGTACCTCAGACGCAGGTGAGCTGCGGCGGCGGCCGCTCAGCGCGAGGGCCACTGCCACGCGGGCTGGTCGAGCGGCCCTTCGCGCCCGGCCACCACCGTCTCGCCGTTCTCCAGCAGCAGCTCGACGTCGTGGACGTCGCGCGCGGTCAGCCCGTCACGGGCGTCGGCGCGCAGCGCGGCGGCCAGCTCGTCCGAGTGGGTCACGACGACCACCTGCGAGTCCCGGCTGGCGCGCCGCACGAGCTGGGCCAGCGCGGGCAGCACCTCGGGGTGCAGGCTCGTCTCCGGCTCGTTGAGCACCATGAGCTCGGGCGGGCGAGGCGTCAGCAGCGCCGCGACCCACAGCAGGTAGCGCAGCGTGCCGTCGGACAGCTCGCCGGCCTCGAGCGGTCGCAGCAGCGACTCGCGGTGCAGCTCGAGCGCGAACCGGCCGTCGATCGCGCGTACCACGGCGCGGGCGCCCGGGAACGCCCGCTCGACGTACTCGTCGATCTCGTCACCGCGCCCGAGCTCGCGAGCCGTCTCGAGAGCCGCCGCCAGGTCGCGCCCGTCGTGCGCGAGGGCGGTCGTCCGGGTCCCGACGCGCACCTGGCGTGCGGGCGCGTCGGCGTCGGTGCGCAGGTGGTCGTAGAACCGCCAGCCGCGCAGCCGCTCGCGCACCGCGACCACCTCCGGCGCGCCGGTCGGGTCGACGACCTCGGACAGCATCGAGTCGTACGGGCGCAGCCGTCCACCCACCGGTTGCCACGTGCCCTCGTCGTCCCGGACGCGCACGGCGGGACCGCGGCGCTCCGCGAGCGTGGTCGCCGGGCGCAGCAGGGGACCGGACCAGATCGTCTCGACCTTGATCTCCGGGTCGAGCATGAACGGCGACCCGCCGTCCTGCGGGAGCCCGAGGTCCACCGCGTAGCCGAGCTCCTGCGGGCTCGCGAAGCCCAGCCGCAGCGCGACCGGGCGGGCGCGCACCGTGCCCTGCGCGGTGCCGCCCCTGCGCCGCGTCCCGTGCTCGGGTCCCGCCCACAGCGTCGAGCGCAGCCCGCCCTCGCGTGCGACTGCACCCACCGCGCCGCCGAGCGCGCACTCTGCCAACAGGCGCAGCGCGCGGTAGACGCCGGACTTGCCGGTCCCGTTCGCGCCCGTCACGACCGTCAGCCGGCCGAGCGGCAGGACGAGCTCACGCAGCGAGCGGTAGCCCTCCACGGCCATGGTCTCGATCACGTGCACTCCCCGGTGTCGCGGTGACCTGCGCGGTCAGCGTGCCATGGCGGTGCGACACCGCGTCGGTGCTGTCGGCAGGCGCCGCTCGTGCGCGGGGTCGGACGCCGCTCGTCGGGCGCGCAGTCGATCGATCAGGATTCGAGAAGCGGCGCCGCGTGCCCGGTCCGTAGCGTGGTCGCAACGACGAGGACCACGAAGGAGACAGCGATGAGCAGCACGACGTCGACGTCCGGATCCACCACCGACACGTTCACCGCCGACGAGCGCGCGGCGATGAAGGAGCGTGCGGCCGAGCTGAAGGCGCAGTCCGGCCGCGCGGGCAAGGCCGCGAAGGCCGCGGACCTCGAGGCGGAGGTGCTCGCGAAGATCGCCGAGATGCCCGACGACGACCGCGTGATCGCCGAGCGCATCCACGCGATCGTCCGTGCCGAGGCGCCCGACCTGGCGCCGCGCACCTGGTACGGCATGCCTGCCTACGCGAAGGACGGCAAGGTGCTGTGCTTCTTCAAGGCCGCGGCGAAGTTCAAGACGCGCTACGCGATCCTGGGCTTCGAGGAGCCCGCGGCGCTCGACGACGGCCCGATGTGGCCCACGTCCTACGCCGTGACCGAGCTGACCGACGAGGTCGAGGAGGCCATCGCCGCCCTGATCCGCCGCGCGGTGGCATGACGTCGGGCGCTCGGTAGGCGCCAGGCCGCAGCGACGAGACGAGTAGAGCACCGGAGCAGACCCTCGTGTGCGGGTTTGGTGGCACAGTCCTCCCGTCCGAACGTGACCCAGGTCACGCGTCGAGGGAGCGCAGCAAGGTGGTGCGCACATACCGCGCGTACCCGCCGGGCGTGCGCCCGACGGGGCGTCCGGACGTGAGCACGTCGGCGTCGTCGGACGCGACGACGCGCGCGTCGCCGCACGCACGGATGCGCGCCACGAGGTCGACGTCCTCGTGCTCGGGTTGCAGGCCGAACCCGCCCACCCGTTCGTAGGCGTCGGCCCGCACGCCAAGGTTCGCGCCGTGCACGTGTCCGTTGGGCCGGCCGGGCTCGCGGGTCGCGGACCACGCGCGCAGCTGGTCGGCGGACAGGTCGGCCGGGTCGGGGCGCACGGTCCCGACGACGACGTCGGCACCCTCGTCGGCGAGGTCGACCTGGCTGGTCAGCCAGTGCGCGGGCACCTTCGAGTCGGCGTCGGTGCACGCGATCCACGTGCGGTCCCGCGCCACGGACGAGCCCGCGAGCCCGCGTGCGACGGCCAGCGCTCGTGCGGCACCCACCGAGCGCGCGTCGATCGACCTGACGTCCACCGGGAACGTGCGTGCGACCGCCTCGGACCCGTCGCGGCACGAGTCGAGCACCACGACGACGCGCGCGTGCAGGCCTCTGACGCGTGCGAGCTCGTCGGCAGCGACCACCACGGACTGCAGGCACCGGCCCAGGAGCGCTTCCTCGTCGCGGACCGGGATCGCGACGACGACGTCGAGCACCGGGAGCGCGCCGCCGGTCACGCCAGGCCCGTCCGTCGCGCCACGGAGCGCGGGTCGCGGCTCCACACGTCGAGCAGGAAGTCCTCCTCGACGTGCCGGACCACTGTGGTCAGCCCGAGCTCCGCGGCCAGCGTGCGGTGCACGTCGTCGCCGCTCAGCGGGTACTGCGCCACCGGGTGACGCCAGTGGCACGCGACGAGGGTGCCGTCGGCGGTGAGTGCGTCGCGCAGCCGCCGGGCGGTCGTCGCGAGCTGGGGTCGGGTGAGGTAGTAGCCGACCTCCGAGAGCACGACGAGGTCGTACGGTCCGCCGGGCACGCCGTCGGCGAGGTCGTGCTGCAGGTACTGCACCGTGCCCAGGTGCGCGGTGCGCTCCTGCGCGGACGTCAGGGCCGCGGGTGCGACATCGGTCGCGACGAGCACGTCGCAGCGTGCCGCCAGGAGCTCGGTGAGCGTCCCGACCGAGCAGCCGATCTCCAGCGCCGCGCCGAACCGCTCCCGGGGAAGCGCGGCGAGCGTGGTCGCGCGCTTGCGGCGCTCGTACCACCGCGACGCGAGGTGCCACGGGTCCGGTCGTCGTGCGTAGCTGGCGTCGAAGAACGACGCACCGAGCGGCTGCGGCATCGGCGCGGAGGCGGTCACGAACACCTCGACGTCCCGGTCGAAGGTGCGCACGAAGTCCGGGTGCAGGACGGCGGCGTCGGCGGGATCGGGGGACAGCGGCCGGACCTGGGTGACGTGCCGCGCCACCGCCCGGCTCTTGAGCACCACGGACCGGTCGGCGAGCGGCAGCGCCCGCAGGCGCTCCCACGGCACCGCGGGGTCCTCGGGCGTGCCCCAGTGCCACATCCACAGCGGGTACTCGAGCAGCTCGGCACCCAGCTCGTCGGCGAGCTCGGCGCAGATCTCCCCGACGACGCGGTGGTCCCGATGGCCGTCCCCGCGCCACGGGCCGACGACCAGCGCGGCCGGCTCACCCCAAGTCAGCACGTCGCGCACATCGGCCGCGACCGCCGCGCGGTGCTCGCGGGTCGCGCCGTCGGGGTAGTCGAGCAGCGTGACGGGCGAGCCGGGCGAGAGCACCGCGAGCGCGTCGGTGACCTCGGCGGCCCGCCGGGCGGCGAGCTCGGCGGGGGTGAGGGTGGGGGAGCCCGGGTGCGACGCGGCCCCGTCGGTCACGACCACGACGTGCGCGGGACACCCCGCGGCGGCGAGCTCGGCGAGCAGGCCACCGGCCCCGAGCGTCTCGTCGTCCGGGTGGGCGGCCACCACGACGACCCGCCCGCCGACGGGACGCGGCAGCGCGTGCAGGCCCCGCAGCCACGGGTCCCACACCTGCGGATCCGTCCCCGCGGCTCGTCCGTCGAACGTCACCACGGCTGACCGGGCAGGGCGATCACCGCGCGGCCGAGCGAGACGTCGTCGCGCTCGGCGTGCTGCTGAAGGATGTAGACCTGCAGGTCCGCGACGCGCTTGGCGTAGGCCTCCTCCTGCGTGAGCGGGCCGGGGCCGAGCGCGTGGGCTGCCGAGCGCAGCACGTCCTCACAGGTCCGGGCGACCACCGCGCGCACCCGCTTGGCCAGGACCCGGCCCGCCTCACGCGCGTCCTCGTCCTCGGACCGGCGGCCGTGGTCCGTCCGGGCGCCCGAGGCGTCCACGGCACGCGCCGCCGCCGCGAGGCTCGTGCGCGCGCTCGCGAGGCGCTCGTCGATCGCCCCGACGTGCATCGCGAGCAGCGGGTCGTCGCCCCGCGTGCGCGCGTGCTGCAGGACGCGCCGCGCCACGCCGACCGCGCCGCCGTACCAGCATGCGGCGACGCCGATCGCGCCCCACCAGAACCCCGGCCGGTCCAGGTACCAGCTGCCGCTGCGGACGAGCGTGGCCGGGACGTCACGCAGCTCGAGCGGGCCGCTGGGGATCTCCCGCAGCCCGCGCGAGACCCACCCCTGACGCGAGGCCACGACCCCGGGCGCCGACAGGTCCACCGCGAACAGTCCACGCTCGTCCCCGCCGCCGACCCGTGCGGTGACGAGCGCGCCCCCGAGCCGGTCCGCGAGCGAGCACCACGGCTTGGTCCCGTCGAGCCGCCACGACCCGTCCGGTGCGCGACTCGCCTCGAGCCGCGTCCCGGGCATCTCCGCCGCGTACACGCCCCACGTCGCGGCTGTCGGCAGCGGGCGCTCGTCGTCGGGCGTGCCGGCCTGGCTCAGGATCGCCAGCGCGTCCAGGTGCGGCTCGACGGCGCGCGCGACGGCGACGTCGGCCGCAGCGCACGTCGCCAGCAGCTCCCACAGGCGCGTCGTGGCGCCGTTCCCGGGCAGGAGGTCCGTCGGCCAGGTCCGGACGTGCGCGAGCGCCTCGTCCACCGACCCCGGGACGGACGGCCACGCGTCAGGATCCGGGCTCGTGCCCAGCACGACGGGCCGGTTCTCGCTCAGGTCCGCTCGCACGGGCACGCCTCACCTCGCTCCGCGCGGGACCGGTGCGCGCCGAGCGGCTCCGTCCCGCGCACTTCTGCCGTTGCTGGACGAGTCGAGAGGATAGGCAGCCGAGCGGGGTCGCGCTCGCCGAGGAAGACGCGTGGGAGGGGTGCTCGCGGATCGCCGGCGCGGCAGGTCAGGAGTGTCGAATGCGCGAACGAGACCGCCGGCGCGGGCATCCCGGCACTGGCCGCGGACCCCGCGGCCGCCGAGGCGTCGCGGGCCCTCGTCCAGGCGAGCCGCATCCCCGCCGAGCAGGCCTGACCTCGGGTTCTTCGCCGCCCACCCGGCTCGGTGCGGCGCCCGTGGGCCGCGACCGACGCGCCCGTCGCCCGCGGCCGGCGCACCGCCGGACGGGTGACGCCCACCTGCCCCGCCCCCCAAGCGCGTCGCGGACCCTAGGGTCGTGCGCATGTGGGACGAGGAGCTGGTGGGTGACGTTCGTCGGTGGGTCGAGTCGGGCGACTTGGACGTCGCGTGCGAACGCCTCGCCGAGAAGCTCCGCGAGACCGGCGTCGACGGGTTCACCCGGGCTGCGCGCGGAGGGTTCACCAACTCGCCCGACGAGGTCCGGCGCTGGTTGCAGCGCTGCGCCGGGCTCCTGACGACCCTCGGCGGCGAGTACCCCGCCCTCTACACCGAGATGAACGGCTACACCCTCAACACGGATCACTGGTCGGCGGCCCTGGAGGCGTGGTCGGCGCCGATCGACGACTTCGAGGCCTTGGACGACGGCCCGGCTGACGTCCCGCTGCACTACCGCGAGGACCTGACCCTGCGCGGCTGGGCCTCCATGCAGGGGTCCTTCGAGCGCTATGTCGGCGAGCACGCGCCCCGGTCCGCCGACGTCGAGACCGCCACGAGCGTCGCGGAGCTGCTGGTCCACGTCGCATTCCTGCGCCTGGTCCGGGATGCGTGGCTGGCCGGTCCCATCGAGGGCATCTCGGTGCCGCTCGCGGTGACGACGCACGACTCCGAGCTCGGGATCGTTCTGCAGCCTGTGGAGTGACGGCGTCGATCCCCGCGACCGGACGGCGGGGACCACGCGCGGTGGACGGATGGAGCGGACGACGGGAATCGAACCCGCGTAGCCAGTTTGGAAGACTGGGGCTCTACCATTGAGCTACGTCCGCACGGGCCGCGAAGGCGCGGCCGGCGACGTCAGGGTACCGGCTGGTGCACGGTGTCCCGAAACCGGTGGGTCCGCGCCGGGGGCGTCCCGGCGCCTCCCGGTGATTCGTCCGCGATCCCGGCCGTGGCGTACCATCGAGGGTCGCCCGTGCGCGCCGAGAGCCTCCTGAGCCCGACGCCGCGCAGCGCCTCGCACGCCGCCGGGAAACGGCGAACCATTCCGATCAGTTGGAGAGCATCGAAGTGAAGAGCGCCGTCGAGACCCTGGAGCCGACGAAGGTCAAGCTGACCGTCGAGGTGACGTACGACGAGCTCCGGCCGAGCATCGCGCACGCCTACGAGCACATCGCGGAGCAGGTGACGGTCCCCGGCTTCCGCAAGGGCAAGGTGCCGCCGCGCATCATCGACCAGCGCGTCGGTCGCCCGGCCGTCATCGAGCACGCGGTCAACGAGGGCCTGGGCAGCTTCTACGCCGAGGCGGTCCGCGAGAACAAGCTGCGCCCGCTGGGTCAGCCCGAGGTCGAGGTCACCAAGGTGCCCGGTCTCGTCGCCGGCGAGGAGGAGGGCGAGCTGCACTTCTCCGCCGAGGTCGAGATCCGTCCCGAGATCACGGTCCCCGCACTGTCCGAGATCGCCCTCGAGGTCGACGGCGTCGAGGTCACCGACGAGGACCTCGAGGGTCGCCTGGACGCGCTGCGCGAGCGGTTCGGCACGCTCGTGGGCATCGACGCCCCGGCCGCGGCCGGCAACTTCGTCGTGATCGACCTCGTCGCGAAGATCGGCGACGAGGAGGTCGACTCGGTCTCCGGCGTCAGCTACCAGATCGGCTCGGGCAACATGCTCGAGGGCCTCGACGAGGCGCTCACGGGCCTGTCGGCCGGCGAGACCACCACGTTCGAGACCGAGCTGGCCGGCGGCGAGCACGCGGGCGAGAAGGCGCTGGTCACGGTCAACGCGACCACCGTCAAGGAGCGCCAGCTGCCCGACGCGGACGACGACTTCGCGCAGCTCGCCTCGGAGTTCGACACGCTCGACGAGCTCAAGGAGGACCTGCGCGAGCAGGCCGCCCGCACCAAGGTCTCGAACCAGGCCGTCCAGGCCCGCGACCTGCTCGTCGAGAAGCTCGTCGCGGCCACCGAGATCCCCGTGCCGTCGGGCGTCGTCGAGGCCGAGGTGCACCGCCACCTCGAGTCCGAAGGCCGCCTCGAGGACGACGAGCACCGCGCCGAGGTGACGGAGCAGGCGCAGACCGCGCTGCGCAACCAGATCCTGCTCGACACGCTCGCCGAGCAGCTCGAGGTCAAGGTCTCGCAGCAGGAGCTCGTGGAGTACCTCGTGCAGGCCTCGCGCCAGTACGGCATGGACCCGAACACGTTCATCAAGACGCTCGACGAGGGTGGTCAGATCCCGGCGATGGTCGCCGAGGTCGCGCGCTCGAAGTCGATCGCCGTCGCGCTGCGCCAGGTCAAGGTCACCGACCCGTCGGGTGCGGCCGTCGACCTGTCGGACTTCATCGGCACCGACGCGGACGACGCGGCCGACTCGCAGGACGACGCGGCCGCGGCCGCGGCTGTCGCCGACGCGGCGGTCGACGCCACGGCCTGACCGGCACACGGCCTGATCGGCTCAGCCGCTCGCGCCACCAGCACGTCGCAGGGCCCCGCCACCGGCTTCCGGTGTCCGGGGCCCTCGTCGTCGTCGGGGTCCGGCACGGGGCCCGGAGGCCAGGGTGACCCCTGGACTGCGCCGTCAGCGAAAACGGGCCCTGCGCGGGCCTGAGGAGGGCGGCGCGCGCGTTAGTGTCACAGCGACGCAAGGACCCCGCTCAGATCAAGGAGCCTTCGTGAACGACTTCCCGGCCATCGCCCGGGCCGACTCCCCGGGACTCGGCCTGAACGACCACATCTACAACCGGCTGCTGCGCGAGCGGATCATCTGGCTCGGCTCCGAGGTGCGCGACGAGAACGCGAACGCGATCTGCGCGCAGATGATGCTGCTCGCGGCGGAGGACCCCGACAAGGACATCTGGCTGTACATCAACTCGCCCGGTGGCTCGATCACGGCCGGCATGGCGATCTACGACACCATGCAGTACATCAAGCCGGACGTCGCGACGATCGCGATGGGCATGGCGGCCTCGATGGGGCAGTTCCTGCTCTCGTCGGGGGCCAAGGGCAAGCGCTACGCGACGCCCCACGCCCGCGTGATGATGCACCAGCCCTCGGGCGGCATCGGCGGCACCGCCACGGATGTGCGCATCAACGCGCAGCTGATCCTGCACATGAAGAACGTGCTCGCCGAGCTGACCGCCGCGCAGACGGGCAAGTCGCTCGAGCAGATCAACTCCGACGCGGACCGCGACCGCTGGTTCACCGCACCCGAGGCCCTCGAGTACGGCTTCATCGACCACGTCGTCGAGGCTGCGAGCTCGGTGACGGGCCGCGGCGGCACCGCCTGAGCTTGTTGAGCTGCGCCGGCGACGGCGTGTCGACCTTCTGACCTCGAGGAGAACCTGTGAGCACCGAGTCCCAGTTCATCGCCCGCGCGGGCGCGCTGGCGGGCGGCTTCGGTCGTCCGGCCGTGGCCGCGCCCTCCGCCCGTTACGTGCTGCCGCAGTTCGAGGAGCGCACGGCCTACGGCTTCAAGCGCCAGGACCCGTACACCAAGCTGTTCGAGGACCGCATCATCTTCCTCGGCGTGCAGGTGGACGACGCCTCGGCCGACGACGTCATGGCCCAGCTCCTGGTGCTCGAGAGCACCGACCCGGACCGCGACATCACGCTGTACATCAACTCGCCCGGGGGCTCGTTCACGGCGCTCACGGCGATCTACGACACGATGCAGTACATCAAGCCGCACATCGCCACGGTCTGCCTCGGGCAGGCCGCGTCGGCCGCGGCCGTGCTGCTCGCCGCGGGGACGCCGGGCAAGCGCCTGGCACTGCCGAACGCGCGCGTCCTGATCCACCAGCCCGCGATGGAGGGTGGCGGCTACGCGCAGGCGTCCGACATCGAGATCCACGCGAACGAGCTCATCCGCATGCGGGAGTGGCTCGAGGAGACCATCGCGCACCACACGGGGCGTGACCTCGAGCTTGTGCGCCAGGACATCGAGCGCGACAAGATCCTCACCGCGAAGCAGGCGCTCGAGTACGGCCTCGTCGACCAGGTGCTCGCGAGCCGCAAGGGCGTGCGCCCGACGGTGGTCGAGCCCACCGCCTGACCGGGCACCGCGACGGGCGCGCGAGGACTGTCGTCCTCGAGCGCCCGTCGTCGTCCGACGGGGCTCAGAAGGGGCAGCGGCGGACCCGCAAAGCGGACCGTTAGCCCAGGCCCGGGCAACCGAAACGTTTCGGGCGGGCGAATTGGCCCGGACGAGGCAGGACACGCCGCGACACGGGGCGGGGTACGCCTGACACGGGGCGCGGCGTAGTGTCCAATGGAGGACCGGCGTCGAGGCGCCGGGTCGGCCGGGACGTCCCGGCCGGACGCAGGATCAAGCGCAGTTTCCAGGCAAGGACGCAGGCCGCTCACGGCGGCGGGGCGCGAGGAAGGGACGAGACGTGGCTCGGATCGGAGACGGCGCCGACCTGCTCAAGTGCTCTTTCTGCGGCAAGTCCCAGAAGCAGGTCAAGAAGCTCATCGCCGGGCCCGGCGTCTACATCTGCGACGAGTGCATCGAGCTGTGCAACGAGATCATCGAGGAGGAGCTCGCCGAGGCCAACGAGACCGGCCTGGTGGAGCTGCCGAAGCCCCGCGAGATCTTCGACTTCCTCGAGCAGTACATCATCGGCCAGGACTCCGCCAAGAAGGCCCTGTCCGTCGCGGTCTACAACCACTACAAGCGGATCCAGGCCGGCGAGGGCGTGCGCAACGCCGACGACCAGGTCGAGATCGCCAAGTCCAACATCCTGCTGGTCGGGCCCACGGGGACCGGCAAGACGTACCTCGCCCAGACGCTCGCGCGCATGCTCAACGTGCCGTTCGCGATCGCCGACGCCACCGCGCTGACGGAGGCCGGCTACGTCGGTGAGGACGTCGAGAACATCCTGCTCAAGCTCATCCAGGCCGCGGACTACGACGTCAAGAAGGCCGAGCAGGGCATCATCTACATCGACGAGATCGACAAGATCGCGCGCAAGAGCGAGAACCCGTCGATCACGCGCGACGTCTCCGGCGAGGGTGTGCAGCAGGCGCTGCTGAAGATCATCGAGGGCACCACGGCCTCGGTCCCGCCCCAGGGCGGGCGCAAGCACCCGCACCAGGAGTTCATCCAGATCGACACCGGGAACGTGCTGTTCATCGTCGCGGGTGCGTTCGCGGGCCTCGACGACATCATCGCGGCGCGTGCGCGCAAGCGCGTGGTCGGGTTCGGCGCCCCCCTGGTGGACGCGCACGAGGAGGGCGACCTGTTCTCCGAGGTCCGTCCCGAGGACCTGCAGAAGTACGGGCTCATCCCGGAGTTCATCGGGCGTCTGCCCGTCGTCGCCGCCGTGGGCCGCCTGGACCAGGACGCTCTGGTGCGCATCCTGACGGAGCCGCGCAACGCGCTCGTCAAGCAGTACCAGCGGATGTTCGAGATCGACGGGGTCGAGCTCGACTTCGACGACGGCGCCGTGGCCGCGATCGCCGACCAGGCGCTCCTGCGCGGAACCGGCGCGCGCGGGCTGCGGGCCATCATGGAAGAGGTCCTGCAGCAGGTGATGTTCGAGGTGCCCAGTCGCGACGACGTGGCGCGCGTGCTCATCACGCGCGAGGTGGTGCTCGAGAACGTCAACCCCACGCTCGTGCCGCGGGAGAAGCGTCCGCCGCGCGAGAAGAGCGCCTGACGCGCTCGTCGGCGACCTAGGATCGCGTCCGTGACCGACCAGGACGTGCCCCACCCGCCGGTGCCCGCGACGCAGGAGCCCGCAGCCATCCCGCCCGAGCTGGCGCGCCTGCGGCACAGCATCGACAACATCGACGCCGCGCTCGTCTACCTGCTGGCCGAGCGGTTCAAGGCGACCAAGCAGGTCGGCGTCCTCAAGGCCCAGCGGGGCCTGCCGCCCTCGGACCCGGGCCGCGAGGAACGGCAGGTCAACCGCCTGCGCGAGCTCGCGCACCAGGCCGATCTCGACCCGGTCTTCGCCGAGAAGTTCCTGGAGTTCATCGTGGCCGAGGTCATCCGCCACCACGAGGCGCTCGCGCAGGACCACGGCACCGAGGCCTGACCGCAGCGCGCGACGCTCGCGGCGTCGGGAGCAGCGGCGTCGGGAGCAGCGGTGTCGGGTGCCCGCCTGGGGTGGCGTGGCACGCGTTCGTGCGGTTGGTTAGGAATGGTCAAGCGAGGCTCGGGCGGCGCGGCGGATCGCGCGCGTCTCCCGGGCACGCCCGCCGCAAGGTCCACCTGGTGGACCGGGGGAGGTTGCCGCATGGACCTGCACTGGCTCAAGCCGTTGCTCGGCCGCACGTCGCCGTTCACCACCGTGTTCCTCGACGCGACGAGAGCCGAGTCGGCGGGGGAGTCGGAGGCGGCGGACCGGTGGCGGGCAGCGCGGCGCACGCTCGAGCGTGACGGCGCTTCCGCGTCCGTGCTCGACGAGATCGAGGACCTCGTCACCGTGCCCACGGGCGTGCGTGGTCCGCACGGGCGGGTCGTGGTTGCGGATGTCGACGGGGTCGTCGTCGACCGCGTCGTCTCCGAGCCGCCGGCGCAGACCGTCGCCGTCTACGGACCCGTCCCCGACCTGGTGGCCGCGGTGCGGGCCGCCGACGAGGCGGTCGACCTGCTCGTCGTCGCGATCGACCGCTCGGGCGCCGACCTGACCTGGAAGTCCGCGGGTGGGGCACGTGCGGCGTCGACGCCCGACGAGCCGGCGCGGGAGAGCGTCGAGGGTGGGCACGACGACGTGCACAAGACCCGCGAGGGCGGGCTGTCGCGCCGCAGCCAGACGCGTGCCGAGGACTCCTGGGAGCGCAACGCCGAGGCGGTCGCCGCGTACCTCGACAAGAGGGTCGCCGAACGGGCGCCCGAGCTCGTCGTCCTCACGGGCGACGTGCGGGCGGTCGCGCTGGTGTGCGAGAAGACGGGCCAGCACGTGCGCGAGGTCGCCGTGGAGGTCACCGGCGGCAGCCGCGGTGAGGGCGCGAAGGCCGAGGCGTTCGCGGCGCGCGTGCGGGCCGCGGTCGACACGTTCCGCGAGCAGCGCCGGCAGCGGGTCCTCGACCGGTTCGGTCAGTCGCTCGGGCGGGGCGACGGCGCGGTGACGTCGCTCGACGACGTGGTCGAGGTCCTGCGCCGGGGTCAGGTCGCCGAGCTGGTCCTGGCGGACAGCGCGCTGGCGAGCCTGCAGGAGCGCGAGGTGCTGGTCGGTGGGCAGCCGCTCGAGCTCGCCACGAACCAGGGCGACCTCGACACGCTCGGCGTCTCCGAGGGTCGGCGCTTCCCTGCGTCCGTCGCACTCGTCCGCGCCGCGCTCGGCCAGGACGCGGGGGTGACGTTCACCGGGGACGCGACCACCGAGCTCGTCGACGGCGTCGGCGCGCTGCTGCGGTGGTCCGACGAGTCGACGCCGAGCGAGCAGCTGCTCACGCAGTCGGCGGACGCGAAGCGGGTGCGCACGATCGTCTGACCGGGTGGCGACAGGGGTCGCCGGGTTGTGCACGTAGGCCGGTGCCGGTGCCAGCCGGTGCCGTCACCGGTCCGCGCGTGCCCGTGCCTCTTCGCGCTGGAGGCGCAGCACGAGGCGGAACAGCGCCTCGCGGGTGGGCTCGCTGAGGTCGAGGAGGTCGCAGCCGTAGCGCCAGCCCCAGGTGGCCTCCTCGATGCGCAGCACGCGTGCGCGCAGGTCGACGGACCCCGCGTCGACCGGCAGCGAGAGACGCACGACGTCGCCGTGGTCGAGCGCGGTGGGGCTCGCGAACCGGATGCCGGACGCGCTGACGTCGACGACCGAGAGCCGGATCGCCTCGTTCGTCGGGACGCGCTCGAGGACCCCGATGCAGGCGGCCGAGTACGACGCGCGTGCGCACGAGCGGCGCTGGTTCTGCGCGACGAGCTCCTGCACGACCACGCTGACGTGCTCGTCGGACACCCCGCCGATCAGACCGGTGTACCGGCACTCACCCTTGACCGGGTCGAGGACGACCGCGTGCACGACGTCGCCGATGTGCTGGTTCTCGAGAGGGGCCTGCACGCGCGCGACGAGCACGCCGGTCTCGTACTTCTCGACGAACCCGATCGTCGAGCCGTGCTTCGCCCCGACGTGGCAGACCGCCAGCTCGTGCATCGGTGCACCTCACCCCGTCATGTCGGCGCCGCCCCCGAAACTGGTCGGCTGTCCATGTTGTACACCATGGTCGGGCCGACCTCTGACAAGGGACCTGCGACCTGGAGCGACGGCGCGTCGGTGGCGGCGGCCTACTCCTTTCGGGTGCCCGCCGGACGGATGTCGACGTACAGCTCGTCGATCACGTCGGCGAAGTCCTTGAGGACGAGCGCGCGCTTGACCTTCAGCGACGGCGTCAGGTATCCGTTCGCCTCGGTGAGGTCGGTGGGCAGCACGGTGATCTTGCGGATCGACTCGGCACGCGACACCGCCTCGTTGGCGCGCGCCACGGCGCGGTCGAGGGCCTCGAGGACCGCCTCGTGGGTGCTGGCAGCCTCGACGTCCATCTGCGGCAGACCGTGGTTGGACAGCCAGCCCGGCAGCATCTCCGGGTCGAGCGTCACGAGCGCGCCGATGAACGGCCGCTGGTCGCCCACCACGACGACCTGGCTCACGAGCGGGTGCCCGCGCAGGCGGTCCTCGAGGACCGCGGGTGCGACGTTCTTGCCGCCCGCGGTGACGATGATCTCCTTCGAGCGACCCGTGATGCGCAGGTAGCCGTCCTCGTCGAGCGTCCCGAGGTCACCCGTGCGGAACCAGCCGTCGACGAGCGCGGCCTTCGTCGCCTCCTCGTCGTGCCGGTAGCCGCGGAACACGTGCGGACCCGCGACCCAGATCTCGCCCGTGTCGTCGACGCGCAGGCGGGTGCCGTGGAACGCCGGCCCGACGGTCCCGACCTTGATGAGACCGGGCTGGTTGACGGCGGTCGGCGCGGTCGTCTCGGTGAGGCCGTAGCCCTCCAGCACGCGCACGCCGATGCCGCGGTAGAAGTGCCCCAGGCGCTCGCCGAGGGGGGCGCCGCCCGAGATCGCGTACTCGGCGCGCCCGCCCAGCGCCGCGCGCAGCTTGGTGTGCACGAGCCGGCCCGCGAGCCGGTGCTGGCTGCGCAGCGCGGCGCTCGGGCCCTGCGGCGTGTCGAGCGCGCGCGAGTAGGTGATCGCGACCTTCGCCGCCCACCGGAAGACCCGCAGCGACAGGCCACCGCCGGCCTTCTGCTCCGCCGAGTTGTAGACCTTCTCGAACACGCGGGGGACGGCCAGGATGAACGTGGGCTGGAACGCGGCCAGGTCGGGCAGCAGGTTGCGGGTGTCCGGCGTGTGCCCCAGCACCGCACCCGACGGCACGCACAGCACCTGGATGAAGCGCGCGAACACGTGCGCGAGCGGCATGAACAGCAGGGTGCGCGAGTGTGGCCTGGCGCAGACGTCGGTGAGTCCCTCGACGCCCAGCAGCGTGAGCGAGACGAAGTTGCCGTGCGTGAGCTCGACGCCCTTGGGCCGGCCGGTCGTGCCGGACGTGTAGATGATCGTCGCGAGGTCGTCTGGGCCGGTCAGGGCGCTGCGGCGGGCGATCTCGCCGTCGGCCACGTCGGCGCCGGCGGTGACGAGGGCGTCGAGACCGCCCGAGTCGATCACCAGCACGTCGGTCAGGCCGGGGAGGTCGTCGCGGACCTGGGCGACCACCGCCGCGTGCGCCTCGGTCTCGACGACGACCAGCCGTGCCCCCGCATCGGCGCAGATCCACCGCACCTGCTCGGCCGACGAGGTCTCGTAGACCGGCACCCCGACCGCGCCCGCGGCCCAGATCGCGAAGTCGAGCAGCGTCCACTCGTACCGCGTGCGCGACATGATCCCGACGCGGTCGCCGGACTGGATGCCGCGCGCGACGAGCCCCTTGGCGACCGCGGTCACCTCGGCCGCGAAGGCGCGGACCGTCACCGGGGTCCACGGTGCGCCGGGGCCGGCCGACCGCTCGATCATCGTGCCGTCGCCGTCACGCTCGAGACGACGCGCGAGCAGGCCCGGGATGGACCGCGGGGCGTCGGCGGGAACAGGGGCGACGTCGTCCGGGTGCGAGGCGGGCCTCGAGGTCGGGTCAGGGTCTGCGGGCATGGCGGTCTCTCCGTTCGGCACGCACGCGACCCTACCGCTCGGTAACCGACCGGGAGCGGGCCGGACGGCCGCTCCCGGTCGGCCCCGGGTCAGGAACCGCGCTTGACCGACTCGCCGAGCTCGGCGTCACGCGCGACCGCCTGCTCGACGTCCGCGCCCACGACCTCGAGGGTCCCCGTGGCGCGGCCGGCGGCCCGCACGTCGTCGAGCGCGAGCTCGACGGACGCGATCTGCGCGGACGGCACCTCGAGTCGCGCGGCGAGGATCTCGGTGCGCATCGAGACCTTGGCCTCGGACTTGACCTTGCGCAGCGCGGCGAGCGCCGCGCCCGCGGCGGTGACCGTGGCGAACGAGGCCTCGCCCGAGGCGGTGCGCAGCGGAGCCGACGTCGGCCACGCGGCGCGGTGCACCGAGCCCTCGCGCCACCACGACCAGACCTCCTCGGTCGCGAACGGCAGGACCGGCGCGAGCAGGCGCAGGAGCACGTCGAGCGCGAGGCACAGCGCGGTGCGGGCACTCTGCGCACCCGCGCCCTCGCCGTACGCGCGGTCCTTGACGAGCTCGAGGTAGTCGTCGCAGAACGTCCAGAAGAACGTCTCGGTGAGCTCGAGCGCACGCGTGTGGTCGTACGCCTCGAGCGCGGCTGTGGCCTGCTCGACGACGTCGGCCAGGCCCGCGAGCATCGCCTGGTCGAGCGCGACGGTCACGAGCGCGGGGTCGAGCGACGGGGCCTCGTCGGCCGAGCCGAACGACAGCGCGAACTTCGAGGCGTTGAGCACCTTGATCGCGAGACGGCGGCCGATCTTCATCTGGCCGACCTCGAACGCCGCGTCCGTGCCGAGCCGCGCCGAGGCCGCCCAGTAGCGCACCGCGTCCGAGCCGTGCTCCTCGAGCAGGCCCATCGGCGTGACGACGTTGCCCTTGGACTTCGACATCTTCTTGCGGTCGGGGTCCAGGATCCAGCCGCTGATGGCCGCGTCGGACCACGGCAGCGAGCCGTGCTCGAGGTGCGCGCGCACGACCGTCGAGAACAGCCACGTGCGGATGATGTCCTGGCCCTGCGGGCGCAGGTCCATGGGGAACACGCGCTCGAACAGGTCCGGGTCGGAACGCCAGCCGCCCGCGATCTGCGGGGTCAGGGACGAGGTCGCCCACGTGTCCATGATGTCGGGGTCGCCGACGAACCCGCCGGGCACGCCGCGCTGATCGGCCGCGTAGCCCTCGGGAACGTCCGACGAGGGGTCGATCGGGAGCTGGTCCTCGCGCGGGCGCAGCGGCTCGTCGTAGAGGGGCTGGCCGTCGGCGTCGAGCGCGTACCAGACGGGCAGCGGCACGCCGAAGAAGCGCTGGCGGCTGATGAGCCAGTCGCCGTTCAGGCCGCCGACCCAGTTCTCGTACCGGACCTGCATGAACTCCGGGTGGAAGTCGATCTCGGCGCCGCGCGCGAGCAGCGCCGTGCGCAGCTCCTCGTCGCGACCGCCGTTGCGGATGTACCACTGGCGGCTCGTGACGATCTCGAGGGGCTTGTCGCCCTTCTCGTAGAAGTTCGCCTTGCGCTGCGTGGGCGTGGGCTCTCCGTCGAGGTCGCCGGTCTCGCGCAGGCCGGCGACGACCGCCTCGCGCGCCGAGAAGGTTGTCTTGCCCGTGAGCTCCGCGAAGCGCTCGCGGCCCTCGGGCGACGTGATCCACTCGGGCGTCTCGCGCAGCAGCCGACCGTCGCGCTGGACCACCGAGCGCGTCGGGAGCTGCAGCTCGCGCCACCACTGCACGTCGGTGAGGTCACCGAACGTGCAGCACATCGCGATGCCCGCGCCCTTGTCCGGCTCGGCCGCGGGGTGCGCGAGGACCGGCACCTCGACACCGAACAGCGGCGTGGTGACCGTGGTGCCGAACAGGTGCTGGTAGCGCTCGTCGTCGGGGTGGGCGATGAGCGCGACGCACGCCGGGAGCAGCTCGGGCCGCGTCGTCTCGATGTGGACCGGGCCGTCGGCGCCGTGGAACGCGACGCGGTGGAACGCGCCCGGGTAGTCGCGTGCCTCGAGCTCGGCCTGCGCGACGGCCGTCTGGAACGTCACGTCCCACAGCCCGGGGGCCTCGGCCTGGTACGCCTCGCCGCGCTCGAGGTTGCGCAGGAACGCCTGCTGCGCCACGGCTCGCGACTCGGCGGAGATCGTCTGGTAGGTCATCGACCAGTCGACGGACAGGCCGAGCCGGCGCCACAGCGCCTCGAACTGCCGCTCGTCCTCGACCGTGAGCCGCTCGCACAGCTCCACGAAGTTGCGGCGGCTCACCGGGACCTGGTCGGCGGCCTTGATCGTCTTGCCATCGGTGCCCTCGTGCGGCGGGGTGAAGTCCGGGTCGTAGGGCAGCGACGGGTCGCAGCGCACGCCGTAGTAGTTCTGGACGCGGCGCTCGGTGGGCAGGCCGTTGTCGTCCCAGCCCATCGGGTAGAAGACCTCGGCGCCGCGCATGCGGCGGTAGCGCGCGACGACGTCGGTGTGCGTGTAGGAGAAGACGTGCCCCACGTGCAGCGAGCCCGAGACGGTGGGCGGCGGCGTGTCGATCGAGTAGACCTGCGCGCGGGACTTCGAGCGGTCGAACGTGTACGTCCCCAGCTCGGCCCAGCGAGCCGACCAGGACTCCTCGAGCCCTTCGAGGCCGACCTTGTCCGGTACGCGGCGGCCGGCGGAGGTCGTCGGGGCGTCGGTCCGGGGGGTCAGGTCGCTCATGACCGCCCATCTTCCCAGACGTCGCGGGTGTTGCTGTACGGGTTTCGTGCGCCGGGACGTCTCAGCGCGGGTCCGCGGGCACGAGAGCGTCGGGCTGCGGCAGGAGCGCCTCGATCTGCGAGAGCATCCAGGAGTTGTAAACCGCGCCGATCACCGGCCCGCTCGGCCGGCTCGAGCGCACGCGCGCACCCAGGTCGACGACGACCGGCCAGGCGAACGCGGCGAAGTCCCGCACGATCGTCGTGAGCGCGTAGCGGTGCGCGTCCTCGTCCGCCGAGTCGCCGATCACGGCCGAGATGACTCCGACGCCGGACTGCAAGCCCCGCATTCCGCCGTGCGCGAGCTCCGCCTGGTCGAGCGACGAGCGTGTGAACCGGGCGAGCTCGTCCGCCGTCACGTGCGACGTCGTGGCGACGTGGACGAGCAGGTGCAGAGTCGTCGCACCCCAACGCACGCGGAAGTCCCGCCGGTACCCGACGAGCCCCCACGGGGGTGTGCTCCGCAAGCTGTACCCCGAGGTGGCGAGCCTGTCCTGGACGAGCGACTGGTATCCGAGGGTGTCCACGTCGCTCCTTCTGCGCGGGTGACTGCCGGCCGATCGTCCCACGCCGGCGCCGCCCGCGAGGGGCGTTCGGCAGACGGCCGGGCCCGGGTTCCGGGCCGGTCGCTCGTCTGTCACGATGACCCGGGCCGATGCACGACGAGGTGTGCCCGACGGAGGGTGGGGGACGTGAGCGACGAGGTCGAGCTGCAGCCCGCGGCGGTCGGCGCGATGGCGGTGCGGTTCCGCGCGTCCGGCATGGAGCTGGGACGCGTGCGGGACGCGCACGCCGCCGCGGCCGCCGAGGCCGTGGTCCCGGTCGCCCGTGCCCACGAGCGCGCCGTGCACCGGTGGACCGAGGGGCTGCGCGTCGCGGCGGCTGCGCTGGTCGAGGTCGGGACCGAGCTCGACGCATGCGTCCGCGCCACGACCGACGGCGACGAGAAGACGGCCGCGATCTTCCGGGGGGTCCAGCCGTGAGCGGCGGGATCGTGGACGTCGACTTCGACAAGGTCGTCCAGTCGCTGTGGCGTGGGCTCGACTCGCTCGACGAGGCCGGGTTCTCGCTCAACCCGCTCGACCTCGTGCAGAACGTCGCGGCCGCGGGTCGGCTCGTCGACAGGATCCGCACGATCGCGACCCAGCCTCCTCCCGGCGACCCGGCTGCGAGCGTACGGGCGGCTCACGCGTGGTCGACCCTCGCGCGCGGCCTGACGGCGACGACCGACAAGGTCGATGCCGACCGCGTGCACCGACGCAGCGTCTGGACGGGCAGCGCGGCGCGCGCGTTCGACGCCACCGCGGTCGAGCTCGAACGCCGGCTCACCGACGCGGCGACGGGTGCCCGGCGCGCCGCCGTCGCGCTCGAGGAGCACGCCGAGGCGCTCGCCCGCGCGCAGCGGCGGCACGGGGACGTCGCGGGCTCGTTGCGGCGTGCGCGCGACGACATCCCGCGCCACCCGGGGGAGCTCGACCAGCTCGACGACGTCGTGCGGCACCTGCGCGAGGCGCTGAACGCCGCCCTCGAGTCCTGGCGGGACGCGGGTGCGGCGGCGAAGGCGTGCGCGAGCGAGCTCGCCGCGGTCGAGGCCGCCATGCCGTTCCCGGACGGCGCGGCCCCCGGCATGCGCGCGCTGGATGCCCTCGGGCAGCACGGCACGGGCTCGGGCCGCCTGCCGCTCGTCGACGGCGTCCTCGAGCGCGCACGAGCCGCGTACGAGGCGATGTCCGCGCAGGACCGCGCCGCGTTCGACGCGCTCATGGCCGACGCGGCGTCGCAGCGGCACCGGGCGTGGCTGCTCGCCGCGCTCGCGGCGGGGCACCCGATCGCCACGCTCAGGCGGTTCGCGCAGCGGATCAACCGCGCGCCCGACCCCGACGCGCTGCTCGACCCGCAGTCCGCGCTGCGGCACGACGGCCCGTTCACACAGACGACCGGCACGACCTGCGGCTCGTCGTCGCTCGTCTACGCGAGCATGCTGCGCGACCCGGCTCTGGCGCTGCGCGTGCTCACCGGCTACGACGCGACCACCGGCCAGGCCGATGACCCCTCCCGCACGCCGGGCGACCGGTTCAAGGACCTCGAGACCGAGATGAAGCGCCGCACCGACGACCCGCGCGTCGACCCCGATCGCGGGTGGCGGCCCGACAACGTGTCGATGCCGTGGATCCCGGCGCTGGGGACCTCGCCGTGGGCCGCGGCCGAGGAGCTCGACGCGATGGCGCCCGACGGCGTGCGGTACGAGGTCGACATGGTCGACCCGGCCTCGTCGGACGACAAGCAGGACGCGTACCGCTCGCTCGTGGAGTCCACCGACCAGGGCAACCCGGCGATCCTCTACGTCGGGGACGAGACCGCCCCGCGGCACGTCGTGCTGGTGTACGCCCACGCGGACGGGTCGATCGAGCTCTACGAGCCCGGGCACGGGCAGCGGGTCGTCGTGACGCAGGAGCAGTTCGTCGCCGGGGAGTTCTCGGTGGGCGGGTGGCCCAAGCCGTGGGCGGTCGTCACGCCGTGACCGTCCGCACCTCGCGCGGGAGGGCCGTCGGTGCGCTCGTGGTCGGCGCGCTCGCGGCCTGCTCACTCGCCGCATGCACGCCGTCCGCTCCCGACGACCAGACGACGGGCGTCGACGTCCGGCGCTACCAGGACCTGGCCGCCGACCCGTGGCTCGCGGCGACCTCGCTGACGGTCGGCCGGTACGCGTTCGGCACGAACCGCCAGTTCGAGCCCGGCACGGGACGGGGGACGCGCACGACGACGGGGACGCTCGCGCAGGTGCTGGCGGCCGAGACGACCTCGGCAGCACGCGAGGGCTGGGTCGTCGCCGCGGCGCGCTGCGGTGACGGCTCGGGCTCGGGGTGGCCCGTCACGATCGAGCTGGTGCGCGCGCTGTCCGACGGGGCCGTGGCGGTCGGTGAGGTGCGCGTCGAGCAGGACCAGTCCGGGGCCCAGCAGCCCGAGGGCGAGGACGCTGCCGCACGCGCGCTGCCACGCCGCGTGCTCGTGGCGGCATACGCGCCGCACCACACCAACCGTGCGAACCTCGACGTGCCCGACGAGCCGGTCGAGTTCGACGCGCTGGAGTGCCTCGGCGGTCCTGGGGGAGCGAGCGTCGGACCGAGCGACCTGCTCGCGCAGGTCCAGGGCGTCGACGAGGCCACGCGATGACGTCTCGAGACGGCGCCCGGGTGCTGGCTGGTCGCGTGCCCGGTGTCGTCGGAGCGGCCGCCGTCGTCCTCGTCGCCGGGCTCGTGCTCGGCGCCCTCGGGGGCTGTGCGCGCGACCTGAGCCGCGGCGACGTGCTCGACGCGCTGCGGGCGCAGTCGTGGCCGGTGGACGCGACCGTCGAGAGCGCGCAGGACCCCGGTGGCGGTCGCTACGAGCGGCCGCGCGCGTCGGCGCGCAGCGAGTCGCCGGATGAGCCGTGGCGCGCGGTCGGCGCCGAGGTCGAGCGGGCCGTCGTGGCGGGATGGGTGCCGGTGTTCGCGCAGTGCGCCGGACCGCAGGACTCGGTGCGCGTCGACCTCGTGCGCGAGGTGCTGCCGGGCGTGCCGGCCACGGCGACGGTCACGGGGGAGGTCGTCGACGAGCTCGGGCTGCCCGTGCCGCTGTCAGGCGGCTCGACCGTGGTGTCGGTCGCGGTCGTCGCGGCCGCTCCGCAGGACGTGTCCGACCCCGCGCTGCTGCCGACGTCCGTGCGCGGCGGCGTGGCCGGGGAGGCGGTGGATCTCGCGACGTGCCTGGCCGACCCGGCCGCGAGCGGCGACCTGCGCTGGGTGGGCACGCCGGCTGCGTTGCCGACGCTCGGCGGCCCGCTGCCACGCTGACGATGCTCACGCCCGCCCCGGCCGAGGTCGTGGGCACGTGTGTGGCGTCAGTCCGTGCTGTGCCGCGCACGGTAGGCCGCGACGTGCGCGCGGTTGCCGCAGTTGTTGAGGTCGCAGAACCGGCGTGAGCGGTTGCGCGACAGGTCGACGAGCACTGCGGTGCAGTCCTCGCCCGCGCACCGCCGCAGCCGGTCGTACTCGTCGGAGCGCACGACGTCGGCCACGCTCATGGCGGTCTCGACGAGCATGACGGTCGCGAGCGGCGCATCCGGGACGGTCGCGTGCAAGTGCCAGTCGAGCGCGTCGTGGCGCGTGAGGAACGGCACCGCCGCGGCGTCGCGCAGGATCGTGTTGACGAGCTCCGCCGCCTCGTCGCGGTCGACCTCCCAGAGCCGGCTCAGGTGGGCGCGCGCGTCGTGCACCTGCGCGAGCTCGGCGAGGTCGCCGTCGTGGCGCACCGAGTAGCCCCAGCGTCGGTAGAAAGCGTCGAGCTGCTCGACGCTCGCGAGCGTGTCCTCGCCGTCGCGTCGGCGGTCGCTGTTCACCAGCTCGACGGCGGCCTGGAGGTTCGCCTCGGTGTCACGAGCAAAGACCACATTGACTCCTGACCATGTCGGGTCCTAGTGTCACGAGCATAGGAGCCTGTGACCCCTGACATGGAGCGCAGGTCGGCGTCACGTCAGGGAGAGCGTCATGCAGGGCACGCGCGCGCGCAGCGTGGGGATCGTCGCCGGGCTCGTCGCGGCGCTCGCGTTCGCCACGAGCGGGCCGGTGGTCAAGCCGCTGCTCGCCGCGGGCTGGACGCCCGGCGCGGCGATCCTCGTCCGGCTGTGGCTCGGCACGCTCCTGCTCGCCGGGCCCGCCGCCTGGGCGCTGCGGGGGCGCTGGCCCGCGCTGCGCGCCGAGTGGCGCACCGTCGTCGGCCTCGGCCTGCTCGGCGTCGCGGGCGCGTCCACGTTCTACTTCCTCGCGGTCGACCGGCTGCCCGTCGCGGTCGCGCTGCTCGTCGAGTACACCGGGCCGCTGCTCCTGCTCGGCTGGTCGTGGTTCCGCACGCGCCGCACCCCGTCGCGCGCGACCCTCGCCGGGGCCGCGCTCGCGATGGCCGGGCTCGTGCTCGTGCTCGACGTGACCGGGTCGCTCGAGCTCGACGCGCTCGGGCTCGTCTTCGCGTTCGTCGCGGCGATCGGCAACGCCGCCTACTTCGCGCTCACCGCACGGCCCATCGCGCTCCCGCCGGTGAGCCTCGCCGGTTCGGCGATGCTCGTCGGGGCGCTGACCGTGACGCTCGTCGCGCTCGCCGGGATCCTGCCTGTGGCCGCGCCGCGCGTGCAGGTCACGATGCTCGGGGCGCAGGTCGAGTGGTTCGTCCCGCTGCTCGTCGTCGGCGCCGTGCCCACGGCGTTCGCGTACGGCGTCAGCGCGGTCTCCGTGCGGCTGCTCGGGGAGCGGCTCGCGTCGTTCCTCGCCCTCATGGAGGTGCTGTTCGCCGTCCTCCTGGCCTGGCTGCTCCTCGGAGAGGCGCCGCTGGCGATCCAGGTCCTGGGCGCCGCGCTCGTCGTCGTCGGGGTCGCGCTGGTCCGCTCCGGTGCCGCGTCCGACGGCGAGCTGCGCGACGGGATGCCGGAGCCGGTGGTGCCAGCGGTGCGCGAACCCGCGCGCACCTGACCGCCGCGCTCAGCCGCACACCGGGGCGCACGGCATAAGGTCGATCGGGTACGGCCGCGCTGCGCGCGCGCCACGGCGAGCGAGACGAGAACGAGGACCACGTGACTGGTGTGACGGCGTCCGGCCTGACGGTCGGCTACGCGGCGATGCTCGAGCAGTTCCACCCCACCGAGGCGGTCGCGTTGTCGGCGTACGCCGAGGAGCACGGCTTCTCGGGCGTCATGGCGGCGGACCACTTCCAGCCGTGGGTCCCGGCACAGGGCCAGGCCGCGTTCGTGTGGAACGTGCTCACGGCGATCGGCGAACGGACCAGCGGCGACATGGGGCCCGGCGTGACCGCACCGACGTTCCGCTGGCACCCCGCGATGGTCGCGCAGGCGAGCGCGACGCTCGCCGCGATGTACCCGGGGCGGCACTGGCTGGGCCTGGGCTCCGGCGAGGCGCTCAACGAGCACATCACCGCCCAGTACTGGCCCGAGGCGCCCGAGCGGATCAACCGCATGTTCGAGGCCATCGACATCATCAAGAAGCTGTTCAACGCGTCCCTCGCGGGCAAGGACGTCAAGCACTCCGGCGAGTTCTACAAGATGGAGTCCACGCGCCTGTGGACGATGCCGGAGGTGGCCCCGCCGATCCTCGTCGCCACCGCGGGCCCGATCACCGCCAAGCGTGCGGGTCGGCACGCGGACGGCCTCATCACGGTCGGCGCGCCGCTCGAGAAGATCGAGGGCCTGTTCTCGCGCTTCCACGACGGCGTGCGGGAGTCCGGCCGCAACCCCGAGGACCTGCCCAAGGTCCTGCAGGTGCACCTGTCGTGGGCGCCGACCGACGAGGAGGCGCTCGCCAACGCGATGCACGAGTGGCCCAACGGCGGCATGAAGTTCCCCAAGGCGGACATCCGCTCGCCGTTCGAGCTCGAGCAGATGGCGCGGCTCGTGCGTCCCGAGGACTTCGAGGGCCGCATGGTGATCTCCGCCGACCCCGACGTGCACCGCGCCGCGATCCAGAAGTACGTGGACCTCGGCTTCGACCGGATCTACCTGCACAACGTGGGGCGCAACCAGCGCGAGTGGATCGAGACGTTCGGCGAGCAGGTGCTGCCGAAGCTCGTGCGGTGAGCGTGGACGAGCTGCGGGTGTGGGCCCCCGAGGGCCTGCGTGAGATCACCCCGGGCGACGACCTCGTCGCCCTGCTCGTCGACCTGCTCGTCGACGACGCCCGTACGCACCCCGACCGCGCGCTCGCGGACGGGGACCTGCTGGTGCTGACCTCGAAGGTCGTCTCCAAGGCCGAGGGCCGCGTGGTCGCGGCCGACGACCGCGAGCAGGCGATCACCGCGGAGACCGTGCGCGTGGTCGCGACGCGCGAGCACGCCACGGGGGTCACGCGGATCGTCGAGAACCGGCTCGGGCTCGTCATGGCTGCGGCCGGGGTGGATGCGAGCAACACCCCCGAGGGCACGGTGCTGCTGCTGCCCCTCGACCCCGACGCGAGCGCCCGCGCGCTGCGTGCCGGGATCGCGGCGGCGTTCGGCGTGCGCGTGGGGGTGCTCATGACGGACACCGCCGGGCGGCCGTGGCGCGACGGCGTCACCGACATCGCGATCGGCGCCGCGGGCGTGCGGGTCCTGGACGACCTGCGCGGCGAGTCCGACTCGTTCGGGCGTCCGCTGACCATGACCGTGACGGCGGTGGCCGACGAGGTCGCGGCCGCCGCGGAGCTCGTCAAGGGCAAGGCCGCGGGCCGGCCGCTCGCCGTGGTCCGCGGGCTCGCGCAGCACGTGACCGACGACGACGGGCCGGGCGCGCGCGTCCTGGTGCGCGTCGGCGAGCAGGACATGTTCCGTCAGGGCAGCGCGGAGGCGTACGCCCAGGGCTGGAAGGACGCCCTGGGCGAGCGGCCGTCCTCGTCGTGAGCCGCGCGGAGCGCGTGGCCCTGGCCGTCGCGGTCGTGCTGGTCGCGGTGGCCGTCGGCGTGGGTGCGGTCGTGCTGGGCCAGGGGCGCGCGTCGTCGGCCGGGCCTTCGTCGGGCCTGCCCTCGTCGTCGCCCACCTCGACGCCGACGCCCGCTGCGAGCGCACCCGCGGCGAGCCCCACGCCCACGCCCGACGACGGCTGGACGCTCGAGCAGAAGGTCGGCCAGCTCTTCGTGGTCGGCGTCGACGTCAGCGGGCCCGCCGACGTCAGCCGCGAGGCGATCGAGCAGTACCACGTGGGGAACCTGTTCCTGCACGGCCGCAGCGCGGCCGGCATCGACGAGGTCCGCGCGCTCGTCGAGCGGTACACGGGTCTCGTCGGGCCGACCACGACGCACGGCACGCCGATGCTGGTCTCGACCGACCAGGAGGGCGGCACGGTCCAGGTGCTGCGGGGCGACGGGTTCGACGAGATCCCCGCCGCGACCGAGCAGGCGACGTGGGACGTGGCCGAGCTGCGCGAGCGTGCCGCGGGGTGGGGCGCCCAGCTCGCCGCGGCCGGCGTCAACCTGGACCTCGCACCCGTGATGGACCTCGTGCCGCCCGGGACACAGGCCGACAACCCGCCCGTCGGCGCGCTGCAGCGCAACTACGGCACCACCGTCGACTCCGTCAGCACGCACGCGAACGCGTTCTCCGCGGGCCTGCGCGACTCCGGCGTCGCGGTCGCGATCAAGCACTTCCCGGGCCTCGGGCGGGTCACCGCGGACACCGACTCGTCCGCGGACGTGGTCGACGACGTGACGACGCGAGACGACGAGCAGCTCGACGTGTTCCGCGCCGGGATCGACGCGGGCGCGCAGCTCGTCATGGTCTCGACCGCGGTCTACGCGAAGCTCGACCCGGACCACCCGGCCGCCTTCTCGTCCACGGTCGTCACGGACCTGCTGCGCGGCGAGCTGGGTTTCGACGGGCTGGTCGTGACCGACGACCTGTCCGGCGCCGAGCAGGTGCACGCGTGGTCACCGGCCGACCGGGCGATCTCCGCGATCGATGCGGGGGTCGACCTCGTGCTCGTGTCCAAGGTGCCAGACGTCGCGCCGGAGATGGTGCAGGCGGTCGTCCACCAGGCACAGGTCGACGACGAGTTCCGCGCCGAGGTCGAGGCGGCGTGGCAGCGCGTGCTCTCCGCCAAGTCGTCGATGCTGGGCTGAGCCGGGTCAGCCCTCGACGCGGGCGATCGTCGTGGCGTCGGCGAAGGCCACCGGCTCGCCCGGCGCCTCGCAGTACACGATCAACGAGCCGACCTTGCCCTGCGCGTCGGACTGCGCCAGCGGGACTGCGGCGTCGTCGACGACCCCCTGCGCGGTGAACGAGTCGCCGGCCGTGGGGTCGGCGTGGAGCGTGACGCCCGTCGACAACGTCACGACGTACCGGCCGTTGCCGGTGCCGCCCTCGCCCTCGTCGACCACGGTCGTGCCGTCCGGCCACAGCGGGTGCCGTTCGACGCCGTCGACCAGGACGTTGACGCAGCCGTTCTCGTGCAGCACGAGCCGGCCGGTGATCGGAGCGGGCTCCGCCGTGAAGTGCCCCGCGCCGTCGTCGGGCAGGTCGCTCACCTCGACGTGCCCGTAGCCCGCGGTGTCGTCCTCGTCGGCGCCGCACGCGCCCAGGGCGGCCGTGGCAGCGAGGACGCCGACGACGGTGAGGGCGGCGAGTCGCGGCGCCATCTCAGCGCGCCTTCGCGGCGGCCTTGGCGGCCTTCTTCGTCTCGCGCACCTGCTGCAGCGAGGTCGCGTCGGTCACATCCGCGATCGAGCGACGCGAACCGTCCTCGCCGTAGGAGCCCGCCGCCTCGCGCCAGCCCGCGGGCTGGACGCCGCGCTGCTTGCCGAGCAGCGCGAGGAAGATCCGCGCCTTCTGCTCGCCGAACCCGGGCAGGGCCTTGAGCCGCTTGAGCACCGTCGCGCCGTCCGGGTCGTCCTGCGTCCAGATCCGGGTGACGTCGCCGTCGTAGTCCTCCACCACCGCGCGCGCGACGGCCTGGATGCGTCCCGCCATCGAGCCGGGGTAGCGGTGCACCGCCGGGGGCGTGGCGCACAGCGCCGAGAACTCGTCGGGGTCGGCGTGCGCAATCGCCTCGGGCGAGAGCGTGCCGAGCCGATCGAGGATCTTCGCCGGCCCCGCGAACGCGGCCTCCATCGGGTACTGCTGATCCAGCAGCATCCCGAGCAGGAGGGCGAACGGGTCGTCGTCGAGCAGCTGGTCCGCGGCGGCGTCGCCGGTCATCCAGAGCGTCATGCGGCCCATTGTCGCCCGGCGGTCGTCGCGGTGTCCCGGATATGCGAGCCCGTCACGCGGGCGGGTCGCCGGTGCCGCCGGTCAGGGCGATCACCGGGCGGCCCGTGCGGGGGTGCGTCAGGACCACGGCGTCGACGTCGTAGACCTCGCGCAGCAGCGCCGGGGTCAGGACGTCGCGCGGGGGCCCCGCCGCGACGAGGCGACCCTCGGACAGTACGAGGACGTGGCTGCAGAAGGCTGCGGCGAGGTTGAGGTCGTGCAGCGCCGCGACGGTCGTGATGCCCAGGTCGCGGACGAACGCGAGCAGCGAGAGCTGGGCGGACACGTCGAGATGGTTCGTCGGCTCGTCGAGCAGCAGGAGCTCGGGCTGCTGGGCGAGAGCGCGCGCGATGTGCACGCGCTGGCGCTCGCCGCCGGACAAGGTCGACCACGCGCGCTCGGCGAGGTGCTCGGCGGTCGCGGCCGCCAGGGCCCGGTCGACCGCGGCGTCGTCGGGGTCCGAGCCCCACAGCGTGCGGAACGGGATCCGGCCGAGTGCCACGACCTCGCGCACCGTCAGCGGGACGGTCGCGCTGGACTCCTGCTCGAGCAGGGCCACGCGGCGCGCGCGGTGCCGACGGTCGAGCGCGTGCACGGGGACCTGCGCGCCCGCCTCGTCGTCCGCGACCAGCACCGCGCCCGCATCGGGCGGCAGGATCCCCGCGACGAGCCGCAGCAGCGTCGTCTTGCCCGCGCCGTTGGGCCCGAGGAGCCCGGTCAGCGCGCCGGCCGGGGGAGTCGCGTCGACCCCGTCGACCACCCACCGCCCGCCCAGGCGCGCGCCGACCCCGGCGATCGTCAGCTCCACGCCGCACCCCTGCCGCGCCGCAGGATCAGGGCGAACACCGGCACGCCGACGAGCGCGGTGACGATGCCCACGGGGATCTCGCGCGGCGCGAAGACCGTGCGCGCGAGCGTGTCGGCCCAGATGAGGAACACACCGCCCGTGACAGCCGCCACCGGGAGCAGGCGACGGTGGGCCGGCCCGGTCAGCACCGAGACCGCGTGCGGCAGCACGAGTCCGACGAACCCGATGGCCCCGCTCACGGCGACGAGCGCGCCCGTGAGCAGCGCGACGAGGGTCATGAGCGTCCACCGGGTGCGGTCGACGTCGATCCCGAGCGCGGCGGCCGCGGTGTCGCCGAACGTGAACGCGTCGAGCCGCGTCGCCGTCGCCACGAGCACGCTCCCGACGACGAGCAGCGCGCCGCCCGCGATGGCGACCGACGACCAGGTGGTCCCCGCGAGCGAGCCCATGAGCCACGAGAGGATCTCGCGGTAGGAGTCACCGGTCGCGGTCCAGAAGATGACGAATGACGTCGCGGCCGCCGCGAGCTGGGAGACCGCGAGCCCCGCGAGCACCGCGCGCGTGGGCGTCACGGCCCCTCCAGTGCGGGCGAGCGCGAGCGTCGCGACGAGCGCGGCGATCGCGCCGACGAACGCCGCGACCGGCAGGAGCACGGCCACGCCCAGGACGAGCACCGCGACCGCCCCGAGCGACGCGCCCGACGACAGCCCCAGCAGGTACGGGTCGGCGAGCGGGTTGCGCGTGAGGGATTGCATGACCGCTCCGGCCGCCGCGAGCCCGGCGCCCACAGCCGCCGCGGTGAGGACGCGCGGCAGCCGCAGGTCCCACACGATCGCGTCGTGCAGCGGCGGCACGTCGCCGACGAGGCCGAGGTGGTGGCCCACGACGCGCGCGACCTCGCCCACGCCGAGGTCCGCGGGGCCGATCGTGACGGCGACGAGCAGGCTCACGACCAGCGCGGCCCCACCCAGACCCAGCAGCAGCGCGAGCGACGGTCGGCGCACGGGCGCCGCGCGGTCGTCGTCCCGCGCGGGACGGCTCGACCCGGCGGGGCGACCGGTGAGCGGCGCCGTGGCGTCGGCGGCGCGGCGGTCCGTCGGCTCCTCGGCGGCACGGCCGCCCGGGTGGTTCGAGGGCACGCGGCGGCTCAGCCTCCCAGCGCCGTGACCTGGGCGACCAGGTCCGCCACGGTGTCCGCGTTGCGCACGCCCGCCTCGGTGGCGGCGAACGGGACGACGACGTAGCGCTCGTTCTTCACCGCATCGAGGGCGGCCGTCGCGGGGTTGGCCGCGAGCGCCGCCTTCTTGTTCTCGGCCGTGTTCCACACCGAGTCGACGAGGACCAGCAGGTCGGGGTTCGCCGCGACGACCTCCTCCCAGCCGACCGACGTCCAGGTGTCCTGCACGCCCGCGAACACGTTCGTCAGGCCCGCGGCGCTGAGCAGCATCTGCGGGGCACCGATGCCCGCGCCGACGAACGGCGTGTCCGTGCCCGACGACCACCACACGACGCTCTGCCCCGCGAGCGGCTCGACGCCGTCGAGCGTCTTCTGCTGCTGCGCGACGACCTGCTCGGCCGCGGCCGGCTCGCCCAGCACGGCCCCGGCCTCCCGGATCTCGGAGAACACGTCGTCGAACGTCAGCGGGTCGGGCTGGTACCCCGGCTCCTTGCACGCCGACGGCGAGACGTACGTCGCGATGCCGTAGCCCGCGAGCGCGTCACGCTCGCCGACGCCGTCCGCCGAGAAGTTCGACTCCCACCCGCCGTAGACGAAGTCCGGCTCGACGGCGAGCAGCGCCTCCTGGCCGGGCACCTTCTCGGAGATCACGGGCACGTCGGCGAGGGCGGCGGCGAGCTCCTGCGGGGGCGGGCCGTCGCTGAAGGCGGTCCCGACGAGGCGGTCGGCCGCGCCGAGCGCCGCGACCATCTCGGCGGTAGAGGACTTGATCGTGACGATCCGCTCGGGCGGTGCGTCCAGCGTCACGTGGGTCCCGCAGTTGTCCACGGTGAGGGGGAAGGCCGCCGCCGGAGGGTTCGTGCTCGCGGTCGCGGCGGGTGTGCTGGCGGCCGGGGTCCCGGGCGACGCGGGCGCGTCGCCGGCGCAGGCCGCGAGCGCGAGCACCGGGACGACGACGAGCGGGACGAGGGCGGCCCGCAGCGCGCGGGCGCGGCCCGACGCACGCCGGTCGGCGCGCTCGAACGCGGGCCGGCCGTGCTCGGGCTGGCGGTGCTCGGCCAGGCGGTGTGCGGGGTGCCGGTGTGCGGGGTGCCGGTCGGCGGGCGTGGGCATCGGTCCTCCGGGTGTGCTCGACGCACCGCGCACGCCGTCGGGCGCGGAGAGGGGCGGGGTGTCGGCGCACGTCGCGTCGTGGAGGACCGTCCCAGTCCGGGGCGGCGCGACCTGGTCGAACGTCCGACCAGGTTCCGCCGGTCACCCTAAGGATGCGCCCCCACCCGGCGCAAACCCCTCCACGACCCCCGCGCTCGTGCGCCAGCCCCGCGCACGCCCCGCCTCTCGTCCAGCCCGCGCCTGCTCCGGCTTCGAGTGTCCGCGGCGCGATCATCCGCTGGGTCGTGGCTGGGGGTGGGGTTGAGGTTGTGGTTGCTCCGGCTTCGAGTGTCCGCGGCGCGATCATCCGCTGGTTCGCGGCTGGGGGTGGGGTTGAGGTTGTGGTTGCTCCGGCTTCGAGGGTCTGCGGCCTGAGTGGGTGCTGGGTCGTGGCTGGGGGTGGGACGGGAGGGGTGGGACGGGAGGGGTCGGAGGAGTGCTCGGTGGGGGTGCTGGGGTCGTAGCGTGGCCCCCGGGCGGGCGCGAGCCGTGGGCCGCGCGCCGCCTCGCATCCGCGTCGAGACCTCAGGAGCCACGTCATGACCAGCACTCGCCGCCGCGCCGTCGTCACGGGCGCGTCGTCCGGCATCGGCGCAGCGACCGTGCGGCGGTTGCGTGCCGACGGGTGGGACGTCGTCGCGGCGGCCCGGCGCGGCGACCGGCTCGAGGAGCTCGCTGCCGAGACGGGTGCTGAGCCGTTCGTCGTCGACATCACGTCCGACGAGGACGTGGCGGCGCTCGTCGCGCACGTGCGGGCCACGGGCGGGCTGGACGCCGTGGTGAACAACGCGGGCGGCGCGCTCGGGCAGGACAAGGTCGAGGACGCGGACCTCGAGCAGTGGCGCGCGATGTTCGAGGTCAACGTGCTCGGCACGCTGCGGGTCACGAAGGGTCTGCTGCCGCTGCTGCGTGAGCGCGGCGAGGGCGACGTGCTCGTCGTGACGTCCACCGCCGCGCACGGCGCCTACCCCGGCGGCGCGGGCTACACGGGCGCCAAGCACGCCGAGCGCCAGCTCGCGACGACGCTGCGCTGGGAGGTCGTCGGCGAGCCGATCCGGGTCATCGAGATCGCGCCCGGCGCGGTGGCGACCGAGGAGTTCTCGCTCGTGCGGTTCGCGGGCGACGCCGAGCGCGCCGCGAAGGTCTACGAGGGCTACCAGCCGCTCGTCGCCGAGGACGTCGCCGACGCGATCGCGTGGACGCTGAGCCGGCCGGCGCACGTCAACGTCGACCTGCTCGTCGTGCGGCCGCGCGCGCAGGCGAACAACACGACGATCGCGCGCACGGGCGTCTGACCGCACGGCGACGAGCCACGGGCGGGTGGACACCCCTGGTCAGGTCCAGCGGCCGTCCTGACCGGGGAGGTGCGTGTCCGGGGCCGGTCGTAGGGTGACCCGGTGCCGTCAGAACCTCGCACGAGTCCTCGTGCGCAACCAGCTGCGGACCCACTCCCCATGACCCCCGGCGCTCCGGCCGCCCCGGAGCGCTCGACGTCCACGACGAGCGTGCTGCTCCGGCTGCTGCAGTGGGGACGGCCCGCGCTGCCGCGCATCGTGCTCGGCGGGCTCACCGCCCTCGGCGCGAGCCTGCTCGCGCTCGCGGTGCCGCAGGTGCTGCGCGCGGTGGTCAACGGGCCGCTGCTCACCGACGGCTCGCGGGTGGCGGTCGTCGAGGCCGCGGGGCTCGTCCTGCTGCTCGGCGTGATCGAGGCGTTCCTGGTGTGGTGCCGTCGCGCGCTGATCCTCACGCCGGGCACGGGCGTCGAGCTGGCGATGCGCCGCGACCTGTTCGGGCGGCTGCTCGACCTGCCCGTCGAGTTCCACGACCGGTGGTCGGGCGGGCAGCTGCTGTCGCGCTCGATGGGTGACCTGTCGGTCATCCGGCGCTGGATGGTGTTCGGCGTCGTGATGCTGTGCGTGAGCGCGACGACCGTCGTCGTAGGGGTCGGCCTGATGATCGCGACCGCGCCGCTGCTCGGCGTGGTGTACGTGCTGGGTGCGGTCCCGATGATCTGGCTCGGGTTCCGGTTCCGGCAGGACTACAAGGCGGTCGCGCGCCGCGCTCGCGACCAGGCGGGGGACCTCGCCACGGCGGTCGAGGAGTCCGTGCACGGCATCCGGGTGCTCAAGGCCTTCGGTCGCGGCGAGGACGCGCTCGAGGACTTCGTGCGGCAGGCGGACGCGCTGCGCACGACCGAGGTCGCCAAGGCCCGCACGCAGTCACGCGTGACCTTCGCGCTCGGGGCGATCCCGGAGGCGATCCTCGCGCTGTCCCTCGCGATCGGCGTCCCGCTCGCGGCGGCCGGGCGGCTGTCGGTCGGTGCGCTCGTCGCGTTCTTCGCGACCGCGGCGATCGTCAACGCGCCGGTCGAGCGGCTCGGCCAGCTCCTCGCGATGACGCTCGACGCCAGGGCCGCGACCGAGCGGTTCGTGCAGGTGATCGACACGGTGCCGACCGTGCGGGACCCGGAGGTCCCACGGGCACTGCCGCCGCGCCCCGAGCACGGGTCGCGCGTCGAGCTGCTCGACGTGCGGTTCGCCCACCCCGCCCGAGGGCGTGCGGCACGGCCCCCCGAGATCCTCACCGGCGTCGACCTGGTGCTCGAGCCCGGGACGACGACCGCGCTCGTCGGCCTCACGGGCAGCGGCAAGACGACCCTGCTGCAGCTCGTGCCGCGCCTGTACGACGTCACCGCCGGCGCGGTGCGGCTCGACGGCGTGGACGTGCGGGACCTGACGCGTGCCGAGCTGCGCGCGGCGGTCTCGGTCGCGTTCGAGGAGCCCATCCTGTTCTCCGCGTCGGTGCGCGAGAACGTCCTCATGGGTGTCCCGGACGACCTGCCGGCCGCCGAGGCGCAGGCGCTGCTGGACCGCTCGCTCGACGTCGCGCGCGCCGGGTTCGCGCGCGAGCTGCCCGACGGCCTCGACACCGTGATCGGCGAGGAGGGGCTGAGCCTGTCCGGCGGCCAGCGCCAACGCGTCGCGCTGGCTCGGGCGATCGCCGTGCGCCCGCGCGTGCTGCTGCTCGACGACCCGCTCTCGGCGCTCGACGTCACGACCGAGGCCGCCGTCACCGCACGGCTGCGTGAGGAGCTCACGGGCACCACGACGCTCGTGGTCGCGCACCGGCCCTCGACCGTCGCGCTGGCCGACCGCGTCGCGGTGCTCGAGGACGGGCGGATCACGGCCGTCGGCACCCACACCGACCTGCTCGCCACGCACGCGCACTACCGGTACGTGCTCACGGCGCTCGAGGCGCAGGACGACGAGCTCGCCGCGGTCGACCGCGAACGGCGCGAGCAGGCGCTCGCGGGCCGCGAGGACGAGGAGCGCGTGGTCGACGAGGTCGCCGACGAGAGCGCGGAGGTGGCCCGGTGAGCGCGGCGGCGGACGAGGTCCTCGAGGATCCCCGGGCGGTCCGGCGTCGGTCGCTGAGGCTGCTCGGCTCGCTGCTGCGGCCGGTCGCACGACCGGCGTGGTGGACCGTCGCGATCGTCGTGCTCGCCCAGCTCGCGGCCGTCGCGGGTCCGGCACTCGTCGCGTTCGGCATCGACTCGGCGCTCCCGGCGCTCGCGGACGAGGGGGACGCGCGGCCGCTCGTCCTGGCGGCCGGGACGTACCTGGTCCTGGCGGTGGGAGGGGGGCTGCTGTCCGCCGCGGTGGTGCGTGCCTCGGCGCGCGTGAGCCAGGCGGTGCTGCTCGACCTGCGCGGACGGCTGTTCCGGCACACCCAGCGCCTGAGCCTGGAGTTCCACGAGCGCTACACCTCGGGGCGGATCATCTCGCGCCAGACGTCGGACACGGACGCGCTGCGCGAGCTGCTCGACGGCGGGGTCACGACCCTCGCCTCGAGCGGCCTCGCGATGGTGTTCACCGCGACGTCGCTGGCCCTCCTGGACTGGCGCAGCGGGCTCGTCCTGCTCGTCGCGGTGGTCCCCGGCGTGGTGCTCACCCGGTGGTTCCAGCTGCGCTCGCAGCGCCAGTACCGGCTCAACCGCACCGCGGCCGCGCGCGTGATCGTGCGGTTCGTCGAGACGATGACGGGCATCCGCGCGGTGCAGGCGTTCCGCCGCGAGGGCCGGGCCGATGCGGTGTACGGGGAGGAGTCCGAGACGTACCGGCGCACGACGGCCGAGGCGATCCGCGTCAACGGCGTCTTCGACACCGGGCTCACGCTGATCGGGAACGTCACGGTCGCGGCGGTGCTGCTCGTCGGCGGGCTGCGCGTCCTGGACGGTGGCCTGGACGTCGGTGTCCTCGTGGCCGCGGTGCTGTACGCGCGGCGGTTCTTCCAGCCGCTCGCCCAGATCGGCATGTTCTACAACTCGTTCCAGTCCGCGACGGCGGCGCTCGAGAAGCTGTCCGCGCTGCTCGCCGAGGAACCGACCGTCCCGGACCCGCCGACGCCGGTCGCGCTGCGCGACGTGCGTGGCGACGTGCGGTTCGCGCGCGTCGAGTTCGGGTACGGCGACGGGCCGAGCGTGCTGCGGGACCTGGACCTGCACGTACCTGCGGGGCAGTCGCTCGCGCTGGTCGGCGAGACCGGCGCGGGCAAGTCGACGGTCGCCAAGCTCCTCGCGCGGTTCTACGACGTGCGCTCGGGCGCGGTGCTGCTCGACGGCCTCGACGTGCGGGACGTGGACCCGGTCGACCTGCGCCGGGCGGTCGTCATGGTGACGCAGGAGTCGTACCTGTTCTCCGGGTCGATCGCCGCGAACATCGCGCTGGGTCGCCCGTCGGCGACGCGTGACGAGATCGAGGCCGCGGCGCGCGCCGTGGGCGTGCACGCACTCGTCTCGGCGATGCCGGACGGCTACGACACCGAGGTCGACAAGCGCGGCGGGCGACTCTCGGCCGGTCAGCGTCAGCTCGTGTCGTTCGCCCGCGCGTTCCTCGCCGACCCGGCGGTCCTGATCCTCGACGAGGCGACGAGCTCGCTCGATGTCCCGGGGGAGGCGCTCGTGCAGCGCGGCCTGCGCACGCTGCTCGCGGGCCGCACGGCCGTGGTCATCGCGCACCGGTTGTCGACCGTCATGGGCTCGGACCGGGTGCTCGTCGTCGACGGCGGGCGCGTCGTCGAGGACGGCGCCCCGGCGGACCTCGCGACGGGGGGAGGCCGGTTCGCCGAGCTGTACGACGACTGGCAGGCCACCCTGCGCACGCCGTAGCACCCGAGACGCGCGGCGGAGCGGTCAGCGCGACGCGGCCCAGGCCTGCAGCGCTGCGCGGACGAAAGCGGCGCCCTGCGGCCCGCCGTAGCTCGCGCCGAAGCGCTCGTCGGCCACGTAGAGCTCGGCCAGACCCAGCACGTAGTCGACCGGGGCGCCCGTGCCGTGACCGGGCGTGCCGGGCACGGACGTGAGCCACGCGACGTGGCGAGCGGCGAGCGCCTGCGCCTCGTCGGACGCCGGGTCGGTGCCCGCCGCGGCGGCCGCGGCCCAGTCCGCGGCGAGCTGGGCGGTGCGCGCCTGCCAGCCCGTCTTCTCGTCGTCGGGCATCCCTCGCCACCACGCGTCCGAGGTCGCGTACGCGTCGGCACCCCAGCGTCGCTCGACCTCGTCCTTGTACTGCGTGTGGTCGAACCCGTCGAACATCTCCTCGGCCATCACAGGCCCTCCTTCTTCTCGTGCGGTGATCGTCCGCTCGACCGAGGCGACGAGTCGCTCCAGCCGGCGCTGCTCGTCGCGCAGCCAGGCGAGGTGGCGCCGCAGCGCGACGACCTCGTCCTGCTCGCGGTCCAGGACACGGCCGATCTCGGCGAGCCCCAGGCCCAGCTCCCGCAGGAGCAGGATGCGTTGCAGCCGGACGAGCGCGGCGTCGTCGTACCAGCGGTAGCCCCCTGCGGCGACACGGCTCGGCGGCAGCAGCCCGACCGCGTCGTAGTGACGCAGCGTGCGGCTCGTCGTGCCCGCGAGGCGCGCGACCTCCTGGATGGACGCCTCCATCGCTCCTCCTTCGTACGGACGCCGTCCGGTCGTCGTGCGGACGTCGTCTCGATGTCGTGCGGTCGTGACCCACGGTAGAAGTTGACGTCGCGTCAACGGCAAGCGAGGCAGCGAGGTGTGCCCGAGCCGCACGCCGGGGGATGATGCGCGGATGGCGACGACGGAGGCGGGCGAGGGGCAGCAGCTCCCGAGCGACCGCGAGGTCCTGGACTGGGAGACGTTCGGACGCGCGTCGCGCGAGATCGCGCAGGCGGTCGTCGACTCGGGCTTCGCGCCCGACGTCGTCGTGGCCGTCGCGCGCGGTGGTCTGCCACCCGGCGGCGCGATCGCGTACGCGCTGGGCACCAAGGCCGTCGGCACCCTCAACGTCGAGTTCTACACGGGCGTCGACTCGCGCCTGCCCGAACCGGCGGTGCTGCCTCCGCTGCTCGACACGTCCGCGCTGCGCGGGACGCGCGCGCTCGTGGTCGACGACGTCGCGGACACCGGCGAGACGCTCGCGCTCGTGCAGCGGCTGATCGCCGAGCACTGCGACGAGGCACGCACGGCCGTGCTGTACGCCAAGCCGCGCTCGGTGATCGACCCCGACTACGTGTGGCGGCGCACCGACCGGTGGATCACGTTCCCCTGGTCGGCGCTCGACCCCGTCACGCCGTCGGCCTGAGCCCCACGAGCTCGCCCACCGCGACGACGAGAGCGGCGGGGGAGTCCACGACCGCCCGCGCGCCCGCGCCCTCGAGCTCGGCGCGGTCGCCGAAGCCCCACAGCACGCCGACGCAGGGCAGGCCGTTCTCCCGGGCGCCCTCGACGTCGTGCTCGCGGTCGCCCACCATCACGGCACGCACGTCCGGCCCGAGCGACGCCACGGCCCGCGCGATGATCTGGCCCTTGGTCTCGCTCTCGTCGTCGGGTGCGCCGAACACGCCGTCCAGCAGCGGAGCCAGGCCCAGGTGCTCCAGGATCGGGACCGCGAACGTGTGCGGCTTGGCGGTCGCGACGACGAGCCGCGCCCCGGCGGCACGCAGCCCGGCCAGCGCCTGCGGCACGCCGTCGAACACGTGGGCCATGAGGTTCCCGCGCTCGGCGAACGCGCGCTGGTAGCCGGCGACGACCTCGTCGTGCAGCTCTGGCGGGACGCCCACGCGCCGCGCGGAGTCGTGGATGGGCGGGCCGATGAAGGAGCGCAGCACCGCGTCGTCGGGCGGGACCAGTCCGGCGCCGCGGAACCCCGCGCGCAGGGAGTCGACCACCCCGTCCCCGGAGTCGATGAGCGTCCCGTCGAGGTCCAGCAGCACGGCAGCAGTCACCCGCAGATCCTGCCACCTGTCCGCAGGTCACCCTGTCCGGCTGTGACCCTGTCCGGCTGTGACCCTGTCCGCAGGACGGCGGCCGATCCGCTCGTCGAGCGGGCCAGCCGTGAGGCTGATGTGTCGCGATGGGCACGTGACGGCAACGTCGTCGCAACACCCGCTGCCTAGCGTGCGGGACGTGACGACCACCGCCGTCCGCGACCGCGTGCGCGACGACTTCGGCCTCGACGTCGAGAGCCTCGAGCCCGTGACCTCGCACGCCACCACCCGGCTGTGGCGCGCGACCGCGGGCACGTGCCGCTACGCGGTGCGGTGGACGTCGGCGACGACGCCCGCGGCCCAGGTCGCTCTCGCGTTCGCGCGCTCGATCCCGCAGCGCCCGCAGGACGTGCCCGCGGCCCCGGCCACGCTCGCCCCACCGCTGCTCACGCGCGGCGGCGCGACCGCCACGGACCACGACGGCGGGCACCTGTCGGTCGAACCCTGGCTGGACGGACCCACGGGCCGCGACGTCCCGCTCACGCCCGTGCAGTGGACCGCGTTCGGTCGCCTCGTCGCGCGGCTGCACGCGCTCGACCCGACGAGCGTGCCGGGGCTGGCGCGCGAGTCGTTCGACCCGACGGCACCCGTCGCACGGACGCTGCTGGTCGACGTCGAGGTGAGCCGCACGCTCGACGGCGGACCCGACGCGGTCGCGGCCGCGACCGCCGACGCGTGGGTCGCGGCGGGGCCGTGGCTCGCGGCGGTGCGTGCTCGCGCGGCGCGCGTGGGCCTCCGGCTGCGCGAGCACGGCCGCGACCTCCCGCTCGTCGTGACCCACGCCGACGCCCACGTGGGGCACGTGGTCGCGACCGGTCGGCGCGACGTCGCGCTGCTCGACTGGGAGCACGCGTGCGTGGCACCCCCGGAGCACGACCTGATCTTCGTCCTGGGCGGCGTGCTGCCGCACGAGCCGGTCACGGTCGAGCAGGCGGCGGCGTTCTTCACGGGGTACGGACGCGTCGACATCGACGACGACCGGCTCGCCTACGCCCGGTGCGTGCGCGCTCTGCACGACGTCGCTGCGGCGGCCGGCACCGCGCTGGACCCGGCGCGGCCCTCCGCACGGAGGGTCGCGGCGCTCGGCGATCTCACGGCTCACCTGGGCCCCGGCGGGCTGGTCGCCGCCGCGCTCGAGTGATGCACCGCGCTCGGGCGGTGTCGTGCTCAGCAGGCCACGCGAGCGAGCAGGTCGAGCGCGGCGCGGGCCAGGTCCGCGGGGTCGTCGACCAGCGCGTCCGCGTCCGCGAGCTCGCCCGGCTCGGCGTAGCCCCACGTGACGCCGAGGCACGCAAGACCCTGCAGGTGCGCGCCGACGACGTCGTGGCTGCGGTCGCCGACCATGATCGCGGGTCCGTGGCCGGGCACGCTCGCCAGCGCGGAGGCGATCACGAGCGCCTTGCTGCTCGGCACCTCGTCGGGCGGGGCCCCGAACACGCCGTCCACGAGCGCGTCGATGCCCAGGTAGGCGCACACGGCTTCGGCGCGTACCTGCTGCTTGGACGTCGCGACGAGCAGCGTGCACCCGGCGGCGCGCAGGGTACGCAGGGCGTCCAGCACGCGGGGGTAGGCCCGCGTGTCCCGCAGGGCGCCGGCGTCGTAGTGGCTGCGGTACGCGGTGACCGCGGCGCCGACGAGGTCGTCGGGCACGCCGTGCGCGCGGAAGCCGTCCCGCAGCGGCGGGCCGACGAACGAGAGCAGCTCGGCCGGCGCGGGCACGGGGAGGCGCAGCGCACGGTACGCCGCCTCGACGCTCGCGGTGATGCCCGGTGCGGACTCGCTGAGCGTCCCGTCGAGGTCGAGGAGCACGAGGGGGGCTGCCGGTCCGGGGGCCGCGTGGGTGGTCACGCGCAGGACTATGCCGTACGGGCGCGTGCGCCCCTGGGCTACCCTGGGCGGACAGGCACCGATCCGGCCATCACCGGGGAGCCTCCGGAAGAACGGGTCGCCACGCTCGCGCGGCGGCCTCACTAGAACCGGACGGGTAGGCCCGTCACAGCCGTCACGAGTGGTCGACGCGCCGTCGCCGCCGGATCCCCGGCGAGGACGACGAGCCGGCAAGTGAGGTGGTACCGCGGTGGCCCGGCCGGTCCGGGCGATCGTCCTCGCAGCCGACGCGACGCACGCACCTGCGCCAACCAGCACGTGCCGACCACAGGAGACACCGCGGTGACCGATCGTCACTACCCGCTGCACCGTCCCGGCACGCCCGTGCCCCCGTCGCCGGACCTGCCCGCGCTCGAGCGCGAGGTCCTGGCCCACTGGGAGGCCGACGGCACGTTCCAGGCGTCGATCGACCAGCGCGACGCGGGCGCCGACGGCGACAACGAGTACGTGTTCTACGACGGCCCGCCGTTCGCCAACGGTCTGCCGCACTACGGCCACCTGCTGACGGGGTACGCCAAGGACGTCGTGCCGCGCTACCAGACCATGAAGGGCCACCGCGTCGAGCGGCGGTTCGGCTGGGACACGCACGGCCTGCCCGCCGAGCTCGAGGCGCAGCGCCTGCTGGGCATCACGGACAAGGCCCAGATCGACGAGATGGGCATCGCGGCGTTCAACGCGGCGTGCCGCGACTCGGTGCTGAAGTACACCCACGAGTGGCGCGAGTACGTCACGCGCCAGGCCCGCTGGGTGGACTTCGACCACGACTACAAGACGCTCGACGTGACGTTCATGGAGTCCGTGATCTGGGGCTTCAAGCAGCTCTACGACAAGGGCCTGGCGTACGAGGGCTACCGCGTCCTGCCGTACTGCTGGGTCGACGAGACGCCCTTGTCGAACCACGAGCTGCGCATGGACGACGACGTCTACGCGAGCCGCCAGGACCCGGCCCTGACCGTGGGCCTGCGGCTCGAGACCGGTGAGCTGGCGCTCATCTGGACGACGACGCCGTGGACGCTGCCGTCCAACCTCGCGGTCGCGGTCGGCCCGGACATCGAGTACGTCACGGTCGAGCCCGCGCCGGACTCGCCGTTCGCGCAGGCACACCCGGGTGAGCGCGTGCTGCTCGCCGCGCCGCGTCTGGGCGCGTACGCGCGCGAGCTGGGCGAGGCGACGGTCGTGGCGACGGTGCGCGGCGCGGAGCTCGCCGGCCGGCGCTACACGCCGCCGTTCGACTACTTCGCCGGCCACGAGAACGCCCACCAGGTGCTGGTCGCGGACTTCGTCACGACCGAGGACGGCTCGGGCATCGTGCACCTCGCGCCCGCGTTCGGTGAGGACGACATGGCGGCGTGCGACGCGGCGGGCATCGCCGCGGTCGTGCCCGTCGACGACAAGGGCCGCTTCACTCCGGTGGTGAGCGACTACGCCGGGGTGCAGGTGTTCGACGGCAACAAGCCGATCATCGCCGACCTCAAGGCGGGCACGGGCCCGCTCGCGCGCGTCGAGGAGTCCCGCCGCTCGGTCGTCGTGCGGCACGAGACGTACGAGCACTCCTACCCGCACTGCTGGCGCTGCCGGAACCCGCTGATCTACAAGGCGGTCTCGTCGTGGTTCGTGCGCGTCACGGACTTCCGGGACCGGATGGTCGAGCTCAACCAGGAGATCACCTGGATCCCCGAGCACATCAAGGACGGCCAGTTCGGCAAGTGGCTGTCCGGCGCGCGCGACTGGTCGATCAGCCGCAACCGCTACTGGGGCACGCCGATCCCCGTGTGGGTCTCGGACGACCCGACGTACCCGCGCGTGGACGCGTACGGCTCGCTCGCCGAGCTCGAGCGCGACTTCGGGCGGGTCCCGACGAACGAGGCGGGTGAGCCCGACCTGCACCGCCCGTTCATCGACGAGCTGACCCGGCCGAACCCCGACGACCCGACGGGCGCGTCGACCATGCGTCGCATCCCCGACGTGCTGGACGTGTGGTTCGACTCGGGCTCGATGCCGTTCGCGCAGGTGCACTACCCGTTCGAGAACGCGGACTGGTTCGAGCACCACTACCCGGGCGACTTCATCGTGGAGTACATCGGGCAGACCCGCGGCTGGTTCTACACGCTGCACGTGCTTGCTACGGCGATCTTCGACCGGCCGTCGTTCCGCAACGTCATGTGCCACGGGATCGTGCTGGGCGACGACGGCCGCAAGGCGTCGAAGTCGCTGCGCAACTTCCCCGACCCCGTCGAGATGTGGGACGTGTACGGCTCCGATGCCGTGCGCTGGTCGCTCATGTCGAGCACGATCCTGCGCGGCGGGAACCTCATCGTCGCCGAGGAGGGCATCCGCGACGGCGTGCGTCAGGTGCTGCTGCCGCTGTGGAGCACGTACTACTTCTTCACGCTGTACGCGGGTGCCGCGCGCGGCGGGGCCGGCCTGACGGCGAGCCGTGTGGACGAGACGACCGCGCCTGCGCTGCAGACCGCGGACCGCGACCTGCTCGCGCGCACGCGCGAGCTCGTCGTGCGCCTCACCGAGCAGCTCGACGCGTACGACGTGCCCGGGGCGTGCGAGTCCGTGCGCCAGCACCTGGACGTCGTCACGAACTGGTACGTGCGCACGCAGCGTCAGCGGTTCTGGGACGAGGACCAGTCGGCGTTCGACACGCTGTTCACCGCGCTCGAGACGCTCACGCGACTCATGGCGCCGCTCGCGCCCCTGGTCACCGAGGAGATCTGGCGCGGCCTCACGGGTGGGCGCAGCGTGCACCTGACCGACTGGCCGACGCCCGCCGAGGTCGTGACCCTGCCCGGGCTCGGGGCTGCCTCGATGGTCGAGGGTGCCGCGGCGACCGGTGCGGAGCTCACCGACGCCGAGCTCGTCGCCGCGATCGACCGCGTGCGCGAGATCGTCTCGGCGACGCTCGGTCTGCGCAAGGCCAACGCGCTGCGCGTGCGCCAGCCGCTGCGTGAGCTGCGCGTCGCGATCCCGTACCCGCAGCTCGCGCAGCCGTTCGCCGAGCTCATCGCGGCCGAGGTCAACGTCAAGAAGGTCCAGATCCTGTCCGTCGACGACGCGGCCGCGTCCGAGTTCGGGGTCTGGACGCGGCTCGACGTCAACGCGCGCGCCGCGGGACCGCGCCTCGGCAAGGCCGTGCAGGGCGTCATCCGCGCCGCGAAGTCCGGCGAGTGGGAGCAGACCGACGAGGGCGTGCTGGTGCGCACCCCCGACGGCGACGTCCTGCTCACGGGCGAGGAGTACACGCTCGTCGCGGCGGTGCGCGACGAGGCGGGCGACGAGGTCGCGGCCGCGGTGCTGCCCGAGCGCGGTTTCGTCGTCCTGGACATCGGCCTGGACGACGAGCTGCGCGCCGAGGGCTACGCGCGCGACGTGGTGCGCGTCGTGCAGGACGCGCGCAAGGCCGCGGGCCTGCACGTCAGCGACCGGATCGCGCTGGAGGTGACCGCGCCCGACGAGCACGTGGCCGACGTGGAGAAGCACCGCACGTTCGTCGCCGACGAGACGCTCGCGGTCGAGCTCACGGTCGTGGCGGGTCCCGCCCTCGAGGCCACCGTCCGCAAGGCCGGCGTCTGACGCTACGGGAACGACGCCGCGGGCGGTCCGGGCCTCACGGTCGGGGCCGCCCGCGGCGCGTCAGGTGATCGTCGAGCCGGACCGGACGAACGCCTTGCCGAGGAAGAAGATGCTGCGCGTGGACCCCGTCCAGAAGCTCGCGCCGGTGTTCCTGGTGACTGTGGACCCCGTGATCGTCAGGGTTCCGGTGCGGTCGTTGCTCACGTAGAACACGCCCGGGCCGCCCTCGGGGGCGACGTTGCGCTGGAGCGTCGAGCTCTCGACCGTGACGTCCTGCGCGGTCCCGTCGAAGTAGATCGCGCCGCCGTTGCCGCCCTGCCCGGAGCTCGCACCCGACCCGGTGGCGGTGTTCTCGACGAGAGTCGACCCGCGCACGAGCAGCGGCGCCTGCAGCGACGAGATCGCTCCGCCGTTGGCGCACCGGTTGCGTTCGAACGTCGAGCGGACGATCCGCGCGGTCGCCCGCTGGCCCACGACGCGGATCGCGCCGCCGCCCGCGTCGGAGTGCCTGGTCATGCAGCGGTTGTCGCGCAGCTGCGCGTCCTGGACCGTGAGCCGACCGCCGCGCATCGCGATCGCGCCGCCGCCGCCCCCGCCGCCCACCGAGTCGAAGCGCGCGGGACCCTTGGTCGCGTTGCCGTTCTTCAGCACGATGTTCTTGAACGTCACGTGCGGCGTGGTCTGGGTGTCGCAGTGGGCGTCGAGCCAGCCCAACGACTCCTCGCACGTGTTGGCGTAGAAGATCCCGCGCTTGCCCGCGCCGGACAGGATCACCTTGTCGCCCCCGTCGATCACGACCGCGGCGACGACGCGCGCGCTCGGGTCCTCCCACGGGTGCCGGCAGGTGGTGGTGTTGCACGTGTAGAGCGTGCGGTCGAGCGAGATCGCGACCTTCGTCGGCCCGCACCGGAACCGGATCGTGCCGCCCGAGCGCACGGCCTTGGCCAGCGCGGTCGGGGTGCACGAGCGCGCCGTGCCGTTCCCGACGATCTTCACCGTGGCGGCGGTGACGGGCGCACCGGCGGCGACGGCGCCCGACGAGGCAGCGCCAGACGGAGAGGCAGCGCCAGACGGAGAGGCAGCGCCGGACGGAGCGGCGGCGAGCGCGGCGAGCCCGAGCGCGAGGGCCGCGACGGACGCGAGGCGGGCCGTGCGGCGCGGGCGGGGGCGAGGCGGCATGCGCAGAACGTAGCGGCCCGGCTCCTGGCGGGACACCGTCCGAGGTCAGGCGCGTCCGAGGTCAGGCGCGTCCGAGGTCGGGCCCGCGGGCGTGGCACGGCACAATGGCGCTCATGACCAACCCCGCTGTCCTCGTCGTCGAGGTCGTCCGGTGACCCCCCGCGACCGCGAGCGTCGCGAGGCCGAGCGGCGCGCCGCGACGCGTGACGCGGCCGCCCGCGCCGAGGCCGACGAGGTGTACCGCGAGATCCTGCGCCGGACGCCCGAGCACGAGATCGACCCGTCGAACCGCCGCGTGCGCGAGGTGTGCGAGCTGCTCGGCGACCCGCAGCGCGCGTACCGCGTGGTGCACCTGACCGGGACCAACGGCAAGACGTCGACGAGCCGCATGGTCGAGCGCCTGCTGCGCGAGCACGGCCTGCGCACGGGCCGCTTCACCAGCCCGCACCTGACCCGCGTCAACGAGCGCATCGCCATCGACGGCGAGCCCATCGACGACGCGACCTTCGTCGCCACGTACCGCGACGTGCTGCCCTACGTCGAGATGGTCGACGCGCGCTCCGCCGAGCGGGGCGAGCCGCAGCTGTCGTTCTTCGAGGTCTTCGTCGTGATGGCGTTCGCCGCCTTCGCGGACGCACCCGTCGACGTGGCCGTGGTCGAGGTCGGCATGGGCGGTTCGTGGGACGCCACCAACGTCGCCGACGGCGACGTCGCCGTGATCACGCCCGTGGGCATGGACCACGAGCAGTGGCTCGGTGACTCGGTCCTCGACATCGCCGCGGTCAAGGCGGGCATCGTCAAGGACGGCGCGACGCTGGTCCTCGCGGAGCAGTCCGAGGACGTCGAGGCCGTGATCCTGCAGGTCGCCGCGGAGCGCGGTGCTCGGGTCGTGCGCGAGGGCGTCGACATCTCGGTCGTCGACCGGCAGGTCGCGGTCGGTGGTCAGGTCCTCACCCTGCGGGGGCTGGGCGGCGTGTACGCGGACATCTTCATGCCGCTGCACGGCGCCTTCCAGGCGCAGAACGCGCTGCTCGCGCTCGTCGCGGTGGAGGTGCTGCTCACGGGTGGTGCGGCGCTCGACGGCGACGTCGTCGGTGCTGCGTTCGACGACGCGAGCTCGCCCGGCCGGCTCGAGGTCGTGCGCTCGAGCCCGACCGTCCTGGTCGACGGCGCGCACAACCCCGCGGGGGCGACCGCCATGGTCGCGTCGCTCGACGAGGCGTTCGCGTTCGAGCGGCTCGTGGGCGTCGTCGGCGTCATGGCCGACAAGGACCCCGAGGGCATCCTGTCCGTGCTCGAGCCCGAGCTGGCCGAGATCGTCGTGACGCAGGCGGGCACCGCGCGCGCCATGCCCGCGGACGAGCTCGGCCAGATCGCCGTCGAGGTGTTCGGCGAGGACCGCGTGCACGTGGTCGAGCGGCTCGACGCGGCGGTCGCGCTCGCGGTCGAGCGTGCGGAGTCCGAGGTCGAGCGGGGCGCGGGAGTACTCGTGACCGGGTCGATCCTGCTCGTCGCCGAGGCACGGGTCCTGCTGGGACGCCCCTGACGCTCGTCGTCGGCCGTGTGGGAGGCTCGGAACGCCCCGTGCACAAACGTGCACGGCGCATGCACGCCCGCCACTTGCCGCGGTGCGGCCACACCGAGAAGGTGAGGACGACAGCGGGGGCGTTGGCGACACCGGGGCCCGCGTGGCGCCCGGAGAGGGGATGGCGGGTGTGAAGAAGCTCATCAACGATCCGGCAGAGGTGGTCACCGAGACGCTCGACGGGTTCGGTGCGGCGCACGCGGACGTCGTCGCGGTGCATCACGACCCCGACTTCGTGACCCGGGTCGGCGGTGCGGTCAGCGGCAAGGTCGGCCTCGTCAGCGGTGGCGGGAGCGGCCACGAGCCGCTGCACGCCGGGTTCGTCGGCGTCGGCATGCTCGACGCGGCCGTGCCGGGCGCGGTGTTCACGAGCCCCACGCCGGACCAGATCTTCCCGGCGTACCAGGCGGCCGACGGCGGCGCCGGGGTGCTCGCGATCGTGAAGAACTACACGGGCGACGTGCTGAACTTCGAGACCGCGGGGGAGCTCGCCGAGGCCGAGGACGTCACGGTCCGCACCGTGGTCGTCAACGACGACGTCGCGGTCGAGGACTCGCTCTACACGGCCGGCAGGCGCGGCGTGGCCGGCACGGTCGCGGTCGAGAAGATCGCGGGCGCCGCGGCCGAGCGCGGCGACGACCTGGACGCGGTCGAGGCGGTCGCCAAGAAGGTCATCGCCAACGTGCGGTCCATGGGCGTCGCGCTGACGGCCTGCACGGTCCCGCACGCGGGCAAGCCGTCGTTCGACCTGCCCGAGGACGAGATCGAGATCGGCATCGGCATCCACGGCGAGCCCGGCCGTCGGCGCATCCCGCTGGCCGGAGCCGACGAGATCACCGAGCTCCTGCTCACGCCCGTGGTCGACGACCTGCAGCTCGCCTCGGGCGAGGACGTGCTGCTCTTCGTCAACGGCATGGGCGGCACCCCCGCCTCGGAGCTGTACATCGTGTACCGCAAGGCACGCGCGCTGCTCGAGGCCCGCGGGGTGAACGTGACCCGTTCGCTCGTCGGCAACTACGTGACGTCGCTGGAGATGCAGGGCGCGTCCGTCACGGTGCTGCGGCTCGACGACGAGCTCACCACCCTGTGGGACGCTCCGGTCCACACCACCGCGCTGCGCTGGTGACGCCTGCGGCGTGGGCGAGGATGGGCAGCGGTCAGGGGTCGACGATGGAGGTGGCATGACGCTGGACGTGGCGTGGGCCGTGGACTGGGTACGGACGAGCGCCGCCACGGTGGTCGAGCACCGGGACGAGCTGATCGAGCTCGACCGGCAGATCGGGGACGGTGACCACGGCGAGAACCTCAAGCGTGGCTTCACGGCGGTCGTCGCCAAGCTCGACGCGCTCGAGGCGCCGCCCGCCACGATCGGCGACGTGCTCAAGCTCGTCGCGACCACGCTCATGTCGACGGTCGGCGGTGCTGCCGGACCGCTGTACGGCACCGCGTACCTGCGGGCCGCGAAGGCGTGCGGCGGCAGCACCGTCGACTCCGCGGGCGTCGTCGCGCTGCTCGAGGCGGGCCTCGAGGGGATCGTGGCCCGCGGCAAGGCCACCACGGGCGAGAAGACCATGGTCGACGCGTGGTCCCCGGCCGCGGAGGCGGCCGCCAAGGCGGCGGCCGACGGCGCCGAGCCCGCGCAGGTGCTCGAGGCGGCGGCCCGCGCCGCCACCGCCGGCGCCGAGTCGACGATCCCGCTCGTCGCGACCAAGGGTCGCGCGAGCTACCTCGGCGAGCGCTCGGCAGGCCACCTGGACCCGGGCGCGCGCTCGTCGCAGCTGCTCCTCGAGGCCGCCGCGGCGACCGCGGCCCGCGCGTCGTGACCGCCGAGGCCGGCGTCCCGACGGGCCGTGAGCTCGCGCGGGTCGCGCTCGTCCTGGTCTCGCACTCGCGCGCCCTGGCGCTCGGTGCGACCGAGCTCGCGGCGCAGATGGCGCCCGGCGTGCTCATCGTCGCCGCAGGAGGCATGGCGGACGGTGGTCTCGGCACGGACTACGCCGCGGTCGAGGCCGCGATCGAGCGGGCCGGCGCGGCCGGGCGCTCGGTCGTCGTGCTGACGGACCTCGGCTCGGCGGTGCTCACGACCGAGTCGGTCCTCGAGGCCGTCGATCCCGAGCTCGCGCAGCGCGTGCGGCTCGCGGACGCGCCGTTCGTCGAGGGAGCGGTGGCCGCCGCGGTGACGGCGCACGGGGGAGCGGACCTCGAGGAGGTCGCCGCCTCGGCCGTGCATGCCGCGACGTCGTTCGGCCCCGTGGAGGCGGCGCCGACGACGGACGGGCACGCGACCGCGCCCGCGGACGACGGCGTCGTGCGCGCCACGCGCACGCTGCTCAACCCGCTCGGCCTGCACGCCCGGCCGGCGGCGGTCGTGGCCCGCATGCTCGCGGGGTACGACGCGACCGTCTCGGTCAACGGCGTCAACGCCGCGAGCGTGCTCGAGCTCATGAAGCTCGGCGCGACGCAGGGCGCACAGCTGCAGATCGAGGCGAGCGGTGCGCAGGCCGGCGAGGCCGTCCAGGCGCTCACCGACGCGATCGATGCGGGGTTCGGCGAGATCTGACCGCATCGCACGTGTGACCGACGTCGCAGGTAATTGCGCTGAGTGCAAAGTTGCAGTGGATGTAACGTTCTCGTCGTGATGGACACCCGGCGCGCGACGGCGACGACCGCCTCGTCGCTCGAGACGCTGGCGCGCGCGCTCGAGACGAGCGGCGACCTGGGCCTGCGGGAGCGCAAGAAGCGTGCACGACGCGAGGCGCTGATCGAGGCGACCCACCGGCTCGTCGAGCGTGACGGCATCGAGTCGGTCACGGTCGAGGCGATCTGCGAGGCGGCGGGCGTCTCGACCCGGACGTTCTTCAACTACTTCGAGTCCAAGGACGACGCGCTGCTCGGGCACGTGCCCTGGCCGGTCTCGCCCGTCGCGGCGGCGCGGTTCGTCGGAGGCGGCCCGACGGGCGACCTGCTCGTGGACCTCGAGGAGCTGCTCGCCTCGGTCATCGAGCAGCAGCCGATCGGCCACGAGCGGTTCCGCCGCGCGATCGAGCTCGTCGCGCACGAGCCGCGACTCCTGGCCCGCCACATGGCCTGGTTCGAGTCGCACCGCAGCGAGCTGCAGTCGCTCGTCGCCGAGCGACTCGGCCCCGAGCCGCAGATCGACCCCGAGACCGTCGCGTCGGTCGCGATGTTCCTGGTGCACGCCACCGCGACGCGGTGGGAGGCGGTCGGCGCCGACTCCGACGCGCGCGTCCACCTCGCGGCCGTGGTCGCCGAGGTACGCGCGCTGTTCGCCACCGACCAGCGCTGACGCGCCTCCGCACGTCCCGCTCGAGCCCCCCGACAGCCCCCGACAGATCCCGGACCGCCGCGCGGTCCGGGCCGCACGACCCGAACGAGGAACCCATGGCACTGGCCCCCACCGTCGAGCAGGCGAGCGACAAGCCGCTCGTCGTGCTCACCCCGCGCACCGTCTGGCTGATCTTCGGCGCCCTGATGGCGAGCATGTTCCTGTCGTCGCTCGACCAGTCGATCGTCGGCACCGCGATGCCGACGATCGTCGGCGAGCTCGACGGCGTCGCGCACCAGGGCTGGGTGGTGACCGCCTACATCCTGGCGATCGCGATCGTCATGCCGCTGTACGGCAAGTTCGGCGACATCTGGGGCCGGCGCTGGCCGTTCCTCGTCGCGATCGGCCTGTTCACGATCGCCTCGGCCGGTGCGGGCTTCGCGCAGTCGTTCGGCGAGCTCGTGTTCTGGCGCGGCGTGCAGGGCCTCGGCGGCGGTGGCCTGATGATCCTGTCGCAGGCGATCATCGCCGACATCGTCCCCGCGCGGGACCGCGGCAAGTACATGGGCCCGATGGGCGCGCTGTTCGGCATCGCCGCGGTGATCGGCCCGCTGCTCGGCGGCCTGTTCACGCAGCACGCCGACTGGCGCTGGTGCTTCTGGATCAACATCCCGATCGGCATCGCCGCGTTCGTGACCGCCTGGATCACGCTCAAGCTCCCGTCGCACCGCTCGGAGCGGTCCATCGACGTGTGGGGCATCTTCTTCATGGTGGTCGCGACCTCGGGCCTCGTGCTGGCCAGCTCGTGGACGTCGTTCTCCGGCAACCGCGACTACGACTGGTCCAACGGCTGGCTCGTCCTGCTCGTCGTCGCGACCGTGGTGGCGATCGGCATGTTCGTCCTCGTCGAGACGCGTGCCCAGGACCCGATCCTGCCGCTGCGCCTGTTCCGCAACGCGACGTTCACGATCGCGACGCTCATCGGCTTCATCCTGGGTGCCGGGATGTTCGCGGCGCTCGCGTTCCTGCCGACCTTCCTGCAGATGTCGACCGGCGTCGGCGTGACCGAGTCCGGCTTCCTGATGCTGCCGATGATGGTCGGCGTGATGCTCACCGCGATCGGCTCGGGCATCGCGATCACCAAGACCGGCCGCTACAAGATCTACCCCGTCGCGGGCCTGATCATCACGGCGCTCGGCCTGGTCTGGCTCACCCGGATCACGGGGGACATGTCGCTCGTGCTGTTCGGCGCCATGATCTTCGTGCTCGGCGCGGGCATGGGCCTGGTGATGCAGACGATCGTGCTCGCCGTCCAGAACGCGGTCGACCCGCACGAGCTCGGCACCGCGACGAGCGCGAACAACTTCTTCCGCGAGATCGGCGCGGCCGTCGGCACGGCGATCTTCTCGACGATCTTCACCACGGCGCTGTTCGCCAAGCTCACCGAGGTCTTCGCCGACGCGCCCGGCGGTGCGGCAGGCGGTGCGGCGAGCATCACGCCCGAGGTCGTGGCCGACCTGCCCGAGCCGTACCAGTCCGGCGTCATCGACGCGTTCGCCAGCACGCTCGCCCCGTCGTTCTGGTACTTCGTGCCGCTCGTCCTGATCGGGCTCGTCCTGGCGCTGTTCCTCAAGGAGGTCAAGCTCTCCGACGTCGCCGGCATGGTCGCGCGCGGCGAGGCCGTGGCCGCCGACGGCTCGGGTGTCGCGGGTACCGCGTCCGACGAGGGTGCGCCGATCGTCGTCGACGAGCTCACCGCCCACGTCGAGTCGCACGTCGAGGCGCCCGTCGGGGCGGGTGCCGGCCGCGGTGCGGGCGACGCCGACGCCGAAGGTAGCCTGGAACGGTGACGTCGTCCGCGCCGGCCGTGCGCCGCAAGCGCCCCGCGAAGCCGCAGTTCAGCCAGACCATCCTCGTGCTGGAGGCGTGCTGCGTCCTGTTCGCGACGCTCGTGGCGTACGGCCTGCGTGTCGCCTCGAGCGGCGCGGTGTGGGCGGTCGGCGGGGGCCTCGCGCTCCTGCTCGTCGTCGCCGCGGGCCTCGTCGGCCGGCGCGGCGGGTACGCCGTGGGGTGGGTCCTGCAGGGCTGGCTCGTCGCGGCGGCGCTCGTCCTGCCGTCCGTCGCGAGGGACATCGCGGTGCTCGTCGCGATCGTGTTCGTCGCGCTGTGGGTGGCCGCGCTGCGCATCGGTGGCCGGATCGACCGGGAGCGCGCGGAGTACGACGCGGCGCACCCGCTCGGCGCCTGACGTGTGACGCACGCCGCGCGGACGAGGTCGCTCGACGCCCCGCGGCGCCACAGCCCGCGACACTAGGGTGGGCGCCATGTCTGACGTCCAGCGCACCCTCGTCCTCGTCAAGCCCGACGGCGTCGCCCGCGGTCACGTCGGGGAGGTCCTGCGGCGCATCGAGGCCAAGGGCTACACGCTCGTCGCCCTCGAGCTGCGGGAGGCCGACGAGGCCCTGCTCGCCGAGCACTACGCGGAGCACGCGGGCAAGCCGTTCGTCCAGCCGCTGATCGACTTCATGCGCTCGGGTCCGGTGGTCGCGGCGGTCGTCGAGGGGCAGCGCGTGATCGAGGGCTTCCGTTCGCTCGCGGGGACGACGGACCCGACGACGGCCGCGCCGGGCACGATCCGCGGCGACCTGGCGCGCGACTGGGGCCGCAAGGTCATCGAGAACGTCGTGCACGGCTCCGACTCACCGGAGTCCGCCGCGCGCGAGATCGCGCTCTGGTTCCCGGCCCTCTGAACGGCACTCGCGGCACGGCCTGAGCGGACGGCTCCGGGGCCACGTCCCCGGGTCGGGGCCCCGGCCGACCTACACTCGCGTCCGTGCACCTCAAGACGCTGACCCTGCGCGGGTTCAAGTCGTTCGCCTCGGCGACGACCTTGAGCTTCGAGCCGGGCGTCACCTGCGTCGTCGGGCCGAACGGCTCCGGCAAGTCCAACGTGGTCGACGCGCTCGCGTGGGTCATGGGGGAGCAGGGCGCCAAGTCGCTGCGCGGCGGCAAGATGGAGGACGTCATCTTCGCGGGCACAGCGGGGCGTCCGCCGCTGGGCCGCGCCGAGGTCTCGCTCACGATCGACAACACCGACGGCGCGCTGCCGATCGAGTACACCGAGGTGACGATCTCGCGGACCCTGTTCCGCAACGGGGGGTCGGAGTACGCGATCAACGGGCAGGGCTGCCGCCTGCTCGACATCCAGGACCTGCTCTCGGACTCCGGCCTCGGGCGCGAGATGCACGTGATCGTCGGGCAGGGCCAGCTCGACGCCGTGCTGCGGGCCACGCCCGAGGAGCGCCGCGGGTTCATCGAGGAGGCCGCGGGCGTCCTCAAGCACCGCAAGCGCAAGGACAAGGCGCTGCGCAAGCTCGACGCGATGCAGGCCAACCTCACGCGTCTGACCGACCTCACCGCGGAGATCCGCCGCCAGCTCGGCCCCCTCGGCCGCCAGGCGGAGGTCGCGCGCAAGGCCGCGGTCGTGCAGTCGGACCTGCGTGACGCGCGGGCGCGCCTGCTCGCCGACGACCTCGCGCAGCTCAGCTCACAGCTCGAGCAGGAGATCGCCGACGAGACCGCGCTGAACGACCAGCGTGCGCAGGTGGAGGCGGAGCTCGGCGCGACGCGCGCCCGGCTCGCGTCGCTCGAGCGCGAGGCGGCCGAGGCCGCGCCGGCGCTCAGTGAGATCAGCGAGGTCTGGTACCGACTGTCGTCGTTGCGCGAGCGGCTGCGGGGGACCGCGACGCTCGCGGCCGACCGCGTGCGTCTGCTGGGCTCGTCGACACCGGAGCGTTCCGACGGACGCGATCCTGACGACCTCGCGGCGCAGGCCGAGCGCGTGCGTCAGGCCGAGGCCGAGCTGGCCGCCGAGGTCGATCTCGCGCGCGCCGCACTGGAGGCCGCGGTCGCCGCCCGGCAGGACGTCGAGCAGCAGGCGACGAGCGCCGAGAAGGAGCTCGCGACCGCGCTCCGCGGTGCCGCGGACCGCCGCGAGGGCGTCGCGCGCCTCGCCGGTCAGGTCGCTGCGCGCCGCAGCCGGGTCGAGGCCACGCAGGCCGAGCTCGGACGCCTGCGCGAGACGCTCGTGGCGGCCGAGCGCCGGGGCGCCGAGGCGACCGCGGAGTTCGCGGCGCTCGAGTCGCAGGTCGCGGGCGCGGAGGAGGGCGAGGAAGGTCTCGACGCCGCGCACGAGGCGGCGGCCGACGCGCTCGAGGCCGTGACCACGCGGCTCGCCGAGGCCACCGAGGCGCTGGGCGCCGCGGAGCGCGAGCGGACGGCGCTGGAGTCCCGCGCCGAGACGCTCGAGCTGAGCCTGACCCGCAAGGACGGCGCGGGTGCGCTGCTCGCGGCGGACGGTCTGACGGGCACGATCGGCTCGGTCGCCGCGCTGCTCGCCGTCGACCCGCGCGACGAGGACGCGATCGTCGCCGCGCTGGGCGCCACGGCCGACGCCGTGGCCGTCGAGTCGGTCGAGGCCGCCGTGGACGCGATCCGCTGGCTGCGCACCGAGGATGCCGGACGCGCGACGCTGCTCGTCGGCGGACCCGGGTCGCCTACGCGGCGCGTGGACCTCCCCGCAGGCGCGGACCGGGCCGCGGACCTCGTCGAGGCGCCGGAGAACGTGCGCGCGACGGTCGACGCGCTGCTCGCGGACGTCGTCGTCGTCGACGACCTCGCCGCCGCGCGCGCGCTGCTCGCCCAGGCGCCCGACCTCGTCGTCGCGACCCGCACGGGGGACGTCCTGTCCCGCACGCGCGCGTCGGGCGGGTCGGCGGCCGCCCCCAGCGCGCTGCACCTGCAGGCGGCGCTGGACCAGGCGCGGCAGGGCGCGCAGCACGCGGCGGCCGAGGCCGAGCGCCTGCGGTTCGAGGTCGCGCGCGCGGCGCAGGAGAAGGAGCAGGCGCGCGCGGCGTACGAGGACACGCTGGACCGCCTCAACGAGTCCGACGCGCAGCTCGCGGCGGTCGCCGAGCAGCTGGGCAACCTCGGCTCGACCGCGCGCGCCGCGCGGGCCGAGGCCGAGCGCGTGCAGGCGTCGCTCGACGCGGCGTCCCGCACGCTCGAGGACGACACCGCGCAGCTCGCCGAGCTCACCGAGCGGCTCGCCGCCGCGGAGGTCGAGCCCGTCGAGAGCGAGGCGCAGATCGCCGAGGGCACCAAGCGCCGCGACACGCTGCTCGAGGCGGCGACGGCGGCGCGCCAGCGGGAGACCGAGGCCCGGCTGACGCTGCGCACGGTCGAGGAGCGTGCCCGCGCGCTCGCGGGGCGCGCCGAGTCGCTCGAGCGGGCCGCGCAGTCCGAGCGGGCGGCACGTGAGCGCGCCGCCGAGCGCGAGCGCGCGCGTGCGCGGCAGGCGGCGGTCGCCCAGGCCGTGCGGGACGGCGCGAACCACGCGCTCGCCCTGCTCGACGGCTCGCTGCGGCGGGCGTCCGACGAGCGCGAGTCCGCCGAGGCCGCGCGCGCGCAGCGCGACGAGACGATCACGACGATGCGGGTCCGGGCCGAGCAGCAGGCCGCCGAGCTCGCGCGCCTGACCGACGTCGCGCACCGCGACGAGGTTGCCCGCACCCAGCAGCGCCTGCGGATCGAGCAGCTCGAGACGCGCGCGGTCGAGGAGCTCGGGCTCGACCCGGCCGTGCTGCTCGAGGAGTTCGGGCCGCACCAGGACGTGCCGGTCGTCGTGCCGCCCGGGACGGAGCCCGACCCGGACGCGCCGACGCACGTCCCGTACGTGCGCGAGCAGCAGGAGAAGCGCCTGCGCGCCGCGGAGCGCGCGCTCTCGCTGCTCGGCCGCGTCAACCCGCTCGCGCTCGAGGAGTTCTCGGCGCTCGAGGAGCGCCACAAGTTCCTGGTCGACCAGCTCGCCGACCTCAAGAAGTCCCGCACGGACCTGCTGGAGATCGTCAAGGAGATCGACGAGCGGGTCGAGCAGGTCTTCGCCGAGGCGTACCGCGACACCGCCGCCGCCTTCGACGTGGTGTTCCCGCGCCTGTTCCCGGGTGGTGAGGGCCGGTTGGTGCTGACGGACCCCGACGACATGCTCACCACGGGAATCGACGTCGAGGCGCGTCCCGCGGGCAAGAAGGTCAAGCGGCTGTCGCTGCTGTCGGGCGGCGAGCGCTCGCTCACGGCGGTGGCGATGCTCGTCGCGATCTTCAAGGCCCGGCCGAGCCCGTTCTACGTGATGGACGAGGTCGAGGCCGCGCTCGACGACGCGAACCTCGGCCGACTCCTGGAGATCTTCCGCGAGCTGCAGGAGGACTCGCAGCTCATCGTCGTGACGCACCAGAAGCGCACGATGGAGATCGCGGACGCGCTGTACGGCGTCACGATGCGCGGTGACGGTGTGACGACCGTCGTGAGCCAGCGGATGCGCGAGACCGCCTGAACGGGCGCCCGTGCGGCGGGCCGACGGCGCTCTGGAGACGGCCCGCGGGCTCGCGCGGGCGGCGCGCGTGAAGATCGTGTGTGGGAGTCGGTCTGAACCGCTCCTCGTCGAGGCGGCGCAGCGGGTCCCGGACGACACTGGACGGGTGCTGCCTGTCGTGATCGCCGTCCTCGTCGCCCTTGCGGTGGCGGCTGCCGTCCTGCTCGTCGCGAGCTCGTCGGACGCGGACGACCGCCGGGACGACGAGTCGCCGTGGCAGGCGTTCCGCCGCGGCCTGCGGGCACGTCGACACCCCGCGCCGGACCAGATCGCCGCGGCGCAGGCCGCCGACGCCGAGCCCGTGGACCTGTCGCTCGCGGACTTCCTCAACGCGACGGCCGAGCAGGGTGAGGGCTACCTGCACGTCGACGACCTCTCGGCCGGTCTCGCACGCGCCAAGGACAAGGCCGTGCGCGCGAACCCGCTGCGCCGCCACGGCTGACCTGCCGCCCAGGGACGTGAGGCGCGGACCGGCCGCAGCGGCGACCGGCCCGCGAGCCCTCACACGGGCCTCACGGTCGCGCCGTCATCGGTAGACCACCGCGGACGGGGAGTACCCGCACGCCGCGCTCCGGCCTGACGAGACCTTCGTCGGCTCGCCGGACGTCACCCCGCGGTACTCCTCGCAGATCGCGACCTTCTTCGACCAGTCGTTGACGAGCGTGATGCCCGAGAGCGTCGCGCGGTCCCCGAGGTTGGAGTTGATGCCGACGAGCGACTTCGCGGGCGCCGTGATCGTCACGTTCTGGACGACGACCGTGCGCGCGTACTGCGTGGAGCAGTTGCCGCACGAGCGGTACAGCTTGCCGATGTCGGTCGCCTGGAAGTTCTTGATGACGAACGTGCCGGGGCCGTTGTGCTGGAACACCTTGTCCGAGGCGGACCGCGCACCGCCGCCGTCGACCGTCATGACCTGGGACGACGAGCCACCCTTGAGCGTCGCTGCGTCCTCCTCGACGTCCTCCCACCACACGTTGCGCAGCGTGCACGTGCCGGTGCAGTGCACGCCGTCGCCCGCACCCGAGCCGAGGATGACGTTCGTGAGGACCGCGCCGTCGGCGAGCTTGAACATGGGTGGCTGCGACTCGTCCTGACCGCCCGAGGAGATCCCGTAGTAGCGCACGAGCCGACCGTCGAACGTGCCGCTGACCGCGATCGTGGAGGTGACCCGCTGCTGACCGGTCGCGGTCGGCCAGGAGCCGTTGCTCGGCGGCGTGCTGGGCGGTGTGCTCGGCGGCGTGGTCGGTGTAGGGCTGGTCGTGGGTGCCGGCGTGCTCCCGGTCCCGAGCTTCACCAGCAGCCACTGCTGGTGGTAGGACTTCGTGTCCGATCCCTGCACGACGGCTGCGCCCTCGGCGGCCGACGCGCCGGCCACCTGCAGCACCTTGCCCGAGTGCTGGTTGACGAAGCGGACGTAGCCGGACTGGTCGGCGATCCCGAACCGCTGGTTGGCGCCGTTCAGGTCCGTGAACAGCCGGAAGGTCGCGCCGTCGGCGGTGCTCCACTCCCACAGGTCGACGACCTTGCCGGACCTGCGGTTGAGCAGCTCGTACCACCCGCCGCCGGCGTCCACGACTCTGAACTGCTGGCTCGTGGCGTCGGTCCGGGTCGACTGCACGAGCGGTGACCCGTCGCCGGTCGCCTGGCCCTGGACGTCGAGGACCTTGTCGCTCTTGCGGTTGACCAGCACGTACCACGCGCTCGGGTCGATCGTCGCGGCGTTCGCGCCCAGGGCGGAGACGAGGCCGAGGGTCCCGACGAGCGCGGCGGTGACGAGGGCGGCGACGGCCGTCCGCACGCGCCTCGAGCGCGGTCCGCGGTGCCGGTCCGAGCGGCCGGGACGGGGCCGCACGTGGTGCGCGTGGTCGGGTGCTCGATGCGTGCGGGGCATGGGGCCCACCTCTCGTCGGGACGGCGCCGTCCGGGACGACCGGGAGCGGTCGTCCCGTCCTGTGAACGTACCCACGGGCCGTGCGCACCGACACGGCCGAAACGAATCACGGCGCTCGGACCCGGTGCCGGACGGCGGTCCGGAGGGCGCCGACGGACTCGCCGCGAGTGCGGCACGGGGGCACGGGAGTCCACGCCGGCGGTCGTGGGTTCGCGCCGCCGCCTGGTCCGCGGCCAGACTGTGCGGGTGAGCTCCGACGCCCTGACCACTCTCCTCGCCGCTGGTGTGCCGATCGCGCTCGTCGCGGCCGTCGTCACGCTGTTCGTCTCGCGCCGCCGTCCGCGCGACGACGGCTCGACCTCGGCGCCCACGCCGACGATCGAGCACGTCCCGACCCAGGCCACCGCGCCCGACGACGACGCGTCCGGCGTCGCGGTCGAGGTGCCCCCGACCGCCGGTGTGGGCACCCTCGAGACGCTCCCCGAGCAGGCCGAGGCGCCGCTCGCCGAGAGCGCGCCCGGTGAGGCGCCGGACCTTCCGGTGCTCGACGTGCCGGCGCCGGCCGCGGGTCGTCTCGCGCGCCTGCGCGACCGGCTCTCGCGCTCGGGCTCGCCGCTGGGCACCCGCCTGCTTGCGGTCCTGTCCCGCGACCACCTGTCCGAGGACGACTGGGACGAGCTCGAGGAGACGCTCCTGCTCGCCGACGTCGGTCCCGGCCCCACGGGCGAGCTCATCGACGCGCTGCGCACGCGCGTGCGCGTCGACGGCCTCAGGGACCCCGCGCAGGTCAAGGCCCTGCTGCGGGCCCAGCTGCTCGAGCTCGTCGACCCGAGCCTCGACCGCTCGCTGCACACGTCGCCGACCGTGGCCGACGACGGCACGCGCACGCCCGCGGTCCTGCTGGTGGTGGGTGTCAACGGCACGGGCAAGACGACGACGATCGGCAAGCTCACGCGACTGCTCGTGGGGGAGCAGCAGTCGGTGGTGCTCGGCGCCGCGGACACGTTCCGCGCGGCGGCGGCCGACCAGCTCGAGACGTGGGGCTCGCGCGTCGGGGTCCCGACGGTGCGGTCCGACCGGGACGGCGCCGACCCGGCGTCGGTCGCGTTCGAGGCAGTCCGGACCGGCAAGCAGGCCCAGGTCGACGTGGTCGTGGTCGACACCGCGGGGCGCCTGCAGAACAAGGCCGGTCTGATGGACGAGCTCGGCAAGATCACGCGTGTCATCGGCAAGGAGGCCCCGCTCAGCGAGGTGCTCCTCGTGCTCGACGCGACCACGGGCCAGAACGGGCTCAACCAGGCGCGCGTGTTCGGCGAGGTCGCGGGTATCACGGGCATCGTGCTGACCAAGCTCGACGGGACCGCCAAGGGCGGCATCGTCGTCGCGGTGCAGCGCGAGCTCGGCGTGCCCGTCAAGCTCGTCGGGCTGGGCGAGGGTCCCGACGACCTCGCGCCCTTCGACCCCGAGGCGTTCGTCGACGGCCTGCTCCAGTAGCCCGGCTCGGCGCGCGAGGTCGGACGTTCGTCGGGCGCACGGGAACGAGTCGGACGAACGCCCACCTCGAAACGCAACGTTTACACGCGGCAGTGTCTTGTCACGTAGCGGTAACGCGCCCCGTCCCTCGCGGAAATCGCACTGCTCGAACGTTGTCCGCGATCGGCCGCCTGGCCGGCGAGGGGAGCGAATGGGTATGGATGCAGGAAACGCCGCGTGGATGCTGACGTCAGCATCCTTGGTGCTGCTCATGACGCCTGGACTGGCGTTCTTCTACGGGGGCATGGTCCGCGGTAAGTCTGTCCTCAACATGATGATGATGAGCTTCGCCGCCATGGGCGTCGTCGCGATCATCTGGGTGCTGTGGGGCTACTCGATGGTGGCCGGCGACGACAAGGCCGGCCTCTTCGGGTGGAGCGGGGACTACTTCGGTCTCAGCGGCATCCTGAACGGCGAGGACCCGCTGACGGACCTCATCACCGTGGGCTTCCAGGTGACGTTCGCGATCATCACGGTTGCGCTCATCAGCGGAGCGATCGCAGACCGCGTCAAGTTCGGTGCGTGGGTCGTGTTCGTGGCCGTGTGGGTGACGCTCGTGTACTTCCCCCTCGCCCACCAGGTGTGGTTCGGCGGCTACCTCTTCGGTGACGACTGGTTCCTCGGTGGCTCGCTGCCGGCTCCGATCGACTTCGCCGGTGGCACGGTCGTCCACATCAACGCCGGTGTCGCCGGGCTGGTGCTCGCGCTCGTCATCGGCAAGCGCAAGGGCTTCGGCAAGGAGCCGATGCGCCCGCACAACCTGCCGTTCGTCATGCTCGGCGCTGCTCTGCTGTGGTTCGGCTGGTTCGGCTTCAACGCCGGCTCCGCGTTCGGCGCGACCGACGTCGCGGCCCTCGCGTGGATCAACACGACGGTGGCCGCCGGTGCAGCGCTCGTCGGCTGGATCGTCACCGAGAAGTTCCGTGACGGCCACGCCACGTCGCTGGGTGCCGCATCGGGCATCGTCGCCGGCCTGGTCGCGATCACCCCTGCGGCCGCGGCGCTCGACCCGCTGAGCTCGATCATCCTCGGTCTGGTCGCGGGTGCGGTCTGCGCCCTCGCCGTGGGCCTGAAGTACAAGTTCGGCTACGACGACTCGCTCGACGTCGTGGGCGTCCACCTCGTCGGTGGCCTCATCGGTACTGTGGCGATCGGCTTCCTCGCGAAGGACGGCGTGGGCCTGTTCCACGGTGGCGGCTTCGACCAGCTCTGGACGCAGATCGTCGCGGCCGGGTACGCGATCGTCTTCTCCGGCGTCATCACTGCGATCATCGCGTTCGCCATCAAGGCGACCATGGGGTGGCGGGTCAGCGAGGACGCCGAGGTCGGCGGTATCGACCTCGCCGTGCACGGTGAGTCCGCATACGAGACGCTGGGCGGGGCCCGCGTCGTGACGGAGGTGAAGTGATGACGAAGCTCGTGACGGCGGTCATCCAGCCGCATCGGCTCGACGACGTGAAGTCGGCCCTCGAGGCAGCGGGTGTCCGCGGCCTGACCGTGAGCGAGGCGAGCGGCTACGGCCGCCAGCGCGGTCACACCGAGGTCTACCGCGGCGCGGAGTACACCGTGGACCTGGTGCCGAAGGTGCGCATCGACGTCCTGGTCGCCGACGAGGACGTGGCCGGCATCGTCGAGGTCGTGATCCGCGCCTCGCAGACCGGCAAGATCGGTGACGGCAAGGTCTGGGTCGTGCCGGTGGAGGACGTGGCTCGCGTCCGCACCGGTGAGCACGGCGACGACGCGCTGTAGGAACCATGTCTCACGAACGGCCGCCCGTGGGGGGCGCGGCCGGGGACGCCCACGACACGCAGGTCCCGCACTCCGCCCCTGGGGTGCGGGACCTGCGCGTCGAACGGCTCGACCTCGCCACCTCCCTGACCGGCACGACGAGCGACGGCACGGCCCGTCGCCGGCAGGTCTCCGCACTCGTCCGACGCCGGCTCGTCGAGCTCTGGGACGAGGCCACCGCGGGGCAGGACATGACGGGCGTCGCGCTGGGCGCGGTCGGGTCTGTGGGCCGCGGCGACGCGAGCCCCGTCTCCGACCTCGACCTGCTGCTGGTGCACGAGGGGCGCGGACGCTCCGCCGAGGACCTCTCGGCGCTCGCCCAGCAGCTCTGGTACCCGATCTGGGACGCGGGCCTGGACCTCGACCACTCGGTGCGCTCGCTCGCGCAGTGCCGCCAGGTCGCGTCCAAGGACCTGCCCGCCGCGGTGGGGCTGCTCGACCTGCAGCACGTCGCGGGGGACCCCGTGGTGATCGCGCGCGCCACGTCCGCGCTGCTCGAGGACTGGCGCGCGGCGGCCCGTCGCCGGCTGCCCGAGCTGATCGCGTCCACGCGGCAGCGCGCGGAGCGCCACGGCGAGCTCGCGTACCTCATCGAGCCCGAGCTCAAGGAGGCGCGCGGCGGGATCCGCGACGCGGTGGTGCTCTCGGCGCTCGCGGCCACCTGGCTCACGGACCGCCCGCACGGTGCGGTCGACCACGCGTACACGCACCTGCTCGACGTGCGGGACGCGGTGCAGGTCGCCACGCGGCGGCACACCAACCGCCTGCTGCTCGCCGACCAGGACGAGGTCGCCGCGATCGTGGGCTTCGACGACCGCGACGACCTGCTGGCGAGCGTCGCCGAGGCGGCGCGCATCATCTCGTACGCGCTCGACACGACCGCACGCAACGCCCGGCAGGCCCTCGAGCGACCGGCGCGCGGGCCGCGGCTGGTCCGCGGCCGTCGCATGCCGCCGCGCCTGCGCCCGATCGCCGAGGGCCTCGTCCAGCACGGCGACGAGATCGTGCTCGCGGTCGACGCGACCCCGGAGCACGACCCGCTGCTCGCGCTGCGCACGGCGGCGACGGCGGCGCGCACGGGCCTGCAGCTCTCCCCGGTCTCGGTGCAGCACCTGACCGTGACCCCCGCGCTGCCCACGCCGTGGCCGCGCCAGGCGCGGCAGTACCTCCTGCAGCTGCTCGCGGCCGGGCACGCACAGGTGCCGATCTGGGAGGCGCTCGACCTCGCGGGCGTCGTGACCACGTGGATCCCTGAGTGGGCGGGCGTGCGCAACCGTCCGCAGCGCTCGCCGGTGCACCGGCACACGGTCGACCGCCACCTCGTCGAGACCGCGGCGAACGTCTCCGCGCTGTCGTCGGGCGCCCCGAGCGAGACGCTGCTGCTCGCGGCCCTGCTGCACGACATCGGCAAGCGCGCCGGTGCGGGCGACCACTCGGTCGAGGGCGCCCGGCTCGTGGGGCCGATCGTGGAGCGCATGGGGTTCCGCGACGAGGTCGTGGCCGACGTGACGCGCCTCGTGCGCGAGCACCTGCTGCTCGTCGAGCTCGCGACGAGCGCGGACCCGGACGACCCGGCGACCACCGACCGCCTGCTCGACGCGGTCGACCACCGCGAGGACGTGCTGCTCGCGCTGCGCGTGCTCACCGAGGCCGACGCCGTGGCGGCCGGGCCCGCGGCGTGGAGCCAGTGGCGCGGCACGCTCGTGGACGACCTCGTCGGCCGTGCACGGGCTCGGCTCGGTGGCGGTCGCGCGGCGGGTCACCCAGGTACCCTGGGACGTCCCTGACCCCTTCTCGCGAGGACGCCCTACGTGTTCGCCACTCTGTCCGACCGCCTGACGTCGACCTTCAAGAACCTGCGCACCAAGGGCCGGCTGTCCGAGGCGGACGTCGACGCCACGGTGCGGGAGATCCGCCGGGCCCTGCTCGACGCGGACGTCTCCGTGCCCGTGGTCCGGCAGTTCACGAGCGCGGTGCGCGAACGCTCGCTCTCGGCCGAGGTCTCGCAGGCGCTCAACCCCGCGCAGCAGGTCGTCAAGATCGTCAACGAGGAGCTCGTGGCGATCCTCGGCGGCGAGACGCGCACGCTGCGGTTCGCGAAGAACCCGCCCACGGTGATCCTGCTCGCGGGTCTGCAGGGCGCGGGCAAGACGACGCTCGCAGGCAAGCTCGCGCTCCAGCTCAAGGGCGAGGGCCACACGCCGCTGCTCGTGGCGGCGGACCTGCAGCGTCCGAACGCCGTGACGCAGCTGCAGGTGGTGGGCGAGCGGGCCGGCGTGCCGGTGTTCGCGCCGCACCCCGGTAACCAGGGCGCCGACGACGTGCTCCCCGCGGACGCGGACCCCGTCGCCGTCGCACGCGCCGGTCTCGAGACCGCACGCGCACGCCAGCACGACGTGCTGATCGTCGACACCGCCGGCCGGCTCGGTGTCGACGCCGAGCTCATGCAGCAGGCCGCGGACATCCGCGACGCCGTGCAGCCCGACGAGATCCTGTTCGTGATCGACGCGATGATCGGCCAGGACGCGGTGACCACCGCGCAGGCCTTCGCGGACGGTGTCGGCTTCACGGGTGTCGTGCTGTCGAAGCTCGACGGCGACGCGCGCGGTGGCGCTGCGCTGTCGGTCGCCTCTGTCACGGGCCGGCCGATCCTGTACGCGAGCATCGGCGAGAAGCTCACCGACTTCGAGGTGTTCCACCCCGACCGCATGGCGTCGCGGATCCTCGACATGGGCGACGTCCTGACGCTCATCGAGCAGGCCGAGAAGGCGTTCGACGCCGAGCAGGCCGAGCAGATGGCGGGCAAGCTCGCGAGCGGCGAGGGCTTCACGCTCGCGGACTTCCAGCAGCAGATGCAGCAGCTGCGCAAGATGGGCTCGCTCAAGAAGATGTTCGGGATGCTCCCGGGCATGGCGCAGATGCGCGACGCGCTGGACAACTTCGACGAGCGCGAGGTCGACCGCATCGAGGCGATCATCCACTCGATGACCCCCGGCGAGCGCGACAACCCGAAGATCATCAACGGCTCGCGCCGCGCGCGCATCGCGAAGGGGTCCGGCACCACGCCGACCGACGTCAACCAGCTCCTCGAGCGGTTCGACGCGGCCCAGAAGATGATGCGCCAGATGGCCAAGTCGGGCGGGATGCCCGGCGGCATGCCGGGTATGGGCAACCTGCCGGGGATGGGCAAGAAGGCGCGCGGCAAGGCCGTGCCGCAGCGCAAGGTGCGCGGCAAGTCGGGCAACCCCGCCAAGCGAGCGGCGCAGGAGCGCGCGGCGATCGAGGGCAAGCCGGCGCCGAGCGCACCGGCCGGGTCCGCGTTCGGGCTCGGCGCGCCGGCTCCGCAGCAGGCCGACCCCGCCTCGCTCGAGCTGCCCGCGGGGTTCGAGAAGTTCCTCGGGCGCTGACGCCGTGAGCGACGTCCTGCACCTGGCCGGGACGGTCGTGCTCGACGACGAGCGTGAGGTCGGCGAGGCGTGGGTGGTCGGGGGGCGTCTGACGTTGACGCGTCCCGCGGCGCAGGCGACGACGATCCGCGGCTGGGTGCTGCCCGGGCTCGTCGACGTGCACTGCCACATCGGTCTCGCGGCCGACGGGCCGGTCGACGCGGCGACGGCCGAGCGGCAGGCGCTCGCGGACCGCAACTCGGGTGTGCTGCTCGTGCGTGACGCGGGCTCACCCGCCGACACGTCCTGGGTGCACGGACGCGCCGACCTGCCGCGACTCATCCGCGCGGGCCACCACCTCGCCCGCCCCAAGCGCTACCTGCGGCACTACGGCCTCGAGCTGGCCGACGTGCACGACCTGCCCGGTGTGGTGCACCACGAGGCCGTGCGGGCCGACGGCTGGGTCAAGCTCGTCGCCGACTGGATCGACCGCGACCTCGGGCCCGCGGGGGACCTGACCCCCCTGTGGCCCGACGACGTGCTGACCGCCGCGGTCGCGGCTGCGCACGACGCGGGCGCCCGGGTCACGGCCCACACGTTCGCGACCGAGTCGATCGACCCGCTGCTGGAGGCCGGCATCGACTGCCTCGAGCACGCGACGGGTGCGACGCCCGCACAGATCGAGCGCATCGCCGAGCGCGGGATCCCGGTGACCGCGACGCTGCTGCAGGTCGCGCAGTTCGGCGCGATCGCCGACCAGGGCGAGTCGCGGTACCCCCGGTTCGCGCGACGGATGCGCGCGATGGGCGAGCGGCGTCACCAGCACGTGAGGGACCTGTACGACGCCGGCGTGCCCGTGCTCGTCGGGACCGACGCGGGCGGGACCATCGGGCACGGCCGGATCGCCGACGAGGCGGCGGAGCTCGTCGCGGCCGGCATCCCCGCGCGCGACGTCGTGGCCGCCGCGAGCTGGCGGACGCGCGAGTGGCTCGGCGCCGAGTCGATCGCCGAGGGTGCGAGCGCGGACGTGGTCGTCTACGACCGGGACCCGCGCCGCGACGTGACCGTGCTGCACGAGCCCGCAGCGGTCGTGCTGCGCGGCACGCGGCACGTCTGACGCGCGCGGGCGGGCGACAGCGGGCGTCCGGACGGGTGACAGACCTCTCGGTGCACTGGCCGACCGCGGTGGGCGGCTGCTTGGCTGTGCGCGACCGCACGCGGCGGTCGTCCGCCACCGACGGGAGTCGCACGTGAGCAGCTCGGTCTCGAGCGTCGAAGCCCCCGCGCGTGTGCGCCTGGCGAGGGCCGACGTCGTGGCGGCCGTCGTCGTCTGGCTCGGCGTGGTGCTCGGGCTGGTCGCCAAGTTCGGCGTCGGCGGCTGGGGCGTGCTCGTCGTGCTCCTGTACTGGCCCGTCACGATCGTGCTGCCGATCGCGGGGGCGTGGGTCGTGGCTCGGCCGCTCCTCGGGCTCGGCAGGGTGCGCAAGCATGTGGGCCACGCGCCGACGCGCTACCGCGTGCTGGCGTGGGTGCTCGGGCTCGGCACGCTCGTGGGCTACGGCGCGATGCCCGACGGCGGTGACGACGACGTCGCGCGCTCGGGGCTCTCGGTCCTGCTCGGCCCGGCGTTCGCGCCGCCGTGGATCAGCGAGGTGATGTGGTGGGTCCTCGTCGCGGCGTTCGCGACCGCGGCGATCGCGCTCGTCTGGTACGCAGTCGACCGCGTGCGGCTTGGGAACCCCGCCACACGTCTGGCATGATGGTCGGCTGTACACGTCGGTGCAGCCCCTCTACCTGCCCGCGACGCGTCCTTCGCCGTCACCGGCCGCCCAACCCCACGGGCAGGCTGGCGGGGCACCCAGCTGAACTCCAGGAGAAGACCACAACGTGGCCACCAAGATCCGTCTGAAGCGTCTCGGCAAGATCCGGGCGCCGTACTACCGTGTCGTCGTCGCGGACTCGCGCACCAAGCGTGACGGTCGCGTCATCGAGGAGATCGGCAAGTACCACCCGACCGAGGAGCCCTCGCTCATCGAGATCTCCTCCGAGCGCGCGCAGTACTGGCTCGGTGTCGGCGCGCAGCCGACCGAGCAGGTCCTCGCGCTGCTCAAGGTCACCGGCGACTGGCAGAAGTTCAAGGGCCTGCCGGGCGCCGAGGGCACGCTGCGGGTCAAGGCCGGCAAGGCCAACCCGAAGGCCGCGATCGAGGCGGCCGCGCTCGACGCCGAGAAGGTCAAGGCCAAGGCGTCGGAGAAGAAGGCTGACGAGCCCGTCGCCGAGGCCCCGGCCGAGGACGCGGCTCCCGCCGAGGACGAGCAGGCCTGATGCTCGCCGACGCGCTCGAGCACCTGGTGCGCGGCATCGTCGACCACCCGGACGACGTGCGCGTGAGCGCGGTCGCGCTGCGCCGCGGTGAGCTGCTGGAGGTCCGGGTCCACCCCGAGGACCTCGGGCGGGTCATCGGCCGCAGCGGCCGGACCGCCAAGGCGCTGCGCACCGTCGTCGGTGCGCTGTCGACCGAGGGCCCGGTGCGCGTCGACGTCGTCGACGTCGACCGGCGCTGAGGTTCGGCGAGACGAGCACGTCGCGGCCGCGCGCCGCGATGCGTGAGGCCCGGCCCCTACTCTGGGGCCGGGCCTTCGTCGTGCTCGACGGCACACCCGCGAACGAACCCGGACGAATCGAGGAGGACCCCCATGCTGCTCACGGTGGCGCGCATCGGACGTGCCCACGGCCTGCGCGGTGAGGTCGGGCTGGACCTGCGCACCGACGCCCCCGACGAGCGCCTCGCGACCGGGTCGGTGCTCGCGACCGACCGGGCGGGCCTCGGCTCGCTGACCGTCACCTCGACGCGGATCCAGCAGGGCCGGTGGTACGTGACGTTCGCCGAGGTCCGGGACCGCACCGAGGCCGAGGGCCTGCGCGGGGTCGCCCTGCTGGCCGAGGAGGACACGTCCGACGACGACGACGCGTGGTACCCCCACGAGCTCGCAGGGCTGCGAGCCGAGCACGTCGACGGTCGGCTGCTCGGCGAGGTCGTCGGGCTCGAGCACCTCCCGGCGCACGACGTCCTGGTGCTGCGCGAGCCGGACGGCGCGCGGACCCTGGTGCCGTTCGTCCGGGCGATCGTGCCGGTCGTCGACGTCGCGGGCGGTCGCGTCGTGCTGGACCCGCCGGGCGGGCTCCTCGCGTCGGACGCCGCGAACCTCGTCGTGTCCGACGAGACGTCGGGCCCGGCCGGCGAGAGCGACGACCGCGCCGACGACGAGGGCGTCTGAGCCGTGCGCATCGACGTCCTGACGATCTTCCCGGACTACCTGGCGCCGCTCCGGCTCTCGCTCGTGGGCAAGGCGCACGAGGCCGGGATCCTCGACCTGCGGGTGCACGACCTGCGCGAGTGGACGACCGACCGGCACCGCACGGTCGACGACACGCCGTTCGGGGGCGGCGCGGGCATGGTCATGCGACCCGACGTGTGGGGCGCGGCCCTCGATGACGTGCTCACGCCGGACGCGCACCTCCTGCTCCCCACCCCGTCCGGCGAGGTCTTCGCCCAGCCGACTGCCCACGCGCTCGCCCACGAGACCCATCTGGTCATCGCGTGCGGCCGGTACGAGGGGATCGACGCGCGCGTCGCGGAGCACTACCGCGCCGCGGGCGTGCGCGTCAGCGAGCTGTCGCTCGGCGACTACGTGCTGAACGGCGGCGAGGTCGCGGCGCTCGTCGTCGTGGAGGCGGTGGCCCGGCTCCTGCCGGGGGTCGTGGGCAACCCGGAGTCGCTCGTCGAGGAGTCGCACGGCGAGGCCGGGCTGCTCGAGTACCCGGTGTTCACCAAGCCGCCGTCCTGGCGCGGGCTGGACGTGCCCGACGTCCTGCTGTCGGGTCACCACGCGCGGATCGCGCGGTGGCGGCGCGACGAGGCGCTGCGGCGGACCGCCGCTCGTCGTCCGGACATGCTGTCGGCGCTCGACCCGGGCGTGCTCGACGCGCGCGACCGGGACGTGCTCGCCGAGAGCGCGAGCAGCTCGGACGGGCCGGCGACGGACGCCGCGGCCGGCCGGCCGGCCGCGCAGGACGGCGACGATTACCGACCGTGACGCCCGGTGTGGCAGACTTGTCGGCTGGTGCGCGCGCGTCGCGTCTCTGCCACGGGGGAGACTGCCGACGATCGCCGGTCGGGCCCTCGGGTCACGGTCCGGACGCACCACGAACCAGACCACCAGGACGTGCTCGCGCGTGACTCGCCGTGCCGTCCTCGACTCGCGTTCCTGACCCGTCGGCAGGACGAGGAGAACACCATGCAGACGCTGGACCAGGTCGACGCCGCCTCGTTGCGGACCGACATCCCCGATCTCCGCCCCGGTGACACCGTCAAGGTCAACGTCAAGGTCGTGGAGGGCAACCGCTCCCGTATCCAGGCGTTCCAGGGCGTCGTGATCGCCCGCCAGGGCGCCGGCGTGCGTGAGACCTTCACGGTCCGCAAGATCAGCTTCCAGGTCGGCGTCGAGCGCACGTTCCCCGTGCACACCCCGTCGCTGGAGTCGGTCGAGGTCGTCACCCGCGGTGACGTCCGTCGCGCCAAGCTCTACTACCTGCGCGGTCTGCGCGGCAAGAAGGCCAAGATCAAGGAGAAGCGCGAGAACACGGCCGCTCAGGGCTGAGCTCTCCCGCACTCGCACGCAGGGCGGTCACTCTCGGGTGGCCGCCCTGCGGCGTACCCGGGCAAGGCAGCCCGGCCGAGCGGGCGGGCTCGCACGATCCTCGGGTGCTCAGGTGCCGGCGTTCGGGTGTCGGCGTTCTGGTGCCGGCGTTCAGGTACCGGTCTGTGGGCGCCGGGCACAGCCGAGCGTGGGAGAGTGACCCGGTGAACTCGCGAGCCGACGACGAGCCCGCGCCCGCGGGCGCGAACGGGGCGTCGGCGAGCGCGAGCGGCGGGCCGTGGCGCGCCGAGGCAGGGGGATCGCCCCCGCACTTCGAGACGGAGCGGGACAGCATGCACGAGACCAGCGCCGGCGCGTGGCCGGCCGATCCCCAGCTCGGGGAACCCAGCACCGAGGGCGGGCGCGGCGACGGCGTCACGGGCGGCACCGAGGCGGGTGCCGAGGCCTCGTCGACCACGCGAGCGCAGCGCCGGCTGGCCGAGCGGGGACGACCGGCGCGACGCAGCGCCGGCGGGTCGATCCTGCGCGAGACGGCGATCATCCTCGTGAGCGCGCTGGTGCTGTCGTGGCTCATCAAGACGTTCCTGGTCCAGGCCTTCTTCATCCCGAGCTCGTCGATGCACGACACGCTCGTCGAGGACGACCGGATCATGGTCAGCAAGCTCACGCCCGGACCGTTCGACCTCGAGCGCGGCGACATCGTCGTCTTCAAGGACCCGGGCGGCTGGCTCGAGGGCCAGAAGCCGGTCGAGGCCACCGGCTGGCGCGGCGCGATGAACGACGTCTTCACGTTCGTCGGCCTGTACCCGCAGGACGCGGGGGAGCACCTCGTGAAGCGCGTGATCGGCCTGCCGGGCGACCGCGTCGCGTGCGCGGGCCCGGGCGAGCCGGTCACCGTCAACGGCGTCGCGCTCGACGAGCCGTACCTGGCCGCCGGGGCGATCCCGAGCCAGATGGACTTCGACATCACCGTCCCGCCGAACAGCCTGTGGGTCATGGGCGACAACCGGCAGTCGTCGTCGGACTCGCGGCTGCACCGGGGTGACCCGGGCGGCGGCTCGATCCCGATCGGCAACGTGGTCGGCAAGGCGTTCGTGCTCGTGTGGCCGCTCGATCGCGCGACCGTCCTGCACAACCCGGGTGCGACGTTCGAGGACGTCCCCGACGCGTCATGACCCTCCTGGACGAACCCGCTCGCGCGACCGACGCAGCACCGTCGGCGCCGGTCGTGCCTGCCGGGTCGCGCCGCACCACGCGCCCGGGCCCGCACCTGCGCATCGAGCGGGCGCTGCTGCGCGACGGTGCTCGGCTGGTCGCGGGGATGGACGAGGTGGGTCGCGGCTCGCTCGCCGGGCCGGTGAGCGTCGGTGTGGTCGTCGTCGACCTGCAGACCCGGTCGGCGCCGCAGGGCGTGGCCGACTCCAAGCTCCTGACCCCCGCGGCGCGCGTGGCGCTGCTGCCGCGCCTGCACCGCTGGGGCGTCACGCGAGCGGTGGGCCATGCGAGCGCGGCGGAGATCGACGAGATCGGCATCATCGCCGCGCTGCGACTCGCGGGTACGCGCGCGCTGCTCGCCGCGGCCGAGGTCGCCGGGCCCGTGGACGTCGTCGTGCTCGACGGCTCGCACGACTGGCTCACGCCCCCCGCTCAGGGTGACCTGTTCACCGACGAGGGGCCCGACGACGAGACGGCGTCGGGCCTGGTGACGCCGCGCGTGCTGCTCAAGGTCAAGGCCGACCGCTCGTGCGCGAGCGTCGCCGCAGCGAGCGTGCTCGCCAAGTGCGAGCGGGATGCTCTCATGGTGACGCTCGCGGCGGACCACCCGCACTACCGGTGGGACGAGAACAAGGGCTACGCGAGCCCGGAGCACATCGGTGCGCTGCGCGAGCTCGGGCCGTGCGTGCTGCACCGTCGCTCGTGGCGGCTGCCGGGCACCGAGCCCGCAGCCGGCTCGGCGCGGCAGGTGACCGGTTCGTCGCCGGCGTGGGGGATGATGGACGCGTGAGTGCCGAGGACCTGGAGAACTACGAGACCGACATGGAGCTCGCGCTCTACCGCGAGTACCGGGACGTCGTGAACCTGTTCTCGTACGTCGTGGAGACCGAGCGACGCTTCTACCTCGCGAACCACGTCGACCTGCAGGTCCGGTCCGCGGCTGGGGAGGTCTACTTCGAGCTGACCCTCGCCGACGCGTGGGTGTGGGACGTCTACCGGTCCGCGCGCTTCGTGAAGTCCGTGCGGGTCGTCACGTTCAAGGACGTCAACGTCGAGGAGCTCGCCAAGCCTGAGCTCGACCTCGGCGGCGGGCCCGGCTTCCCCCGCTGACCGCCCGCCGGGCTGACCACCCGGCTCGCTGAGCGACCATGCGCCACCTCCTGGGCGTGGCACCACGGTCGCCTGGCCGGAGCCGGGTTCCCTGTCGGGCCGCCGTCGGCCCTTCCGCGAGCCGACCCCAGCCCGGGCTCGCGGCGTCGGCTCCACAGGTCCGGGGCGGGCGCGCGTCGCGCCCTGCCGCCCGACGGCACCCTGTGGCCGGAGGTGGTGCGGGTGCGCGCGAAGGACGCCGTCGGGCGGTACGGGGAGGACGTGGCTGCGGCTCACGTCGAGGCACGCGGATGGCGGGTGCTGGACCGCAACTGGCGGTGCCGGCTGGGCGAGCTCGACCTCGTCGGCATGGACGGCGACGTGCTCGTCGTCGTCGAGGTCAAGACGCGACGGTCGACGGCGTACGGGACGCCGGCCGAGGCAGTGACGTGGCGCAAGCTCGCGCGCATCCGGCGCCTGGCCGCGCAGTGGCTCACCGAGCACGACGTGCGAGCGGCGTCGGTGCGGGTCGACGTGATCGCGATCCTGCTGCCGCGGTCCGGAGCGGCGCAGGTCGAGCACCTGCAGGGGGTGTGCTGACGTGGCGCTCGGTGCGACGCTGTCGGTCGCCCTGGTCGGGATGGTCGGGCACGTGGTCGAGGTCGAGGCGCACCTGGCCGCGGCGCTCCCGGCGTTCACGCTCGTCGGGCTCCCCGACGCGTCGCTCGCGGAGTCGCGCGACCGCGTCCGCGCGGCTGTCGCCTCGTGCGGGCTGACGTGGCCGAACCGGCGCGTCACCGTCAACCTGTCGCCCGCGACCCTGCCCAAGTCGGGCTCGGGGTTCGACCTCGCGATCGCCGTGGCGACGCTCGCCGGTGCCGGGGTCGTCGACCTGCCGCGGGTGCGCGGTGTCGTGCACCTGGGCGAGCTCGGGCTCGACGGTCGCCTGCGCCCCGTGCGCGGCATCCTGCCGGCAGTCGCGGCGGCCGTCGCCGCCGGGCACCCGGACGTCGTCGTGCCCGAGGCGAGCGTCGCCGAGGCGAGCCTCGTTCCCGGTGCGAGGGTCCGGGGTGCACGCACGCTCGCCGCCGTGCTCGCGGCGCACGGCGCGCCGGTCGAGGTGCCCGACGTGCCCGCCGCACCCGCGGAGCCGGTCGCGGCGCGTGTCTCAGCCTTCGACCCGGACCTGTCCGACGTCGTCGGTCAGGACGAGGCGCGGCTGTGCCTCGAGGTGGCGGCCGCGGGCAGCCACCACCTGCTCATGGTGGGCCCGCCCGGGACGGGCAAGACGATGCTCGCCGCACGGCTACCGGGCATCCTGCCCGACCTCGTCGAGGACGAGGCGGTCGAGGTGACGGCGATCCACTCCGTGGCGGGCACGTTCGACCCGGGCGGCGGTCTGCTCCGCCGTCCGCCCTACGAGGACCCGCACCACACCGCGACGCCCGCGAGCGTCATCGGCGGCGGGTCCGGCGTGCCGCGGCCCGGGGCGGCGTCGCGCGCGCACCGCGGGGTGCTGTTCCTCGACGAGGCACCCGAGTTCACGACCGCGGTGCTGCAGACCCTGCGGCAACCGCTCGAGCACGGTGAGCTCGTGCTGCACCGGGCCGCGGGGACCGCGCGCTACCCCGCGCAGTTCCAGCTCGTGCTGGCGGCCAACCCCTGCCCGTGCGGCATGGCGGTCGGCAAGGGTCTGGACTGCACGTGCCGGCCCGAGCAGCGACGCCGCTACCTGGGCAAGCTCTCCGGGCCCCTGCTCGATCGTGTGGACCTGCAGGTCGAGCTCCAGCCGTCGCGCGCGACCGACCGGACGGGCGACTCGAGCGACCAGGTCGCCCGGCGCGTCGCAGCCGCCCGCGCCGCGCAGGCGGAGCGCTTCGCGGGACTGCCGTGGCGCACGTGCGCCCAGGTGCCGGGCGCCTGGCTGCGCGAGCGGCTCGGGCCGGACCGCGCGCTCGTGGCGGACCTCGACCGCGCGGTCGACCGCGGCACGTTGAGCCGACGCGGTGCGGACCGTGTGCTCCGCGTCGCGTGGACGCTGGCCGATCTCGCGGGCCGTACCGCGCCCGGGCGCTCGGACGTGTGCCGGGCCCTGGCGCTGCGGACCCGGGGCCGTGGGGCATGAGCGTGCACCACGAGGCGGGCGGGACGCCCGTCGTCGACGAGCAGGAGCGGTGGGCGCGCGCGGCCTGGAGCGCGCTCGCCGAGCCGGGCGACGTCGTGGCGGGCGCGCTGCTCGCCCAGCTCGGCGCCGTGCAGGCGTGGCAGTGGGTCGTCGACTCCGCAGCGGGACTCGTCGACGTCCCCGCGCGGGCTGCGCCCACGGGCGACGCGCCGGCACGTCTCGTGCGGGCCGTGGAGCGCTGGGCGCCTCGGATGACGCGCCTGGCCGCCGAGGGCTGGTCGGTGCACCGTCCGCCGCCGGACGGGGTGTCCCACGTGCGGGTCCTGGTCCCCGGTGATCGCGAGTGGCCCGCCGGGCTCGACGACCTCGGCGCCGCGGCACCCGCGTGCCTGTGGGTGCGCGGGGATCCGGCCGCCGCTCGCTGGCCGAGCACCGGGCGTGCCCGGACGGCAGCGCTCGTCGGGGCACGCGCCGCGACGGCCTACGGCGAACGCGTCGCGATCGACCTGGCCGCGGGGCTGGTCGACGCCGGGTTCGTCGTGGTGTCCGGTGGCGCGTACGGCGTCGACGCTGCTGCGCACCGCGGTGCGCTGGCGAGCGGCGGGCGCACGCTCGTCGTGGTCGCCGGGGGCGTGGACCGCGCGTACCCGGCGGGCAACGTCAGGCTGATCGAGGAGGCGGTCGCGAGCGGGGGAGCAGTCGTGGGCGAGGTGCCGCCGGGCAGCCTGCCCACGCGCAGCCGGTTCCTGCAGCGCAACCGACTGATCGCCGCACTCGGGGCCGCAACCGTCGTCGTCGAGGCGGCCTGGCGCTCGGGCGCGCTGAGCACCGCGAACCACGCGGCGCGCCTGAACCGGCCCGTGGGTGCGGTGCCGGGACCCGTGACGTCGATGGCGTCGGCGGGCTGTCACCGGCTGCTGCGGGAGGGCGTCGCGACGTGCGTGACGGATGCGGCGGAGGTCGTGGAGCTGGCCGGCGCGCTCGGCGCCGACCTCGCACCCGAGCCTCGCGTGGCGGCGCGGGGCCTGGACGGTGTGGACGCTCTGGGCCGACGCGTCCACGACGCTCTGGGAACGCGCACGGCGCGCCCCACGGCCGAGGTGGCACGGGTGGCGGGGGTCACCACGGCGGAGGCGATCGAGGCCCTTGGATCGCTCGAGCTGGCCGGTCTCGCGCGGCATGAGGGGTCCGGATGGCGCGCGGAGGGTGTGACCTGAGCAACTGCTGCGGGTGAAATGCGCGGCGATCCGAGAGAAATGTCCGACTCAATTCGGACAATCGCCTGACAAACGCCCACCGTTAGGCCGGACAGGTGAATGTGAGACTTGTTCGGCGCGTCGAAAACCGTCACGGTATCCGCATGGACGTGGCCGAGATCACCGCACAGGCGCCGGCTCGCGCGCGCCTGCTCGCGGACTACTCGGCCCATCTGACCCACGTGCGCGGCCTGTCGCCCCATACCGTACGGGCCTATCTGGGGGACATCGACGCGCTGCTGCGCCACGCGGCACGGCACGGTGCTCACGACCTCGCGGACGTCGATCTCGCGATGCTGCGCTCGTGGCTCGGTGCCATGGCCGCGCACGAGAGCAGCCGGGCGACCCTCGCACGTCGCGGCGCGAGTGCGCGGGCGTTCTTCTCCTGGGCCGCGCGTACCGGGCTGATCGCGACCGACCCGTCGCTGCGTCTGGCCACCGCCCGCGCCGGCGCGACCCTGCCGGTCGTCCTCTCGCAGGACGCCGCGCGCCGCGCGCTCGACGCGCTCGCTGGGCAGGCCGACCCCGCGTCCCCGTTGACCGTGCGGGACTGGGCGATCCTCGAGGTCCTCTACGGGACGGGGGTGCGGGTCGGAGAGCTGTGCGGCGCGGACGTCGTGGACGTGGACCTCGCGCAGCGGACCTTGCGTGTCACGGGCAAGGGCGACAAGCAGCGCGTCGTGCCGTTCGGCGTTCCCGCTGCACGTGCGCTCGACGCGTGGCTGCGCGTGCGCTCCACGCTCGCCGCCTCCGACGACGCGTTGTTCGTCGGAGCCCGCGGTCACCGGATCGACCAGCGTCAGGTGCGCACCGTCGTGCACCGTGCGACCGCTGCGACCGGCGTCGACCTCGCGCCCCACGGGATGCGCCACTCCGCGGCGACCCACCTGCTGGAAGGCGGATCGGACCTGCGCAGCGTGCAGGAGATCCTCGGCCACGCCAGCCTCACGACCACCCAGCGCTACACCCACGTATCCGCCGAGCGGCTTCGCTCGGCCTACGCGCAGGCTCACCCGAGAGCCTGAGGACGGACGACCATGAGCATCCACGTGGACACCACGCCCGCGCTGCGCGCGGTCGGCCAGGGCAACGCCGCCCCGGCCGGCACGATCCCGCAGCAGCGTGGTCTGCTCGTCGCCGAGGTGGACGACGTCGTCCCCGGTGTCGCGCTCGACGACGAGCCCGAGATCGAGCTCGCCGCGGTCGTCGTGCTCCCTGAGGTCCCGAGCCAGCGCGGTGCGCAGCCTGCGCCCGAGGTCACCGAGCTGTGGGTGGCGTACAAGGCGACGGGGGAGCGCGTTCACCGCGACGCCCTGATCCTGCACTACGCGTCGCTCGTCACGGCCGTCGCCGGCCGGGTCGGCATGCGCCTGCCCGCGACGGTCGAGCAGGCCGACCTGGTCTCCTACGGCATGTTCGGCCTCATCGACGCGATCGAGAAGTACCAGCTCGACCGCTCGGTGAAGTTCGAGTCGTACGCGTCGTCGCGCATCCGCGGCGCGATCATCGACGAGCTCCGCGCGATGGACTGGGTGCCGCGCTCGGTGCGGACCAAGGCCCGCTCGCTCGACCGTGCGTTCGCCGAGCTCGAGGCGACGCTGCACCGCGCACCGAACGAGGCGGAGCTCGCGGCGCACCTCGGCGTGCCCGTCTCGGACCTGCGTGCGGTGTGCTCACAGCTGTCCACCTCGAACCTCGCGGCGCTCGACGAGCTCCTGGGCGGCGAGGACCGGGCAGGCGGGGTGTCGCTGGGCGACACGCTGTGCGACGACCGCATCATGGACCCGGCCGGCACGCTCGCGGACGCGGAGACGGCGCACCTGCTGTCGCGTGCCATCGAGCAGCTCGGCGAGCGTGAGCGGATCGTCGTCGTCCTCTACTACTACGAGGGCATGACGCTCGCGGAGATCGGTCGGGTGCTCGGGGTGACCGAGTCGCGCATCTCGCAGATGCACACGGCGGCGATGACGCGGCTGCGCACGCGGCTGACGGAGGCCGAGCGCTACTGACCGTCGCCGGCAGCGGCCGCAGCGCGGGGGTCACCCCGGCAGCAGCACGACCGGCCCGGCTGGTCCGACGAGCGAGAGCGGGTCGATGTACCGCGTCGGCGCCGTCCGCACGCCCCAGTGCAGGCAGGTGACCGGCGCGCAGTGCCCCGCCGCGTCCACCACCCCGACGCCCGCGCCCCGGGCGACGCGCGTCCCGACCGCGACGGACGGCCGCACGGGTTCGAGGCTCGACGTGAGCCCGTCGTCGTGCCGCACCGTCACGACACCTCGCCCCGCGACGTCGCCCGCGAACGCGACGACCCCCGCCTGCGGGGCGACCACCGGCCCGCCCGGCACGACGGCGAGGTCGACCCCGCGGTGCCCGGCCGACCACGGCTGCGGGGGCGGCTCGAACGCCCGCACGACGTGGGTGCCCGGGGCGGGCAGCACGTAGCGCGCCGCCTCCGCCGCGCGTGCCGGTCCCGCGTCCGCGGTGGCCTCTGCCGGGGCCGCCCGGGCGGGCGCCGGTGCGCACGCGGCCGGTGCGAGCAGCAGGAACGTCAGCAGCAGGCGGCCCAGGAGCGGTCGACCCGGGAGCGGTCGACCCGGGAGTGCGCGGTGCAGGAGCGGTCGACCAGGGAGCGCGCGGCGGGTGGACGAACGGCTGCGCGGGGCTGGTGGTCGGGTGGACGTCGGCGGCATCCGTCGAGCGTGCCCGGGCGGCGCCGCACGCCGTGCCGCGAACCTGCGCACCTGTGGACGCGTGCCGGACCGACGAGGGCTGGGGGCGGGTCGTCGCGCGACGTGTTCTGAGAGGCGACGGGAGCACGCGACCGGAGCAGGCGGCGCCTCGTCCACGACCACGGCGAGGGTGGGCTAGACTTCTGGCGCGACCGGTGAGAGCCGGTCGACTTCGCGCGCCATCATTCCTGAGGTCCGACCTCGGGGGCGTGCCCGTACAGGTCCGTGAGCGCCGGGTGACCGGGACTCACGGTGCGGGCCGTCGTGGCGCCAGGGGCACCGGCATCCGCCGGCGCCGACAAACCGCATCGCGGGAGCGCACCACGTGCCGCTCTCGCTCGACGTGCGGGCCGCTCGCTGCGGCTCGCCACGGAAGGAAGTGCCATGGCCGTCGTGACCATGCGCCAGCTGCTCGAGAGCGGTGTCCACTTCGGGCACCAGACTCGCCGCTGGAACCCCAAGATGAAGCGCTTCATCTTCACCGAGCGCAACGGCATCTACATCGTCGATCTGCAGCAGTCGCTGACCTACATCGACCGCGCGTACGACTTCGTCTCCCAGACGGTCGCCCACGGCGGGACGATCCTGTTCGTCGGCACCAAGAAGCAGGCGCAGGAGCCCGTCGCCGAGCAGGCCGCGCGCGTCGGCATGCCCTACGTCAACCAGCGTTGGCTCGGTGGCATGCTCACCAACTTCTCGACCATCCACAAGCGGCTCCAGCGCCTCAAGGAGCTCGAGCAGATCGACTTCGACGACGTCGCGGCCTCGGGCCTGACGAAGAAGGAGCTGCTCGTCCTGCGTCGCGAGAAGGACAAGCTCGCGAAGACGCTCGGCGGCATCCGTGACATGGCCAAGGTCCCCTCGGCCGTGTGGATCGTCGACACGAACAAGGAGCACCTCGCGGTCGACGAGGCGCGCAAGCTGGGCATCCCGGTCGTCGCGATCCTCGACACGAACTGCGACCCCGACGTCGTGGACTACCCGATCCCGGGCAACGACGACGCCATCCGCGCCGTGCAGCTGCTCACCCGCGTGATCGCGGACGCCGTGGCCGACGGCACGCTCAAGCGCCACTCCGGCAAGACCTCCGCCGAGGGCGGCGCGGACGCCGAGGCCGAGCCGCTCGCCGAGTGGGAGCGCGAGCTCCTGGCCGGTGCCGAGGCCGGTCTGGCCGAGGCCGCGCCGGTCGCCGCCGAGGCCCCCGCCGCTGAGGCGCCGGTCGTCGTCGAGGCCCCGGCCGTCGACGAGGCTCCGGTCGCCGACGAGGCGCCCGCCGCCGAGGCCCCCGCGGTCGACGCGCCGGCCGACGAGGCCTGAGCTCACCGCACGTCCGCAGACAGCTCCATCGACAAGAACGGACACCACTGATGGCGAACTACTCGCTCCAGGACATCAAGGACCTGCGCGAGAAGACCGGCGCCGGCATGCTCGACGTCAAGAAGGCGCTCGAGGAGGCGGAGGGCGACGCCGAGAAGGCGCTCGAGATCATCCGCGTCAAGGGCCTCAAGGGCGTCGGCAAGCGTGAGGGTCGCTCCGCCTCGGACGGCCTGGTCGCCGCGCACGTCGGCCCCACGGCCGACGGCGAGGGTCAGACCGGCGTGCTGGTCGAGGTCAACTCCGAGACGGACTTCGTGGCGAAGAGCCAGCCGTTCATCTCGCTCGCGGAGCGCGTGCTGGCCGCTGCGGTCGCCACGGGCGCCCGTGACGCGGACGCGCTGACGTCGGCCGAGTTCGAGGGCACGACCGTCCAGAACATCGTCGACGAGACCGCGGCCACGCTCGGCGAGCGCATCGTCGTGCGTCGTCTGGCCCGCGTGGCCGGCGAGCACGTCGAGGTCTACCTGCACAAGGTCAGCAAGGACCTGCCCCCGCAGGTCGGCGTGCTCGTGGCGACGGACGCGGCGGGTGCCTCGGTGGCGCGCGACATCGCGACGCACATCGCGGCCTACTCGCCGCAGTTCCTCTCGCGCGACGAGGTCCCCGCGGACACCGTCGAGAGCGAGCGGAAGATCGCCGAGGAGACGGCGCGCAACGAGGGCAAGCCCGAGGGTGCGCTCCCGAAGATCGTCGAGGGCCGTCTGAACGGGTTCTTCAAGGAGAACGTGCTGCTCGACCAGCCGTTCGCCAAGGACCCGAAGAAGTCGGTCGGCCAGGTGCTCACGGAGGCCGGCGGCACGCTGTCGGCGTTCGTGCGCTTCCGCGTGGGAGCCTGATCCCACCACCCGTACGGTGGCCCCGGCCCATGGCCGGGGCCACCGGCGTACGCAGGACGTTGCCGACCGCCCAGGAGGCGTAGTGAGCCCGGACCCCACGACCGATCCGACCCGCGTGGTCCCCGCTCGGCGGGTCCTGCTCAAGCTCTCCGGCGAGGCGTTCGGCGGTGGCGCCGTCGGCCTCGCGGTCGACGTGATCCGTCGGGTCGCCGAGGAGATCGCGGTGGCGGTGCGCAGCGGGGTCGAGGTCGCGATCGTCGTCGGCGGCGGCAACTTCTTCCGCGGCGCCGAGCTCGCGGACAGCGGCATGGACCGCGCACGCGCGGACTACATGGGCATGCTGGGCACCGTCATGAACTGCCTCGCGCTGCAGGACCTGCTCGAGCAGGCCGGTGTCAGCACCCGCGTGCAGACCGCCATCACGATGGGTCAGGTCGCCGAGCCGTACATCCCGCTGCGGGCGATCCGGCACCTGGAGAAGGGCCGCGTCGTCATCTTCGGCGCAGGGGCCGGCATGCCGTACTTCTCGACCGACACCGTCTGCGTGCAGCGCGCCCTGGAGACCCACTGCCAGGAGGTGCTGATGGGCAAGAACGGCGTGGACGGCGTGTACAGCGCGGACCCGCGCCGCGACCCGGACGCGCGTCGCCTCGACCGGCTCACCTACACCGACGCGATCGTCGGCGACCTCGGCGTCATGGACCAGACGGCGTTGTCGCTGGCCCGCGACAACGACGTCCCGATGCAGGTCTTCGGACTCGAGGGCGCGGGAAACGTCACGCGCGTCCTGCAGGGTGAGAAGATCGGCACGATCGTCACCGCGAGCTGAGCCGGCCCGAGCAGTGCCGGGGCGCGAGCGCCACCAGGACGCCGCAGCCTCGCAGCTCCGCCCGACGGACGCGAGCCCGACCACGCACCACCAGGCAGTTCGACACCCGGACGCCACCCACGACACGCAGAGCAAGGAGCACCGGTGATCGACGAGACGCTCTTCGAAGCCGAGGAGAAGATGGACAAGGCGATCGAGGTCGCCAAGGACGACTTCGGCACCATCCGTACCGGCCGCGCCAACGCCGCGATGTTCTCCAAGATCTTCGTCGACTACTACGGCGCCCCGACGCCGCTGCAGCAGCTGGCGTCGTTCAACGTCACCGAGGCGCGCACGATCCTGGTCTCGCCGTTCGACAAGTCGTCGACCACCGCGGTGGAGAAGGCGCTGCGCGACTCGGACCTGGGCGTGAACCCGACGAACGACGGCAACGTCATCCGCGTCGTGCTGCCCGCCCTCACGGAGGAGCGACGCCGGGACTTCGTCAAGCTCGCGAAGCACAAGGCCGAGGACGCCCGCATCGCGGTGCGCTCGATCCGTCGCCGCGCCAAGGAGGAGCTCGACCGCATCGTCAAGGACGGTGAGGCCGGCGAGGACGAGGTCGCCCGCGCGGAGAAGGAGCTCGAGTCGCTCACGAAGAAGCACGTCGACCAGATCGACCACCTCCTCGTGGCCAAAGAGGCAGAGCTCCTCGAGGTCTGATGACTCAGCTCGCTGCCCCCAGCAAGACGCGACCGGGACGCGACCTCCCGGTCGCGATCACGGTCGGCCTCGGCCTGCTCGCGGCCGTGGTCGCGGCGCTGTTCATCCGCAAGGAGGCGTTCGTCGTCCTGGCGGTCCTGGCGGTGTGCGCCGGCCTCTGGGAGCTGGCGCAGGCGTTCACGCGCCGCTCGATCCACCTTCCCCTGCTGCCGCTCCTCGTCGGGGCGGTCGGCATCCTGGTCTCGGCCTACACGGCCGGGGCTGAAGCGCTCTTCGTCTCGTTCATGCTCACGGTCGGCGGCGTCATGGTGTGGCGCGTGCTCGACGGGAGCGGTGACCGCGCGCTGCGCGACATCGTCGGCGGTGCGTTCGCGGCCGCCTATCTGCCGTTCCTCGCGGGCTTCGTGATGCTCATGCTCGCCGAGCCGGACGGCCCGGCGCGCGTGATGGTGTTCGTGCTGCTCGTCGTCGCGAGCGACACGGGTGGCTTCGCGGTCGGCGTGCTGCTCGGGCGCCACCCGCTCGCGCCGTCGGTCAGCCCCAAGAAGTCGTGGGAGGGCCTGGCCGGGTCCGTCGTGCTCGCGTGCGTCGTGGGAGTCGTGAGCGTCCAGGTGGCGTTCGACGGCGAGCCGCTCGTGGGTGTCTTCCTCGGGCTCGCGACCGTCGTCAGCGCGACGCTCGGCGACCTCGCGGAGTCCATGCTCAAGCGCGACCTCGAGCTCAAGGACATGGGCCGGCTCGTCCCGGGCCACGGCGGTGTCCTCGACCGGCTCGACTCGCTGCTGCTCACGGCGCCTGCCGTCTATCTCATCCTCGCGCTGCTCCAGCCCGCGCCTCTCGCGTTCTGAGCACGCCCCCAAGGAGCTCTCGTGCCTGCCACCCCCGTCCGACTGGACCTGTCCTCTCCCGTGCGCGGTCCGCGCGGCAAGCCGCCGCGGCACTTCGTCGACCTGACCCCCGACGAGCGAGTCGCAGCGGTCACGGAGCTGGGGGAGAAGCCGTTCCGGGCCAAGCAGCTCGCGACGCACTACTTCACGCACCTGACGGCGGATCCCGCGGCGATGACCGACCTGCCGGCGGCGAGCCGCGACAAGCTCGTCGAGGCGCTGTTCCCCCGCCTGCTGACGAACGTCCGCACGCAGACCGCGGACGGCGGCACGACCGTCAAGACGCTGTGGCACCTCTTCGACAACGCCAAGGTCGAGTCGGTGCTGATGCGCTACTCGAACCGCACGACGCTGTGCATCTCGAGCCAGGCCGGCTGCGGTCTCGCGTGCGCGTTCTGCGCCACGGGCCAGATGGGCCTCACGCGCAACCTGTCGACCGCGGAGATCGTCGAGCAGGTGCGCGAGGCGGCGCGTGCGCTCCAGGCCGGTGAGGTCCCGGGCGGTCCGACGCGCCTGTCGAACGTCGTCTTCATGGGGATGGGCGAGCCGCTCGCGAACTACAACGCGATCATGGCCACGGTCCGCACGCTCGTCGCCCCCGACGGTCTCGGCCTGTCCGCGCGCAACGTCACGGTCTCGACGGTCGGCATGGTCCCGGCGATGCGCAAGCTTGCCGACGAGGGCATCCCGGTGACGCTCGCGCTGTCGCTGCACGCCCCGGACGACGAGCTGCGCAGCGAGCTCGTGCCCGTCAACACGCGCTGGGACGTCGACGAGGCGCTCGACGCCGCGCACCACTACTTCGAGGTCACCGGTCGCCGCGTGTCGATCGAGTACGCCCTGATCAAGGACATCAACGACCACGCGTGGCGCGCGGACCTGCTGGGCGAGAAGCTCAACGCGCGCGGCAAGGGCTGGGTGCACTGCAACCCGATCCCGCTCAACCCGGTGCCCAACTCCAAGTGGACGGCGAGCGATCCCCGGGTCGAGCAGGAGTTCGTGGCACGCTTGCGTGCGCACGGGATCCCGACGACGATCCGGGACACCCGCGGCAGCGACATCGACGGTGCGTGCGGCCAGCTCGCCGCGGAGGAGGACGAGTGAGCGACGGGATGTTCCGAACGGTGTCCGGTCTGCGTTCGGGCTACGACCCGGCCGAGGTGGACGAGTTCTTCGAGCACGCACGCTCGCTCTACGAGAAGGGTCCGGCGGCCGCTCTCGCGGCCAAGGACGTGCGGCGGGTCGGGTTCGAGGTCGTCCGTGGCGGGTACGCGACGGCGGCCGTCGACGCGGCGCTCGACCGCCTGGAGTCGGCGTTCGTGGCGCGTGCGCGGGCCGAGTACGTCGCGCAGCACGGTCAGCAGGGGTGGATGGCGCAGCTCGGCGAGCAGGCGCGCACGTTGTACGGGCGCCTCGGTCGGCCTGACGGGGATCGCTTCGCGCCGCCCGAGGGCCGCGAGCAGGGCTACGAGCCCGCGGACGTCGACGCGCTGTGCCACCGCCTCGTCGCCTACTTCGACAAGGGTGCGCCCCTCACGTCGGGCGAGATCCGTTCGGCCACGTTCCGACGCCGCAAGGGCCGCAGCGCATACGGCGAGCCCGCGGTGGACGCCTTCCTCGCGCGCGCCGTCGAGGTGCTGCTCGGCGTCGAGTGACCACCTCGATGACGACGACGGGCGACGGCCCCCGGCGCGTGGTCCTGCTCGGCTCCACGGGGTCGATCGGCACGCAGGCGCTCGACGTGCTCGCGCGGCACCCGGAGGCGTTCGAGGTCGTCGGCCTGGCCGCCGGCGGGGGCGACCCGGTGCTGCTCGCGACCCAGGCGGTCGCGTCCGGCGCGCGGACGGTCGCGGTGGCCGACGAGAGAGCGGTGCACGCGGTCCGTGCAGCGCTCGACGCGGCCGGCGCCGGTGCCGTCGAGGTGCTCGCCGGTCGGGACGCCACGACCGAGCTCGCGGGGGTCGGCGCCGACGTCGTGCTGAACGGCATCACCGGGTCGGTCGGCCTGCGGCCGACGCTCGCGGCGCTGCGGGCCGGCAGCACGCTCGCCCTCGCGAACAAGGAGTCCCTCGTCGTCGGCGGTGCCCTCGTGCACGAGGCCGCGGTCCGTCCCGACCAGATCGTGCCCGTCGACTCCGAGCACTCGGCGATCGCGCAGGCGCTGCGGTCGGGCGCGTCGCGTGAGGTCGCGCGGCTCGTGCTGACGGCGTCGGGCGGGCCGTTCCGCGGCTGGGCGACCGACGACGTGAAGACGGTGACCCCGCAACAGGCTCTCGCGCACCCCACGTGGGCGATGGGACCCGTGGTCACGGTGAACTCCGCCACGCTGATGAACAAGGGACTCGAGCTCATCGAGGCCCACCTGCTGTTCGGCGTCCCCGCGGACCGGATCGACGTCGTCGTGCACCCGCAGTCGGTCGTGCACTCGATGGTCCAGTTCGTCGACGGCTCGACCATCGCGCAGGCGTCGCCGCCCGACATGCGGCTCCCGATCGCGCTCGGCCTGTCCTGGCCCGACCGGCTCGACGACGTGGCCGCCGCGTGCGACTGGACCAGCCCGACGGCCTGGACGTTCGAGCCTCTCGACGAGGAGACGTTCGGCGCGGTCCGGCTGGCGCGGAGGGCAGTCGCGGCGTCCGCGACGCACCCGGCGGTGTACAACGCGGCCAACGAGCAGTGCGTCACGGCGTTCCTCGCGGGCCGCATCGGCTTCCTCGACATCGTCACGACCGTCGAGCGGGTCGTCGACGAGCACGACGGCACGCCCGCGGGCTCGCTCACGCTCGACGGCGTGCTGGCGGCCGAGCTGTGGGCCCGCGCCCGCGCCGACGAGCTGCTCGCGCGCACGTAGTCGCACCCGCCGGGCGTGGACCGAGGCGGGTCAGCCGTGCTGGACCCAGGGCGCCGACGTCAGCGCCGACGGCGTGCCGGTGACGAGCTCGGCCACGGTCCGACCCGCGACGTTCGCCGCAGCCGGGCCGGTGCCGCCGCTGCGCGCCCAGACACGGTCGTCGACCAGCCCGATCGACGGCAGGGAGCCCGGGGCGGCGAGCGGCCGCAGCCAGGCGTGCGTGACGGGCACGTCGGTGAGCACGGGCAGGAGGTCGACGAGCGCCTCGTGCAGCGTCCGCGAGGAGCCGAGCGGGGTCAGCAGCGCGCCGAGCACGCGCGCCGCGCGGCGCCCGGTGGCCCGGGCGCGGCCGACGACGAGCCGGTCGGACGCGGTGCGCACGAGGCGTAGACCGTCGCTGTGCGCGACCAGCTCGGCGCGTGGCAGGCCGATCGCCGCCCAGACCTCGGCGGGCAGCGGTGCGGTCGCGATCGTCGCGCCGCCCCGTGCGGGCGGCGCCGTCGGACGTGTGTCGATCACGGTGGCGGCCCGGACCGTGCCGTGCGCCGTCACGGCGGCGGCGGCGCTCACGCGTGCGACCGGCGTGCGGTCGACGACGCGCGCGCCGTGCGCCACGAGGACGTCGAGCAGCGCGCGCGCGAGCCGGCCCGGGTCGACGCGCGCGGCCTCGGGGGACCAGGTGCCGCCGAGCGCGTCGTCGATCTGCACGTGCGCGCGCAGACCGGTCGCGTCGAGCACGTGGGTCTCGTCGCCCCAGCGCACGGCCGCGGCGGCCTCCCGCTCGAGACGTGCGAGCGCCACGTCGTCGGCCGCGACGAGCACCTCGCCGCCGAAGGCGAACCCGCAGTCCACCTGCTCGACCGCGGCGACGCCCCCGACCTCCACGACCGCGTCGCGCAGGATCGCGCGTGCCTCGACCGCCGCGGGCGCGCCCCACCTGCGGGCGAGCGCGTCGCCGTCGAGACCCACTCGCGCCGAACACCCGCCGAGCCCGCGCTCGTCCTGGCCCGTGACCCCGGACTCGACGAGCACGACGTCGAGCGACGGGTCGGCCTCGAGCAGGTAGTACGCGCTCCACAGCCCCGTCAGGCCCGCGCCGACCACGACGACGTCGGCGGTCGTGTCGCCGTCGAGCGGCGCGCGGGGCGCGGCGTCGGCGTCCGCCCACGGCGCGGGGTCGTCGGGGCTGTCGATCGAACGGGTGCGGGGCAGCGGGCTCACACGCCGATGCTCCCCGGCGCGCGTGCCGGGGACAACTCGCCACGCATGCGCTCCCGGTCACAGCGGAACCTCAGGTTCTCGGGGCAAGATGGTGCCCCCGTGCGCGCCGGTCCGGCTCCGGCGGGCACCGAAGGAGGATGGCGTGGCGTACCTGGTCGGCGTGCTGATCGCCGTGGTCGTGCTGCTCGCATCGATCGCGTTGCACGAGGTGGGCCACATGGTGCCCGCCAAGAGGTTCGGCGTGCGGGTGAGCCACTACTTCGTCGGCTTCGGCCCGACGCTGTGGTCGCGCACCAAGGGCGAGACGGAGTACGGCCTCAAGGCGATCCCGCTGGGCGGGTTCGTGCGGCTGGTCGGGATGTACGCACCGGCCGAGGCGGTCGGGCACCCGGCCGCGCGCACCTGGGCGGGTCGCCTCGCGCAGGACGCGCGTGACGCGAGCGCGTCGGAGATCCGCGAGGGCGAGGACGGCCGGGCGTTCTACCGGCTGTCGACGCCCAAGAAGCTCGTCGTGATGCTCGGCGGCCCGGTGATGAACCTGCTCATCGCGTTCGTCCTGCTGGCGATCGTGCTGCTCGGCTTCGGCGTCCCCGCGACGACCACGACCTTGAGCACGGTCTCGCAGTGCGTGATCCCCGCGGGTGACGCGTCCGACCGACAGTGCACGGACGCCGACGAGCCCGCGCCGGGGGCTGCCGCGGGCCTGCGCCCCGGCGACACGGTCGTGAGCTGGGACGGCACGGACGTGAGCTCGTGGGACGAGCTGACGACGCTGATCCGTGCCTCGGGCGGCGAGGCGACTCCCGTCGTCGTCGAGCGGGACGGGAGCCCTGTCGAGCTCACCGTGACCCCGGTGGTCGCGCAGCGGCCCTCGTACGACGCGGACGGCAACCCGGTCCTCGACGACGACGGCGAGCCCGTCACGGTGCCGGTCGGGTTCCTCGGGGTCTCGCCGACGACGGTGCGCGAGGCGACGAGCGTCGCCGAGGTGCCACGCGTGGTGGCCGAGCGCACGTGGCAGACCGCGACGGTCGTCGCGACGCTCCCGGCGCGCATGGTCGACCTGGTGCAGACCACGTTCGGGAGCCAGGAGCGCGGCACGGACTCGATCATCGGGATCGTCGGCGTGGGACGGTTCGCCGGTGAGATCGCGTCGGTCGAGGGCACGGGGATCGACTGGAGCGTGCGCCTCGCAGGGCTGCTGGAGATGCTGGCGAGCCTGAACATCGCGCTGTTCGTGTTCAACCTGATCCCGTTGCCGCCGCTCGACGGCGGGCACGTGGCCGCGGCGCTGTGGGAGGGCGCGCGGCGTCAGGTCGCCAGGCTGCGCAAGGCGCCCCGACCCGGTCCGTTCGACTCGGCCAAGCTCGTGCCGCTCGCGTACAGCGTGTTCGTCGTGCTCGGGGCGATGGGTCTGCTGCTCGTGTACGCCGACATCGTGAACCCGGTGACCATCACCTGATCGCCCGTGCGCGATCCCGAGCCCCGCGTCGCCACGCAGGCGTAGCGTGCGTCCGGTGACCGAGCTGACGGAGTACCTCGAGTCGTTGCCCGAGCCGGAGCGCGCGTGCGTCGAGCACGTCTACGCCCGCGCGCGGGCGCTCGTCCCGGAGGCGAGCGACGGCGTCGGCTACGGGATGCCCGCGCTCGTGCTCGACGGCAAGCCGCTGCTGTCGGTGATGGTGGCCAAGACGCACATCGGGCTGTACCCGTTCAGCCCCGGCGCGCTCGACACGGTGCGCGACGAGCTCGCGGGGTTCTCGCTGTCCAAGGGAACGGTGCGCTTCTCGCCGGACCACCCCGTGCCCGACGACCTGCTCGACCGGCTCGTGCTCGCCCGGCGTGCGGAGATCCGGGCCCGCTGAGCCGTGCCGGCACGCGGATCGTGTGGGGATCGCGTGCGCGTCCGCCGTGCACCCGGGCGTGGCCGCCGATACCTCGGCGCGCAGGTGGGATGATGAGCGCGTGAGCGTACCGATCTCCCTGGGCATGCCCGAGGCGCCCGCGCCCGTGCTGGCGCCGCGACGTCCCACCCGCAAGATCCGAGTCGGCAAGGTGGACGTCGGCGGTGACGCTCCGGTGAGCGTGCAGTCGATGACGACCACGCCGACCACCGACATCAATGCGACGCTGCAGCAGATCGCCGAGCTGACGGCCGCCGGCTGCGACATCGTGCGCGTCGCCGTGCCGAGCCAGGACGACGCCGACGCGCTGCCCGCGATCGCGCGCAAGTCGCAGATCCCGGTGATCGCCGACATCCACTTCCAGCCCAAGTACGTGTTCGCCGCGATCGACGCGGGGTGCGCCGCGGTCCGCGTCAACCCGGGCAACATCCGCAAGTTCGACGACCAGGTAGGGGCGATCGCACGCGCCGCCGCGGACGCAGGTGTGAGCCTGCGGATCGGCGTCAACGCGGGCTCGCTCGACCCGCGCCTGCTCGCGAAGTACGGCAAGGCGACCCCCGAGGCACTCGTCGAGTCGGCCGTGTGGGAGGCGTCGCTGTTCGAGGAGCACGACTTCCACGACTTCAAGATCTCGGTGAAGCACAACGACCCGGTCGTCATGGTGCGCGCCTACGAGCTGCTCTCCGAGCGAGGTGACTGGCCGCTGCACCTCGGCGTCACCGAGGCCGGCCCGGCGTTCCAGGGGACGATCAAGTCCGCGACGGCGTTCGGCGCGCTGCTGAGCAAGGGCATCGGCGACACGATCCGGGTCTCGCTGTCCGCGCCCCCCGTCGAGGAGGTCAAGGTCGGCATCCAGATCCTGCAGTCGCTCAACCTGCGGCCCCGCAAGCTGGAGATCGTCTCGTGCCCGTCGTGCGGGCGCGCCCAGGTGGACGTCTACACGCTCGCCGAGCGCGTGACGGCCGGGCTCGAGGGGCTCGAGGTGCCGCTGCGCGTCGCCGTCATGGGCTGCGTCGTGAACGGCCCGGGCGAGGCCCGCGAGGCGGACCTCGGCGTCGCGTCCGGCAACGGCAAGGGGCAGATCTTCGTCAAGGGCGAGGTCGTCAAGACCGTGCCCGAGTCGCAGATCGTCGAGACGCTGATCGAGGAGGCGATGCGCATCGCCGAGTCGATGGAGCCCGCCGAGGGTGGGCAGTCGAGCCCGGTGGTGACGGTCGGCTGACCGGGCACGAGCCGCGAAGTCGGACGCGAGTCCGTGACGCGCCGCCCGGTTCCGTGGGGCACAATCCCCCCATGGGCTCGCGGCGTGCGACGTTGCTCGACCGGCGACCCGGGGCACGTGTCCTCGACGACGTGGACCTCGGGGCGGCGCTGGACGTGTGCGCCCTCGACCCGGTCGGCTCGGTCCTGGCGACGGCTCGCCTGGAGCACGCCCGGGCGACGAGGCTCGGCGCGACGGGCGGTTCCCTCTGGGGCTACGAGCACGGCGGTGCGCTCGTGGCCATCTGCTGGGCAGGCGCCAACATGGTGCCGGTCGTCCCGGTGAACGACCCGGCGGTGGTGTGCGACGCGCTCGACGCGTTCGCGACCACCGCGGCACGCCAGGGCCGTCGCTGCTCGTCGATCGTCGGGCCCGCCCCGGCCGTGCTCGGGCTGTGGGACCGGCTGCGCACCGTCTGGCCGGGCGTGCGCGAGGTGCGGCACGACCAGCCGTCGATGGTGATCGACCACACCCCGACGCGCGCGGTCGACCCGGCCGTGCGCCGGTCGCTGCCCGACGAGTTCGACACCGTCCTGCCCGCGTGCATCGCGATGTTCACCGAGGAGGTCGGCTACTCGCCCGCGAGCGGGCCGCGTGGCCCCTACGAGACGCGCGTGCGCTCGCTGATCGAGCAGGGGCGCTCGTTCGTCCGGATGGACCCCGATGCGGCCGGCGTCCCGCGGGTCACGTTCAAGGCCGAGCTCGGGGCGGTCGCCGGGGGAGTGGCGCAGGTCCAGGGCGTGTGGGTCGAGCCGGGGAGCCGTGGCCTGCGGCTGTCCGAGCACGGCATGGCGGCGGTCGTGGAGCTCGCGCGTCAGCAGGTGGCACCGGTCGTCTCGCTGTACGTCAACGACTACAACGCGCGCGCCATCGCGGCCTATCGCGCGGTCGGGTTCCGGCAGGTCGGCTCGTACGCCACCGTGCTCTTCTAGCTCGCGCGTCACTGTTGTCGCCGCGCCGCTGCTCCCGCCGGCTGCACGCCGGGCTACCGCAGGAGCTTGGACAGGCGGCGGTCGGCGAGCGGCTTGCCGCCGGTCTGGCACGTCGGGCAGTACTGCAACGACGAGTCCGCGAACGAGACCTCGTGCACGGTGTCGCCGCAGGGCGTCCCGTCCCAGCCCGGGCACGGCGCTCCCGTCCGCCCGTGCACGCGCATGCCGCGCCGCTTGGCGTCCTTGAGCTCGGCGGCGGGCTTGCCGGAGGCCTCGGCGACGGCCTGCGCGAGCACGTCGCGGATCGCGGCGTAGACCACGTCGACCTGCTCGTCGGTCAGCTTGCCCGTGAGCGTGAACGGCGACGTGCGCGCCGCGTGCAGGATCTCGTCCGAGTACGCGTTGCCGATCCCTGCGATCGTGTCCTGGCCGCGCAGCAGCCCCTTGACCTGCTGGTTGCGCGCCGCGACGAGCTCGCCGAACCGCTCGCGCGTGAACTCCGGCGACAGCGGCTCGACGCCCAGCGACGCGATCTGCGGCACGTCGTGCGGGTCCTCGACGACGTGTACCGCGAGCCGCTTGCGCGTGCCCTGCTCGGTGAGGTCGAACCCCGAGCCGTCGTCGAGCCGCACGCGCAGCGCGAGCGGCGAGCGCCCCGGGCGCACCGGCGTGGTCGCCAGGGAGTCGGACCAGCGCACCCAGCCCGCGCGCGACAGGTGCCACACCAGGTGCACGGGTTCGCCCGTCGGCGTCGCGACGAGCAGGTCGAGCCACTTGCCGTGCCGCGAGGCGTCCACGACGGTCCCGCCGACGAGCGCGTCGGGCGGGGGGCGGAACGTCTTGAGCGCGGCGATGTCGCCGACGCCGACGGCCGTGACGGTGCGGCCGACCGCGCGCTCGCGCAGGAACGCGGCGAGCGCCTCGACCTCGGGGAGCTCGGGCACGGGTCCATCGTGGCGCACCCCGACCGCCCGCGTCCCGCGCTCGGCGCCGGGACGCGTCGCGAACCGGCCACCTCTCGACCCTGGCGCCCACCCGGGCGTCCGCCGCGGCCCCGTCGGACAACTAGGCTTCCACCCATGCTCCTGCGTCTGTCCACGCTGTTCGTCCGTACGCTGCGCGAGGACCCCGCCGATGCCGAGGTCGCCAGCCACCGCCTCCTCGTGCGCGCGGGGTACATCCGCCGCGCCGCTCCCGGCATCTACACCTGGCTCCCGCTCGGCCTGCGTGTGCTCGCCAAGGTCGAGGCCGTCGTGCGCGAGGAGATGGCCGCCGCCGGTGCGCAGGAGGTGCACTTCCCGGCCCTGCTGCCGCGCGAGCCGTACGAGGCGACGGGTCGCTGGTCGGAGTACGGGCCGAACATCTTCCGGCTCAAGGACCGCAAGGGCAACGACTACCTGCTCGCGCCGACGCACGAGGAGCTGTTCACGCTCCTGGTCAAGGACCTGTACTCGTCGTACAAGGACCTGCCGCTGACGCTCTTCCAGATCCAGACGAAGTACCGCGACGAGGCCCGTCCGCGGGCCGGCCTGATCCGCGGGCGCGAGTTCGTCATGAAGGACGCCTACTCGTTCGACGTCGACGACGCGGGCCTCGAGGCGTCGTACGAGGCGCAGCGCGCCGCCTACCAGCGGGTCTTCGACCGGCTCGGGCTCGAGTACGTCATCGTCGCGGCGACGTCGGGTGCCATGGGCGGGTCGCGCTCGGAGGAGTTCCTCACGCCGACCGCGATCGGCGAGGACACGTTCGTGCGCTCGCCGGGCGGCTACGCCGCGAACGTCGAGGCCGTCACGACCGTGGTCCCTGAGGCCGTCCCGTACGACGACGCGCCCGAGGCGCACGTCGAGGACACGCCGGACACGCCGACGATCGAGACGCTCGTCGCCGTCGCCAACGACCGCTTCCCGCGGCCCGACCGCGCCTGGACCGCCGCCGACACCCTCAAGAACGTCGTCCTCGCGCTCGTGCACCCCACAGGCGAGCGCGAGCTCGTCGTCGTCGGGCTGCCCGGAGACCGCGAGGTCGACCTGAAGCGGCTCGAGGCGTCCGTCGTCCCGGCCGAGGTCGAGCCCGCGGGCGACGCGGACTTCGCGGCGCACCCCGAGCTCGTGCGCGGCTACATCGGCCCGCTCGCGCTCGGACCGAACGTGCCCGTCGCGCCGGACGCGGAGCGCACGGCCGTGCGCTACCTGCTGGACCCGCGGGTCGTGCCGGGCACGCGCTGGATCACGGGCGCGAACGAGCAGGGCAAGCACGTGTTCGACCTCGTGGCGGGCCGTGACTTCACCGCCGACGGCACCGTCGAGGCCGCCGAGGTGCGCGCGGGCGACCCCGCGCCCGACGGCTCGGGACCGCTCGAGCTCGCGCGCGGCATCGAGATCGGCCACATCTTCGCGCTCGGCCGCAAGTACGCGAGCGCGCTCGGCCTGACCGTGCTCGACCAGAACGGCAAGGCGCAGGTCGTCACCATGGGCTCGTACGGCATCGGCGTGACGCGCGTGCTCGCGGCGCTCGCCGAGGCGAACCACGACGACAAGGGCCTCGCGTGGCCCGCGCACGTCGCGCCCGCGCACGTGCACGTGGTCGCCACGGGCAAGGACCCGGCGGTCTTCGAGGCCGCTGAGGCGCTCGCCCAGGGCCTGTCCGCACGGGGCGTCGAAGTCCTCTACGACGACCGTCCGAAGGTCTCGCCCGGCGTGAAGTTCGCCGACGCCGAGCTGTTCGGCGTGCCGCTCGTCGTGGTCGTCGGGCGTGGGCTCGCCGACGGCGTGGTCGAGGTCCGTCCGCGCGCGGGTGGCGAGAGCACGCAGGTGCCGGTCGCCGATGCGGTCGACGTCGTGGCCGCGCAGGTCGCTGCGCTGCTCTGACCGCGACGCCTGGTCGCACGGGCCCGCTCACACAGGCGGCCCGTGCTCAGCGTGCCGCGGGCCGAGCGTGTGGCCGGGGCTCGGGCTGGGGTGGGGCTCAGGGCGTGGCGGGCGCGGCCTGCTCGGGCATGCCCGGGAACGCGGACGCGGCGGCGCCGAGCGCACGCGCCTCGCTGACCGCCACGCGAAGGCTGTCGAGGTAGGTGTCGCGCGTGCCCGCGGGCACGGCGGCGATGGCCGCGGTGCTCACGTGCGCGATCCCGTCCTGCACGGCGACGCCGAGCGCGCTGAGCGCGCCGTCCGCGTCCAGGTCGGTGGGCAGCGCGTACTGGGCCAGGCGCGGGTCCTGCTCGGTCCCCGCGATCGCGGCCGCGTTCGCCCACGCGTCCGCGGCGGCGCGGTGCGCGCGGGCCGAGGCGAGCGTGGCGGCGCGCGTCTGCTCCGGACCCCGTGCGGCGAGCACCTCGAGCGCGTAGCCGGCCTCGTCGTGCGCCCGCGCGAGCGGCCCGGCGACGTCGGCGTCGACCTCCGGCGGGACGACGACCTGCTCCGGTACCGCGGGCCCGGGGGAGTCCTCGCCGAGCGCGCTCGCGAGCCGGTCGGTGAGGTCCGCGCGGGAGACGGCCACCGAGGCGATCAGGCGCGCGAGCGGTCCGTCGGTCGTGCTGTTCGCGTCGGTGCCCGCGGTCGTCGTGGTGTCGCCGAGCAGCGCGAGCACGTCCTGCGCCGTGGTCGTCGCGACCGTCGGGGTGGGCGACGGCGTGGGGGCCTCGTCGGGGTCGGCGTCGAGCCCCGAGTCGTACTCGCCCCCGAGCGCCGCGACGTGCTGCTCCGAGAACGTGACGACCTGGTCGAGCAGGGGCAGGACCTGCTCGTCGGTCGTGGTGGTCAGCGCGTCCTGCGCTGCGGACTGCAGCGCGAGGGCGTCGTCGACCGTGCGGGCGCGCACCTGCTCGAGCGCGTCGGGTGACGGCTCGACCGGAGGCGGGGTCTCGAGCCGGAGCCCGCACCCCGACAGCACGAGCGCGGTCACGGCGAGGACGGCGCCCAGCGCCGCACGGCGGGCCGCGAACCCTCGTCGGGGACGCGTGATCCTCGCCACCCGCGAGGTGGTCGGTGCTGCGCAGATCGTGGTGCTCATCGCGGGCGATCCTCCCACGCGAGGGCGCGTCGGCCCGGCACCGCCCGGCGCGGGCCGCCGGAGTCGTTACCCTGGTGCGACAACCAGTGGGTCGCACGTCCGGCCCCGCACACGAAGGAGGCGGTCATGGTCGCAGCAGCCGCATCCGCGCAGCGGGTCAACGACGTGCTCGTCCCGGTCGTCGTCGCCGAGGGTCTCGTGCTCGAGGAGGTGCGCGTCCGCCGGATCGGCCGAGGCGTGCTCGTCGAGGTCCTCGTGGGGCAGACCGAGGACGACGAGCGCGAGCTCGACCTCGACCGGATCGCCGACGTGACCCGCGCCGTCTCCGACGCGCTCGACGCGTCCGACCCCGTCGCGGGGGAGTACACGCTCGAGGTCGGGACGCGCGGCGCCGACAGCCCGCTCGTCGAGCGCCGGCACTTCGTGCGCGCCGTCGGGCGTGCCGTGCGCGTGCGCCTCGCCGACGGGACGTCCCTGACGGGTCGGCTGACCGGCGTCGAGGACGACGCGATCGTCGTCGTGCCGGTCACCCCGGGCGTCAAGGGGCGGCCGCCGCGCGTCGGCGCCCCGGTCACGATCGTGCTCGACGAGGTCGCGGACGCGCGCGTCGAGGTGGACATGTCGGGGCTCGGTCCCGACGACGACGGCGGCGACGACGCCGGACAGGAGAGCTGATGGACATCGACATGCAGGCCCTGCGGCTGCTCGAGCGGGAGCGTGAGATCAGCCTCGACGTGCTCGTCTCCGCCATCGAGCAGGCGCTGCTGTCCGCGTACCACCGCACGCCGGGCGCCCACCAGCGCGCGCGCGTCGAGGTGGACCGGCGCTCGGGCCACGTCACCGTGTGGGCGCGCGAGGTCGCACCGGTCGACGAGGACGGGCACACGCTGTCCGAGCCGCCGGAGTTCGACGACACCCCCGCCGGCTTCGGCCGGATCGCGACCGCGACCGCGCGGCAGGTGATCGTCCAGCGGCTCCGCGACGCCGAGGACGACCAGGTGCTCGGCACGTTCCGCGGCAAGGAGGGCGAGGTCCTGGGTGGTGTCATCCAGCAAGGCCCCGACCCGCGCGTCGTGCTCGTCGACGTCGGCGGCACGGAGGCCGTGCTGCCGCCGCACGAGCAGGTGCCGTCGGAGACCTACGTGCACGGCGAGCGCATCCGCGGCTACGTGCTCGAGGTCGCGCGCGGCTCGCGCGGACCGCAGGTGACGCTGTCTCGCACGCACCCGGGCCTGGTGCGCAAGCTGTTCGAGCTCGAGGTGCCCGAGGTCGCCGACGGCACGGTCGAGATCACCGCGCTGGCCCGCGAGGCCGGCCACCGCTCGAAGATGGCCGTGCGGGCCAACGTGCCGGGCGTCAACGCCAAGGGCGCGTGCATCGGCCCCATGGGTGGTCGCGTCCGTGCCGTGATGGCCGAGCTGCGTGGCGAGAAGATCGACATCGTCGACCACTCCGACGACCCGGCGGAGATGGTGGCGCACGCGCTGTCGCCCGCGCGAGTGATCTCGGTCACGGTCGTGGACGAGGCGGCGCGGGCCGCGCGCGTGATCGTGCCGGACTACCAGCTGTCGCTCGCGATCGGCAAGGAGGGCCAGAACGCCCGCCTGGCCGCGAAGCTCACCGGCTGGCGCATCGACATCCGGTCCGACGCGGAGGCCCCGGCCGACGACGTCGCGGACGACGACCGCGGCCCGGACCCCTCGGCGGACGACGTCGGGTGAGCCGCAGGGGTAGACTGAGCGCGGCTGGGCCGGATGCCCGGCAGTCCCCGCATGCTGGAACGCGGCTCCCGGACGTCCCTGAGCGCCTCACGAGGCGGTCGGCGGGTGTCCCGGTCCGCACGTGCGTGGGGTGCCGAGCGACCGGCCTCAGGTCCGCCCTGCTGAGGGTGGTCGCCGTCGCGGACGGCACGGGAGAGCCCGTGCTGGTCGTGGACGTCGACCGCACGATGCCGGGCCGGGGTGCCTGGCTGCACCCCGATCCTGGATGCCTTGAGATCGCCACGCGCCGACGAGCGTTCGGGCGGGCCCTGCGCCTGCAGGCCCCGCCGGACGCCTCTGCCGTGCGGAGCCATCTCGAGCACCATGTCACGACGCCGGGAGAACCGGCGCCGACCGTCAATCAGGGAAGCGGGTTGGAAGCCGATGGCGACCCGATGAGCACGCTCCGATGAGTGCCCAGCGATGAGCACCGTGATGAGCACTGTCATGAGCAGCAAGAACTAACCACGGTCCGACCCTGTCCGGGCGGGCCGAGACAGGGAGAGAAGTGGCCAAGCTTCGCGTCTACGAGCTCGCGAAGGAGCTCGGGGTCGACAGCAAGACCATCATGACGAAGCTCACCGACATGGGTGAGTTCGTTCGTTCGGCGTCTTCGACGATCGAGCCCCCCGTCGTGCGCAAGCTGCGCGACGAGTACCCCGCCGCCGGTGGCGCTGCCCAGCAGCCCGCGGCACGTCCCGCGACCCCCGCGCGCCCGGCGGCGCCCGCCCCGGCACCTGCCGCAGCGGCACCGGCTCCGGCCGCACCCGCGCGGCCCGCGCCCGCAGCACAGGCGCCGGCGCAGCCCGCGGCACCCGCTCCGGCTCCGGCCCGACCGGCGCCCGCGCCCGCTGCCCCGGCCGCCAAGGCCCCCGCAGCGCCGGCGTCGTCGGCCCCGCGTCCGGGCACGCCCGCACGCAGCGGCGGTGCGCCTGGCGCTGGTGCCCGTCCGGGCGCCCCGCGTCCGGCCGCACGTCCGGGCAACAACCCGTTCGCTCCGTCCCAGGGCATGCCCCGGGCCGGTGGCGGCGAGCGCTCCGGCGGCCCCCGTCCCGGCGGTCCGCGTCCGGGCAACAACCCGTTCGCGCCCTCGCAGGGCATGCCCCGCCCGGGCGAGCGTCGTACCGAGGCCGCCCCGGCCGCCGGTGCCGGCGACCGTCCCGGCGGTCCGCGTCCCGCGCCGCGTCCGGGTGGTCCGCGTCCCAACCCGGGCATGATGCCCGGTCGTACCTCGAGCGGTGTCGGCCGTCCCGGTGAGCGTCCTGCGCGCACCGGTGGTGGTGCCGGCGGCGGCGGTGGCCGCGGTGGCTTCGGCGGTCGTCCTGGTGGCGGCGGCGGCGCGCCCGGCGCCGGTGGCGGCGGCGGTTTCGCCGGTCGTCCCGGTGGCGGCGGTCGTCCCGGCGGTGCCGGACGTGGCTCGACGCAGGGTGCCTTCGGCCGCGCCGGAGGTCGCCCCGTCCGCGGGCGCAAGTCCAAGCGGGCCAAGCGCCAGGAGTTCGAGGCGATGCAGGCCCCGTCGCTCGGTGGCGTGCAGGTCCCTCGCGGCAACGGCAAGACCGTCGTCCGCCTGCGGCACGGCTCGTCGCTGAACGACTTCGCCGACAAGATCGACGCCAACCCCGCGTCGCTCGTCACGGTGCTGTTCCACCTCGGTGAGATGGCGACCGCGACGCAGTCGCTCGACGAGGACACGTTCGGCTCGCTCGCGGCCGAGCTCGGCTACGTCATCGAGATGGTCTCGGCCGAGGAGGAGGACCGCGAGCTGCTCGGGGCCTTCGACATCGACCTCGAGGCCGAGGAGGCCGGCGAGTCCGACGAGGACCTCGTCGCGCGTCCGCCGGTCGTCACCGTCATGGGTCACGTCGACCACGGAAAGACCAAGCTCCTCGACGCCATCCGGTCCACGGACGTCGTCGCGGGCGAGGCCGGCGGCATCACCCAGCACATCGGTGCCTACCAGGTCGTCAAGGAGCACGAGGGCGTCGAGCGTCCGATCACGTTCATCGACACCCCGGGTCACGAGGCGTTCACCGCCATGCGTGCCCGTGGTGCGCAGGTCACGGACATCGCGATCCTCGTGGTCGCGGCCGACGACGGCGTGATGCCCCAGACGATCGAGGCGCTCAACCACGCGCAGGCGGCCGGCGTGCCGATCGTCGTCGCGGTCAACAAGGTGGACAAGGAGGGGTCGAACCCCGCCAAGATCCGCCAGCAGCTCACCGAGTACAACCTGGTGGCCGAGGAGTACGGCGGCGACACGATGTTCGTCGACGTCTCCGCGAAGCAGGGGCTGGGCATCGACCAGCTCCTCGAGGCGGTGCTGCTCACGGCGGACGCCGCGCTCGACCTGCGGGCCAACCCGGACAAGGACGCGCGAGGCGTCGCCATCGAGGCCAACCTCGACAAGGGTCGCGGTGCGGTGGCGACCGTCCTGGTCCAGTCCGGCACGCTGCACGTCGGTGACGCGATCGTCGCGGGCACGGCCTACGGCCGCGTGCGTGCGATGTTCGACGAGCACGGCGGCCCGGTCGCCGAGGCGGGCCCGTCCCGTCCGGTCCAGGTCCTCGGTCTGGCGTCGGTCCCGTCCGCGGGCGACACGCTGATCGTGGCTCCCGAGGAGCGCACGGCCCGCCAGATCGCCGAGAAGCGTGAGGCCGCCGAGCGTGCCGCCCTCCTGGCGAAGCGTCGCAAGCGCATCAGCCTCGAGGACTTCACGCAGGCGCTCGCCCAGGGCAAGGTCGAGACCCTCAACCTCGTCATCAAGGGTGACGTCTCGGGTGCCGTCGAGGCCCTCGAGGACGCGCTGCTCAAGATCGACGTGGGCGACGAGGTCGAGCTGCGGGTCATCCACCGCGGCGTCGGTGCGATCACGCAGAACGACGTGAACCTCGCCACCGTCGACTCGGCGATCATCATCGGCTTCAACGTGAAGTTCGCCGAGCGGGTCGAGGAGCTGGCTGACCGTGAGGGCGTCGACGTGCGCTTCTACTCGGTCATCTACCAGGCGATCGACGACGTCGAGGCCGCTCTCAAGGGCATGCTCAAGCCGGAGTACGAGGAGGCGCAGCTCGGCACCGCCGAGGTCCGCGAGATCTTCCGTTCCTCGAAGTTCGGGAACATCGCCGGCTCGATCGTCCGCTCGGGCGAGATCCGACGGAACACCAAGGCGCGCGTCCTGCGCGGCGGCAAGCTCGTGGCGGACAACCTCACGATCGAGTCGCTCAAGCGGTTCAAGGACGACGCGACCGAGGTCCGCGAGGGCTACGAGTGCGGTATCGGTCTCGGGTCGTACAACGACCTGCAGGTCGAGGACATCATCGAGACGTTCGAGATGCGCGAGAAGCCGCGGTCCTGATCGTCGGCGAGGCCGCGCGCGGTGTGCGCGCACGGCCTACCAGGCGGCCGCCCCCTCACGGGGCGGCCGCCCGCCAGGCCCAACCACGGCCGTGTGCGCACACCGCACCCTCGCCGAGCCCTGCCCCTGGGGAGGGCTCCAGGACGGCCGTCGTGTGAGAGGAAGAGTCTGATGGCGGACAGTGCTCGTGCACGCAAGCTGGCGGAGCGGATCCAGCAGGTCGTCGCGCAGATGCTCGACACCCGGGTCAAGGACCCGCGCCTGGGGTTCGTGACCGTGACCGACGTCCGTGTCACGGGGGACCTGCAACACGCCGACGTGTTCTACACGGTGCTCGGGGACGACGAGGAGCGCGCGGGTTCCGCCCTCGCGCTCGAGTCAGCCAAGGGCATCATCCGCTCCGAGGTGGGCAAGCAGACGGGCATCCGGCTCACGCCGACGCTCGCCTTCCACCTCGACGCGGTGCCCGAGACCGCGGCGCACCTCGAGCAGGCGCTCGCCGACGCGGCCCGACGCGACGCGCAGGTGCAGGCGCTGGCGAAGTCGGCGACGTACGCCGGCGAGGCCGACCCCTACCGCAAGCACGAGGACGACGACGAGTCGGACGAGGCTGAGGCCTGAGGGATCCCGCACCGCGGCGGTCCGGCGACATCACGAGGGCGGCTCGACCTGCACAGGTCGGGCCGCCCTCGCGCGTGCACGGCGTCTCGCTCCGGGCGCCGGGCGCTCTCAGCGCGTGGCGAGCGCGGGTTCGTCGTCGTTCTCGTCGGCCACGCGTGCGAGATCTGCCGAGTCGACCGGCAGGGTCGGCGCCTCCGGCGTGATGCGGCCCGTGCTGCGGGGCATGAGCGCGGCGACGACCGCGCCGAGGGCGACCACGGCCGCGCCGACGAAGGCCGCGGGCCGCAACCCCTGCGCGTAGCCGTCGGGCGTGAGCGTGCCGTCGGCGGCCTGGAACACGGCGACGATCACGGCGACACCGACGGCCCCGCCGACCTCGCGGATCGTCGCGTTGACCGAGCTCGCGGTGCCATGGTCGTCGGGCACCATGTCGGCCAGCACGGCGGTCGCCGACGGTGCGAACGTCAGGCCCATGCCGAGCCCCGCCAGGGCCAGGCCGGGCACGATGTCGGCGTACACGGTCGCGTCCCCGATCACGGCGGCCTGCCATGCGAGGCCCACTGCTTGGAGCGCGAGCCCGGCCGTGAGGAGGGGGCGCACGCCGAGCCGCGGCGCGAGCATCCCGGCGATCGGCGCGACGAGCATGGGAGCCGCGGTCCAGGGCAGCGTCCGGAGCCCGGCCTGCAGGGGCGTGTAGCCCATCGCGATCTGCAGGTACTGCGAGAGCACGAAGACGGTGCCGAACACGCCCACCGAGAACAGGAACGAGCTGCCGTTCGCGGCCGCGAAGGACCGCACCCGGAACAGCCGCAGGGGGACCAACGGGTGGTCCGTGGACGCCTCACGCCGGACGAACGCGACCAGGAGCACGACGCCTGCTGTGAGCGCCCCGACCACCCTGCCGGACGTCCAGCCGTCGTCGTTGCCGTTCACGACCGCCCAGACGATCGCCAGGACGCCGGTGCCGGCGAACGCGAGACCCACCAGGTCGATGCGCTGACGACGACCGAACGACTCGGGAAGGACGCGCAGCACCAGGGGCACGGCGACGAGCGCCACGGGCACGTTGATCCAGAAGATCGCCTCCCACGAGATGCCCTGGACCACCGCTCCGCCGATCACGGGCCCGAGCGCGACCCCGAGACCCGAGACCGCGCCCCAGACTCCGATCGCCATCGCGCGGCGTGCGCGCGGCACGGCGGCCGCGAGCAGCGTGAGGGACAGCGGCATGATCGCGGCTGCGCCGGCGCCCTGGACCGCACGCGCGGCGATGAGCGCCTCCGGGGTCGTGGCGAGCGCCGAGGCGATCGAGGCGAGCGCGAAGACCCCGATCCCGACGAGGAAGACGCGGCGCCGGCCGAGGCGGTCGCCGAGGGTCGCCGCGGCGATCATGAGCGAGGCGAACGCGAGCGTGTACGCGTTGATCATCCACTGGAGCTCGCTCAGCGAGGCGGACAGCTCGGTGCGCAGCACGGGCAGCGCCGTGGTCATGACGAGGTTGTCGAGGGTCGCCATGAACATCGGCAGCGACGCGGCCAGGAGCGCGACGCCGGTGCGGGCCGCTCGGGGGCGTGCGCGAGGGGCGCGCACCGCGGTGGGCGGTTCGTCGTGGCGGGACGTGGTCATCGGGTGCTCCCTGCGGTCGAGGGCGTTCTGTTGGCATTGAGTGATTACTAACAAGATCCGACCGTAGGCATCGGCTGATAACCTGTCAACCATGTCGAGCAGCGCTGTGCCGAGCGAGGTCGCCGTCAAGGAGTCCGCTCGTGCCGTCCGGATGTCGGGCGACGAGCGCCGCGAGCAGATCCTGCTGGCGGCCCGCCATGTGTTCGCCGAGGGTGGGTTCGCGGCGACGACCGACGAGGTCGCGCGCGCCGCGGCGATCTCGCAGCCGTACGTCGTGCGCCTCTTCGGCTCGAAGCGTGACCTGTTCGTCGAGGTGTACCGCCAGGCGGCGGGCGAGGTCATCGAGGTGCTGACCGCCGCCGCCCAGGAGGCCGACCCCGGCGAGGCGATGGGACGTGCCTACCTCGAGCTCATCGAGGACCGGGACCTGCTGCGGCTGCTGATGCACGGCTTCATCGCGAGCGCCGACGAGGAGGTGGGGCGCGTCGCGCGACACTGCCTCGGCGAGGCGTACCGCCTGTTCGTCGCGAGCACGGGCGCCGAGCCGGACGAGGCGCGGCAGTTCGTGGCGTTCGGCATGCTCCTCAACGTGCTCGTCGCGGTCGACGCGGACGCGCACCGCGGCGAGGACGCCGGCATGGACGCGCTGATCGACTGCGTGGTCCTCGCGACCCGCCGGGCCCAGGCATGAGCGGAGCGCCCGAGGTGCGCGCGCCCGGCGCGCGCCGGCAGCGGGACGAGGGTGCACGACGACGGCGCCCGACCGCACCGGACGGGTTCGTGATCGTCGACAAGCCCGGGGGTTGGACGAGCCACGACGTCGTGGCGCGCATGCGCGGACTCGCAGGCACACGCAAGGTCGGTCACGCCGGCACGCTCGACCCGATGGCGACGGGCGTGCTCGTCGTCGGCGTCGGCCGTGCCACGAAGCTGCTGACCTACGTGGTCGGCGCCGACAAGGAGTACACCGCGACGATCCGGCTGGGCGTCGCCACGACGACCGAGGACGCCGAGGGCGAGTTCACGCGCGCGCAGGACGCCGACCACCTCACCCGCGACGAGATCGTCGCGGCGGCTCGCGGGCTCACCGGCGACGTCATGCAGGTGCCCAGCGCCGTCTCGGCGATCAAGGTCGACGGTGAGCGCGCGTACGCACGCGTCCGGGCGGGGGAGCAGGTCGAGCTCGCGGCGCGCCCGGTGACGGTTGCCGAGCTCGTCGTCGGCGAGATCCGTGAGGCGTCGGCCGACGACGTGCGGGTGCTCGACGTCGACGTCCGCACGGTCGTGTCGTCGGGGACGTACGTGCGGGCGCTCGCGCGCGACCTCGGCCTCGCGCTCGGCGTCGGGGCGCACCTGGTCGCGCTGCGGCGCACGCGCGTCGGCGGCTACCGGCTCGACGGCGCGCGCACGCTCGACGAGCTGGCACAGACGCCGGACGACGTCCCGCTCGACGTGATGCCGCTCGCGGACGCGGCACGCGGCACCTTCCCCGTGTACGACGTGACCGAGGCCCAGGAGCGTGCGCTCGGCTACGGCCAGGGGATCGAGGCCTACCCGCCGTCGGTCACCGACGACCCGGACCAGACCGTCGCGGCGATCGGCCCGGACGGACGCCTCGTCGCCCTGCTGCGCCTGCGCGAGGGCAAAGCCCGGCCGGTGCTCGTCCTCGCCGTCGCCTGATCCCGCGATCGGCGACGGCTGGACGGGTGAACTAAACGGTTCAGGCGGTCCGGGACCGGTTTCGGCGTCCCGTATGTCCTGGTACGTTCCGCGGTAGCGACGATCGGGAGCTCCGTCCGCTCCCGGGGCAAGCGCTGTCAGGCCTCTCAAGGAGACAACGTGGTTTCCTGGTTCCGTCGCCGTGCGCGCACGGCCGCCCTGTCCGCCGGCCTGACGGCCGCGGCCCTCGTCGCGACCGCCGCGGTCGCGCCCGGAGCGTTCGCCAATCCCGTCGAGTCCCCGCACGACTTCGCCGACGGGACGCAGGGCTGGTACAGCTACGGCGGCGACTCGTCGTCGTCCGTGGTGGACGGTGAGCTCTGCGTCGTCGTCCCCGCCGGGACGACGAACCCCTGGGACGTCGCCGCGCAGCACGACGGGGTGGCGTTCCAGGCGGGCGGCACCTACACGGTGTCGTTCTCCGCGCACACCACCGCGCCCGTCTCGGTGAACCTGCGCGCCGGCATCGGGTGGCCCGACGACGTGTCGTCGACCGTCGCCCTCACCGAGGAGAAGCAGGACTACGCGTTCTCCTGGACGCCCGAGTTCAGCGGCGACGGGAACCTCTCCTTCCAGCTCGGCGCGCAGGCGGCCGACTACACGTTCTGCCTCGACGACTTCCAGCTCAGCGGCGACGTCGAGCTGCTCCCCGACACGAGCTTCGACGGTGTGCTGCCCGAGGGCTGGAGCGCGAACGGCTGGACCGTCACGTCCGAGCCCGGCGAGGGTGAGCCCCTGTGCTTCGAGGTCCTCGACAGCTCGGGCCAGTACGCGGGCCTCGTGCTCAACGGCCTGCCGATCGAGGCGGACGCCAACTACCGCCTCGCGTACACGGCGAGCGCGAGCAACGGAGCGACGATCCGCACGATCGTCGGCGAGAACGCCGAGCCGTGGCGCACCGCGTTCGTCGACAACACCGAGCTGACCACCGACCTGCAGGAGCACGTCCTGGCGTTCACGTCGCCTCTGACGTTCCCGGCCGAGTCGTCCGACCCGACCGTCGGCGTGGGCCAGCTCGCGCTGCAGATGGGTGCGCGCGGCGACTTCACCTTCTGCATCACGAGCATCTCGCTGCAGAAGGTCGCCACGCCGCCGCCGCCGTACGAGCCGGACGTGCGCGGCCCGATCCGGGTCAACCAGCTCGGCTACCTGCCGGACGGGCCGAAGAACGCGACGGTCGTGAGCGACGCCGCCGAGCCCCTCGCGTGGGAGCTGCAGGACGCGGCGCAGCAGGTGGTCGCCTCCGGCGAGGCCACTCCGGCGGGCGTCGACCCGACGTCGCAGCTCGCGGTCCAGACGATCGACTTCAGCAGCTTCAGCACGCCGGGAAGCGGGTACACGCTCGTCGTCGGTGAGGACCGCAGCGACCCGTTCGCCATCTCGGCGACGCTGTACGACCAGCTGCGCTACGACGCGCTGAACTACTTCTACCCCGTGCGATCGGGCATCGCGGTCGACGTCCCGGACGACCGGTACGACCGGCCCGCCGGGCACGTGTCCGGGCCTGACGGAGCGGTCAACAAGGGTGACCTGGACGTCGCGTGCCTCACCTCCGCCGAGGACGGCGGCTCGTGGTCGTACGGGACGTGGGCGTGCCCCGAGGGGTACTCGCTCGACGTCGTCGGTGGCTGGTACGACGCGGGCGACCACGGCAAGTACGTGGTCAACGGCGGCATCGCGGTCGCTCAGCTGCTCGGCATGTACGAGCGGACGCTGCACACGAAGAACGCCGTCAAGGGCGCCCTCGGCGACGCCACGCTGGACGTGCCCGGCGACGAGAGCGGCAACCGCGTGCCGGACGTGCTCGACGAGGCGCGCTGGCAGCTCGACTTCCTGCTCGCGATGCAGGTGCCCGCCGGCTCGGGGATGACGGTCTCCGCGACGGACTCCCGCTCGCTCGACGGCCTCGTGCACCACAAGATCCACGACGTGGGCTGGACGGGGCTCGGGCTCCTGCCGTCGCAGGACCCGCAGCTGCGACGCCTGCACCGCCCGTCGACGGCGGCCACGCTCAACCTCGCCGCAGCTGCGGCGCAGGGTGCGCGACTGTTCCGCACGTACGACAAGGCGTACTCGCAGAAGCTGCTCACCGCGGCGCGGACCGCCTACGCGGCCGCCAAGCGCGTGCCCGACCTGTACGCGCCGGTGACGGCGGGGCAGAACGGCGGAGGCCCGTACGACGACGCCAACGTGACCGACGAGTTCTACTGGGCGGCCGCAGAGCTCTTCCTGACCACGGGCGACCGCGACGTCAAGGCCGACGTGCTCGCCAGCCCGCTCGCGGCCTCCGACATCTGGTCGCGCACCGGGTTCTCGTGGGGGAGCGTGGCCCCGCTCGCGCGGATGGACCTCGCGACGGTGCCCAACAACCTGCCGACGCGCAAGGCCATCCGTGCCTCGGTGGTCGCAGGAGCGGACACCTACCTCGCGTGGCAGGGCGACGAGGCGTTCGGCCAGGCCTACCCGGGCCAGGCGGACGGCTCCTACGAGTGGGGCTCGAACTCGGCCGTGCTCAACAACCAGGTGGTCCTGGCCACGGCCTACGACCTCACGGGTGACCCCGCGTACGCCCGCGCCGTGCTCGAGTCGATGGACTACCTGCTCGGCCGCAACGCGCTGAACAACTCGTACATCACGGGGTACGGCACCGCGTTCTCGTCGCACCAGCACAGCCGGTGGCTCGTGCCGCCGCCGCCGGGCACGGTCTCGGGTGGTCCCAACTCGCAGCGCGGCACGTGGGACCCGGTGATGAACCGGCTCTACCCCGCGGGCCACGAGTGCGCGCCGCAGCTGTGCTACGTCGACGACATCGAGGCGTGGTCGGTCAACGAGCTGACGATCAACTGGAACGCGCCGATGTCGTGGGTCGCGTCGTTCGTCGCCGACCTCGGTGCCAAGGGTGTGCCGGCCGCGCCGGCCGTCACGACCCAGCCCCAGGACGCGACGGTCGCACCTGGCGCGACCGTGCAGTTCGTCGCGGCCGCGACGGGTAGCCCGACGCCCACCGTGCGGTGGGAGTCGCGACACGGCAAGGGTCGCTGGGCCACGGTCCGCGGGGTGACGTCCACGACGCTGACCGTCAAGGCGTCCCCGGCGACCGACGGCACGCAGTACCGCGCGGTCTTCACGAACGCGTCCGGCTCGGTCGCGACCGACGCCGCGACGCTGCGGATCGAGCGTGCGGCGCCACAGGTGACCACGCACCCGGCGTCCGTGAGCGGCAAGGCGGGTACGCGCGTCACGCTGCGGGCTGCGGCCAGCGGCTACCCGGTGCCGCGCATCCAGTGGCAGGTGCGCGAGCGCGGCTCGTCGCGGTGGGTGGACCTGCGCCACGCGTGCGGCACGGCGCTGAGCCTCGTCGTCGGGCCCGGCACCGACGGGGACCGCTACCGCGCGGTGTTCACCAACGACGCCGGCTCGGCCACGACCGACGAGGCGTCCGTCACCCTGGTCCGCGGCCCCAGGTGACGTACCACGTGCGCGGCCTCGTCGTCGCTGCCCCGCAGGCAGCACGACGAGGCCGCGCCACGGGACGGCGCAGCGCCCGACCGTGACGCGGTGGCATGATCGGCGGGTGCATCGCTGGACCGACCTCGCCGACGTGCCGTCCGACTTCGGTCCGACGGTCGTGACGCTCGGCAACTTCGACGGAGTGCACCGCGGGCACGCGAGCGTGCTGCGCCGCATGGCGGCGGACGCGCGGGCCCAGGGGTCCGCCGCGGTCGCGGTGACGTTCACCCCCCACCCGCTGCAGGTGCACCGGCCGGATGACGCCCCGCCGCTGCTCACCGGCGACGAGGACCGGCTCGACCTGCTCGAGCAGACCGGGCTCGACGCCGTGCTGCTGCTGGACTACACGCTCGACTTCGCGCGTCAGTCGCCGCAGGAGTTCGTGCGCACCTACCTGGTCGACGGCCTGCGGGCGCGCACCGTGGTCGTCGGACGGGACGTGCGGTTCGGCTGGCAGAACTCGGGTGACCTGTCGACGATGGTCGAGCTCGGCCGGCGGTACGGGTTCGACGTCGAGGTGATCGACGACATCACACCCCCCGAGGCGCCCGACGGTGAGGCGCCGCACCGTCGCTGGTCGTCGACGTGGGTGCGCGAGGCGCTCGCGGCGGGCGACGTCGAGCAGGCCGCGCACGTGCTCGGCCGGGCCCACCGGCTGCGCGGCATCGTCGTGCACGGCGACGCACGGGGCCGCGAGCTCGGCTTCCCGACGGCCAACCTCGCGCAGGACGCGATCGGCATGGTGCCCGCGGACGGCGTGTATGCGGGGTGGCTGCGCCGGACGCGCCGCGCCGACGGGACCCCGGTCGTCGACGACGCACCGCTGCCTGCGGCGGTCTCGATCGGCACCAACCCGACGTTCGACGGTGTGCAGCGCCGCGTCGAGGCGTACGTGCTCGACCGCACGGACCTCGACCTGTACGACGAGGAGGTCGTGCTCGACCTCGTCGCGCGGCTGCGTCCCACGCTGCGGTTCGACTCGGTCGACGAGCTGCTGGTGCAGATGCACGCGGACGTCGAGCGCGTGCGTGAGGTGCTCGCCCCCGCGCAGTGACGCGGCGGGCTGTGCCAGCGGGAGCGCCGAGCGGCAGGTCAGCGAGTTGTTGAACCGGCCGGCTCAGGTCGCCCGCCAGGCGTGCCGATGGTGGAGCAGGGGCCCCGCACGGGGTCCTCGCCCTGTCGTCGCCCCTCGGAGGTCCGTGTGGCCCACCGTCGCACTCGCGTGCTGCTCTGCGCCGTCGCCTCCTGCGCGCTCCTCGCGACGGCCTTCGCGCCGGCGCAGGCCCGGTCCGAGCGTCCGGTCGTCGCATCGTCACCCGTCGTCGCCGGACCCACGATCGCAGCACCGACGAGCGCCCAGCGGGGCGGCGTCGCGGCGGCCGGGGCGGTCGCCGCGAGCGTGGACGTCAAGCCGACGAAGGCCTGGGTCACGCGCCTCTACACCTCCCGCATCGCGGAGGCGCTCAAGGTCCCGGTGACCTGGACCGGCAGCGTCGGGTCGTGCTCGGCCGGCCGCGAGTCGAACGCGTCGCGCACGGCGACGCTCACGACGGTCAACGCGATGCGCGCGCTCGTCCAGCTGGCGCCGGTCGAGCTCGACGCGGACGCGAGCGGAGCGGCGCAGAAGGCGGCGCTGCTCATGGACGCGAACGGCAAGCTGTCGCACTCGCCCACCCCGAGCGAGTTCCCGCACTGCTGGACCCGGGACGCCAAGAGCGCCGCGGGGGTCTCGAACCTCGCGCTCGGCACCAGCGGGGCCAAGGCGATCGCCGCGTACATGGTCGACCCCGGCGACGGGAACACGGCCGTCGGGCACCGCCGGTGGATCCTCAACCCGACGACGACGCGCATCGCGACGGGCTCGACGCCCTCGGCCAACGCGCTCACGGTCATCGGCCTCGGCACGTCCTCGTCGGTCGCCAGGCCGACCTGGATGGAGTGGCCCGCCCGCGGCTGGTTCCCCGAGCAGCTCGAGCCGAACGAGCGCTGGTCGCTGTCGTCGTCCGACCCGAACGTCAGCTTCTCCAGGGCGACCGTCAAGGTGCAGCGGCTGTGGTCGTCGGGCAACGTGGCGCGCACGCTCACGGTCAAGAAGTACGCGCCCGTCGTCGGGTACGGGCCGAACACGCTCGTGTTCCGCGTCAAGGGCGTCGCGGACCCCCAGGGCAAGCGGTCGATCCAGTACCGCGTGACGGTCTCGGGGATCACCGGTGGGTCGTCGCGGTCGCTGAGCTACGTCGTGCGGCTGTACGACCCCACGGCCTGACCGCGTCGCCCCCGTCAGGGCGGGCTTCGGTGCGGGCTCGTGCCTGGTAGTCTGTCGTAGCCGTCAGAACGGCCGCGGAACGAGAGAGCCCGGGTGGACGTGCCCCGGCGCACCGCGCAACGAGATCAACAAGGAGAGCCGTGTCCCTCGACGCTGCCACCAAGCAGGCCATCATGACCGAGTACGCCACGCACGAGGGCGACACCGGTTCCCCGGAGGTGCAGATCGCTGTCCTCACGAAGCGCATCAAGGACCTGACCGAGCACCTCAAGGAGCACAAGCACGACCACCACAGCCGCCGCGGCCTGCTGCTGCTCGTCGGTCGTCGTCGTCGCCTGCTCGGCTACCTGCAGAAGATCGACATCAACCGCTACCGCTCGATCATCGAGCGCCTCGGTCTGCGTCGCTGACCTTCCGGACCAGCCCGGGCCCCCGCGGGGGCCCGGGCTGGTCCGCATGTCGGGCCCGCGCGTCGCGCGACAGGCCCGGCAGCACCCCGGCAAGATCGTCGGCGTGCTCAGCTGCTCGTCCGAGCAGCACGCACCACACGTTCGACACGCATCACCCACCGCGTCGGTCCACCTGTCCGGTCCTCGGTAGTGGCCCCCGGAGCCTCGCTCCGTGAGCCTCGATCGAAGACCGCCGGGACCGGCCGGCGCCTTCGAGAGCAAGGAGGGCACCCGTGGAGGGTCCCGAGATCCAGTTCGCCGAGGCCGTGATCGACAACGGTCGCTTCGGCACCCGCACCGTCCGTTTCGAGACCGGCCGCCTCGCCAAGCAGGCCGCCGGCTCCGCCGCCGCGTACCTCGACGGCGACACGATGCTCCTGTCGGCCACGACGGCCGGCAAGCACCCCAAGGAGCAGTTCGACTTCTTCCCGCTGACGATCGACGTCGAGGAGCGGCAGTACGCCGCCGGCAAGATCCCCGGCTCGTTCTTCCGCCGCGAGGGCCGTCCCTCGACCGAGGCGATCCTGGCGTGCCGTCTCGTCGACCGCCCGCTGCGTCCCCTCTTCGTCAAGGGTCTGCGCAACGAGGTCCAGGTCGTCATCACGGTCCTGGCGATCCACCCGGACGACGCGTACGACGTGCTCGCCATCAACGCCGCGTCGATCTCGACGCAGCTGTCGGGCCTGCCCTTCTCCGGCCCGGTCGGCGCCGTGCGCATCGCGCTCGTCGACGGTCAGTGGGTCGCGTTCCCGCGCTACTCCGAGCGCGAGCGGGCGACGTTCGACATGGTCGTCGCCGGTCGCGTCGTCGGTGACGACGTCGCCATCGCGATGATCGAGGCCGAGGCGCCCGAGAAGTCGTGGAACCTCATCAAGAACGAGGGCGGCCAGGCGCCGACCGAGGAGATCGTCTCGCAGGGCCTCGAGGCCGCGAAGCCGTTCATCAAGGTCCTCGTCGACGCGCAGTCGCAGCTCGCCGCGAAGGCTGCCAAGGAGACGCAGGCCTTCCCGACGTTCCCCGACTACCAGGACGACGTGTTCGCCGCGGTCGAGGCCGCCGCGACCGGTCGCCTGAACGAGGCACTGAGCATCGCCGACAAGCAGACCCGCGAGGGCCGGCTCGACGAGATCAAGGCCGAGGTCCAGGCCGAGCTCGCCGCCGCGTTCGAGGGTCGCGAGAAGGAGATCTCCGCCGCGTACCGCTCGGTGCAGAAGAAGCTGATCCGTCAGCGCATCCTCACCGACGGCTTCCGCATCGACGGCCGCGGCCTGCGCGACATCCGCACCCTGGGTGCCGAGGTCGAGGTCCTGCCCCGCGTCCACGGCTCGGCGCTGTTCGAGCGTGGCGAGACCCAGATCCTGGGCGTCACGACGCTGAACATGCTCCGCATGGAGCAGCAGCTCGACACGCTGTCGCCCGAGACGCGCAAGCGCTACATGCACAACTACAACTTCCCGCCGTACTCGACCGGTGAGACGGGCCGCGTGGGCTCGCCGAAGCGTCGCGAGATCGGTCACGGCGCGCTGGCCGAGCGGGCGCTCATGCCCGTCCTGCCGAGCCGCGAGGAGTTCCCCTACGCGATCCGCCAGGTCTCCGAGGCACTGGGCTCCAACGGCTCCACGTCGATGGGCTCGGTCTGCGCCTCGACGCTGTCGCTGCTCAACGCCGGTGTCCCGCTGCGTGCGCCCGTCGCGGGCATCGCGATGGGCCTCGTCTCCGACACGGTGAACGGTGAGACCCGCTACGCGGCGCTCACGGACATCCTCGGTGCCGAGGACGCGTTCGGCGACATGGACTTCAAGGTCGCCGGCACGCGCGAGTTCGTCACGGCCATCCAGCTCGACACCAAGCTCGACGGCATCCCCGCCTCGGTGCTGGCCGGCGCGCTGACTCAGGCCAAGGAGGCGCGTCTGGCGATCCTCGACGTGATCTCCGAGGCGATCGACACGCCCGACGAGATGAGCCCGTTCGCCCCGCGCGTCATCACGGTCAAGGTGCCGGTCGACAAGATCGGCGAGGTCATCGGCCCGAAGGGCAAGATGATCAACCAGATCCAGGAGGAGACCGGCGCCGACATCTCGATCGAGGACGACGGCACGGTCTACATCGGTGCGACCGACGGTCCGTCGGCCGAGGCCGCGCGGGCCGCGATCAACGCGATCGCCAACCCGCACATGCCCGAGATCGGCGAGCGCTTCGTCGGGACCGTCGTGAAGACGACGACCTTCGGCGCGTTCATCTCGCTCTCGCCGGGCAAGGACGGTCTGCTGCACATCAGCCAGATCCGCAAGCTCGTCGGCGGCAAGCGCGTCGAGAACGTCGAGGACGTGCTGGCCATCGGCCAGAAGGTCCAGGTCGAGATCGGCGAGATCGACCCGCGCGGCAAGCTGTCGCTGCACGCGGTCGTGGACGAGCCCGCCGAGGACGCGAAGCCCGCGGACGAGACGGTCGAGCCCGCGACGACCGACGCCTGACGTGCCTCTCGACCTCCCGCTCGTGCGCCAGGGGCTCCCTGGCGCCGAGCAGTCCGCCGGGCAGGACGGCGACGCCTTCGTGCGTCGTTCCGTCCTGCCCGGCGGCGTCCGGGTCCTGACCGAGCACATGCCCGGCCTGCGGTCCGCGACCGTGGGTGCGTGGGTCGGCGTCGGCTCGCGCGACGAGGAGTCGGGCCACTTCGGCTCGACGCACTTCCTCGAGCACCTGCTGTTCAAGGGCACCGCGCGGCGGACCGCGATGGACATCGCCGAGGCGTTCGACGCCGTCGGCGGTGAGGCGAACGCGGCCACGGGCAAGGAGCACACGTGCTACTACGCGCGGGTGCTCGACTCGGACCTGCCCATGGCGGTCGACGTGATCGCCGACATGGTGACCTCGGCGCGCCTCGAGGCCGACGAGCTCGAGACCGAGCGCGGGGTCATCCTCGAAGAGCTCGCGATGAACGACGACGACCCGAGCGACGTGGTCCACGAGCAGTTCGCGACCGCGGTGCTGGGGGACCACCCGCTCGGCCGTCCGATCGGCGGCACGCCGGACACGATCCGGGACGTCCCGCGTGACGCGGTCTGGGAGCACTACCGCTGGCACTACCAGCCCGCGACGCTCGTCGTCAGCGCGGCCGGGGGAGTCGACCACGACACCTTGTGCGCCCAGGTCGCCGACGCTCTCGTCGCCGGCGGCTGGGACCTCGCAGGCGACGCGGACCCGACGGGACGCCGCGCGCGTGCCGTCGAGCTGACCGCCGGCGAGCAGGGCCTGCCGATCGTGGGCGTCGAGCGCGCCGTGCGGCGGCACACCGAGCAGGCGAACGTCATCGTCGGGTGCACGTCCCTGACGGCCACCGACGACCGTCGTTTCACGCTGTCGGTGCTCAACGCGGTGCTCGGCGGCGGCATGTCGTCGCGGCTCTTCCAGGAGGTGCGCGAGAAGCGTGGCCTGGCCTACTCGACCTACTCGTTCGCGTCGGGTCACACCGACACGGGCGTGTTCGGGCTCTACGCCGGGTGCACCCCGGCGAAGGTCGACGAGGTCGTGGCGCTCATGGTCGCGGAGTGGGAGCGGCTCGCGTCGACCCCCATCTCGTCCGCCGAGCTCGAGCGGTCGATCGGGCAGCTGTCGGGCGGGCTCGTGCTCGGCATGGAGGACACCGGCTCGCGCATGAGCCGGCTCGGCAAGGCCGAGCTGGTGCACGGCCAGCTGTTGAGCATCGACGAGTCGCTCGAGCGCGTGCGCGCGGTGACGGCGGCCGACGTGCAGGAGCTCGCTGCCGAGCTCGCGTCACGCCCGCGGTCCGTGGTGCGCGTCGGGCCGTTCGGCGACTGACCACCGCGCACTGACCCGTTCCACGACGCTGCGCGGGCCGGCCGTGGCCGACCCGCGCAGCGCGGACCTCTCGGCTCCCGCAGCGAGCGGCGGGAGTGCCGTCAGGTGATCAGGGGATCGACGACGTGCTCTCGCACGACGCGCCCGTGTCGACGCCGGTACCGCCGGAGCAGCTGTCCGAACCGGAACCGCCGTTGAGGACGTCGGTGCCGGACTCGCCGAACACCCGGTCGTTGCCCGAGTCACCGAAGACCCGGTCGTTGCCCGTGCCGCCGTACACGGAGTCGTTGCCGGCCCCGCCGCGCACGGTGTCGTTGCCTGTGCCACCGCGCACGGTGTCGTTGCCGGCGCCTCCGGTCGCCGTGTCGGCGTCGTCGCCCGCGTCGATGACGTCGTTGCCCACGCCACCGTCGATCGTGTCGGTGCCGTCGGCACCGGCGATGCGGTCGACCCCGGCCTCGCCGTACAACCGGTCGTTGCCCGTGCCGCCGTCGATCTGGTCGTCGCCGTCACCGCCTCGGACCGTGTCGTTGCCGGGGTTGCCGTACAGGCGGTCGCTGCCCGCTTCTCCGGCGATCGTGTCGTTGCCGTTGCCGCCCAGGACCGTGTCGGTGCCGGGGCCGCCGGCGATCGTGTCGTTGCCGTTCCACCCCTCGATCCGGTCGTTGCCGGCGCCACCGCGCAGCACGTTCGTGCCCGAGGTGCCCACGAGCTTGTCGGCCCGCGCCGAACCGATGGCGTTCTCGGCCTGCACGACCGAGTCGGTGCCGTCACCCGTCGCGGTGCCCGCGGCGAGGTCGACGACCACGCCCGCGGCCGAGGTCGCGAAGATCACCGTGTCGGTGCCGTCCATGCCCAGCAGCTGGTCGTTCCCGGTGCCGCCGTTGAGCTGGTCGTCGCCGACCCAGCCGTCCAGGGTGTCGTTGCCGGTGCCACCGTTGAGGTAGTCGCCGACGTCGTCGGTCGACCCGCTGCCGGGGTTGCCGAGCAGCGTGTCGTTGCCCGAGTCGCCCCGCAGGGAGTCCGCGCCCGACCCGCCGAAGCCGATGTCGTTGCCCGTACCGCCACGGATCGTGTCGTCGCCTGCGTCACCGCAGAGCCGGTCGTTGCCGCCCAGCCCGTCGATGGCGTCGTTGCCCGCACCCGCGACGATCACGTCGTCACCGGCGGTTCCGTTGATCGTGTCCGCACCCGGCGTTCCGACGATCGTCGCCGCGACGCCCTGGCAGAGCGGGGCGGGCCCGTTCTCGATGTGCAGGTTGAGCAGACCGTTGGTCGCGCCGAACCCGTCCACCTTGATGCGGTAGGAGGTGCCGCCGTTGACCGGGAAGGTGACCAGGCTGCGGTTGCCCGTACCCGAGTCGTCGTCCCAGGCCAGCGGCGTGAGCGTGGCCAGCGAGGTGCCCGTGTAGACGGTCAGGGTCGTGTCGAACGTCGTGACGTTCGTCCCGTTGTCCTCCGTCGAGATCGTCGCCGTGCCCGTCGTGGCGGGGGTCCACCGCCACCACACGCCGTTGTCGACGCTGAACGGCCCCGGTTCGCCGGGCTCGGCGTCCGAGCAGACGGTGAAGTCGAAGTCGTTGATCGGCCCGTTGCCGCTGAAGACCTCGGGCGAGGCGAAGTCGTTGTTGTTGACCGTCCGCGTCGCCGCGTCGAGCACGTTGATGCGCTTGCGGGTCACGCCCGCGCGCGTCACGTCCACGCCCGTGGCGTCGAGGTTGGCGGCCGCGGCCGCGTTGGTGATGGGCACACCGTTGCCGTCGACGCACTCGCGCAGCAGCGCGAACGCCCCGGTGACGTGCGGAGCGGCCATCGAGGTGCCGTCCTTGAACCCGTGGTTGTTCCCGGTCGGGACGGGCGCGTCGATCGAGACGCCAGGAGCCCACCAGCGCAGCCCGGAGGAGGAGTTGGTGAACCCCGCCGGGACGTCGGTGTCGCTCGTCGCGCCGATCGCGAACGCGGTCGTCAAGCAGCCGGGGAAGCTCATCCCGGTGCTGCTGCCGTTGTTGCCCGCGGCCACGACGACCGCGACGCCCTGGCCCTGCAGGAGCGAGAACCACGTGTTCGTCGTCGGGTTGACCGCGGCGCACGCGGCGTCGCCCGGGGCGAACACCGTGTTGGTGCCGATGCTCAGGTTGACCGAGACGATCTTGGGGCTCGTCGTGGTCTTGAGCGCGTACACGCGCGCGAGCGCGTTGTTGATGGACGAGAACTGCGCGGTCCACCGGGAGCTGTTCGGGTTGTCCTGCGCCACGCGCAGGGCGTGGATCCCGGCGCCCCGTGCGACGCCCTCGTGGCCACCCGTGAAGAAGGAGCCCGCCGCGATGCCGGCGACGTGCGTGCCGTGGTCGCAGTCGGTGGAGTGCGTGCACTCGTCGGCCGAGCCGGCCGCCGTCGACGCGTTGACCCCGCCGGGGCAGGACGAGTCGGTGACGTAGCAGGCCTGCGAGACGATGCGTCCGGTGAACGCGTTGTGCTGGTTGTCGACGCCGGAGTCGATCACGGCGACCTGGTACCCGCCGCCCGTCGCTCCGTCGAAGTCGTTGCCGAGGACGCCGGCGGTGTTGAGCAGGTCGGAGTCGATGACCCCGGTACTCGTCGCGAGCGTCGCGTACGCCTCGCCGTCGAGCACCACGGAACCGACCTGAGGATCGGCGAGCAGCGCGTCCAGCCCGTCCTGGGTGACGGTCCAGACGCCGGCGGGCAGCACGGGGTCGAGGCCCACGAGCGTCGAGCCGGTGCCCGCGAGCGTGGCGGACAGCCCGGCCTGGGCGTCAGCGGTCAGCTCGCCCTGGACCCGGGAGGCGGTGGCCGACGTCCCGAGGTCGGAGCGCAGCGACCCGGTGGCCGTCACGGCGACCCGCGCGCTGCCGTTCGTCGCCACGGCCTTGCGGACCGCGGCGACCTGCTGCGGGTCCGGTGCGCTGGGCAGCGGGGCGACGGCCGGGAGCTTCTTGACCTGCGGCACCTTGGTGCCGGGTACGTCGGGCGTGTCGAAGCCGGGGGTCGCGACGGGCCCCGGGTCCGTGGTCTTGGGCTTGTCCGTCGTCGTGGCGGAGGCCGCTGCGGATGAGGCGTCGGCGTGGTAGCCGACGTAGCCCTCGAACTCGGGCTGTGCGCCGTCCGGGTCCTGCAGGCCGCTGGTCGCGAGGCTGGCAGCGACGGCCGGCGGGGCTGCGAGGGCGGCGGTGCCGCCCGTGATGGCGAGCGCCAGGGCAGCGATCCCTGCTGCTGCGACTCGTCGTGCGTTTCTCCGGTGACATCTTGCGGGCACGAACATCGTGCACCCCCTCGTGCTGATCGAAGACGGCTGCCGTCGGCCTCGGTGGAGGGCCTCGGCGCGCACGGCGGGCCGTCTCGTGCGACAAGGAGGAGGACGGGCGACAGGCGGTACGGACGCCACCGGGGGTGCCGATGTCACGGTCTGGGCGATTTCACCCGGTTGTCGGTCGCGCGCATCAGCGCCGTCGTCGGGCCCGCGAGGGCGATGATGGCCTGGTGAGCAACTCGTCGGCGTTCTCCGACCGCGCCTACCGCCGGCTCGCGCTGGCCGTGCCGGGTCTCGTCGAGCACGCGTGGGTGCTGCGCGACGCCGGTGCGGTGCGCGAGCTGCTCCTGCCGGACGGCCGGGGCCTGGTCCAGCTCGCGCTCGGCGCGCCCGGTCGCCTCACCGACGCCCTGACCGGGGCGCGGCGTGCCGAGGGCGACGACGTCCGCGGGCTGCTCACGCGCGCGGCGGTGCGCGAGCTCCCGGCCGGGGCAGTCAGGCTGGGCGTCCAGCTGCACCCGATGGCGCTCTCGCGACTGTTCGTCGCTGCCCCGCAGGCCCGCGTCGCGGCGGGGCGGGCCGCGGACCTCCTCGTCGACCGTGCTGCGCCGCCGCAGGACCTGCTCGGGGAAGCGGTCGTCGAGGCGGCGCGGGCGGCGCTGACCGCGGGCGAGGACGACGAGGCGGCGCGGCTCGTGGTCGCGGCGGTCGTGCGGCGCGCGCAGGAGTCGTCCGACGAGCGGCCGGGGTCGGACGAGGACGACGAGCACCGGGCGACGTTCGCCGAAGTCGTCAGCCAGGTCGACGCCGAGCGTGGCCTGGTCGCGGCCGCCGACCTGGCCCGCGCGCACGAGGTGACCGTGAGCGACCTGCACCGGTGGTCGGTTCGCTACCTGGGTGTACCGCCCGCGACCTACCTCGCGGCGGTGCGGTTCACGGGCTTCGTCCGCGAGGCCGTCGGTCCCGGCCCGGTCGCGCCCACCGACGTGGTCGCCGCGTTGCGCTGGTACGCGCAGTCGGCGGTCGCGCCGCGCGAGGTCGAGCGGTTCACGGGGCTCAGCCCGGTCGAGCTGCGGCGTGTCGAGGAGCGGGTCGCCGAGCTCGTCGGGATCGCGTAGCCGCGCACGAGGCCGGTGCCGCGCGCGGCTAGGGTTACGGATCGTGAGCGAACGGATCAGGGTGGCCGTGCTGGGCGCGGCGGGACGCATGGGGTCGACGACGGTGCGCGCGGTCGAGTCCGCGCCCGACCTGGAGCTCGTCGCGGCGCTCGACGCGAGCGATGACCTGGCGAAGGTGGCCGCCGCCGGCGCGCAGGTGGCGGTCGACTTCACCGTCCCGTCGGTGACCGAGGGCAACGTGCACGCGCTCGTCGACGCGGGGGTGCACGCGGTCGTCGGCACGACCGGCTGGGACGACGCCGCGCGGGCCCGCGTGCGCGACCACCTCGCGGACCGCCCCGACGTCGGCGTGCTGATCGCGCCGAACTTCGCCCTGGGTGCGGTGCTGACCATGGCGTTCGCCGCACGCGCGGCGCGCTGGTTCGAGTCGGTCGAGATCGTCGAGCTGCACCACCCGGACAAGGTCGACGCGCCGTCGGGCACCGCGCTGCACACCGCGCACGCCGTCGCGCGTGCGCGTCGCGCCGCCGGGGTCGAGGCGAGCCCGGACGCGACCGAGCAGTCGCTCGACGGTGCGCGCGGGGCGCTCGTGGACGACGTGCGCGTGCACGCCGTGCGCCTGCGCGGCCTCACCGCGCACGAGGAGGTCCTGCTCGGCAACCCCGGCGAGCAGCTCACGATCCGGCACGACTCGTTCGACCGTGTGAGCTTCATGCCCGGCGTCCTGCTCGCGGTGCGCCAGGTCGGGTCGCGACCCGGCCTGACCGTCGGCCTCGAGCACCTGCTCGACCTGGCCTGAGCGATGGCGCGACGACGTCCCCGCTCTTCGGCTGTCGCGATCGGTGCGGCGGTCGCGCTCACGGCGCTGCTCGCGCTCTACGTGGTGCTCGTCGCGGCGCGCGCGACCGCGCTGGTCCGCACGGGTGAGCCCGTGGCGATCGCGCTGGGCGTCGCGCTGTGGGTGCTGCCCGTCGTGGCGATCTGGTTCCTGGCCCGCGAGTGGGCGCTCGCGATCGACGTGCAACGCATGGCGGACACGCTCGCGGAGGCCGACGAGCTGCCCGTGGACGACCTGCCGCGCTCACCCGGCGGTCGGGTCGACCGCGGCGCGGCCCGGGCGGCGTTCGACGACGTGCGCGAGCGCTGCGAGGCCGAGCCCGACGACTGGCGCTCGTGGTACCACCTCGCGTTCGCGTACGACGCCGCAGGCGACCGCAGGCGCGCGCGCGAGTCCCTGCGGCACGCCCGCACGCTCTACCGCCGCTGACCGGAGGGCCGCAGCTGACCTCTCCGCGGCGGGGCAGCGACGTCCACCGCCCGCGCCGAGCCGACGTCAGATCGTCGCCCACCAGCGGTGCTCGCGGACCGTGCGAGTGGTGCCGTCGGGCAACGTGCCCGAGGCGAGCTCGCGCACGGTGTCGTCCGGACCGAGCCCCGCACCCGACAGGAACTGCGCGCGCGCCGTGTCGCCGTCGAGGACCCACGTCAGGAGCTGGTCGGCGCCGTCCTCGCGCAGCAGGTCCACGGCGGCCGCCAGGAGGCGCGAGCCGTGCCCGCCCTGCTGGTGCGCGGGGTCGACCTCGAGCGCAAGCAGGAGACCGCCGGGAGCGGACGTCGGGTCGGTCGCCGGGACGGGCGCGATCGACGCGAAGCCGACGACCGTGGCGCCCGCGCACGCGACGAGCACGCGGTGCCCGGCAGGGGGAGCGGCAACGGCTGCGGCCCACTGGCCGCGCATCGCGTCGTGGTCGAGCGCGTCGATCGCGCCGCCGAGCAGCTCGCCGTGCGAGCGCCGCCACGCCTCGACCTGGATCGCGACGATCGCGGTCTCGTCGCCCGGGACCGCGGGCCGGACCGAGACGTCCGAGGTCTCGCGGAACAGGGTCACAGTGCGCCCGCTCCGACGGGCGCCGGTGCGTCCGTGACCGGCGCGGGCTTGGGCTTCGGGGGGTGCTTGGTCGAGACCTTGTCGATCCACGCCAGCGCCATCGCCGAGACGATGAACGCGAGGTGGATGAGCGTCTGCCACATGAGCGCGGTCGCCCCGCCGTCGTGCGCGATCGTGTCGCCCGCCTCGATGAAGCTCGCGAGCAGGTGGATCGACGAGATGCCGATGATCGACATCGCGAGCTTTGTCTTGAGGACGTTCGCGTTGACGTGCGAGAGCCACTCGGGCTGGTCGGGGTGGTCGTCGAGGCGGATGCGCGAGACGAACGTCTCGTAGCCACCGATGATCACCATGATCAGCAGGTTCGCGATCATCACGACGTCCACGAGCCCGAGGACCGCGATGATCATCGTGCCCTCGTCGAACTCGACGGTCTCGCCGTGGCTCGTCGTGTGCCCGGTGAAGAGGCCGACCCCGAGGTACCAGAGCGACTTCATGAACTGCCAGACGTAGAACGCCTGCGCGACGATCAGACCCAGGTACAGCGGCACCTGCAGCCAGCGGGACATGAAGATGAGCGTGCCGATCGGGGATCGGCGCACGGATGCCGTGGTGGTCGTGATGGTGGCCTCGGCCATCGGTCCTCCGGGTTGCGGTGGCCGCGGCGCGGCCTCGTCGTCGGGCGAGGGTACAACGCACGACCTACGTCCCTGGTGCCCGCCCACCGCCTGTGATCTGCGCGTCACTCAGGGCATGCCGAGCGCGCGCAGCAGCGCGGCGGTCGCAGCGGCCAGGATCACCACGACGACGAACGGCGCGCGCAGCGCGAGCGCGACCGCAGCGACCGCGAGGGCCGGCAGCCGGGCGTCGAGGACGAGCTCGCGACCATGCGCCACCGCCTGCACCGCCACGAGCGCCGAGAGCAGCGCGACGGTGACGAGCGCGGCAGTGCGCGCGACGCGCGGCTCGGCGAGCCAGTGCTCGGGCACGAGGTGCCCGACGAGCTTGATCGCGAACACGACGCCCGCGCCCACGAGCACGGCGATCCAGGTGGCGGTGGGGCTCACGCACGACCTTCTTCCTCGGGCGCGTGCGCCCGCTCGTCGTCGTCGGGTGCGTCGCGGTCCGCAGGTGCCGTCATGCCGACGACGATCGCGATCGCCGCCGCGAGCAGCACGGGGACTCCGGCGGGCAGGAACGGCGTGGTCGCGAGCGCCGCCAGCACCGCAGCGGCGCCGACGAGCCGCGCGAGCCGCCCGTGCGGACCCGAGAAGCGCGGCCAGACGAGCGCGAGGAAGGCGGCCGCCGCTGCGGCGTCGAGGCCGTACCGGCGCGGGTCGCCCAGCGCGTCGCCGAGCAGCGCGCCCCCGAGCGTGCACAGGTTCCACAGCACGAACACGCCGACGCCTGTCCACCAGAACCCCGCGCGAGCCGCCGGGCCGGGGCGGTGCGCGGTCCCCACCGCCGTGGACTCGTCGATCGTGAGCTGGGCGGCGAGCAGGCGTCGTGGCCCGTGCCCGCCCAGGAGCGGGGCGACCTGCGGTCCGTACAGCCCGTTGCGCACGCCGAGCAGGCCTGCGGTCGCGACCGCGGCAGTCGCGGTGCCGCCCGCGCCGACCACGCCGATGAACGCGAACTGCGAGCCGCCCGAGAACATCAGCAGCGACAGGGCCATGGTCTGGCCCAGCGAGAGCCCGGCGACGACGGACAGGGCACCGAACGAGACGCCGTACAGGCCGGTCGCCACGGCGACCGACACCGCCTGACGGACGGCTGCGCGGACCTCGTCGTGCTGCGCGTCCTGCCTGCTCACGTCGGTCACTGTCGCACACGCGGACGCCTGGTCCCGTTCCGCCGGGCCCGAACGTACGATGACGCGCATGACGCTGCCGTCCTACGAGCCGTCCGGACCCACCACGCCGTCCCCGACGCCGATCGCCACGCCGTACGAGGACCTCCTGCGGCTCGTGCTCGAGACCGGCACGCCGAAGTCCGACCGCACCGGCACCGGGACGCGCTCGGTGTTCGGGCACCAGATGCGGTTCGACCTGTCCGCGGGCTTCCCCCTCGTGACGACCAAGCGCGTGCACCTGCGCTCAGTGGTGTACGAGCTGCTGTGGTTCCTGCGCGGCGACTCGAACGTGCGCTGGCTGCAGGAGCACGGCGTGAAGATCTGGGACGAGTGGGCCGACGAGAACGGTGAGCTCGGCCCGGTGTACGGCGTGCAGTGGCGGTCCTGGCCGACGCCCGACGGCGGTCACGTCGACCAGATCGCGCAGCTCGTGGAGAACCTGCGCACGAACCCGGACTCACGGCGCCACGTCGTCTCGGCGTGGAACGTCGCCGAGCTGCCGCAGATGGCGCTCATGCCGTGCCACGCGCTGTTCCAGTTCTACGTCGCCGACGGCCGGCTGTCGTGCCAGCTCTACCAGCGCTCCGCGGACCTGTTCCTCGGCGTGCCGTTCAACATCGCGTCGTACGCGCTGCTCACCCACATGGTCGCCCAGCAGGCCGGCCTCGAGGTGGGCGACTTCGTGTGGACGGGCGGCGACTGCCACATCTACGACAACCACGTCGAGCAGGTGCGTGAGCAGCTCGCGCGCGCGCCGTACCCCGCGCCCACGCTGCAGCTGCGCCACGCGCCGTCGATCTTCGACTACACGTTCGAGGACGTCGAGGTGGTCGGCTACCAGCACCACCCGACGATCAAGGCGCCGATCGCCGTATGACGACGGGGGAGCGTCGAGCGCCCGAGGTGGCGCTCGTGTGGGCGCAGAGCGCGACGGGGGTGATCGGCGCGGACGGGGCCATGCCCTGGCACGTGCCTGAGGACCTCGCGAGGTTCCGGGCACTCACCGGTGGGCATCCCGTCGTGATGGGACGCGCGACGTGGGACTCGCTGCCACCGCGGTGGCGGCCGCTGCCCGGGCGGACCAACGTCGTGCTCTCGCGCCAGCCCGGCCTGGCGCTCGACGGCGCCACGGTGTGCGGCGACCTCGAGGCCGCGTGGGAGGTGGCCTCGGCCGCGCCCGGTGGCGAGCAGGTGTGGGTCGTCGGCGGCGGGGCCGTGTACGCACTCGCGCTGCCGCGCGCCGACCGCGTCGAGCTCACGAAGATCGACGCCACCGTCGCCGGCGACACCCACGCGCCGCGCCTGGACCCGCAGGAGTGGCGGCTCGAGTCCGCGGACCCGGCGGGCGCGTGGCACACGTCGTCGTCGGGCGTGCGCTACCGCTTCGAGACCTACCGACGCCGCTGACGCCGGGGCGCCCGGTCGTCGTGCGCGACGTGCCCGGGACGTGGATCCTGGGCGGTCCGCGTGGTCGGGGAGCGGTACGGTGGGCGCCATGCCGCAGGTGACGTCGAGCACGCGACCGTTCGGGGCCTTGCTCTCCGCGATGGTCACCCCGTTCACGGCCGACGGCGAGGTCGACCTCGACGCCGCGGTGCGGCTCGCCCGCCGGCTCGTCGACGCGGGCCACGACGGCCTGGTCCTCAACGGCACGACCGGTGAGGCCCCCACCACGCACGCCCCCGAGAAGGCCGAGCTCATCGCGGCGGTGGTCGAGGCGGTCGGTGACCGCGCGTACGTCGTCGCCGGCGCGGGGTCCAACGACACGCTGCACGCGGTCCGCATGGCCGAGCAGGCCGCCGAGGCCGGTGCGCACGGGCTCCTCGTCGTCAGCCCGTACTACTCGCGGCCCTCGCAGCCGGGCGTCGTCGCGCACGTGCGCGCGGTGCTCGACGCGGCGGACCTGCCCGCGATGCTCTACGACGTCCCGGGTCGCGCCGGGGTCCGCCTCGCCGACGCGACGATCGACACCCTCGCGGCCGACGAGCGCGTGGTCGCCTTCAAGGACGCCACGGGTGACACCGTCAACGCGGCACGGGGGATCGCGCGCACCGACCTCGCCTGGTACTCGGGCGACGACGGCCTGATCGCGCAGTTCCTCGCGGTGGGCGCCGCGGGCATCGTCGGCGTCGTCACGCAGGCCGCGAGCCGCATGTTCGTCGACGTGCTGTCCGCCTGGGACCGGGGCGACGTCACGGGCATGCAGCGCGCCTACGCCGCGACCCTGCCCGTGACCGACGCCGTCAACGGCGCCGGGTTCCAGGCCGTCCACGTCAAGGCGGCGCTCGAGGTGCTGGGGTTCATCCCGCGGCGCACCGTGCGCCTGCCGTACGTCGCCGCGTCCGACGAGGAGGTCGACGGCATCCGGGCCGCGCTGCGCGCTGCGGGCCTGCTCGACGCCGCGCTCACCTGACGCCCACGCGACCCCCGGGCCGCACGCACCACCACACACGTCATCACCCGGACCAGGTCCGGGACCGTCGCGGGTCCGCGCCGCAAGCCCGGCCCGCCCGTTGCAGGGAGAGCCCTTGAGCCACCCCCATCCCGAGCTCGACACCCCGCCGCCGCTGCCCGAGGGCGCCCTGCGCGTCGTCGCACTGGGCGGCCTCGGTGAGGTCGGCCGCAACATGGCCGTGCTCGAGTTCGCCGGCCGTCTGCTCGTCATCGACTGCGGCGTGCTGTTCCCCGAGGACCACCAGCCCGGCGTCGACCTGATCCTGCCGGACTTCGACTACATCCGGGACCGGCTCGACGACATCGAGGCGATCGTCCTCACGCACGGCCACGAGGACCACATCGGCGCCGTGCCGTACCTGCTGCGGCTGCGGGCCGACATCCCGCTCGTCGGCTCGCAGCTCACGCTCGCGTTCGTCGAGGCGAAGCTCAAGGAGCACCGCATCACGCCGCGCACCCGCCCGGTGCGCGAGGGCCAGGTCGAGCGGTTCGGCCAGTTCGAGTGCGAGTTCGTCGCCGTGAACCACTCGATCCCGGACGCGCTCGCGGTCGCCGTGACGACGCCCGCCGGGACAGTGCTCCACACGGGCGACTTCAAGATGGACCAGCTCCCGCTCGACGGGCGCATCACCGACCTGCGCGCGTTCGCGCGGCTCGGTGAGAAGGGCGTCGACCTGTTCATGGTCGACTCGACCAACGCCGAGGTCCCCGGCTTCGTCGCGCCTGAGCGCGGCATCGGGCCGGTGCTCGACGGTGTGTTCGCCGACTCGGCGAAGCGCATCATCGTGGCGTCGTTCGCCTCGCACGTGCACCGCGTGCAGCAGGTCCTCGACGCCGCCGCCGCGCACGGCCGTCGCGTCGCACTCGTCGGGCGGTCGATGGTGCGGAACATGGCGATCGCCGCCGACCTCGGCTACCTCAAGGTGCCGGACGGCGTGCTGATCGACCTCAAGGCGGTGGGCGACCTGCCGGACGACGAGGTCGTGCTCATGTGCACGGGCTCGCAGGGTGAGCCGATGGCCGCGCTGTCACGCATGGCGAACAACGACCACAAGGTCTCGGTCGGCGCCGGCGACACGGTGATCCTGGCCTCGTCCCTCATCCCGGGGAACGAGAACGCCGTCTACCGCGTGATCAACGGCCTCACGCGGCTCGGGGCACGCGTCGTGCACTCCGGCAACGCCAAGGTGCACGTCTCGGGCCACGCGTCGGCCGGCGAGCTTCTGTACTGCTACAACATCCTGCGCCCGCGCAACGTCATGCCGGTGCACGGCGAGGTCCGTCACCTCGTGGCCAACGCGGCGCTCGCGGTGCAGACCGGTGTCCCGGCCGACCGCGTGGTGCTCGCGGAGGACGGCGTGGTCATCGACCTGGTCGACGGGCGCGCGTCGGTCGTCGGCGCGGTGCCCTGCGGGTACGTGTACGTCGACGGGTCGAGCGTCGGGGGCATCACCGAGGCCGAGCTCAAGGACCGGCGCATCCTCGGCGACGAGGGGTTCGTGTCGATCTTCGCGGTCGTCTCGTCGGCCGACGGCAAGGTCCTGGCCGGGCCGCAGATCCACGCGCGAGGCTTCGCCGAGCAGGACGACGTGTTCGAGGACATCCTCCCCGAGGTCACGCGGGCGCTCGAGGAGGCCGTCGCGCAGGGCGCGACCGACACGCACCAGCTGCAGCAGGTGATCCGGCGCGTGGTCGGCCGGTGGGTCTCGGGCCGGCTGCGGCGCCGGCCGATGATCATCCCCGTGGTGGTCGAGGCCTGACGGAGAACGTCTCGCGGTGGCGACGCGGCGTCGTGCGCAGGTGCTCGGTGAAGTGCACACGAAGCGTCGCCGCCGACCCGAACCCGGACCTGCGGGCGACCTCGTCGACGCTCAGGTCGGTGGTCTCGAGCAGCACGCGCGCACGTGCCAGGCGCTGCTGCACGAGCCACCGGCCGGGGCTGATCCCGGTCCGGTCCCGGAACCTGCGGGTGAACGTGCGTCGTGCGAGATGCACCTGCTCGGCCCACGTGTCGAGGTCGAGCGGATCGTCGAGGTGGTCGAGCGCCCACTCGATGGCCCTGTCGACCGGGTCCGCGCCCGGTCGGCGAGACACCGGGGCAGGGATGAACTGCGTCTGGGCGCCGTCACGGTGCGGCGCGAGCACGAGCGCGCGCGCGACGCTGTCGGCCATCGTGACACCGAGATCGGTGCGCACGACGTGCAGGCACGTGTCGAGGGCGGCCGCGACCCCGGCGGACGTCACGACATCGCCCAGGTCGGACCACAGGATGTCCGAGCGCACCCGCACCGCGGGGTAGCGCCTCGCGAGGTCGTCAGCGGCGTGCCAGTGGGTTGCGAGAGTGCGGCCGTCGGCGATGCCGCTGGCGGCGACCACGTATGCGCCGAGGCACAGCCCGACCACGCGCGCGCCGCGGCCGTGCGCTGCCCGGACCGCTTCGACGAGCGCCGGCGGCGGATCCCGGTGCGTGTCCCAGCTCGGCAGGACCACGGTGCGTGCCTCGGTGAGGAGCTCGAGGCCGTGGCCGACGACGATGTCGTACCCGGCTGACGTCGGCACCCGGCCGGGGCGCTCGGCGCACACCGCGACCTCGTACCCGGTGTGGGGAGCGACGCCGCCCCCCGAGGCCAGGACGGCGCTCGGGACCGCGAGGTGGAACGGGCTGATCCCTGCGAAGGCGACGACGGCGACCCGGTGCGTCGTGGCACGCGGCCGAGTGTGCTCGGCGGCGTCCTGCCGGGTCGCGGGCATGGCCTGATCCTAGCGATCATCGACTCGCGGGCCACTGGTCGCGTGAGGTGAGTCCATCGAGCATGGAGTGATGACCCAGACGCCAGCACAGCACGACTCCGCCACGCCGCACGACGTCGTCGCGACGTGGGTCGGCGGTCCGACTCTCCACCTCGTCTACGCCGGCACGGCGTTCCTCACCGACCCGACGTTCGACGAGGCCCCCGCCGAGTACGCCGGACCCGTCACGCTGCGCAAGCTCGTCGGACCGGCGGTGCCCGTCGACGCGCTCGGGCCCGTCGACGTCGTCCTGCTGTCGCACGACCAGCATGCCGACAACCTCGACGCGGCCGGTCGCGCACTCCTGGCCGCAGTCCCGACCGTCCTGTCCACGACCGCCGCTGCGACTCGGGTGCCTGAGGTGCGTGGGCTCGACCCCTGGGACCACGTCGATCTCGACGGCGGCGTGCGTGTGACGGCGGTGCCCGCGCGGCACGGCCCCGAGGGCAGCGAGGCGCTCAGCGGCTCCGTGGTCGGCTTCGTCCTCGAGGCCGAGGCCTGGCCGACGGTCTACGTCTCGGGTGACAACGCCTCGCTCGACGTGGTCGACCAGGTCGTGCGCCGGTTCCCGGACATCGCGTTGGCCGTGCTCTTCGTGGGTGCCGCGAACGTCGGCCGGTTCGGGGCGGAGCCGCTCACGCTCGACGCACTGCGGGCCAGCGCCGCGAGCGACCTGCTAGCACCTGCGCGCGTCGTCCCCGTGCACCACACCGACTGGGCGCACTTCGTCGAACCGCTCGCGGTCCTCGAGGAGCGGCTCGAGCGCGGGGGACGACTCGACCGTCTCGTCGTGCCGGAGCGAGGCATCCCGTTGACGCTGTGACCTCGTCGCGCCGGGTCGAGGCCCGCGCGGGTCCTCGTCAGGTCGCGTCGCCGCGGCTCCCGGTGGGCGCGGGCTCGACTGTGAGCGCCGTCGCGGCGTCGGCGACGCCCGCAGGCTCGGGCTCGGGCACGCCGTGCGATCGGCGCGACGCGGCGGCCGACCCGGCGAGGATGAGCGCGGCTGCGGCGACGACCGCCAGGGTGAGCGGCTCGTCGAGCACGAGCGCCCCGAGCGCGACCGCGACCACGGGGTTGAGGTAGGCGACGAGCGTGGAGCGCGCGCCGCCGACCTCGGCGATGAGGCGGAAGAAGAGCACGAACGCCAGCGCGGTGCTGACCGCGCCGAGCGCGACGAGGGCGAGCACGGCGTCAGTGCCCGGTCGCTCGTGGGGCGCCTCGAGGAGCACGACCGGCAGGTAGACGAGCGCGGCGATCACGAGGCAGGCCGTCGTCATCGGGATCGCCGGGACCCCTCGCAGATGCCGTTCCGCCACGATCGGCGCGATCGCGTACCCGAGCGCCGCGACGAGCACCTGCACGACCGCCCACGGGTCTCCCGCGGCCGCGCCGGGACCGAGCAGGAGCGCCACGCCGCCGAGCGCGACCAGCAGGCCCGCCCACCGCACGAGCGCCACGGCCTGGCCGTCGACGAAGCGGCCGATCACCACGGCCGCGATGGGCACGGTCGCCACGAGCAGCCCGGTCGTCGAGCTGGACAGCGTGCGCTCGGCGTTCGACAGCAGGATCCACGGGATCACGAGCTCGAGCACCGCGAACGCTCCGATCGCCGGCCAGTGCCCGCGCAACGCGCGCAGCCCGCCGCGCCGCAGCGCGAACGGCAGCAGCAGGAGCGCGCCGATCGACGTGCGGGCGAGCACGACCGTCGCCGGCGTGACCTCCTCGACGGCCACCTTGATGAGCAGGTAGGGCACGCCCCAGATCACGCCCATCGCCAGGAGCAGGGCCCAGCCGCGGCGCGTCATGTCAGCGGCCCGGTCGCGAGTGTGTGCACGGGCACACCGTAGGACCGACCACCGACAGGAGCGGGCGGCGCACGGGCCCGACGTGCGGGCGAAGCTCGCGAACCGCCGGACGACACGGCGCGGGCAGCGGCGCTGCGGCGGGCCGCGACGCTACCGTGAGGACCATGGCGACCCGTACGACTCCCCGGTCGCGCTCCGGCGCGCCCGCTGCACGGTCCGCCGGCACGTCCTCCGGCAAGAAGCAGCCCGCGCGGCAGGGGGGATCGCGTCCGGCGAGCCGCACCGCCGCGCCCGCGGCCCCGCGCCGGCCCGCGCTCCCGGTGCGGATCGTCCGGGGCATCTGGATGGGCAGCGCCCACCTCGTCGGTGGCGCCGCGCGGCGGGTCGGTCGCGACGCGCGTGACCTCGACCCCTCGCACCGGCGGGACGGGCTCGCGTTCACCCTGCTCGGGATCGCCGTGATCGTCGCGGCGCGCGAGTGGTGGTCGCTGTCCGGCACGGCCGGCGGCGTGGTCCACAACATCGTCGCGGGCACGTTCGGCGTCGTCGGTGTCGTCGTGCCGATCCTGCTGCTCGCGACGTCCGTCAGGCTCATGCGGCACCCGGACCGCGGCCAGGCGAACGGTCGCATCGGCATCGGCTTCGCGGCGATCCTGCTCGCGGTGTGCGCGCTCGTGCACGTCTTCGCCGACGCACCCGGCACCGACGACATGGACGCCGTCCGTGGCGCCGGCGGGATGCTCGGGCTCATCGTCGGCACTCCGCTGGTGACGCTCGTGACGACCCCGGTGACCGTCGTGCTGCTCTTCCTGCTGGCGTTCTTCGGGGTGCTGGTCGTCACGGCCACGCCCGTGCACCAGGTCGTCCCGCGCCTGCGTGCGCTGTACCGGCGGCTCACGGGTCAGCACGACGAGGCGACGGGTGACGAGGCCGACGACGAGCCGCTCGTCATCAACGCCCTCCACTCCGCCGTCGAGGAGCCCGAGGCTCGGCCCGGCAGGCGCCGGGGGAGGCTCGCCCGCCGTCGGGCGGAGGCGCAGGCCGAGGCCGAGCAGGCCGCTCTCGACGCCTACGAGGCGGACGAGGCGTTCGTGCGCGCCGCGGTCGTGGTGCCCGGGGCCGAGCACGACGACGAGACGCAGGCGTTCGACCCCGCACCCCCGACCGAGCCGACGGCCGCCGTCGACGCCGAGGCGGCAGCCGCCGTCCCCAGCCGCACCAAGGCCCCGCTGGCCCCGCCCGTGACCACGGGGGTGCCGCGCGGCGAGCAGCCGATGCTCGACGGCGACGTGCTCTACACGCTGCCGTCGGAGGAGTCGCTCGTGAAGGGCGCTCCGCACAAGGTGCGCTCGGCGGCGAACGACCGCGTCGTCGAGTCGCTCACCAGCGTCCTGGAGCAGTTCGAGATCGACGCGAAGGTCACGGGCTTCACGCGCGGCCCGACCGTGACCCGGTACGAGGTCGAGCTGGGCCAGGCCGTCAAGGTCGAGCGCGTCACCGCGCTGTCCAAGAACATCGCCTACGCGGTGGCCTCCGCGGACGTGCGGATCCTGTCGCCGATCCCCGGCAAGTCGGCGATCGGCATCGAGATCCCCAACACGGACCGCGAGACGGTCGCCCTCGGCGACGTGCTGCGCTCGGCCGCCGCGAAGCGCTCCGACCACCCGATGGTCATCGGCGTCGGCAAGGACGTCGAGGGCGGGTACGTGACCGCGAACCTCGCCAAGATGCCGCACCTGCTCGTCGCGGGCGCCACCGGCGCCGGCAAGTCGAGCTTCGTCAACTCGATGATCGTCTCGATCCTCATGCGTGCGACGCCCGACGAGGTGCGCATGGTGCTCGTCGACCCCAAGCGCGTCGAGCTGACGATCTACGAGGGCATCCCGCACCTCATCACCCCGATCATCACGAACCCGAAGAAGGCCGCGGAGGCCCTCGAGTGGGTCGTGCGGGAGATGGAGGCGCGCTACGACGACCTCGCAGCGTTCGGGTTCAAGCACATCGACGACTTCAACGCCGCGGTGCGGGCGGGCAAGGTCAAGCCGCTGCCCGGCTCCGAGCGCAAGATCGCGACGTACCCGTACCTGCTGGTGATCGTCGACGAGCTCGCCGACCTCATGATGGTCGCGCCGCGCGACGTCGAGGCGTCGATCCAGCGCATCACGCAGCTCGCGCGCGCGGCCGGGATCCACCTGGTGCTCGCGACCCAGCGCCCGTCCGTCGACGTCGTGACCGGCTTGATCAAGGCGAACGTGCCGTCCCGCCTGGCGTTCGCGACGTCCTCGCTGACCGACTCGCGTGTCGTCCTCGACCAGCCGGGTGCCGAGAAGCTGATCGGTCAGGGTGACGCGCTCTTCCTGCCGATGGGTGCGGCCAAGCCGATGCGTACGCAGGGCGCGTGGGTCGCGGAGTCCGAGATCCACGCGGTCGTCGCGCACGTCAAGACCCAGCTCAAGCCGTCGTACCGGCAGGACGTCACCCAGGCCGCGCCCAAGAAGCAGGTCGACGAGGACATCGGCGACGACCTGGACCTGCTGCTGCAGGCCGCCGAGCTCGTCGTGACGACGCAGTTCGGCTCGACGTCGATGCTGCAGCGCAAGCTGCGCGTCGGCTTCGCCAAGGCCGGGCGCCTCATGGACCTGCTCGAGTCGCGCGAGATCGTCGGGCCGTCGGAGGGCTCGAAGGCCCGGGAGGTGCTGGTGCAGGCCGACGACCTGCCGGCCACGCTGGCGATGCTGCGCGGGGCTCCCGAGGCGCTGCCCGGCGACGAGGGGATCCCCGTCGCGACCGACTACCACGACGATCTCGAGGACGAGGGCCAGGACTGGCCCGGCGGCGCTCGGTGAGCGCCGGGCGCGCGCCGCACGACGCGTCGGTCGCGTCGCTCGTCTCCGGCACGACCGACACCGTGGGCGTGGGCCTGCTCGTGATCGCCGCAATCGCGGTCGTCGCGCTCGTGTGGGTCCTGGTGCTGCTCGCCCGCCAGCGTCGCGAGGTGCACCGGGCCAACGGCCTGCTCGACCTGTCGCGCGAGCTGCGGCACCGGTACGACGCCCTGCAGGCAGTGACGAAGGAGGGCGTGCTCGTCGTCTCGCTGTCCGGCACGGTGCTGGACATCTCCGAGCGAGCCGCGGCGATCCTCGGGCTCGAGAGCGACGCGGTGGTGGGCCGGCACCTGACCGACCTGCCCGTGGTGCTCGTCAACGAGCAGGGGCTGTCCATGAACCCCGCCGCGGTGCTCGGCTACCGCACGGGCCGGGCAGGCTACACGGTCGACTCGCAGCTCGTGGGGGTCGCGCTGCCGGGGCCGATGGGGACCCAGGCGCGCATGGTGCAGGTCGCGAGCCAGCTCGTCGCGGCCGCCGACGGTGACGCGCCGGCCGTGCTCACGACGCTCGTCGACGTCACGGGGTCGCGCCAGGTCGAGGCCGCGCTGTCCCGGTCCGAGACGCAGTTCCGCGTCGCGATGGAGAACGCGCCGATCGGCATGGCGCTCGTCGACCTGGACTGGCACGTCGTCGAGGCCAACGCGGCGCTCGCCGAGCTGCTCGGGACCACGGTCGAGGCGCTGCGCGGCTACCCGATGGAGGCGCTCGGCACGCCGGACTCGCGCGCGAGCGAGCGGCTGGAGGTCGACCGGCTGCTGGGTGGCGGCCAGCACCGGTTCTCGATCGAGAAGCGCTACCAGCGGGCCGACGACCACCTCGTGTGGGTCGTGCTCGACGCCGCGCTCGTGCGCAGCCCCACGGGCGAGCCCGACCACTTCGTCGTGCAGGTGCGCGACTCGACCGAGTCGCGGCTGCAGGCCGAGATGCTCACGCACCGCGCGATGCACGACCCGCTGACCGGCCTGGCGAACCGCACGCTGCTGCAGGAGGTGCTGCAGTCGGTCCTCGAGCAGCCCGGCGTCGTGGACCGGGTCGCGGTGCTCGCGTGCGACCTCGACGGGTTCAAGGAGATCAACGACCGGTACGGCCACGCGGCCGGTGACGAGGTGCTCGTGCACGTCGCGGGCGTGCTGCGGGCAGCGACCGCCCGGCGCGGCACCGTCGCGCGGCTCGGTGGCGACGAGTTCGTCGTCGTCGTGCAGGACGTCGACGGTCCCCGGGCGGTGTTCGAGGTCGCGGGCGCGATCCACGCCGGCCTGGCCGAGCCCGTCCGCGTCGCGCGCCGGCGCCTCGCGGTGGCCGCGAGCATCGGGATCGCCCTGGCCGACCCCGAGACCGTGCAGGGCGGTGCGCCGGGCCTGCTGGCCGCGGCCGACTCCGCGCTCTACAAGGCCAAGGCGGGTGGACGCGGGCGCACCGAGGTGTACGACCACTCGATGGCCCGTTCGTCGGGCTCGGACCTGCTACGCGAGCTGACCGAGGCGCTCGACGCCGACGAGCTCGTCGTGCACTACCAGCCGATCGTCGACCTCGCCGACGGCCGCGTCGTCGGCTACGAGGCCCTCGTGCGCTGGCAGCACCCGTACCGCGGGCTCCTGCTGCCGGCGGCGTTCCTCTCGCTCGCGCAGGAGGCGGGCCTCGCGGTGCCCCTCGGGCAGCTGGTCGCGACCAAGGTCGCGGAGTTCGTCGCGTCGTCGCCCGACCGCACCACCTGGGTGTCGGTCAACGTCTCGGCCGACCAGCTCGGGGACGGGGAGTTCGCGACGACGCTGCTGTCGGAGATCTCCCGGCACCGGCTCATGGCGGGCCGGATCGTCGTCGAGCTCACCGAGTCCTCGCTCGTCGCGTCGGGCACGCGCATCCGTCACGAGCTCACGCAGCTGTCCGCCGCGGGCGTGCCGATCCTGCTCGACGACTTCGGCACGGGCGTCTCACCGCTGTCCTACCTGCGCGACCTGCCGGTCGCGGGTGTCAAGCTCGACATGTCGTTCACGTCCGGCATCCCCGACGACCCCACGGCGGGCAAGGTCGTGAGGGCGCTCGGTGCGCTCGCCCGCGAGCTCGCGATGGTGACGATCGCCGAGGGCATCGAGCACGCCGAGCAGGCCGAGTACCTGCACCGCAACGGCTGGCGGTACGGGCAGGGCTGGTTGTACGGGGGTGCGCAGCCGGCTCCGCCGCCCGCGGAGTCCGCGGCACCGAGCCCGGTGGCGCCCGCGTTCGTGCGTGACGCGACGCGCTCGGCACCCGTCGCGGCCGACCTCCCCACGCCGTCGGGCCCGTCGATGCCCGGGATGTCGTCGGGCCCCGCGCCCGTCCCGCCCGGGGGCCGCCCGCCCTCGCACGGGACCACCGCCGGGCCCCTGCCGCGACCGCCGCACTGACCCCGAGGGTCAGCTGGCGCGGGGCACGACCGTCGGAGCGTCACCCGTCGGCGTGAGCGGGCTCGTGCGCTGCGGCGCCTGCGAGCCGGCGGCCTCGGTCACGCGCGCGAGCCGTGCCGTGACCTCGCTCGCGGAGAGCGTCGACGTGCCGCCTGCGATGTCGGCGAGCGCGTGCACCTTGTGCCCGCTCTTGCGGTCGACCGTGATCGCCGTCCACTCGACACCGGTCACCCGCGCGGGCCCCGCGGCTCGTCCTTCGGCGTCGAAGCCGCCGGGACTGCTCACGTGCGCGGTGAGCAGCAGGCCCGAGTCGGTCTTGGCCGTGCAGCACGCGCCGTCCTGGTTGGACAGGAAGTTGCCGAGCCCGTACGCGACCCACATCCCCGTGCCGTCGGGGCCGCCCTCGAGCCGCACGACCGGCTGCGGCACGTGCGCGTGGTGGCCGATGTACAGGTCGAACTCGCCCGAGGCGGCGATCTCCTGCGCGACCTCGACCTGCTCTGCGGTGGGCTCCGTCTGGTACTCGACGCAGCAGTGCACGCTCGCGACGACGAGGTCGGCGCCGGCCTGGCGCGCGGCCTTGGCCTCGGCGACCATCGCGGGCACGTCGATGAGCGCGACCGACCACGGCTTGTCCGCGTCGACGGGCATGCCGTTGGTGCCGTAGGTCGCGGCGATCTGCGCGACGGTGATCGACTGCCCCGCACGTTCGAGCGTGTAGAGCTGCGGCTGGGCCGCCTCGGTCTGCGTGCGAGCGGTCCCGACGTGACCGAGCCCGGCCTCGTCGAGCGCGTCCAGCGTCGCGGAGACGCCCGCGAACCCGCGGTCGACGGAGTGGTTCGACGCGGTGGAGCAGCCGTCCCAGCCCTGCTGGGCGAGACCGGCGACCACCTGCGCGGGCGCCCCGAAGATCGGGTACCCGCTCGGCTTGCTGCCGGCCGGCGCGACGGGCACCTCGAGGTGGCACAGCGCGAGGTCGGCGCCCTGCACCCACGGGTCCAGGGGCGCCAGGAGGGGGCCGAAGTCGACCGTCCCGCCCGTGGTGGCCGACGAGATGACCGGGAGGTGGGGGAGGACGTCACCCGTCGCGACGATCGTGAACTCGGCGTCCGGGTCGGGCGTCGGCGAGGGTGTCGGCGACGGGGTCGGGCTCGCGCTCGTCTCGGTCGCGGTGGCCTGCGGCTGCGTCGGCTCGTCGGCGCGCTGCTCCCACGGGCGCAGCGCGGCGGCGGCGCCCCCGGCGACCGCGACGACGAGCGCGAGCGTGAGGAGCGACGCCATGACGGGTGGGCGCCGGGACGAGCGGGCGTGGCGGGTCACACGCGGACCCTAGCCGTCCCGCCTCGCTCAGCGGGAATGCGCCCCGCGTGCGCCACCCGGGCGGCGCACGGACGACGCGCGGGTAGGTCGCCCAGGTGACGGGCCCGTGGCGCTCCACGACCTAGGCTGTCGGGGTGAGCGCCGCACCCCAGCCGTCGTGGAACCTCGCGAACGTGTTGACGGTCGCGCGGGTCCTCCTCGTGCCGGTCTTCGGTTGGGCGCTGCTCGCCGAAGGCGGCGAGAGCGTCGGCTACCGGCTGCTCGCCGCCGGCATCTTCGGGGTCGCCGCGGTCACGGACCGCATCGACGGCTGGTACGCGCGCCGGACGAACCAGGTCACCGACTTCGGCAAGCTCCTCGACCCGATCGCCGACAAGCTGCTGGTCGGCACGGCGCTCGTCCTGCTCTCCGCGCTGGACGAGCTGCCGTGGTGGATCACGGTCGTGATCCTCGTGCGCGAGCTCGGGATCACGGTCATGCGCTTCTTCCTGCTCCGCTACGTCGTCCTGCCCGCGTCCCGTGGGGGCAAGCTCAAGACCGTGCTGCAGTCGTTCGCGATCGGGCTCTACGTGCTGCCTCTGTTCGCGATGCCCGGCGCGTTCGAGGTGCTCGCGGGCGTGGTCATGGCCGCGGCGCTCGTGGTGACGGTCGTGACCGGCCTCGACTACGTACGCACCGCGGCCCGTATCCGTCGGACCGCGACCGTCCCGCCCGGGATCTAGCGTGCCCGGCTCTGGAACGCCCGGCCCGACGACGAGCGCGGCCGCGGTGGCTCTTGAGGCGCTGCGGGATCGTGGGTGGACGCTCGCGGTCGCCGAGTCCCTGACCGGCGGGCTGCTCAGCGCGCGCCTCGTCGACGTCCCCGGTGCCTCGCTGGTCCACCGCGGCGCGGTCGTGGCCTACGCGACCGACCTCAAGGCCCGCCTCCTCGGCGTCGACGACGACCTGCTGACCCAGCGCGGTCCGGTCGACCCGGACGTCGCGCTGCAGATGGCCGACGGCGTGCGCGAGCGGCTCGGCGCGGACGTGGGTCTCGCGACCACGGGGGTGGCCGGACCCGAGGGCCAGGACGGCAAGCCGCCGGGGACGGTGCACGTGGCGGTGGTGACACCCTTCGGCCGGCGGGTCGTCTCGCTGCTGCTCGCGGGCGACCGAGCAGCGGTGCGCGCACAGACGGTCGAGGCCGCGCTGCGGCTCCTGGTCGAGGCCGTCGCGCCGGGTGGCCGGCGCCGGGCCTCGTCGTGACTGCCGCGGCGCGGGCCGGCCGGGACCGGTGCGCCGTCCGCGAGGGTGAATCCTCGCGAGCGCGAGGGAGCGGCCGACGGGACGCGGGAACACGGCGACGTGCTCGGACGTTGGAGCGAGCGTGATGAACACTCGACCTCCTGCCCGCCGCGCGACCGCGCGTGTGAGTGGCGCACGGTACGGTGGCAAGGTGTCGGCGGACAGGACGGCGACACGCGAGGCGACACGCCAGCCGGCACGGGACGTGCCGACTGGCTCGACACTCCGGCTCGACGGCAGGACCGTCGGCCGGACGGACGAGACGAGAGGGGGAGCCCCGATGGTCGTACTGCGTCGTGAGATCGGCGATGTGCTGCGGGACGCGCGTCAGCGCCAGGGCCGGACCCTTCGTGAGGTCTCGTCGGCGGCACGGGTCTCGCTCGGGTACCTGAGCGAGGTCGAGCGAGGGCAGAAGGAGGCGTCGTCGGAGCTGCTGCAGAGCATCTGCGCCGCGCTCGACGTGCCGATGTCGCTCGTGCTGCGCGAGGTGAGCGACCGGGTCGCGGTCGCCGAAGGGCTGCTCATCCCGGACACGGTCCCCGCGGACCTGGCAGCGTCGATGGGATGCACCGGCGAGGGTGGCTGGGCGCGGACGCGCTCGGAGCTCGCGCCGATCGGCTGACGACTGCTCGTCGGCCCACTGCTCGACAGACACTCCAGCGCACGCGCTGGGCGGACTTCACCACGAGCCCCGGACGGATCGCCGTCCGGGGCTCGTGCTGTCTGCGGCTCGTGGTGTCCGCGACCATGTGAGGACTGCCGGGTGGCCCACGAGCGCCTGCGGCGGCGGCCGATCGCCGACCTCAGGGTCGCTGGCAGGACGGGCAGTAGAACACCGGCCGCTGCATCGGGGGTTGGCGCGCCTGGCCGACCGTGATCGGCGCGCCGCAGCGGGGGCACGGCTGCCTCAGCCGCCCGTGCACCCGCCCGGGTGGGAACCCCGTGAGCACGGCACGCTGCAGCTGTTGCCGCGCCGTGAGGTACAGCCGGCGCGGGTCGGGGACCTCGCGCGCCGGGGTCCACGGCCACAGGCGTAGCGCGAACAACGACTCGGCGCAGTAGATCGTCCCGATGCCCGCGGCGACCCGTTGGTCGAGCAGCACCTCGGCGGCCGGGACGTCTGCGGCCGAACGCCACCGCTCGAGGATCTCGTCGAGCGCGAGCTCGTCGGCGAGCAGGTCGGGTCCGAGGTGCGCGAGCAGGCGGGGCTCGTCGCGCGTCGGCAGCACGTCGAGCATGCCGAGCAGCCGGCCGAGCGCCGTCCAGCGGGACGTCGCGAGCACCGCTCGGATCTCCGGGGCGCGGCCGCGTGCCGCGGGTGTCCCGGTGCGCGCCAGCCGCCACTCGCCGTCCATGCGCAGGTGGGTGTGCAGCGTGCGACCGTCGTCGAACCGCGTGAGCAGGTGCTTGCCGTAGGAGCGCGTGCCGAGCACGGTGCGGCCGGTGAGGTCCACGCCGGCCGCGGTGGGCCAGCGCAGCTCTGCGCGCTCGAGGACCTGCCCCGCGAGCGCCTCGTCGAGCCTGGTCGCGGTGCGCCGCAGGATGTCGCCCTCAGGCACCGGGCACCGCCTGCGCTGGGCGCGCGCCGTGCCGCCGGGATCGGCGTGTCATCGGTCGGTGCCGAGGCGGAGCCCGCGCGGCGTGGTCGCGAAGCCCGCGGCGACCAGTGCCTGCCCGAGCGGCGAGTGCACGGCGCCGTCGGCGAGCACCGTCGCGCCGTCGATGCGGGAGATCGTGAGCCGGCCCGTGCGAGCCACGACGGCGGCGAGGCCGCGCGTCGCCGCGGCGAGGGTCTCCTCGTCGTCCGCGAACGACAGCGCGGTGCGCCCGCCGCGCTCGAGGTACAGCGCGAGCGCGCCGTCGACGAGCACGACGAGCGAGCCGGCCTTGCGCCCGGGGCGGTGCCCCGTCCCGTCGCCACCGGTGGGCCGCTCGGGCCACGCGAGCGACCCGCCGTACGGGTTGGCCGGGTCCGTCGCGGCCAGGACGACGACCACCGGGTGCGACCCCGATCCGGAGCGGCGCGCGGAGTCGTCGCTCCCGCCACCGGTCGTCGGACCTCCGCGGCCGGTGGTCCACACGTCTGCGGACCCTCGCGCGGGGACGGTCGCCGGCTCGTCGCGCAGCTCGACCGCGCGGTCCCGCGCGGCCTGCACCGTCGCGGCGTCCGCACGGAGCTGGTCGACCGCGCCCGGCAGCGCGAACTGCGACCCGCCGAGCCGCTCGACGAAGTACCCGCGGCGCACCTGGCCGCCCTGCTCGAGCGCGCCGAGCACGCGGTACACGTCCCCGAACCGGCCGCCGATGCCCTCGAGCGGGGCGACCGCGCGCGTGAGCACGCCGTGCCGGTCGAGGAGCTGGGCCGCCAGGGCGTGCGCGCGCAGCGTGGGGTCGGGCTCGCGCGGGGGCAGGAGCGACCAGCGGCCGGCGGCGCTCCCGATGCTCGAGCCGTGGGCCGGCCGGCCTGTCCCCAGCCCGCTCCCGGTGCCCAGGCCGCGCAGCCCGAGGCGCGGGCGCAGGGCCCGACCGCGGGGAGCCGCCGCGCGCGTGCGGTGCGCGGTCGTGCCCGAGCCGAGCCAGGCGCGCAGCGGTGCGAGCGAGTCGTTCGTGACCTGGCCGGCCCACACGAGCTCCCACAGCGCGGCCGCGACGTCGCGCTCGGTCGGCGGGGTGTGCCCGGCGTCGTCGGTCGCGGCGTCCGCGAGCCGCTCGGCCACACGCGTGGTGAGCGCACCGACGAACCACGCCCCGCCGTCGGCGAGGCACGCGAGGACCGCCGCCTGCACGGGCGGTAGCCCGACCGCGGCATCGGGCGGGTCGGCGAGCGTGGCAGCGGGCAGCGTGAGGTCCGCGACCGCGGCCGGGTGCAGCGAGACCAGACCGTCGTGGCCCGGCAGTGCCGCGTGACCGGCCCACACCACCTCACCAGCGGCGGTGAGCTCGTCGAGCATCTCCGGGCGGTAGTCGACGACGCGTGACGGCAGGACGTGACCCTCGAGGGCCGAGGCCGGGACCGCGAAGCCCGCGAGCTGCTCGACGACGCGCGCGACGCCGTCGACGCCGCGCAGGCCGTCGCCCGCGCGCCCCAGCACGGGCACGACCGACTGCCAGCGCGGCAGGAACACGCCGAGCGCGCGCGGGTCGACGGGCTCGACCTGGGAGCGCAGGGCGGCCAGCGAGCGGCGGCGCAGCGTCCGGAGCACGTCGCCGTCGCAGTGCTCGTCGCCCGTCCCGCCCAGCTCGGTAGGGCGCAGCCGTCCCCGGACGAGCACGCCCGTGCTCTCGAGTCGCGCGAGCGCCTGGTGCGCGATCGCCACGCCCCAGCCGTACCGCGCGGCGAGCGCCGCCGCGGTGAAGGGACCGTGCGTGCGCGCGTACCGACGGGTCAGGTCGCCGACCGGGTCGGGGAGGACCTCGGTGAACGCCTCGGGCACGCCGACCGGCAGCGCGACGCCCAGCGCGTCCCGCAGCCGACCGGCGTCCTCGACCGCGGCCCACTGCGCGACGCGGTGCGCGGGCACCCCGGCGAGGCGCACCTCGATCAGGCGGCGCGCCGCCGCGAGCTCCTCGAGCCACCGCGGCACGTGGTCGTGCGCGGCGGGCGCGGTCCTGGTCATGAGCTCGGGCACCGTCAGGGGACCGTGCCGGCGCACCGTGTCGGCGAGCTGCTCCAGCGTCGTCGCCTGCCGGTCGGGCGCCCGGCCCGAGAGCTCGGCCTCGGTGTCGAGCACCGCCTGCGGGTCGAGCAGGTCGGCGAGCTGGGACTCGCCACCCTGACCGAGCAGCTCGGCGAGCAGCGTGGGGTCGAGCGTGAGTGCCGCGGCCCGTCGCTCGGCCAGCGGCGCGTCCCCGTCGTACAGGAACTGCGCGGTGTAGCCCATGAGCAGCGACTGCGCGAACGGCGAGGGCGACGCGGTCGTCACCTCGAGCACCCGGACGCGGCCCGCCGCGATGCCGCGCATCAGCTCGGCCAGCGCGCCGGTGTCGAAGTCGTCCTGCAGGCACTCGCGCGTCGCCTCGAGCAGGATCGGGAAGTCGGGGTACTGCGCCGCGACCGACAGCAGCTGCGCGGCGCGCTGGCGCTGCTGCCACAGCGGGCTGCGCCGGTCCGGCCGACGCCGGGGGAGCAGGAGCGCGCGCCCGGCGGCCTCGCGGAAGCGTGCGCCGAACAGCGCCGACGAGCCGAGCTCGGCGCGGACCTGCGCGACGACGTCGTCGGCGTCGACGAGCAGGTCCGCCAGGTCGAGGCCGGGCCCGCCGCCGACCGCGGCCAGGTCGCCACGCCCGTCGAGCGGCCACGCCTCGTCCAGCTCGGCGTCGAGCATGTCCGGCAGCCGCAGGACGATGCCGTCGTCGGAGTGCATCGCCGCGGCGTCCACGCCGTAGCGCTCGCGCAGCCGTGCGCCCAGCACGACGGCCCACGGGGCGTGCACGCGTGCGCCGTAGGGCGAGTGGATGACGATGCGCCAGTCGCCGAGCTCGTCGCGGAACCGCTCGACGACGACCGCGGTGTCGCTCGGCACCTCGCCCGTCGCCGCGCGCTGCTCGCGCAGGTAGGCGAGCAGGTTGTCGGCCGCCCACGCGTCGAGGCCGGCCGCCGTCGCCGCGAGCCGCGCGTCCTCGTCGTCGAGCGCGACGAGCTCGCGCACCCACGCACCCATCGCCTGCCCGAGCGCCGCTGGCCGGCCGGGGGAGTCGCCCTTCCAGAACGGCAGGCGCCCCGGCAGGCCTGGCGCGGGCGAGACGAGCACGCGGTCGGTCGTGATCTCCTCGATCCGCCACGTGCTGGACCCGAGCGTGAAGGTGTCGCCCGCACGCGACTCGTAGACCATCTCCTCGTCGAGCTCACCCACGCGCTTGCCGCCGCGCGTCCGGCCGCCCGAGACCTCGGGGTCCACCGGGACGCCGTCCGCGGAGCCCGACGCCAGGAACACGCCGTACAGCCCGCGGTCGGGGATCGTCCCGCCGCTGGTGACCGCGAGCCGCAACGCGCCGGGGCGGCCCGTGAGGACGTCGCGCACGCGGTCCCACACCAGGCGGGGGCGCAGCTCGGCGAACTCCTCGCTGGGGTAGCGCCCGGCGAGCATGTCGAGCACGGCCCGCAGCGTCGCGTCGCCGAGCTGGGCGAACGGCGAGGCGCGCCGGACCACGCGCGCGACCTCGTCCACGGGCCAGTCGTCGACCGCGACCATCGCCACGACCTGCTGCGCGAGCACGTCGAGGGGGTTGCTCGGTACCGACAGCGGCTCGAGCTCGCCCGTGCGCATGCGCTGAGCGGTGACCGCCGCCGCGACGAGCTCGCCGCGGTACGTCGGGAACACCACGCCGCGCGACACCGCGCCGACCTGGTGCCCCGCGCGGCCGATGCGCTGCAGCCCGCTCGCGACCGACGGCGGGGCGCCGACCTGCACGACCAGGTCGACGGCGCCCATGTCGATCCCGAGCTCGAGCGAGCTCGTCGCGACGACGGCAGGCAGTACGCCCGCCTTGAGCTCCGACTCGGTGCGGGTGCGCTCCGCACGGCTCATCGACCCGTGGTGGGCGCGCGCGAGGATGCCCTGGGCGTCGCGCGTGTCGACTCCGACGCCCGTCCCGGACTGACCGGGCACCGCAGCGGCCCGCAGCTCGCCCGGGTCGGCGACGTCGAGGCCCTGCCGCTCGGCCCACACCTCGTTCATGCGGGACGTGAGGCGCTCGGCGCCGCGCCGCGAGTTCGTGAAGACGAGGGTCGAGCGGTGCTCGGCCACGAGGTCGACCACGCGCTCCTCGACGTGCGGCCAGACCGACGCGTGGCGGTGCGGGCGGGCCGCGGGACCCGACAGGTCGGGACCGTCGTCGGCCGTGGAGTCGTCGCCCGTGGGTGCGGTCGCGAGGTCCGTCAGGTCGGGGACGGGCACGACGACGTCGACGGCGATCTTCTTGGTCGAGGGCGGCTGCACGACGACGACCTCGCGGCCGCCCTCGTGCGCCGGCCGCGCGCCCGCGAGGAACGCCGCGACCGGCTCGACCGGCCGGACGGTCGCGGACAGCCCGATCCGCTGCGCCGGTGCGTGCCCGCCCGCCTCCAGGAGGGCGTCGAGCCGCTCGAGCGACAGCGCGAGGTGCGCACCCCGCTTGGTGCTCGCGACGGCGTGGATCTCGTCGAGGATGACCGACTGCACGCCCGCGAGCCCCGCGCGCGCGGCGGACGTGAGCACCAGGTAGAGCGACTCGGGGGTGGTGATGAGCACGTCGGGCGGGCGCGTCGCGAACGTCCGGCGCTCGGACGGCGGCGTGTCGCCCGTCCGGATGCCCACCGTGACGTCCGGCAGCGTCGTGCCGAGCCGGGTCGCGGCCTGGCGGATCCCGACGAGCGGAGAACGCAGGTTGCGCTCGACGTCGGTCGCGAGCGCCTTGAGCGGGGAGACGTACAGCACGCGGCAGCGCAGCGCCGGGTCGTCGGGCGGGCTGCCGGTGAGCAGGCCGTCCAGGGCCCACAGGAAGGCCGCGAGCGTCTTGCCCGAGCCGGTGGGCGCCACGACGAGCGCGTGCCGCCCGCTCGAGACCGCGTCCCACGCGCCGAGCTGGGCAGCGGTCGGCTCGGCGAACGCGCCCGAGAACCACGACCGGGTCGGCTCGGAGAACCGGGTGAGCACCACGGCGCCATCGTCGCAGGCCGCACCCACACGCGCTGCGCTCCGGCGCGGTCGGACCGACGTCGACTGCGAGCACCCCCCGGTCCGTGACAGGCTGACGCCGTGAGGTACAGCGAGTTCTGGGAGCTGGTCGAGGAGGTCCTCGGCAGCGCGCACGGGCGCGAGCTCGTCGCGACGCTCGTCCTCGGCGCGCTCGAGAACCGGACGGCCGCGGCCGCGCTCGAGGACGGGGAGGACCCGCGCTCGGTGTGGCACGCGCTGTGCGACGAGCTGCAGATCCCCGAGTCGCGCAGGTGGGGGGCCGACGAACGCCGACCTGCGCCGCCGCGCCGCTGATCGGACGGTGAGCCCCGGGTGAGCGAACGCGCGGACGGCTCCGTCGAGTCGCGCCCGGACCGGCGCGCGTGGCGGCCGACGCTCGCGGACCTCGGCGACGCGCTCGCGGGACTCGTCGCGACGGCCGGCGGGCTGGCGATCGCGGTCGCGGTCGTCGACGGCGTCGAGGCCGACCGTGCGTCGGCCGTGCTGGTCGTCGCGCTGCTGGTGTTCGTCGGCGACCTCGTCCTGCGCGCGCCGCTGCGGGGCCTCGCGCGCGTCCTGGGGGCGATGGGTGCCCTCGCGCTGGGGCTCGTCGCGCAGGTCGCGCTCGCGTGGGCCGCCCTGCAGCTCGTCCCCGGGATCCGTGTGACGTCGGGCTGGGCCGTGATCGGGGTGCTGACGATCGCCGCGGTGGTCATGGCCGCGGGGCGGTGGCTGATCGGGGCCAACGACTCGGACTACGTGATCTCGGACGTCCTGCGCCGCGCGCGCCGCAAGGCCCGGCGCACGCCCGCGCGTGCGGTCGACGGACGGCCCGCAGGCCTGCTCGTCGTGCAGCTCGACGGCGTGGCCGAGCCGGTGCTGCGCGAGGCGATCGAGGCCGGTCTCGCGCCCACGATGGCGCGCTGGCTCGAGGAGGGCTCCCACCAGCTCGAGACCTGGTGGGCACGGGTGCCGTCGACCACACCCGCGAGCCAGGCGGGCCTGCTGCACGGCGACTCGAGCGAGATCCCCGCGTTCCGCTGGTGGGACCGGGACCTGCGACGCCTCGTCGTGACGAACCACCCGGCCGACGCGGCGCTCGTCGAGCAGCGCCTGACGAACGGGCACGGCCTCCTCGCGGGCGGTGGCACGGCGGTCTCGGCGATGTTCACGGGCGACGCCGAGCGCGCCTACGTCGTCATGAGCCGCACGCGCAACCGCGGGCCGGACGGCTCGGGCGGGCTGGGGCCGGGTGCGGAGTTCGTGCGGTTCTTCGCGAGCCCGTTCGTGCTCGCCCGCGCGGTCTCGCTCACGTTCGGCGAGGTCGTCAAGGAGCTGTACCAGGCGCGGCGCCAGCACGTGCGCGACGTGCGGCCGCGGATCTCGCGCGGCGGCTGGTACGTGCTCCTGCGGGGCGTGACCAACGTGCTCATGCGGGACCTGTCGACCTCGCTCGTCGCCGAGGCGCTCGTGCGCGGCGACCCGACCGTGTTCGTCGACCTCGTCGACTACGACGAGATCGCCCACCACGCGGGTCCGACGCGGCCGGAGTCGCTGCGTGCGCTCGAGGGGCTCGACCGCGTGCTGCGCACGCTCGAGCAGGCAGTCCTGGTCGCGCCCCGTGACTACCGCGTCGTCGTGCTGTCCGACCACGGGCAGGCGCTCGGCGAGACCTTCGAGCAGCTCGAGGGCCGCAGCCTGATCGATGTCGTGCGCGAGCTCATGGCCCGGCCCGACGCGAGCGGGCTGGAGAGCGGGACGGGTGAGGACTGGGGGCCGCTGAACGCGCTCGTGACGAGCGTGGTGGGCTCGGGCGGGAGCCGGGCGATGGGACCCGACGCCGGGCGTGCGTCGCGTCGCCCGCCGGGCGAGGGGACGCCCGAGCCCCCCGAGCTGGTCGTCGTCGGGTCCGGGAACCTGGGGCTCGTGTGGTTCCCGCGCGTGGACCACCGGCTCGTGCTCGAAGAGCTGCAGGACCGCTGGCCCGCGCTCGTCGCCGGGCTCGCGGCGCGACCGGGGGTCGGCGTGGTCGTGGTCGACACGCGTGAGCGGGGGCTCGTCGCGTTCGGCGCTCGCGGGCTCGCGCTGCTCGAACCGCGCGAGGGCGACCAGGACGTCGAGGGCGAGGACCCGCTCGCGCCCTACGGGCCCCGCGCTCGCGCGGACCTGGCGCGCGCCGCGCGGCTGCCGCACACCGGCGACCTGCTCCTGGTCTCGACGGTCACCGCACGCGGTCACGTGCACGCGTTCGAGGGGCAGGTCGGGTCGCACGGCGGGATCGGCGGGCACCAGAACAGCGCGATGCTCCTGCACCCGACCGACTGGCCCGTGGACGACGACCTGCGCGAACGGGTCGGGGACGACGAGCTGCTCGTCGGCGCCGAGGCGGTGCACGCACAGCTCGTGCGGTGGGCGCAGCGGCACGGGGTGCGGGAGGTGTGACGTGGACGGATCCCGGCACGTGAGCGTGGCGGCCGGTGCCTCGGGCGCGACCGGCGTCGACCCGGACGTCGCGGTCGGCATCGACCCCGTCGCGGCGGGACCCGCCCCGGGCGCGGCGCGGGAGGTCACCGTGCGGTGGCTGGGGCACGCGAGCGTCGTGCTCGACCTGCCGGTGCCCGACGAGCGCACCTCGGGCACGCGGCGGGTGCGGGTGCTCACGGACCCCTTGCTGCGGCGGCACGCCGGTCTGCTGCGCCGGCGCGGGGGAGCGCCGCGGAGCGAGGACTGGGGCGACGCGGACGCCGTGCTGGTCTCGCACCTGCACCACGACCACGCCGAGCTCGGCTCGCTCGAGCTCGTCCCCGACGTGCCCGTGGTCACCGCGCCGAGCAACGCGCACTGGCTGCGTCATCACGGCGTGCGGGCGGTCGGGGTCGCGGAGGGCGCGTGGTGGCAGGTGCCCGGCGCCCCGGTGTGGGTGCGTCCGGTCACCGCGGTGCACGGTCATCGACCGATGCCGCACCGACCCAATGCGGCCGTGGGGTTCCTCGTGGTCGCGCCCAGCGCGCGGGTGTGGTTCGCGGGGGACACGGCGCCGTTCGCGCAGATGGCCGAGCTCACCGAGCTGGCCGGCGGCCCGATCGACCTCGCGCTGGTGCCGGTGGGGGGCTGGGGGCCGCGGCTGTCCGGCGGGCACATGGACCCCGTCCAGGCGGCGCACGCGGTCGAGGTGGTCGGGGCGTCGACGGCCGTCCCGGTGCACTGGGGCACGCTGCACGCCCCCGTGTCCCGGCACCTGCCCCCCGGGTGGATGGACGCCGCGGGCCCGGCCTTCGCGGCGGCGGTCGCGCGGGGCTCGGGGCGGTGCGCGGTGCACGTCCTCGCGCCCGGCGAGCAGGTCCGGCTGCCCGTCGCGTGACGCCACGACGAGCCGCGCGACACGCGTGCGGCGTGTCGCGCGCGATCGAACGTCTGTTCGGTAGTGTGGGCCGCGGTGACGACGACCGTGTCGTCCACCCGTCCCCAGGCCGGGCCCGCACAGGGTCCGTCCCCAGGGTCGGCGGGCGGCGCGGACGGTGTGTCGGTGGTCGGGCATAGCGTCACCGCGACGAAGAGACCAGCCCCCGCAAGGCGCAGCGTGACGCGCTGCCGAGACGAAGGTGAGCACCATGCCTCCTGCACCCCAGGACCGCGAGAAGGCCCTCGAGGCCGCCCTGTCCCAGATCGACCGTCAGTTCGGCAAGGGCTCGATCATGCGCCTCGGCGACGAGGGCCGCGCCCCCGTCGAGGTGATCCCGACCGGCTCGATCGCGCTCGACGTCGCGCTCGGCATCGGCGGTCTGCCGCGCGGTCGCGTCGTGGAGATCTACGGCCCGGAGTCCTCCGGGAAGACGACCGTCGCGCTCCACGCCGTGGCCAACGCCCAGAAGGCGGGCGGCATCGCGGCGTTCATCGACGCCGAGCACGCGCTCGACCCGGAGTACGCCAAGAAGCTCGGCGTCGACACCGACGCGCTCCTCGTGTCCCAGCCGGACACCGGTGAGCAGGCGCTCGAGATCATGGACATGCTGATCCGCTCGGGCGCGATCGACATCGTCGTCATCGACTCGGTCGCGGCTCTCGTGCCCAAGGCCGAGATCGAGGGCGAGATGGGTGACAGCCACGTCGGGCTCCAGGCGCGCCTCATGTCGCAGGCGCTGCGCAAGATCACGGGTGCCCTCAACCAGTCGGGCACGACCGCGATCTTCATCAACCAGCTCCGCGAGAAGATCGGCGTGTTCTTCGGATCGCCTGAGACGACGACCGGTGGCAAGGCGCTGAAGTTCTACGCGTCCGTGCGCATGGACATCCGGCGCATCGAGACCCTCAAGGAGGGCACCGAGGCCGTCGGCAACCGCACGCGCGTCAAGGTCGTGAAGAACAAGATGTCGCCCCCGTTCAAGCAGGCGGAGTTCGACATCCTGTACGGCGTCGGGATCTCGCGTGAGGGCTCGCTCATCGACCTCGGCGTCGAGCACGGCTTCGTCCGCAAGTCCGGCGCGTGGTTCACCTACGAAGGTGACCAGCTCGGGCAGGGCAAGGAGAACGCGCGCAAGTTCCTGCGCGACAACCCCGACCTGGCCGACGAGCTCGACAAGAAGATCAAGGAGAAGCTCGGCATCGGCGCCCGGGTCGACGCGCCGGCCGATCCCGCGGCCGCGGTCGACTTCTGACCGCATGACCGGTGACTCGGTCGACGACGTGGTGACGGGCTGACATGGCACGACGTGACACGGCACCCCGTCGGCGGCGCTCCCAGGAGCCGCCGTCGACGGGCGCCGCGGCCATGGACGCGGAGCCGGACCCCGAGTCCGTCGCGCGTGCCATCGCCTTGCGCCAGCTGACGAGCGCCCCCCGCAGCCGCTCCCAGCTCGAGGAGGCGATGGCGCGCCGCGACGTTCCCGAGGACGTCGCGGCGCGTGTGCTCGACCGGTTCACCGAGGTCGGTCTCGTCGACGACGCCGAGTACGCGCGCATGCTCGTGCGGACCCGCCACGCCGAACGCGGGCTCTCGCGGCGCGCGATCGCCGTCGAGCTGCGGCGTCGGGGGATCGACGAGGAGACCGCGACGGCCGCGCTCGAGCAGGTGGACGCCGACGACGAGACGCAGGCCGCCCGGGCGCTGGTCCGGCGCAAGCTGACGGCGACCGCGAGCCTGGACACCGAGACGCGGCTGCGCCGCGTGGTGGGCACGCTCGGACGCAAGGGCTACGCGCCCTCGCTGGTCCTGCGCCTCGCGCGCGAGGAGCTCGCGGCGGAGGGCGCCGACCCCGCGCCGGACGACGACCCGTGGCCCGCCGCGGAGTGACCGCCGACTGACCGCCGGCGGGCGCGCCAAGGCCCAGCGCGTCGTGCCCTGACGAGGACCCTGGGCTCGGCCAGCCCGCTGCGCGTGACCCACTCTGCTCCCGATCGGGTGTCGGGTTCGGCCGGCCGTGCAGGGTGTCGCGAGCCACACGGGACGGCGCGTGCGCGAGAATGTTCCAGCCGCGGCGTGCCCCGGCACGGTGAGACGGCGGGTGCGGCCCGTTCGACGAGCCGCCCGATGCCGCAGCAGCGGCCGGACGAGCGGGAGGTGCGCGTGGGAGAGGGCGGGATCGCCACTGTCGTGGGGCTGCTCGGCGCGTGCCTCGTCGCCCTCATCCTCGTCCTCCTCGCGCGTCGCGAGGCGAGCGCCCAGCGTGAGCAGGCCGAGAAGGACGTCGCGGAGATCAAGGACGAGGCCCGCGCTCTGCTGGCCACGGCGGAGCGGCGCGAGCAGCGCGCGCGCGAGCGTGACGAGACCGCCGCCGCCGCGCAGGCGGCTGCCGCCGAGGCCGAGCAGAAGGCGCGCGAGCACGAGCGCGTCGCTGCGCAGTCCGAACGCGCCGCGGAGCGCGCGCTCGGGGCCGCCGAGCGCGACGCCGCCGCCCAGCTCGCGCACGCGCACGAGCAGGCCCGCGCTGCGATCGACGAGGCGCAGGACAAGGCGCGCGTCGAGCTCGAGTCGGTGACCGGCCTGACCATCGACGAGGCCCGCGACGCGCTCACGCGGCGCATCACCGAGCAGGCGCAGAACGAGGCGTCGTCCTACGTGCGCCGTGCCGAGGCGCAGGCCCGCCGGACCGCCGAGGCGCGGGCCCGACGCATCGTCGCGACCGCTGTGCAGCGCACGGCCGTCGCGACCAGCGCGCAGTCCGGGCTGACGGTGCTGCCCTTGCCCTCGGACGAGATGAAGGGCCGGATCATCGGCAAAGAGGGCCGCAACATCCGGTCGTTCGAGGCGCTGACCGGGGTCAACGTGCTGGTCGACGAGCAGCCGGACGCCGTGGTCCTGTCGTGCTTCGACGCGGAGCGCCGTGAGGTCGCGCAGGTCGCGCTCGAGGCGCTCATGGCCGACGGCCGCATCCACCCGCAGCGCATCGAGGCGGCGTACGCCGAAGCACTCGCGGGTGCGGACGAGCGCGCGGTCGCGGCGGGCCACGACGCGGCCGAGCGGGCGGGCGTCGCCGACCTGCATCCCGTGCTCGTCCGCGCGCTCGGGCGGTTGCGGCTGCGCACGTCGTACGGGCAGAACGTGCTCGAGCACCTCGTGGAGTGTGCGTTGCTCGCCGGTTCGCTCGCCGCGGAGCTGGGTGCGAACGAGGCGGTTGCGCGTCGGGCTGCGTTCCTGCACGACCTGGGCAAGGCGCTCACCAACGAGGTCGCCGGCACGCACGCGGCCGTGGGTGCCGATCTCGCACGCCGTCACGGCGAGAGCGACATCGTGGTCAACGCCATCGCGGCGCACCACGACGAGGTGCCGCTCGAGACGGTCGAGGCCGTGGTCGTCCAGGTCGCGGACGCCATCTCGGCGGCTCGGCCGGGAGCGCGGCGCCAGGAGCTCGACCAGTACGTCGAGCGGATGGACAAGCTGGAGAGCCTCGTGGCGGCGCACGACGGTGTGCGCCGGGCTCTGGCGATGTCGGCGGGCCGTGAGGTCCGCGTGGTCGTCGAACCGTCCGAGGTGGACGACGCGGCGCTGCCGCAGCTCGCGGTCGCGATCGCCCGGCACATCGAGGCTGACCTGTCGTACCCGGGCGAGATCCAGGTCACCGTCGTGCGGGAGATCCGGGCGAGCGCGACCGCAGGCTGATCCGGCCGAGACGCGTCAGTCGCGCGCCGTGACGGCCAGGCTCGGTGCCTCGACGCGCGTCTTGCCCGCCGTGCGGCGGCCGACGCGTCCGGCGAGCGCCTCGGCGAGCCGCGTGAGCAGCCAGTTGATGACGATGAAGACGACGGCCGCGACGACGAGCGCCTGCAGGATGTTGCCGTTGCCCGACCCGAACCGCCGCGCGGCTGCGAGCAGCTCCGGGTAGGTGATGATCGCGCCGAGCGCGGTGTCCTTGAGGATCACGACGAGCTGGCTCGCGATCGCGGGCAGCATCGCGATGATCGCCTGGGGGACCTCGACGAGGCGCAGCGACTGCGACCGACGCAGGCCGATCGCGAGCGCCGCCTCGCGCTGGCCCCGGGGCAGCCCGTGCACGCCGGAACGCACGAGCTCGGCGAACACCGAGCCGTTGTAGAGCGTCAGGCCCAGCACGACCGCGACGAGCGGCAGGTCCTTCGGCGAGACGATGTCGAGCCGGGGGATCGCCATGTAGAAGAACACCATCATGATCAGCACCGGGACCGCGCGGAAGAACTCCACGACGCCCCCGGACAGCGCGCGCACGGTGCGGGACGCGGAGAGTCGTCCGAGTCCGAACACCAGCCCGAACACGCCCGCCGTGACGATCGACAGGCCCGCCGCGACGAGGGTCTGGCGAAGGCCGGGCAGGAAGAAGTTCTCCCAGGCGTTCGCCGTGAACAGCGGGCTCCAGAGGTCGGCGTCGAGCTGGCCCTTGCGGTTCAGCAGGACCAGCGCGTAAAAGCCGATCCCCGCGACGACGAGCGTCGCCCCGACGTTGACCCACACCATCCGGCGCCGGGCCCGCGGACCCGGTGCGTCGAAGAGGACCGAGCCGCTCATCGCGCCACCGCCAGACGCCGCGACAAGCTCGTCGTCGCCAGACCGATCGGGACGACGATGAGCACGAAGCCGAACGCGAAGACCAGGAAGATCGCCACCATCAGGTCGGGCCGGAACTCGATCATCTGCTTGAGCAGGCCGGAGGTCTCGGCGACGGACCCGGCGGCGGCGACCGTCGAGTTCTTGGTGAGCGCGATGAGCACGTTGCCGAGCGGTGCGACCGCGCCGCGGAAGGCCTGCGGCAGGATCACGAGCCGCGCCGAGTCGCCGAACCCGAGGCCGATCGCGCGCGCGGCCTCGGCCTGCCCGACGGGCACGGTGTTGACGCCCGAGCGCAGCGCCTCGCACACGAACGCGGCGTGGTACACGGTCAGCCCGAGCACCGAGAGCCAGAAGAAGTTGCGCTGGAAGTCCGACGACAGCGTGATCCCCAGCTGCCCCCAGAGGCCGAGCACGCAGAACACGATGATCACCGTCAGCGGTGTGTTCCGCAGCAGCGTGACGTACGTCGTGCCGGCCCAGCGCAGACTCGGCACGGGTGAGATGCGCATGACCGCCAGGACCGTGCCGAGGACGAGGGCGAAGATCGCCGCGAAGAACGTGAGCTGGATGTTCACCCAGAACGCGCCGAGCACGTCGAACTCGTCGAACAACGACGCGAAGTCGTCCACCGGTCCTCCTGTCGTGGCGGGGTCTGGCGCGGACCGCGGGCCGGGCGACGACGCGAGCGCCGCTCGGCCCGCGGGCTCAGCGGCTCACGCGCAGGCGGCCGGCTCGGGCGGGTTGAGGTCGGCGTTCGGCTTGTACCCGGACGCGCTGACGTTGTCGTCGAGCGCCTTCTGCCACGAGCCGTCCTCGATCATGGCCTTGATCGCGTCGGTCACGGCCTGGCACTTGTCGGTGTCCTTGGGCAGCCCGACCCCGTAGTTCTCCTCGGAGAACGGGTTCCCGACGACCTTGACCTTGCCCTCGTTGGCCGGGATGGCGGCCAGGCCGGCGAGGATGATGTCGTCGGTGGTGACGGCGTCGACCGTGCCCGCCGTCAGCGCCGTGACGCACTCGCTGTAGCCGGGCTGCTCGAGCAGGTTGGTCCCGGCCGCGTGCTCGTCCTTGATGCGCTGCGCCGAGGTGGACCCCGTCACCGAGCACAGGTTCTTGCCGTCGAGGTCCTCGGGCCCCGTGATCGTGTCGTCGTCGACGGCCACCAGCAGGTCCTGCCCGGCGACGAAGTACGGCCCCGCGAACGAGACCACCTCCTTGCGGGCGTCCGTGATCGAGTACGTCGCGAAGATCATGTCGACCTGCTTGTTCTGCAGCATGGTCTCGCGCTGGGCGGAGGGTGACTCCACGAACTCGATGTCGTCCTCGGCGTAGCCGAGCTTGTCGGCGACGTACTTGGCCACGTCGACGTCGAAGCCCGTGTAGGTGTCGCCGTCCTTGAAGCCGAGACCCGGCTGGTCGAACTTGATGCCGATGCGGATGGTCCCGCCGCCGCTGTCGCCGCTGCTCCCGCCCGTGGCGTCGTCGGACGTGTCGCTGTCCGAGGAGCAGGCGGCGAGCGTGAGGGCGCCTGCGAGGGTGAGTGCGGTCGCCATGATTCGGGTGCGCATGGTGGTTCCCTTCGTGTCGGTTCTCAACGTGTCGTGCGGGAAGCCTCGGAGGGACGGTCGGGCAGGGTCGGCGGCGGCGTCAGTGGGTGAGGATCTTGGACAGGAAGTCGCGGGCGCGCTCGCTGCGCGGTGCGGTGAAGAACGTCTCGGGGTCCGCCTGCTCGACGATCTCGCCCGCGTCCATGAACACCACGCGGTGCGCGGCGCGACGCGCGAAGCCCATCTCGTGCGTGACGACGAGCATCGTCATGCCGTCGCGCGCGAGCCCGACCATGACGTCGAGGACCTCGTTGATCATCTCGGGGTCGAGCGCCGACGTCGGCTCGTCGAAGAGCATGACCTTCGGACCCATCGCCAGCGCGCGAGCGATCGCCACGCGCTGCTGCTGCCCGCCGGAGAGCTGCGCCGGGAGCTTGGCGGCCTGGTTGCCGACCCCGACACGCTCGAGCAGCTCGGTCGCTCGGGCCGTCGCCTCGGCCTTCTTCATGCCCTTGGCCTTGATCGGCCCGAGCGTGACGTTCTCCAGCACGGTCCGGTGCGCGAAGAGGTTGAACGACTGGAAGACCATGCCGACCTCAGCCCGCAGCCGTGCGAGGTCGCGGCCCTCCTCGGGCAGCTCGCGCCCGTCGATCACGATCGAGCCGGAGTCGATCGTCTCGAGACGGTTGATGGTGCGGCACAGCGTCGACTTGCCGCTCCCGGAGGGGCCGATGATGACGACGACCTCACCGCGCGAGACGGTCAGGTCGATGTCCTTGAGCACGTGCAGCGCACCGAAGTGCTTGTCGACTCCGCGCAGCTCGACGAGCGGGGGGCCGAGCTGCCCGGGCGCAGGTGCGGGCTCAGCCCCGGGTCCGGGTTCCGTCACGACGTCCGCCATCCGTCGAACGTAGGGGGAATTGTCCGATCCTGCATCCGTCGTGCGTCTCGATCCGGCAACATTCGTCGGGGCAACAGGCCGGTCAGGCGAACGGGTGACCTGCGGGAGCGTGCGGCAGGCGCGTCCATGCGGTTCCGGCGGGCACGGTCGTCGGCCGTACCCTGGTCGGTGATGTCCACGACCCTGCCCGCGCCCGACCACGCCCCGACCACGACCACGTCGGGCGGTTCTGCGCGCACGTACCTCGTCAAGACGCTCGGCTGCCAGATGAACGTGCACGACTCCGAGCACATGGCTGGCATGCTCGAGCAGGCGGGCTACGTCGCGGCCACGCCCGAGCAGGCGGCGTCCGAGGACGCCGACGTGATCGTCATCAACACGTGCGCGGTGCGCGAGAACGCGGCCGACAAGCTGTACGGGAACCTGGGCCGCCTGGCCCGCACCAAGCGCAGCCGCCCGGACATGCAGATCGCCGTCGGCGGGTGCCTCGCGCAGAAGGACCGCGCCGGCATCGTCGAGCGCGCACCCTGGGTCGACGTGGTGTTCGGCACGCACAACCTCGACGTGCTGCCGGTGCTGCTCGAGCGCGCGCGGCACAACGCGGCCGCGCAGGTGGAGATCGAGGAGTCGCTCAAGGTCTTCCCGTCGACGCTGCCCACGCGCCGCGAGTCCGTCTACGCGGGCTGGGTCTCCATCAGCGTCGGGTGCAACAACACGTGCACGTTCTGCATCGTGCCGCACCTGCGCGGCAAGGAGCGCGACCGGCGGCCGGGAGAGATCCTCGCCGAGGTCGAGGCCCTCGTCGCAACCGGCGCGATCGAGGTCACGCTGCTCGGGCAGAACGTGAACTCCTACGGTGTGGGCTTCGGCGACCGCGGTGCGTTCGCCAAGCTCCTGCGTGCCGTGGGCGCGATCCCCGGCCTCGAGCGGGTGCGCTTCACCTCGCCTCATCCCGCGGCGTTCACCGACGACGTCATCGAGGCGATGGCGGCGACGCCGACGGTCATGCCGTCGCTCCACATGCCCCTGCAGTCCGGCTCGGACCGGGTGCTGCGCGCGATGCGCCGCTCCTACCGGTCCGAGAAGTTCCTCGGCATCCTCGACCGCGTGCGCGCGGCTATCCCGCACGCGGCGATCACGACCGACATCATCGTCGGCTTCCCGGGGGAGACCGACGAGGACTTCGAGGACACGCTGCGCGTGGTCGAGGCCGCGCGGTTCTCCTCCGCGTTCACGTTCCAGTACTCGCAGCGGCCGGGGACGCCGGCCGCCGACCTGCCGGACCAGCTGCCCAAGGCGGTCGTGCAGGAGCGGTACGAGCGGCTGATCGCGCTCCAGGAGCGCATCTGTGCGCAGGAGAACGCGGCCCAGGAGGGTCGGGTCGTCGAGGTGCTCGTGGCGGAGGGCGAGGGGCGCAAGGATGGCGAGACGCGCCGGATCTCGGGGCGCGCCGCCGACAACCGTCTCGTGCACCTCGCGCTGCCGGCTGACCTCGACCCCGACGCCGCGCCCCGGCCGGGTGACCTCGTGACCGTGCAGGTGACGCACGGTGCACCGCACCACCTGGTCGCGGACTCCGCGCTCACGGGTGGGCCGTTCGCCGTGCGGCGCACGCGAGCCGGTGACGCGTGGCAGACGCGGCAGTCGGGCGACGACGAGCACGCGGGCGGGCACGGCGCAGACGCGTGCGGCACGGGCGCGGCGCCCGGTCCCGTCAGCCTCGGGATGCCGTCGCTCACCGTCCGCTGAGCTCGGGTGCGACCGAGCTCGGGTACGGCTGAGGACCGGTTCGACGAGCGCCAGTGCCGCCGAGCCGTCAGTTGTCCGGCACGTCCGGGGGCGGACCGCCGCCGGGGATGGTCGCCTCGAGCGCGGCGAACAGCTGCACGCCCGTGCCCAGCCCGCACGACAGGACCTGGGCGAGCTGGTTGTCGGTCGCGCCCGGCTCGAAGTCCGCGCTGACCTCGGAGTAGAGCGCGAGCATGCCCTCCTCCTCGCGGACGTACGCCTTGGGCCAGATGCGCTCGCGGTTCCAGTCGTTGAGCGCGAGCGAGACGGCCGCCCGCTGCTCGAGCGGCACCTGCCGGTGCCACCGTCCGCGCACCTGGACGATCTCGTCGTGCTCGCCGAGCAGCAGGAACCAGAACCGGCTGCCGTCCCACGTCCCGGTGAGGTCGCCGTCGTCGTCGACGATGAACCGGTAGCCCTTGTCGAGCAGGTAGTCGCCCACCCGGTCGCGCGTGACGGGCTGCGGCTCCTCGTCGTCGGCGGGAGCATGCTTGGCGGGCTTCGGCAGCCCGCCCAGCACGCGCAGGAGCCAGCCCGGCCCGCTCACGGCACGCTCCCGGCCGGGTCGGGGTACTTCTCGTCGATCGCGTCGAAGAACATCGAGCCGGTCGACAGGCCGCAGAACAGCAGCTGCGAGAGCTGGGCGTCGGTCGCGCCGTGCTCGAGGTCGGTGGCGACCTCCGCGACGACGTGCACGCGACCGTTGTCCCGCACGCGCACGTACGCCTTGGGCCAGATGCGGTCGGCGTTCCACTCGTTGCACAGGTCGAGGACCTCCTCGAGGCGCTCGATCGCGATCTCGCGGTGCCACTGCCCGCGGATCTGCAGGATCTCCGCACGCTCGCCGAAGAGGAAGAAGTAGAACAACCGCCCGCGCCACAGCCCGCCGAGATCGCCGTCGTTGTCGACGAAGTAGCTGAAGTGGTTGTCGGCCATCCACGCCGCGATGCGCGCGGGGGTGACCGACCGGGGGTGCTCGGTCGCCGACTCGGGGACACCCAGCTCGCGCGCGAGCAGGCGCGTGACGTTCGCGTGCAGCTCGTCGTCGCTCGGCTCCATGCGTGGTTCCGGGGCGTCCCCGGACGCACGCCGACGACGCCACCACGGGCGGTGCTCGTCGGGCTGCGCGGCCATGGGGCGACACTACCCGCGCGCGTCGGGGGGATCGCGGTGGCCGTCCCAGAGCGTGGACGGCGTGGCGCGTCGTGGTGCGGCGGGTGCCGTCGGGTTCGCGGGTGTCGTGGGGTGCGGGCTAGTGTCGCGAGGACCCGCGAGCCGGGTCCCGGAACGACGACGAGGACGGTGCCCATGGGCTTCTTCAGCAAGCACGACGCGCCGGAGCCGGCCCCTGCCGCGCCCGCGCCCGCGCTCGAGCCGTTGACGCACGAGCGCGTCACGGCGACGCTCGACGCCCACGGCTACCGGTACGCGATCGACTCGGACGGCGACATCGGCGGCATCTGGGACGACCACGTCTTCTACTTCGTGCGGATCGGAGCCGAGCGGGAGTTCCTGCAGGTCCGGGGTCGCTGGACGCGCCCGCTCGCGGCGTCGCGGTACCTCGAGGTCCTCGAGCTCGCGAACGCGTGGAACACCGACAAGGTCTTCCCGAAGACCTACGTGCGCGTCGAGGACGACCTGCTCGGGGTGTACGCGGAGCACGCGGTCGACTACCGGCCGGGGGTCGCGGACTCCCAGCTCGACCAGCACCTCGGCTGCGCGGTCTCCACGGCGCTCGCGTTCTTCTCCCACCTCGACGAGCAGTTCCCCGAGGCCGTCGAGGCGTTCCGGGCCCAGCGCTCCGCCGCCGCACGTGCCGCCGAGGACGCAGCCGCGCCGGGTGCCGCGAGCACCGACCCCGGCGGCACGGACCACGTCTGAGACGCACGGCACCGGCCCAGCGCCTGATCCGTCCCCGCGTAGGCCGTTCGAGCGGCCTGGCTCGTCCTGACCAGCCCGCGCTCGTCCGGCTCCGGCCCACGCGGCCCTCCCCGGCCTGGTGACCGGAGCGCGCGGCGACCTCGGATAGCGTCACCTCATGCTGGTCGCCGCTGCTCTCGTCCCCGACACGGCGCTGCTGGTCCCCGGTGCGTCCGGTCGCACGGATCCTGCGGCCGGGCTGCGCGAGGTGGCGACGGCGGCGGTGCGGCGCGCGGTCGAGCACGCGGACCGCGTCGTGGTGGTCGCGCCCGGCAGGGCTGCTCGTCGGACGCCCGGGACCACGCCGGAGGGGTCGGCAGCGCCGGGCGGTTCGGCGCACGCGAGAGCGGGGACGACGACGGTGCCCGCGGTCGCGGTGGTCGGACAGGTGCGCGCCAGCCTCGCCGCCGCCGGGATCCCCGACCAGATGCTGGCGCAGGTCCCGCCGGCGGACCTCGTCGTTCCCGAGGAGGTGGCTGCGCGCCTCGGGCGCACGCACCGGGCGAGCGTCCCGACGGCGGTCGCGCTGCGGCTGCTGGCCGCCACGGGGCGCGGTGCGGCGCACGCCGTCGAGACCTGCAGGAGCGACGGGGTCGCGCTGCGCGCGCTCGGGTCCAGCCTGGCCGCGGGCCGGGCGCGCACGGCGCTCGTCGTCGTCGGCTCGGCCTCGGGACGGCACGGCCCGGACGCGCCGCTCGCCGACGACCCCGAGGCGCTCGCCTACGACGACGCGCTCGTGGACGCCCTGCGCTCGGGGGACCCCGCGGCGCGCGAGCGGATCGCCGCGCTCGACCCCGTGCGTGCCGAGGCGCTCGCGGTCACCGGCTGGGGGCCGTGGCAGGTGCTCGTCGGCGCCACGGCGGCCGAGGTACGGGCCGACGTCGAGGGGCTCGTGCTGCTCGGTGCGCAGCACGTCGTCGGGACCTGGCTGACGGGCGGCGCACGGTGAGCGCGCTCGTCGTCGCCGTCGTGGGGCCGACCGCGACCGGCAAGTCCGACCTGGCCGTCGCCCTCGCGCTCGCCCTGGGCGGCGAGGTGCTCAACGCCGACGCGCTCCAGCTGTACCGCGGCATGGACGTCGGCACCGCCAAGATGACGCTCGCCGAGCGTCGAGGCGTCCCGCACCACCTGCTCGACGTGCTCGACCCGCGCGAGGAGGCCTCCGTCGCGGACTACCAGGCGCTCGCGCGCGCGACGATCGACGACTGCGCCACGCGCGGTGTGCGCGTGGTCGCCGCGGGCGGGTCGGGCCTGTACGTGCGGGCGCTGCTCGACCACATGGAGTTCCCGGGTACCGACCCGGACGTGCGCGCGCGCCTCGAGGCTCGCGTCGAGGAGCACGGGTCGCGTGCCCTGCACGACGAGCTGGCGCGCCTGGACCCGGTCGCGGCGGAGGCGATCGGGCCACGTAACGCGCGGCGCATCGTGCGTGCGCTCGAGGTCATCGAGCTCACCGGGCGGCGGTACTCCGCGTCGCTGCCGCAGCACGTGTACGAGGTCCCCGCGGTGCAGATCGGGCTCGACTGCGACCGCGCGGTCCTCGACGCCCGCGTCGCGGCGCGGACCGAGCACATGCTCGAGCGCGGGCTCGTCGCCGAGGTCGAGAGGCTGCTCGAGCACGGGCTGGGCCGTACCGCCGCACGCGCGGTCGGGTACGCGGAGACGGCAGCGATGCTGCGCGGCGAGCTCACGTCCGACGAGGCTCGTGGCGCGATCACCGCCGGGACGCGCCGCCTGGCGCGCAAGCAGATGGGCTGGTTCGGCCGCGACCCGCGCGTGCACTGGCTCGACGCGCAGGACCCGGACCTGGTCGACCGGGCGCTCGCGCTCGTCGCCCAGGCGGACGCCGGACGGCTCGGCGCGGCCACCGACGACCCGGCGCCCCGCCGTAGTCTGGGTTCATGACGACCGCCGTGGGCCCGTCCGTCGACGGACAGGCCGCCGCCCCACCCGCGCGCCCGGACGGGACCCTGCACGTGACCAAGGGTCACGGCACGCAGAACGACTTCGTCCTGCTCGACGACCGCGACGGTCACCTCGACCTGAGCGCCGACCTGGTGCGTGCGCTCGCGGACCGGCGTGCGGGCGTCGGGGGAGACGGCGTGATCCGGCTCGTCGCGAGCCGCCACGTGGTCGAGGGCGCCCCGCTGCTCGCCGACGCACCCGAGGCGCAGTGGTTCATGGACTACCGCAACGCGGACGGCTCGATCGCGGAGATGTGCGGGAACGGCGTGCGGGTGTTCGCCCTCTACCTCGACCGGCTCGGACTGTGGCCCGATGCCGACGAGGTCGCCGTCGGCACGCGCGCGGGCGTGATGCGCGTGCGGCGCGTCGCGGTGCCCGAGGGCGTCGGCGACGGCGCGTGGTTCGCGTTCGACATCGGCCGGTGGCACCTGCCCGGCGGTCGTGCCGCGGCCGAGGCCGGGTTCGACGCCGAGGTCGCGGTCACGGGGCTGGACGTCGTGCGACCGGCGCTGTCCGTCGACGTCGGCAACCCGCACAGCGTGCTCGCGCTGCCCGACGTCGCCGAGCTGGCCGCGGTCGACCTCACGCGCGCGCCGCAGGTGCAGCCGGTCCCGCCCCACGGCACGAACGTCGAGATCGTCGTCCCGCTCGGCGAGACGGTCGTCGACGGCCGCACGACGGGACGCGTGCGCATGCGGGTGCACGAGCGCGGCGTGGGGGAGACCCGCTCGTGCGGCACGGGTGCCGTCGCGGCAGCGATGGCGGTGCGCACGTGGGCGGGTGCCGACGCGCCTGACACCTGGCTCGTCGACGTGCCCGGCGGCACGGTCCGCGTCACCGCGCTGGGCGACGACCACGCCGAGCTGGCCGGTCCGGCCGTGCTCGTCGGCGAGATGGACGTCGACCTGACGGCGCTGCTCGGCCGGTGAGCGTGGCCGACCAGCAGGTCCTCACGCCGGACGACCTGGGAGTCCCGCTCGGCACGCGGGCGACGGTGGTCGAGCTGTCGAGCACGTTCTGCCAGCCGTGCCGGATGGCACGCGTGGTGCTGCAACGGGCCGTGGAGACCACCGACGGGGTGCGCCTGGTCGAGCTCGACGTCGCCGGGTCACGCGGCGAGCGGCTCGGGGCCCGCCTCGCCGTGCACAGCACGCCCACAGTGCTCGTGCTCGACGCGCACGGGCGCATCGTCGAGCGGACGGCCGGCGTCCCGCGGCTCGCTCATGTGCGTGCCACGCTCGACGCGGTCGGCGAGCCCGCAGCGTCCTGAGGCGCGCTCACCACCCGGGGCGTCACGCGGACGGCGACGAGCGCCGCGCCGGCGGCGAGCACCGACGTCAGCGCGAAGCACGCGGCGTACGGTGCGTCACCGCCGCGGGCCGAGAACGCTGCGAACAGCACCCCCGTCACCGCCAGCGAGAGCGACGCACCGATCGAGTCCGAGACGGACAGGGCGGAGCTGTTGGTGCCCGCGGCGCGGCCGGACGAGTACCGCAGCACGAGCACGGTCTGCCGCGCGTAGGTCAGGCCCATGCCGAAACCCGCGACCGCCCACGCGGCGACGAGGACCGGGATCGGCGCGTGCGTCGCGGCACCCACGCCCGTGCCCGCGATACCCAGGGTGACGACGACCGTGCCGACCCGGATGGCCCGTGCGTGGGGGAGTCGCTCGCCCAGGCGCCCCTGCACCCACGCCGCACCCGCCCAGGTGAGCGCTGCGGCCGTCAGCGTCACGCCCGCGAACGTCGGCGAGACGTCGTACCGACGCGTCAGCAGGTAGGGCAGGTACACCTCGGCGCCGAAGAAGGCGCCCGCGAGCAGCCCGCGGTCGGCCACGATCGCGGGCAGCCCGCGGGCCGCTCGCAGGGTGCCGGGCGGGACGAGCCGGGACAGGGCAGCGAGCGCGACGGCGACGCCGCCGAGCGACGCCGCCACGGTCCCCGCGCCGCTGAGCTCGCCGCTGACGCCGAGCACGAGCACCGCCAGCGCGGCGAGCGCCGCCCACCCGATCCGGCGCGCGCTCGTCGTCGACGCGTCGTCGACGGGCTCCGCCCCGGGCTCGGGGGGCGCGGGGTGCTCGGGCGGTCCCACGGAGCGCACGCGGGCCAGCACGACGGCCGCGATGGGCGGGACGAGCACCGCCACGCCGAGGAACACCCACCGCCAGTCGGCGCGCTCGGTGACGAACCCCGCGACGGGCGGCCCGACGAGCGAGGGAATGACCCACGCCGCGGAGAACCCCGCGAAGACACGCGGGTGCAGCGCGCCGGGGTAGAGGCGCGCGACGACGACGTAGGAGACGACGGTGAGCGCGCCGCCGCCGAGGCCCTGCAGCAGCCGCCCGCCGGCCAGCACCGCCATCGTCGGCGCGGTCCCTGCGACCAGCAGCCCGGCGACGAAGGCGAGGGCGGCGGCCAGCAGGGGCCGCGCCGGTCCGACGCGATCCGCCCACGCCCCGGCGGCGACCATCCCGACGACGCCCGACGCGAGCGGGGCGGCGAAGGCCACGGCGTACAGAGCTGCGCCGTCGAGCTCGAGCGACACGGTCGGCATGACGGTCGTGACGGCGAGCGACTCGAAGGCGGCGAGGAACACGAGCGCGCACATGGCCCAGGTGGTCGTCCGCAGGCGGGCCCAGGTCGCGCGCGCGTCGTCGGTCACGACGGCGGGCATCGCAGCAGACTAGGCGTCGCGACCGACACGGACGTCAGGCGCTCCCGGGGGACGCCGTGACCTGCAGCACGCGGAAGCCCTTGGCACTCGCGACGCGCTCGACCGTCGCGCTACCGGCGAGCTCGTCGGCCAGCCAGCGCTGCAGCGAGTCCGCGCCCAAGTTCTTGCCGACGACGAGTGACGCCACGCCACCCGGCGCCAGGCGCGGCAACCACCGCCGCAGCAGCTCGTGCAGCGCGGCCTTGCCGACCCGGATCGGCGGGTTCGACCAGATCGCGGCGAACCGCACGTCGGCGGGCACGTCGTCGGGCTGCACGGCGTGCAGGTGCGACGCACCGACCGCGCGGGCGTTGTGGCGCACGAGGTCGAGCGCGCGCTCGTTGACGTCGACCGCCCACACCCGGGCCTGCGGCGAGCGCAGCGCGAGCTCGAGCGCGAGCGGCCCCCAGCCGCAGCCGAGGTCGAGCAGGTCGCCCGCGGCGGGCGGCGGCGGCACCTCGTCGAGCAGGACGCGCGTCGCGTGGTCCACGTGGTCGGGCGAGAAGACGCCGCCCGCGGTCTGCACGTGCAGGTCACGGCCCGCCAGGCGTACGACGATGTCGCGACGCTCGTCGTCCGAGGCCGGCTGTGCGGTGAAGTAGTGGTCTGCAGCCACGGGCCCGACCCTACCGACGAGCCTGCGCCTCCAGCGAAACACCTCGCACGTGCTCGGCCGTGCGTGCGACCCTGGAGGCTGAACGCGGGACGGCCCGCGTCCCCGCCGAGAAGGAGCCGCGTGAGCGAGACGCACCACACCACCACACCGAGCACGACGCCGGACGAGCCCCGCTCGCCCCAGCAGGTGGCCGACGACGTGGTGGCGCGGGTGCTCGCGAGGGCGGGGACCGCGCTGCACGCGGGCGGCACCGTGCACTCGGCGTACGACGGCGACCAGCTCGACCTCGAGGAGCGCACGTCGCTGCGCCGCGTCGCGGGCCTGTCCACCGAGCTCGAGGACGTCACCGAGGTCGAGTACCGCGAGCTGCGGCTCGAGAAGGTCGTCCTCGTCGGGGTCTGGGGCTCGTCGTCGTCCGCGGGGACGTCCAACGGCACGCTGCAGGACGCCGAGGTGTCGCTGCGCGAGCTCGCGGCCCTCGCGGAGACCGCGGGGTCGACCGTGCTCGACGGTCTGCTGCAGCGGCGCGCCAAGCCGGACCCGGGCACCTACCTGGGCTCGGGCAAGGCCGCGGAGCTCGCGTCAGTCGTCGCGGCGGTCGGCGCGGACACCGTGGTCATCGACGGCGAGCTCGCCCCGTCGCAGCGCCGCGCGCTCGAGGACATCGTGCGCGTCAAGGTCGTCGACCGGACCGCGCTGATCCTCGACATCTTCGCCCAGCACGCGAAGTCGCGGGAGGGCAAGGCCCAGGTCGAGCTCGCGCAGCTCGAGTACCTGCTGCCGCGCCTGCGCGGCTGGGGCGAGTCGATGTCCCGGCAGGCCGGCGGTCAGGTCGGCGGCGCCGGGGCGGGCATGGGCTCGCGCGGACCGGGTGAGACGAAGATCGAGCTCGACCGACGGCGCATCCGCAACCGCATGGCCAAGCTGCGCCGCGAGATCGCGGCGATGGAGCCGGCGCGCATGACCAAGCGCGCGTCGCGCAAGCGGCACGCGATCCCGTCCGTCGCGATCGCGGGCTACACCAACGCGGGCAAGTCCTCGCTCCTGAACCGGCTGACGAACGCCGGCGTGCTGGTCGAGAACGCGCTGTTCGCGACCCTGGACCCCACGGTCCGCCGCGCCGAGACGGTCGACGGGCGCGTCTACACGCTCGCCGACACGGTCGGGTTCGTGCGGTCGTTGCCCCACCAGCTCGTCGAGGCATTTCGCTCGACGCTCGAGGAGGTCGCGGACGCCGACCTGATCCTGCACGTCGTCGACGCGTCGCACCCCGACCCCGAGGGCCAGATCGCCGCGGTCCGCCACGTGTTCGCGGACATCCCCGGCGCCATGGACGTGCCCGAGATCATCGTGCTCAACAAGGCCGACCTCGCCTCGCCCGAGGTGATCGCCCGGCTGCGCTCGCGCGAGCTGCACTCGATCGTCGTCTCCGCGCACAGCGGCGAGGGCATCGCCGAGCTGCAGGCGCTCGTCGCGGACCAGCTGCCGCGTCCGGGGGTCACGGTCGACGTCGTGGTGCCCTACCAGCGCGGTGACCTCGTCAGCCGTGTGCACGAGCACGGCGACATCGACCACGAGGAGCACACCGCGGACGGCACGCTGCTGCGCGCGCGCGTCGACGAGTCGCTCGCGGCCGAGCTCGAGGAGGCGTCGGTCCGACGCGCGTGAGCGGGCGTCGCACGCGGCGCCCGGCAGTCCGGCAGGCCCTCGACCCGCACTAGGCTGGCCCGATGCCCGCGTCCCCGTCCGTGCCCGACGACCCGGCGGCGACAGAGCCCGGTGCTCGCGAGCCCGACGGCCGCGAGCCCGGTGACCGCGACGGCGCCGTCGACGAGCTGCTCGACGTCGCCGTCGGCGTGCTCGGCGGAGCTCGCCGAGAGGGCCAGCACGCGATGGCCCGCGCGGTCGCGTCGTCGCTGCGGACCGGCGAGCACCTGCTGGTCCAGGCGGGCACCGGCACCGGAAAGTCGCTCGGGTACCTCGTGCCCGCCGTCCAGCACGCGGTGCACGCGGACGAGCGCGTCGTCGTCTCCACCGCCACGCTCGCGCTGCAGCGCCAGGTCCTCACGCGCGACCTCCCGCTCGTCGCCGACGCGCTCGCCCCTCACCTGCCGCGCCGCCCCGACATCGCGCTGCTCAAGGGCTGGCACAACTACCTGTGCCTGCACAAGGTCGAGGGCGGGTACCCGGCCGACGACCAGGGCTCGCTGTTCGACCTGCCGGAGAAGGCGGGCGCCGCCGAGCACCCCTCGGCCGGGGCGACCGGTCCCGGCGCGCTCGGCCAGCAGGTCGTGCGCCTGCGCGAGTGGTCGCAGGAGACCGACACGGGCGACCGGGACGACCTCGTCCCCGGCGTGAGCGACCGTGCGTGGCGCCAGGTGTCCGTGACGTCGCTCGAGTGCATCGGCTCGGCGTGCCCGAAGCTCGACGAGTGCTTCCCGGAGCGTGCGCGTGGCCGTGCACGCGAGGCCGACGTCGTCGTGACGAACCACGCGATGCTCGGGATCGCCGCGTCCGGCTCGCCGGGCGTCCTGCCCGAGCACCAGGTCCTCGTCGTCGACGAGGCGCACGAGCTCGCGGACCGGGTCACCACGCAGGCCACGGCCGAGCTGTCGCTGCCCGTCGTGCAGCACGCCGCGCGAGTCGCCCGGCGACACGGCGGAGTCCCCGCGTCCGACCTCGAGGCCGCGGGAGAGGCGCTCGCCGGGGTCATCGTGCCGCTGCGCGAAGGTCGCTTCCCCGCCGGGCTGCCGGCCGAGGTGCACGACGCCGTGGCGGTGGTCCGGGACGCGGCGCGCACGCTGCTGTCGCTCCTGCGGCCCGAGCCGGGCGGATCGGGTGGATCGGGTCCCGCCGACGGCGGCCGCAAGGTCGCGCAGTCGGCCGTCCTGACGTTGTTCGAGACGGCGGAGCGCATGACCGCCGAGGCCGAGGACGCCGCGCGCACCGTGATGTGGTGCGCGCGCGGTGAGGACCGCTCAGGCGCCGTGACGACGAGGCTGCACGCCGCGCCGCTCGCCGTCAACGGGCTGATCCGCACCCAGCTCTTCGCGGGGCGGACCGCTGTACTAACCTCCGCGACGCTCGCGCTCGGCGGCACGTTCGACCCGATGGCGCGCTCGGTGGGTCTCGAGCGCCGGCCGGACCTGGAGCCCGAGGGCCCCACCAGCGTCCCCGGCGCCGACCCCGTCCCGGCCGCCGTGGCAGCGGGCGAGATGCGGTGGACGGGCCTCGACGTCGGCAGCCCGTTCGACTACCCCCGGCAGGGCATCTGCTACGTGGCTCGCCGCCTCCCTCCCCCCGGCCGCGAGCCAGCGACCGACGCGCAGCTCGACGAGATCGAGGCGCTCGTGCGCGCCTCGGGCGGCGCGACGCTCGGGCTGTTCTCGTCCCGTCGAGCGGCCAACGCGGCCGCCGAGGCGATGCGGGAACGGCTCGACGTCCCCGTGCTGCTGCAGGGCGACGACCAGCTCCCCACGCTCGTCGCGCAGTTCGCGGCTGACGAGCCGAGCTGCCTGTTCGGGTCGCTCGCGCTGTGGCAGGGCGTCGACGTGCCGGGACGCGCGTGCCGCCTCGTGCTCATCGACCGCATCCCGTTCCCGCGCCCCGACGACCCGGTCCGCTCGGCCCGCGCCGACGTCGTGGCCGCGGCGGGCGGCAACGGCTTCATGGCCGTGTCGGCGACACACGCCGCGCTCCTGCTCGCGCAGGGCGCCGGACGGCTCATCCGCGGGCCGCAGGACAAGGGCGTGGTCGCGGTCCTCGACCCCCGGCTCGCCACGGCGCGGTACGGCGAGTTCCTCGCGCGGTCCATGCCGCCCTTCTGGCGGACCACCGAGCGCGACGTGGCCGTGGCGGCACTCACGCGCCTGCGTGACGGCTGAGCCGGTAGCCTGCGGACGAGGGTCAGCAGACAGTGGACACGCAGGTCGACGGCGTGTTCCGCGCCGGCGCACCCTCGCACGCCCGCACGACGCACGCCCGATCCCCGCACCCTCTGGAGGCGCACCGATGTCCGAGCAGATCCTCGAGAGCCGGGACAGCGACGACCCGTCCGCATCCGTGGGTGCGACCCACCGCCGGACGTCGAAGCTCGCGATCGTCGGGGCCGGAGCGGTCGGCTCGACCATGGCGTACGCCGCGCTCATGCGCGGCGCGGCACGCAACGTCGCGCTGTTCGACATCAACAAGGCCAAGGTCGAGGCCGAGGCGCTCGACCTCGGGCACGGCATCCAGTTCATGTCCATGGCGGAGGTCGTCGGGTCCGACGACATCGCGGTGTGCGCCGACGCCGACGTCGTCGTCTTCACCGCGGGAGCCAAGCAGAAGCCGGGCCAGACGCGCGTCGACCTCGCCGAGGCGACCATCGGCCTGGTGAAGAAGGTCCTGCCCTCGCTCGTCGAGGTCGCGCCGAACGCCGTCTACGTGATGGTCACCAACCCCGTCGACGTCGTGACCTACGCCTCGCTCAAGATCTCCGGCCTCCCGCCGTCGCAGATGTTCGGCTCGGGCACCGTGCTCGACTCCTCCCGCCTGCGCTACCTGATCGCCAAGCACACCGGCGTCGCGGTGCAGAACGTGCACGCGTACATCGCGGGCGAGCACGGCGACTCGGAGCTGCCGTTGTGGAGCTCGGCGTCCATCGGTGCCATCCCGCTGCTCGAGTGGCAGGGGATCGAGGGCGAGGGCCCGCTCACGCACTCGGTGCGCGACGAGATCGCCCGCGAGGTCGTCGAGTCCGCCTACCGGATCATCGAGGGCAAGGGTGCGACGAACTACGCGGTCGCGCTCGCCGGCTCGCGGATCATCGAGGCGATCATCAAGGACGAGCGACGGGTGCTGCCGGTCTCGTCGCTGCTGACGGACTTCTACGGGATCAGCGACGTGTGCCTGTCGGTGCCGACGATCGTGGGGTCGAGCGGCGTCCTCGACCGTCTGCCGGTCCCGATGTCGGTCGACGAGCTCTCGGGCCTGCGGGCGTCCGCCCAGGCGGTCCGGGACGTCGCCCGGCGCTTCGGCTTCTGACCGGACCCGCTGCCGGTCGAGGTCCGATCGTGATCCGGCACCGATCCTGATCGGACCCTGGGCCGACTGACACGCTCACGCCCGTCAGTCGGCCCAGGAGTCGTCCTCCCACCGGTCCCCGTCCGGAACCGGCCCGTCCTGTGCGGAACGGTCGGGGGACGGGTGCTCCGCACTCGGGTCGGCACTCGGGTCGACGTGGTGCGGGGCGCGGCCGTGCTCCGCGTGATCCGCGCCGTCGCCCGGGTCCGTCTCGGCGAGGCTCGTCTCGTGGGCGTCATGCGTGCCGGAGAACGCGTCGCGCAGGCGGCGGTCGAGGTCGCGGCCCGGGTCCGGGAGTCGTCCAGGCATGGGCGTCAGAGGCTGCGCAGCACGCTGACGACGCGGCCGAGGATCGTCGCGTCGTCACCGGCGATCGGCGCGTAGGCGGCGTTGTGCGGCATGAGCCACACGTGCCCGTCCGCACGCCGCAGCGTCTTGACCGTCGCCTCGCCGTCGATCATGGCGGCGACGATCTCGCCGTTCTCCGCGACGGGCTGCCGGCGCACGACCACCCAGTCGCCGTCGCAGATCGCCGCGTCGACCATCGAGTCGCCGGACACCTTGAGGAGGAACAGCTCGCCGTCTCCCACGAGCTGGCGGGGGAGCGGGAAGACGTCCTCGACGACCTGCTCGGCCAGGATCGGGCCGCCGGCCGCGATCCGGCCGACCACCGGCACGTAGGCCGGCGCCGACAGGCGCTCGGAGCCCGTGTCGCCGAGCTCGACCTCGGCGGCCCCGTCGCCGCTCCACTGCGGCACGCCACGCGAGTCGTCGGCGTGGACGACCTCGATCGCGCGGGGGCGCTTGGGGTCGCGACGCAGATAGCCCTTGCGCTCAAGCGCGGTCAGCTGGTGCTTGACGCTCGACGGGCTGGTGAGACCGACCGCGTCGCCGATCTCACGCATGCTCGGCGGGTAGCCGCGGGTCTCGACGGAGACGCGGATGGTCTGGAGCACGAGCCGCTGACGGGCTGTGAGCCCGTCCGGGCCCGGCGGCGTCTCGGGCAGCTCGTGCACCGTGCCGAGCCTGCCCAGCGCACCGCTCTCGGTCTGGTCGTCGGTCCGCTCGTCCGTCACGTCCACCCCTCCAGTCCACCTCCGTCGCCCGGCCGTGGTCGGCCCGGTCGCCCGGTGCGCGCCTCCGCCACGACGCCGGTGCCGGCCCCACCTGCACCGCCCGAACGCCTGTGGTGCCAGGCGGTCGCGGTGCTGATCGTGGCCGTGCCGCCGGCCGGGCCGGCGGCGTGACGAGTGGTCGTGTCAGTGGTCGGTGGTGCGCTGTTCCTCGGCAGGAAGCCTACGCAGGCCGGACGGTGATTTCAAACATCTGTTCGACATCTCTGGACGCGTGTCGCAGGCCTCTGGTAGAACTCGTACAGACGTACGACGAACAGGTGTATGACGAACGTGTGTGCGGGCGGGGCGGGTGGAGCGGCCGCAGTCGCCCCGCGAGCGTCACGAGGAGAGGAAGCGCGATGAGCACGATGGTGATCGGTCCCTCGGTCCGGGCGGGTCGGGACGTGCGCCCTGCGACGGCTCAGCGGCGTCGCGCCGAGTCCGCACCCGCGCTGCACCTGACGCGCCGTGGGCGTGCAGTCGTCGTCGCGCTCGCCCTCGTGCTGGCGGCCGCCGTCTTCGGTCTCGGGGCCCGTGCGGCTGCCGGCGCTCCGTCGGACGTGACGTTCGACCGGTACGTCGTGCAGCCTGGCGACACGCTGTGGGACATCGCCGCCGACTCCCGCGGAGCGCACGAGTCGGTGGGCGCACAGGTGCGCGAGCTCGTGCGCGTGAACGGACTGTCCGGCGACCAGGTGGTGGCCGGCGAGGAGCTCGTCGTCCCGCGGGGCTGACGCGAGCGGACTCTCCGACGGGCGGTCGCCGATCGAGGCGACCGCCCGTCGGTGTCCACCCGCAGGTCCTGTCTGACGACAGCGCGGGTGCAGATGCGCTCGTGCGGACGCCGACGCGGGTGCGGACGCGCGTCGATCGGAGCGCGCCGGGCCCGGGAGCGGAACATCGTCCGGGGATGGTGGCGTCGGCCGGTCAGGGAGTCCGGTGGCGGGCTCGACTCGTCGGCCGGGCCCGGGTCGGTACGATCGCTGTCGGGTCGTCGCTCGTCGACCCGCCGAGGTGGAGCAGGGAGGCTCAGGGTGCACTGCCCGTTCTGTCGTCACCCGGACTCCCGGGTGGTCGACTCGCGCACGTCGGACGACGGGTCGTCGATCCGGCGCCGTCGCCAGTGCCCCTCGTGCAACCGCCGGTTCACGACCGTCGAGACCACGAGCCTGTCCGTCGTCAAGCGGTCGGGCGCGACCGAGCCGTTCAGCCGCGACAAGATCGCGGGCGGCGTGCGCAAGGCGTGCCAGGGTCGCCCGGTGAGCGAGGACGACCTCGCCCTGCTCGCACAGAAGGTCGAGGAGACGCTGCGCTCGTCGGGCTCGGCGGAGATCGACGCCTACGAGATCGGGCTGGCGATCCTGGGCCCGCTGCGCGAGCTCGACGAGGTCGCGTACCTGCGGTTCGCGAGCGTCTACCAGGCCTTCGACTCGCTCGAGGACTTCGAGGCGGCGATCACGGTCCTGCGAGCGGAGCGCGCGGAACGCGACGGTGACGACGTCGCCGAGGACGACCCCGGTCCCGATCAGGACTTCGAACGCCAGCCCGTCGCGGGTTCCGGCCCGGCCCTCTGAGCGGCCCTGCCGGTCACGGGATGTAGCCCGTCGGCGGGTTAACGTCGAGTCATGCTCCCCGCTGACGTCTTCCTGCTGCGCGCCCCCGGCGCACCCGCCCTGCTGCCCGACGGCTCCGCCGCGATCGTCGCCGTGACCAGGCCCGACGCTGAGTCGGACCAGTACCGCGGCGGCTTGTGGCTGGTCCCGACCGACGGCTCAGCGGCCCGGCAGCTCACGCGCGGCCACGCGGACAGCGACCCCGACGTCTCGCCCGACGGCCGCTGGGTCGTGTTCGTCCGGGGCGGCGGCACGGCCAGGCCGCAGCTGCACCTCGTGGAGACCGCCGGCGGCGAGCCCTTCGCGCTGACGTCGGCGCCGCTGGGGGCCGCGCAGCCGCGGTTCTCGCCCGACGGCCGACGGGTCGCGTACGTCTCACGCGTCCCGCAGGAGGGCCGCTACCTGCCGGACGGCGACCCGGCCGCCGAGCGCCCTCGCCTCGTCACCGAGCTGCGGCACCGCTCCGACGGGCTCGGGTACACGCGTGACCGCACCCGCCAGCTGTTCGTCGTCGAGGTGCCGCAGGCTGCGGCGGACGCCGTCGCGGTGCCGCCGTCGTTCCGCCTCACGGATGCCGACAACGACGTCGACGCCCCGCGCTGGTTCCCCGACGGCACCGCGATCGCGGCCGTCCTGGCGCGCCACGCGCAGCGCGAGCAGGATCTGCGGCGCGACGCCGTCGCGATCGCTGTGCCGTCCGAGCTCTCGGGCGACGAGGGCGCGGCGCCGATCGTGCCGATCACGGACGCCGACGCCGGTTCGACGCTCGCGGTGTCCCGCGTGCTGGTGTCGTCGCATGGGCGCCGCGCGTGGCTCCTGGCTGACGACCAGGGGGAGTCGGGGCGCGACTTCGTGGCTGCGCTGACGGGGCTGTTCGAGGTCCGGCTCGACGCGACGGGTCGCGCGGCGGGGCCGGCGCGGCGGTTGACGGACGCCGACGAGGTCGAGCTCGACCCGGCGGTGCTGCTCGAGGTCGGCACGGCGGACGGCGGAGCGGACGGTGGGGCAGTCGTCGTCGCTCCGGCGCGCTCGGGCGCAGTCCACCTGAGCCGCGTCGACCAGGACGGCGCGCTGCACGACCTGCTGACCGGTCCGGTCGTCGTGACCGGCGCCGCGGCCGCGAGCGGCGTGCTCGTGGCCGTCCGTGCGACGCCGCTGAGCGCGGGCGACGTCGTCGTCGTCACGGGTGGCGGCGAGCGCGTGCTCACCGACCTGTCCGCGGAGCTGCGCGCGACCGGCCGTGTCCGCGAGCCGCGGGCCCTGGTGGCGCACGCGCCCGACGGCTACCGCGTCGAGGGCTGGGTGACCACGCCTGACCCCGACCGTCACGGCCCGGGCCCGTACCCGACGATCCTCATGATCCACGGCGGGCCGTTCGCGCAGTACACGCACGCGCTGTTCGACGAGGTGCAGGTGCTCGCCGAGGCGGGCTACGCGGTGGTGCACGGCAACCCGCGCGGCTCGTCGGGCCGCGGTCGTGCGCACGGCCGCGCCATCCGGCGCGGGTTCGGCACGGTCGACACCGACGACGTGCTCGCGCTGCTGGACGAGGCGCTCACCGACCCGCGCCTCGACGCGACGCGCACGGGTGTCATGGGTGGGTCGTACGGCGGCTACCTGACGGCGTGGCTGACGACGCGCACGGAGCGGTTCGCCGCGGCGATCGTCGAGCGCGGCTTCCTCGACCCGATCAGCTTCGTCGGGTCGAGCGACATCGGCTGGTTCTTCGGGCTCGAGTACCTCGGTGAGCCGCAGACCGAGCACGCGCAGGTCGCCGCGCAGTCGCCCATGGCCCGTGTGGACGCGGTGCGCACCCCGACGTTCGTCATCCACTCGGAGCAGGACTGGCGGTGCCCGGTCGAGCAGGGTCAGCGGTGGTTCGTCGAGCTCAAGCGCCGTGGCGTGGCCACCGAGCTCCTGCTGTTCCCGGGCGAAGGGCACGAGCTGACCCGGTCGGGCCGACCGCAGCACCGCGTCGAGCGGTTCGACCACGTGCTGCGCTGGTGGCGCCGCTGGCTCCCGGTGGAGCAGGCGGTCGCCATGCGCTGACGCCAAGGGGTGGATTGAGGTGGCACGCGCGCCGCGCGTCGGCCACGCTGGGGTCTCGACGAAGTACAGGAGGAGCCGATGGCGCACGACGACACGAAGCCTGCGGTGAGCGAGGACGCGAAGGCGAAGTTCCGCGAGGCGCTCGAGCGCAAGAAGAGCTCGCAGCACCGCACGGCCGACGCGCAGGCGAACACCGGGACGGTGCACGGCTCGGAGACGAACGGCCCTGGGCAGCGGCGCTTCCAGCGCAAGTCCGGTTCGTCCTGACGGACCGCTGACGTGGATGGTCTTCGATGTGCAGTGCCTTCGACGAGCAGTGCCTTCGACGTGCAGTGCCTTCGACGTGCGCGGGCCCGGCCGCGGCGCTCAGGAGAGCAGGCGGACCCGGATCGCCTCGGGCTGGGCGGCGAGCGCGTCGACGAGCGCGTCCTCGACGGGCGAACCCGCGTCGGTCACCACGTAACCGAGCTCGCCGCGCGTCGCGAGGAGCTGGCCCTCGATGTTCACGCCGTGCTCGGCCAGCGTCGCGTTGACGGTGGCCAGCACGCCGGGGACGTTGCGGTGCAGGTAGGCGAGGCGGTGCACGCCCGGGGGCTGGTCCAGCGCGACGTTCGGCAGATTGACCGACAGCGTCGTGGAGCCCGTGGCCAGGTAGTCGCGCACCTTGTTCGCGACGAACTGACCGATCGCCTCCTGGGCCTCCTCGGTCGAGCCGCCGGTGTGCGGCGTGAGGATGACGTTGGGCAGACCCCGCAGCTCGGACTCGAACGGGTCGCCCTTGCGCTTGGGCTCCTCGGGGAAGACGTCGATCGCCGCGCCGGCCAGGTGGCCCGAGACGATCCCGTCACGCACCGCCGCCGGGTCGACGACGAAGCCTCGCGACAGGTTCAGCAGGATCGAGCCCGGCTTCATCCGCGCGATCTGGGGGGCGCCGAAGAAGCCCGCGTTGCCGGGTCGGCCGTCGACGTGCAGCGTGACGACGTCGGCGGTCTCGAGCAACTCGTCGAGCGTCGCGGCGCGACGCGCGTTGCCGAGCGAGAGCTTCTCGGCGGCGTCGTAGAAGACGACCGACATGCCGAGGTTCTCCGCGAGCACCGACAGCTGGGTGCCGATGTTGCCGTAGCCGATGATGCCGAGGGTCCGGCCGCGGACCTCGTGCGCGCCGGTCGCGGACTTGTTCCAGACGCCGTCGTGCATCTCCTTGTCGAACACCGTGAGGCGCCGGGTCAGGGAGATGATGTCGGCGATCGCGATCTCCACCACGGAACGGGTGTTGGAGAACGGCGCGTTGAACGTCGCGACGCCGAGCGAGGCAGCGGCACGCAGGTCGATCTGGTTGGTCCCGATGCAGAACGCGCCGATCGCGACGAGGTCGGGGGCGTGCGCGAGCACGTCCGCCGTGACCTGCGTCTTGGAGCGGATCCCGAGGAGCTCGACGCCGTCGAGGGCGTCGATCAGCTCGGACTCGTCCAGCGCGCCGGTCCGCGTGATGACGTCGAAGCCCGCGGCCTCGAGGATGGCGCGGGCGTGCGGGTGCAGGTTCTCGAGAAGAAGGGCCTTGGGCACGGGCCCATCGTGCGCCTGTCCGGGTGCTGGGCGCCGCGGTGTCCGACCTGCGGACACCGCGGCGGACGTCCCGACCGGCCAGGGCGCGTGGGGCGGCCGGTGACCACCCCGGGCCTGGTCAGTCGACCAGCCCGGCCGGGAGCTCGCGTGCGTGCAGGACGTGCAGCGTCCTCGTCGTCCGGGTCATCGCGACGTACAGGTCACCCGCCGAGCCCGCCAGGATCTCGCTCGGCTCGACGAGCACGACCTGGTCGAACTCGAGGCCCTTGGACTGCCGTGCCGTGAGCACGACGACGGGCGCGTCGAGGTCGAGCACGCCGTTCGTCGTGGGTGGCGTGCATCCCGCGGCCTCGATCGCGTCGCGCAGCTCGAGCATGCGTGACTCGACGGCGACCACGGCGACGCGCCCCGCGCCCGACTCGTCCTGCACCGCCCGCAGCGCGTCGACCGCGGTCGATGCCGCGGTCCGGACGAGCTGCTCGTCGTCCACCCGGGTCAGCTCGAGCGCGTCGGGCACCTCGCGCGCCGACGTCAGCGGCGAGCGCGAGAGCCCCGCGGCATCGGCCACGCGGCCCGCCGCGTCCGCGACCGACGCCGGGGTGCGGTAGTTCACCGTCAGGTCGGCCTGCCGCCACGTCCCGCGCAGCACCGGGTCGAGCATCGTGGCCCACTGGCGCGCACCCGCGGCCGACGACGTCTGCGCGACGTCCCCGACGATCGTGAGCGAACGCGTGGGCACGCGCCGCAGCAGCGCGCGCCACGCCATCGACGACAGTTCCTGCGCCTCGTCGACGACGACGTGACCGTACGTCCACGACCGGTCCGCCGCGGCCCGCTCCGCGGTGGTGAGCACCGGCCCGCCGGCCGAGAAGCGGTCCGCGAGGAGCTCGGCGGAGACGAACGCGCCCGCGCTGGTCTGCTCGAGCACCTGGCGCGCGTAGGAGACCTCGCGCTGCCGCGCCGCGGCCGCGGCCCGCGCTTGGGCCTTGGCGGCCTGGTCGTCCTCGCCGAGCAGCTCGGCGGCCTCGTCGAGCAGCGGGACGTCGGCCGGGGTCCACGGCGCGTCGGGGTCGCGCGCGAGCAGCGCCCTGTCGCCGGGGGAGAGCTGCGGCGCGGCCGACTCCAGGCGCCACGGCTTGGCGTACAGGTCCGCCACCAGCTTCTGGGGCGTGAGCGGCATCCAGGCGAGGTTGAGCGCGACCCGGATCTCGCGGGTCGAGCGGAGCTCCTCGAGGATCTCCGCACGCTCGTCGGCGGGGACCTCGAACGCGAGCTGGTCGACGTACTGCGACGCGAGGCGCGAGAGCATGTCGCGGACGAACGCGACGCGCGCCAGGTTGTGCGGGCGGTGCAGTCGGCGCGCGCGGGCGATCGCCTGCGCGACGTCGTTCGGCCGCACGACGACGGTGCGGCCGTCGATGCGCACGCTCGTCGGCTCGGCGGGCACCCGCTGGCGGTCGCTCACGGCGCGCGCGATCACGCGGGCCATGACGGCCCGGCCCTTGATCGCGGCGACGTGCTCCGGCTCGGTGCCGGTCGCCTCCACGCCAGGCACCAGGTCCGCGATCGTCGTCGTCACGACGCCCGTCTCGCCGAGCGACGGCAGGACCTGGTCGATGTAGCGCAGGAACGTGCGGGACGGCCCGACCAGGAGCACGCCCGAGCGCTCGAGCAGACGCCGGTGGGCGTACAGCAGGTAGGCCGCGCGGTGGAGCGCGACCGCGGTCTTGCCGGTTCCGGGCCCGCCCTGCACGACGAGCGCGCCGTTCAGCTCGGAGCGGATGATCGCGTCCTGCTCGGACTGGATGGTCGCGACGATGTCGCCCATCCGGCCGGTCCGGCCCGCGCGCAGCCCGGCGAGCAGTGCCCCCTCGCCGGACAGCCCGCTCAGCGCGTCGGGGTCGCCGTCGAGCAGGTCGAGGTCGAGCACCTCGTCCTCGACGCTCGTCACGGTCCGCCCGCGCGTGACGACGTGGCGGCGACGCTGGACCCCGTCGGGGTGCGCCGCGGTGGCCCGGTAGAACGCGCGTGCCGCGGGTGCCCGCCAGTCGGTCAGCAGCGGCGTCTGCTCCACGTCGGTCAGGCCGATGCGACCCACGTAGCGCCGCGCGCCGTCGTCGAGGTCGAGCCGACCGAAGACGAGCCGCTCCTCGACCGCCTCGAGCTGGGCCAGCCGGTCCTCGTAGAGCGTCGCGAACGCGTCGCGCTCGCTGCGGTTCTGGGGCGAGCCGGACGGGCCCTCGCGACGCACGGCCGCGAGCCGCGACCGGTTCTGCGCGCGCAGCTCGTCGAGGCGGCCGTAGACGACGTCGACCTGCTGCTGCTCGAGGGCGATCTCGTCGTCCGGGCTCGTCACGCGGGTGTCCTCCTGGAGAGAGCTCGTCGTGGGGCCACACGAGCGACCGTCCATCATTCCACCTCGTGCGGGTCGTCGCGACGCCCCGCCGTGTGACGCGAGGTGCCTGCGACCGCAATCCGACCGGCATCACGGCGCGATCACGCGACGACGGACGCATCCGCCCGTACGCTGCCTGGTGCCGAAGGAGGGCTGACCATGATCGACGTCGACGACGCGCGCCGCGCGCCGGGTCCCGACGTGCCCGCGACCCTCCGGCTTCTCGTCGTCGAGGACGACGAGGGGGACTGGATGCTGGCCTCCGAGCATCTCGCGGACTCCGGGCTCGACGCACGCCTCACCTGGGCGCGCACGCTCGACGAGGCGGCGCTGATGCTCGACGTCGACTGCGTGCTGCTGGACCTCGGGCTGCCCGACGCGTCGGGACTGCCGGCCCTGCGCCGACTGCTCGCGGCGGGCGCGCCACCCGTGATCGTGCTCACAGGACTCGCGGACTCGACCACGGGGCTCGCGGCCGTCGCGGCCGGCGCGCAGGACTACCTCGTCAAGAGCGACGTCGACGGCGAGCGGCTCGCGCGCTCGGTGCGGTACGCGATCGCGCGCCGCCAGCTCGAGCACGCGGACCGCGCGCTGTACCGCAGCCTCGTGCGCGAGCAGGAGACGACGCGGCTCGAGCAGGCGCTGCTGCCGCGTCCGGCCGTGAACGACCGGGCGCTCGAGCTGCTCGTCGGGTACCGCGCGGGGCGTGACGGCGTGCTGGGGGGCGACTTCTACGACGCGGTCGAGCGGCTCGACGGCACGGTGCTGGCGATCGTCGGTGACGTGTGCGGCCACGGGCCCGACGAGGCTGCGCTCGGAGCGACGCTGCGGACCGCGTGGCGCACGCTCGTGCTGGCGGGGGTCCCGACCGACGACCTGTTCGGCCTCCTGGAACGCGTGCTGGAGGCCGAGCGCCCCCGGGCGGAGATCTTCACGACCGTCGCGATGGTCGCCGTCGCGCCCGACCGACGGTCGGCCGACCTGTACCTCGCCGGGCACCCGGTGCCGCTCGTGCTCGGCACCCCGACGACACTCGCGAGCGCTGCACGGCGGGGCCGTGCCCTGGGCATCCCCGTGCCCGGCGGGTGGACACCGCTGCACCTCGACCTGCCCGCGAGCTGGCGCCTGCTGCTGTACACCGACGGGCTCATGGAGGCCACCCTCGCGGACTCGACCGAACGGATCGGCAAGCCGGGGTTGCTCGCGGTCGTGGACGAGTCGCTCGCGGCCGAGGCGCTGGACCCCGGCGGTCCCGACGTCGTCGAGCGCGTGATCGAGGGCGTCCGGACGCTGCACGGCGGCGACCTCGTGGACGACGCGGCCGTGGTCGTGGTCGGGTGGCGCGCGTGAGCCCGGAGCCCGGCGCGAACGGGCGTGCGCTGCGGTGGCAGCTGCAGCGGTGGTTCGCGGTGGTCGGCGTGCTGCTCGTCCTCGTCGTGGCGTTCGCGACCGTCGCCTACGTCCAGCAGGTGCGCCGCCAGGACATCGTCACGCAGGACCTGTTCGACGCGATCAGCGCGACGGACGGCGCCTACATCGCGCTGATCGACGCCGAGTCGGCCGTGCGCGGCTACGCCCTCACGGGTGACCCCGCTGCGCTGCAGCTGTACGAGAGCGAGCGCGCCGCGGCGACCCCGTTCCTCGACGTCGCGGCCGCCGTGACGCGGGTGCGCTCGGACCCCGAGACGACGCGTGCGGCCGAGCGCGCGCACGAGCTCGCGACGGCCTGGTACGCGGACTACGCCGACCCGCTCGTCGCGCAGATCGAGGCGCGAGGCCCGCAGTCGGTGCGCCGCGCGCAGGTCGAGGACGGCAGTGCGCAGTTCGCCGACGTGCGCGCGGCGGTCACGGCCTTCGTCGAGCAGCTCCGGGCGGTGCGCGCGGACGTCGCGGGCGAGCTCACGGCGTGGACGCGCGGCGCGAGCACGGTCGTCCTGCTGCTCGCCGCCGCGATCGTCGTGCTGGGTGGGGCGACGTGGATCGCGCTGCGACGGTGGGTGCTCGAGCCGATCGAGGCGGTCGGGGCGGATGTCCGCCTGGTGGCCTCAGGACAGCTGGCGCACCCCGTGACGGTGCGCGGCCCGGGGGAGGTCGCGACGCTCGCGCGCGACGTCGAGCACATGCGCACGACGCTCGTCCAGCAGGTCGCGAACGTCGAGGCCGCGCACGCGCAGGTCGAGCAGGCGCACGCCCAGCTCGCCGCGCAGGCCGAGGAGCTGCGGCGTTCGAACCGGGACCTCGAGCAGTTCGCGTACGTCGCGTCGCACGACCTGCAGGAGCCGCTGCGCAAGGTCGCGAGCTTCACACAGCTCCTCCAGAAGCGCTACGGCGGACAGCTCGACGAGCGCGCCGACCAGTACATCCACTTCGCGGTCGACGGCGCCAAGCGCATGCAGCGGCTCATCCAGGACCTGCTCGGGTTCTCCCGCGTCGGGCGCGTCGGTCGCGAGGTCGTCGACGTCGACCTCGGGGACGCGCTGCGGACCGCGATCGAGCAGCAGTCCGAGGCGATCGAGGAGTCGGGCGCGTCGGTCTCGTACGACGACCTGCCGACCGTGCAGGGCGAGGAGGCGCTGCTCGTGCAGCTGTTCGCGAACCTCGTCGGCAACGCGGTCAAGTTCCACCGGCCGGACCAGCCGGCCCACGTGCATGTCACCGCGCGCACGACCGACGAGGGCGTCGAGCTCGCGTGCGAGGACGACGGCATCGGGATCGACCCGCAGTACGCCGAGCGGGTCTTCGTCATCTTCCAGCGGCTGCACGCCAAGGACGTGTACGACGGCACCGGGATCGGCCTGGCGCTGTGCAAGAAGATCGTCGAGTTCCACGGCGGGCGCATCTGGCTCGAGCAGCCCGCCTCGGGGGTCGGCACCCGTGTGTGCTGGACCCTGCCGACCTCGGGCGTCGCCACGCGCGACCCCGCACCCCCGACGACCGTCCCCGAGTCGCCGGCCACCGCCACGAACGGAGCACCGTGATGCCCGCAGCGCGCCAGACGATCGACGTCCTCCTCGTCGAGGACGACCCCGGTGACGTGCTCATGACGCGCGAGGCGTTCGAGCACAACAAGGTCAAGAACGCGCTGCACGTCGTCTCGGACGGGGTGAGCGCGCTCGAGTACCTGCGCAAGGAGGGCGAGTACGCGGACGCTCCCACGCCCGACCTGATCCTGCTCGACCTGAACCTGCCGCGCATGGACGGCCGTGAGGTCCTGCAGGCGCTCAAGGCCGACGACCGGCTGCGGTCGATCCCGGTCGTCGTGCTGACGACGTCCGAGTCCGAGGAGGACGTCGTGCGCTCCTACGCGCTGCACGCGAACGCCTACGTCACCAAGCCCGTCGACTTCGACGCGTTCATCACGATCGTGCGCCAGATCGACGAGTTCTTCGTCGAGGTCGTGCGGCTCCCGCGGCACTGAGCGGGCCGGCGGGAATCCACGCCGCTCGCGGCGCGTTGTGCACGCCAGACGTCCGACCGAGACGACAGGGAGTGCGCGTGCTGGACCCCAGCGAGATCTACGAGGTGGACCCGGTGGCTGCGGCCGAGGTCAGGGCCCGGTCAGTGGCACAGGGCAGCGGACCGGTGCTCGTGCACGCGGTGCGCGGGTTCGTCGACGCCGGCAGCACGGGACAGCTCGCGGTCGAGCACCTGGTCGAGGAGCTCCCGCACACGCGCCTGGCGACGTTCGACGCCGACCAGCTGGTCGACTACCGCTCCCGGCGGCCAGCCATGACCTTCGACGCGACCGCCTGGACGCACTACGAGGAGCCGCAGCTCGTCGTCGACCTCGTGCGTGACGGCGAGGGTGTGCCCTTCCTGCTGCTGCACGGCGCGGAGCCGGACGTGCAGTGGGAGCGATACGTCGCGGCTGTCCGGCAGCTCGTCGAGCGGTTCGACGTCCCGCTGACCATCGGGCTGCACGGCATCCCGATGGGGCTGCCGCACACCCGTCCGGTCTCCGTGACGGCGCACGCCACGCGCGACGAGCTCGTCGCCGACCACAAGTCGTGGTTCGGTCAGGTCCAGGTGCCGGCGAGCGCATCGGCGCTGCTCGAGCTGCGCCTGGGCGAGGCCGGCCACGACGCGATGGGCTTCGCGGTGCACGTCCCGCACTACCTCGCGCAGTCGCAGTACCCGCAGGCCACGATCGCGGCTCTGCGGGCAGTCGAGCGCGCGACGGGGCTCGACCTGCGTACGGGCGAGCTCGAGTCGGCCGCGACCGACGCGACGCTCGAGATCGAGCGGCAGGTCTCGCAGTCCGACGAGGTGCGGTCGCTCGTGACCGCGCTCGAGGAGCAGTACGACGCGTTCAGCCGCAACCTCGGCAGCACGAGCCTGCTCGCGCAGGCCACGGACCTGCCGACGGCCGACGAGCTGGGCGCCGAGTTCGAGCGCTTCCTGGCCCAGCAGGGCGACGACCCCGCCGGGCACTGACCCGTCCCGCGTCACCCGTCCGGCCCACGCGCGGTCCGGTGTTTACCCAATCGTTGTCGAAATCTGGTCGAACGGGCGCCGGGAGGCGTGGCGCACGACACATCGGCGATGCAAAGATCGCTGACGTTGCAGTGGCGTGATCGCTTGACCGGTGCCGTCGCTCCCGGTTCTCCCGGGCGGCAGTCCCACCAGCCCTTGGCTGGCCCACCCGGTGCAGGACGTGAGGCATTGCGGCACGGACGCGGAGCAGTTCCGCGGCCGTCACCGAGTGGAACGACAAGGAAGCACGACATGGCGCAGGGTGCAGTCAAGTGGTTCAACGCTGAGAAGGGCTTCGGCTTCATCGCCCAGGACGGCGGCGGTGCCGACGTCTTCGTCCACTACTCCGCGATCGAGACGCAGGGTTACCGGACGCTCGAGGAGGGTCAGCGCGTGGAGTTCGAGATCACGCAGGGCCAGAAGGGTCCGCAGGCGGAGCACGTCCGCCCGGTCTGACCTCGGGCGCTCGACGTCGAGCGTCGGACGAGTCCGCGAAGGGGCCGACCCGTCAGGGTCGGCCCCTTCGTCGTCCCCGCGCGCGAGTCGTCCCATCCGCCGTGCCCGTGCCCCCGGGGCGCGCTCGTGCGTGGACGCGGTCAGCTCGGGTCGGGCGGCGGGTCCCGCAGGACCGGCGCTGCGCCGACGAGGGTCGTGAGGTCGTCACCGCGCAGGAGGCGGGCCGGTGCCGGCAGGCTGCGGACCGCGCGCGCGAGGCCCGCGACCGCGAGCAGCTGGGGGTCGTCGGTGGCGGCGAGCACGACGTTGCCGTAGCCACGTCCGCGCAGCAGCGCGGGCTCGGCGATCGCGACGACGTCGGTGAGCACGTCCGCGAGCGTGGCCGCCTCGCTGCGGGCACGCACGAGCCCCGCGCCATCGGCGCAGTTGACGAGGTAGAGGCCGCCGGGCCGCAGCACCCGGGCGACGTCGCGCACCATCTCGACGGTCGTGACGTGCGACGGCGTGGAGTCCCCGGCGAACACGTCGCGCACGACGACGTCCGCGGAGGCGGCGGGGAGCAGGGCGAGCTGGGCGCGTGCGTCGCCGGCCCGGATCCGCAGCGCGGGGGAGCGCGGCAGCGCGAACCAGGTGCGCACGAGCTCGGGCAGCTGGGCGTCGAGCTCGATCGCGATCTGGCGCGAGCCGGGCCGGACGTGGTCGATCGCGCGCGCGAGCGCGCACCCCGCCGCCCCGAGGTGCACGACGTCGAGCGCGTCGCCGGGGCGCAGCACGTCGACGACCAGCGCCATCTGCTGCATGTACTCGAACGCGAGGACGCCGGGGTCCTCGAGGTCGAGGTAGGAGCTGGGCACGCCGTTGACCAGCACCGTGGCGCCCGAGGAGTGGTCGGGGTCGGGGACGACCTCGACCGTGCCCGTGGGGATCGTGACCGGACCGGACGGCCACGCCGCGCGGAGCGTGCGGACGTCGGACCGGGAGCCCGGGCGTCCGCCGGAGCCGGGGGATGTGGGTGGTCGGTGAGAGCCTTGGCGTCGTCCACGGTCGGGCATGCGTCGACCCTAAGGCTCGCCCGGGGGCTCCTCGTCCCGGCGGTTGCGGGCCGGGAGCGCTTGACGCGGATCGAACAGACGTTCGATACTGGCGAGACGCGAATGCGGGACACGGACTCAGGACACGGGACTCACCGGCGACGGGCCGGACGGCGCGAGGCGGAGGTGGCGAGATGGTGGCAGTGGTGCACGCGGGCCGCGCTCAGGAGCTGCTGGCGCGCGCCGATGCGGAGCTGCTCGCCGCCCAGTACTCCGCGGAGCCGTGGGAGAGGTTCGGGCACGCCCACCTGGCCGGCCTGCGGGCCGGTGCGGCGGTGGTCGCGCGCCGTGGCACCCCCACCGGCCGGGGCGCGCCGCGCACGGTCTGGGGGATGCTCACCCAGGTGGCACCCGAGCTCGAGCGTCTCGCGCGGTTCTTCGCCGACGGCGCCGCGCTGCGTTCGGCGATCGACGCGGGCCGGTTCGACCAGGTCGACGAGGACCGTGCCGAGCGCACGCTCTGCGCCGCCGAGGACCTGGTGGATGCCGCGCGCGAGCTCGTCCACGAGCTCGACGCGCAGGACGCCGCCGAGCGTGGCGCCGCCCCGCGCATGCTCTCGGTGCGTGCCTCATGAGCAGGGCGCCCCGCGCGGCGCAGGTGCGCCGGAGCTGGGGGTCCAGCGAGGACGGCTGCTCGATCCTGCACGTGGACATGGACGCGTTCTTCGCGTCGGTCGAGCTCGCGCGACGGCCGCAGCTGCGCGGGCTGCCGGTGATCGTGGGTGGCGCAGCGCGCGGCGTCGTGCTCGCGGCGACCTATGAGGCCCGCGCGTTCGGGGTGCACTCGGCGATGCCCATGGCCGCCGCGATGCGCCTGTGCCCGCAGGCCGTCGTGGTACCGCCCGACCACAGTGCCTACCACGAGGTCTCGGTCGGCGTCATGGAGGTGCTCTCCGACGTGACGGCACTGGTGGAGCAGGTGAGCGTCGACGAGGCGTTCCTCGACGTTGCGGGGGCCAGACGACGGCTCGGGCCCCCGACACAGATCGCCGAGGCCATCAGACGGGTGGTGCGCGAGCGTTACGGGATCACGTGCTCGGTCGGCATCGCGTCGACCAAGTTCGTCGCGAAGATCGCGTCGGGCAACGCCAAGCCGGACGGGGTGCTGCTGGTGCCCAAGGCCGCGACGGTGGAGTTTCTCCGGGCCCTGCCCGTCGGGGCCCTGTGGGGCGTCGGCGAACGCACCGAGGTGGCGCTCGGCCGGTGGGGGATCACGACCGTGGCCGAGCTCGCGGACAGTGACGTGACGACCGTGCAGCGCGCTGTGGGCAAGGTCGCGGGTGCGCACCTGCACGACCTCGCGTGGGGTCGGGACCCACGGCCCGTCAGCCCGGGGCGCGAGGAGAAGTCGATCGGCGCGGAGGAGACGTTCGTCACGGACGAGCACGACCTCGGCGTCGTCCAGGCCAAGGCCCTGGAGCTCGCCGACCGGTGCGCGCGCCGGCTCCGGCAACGCTCGCTGGTTGCCCGGACGGTCACGGTCAAGGTCCGTACGGCGGACTTCAAGACCCTCACGCGCTCGCGGACCCTGGCCACCCCGACGGACGTCGGGCGGGAGATCTACCTGGCGTCGCGCGCGCTGCTGGCGGGCGTGGACCTGGGGGGACTGCCGGTCCGGCTCGTCGGCGTGCGGGTCGAGATGCTGTCGCCCGTGTCCGCCGCCGTCCGCCAGCCGACGTTCGCGGAGGTCGACGACCGGGTGGACGGCACGGATGGTGCGCACCGGGAGGCCGAGCGCGCCATGGACCAGGTCCGGGACAAGTTCGGAGCCCGCGCGATCCGGTCTGCCGCCGCGATCCCGGCGCCGTCGTCGGCCCGCCCGACTACCACCTTCCAGGTGGCGGATCTATCCTGATGCCGACACGTTCATCGACATGACCATCGGGGGTCGGGATGCCTCTCTCTGAGTACGAGCAGCGCGTCCTGGAGCAGATGGAGCGCCAGCTCGCGACTGACGATCCGCGCCTGGCGAACACGCTCACGCAGCGTGGCCGTCGCGCTGTCGGGCGCTATGTCGTGGCCGGGATCGGTGCGGCCGTCGGCCTGTTGCTGCTCGTGATCGGAGCCGCGGGCAGTCTTCCGCTGCTCGGCGTCGTGGGCTTCATCGTGATGTTCGCCGCGGTCGCCTACGCGTTCGCGCGGCCGCACCGCCAGTCCGGGCCGACCGGCGTCGTCACCGAGGACGGCGGTGTGCGCAAGCACGGCGGTCAGAAGTCCTCCCGTGGCCGGGCCAAGGGCCAGAGCTTCATGTCACGCATGGAGGAGCGCTGGGACCGCCGTCGCGGCGAGGGCGGTCTCTGACCCCCGGACCCCGCGCGGCGTCGCCCGTGGTCCGGTCGTCTCACTGACTGGTCGTGCCGGCCGGTCGGCATCTCACCCACGCCGTCCGTGGTGGGGTGAACTTCGTCATGCCCCGCGCGAGCGACATGGCTGGCGCGCGCCACGTGCCCAGCGCCAAGCGAGATGCCCGGTGCGAGCCGCATGCGCCGTGCGAGCGGCATACCCGGTGCGGGTGCACCGGGCGCGAGCGACGGCGACCGACGCCTCAGCGTCGCGCGGTCTGACCGGTGCGGCTGACCCTCGCCCGCACCGCGCGCACAGCCTGGGTGAGTCGACTCGTGCGGGCCACGCCCGCGCCGCGCGCACCGGCGACCACCTGGTCGGCCCAGCGCACGGTCGCGCCGGGCTCGGGTGCCACGGGTTGCCGCGCATAGCGCTCCTGCTCGACCGCGCGTGCGAGCGAGCGCAGCGCCTCGACGGACGCGTCGTCGAGTGCACCCCCACCCGCGCGCTCGACCTGCCGCACGACGACAGGCACGGCGGCGCGAGGGGTCGTCGCCGCCGTCCACCGGACACCGAGCCGTGCGAGGCCACGGCGCAGCCGTGCCCACGCCTGCTCGGGCGTCAGGTCGGCGAGCACGCGCGCGCGACGACGCGCGAGGACGGTCACGACGAGCGCCGCCAGCAGCAGCACCACGGCCACGGTGATCGCGACCGGGATCCATGTCGAGCGCTCGGTGGTGGTCACGGTGCCCTGCCCGCCCGTCGCCGGGGCGGTGCTGCCGGTCTGCGGGCCGGCCGTCGGGATCGCCTCGTCGCTCGGGAAGGGGCCTCCGCCGGCGTTGGCGAACGGGTCGCTCCACGGCGGCGGCGCGCCGGTCTGCACGGCGGGAGTCGGCTCGAAGCGCGTCCAGCCGAAGCCCTCGAAGTAGATCTCGGGCCACGCGTGCGACTGCTGGCCCGTGATGACGTAGGAGTCGCCGTCGGCCGCGCCGGGCAGGAAGCCGACCGCGACGCGCGCGGGCAGGCCCAGGGAGCGCGCCATGACCGTCATGGCGGTCGCGAACTGCACGCAGTAGCCCTGACGTGACTCGAGGAAGTCCCAGACGGGGTCGTCGGTGCGGGCGGGGGCGACGCGGGTGTCGTAGGTGAAGTTCGCGGCCGAGCGCAGGTAGGTCTGCAGCGCGAGCGCGCGCTCGTACGGCGTGCCCGCATCGGCCTCGTCGGCCACCTGGTTCGCGAGCGCGCGGATGTCGTCGGCGTGCGAGCTCGCGGGCACCTCGAGCGCCCGCGGGTCACCGGGGTCGCCCACCGTGGCGTTCTCGAGGTCGTCTGCCGTCAGGGAGGGGATCTCGACGACCATCGAGAACTGCATGCCCTCGAACGTCTTCTCGGCCCCGTCGACCTGGTCACGTGGCACGTCGTACGTCCAGTCGCCCTCGATGGCGAGCGAGCGCGGGAACGTCGGGATCGGGAGCTGCCGGTCCTCGAGCGCTCCGACCTCGGCGTCGACGATCGCGAGCGTGCCGCGTGCGGCGTCGGGGGCTGTGCCCAGCAGGTCGGGGTCCGGGGTGAGCAGGCCCTCGAGGTCGCGCACGGGGACGGTGCTGTCGGACGCCGAGTCGGCGTGCCACGACCGGCCGTCGAAGGACAGCAACGTGAACGCGCGCAGCGGGCCGACCGAGTTCGCGTTGACGGGGCGTGCCGCGCTCGCGGTGGCCGTCGGAGTCGGTGCGGCCGAGTCGTCCTGCTCGTCGGCCTGGTCCTGCGCGACCTCGTCGGGGCTGCGCACCTGGTAGCGCAGGACGGCGCGGTCGGTGCGTCCGCCGAGGCTCTCGCGCACGTCGAGGTCCGAGGTCAGGTCGACGGGCCCGCCGCCACCGGAGCCGAACCGCGGCAGCCCCCACGACGACCAGCCGGGCAGCCCGGCCAGTGCGGGACCCGCGACGAGCGCGACGACGAGCACGCACGCGGCGGACAGCCCGGCGAGGCTCGCGCGCCGCGCGTCGTCGTCGCGGGTGCCGCGGGGCGCGACGCTCAGGGCGAGCAGCAGCAGGTAGAGCAGGCCGGTCCAGAACAGGGCGGAGCCGCGCGCAGGGAAGCCGAGCACGATCGTCGGCGTCCACATCGAGGCGAAGGCGACGCCCGCCAGCGCGGGCATGCCGAGCCCGACGGCGAGCAGGTCCGCCGCCAGGAAGACGAGCAGCGCGCCGACCGCGAGCAGGAGCTCGAGGGGTCGGACGACGTCGACGGGCACGACCGCCACCTGGACGACGTGCAGCCCCTCTGACCACAGCGCGGTCGTGCGCTCCCACGACGAGAGGTCGGGGACCAGCTGGAGCCGGCCGGGCGGCTGGCCGTACCGCAGCACGACCGCGACGAAGGCGACGACGAGCCCGACGACGCTCGGTACCCACACAGCGCGGGTGACTGCGCGCACCGCGACGACGCTCGCGGCGACCACGAGGACCATCGCGGTGACCGCACCCCGCCAGGGCACGGTGCCGAGCAGGTTCGTGAGCGCGTGCAGGGACGCCAGCGTCGCGAGGGCGCACAGCGTCGTGGCGAGCACGGCGCGCCACCCGCGCGGGGCCGTGACGTTGAGCGGGCTCATCGCGTGCTCCCGAGCAGTCGCAGCCAGCAGTCGACGAGCGGCTCGCCGGGCGTGGCCTCGCACGCGCGCCACCCGGCCCGCCGCAGCGCGGCGACCGTGTGCTCGGCGTCGCGCCGCTCGCCCGCGTGCTGCGGGTCGGTGCGCACGATCGCCCACCCCTGCGCGGTGTCGGCGACGTGGGCGAGCGCGCTGCGTGCTCCGGCGCCCAGCGGACCGAGCACGCCCAGGACGATCTCGCCGCCCGCCTCGGTGCTCTCGAGCAGGTGCGCGCCGCGCACGAGCCTGGCCTGCGCCTCGGTGCTGCCCCGGGGGGCTTCCAGGTCGACCGTGCGGTCGAGCAGCGCGGCCCGTGCGCCGTCGTGGCGCGTGTGGACGAACGGGACTCCCGTGAGGGTGCTGTGCTCGCTGACGCCGTCGAGCAGGCGGACCGGGTGACCCGCCTCGAGCATGGCCAACGCGATCGACGCCGCGAGCGAGATGGTCCACTCGACGTGCGGGCCGCGGCTGGGCATGTCGAGCAGCACCGAGACCGGGCGCATGCCCGCACGCTCGTCGGACCGCACCAGGAGCTCGCCGCGCCGCGCGCTGCTGCGCCAGTGCACGCGGCGCAGGTCGTCGCCCTCGTGGTAGTCGCGCAGCGAGGCGTCGTCTGTCGACGGCGACCGAGCGCCCAGTGCCACGCGGTCGGGCTCGCCGATCAGCACGTCCGAAGGCGTGGGGAGGGGGACGATCGTGGGCCAGACCGTCACCTCTGCCTGCTCGCCGAGCGTGGTGGTGCTCGCCACGGTGCCGAACAGGTCGGTCCGGGTCACGACGAGCGGGCCGAGCGGCCAGCGTCCGCGCCGTGCGGCCTCGACCCCGTAGGACACGAGGACGATGCCGGGCGAACGCTGCACGCGTGCCCGCAACGGGCGTCCCGCGGACAGCTCCGTGGCGGCCTGCTCCGCGAACTTCAGCCCGGCGAGCCTGGCGCGCCCGCTCGGGTCGCTCGACGTGATGCGGACCTCGACGCCGACCCGCTCACCCGCGTGGACGGGGTTGGGCAGGACGAGCCGCTGGACGGTGAGCGGACGGCGCGTGCCGCCCGCGTCCAGCCAGGCGACGACCCCCGCACTCGCGGCGACGACGACGAGGGCCAGCGCGCCGATCCGTACGACGTCGCGTGAGCCCATGCCGATGCCGACCAGGACGAGGGCCAGACCGGTCGCGGCGAGCGCCCAGCCCCGCAGAGTGGGCCGCAGCAGCATCAGATGGCGCGCCGCGCACTCGCGACGCCGGCGGTCGCGCTCGGGGCGTGGGTGGGTCCTGCGGCGGGCAGCGGCACGCTCTCGACGAGGCTCGCGACGATCGACTCCGTGCTGCGGCCCGACAGCCGCGACTCGGTGCTGGGCAGGAGCCGGTGGGCGAGGACCGCGGGCGCGAGCTGTTGCACGTCGTCGGGCAGCACGTGGTCGCGGCCGTCGATCGCGGCGACGCCCTTGGCGGCACGCAGGAGCTGGATCGCCGCGCGCGGCGAGGCCCCGAGCCGCAGCCCGGGCTCCTGACGCGTCGCCCCGACGAGGTCGACGACGTAGCGCTTGACCGCGGGCGACGCGTACAGCCGACGCGTGATCTCGATGAGCCGCGCGACGTGCGCGGCGTCGGTCACGGCCTGCAGGCCCGCGAGGGGGTCGGAGGTCTCCTGCAGGTCGAGCATGTCGAGCTCGGACTGCACGCTGGGGTAGCCGACCGTCAGGCGTGCCATGAACCGGTCGCGCTGGGCCTCGGGCAGCGGGTAGGTGCCCTCCATCTCGACGGGGTTCTGCGTCGCGACGACGAAGAACGGCCGGGGGAGCCGGTACGTGCGCCCGTCGACGGTCGCCTGCCCCTCCTGCATGCACTCGAGCAGCGCCGACTGCGTCTTGGGGGAGGCGCGGTTGATCTCGTCGCCGATGACGACGTGCGCGAACACGGGCCCGGGCCGGAACTCGAACTCGTTCGTCTGCGCGCGGAAGATGTTGACGCCCGTGAGGTCGCTCGGCATGAGGTCGGGCGTGAACTGGATGCGGCCGACGCTGCAGTCGATCGTGCGTGCGAGCGCCTTGGCGAGCGTCGTCTTGCCGACCCCGGGCACGTCCTCGAGGAGCAGGTGGCCCTCGGCGAGCAGCACCGCGAGCGTGGTGCGTACGAGCTCGGGACGACCGGTGACGACGTGCTCGATCGCGGTACGCATCCGGTCGGTCGTGGCGACGAGGTCCGAGAGCTCGTCGGACGAGGGAACGGACTGCAGCATGGGCGCCTCCTTTGGCGGTCGGGGACGAGCCTACGACGCGGTACGTCCGGTCGGGGCTGCCTTGTCGCAGTTCCACCCGCACGCCCCGCGCCAGGGGCCGTCAGGGGCGTCGCGGTCGCGCTGATCGCCTTGTTCGCCCGAGCCCCCCACTTGCCTCCACCTCGCACGTCGCGGCGTCGCCGCAGCGCCCGCTGATATGGGGTCAGAACGGGACGAGCGCGGACATTCCGACCGTCGGCCCGGCTCTGTCGCCCGAGGCGACCCTCGCGGGACGCGAAATCTCCTCCACTTCTCCCCACCCCCTCTGAACTGCATAAACGCATGCCGTTCGGGTGAAAACAGGGGTCCGTCAAGGTGCGGGTGGAGCAAAGTGGAGTACCGTGGGGGCACGTGGTGAGGCAGGGAGTGAACGGGTTTCGCACCGTCGTTCAGGTCGCACCGCGGGCCGGTCTCCGGACCGGCGGAAGGTCAGTCAGCCGCCCCGGGACCGGGCCGGTGAGGTGCGGTCGGCGAGGCGGCGGGACCGAAGGGTCGGCCGGCGGAGGGAGGCGAGGTGTCGCATGAGACCGTCGGCATCCTCGGCTCGGGCATGCCCTTCCTCGGCACCTACACGCCTCGCCTCGACGACAAGGGCCGGCTCATCCTCCCGGCCAAGTTCCGGCCTCAGCTCGCGCAGGGACTGGTCATGACGCGCGGTCAGGAGCGCTGCCTCTTCCTGCTCCCGCTGGACGAGTTCCGCCGGTACCACGACCAGCTGCGGCAGGCGCCCGTCACGAGCAAGCAGGCGCGCGACTACCTGCGCGTGTTCCTGTCCGGGGCGAGCGACGAGCTGCCCGACAAGCAGGGCCGCATCTCCATCCCGCCGATGCTGCGGCAGTACGCCGGGCTCGACCGCGAGGTCGCCGTGATCGGCGCCGGGACGCGCGTCGAGATCTGGGACCTCGCGGCCTGGGAGACGTACCTCGCCGAGCAGGAGGCCGGCTACGCCGACGCGACCGAGGAGGTCTTCCCGCAGGGCAGGTGGTGAGGCCGAACCGCCGACCACACGGACTAACCGCACGACGACGAGCACGACGACAGCCGCACGACGAGCACCGCACCACGACGAGCCCGGCTCCCGCCCGACGAGACCTCCTCCCGACCGCTCTGCCGCACTTCCCCGCGGCAGAGGGCCGGTGGGGGATCTGGTCGGACGGCGGAGGGGCTGCCCGACCACCAGCCACGAGCACGAGAGCGCGAGAGGGGGACCGCATGACCGAGTCGAACGAGCCGACGAACGAGCCCGACGCCGCCTCGCGCCACGTGCCGGTCCTGCTCGAGCGCTGCCTCGAGCTGCTCGCCCCCGCGCTCGAGGTCGAGGGCGCCGTGATGGTGGACTCGACGCTCGGCATGGGCGGTCACACCGAGGGGGTGCTCCGGCGCTTCCCGCACGTGCGGGTCGTCGGCCTCGACCGTGACACGCAGGCGATCGCGCTCGCGAGCGAGCGGCTCGCGCCGTTCGGCGACCGGTTCACGGGCGTGCACGCGGTGTACGACGAGATCCGCGACGTCCTGGCCGAGCTCGGCATCCCCGCGGTGCAGGGCGTGCTCATGGACCTCGGGGTCTCGTCACTGCAGCTCGACGAGGTCGAGCGGGGCTTCTCGTACGCGCAGGATGCGCCGCTCGACATGCGGATGGACGCCACCTCGGGTCTGACCGCGGCCGACGTCCTCAACACCTACGACGAGCGTGACCTGGCCCGCGTGCTGCGCACGTACGGCGAGGAGCGGTTCGCGCCGCGCATCGCACGCTCGATCGTGCGTGCCCGGCAGGAGGCGCCGCTGACCCGCACGGGCGAGCTCGTCGACCTGGTCCGCGCGAGCATCCCGGCCGCCAAGCGGCAGACGGGCGGCCACCCGGCCAAGCGCACGTTCCAGGCGCTGCGGATCGAGGTCAACCACGAGCTCGACGCGCTCGCCGCGGCGATCCCCGAGTCGATCGAGGCGCTGGCCGTCGGCGGACGGATCGTCGTCGAGGCGTACCAGTCGCTCGAGGACCGCATGGTCAAGCAGGCGTTCGCGCTCGGCGCGAGCGTGAGCGCACCGCCCGACCTGCCGATCGTCCCGGACAGCCACCAGCCGTACCTGCGCCTGGTGACCCGCGGTGCGGAGGAGGCCGACGAGGCCGAGCTCGCGCGCAACCCGCGCTCGCAGTCCGTGCGACTGCGCGCGGCCGAACGCCTTCGTCCCACCCCCGACCACCTGCGACCCGCACCGAGGAGGGCAGCATGAGTGCCAGCAGCGCCGCCCGCGCGTACCCCGCTCCGAGCCGCCCCGCGGCGGCGCCCGGGGCTCGTCCCACGCCGCTCGAGGCGCCCGCGCGTCAGGCGTCGCCGCGACTGCGGCTGGTGCGCGCGCCGGCCCACGGGCGCACCCGGGTCCCGTTCGTCCTCGTCTGCATGGGTGTGCTGGCCGTGGCGCTGCTGTCCGCGCTGCTGCTGAACACCCAGATGGCGAAGAACTCCTACGAGAACTACGACCTGTCGAACGAGCTGGGCAGGCTCGACCAGGACGCGCAGGACCTGTCCGCCGCGCTCGACCAGAAGGCCTCGCCCGCGCAGCTCGCCAAGGCCGCGAGCGCGCTCGGCATGGTCCCGTCCGACGGGACGGGCTGGATCCGGCTGTCCGACGGGGCGGTGCAGGCCGCAGCCGGCGGGCGCTGATGACGGACGTCACCGAGCGCCGGGCCCCACGCTCCCCGCGTGGCGGTCCGGCCGCTCGGCCCGGCAGCGGGCACAGTGGCCCCGTGAGCTCCACGACGGTGCGCCGTGCACCGGGTCCGCGCGAGCCGCAGGGCGGTGCGGACAAGCCCGCGCGCCCGCGCGGCACGCCGCCGATCGTGGTCCCGCGGCGTGAGCAGCCCGCCCCGGCGGGTCGTCACGCCCGGCTGCTGGTGCTCGTCGTCGTCCTCGCGCTGGTCGTCGCGGCGTTCGCGGGACGGCTCGTGTACGTCCAGGCGGTCCGCGGCCCGTCGCTCGCGCAGGAGGCGCGCGACAAGCGGCTGTCGACCTACGCGGTCATCGGGGCGCGCGGCCAGATCACGGATCGCGACGGCGTCGCGCTGGCGAGCTCGGTCGAGCGGTACAACATCTCGGTCAACCAGGTCCTGGTGGGGGAGTACCGCGGCGACGGCACCGACGAGGACCCGCCCGGTGCGCTGGGCGTCGCGCGCAGGCTCGCCCCGCTGCTCGAGAAGGACGCCGCGGTGCTCGGCGGCGAGCTCGTCGGCGACCGGAAGTTCAAGTACCTGGTCAAGGGCGTGCTGCCGACCGTCGCGCGCGAGATCTTCAAGATGCGGCTGCCGGGCATCAACATCGACAAGGTCGCCGACCGCGTCTACCCGAACGGCAACCTCGCGGGCAACCTGATCGGGTTCGTCAACTCCAACGGGCAGGGCCTCGAGGGGCTCGAGGCCTCGCTCGACGAGCGGCTCAAGGGCACGCCCGGCACCGAGGTGGTCGAGCGCGGCGCCAAGGGCCAGCAGGTGCCGGGCGGCTACTTCGAGGACACTCCCGCGACCAGCGGCGAGTCGGTGCGCCTCACGATCGACTCGGACATCGCCTGGAAGGCGCAGAGCCTTCTCGACGCCCAGGTCAAGGCGACGGGCGCCGACTCGGGCACGGTCGTCGTGCTGGACGTGCGCACCGGCGAGCTCCTCGCGCTGGCCGACTCGGGTGCGCGGGACCCGAACAAGCCCGGCGACTCGTCGGGCGGCTCGCTCGCACCGTCGATCTCGAACATCTTCGAGCCCGGCTCGACGGGCAAGGTCATCACGATGGCCGCGGTGCTCGAGGAGGGCCTCGTCACGCCCACCGACACGTGGACCGTCCCGTACCAGCTGACGATCGAGAACGGGCAGACGTTCCGGGACTCGCACCCGCACGAGACGCAGCACCTGACCACGACGGGCGTGCTCGCGGAGTCGTCGAACACCGGGACCGTGCAGATCGGCTCCCTGCTGACGACCGAGCAGCGCTACCAGTGGCTCGAGCGGTTCGGCCTCGGGAGCAAGACGGGCATCGAGCTCTCGGGCGAGTCGGCCGGGTTCTTCGCCGACCGCAACAACAACCGCACGCCGTACGCGGTGCTGTTCGGCCAGGCAGTCGCGGTCAACGCGCTCCAGGCGACCCAGGTCTTCGCGACGGTGGCCAACGGCGGCGTGCGCGTGCAGCCCCACGTCATCAAGGGCTGGACGTCGACCGACGGCCGGTACTCCGAGGCCGACCCCGCACCGAGCACGCGCATCGTCTCGGAGAAGACCGCCGCGGACGTCATGTCGATGCTCGAGTCCGTGGTCGACGACGGGACCGGGTCGAGCGCCGCGATCCCCGGGTACCGCGTCGCCGGCAAGACGGGCACCGCGCAGAACTGGGTCAAGGGCAAGCAGGGGATCACGGCGTCCTTCATCGGCGTGGTCCCGGCCGACGAGCCGCGGCTGGCGATCAGCGTGATCCTGCACAACCCGCGCACGTCGGAGTACGGCGGCGTCGTCGCGGCCCCGGTCTTCCGGGACATCGGCACGTACGCGCTGAGCGAGCTCGGTGTGCCGCCCTCGGGCGCCAAGGCGACGCTCTTCCCCACGACGTGGTGAGCACACGCCTGACGCTGGTCGACGGCGCGTCGGGTGCGGGGCCCCGGGGTAGATTCCTCCCCATGACGTCGACGGCCCGGATGCGCCCCACGCACCCCGTCGACCACCCGCTGAGCGCATTGGTGGACCTGTTCTCGCTGGTCAGCGTCGGTGCCGACCTCTCGGGTGCGACGGTACGGGGCGTGAGCATGGCTTCCGGCGACGTCGAGCCCGGTGAGCTGTTCGTCGCCGTCCCCGGCGCGCACGTGCACGGCGCGGCGTACGCCGCGCAGGCGGTCGACGCGGGCGCCGTGGCGGTCGTCACGGACGAGTCGGGGCTCGGCGTGCTCGGCGAGCTCGCGCAGCGCGTGCCGGTCCTGCTGACGCCTGACCCCCGCGCACTGGCCGGGCCGCTCGCCGCGCACGTCGCGCAGCACCCCGCGTCGCACCTGCGGACGGTCGGGATCACGGGGACCAACGGCAAGACCACCACGACCTACTTCGTCGACGCCGCGCTGCGCGCCGTGCACGCGAGCACCGCGGTGCTCGGCACGGTCGAGCTGCGGATCGGCGACGAGGCGATCGAGAGCCCGCGCACGACCGTCGAGGCCCCCGTGCTGACCCACGTGCTCGCCCTCGCGGTCGAGCGCGGCGCGACGGCGGTGGCGATGGAGGTCTCGTCGCACGCGCTCGCGCTGCACCGCGTCGCCGGGACCACGTTCGACGTCGTCGCGTTCACCAACCTGCAGCGTGACCACCTCGACTTCCACGGCGACATGGAGGGCTACTTCCGCGACAAGGCCCGGCTCTTCGCGCCCGGGCAGGGGCGCCGCGGGGTCGTCGTGGTCGACGACGAGTGGGGCCGTCGCCTCGCACGTGAGGCGCAGATCCCGGTCGAGTCCGTGTCCACGCACGTCGGCGACCCCGTGGCCGCCGACGCCGACTGGGCGGTCGTCGCCGCGGACATCGGTCTCGACGGCGTCGGCTCGACCTTCACGCTGCGCGGGCCCGACGGACGTGAGCACGCGGCCGCGAGCCCGCTCCCGGGCCTCGTCAACGTCTCGAACGCCGCGCTCGCGATCGTCGTGGCGCACGCCGCGGGCGTCGACCTGGACGTCGCGATCACCGCGGTGGCCGGCGCGCACGCCGTGCCGGGGCGCATGGAGCGCGTCGTCGAGCGCGCCCCCGGACGACCGCTCGGCCTGGTGGACTACGCGCACACGCCCGACGCCCTCGTGCTCGCGCTCGAGGCCGTGCGACCCATCACGCCGGGCCGCCTCGTCATCGTCTTCGGCTCCGACGGCGACCGCGACCGGGGCAAGCGCCCGATCATGGGCGCGATCGCCGCGCGGCTGGCCGACGTCCTCGTCGTGACCGACGAGAACCCTCGCTCGGAGGACCCGGGCGAGATCCGCGCCGCCATCCTGGCCGGCGTGCGTGAGGTGCGGCCCGACCTCACGGACGTGCACGAGGTGACCCCGCGCTCCGAGGCGGTGCGCCACGGGCTCGCCATCGCGGGCGAGGGGGACACCGTGATCGTCACCGGCAAGGGCCACGAACCGACCCAGGAGATCGCCGGAGTGTTCCACCGGTACAACGACCGAGACGCCTACCTCAGCGCCGTCGCCGACGGCCTCGCGGATGCGTTGCCGCCCGCGACGCAGGACGGTGGTGCGGCGTGATCGCGCTGACCGCCGCGGAGGTCGCGGAGGCGACCGGCGGGACGCTGCACGCGCTGGCGCCCGCGACGCTCGTGCACGGCGCGGTCGTCACGGACTCGCGCCAGGTGGAGCCGGGCGGGCTGTTCGTCGCGCTGCCGGGCGAGCACGTCGACGGCCACGAGTTCGCGGCCACCGCGGTGGCCGCCGGTGCGGCGGCGGTCCTGGCCGCACGTCCGCTCACGGACGCCGAGGGCCGCGAGCTGCCGACCGTCGTCGTGCCCGACGTCGAGGTCGCCCTGGGCGAGCTCGCGCGTGACGTGCTGGTCCGGCTGCGGGCCGCCGCGCTCGAGCCGGGTGGGAGCGGACTGCGTGTCGTGGGCGTGACCGGCTCGGTCGGCAAGACGACGACGAAGGACCTGCTCGCGCAGCTGTGCGGCGCGGTCGGCCCGACGATCGCGCCGGTGCGCTCGTTCAACAACGAGATCGGCCTGCCGCTGACCGTCCTGCGCGCCGACGAGTCCACACGCTTCCTCATCCTGGAGATGGGCGCGTCCGGGCCGGGGCACCTCGACTACCTCACGCGCATCGCGCCGCCCGACGTGGCGGTCGTGCTCGTCGTGGGTCAGGCGCACCTCGGCGGGTTCGGCGGGATCGACGCCGTGGCCCGCGCGAAGTCGGAGATCGTGCAGGGCCTCGTGCCCGACGGCGTGGCGGTCCTCAACGCCGACGACCAGCGCGTGCTGGCGATGGCGCAGCTCGCTCCCGGTGACGTCGTGACGTTCGGCGCGAGCACGGGCGCCGGAGTGCGCGCGACCGACGTGGTCGTCGACCGCGCCGGGCGGGCCAGGTTCACGCTCGTCGTCGACGACGGCTCCGGGCAGCGCCAGGAGGCACGCGTCGAGCTGCGGCTCGTGGGGGAGCACCACGTGCACAACGCGCTCGCCGCCGCGGCCGCGGCCCTCGCGGTGGGCCTGACGCTCGACCAGGTCGCCGCGAGCCTGACCGCTGCCGACGCGCTCTCGCCGCACCGCATGCACGTGGTCGACCGGGCCGACGGCGTGACGGTCATCGACGACTCCTACAACGCGAACCCGGACTCGATGCGCGCGGCGCTCAAGGCGCTGGCCGTCGTCGCGGGACGGGACCGCCGCTCGGTCGCCGTGCTGGGCGAGATGCTCGAGCTCGGCGAGGGAGCACGCGCCGCGCACGACGCGATCGGCGAGCTCGTCGTGCGGCTCAACGTCGGCCTCACGGTCGTCGTGGGCGAGGGTGCGCGGCCGATCGGCGACGGCGCCAACCGCGAAGGCAGCTGGGGCGACGAGGTCGCGCTGGTCGACGACGTCGACGCCGCCGCGCGGTTCCTGGCGGCCGAGCTGCGTCCGGGCGACGTCGTGCTCGTGAAGTCGTCGTACGGCGCCGGCCTGTGGCGGCTCGGCGACCTGCTCACGGACCCGGTGGAGCACCCGGCAGCGGCGGCCGCGTCGTGAGGGCCGTCCTGATCTCGGGCGGTGTCGCGATGCTCGTCGCGCTGCTCGGCACGCCGCTGTTCATCCGCTTCCTGGTCCGCAAGCAGTACGGCCAGTTCATCCGTCAGGACGGGCCCACCGCGCACTTCACCAAGCGCGGCACGCCGACCATGGGTGGCGTCGTCATCCTCGGCGCGACCCTGCTCGGCTGGGGCGCCGCGCTGCTGCTCACGGGCACGGAGCCCTCGGTCTCCGCGGTGCTCGTCCTGTTCCTCATGACGGGGCTGGGCCTGGTCGGCTTCCTCGACGACTTCATCAAGATCAGCCGGCAGCGCAGCCTCGGGCTGCAGGCCCGCTGGAAGATCGTCGGACAGGGGCTCGTCGGCATCGCGTTCGCGGTCGCCGCGCTGCAGTTCCCCAACGAGCTGTTCCGCACGCCCGCCTCGACCAACATCTCGTTCATCCGGGACACCAACATCGACCTGGCGTTCGCGGGCGCGACGGTCGGGCTCGTCCTGTTCGTGATCTGGGCGAACTTCCTCATCACGGCGTGGTCGAACGCAGTCAACCTCACCGACGGCCTCGACGGGCTCGCCACGGGCGTCTCGCTCATCGTGTTCGGCGCCTACGTCGTCGTGTGCGTGTGGCAGTTCAACCAGTCGTGCCAGATCCTCACCTCCGCGGGTCCGCGCTGCTACGAGACGCGCGACCCGCTCGCGCTCGCCGTCGTCGCGGCGGCGATCACCGGTGCGTGCTTCGGCTTCCTGTGGTGGAACGCGAGCCCCGCCAAGATCTTCATGGGCGACACGGGCTCGCTCGCGCTCGGTGGCGCGCTCGCCGGCCTGTCGATTCTCACGCGCACCGAGATCCTCGCGGCGATCATCGGCGGCCTGTTCGTGCTCGAGGTGCTCTCGGACGTGATCCAGATCGGCTCGTTCAAGCTCACCGGGAAGCGCGTCTTCAAGATGGCCCCGCTGCACCACCACTTCGAGCTCGGCGGGTGGGGCGAGGTCACCATCGTCATCCGGTTCTGGATCATCGCGGGCCTGTTCGTCGCGCTCGGGGTCGGCATCTTCTACGCCGAGTGGGTGGCGGGCTAGGTGTCCACCGAGCTCGACCTCGACGGCGCACGGGTCGTCGTCGCGGGGCTGGGGGTCTCCGGGCGCGCCGCCGCAGAGGTGCTCGCGTCGCGTGGTGCCCGCGTGGTGCCGGTCGACGACCGGTCGGACGAGGCGATCGCGACCGACGAGTACCTCGCCGGCGACGGGCTGGGCCGCGCCGACCTCGTCGTGACGTCACCCGGGCTCGCGCCCCACCACCCGCTGCTCGCCGCGGCGACCGCACGCGGGCTGCCGGTGTGGAGCGAGGTCGAGCTCGCGTGGCGGGTGCGCGTGCCGGGTCCCTCGGGGGTCCCCGCGCCGTGGCTCGCCCTCACCGGGACCAACGGCAAGACCACGACCGTCGGGATGCTCGAGTCGATCCTGACCGCCGCGGGCCGCACGACGCTCGCGGTCGGCAACGTGGGCACGCCGATCACGCACGCCGCGACCGACCCGTCCCTGCAGGTGCTCGCGGTCGAGCTGTCCAGCTTCCAGCTGCACTTCACGCACTCGATGTCCGCCCAGGCTGCCGCGGTGCTCAACGTCGCCCCCGACCACCTCGACTGGCACGGCTCGCTCGCGGCGTACGCCGCGGACAAGGCACGTGTCTACGAGCGCTCGCAGGTCGCGTGCGTCTACAACGTCGCCGACCCGCTGACCGAGCAGATGGTGCGCGACGCCGACGTCCGCGACGGTGCAGTGGCGGTGGGCTTCACGACCGCGACGCCGTCGGTCGGGCAGATCGGGCTCGTCGAGGACGTGCTCGTCGACCGGGGGTTCGCCCGCCTGCGGCACACGCACGCGGCCGAGCTGGCGACGCTCGACGACCTGCGCGCCCACGCCGGGCCCGACGGGACCGTGCCGCGGCACGTCGTCGCCGACGCGCTGGCCGCCGCGGCGCTCGCGCTCGCGCACGGGGTCGAGCCGGGTGCCGTGCGCGACGGTCTGCGGGCGTTCGACCCGGGCCGGCACCGCATCGAGACGGTCGCGGTGGAGACGACGCCCGACGGCACGATCTCCTACGTCGACGACTCCAAGGCGACCAACGCGCACGCCGCGGCGGCGTCGCTGGGTGCGTTCGCCCCTGGCAGCGTCGTGTGGGTCGCGGGCGGTCTGGCCAAGGGTGCGCGGTTCGACGAGCTCGTCGCGGCGCGGCGGGACCGGCTGCGCGCGGTCGTGCTGATCGGCGTCGACCGCGAGCCGCTGCGCGACGCACTCGCCCGACACGCGCCGGATGTCCCCGTGGTGGAGATCGTCCCCGGTGAGACTGAGGACGTGATGACCTCCGCCGTGACTGCCGCGCGCTCGCTGGTGCGACCCGTGGGCGCGTCCGGTGCGACGGTGCTGCTCGCCCCCGCGTGCGCCTCCATGGACCAGTTCGCCTCGTACGACGTGCGCGGTGACGCGTTCGCCGCGGCCGCGCGAGCGGCGGTGGGCGAGGGAGGCGAGCGGACGGGCGGTCGGGCGTGAGCGCCGTGCCGGCCGCGAGCCGGGTCGCGTCGCCCGACGAGGCCGCGTCGCCGCAGAGGCGCCGCGGGTCGCTGCTCGGGCACTGGAACAGCGTCGTCACGAGCTACTACGTCATCGTCGGGGCCAGCTCGCTGCTGCTCGTGATCGGCCTCGTCATGGTGCTGTCCAGCTCGAGCGTCGAGTCCCTCGACAAGTCCGGGAACGCCTACGCGGTGTTCCTCGACCAGGCGAAGTTCGCGCTGCTCGGGCTGCCGGTCGCGATCGTGCTGGCCCGGATGCCCGTGCGGTTCTTCCGCGCGATCGCGTGGCCCGCGCTCGGTGCGGCGGTCGCGTTCCAGTCGCTGGTCTTCCTCGGCCTCGGCTGCGGGGAGGGCGGCAACAAGAACTGGGTCTGCCTGCCCGGCGGCGTCACCGCGCAGCCGTCCGAGACGATCAAGCTCGCACTCGCGCTGTGGCTCGCCGCGGTGCTCGCGCGCAAGCAGGCCTACCTGGAGCAGTGGAAGCACGTCTTCATCCCTGCCGTCCCGGTCGCAGGGATCGCGATCGGCGCGGTGCTCCTGGGCCACGACCTGGGGACCGCGCTCGTGATGTTCGTGCTCGTCGCGGGCGCGCTGTTCGTCGCGGGTGTGCCGTTGCGGATGTTCGGCGTCGCCGGCGTGTTCGCGGGGGCCGCCGTCACTGCGCTCGTGCTGCTGAGCGACAACCGCATGGGCCGGATCTCGAACTGGCTCGGCGGGGACGAGTGCAGCGCCTCGGCGGACTGCTACCAGACCCTGCACGGCAGCTGGGGGCTGGCGAGCGGCGGCATCGGCGGGTTGGGCCTGGGGCAGAGCCGCGAGAAGTGGTCCTACCTGCCGGCCGCGCACAACGACTTCATCTTCGCGATCCTCGGCGAGGAGCTCGGGCTGGTCGGCACGCTCGTCGTGCTCGGGCTGTTCGCCCTGCTCGCGTTCGCGATGATCCGCATCATCAGCCGGCACCCGGACCCGTTCGTGAAGATCGCGACCGGCGGGATCCTCGCCTGGATCGTCGGGCAGGCCTTCGTCAACATCGCCGTCGTGATCGGGCTCGCACCTGTGATCGGCGTCCCGCTGCCCCTGGTCTCCGCGGGCGGTTCCGCGCTGATCATGACCATGGCCGCGCTCGGCGTGGTCATCGCGTTCGCGCGTGACGAACCGGGGGCGGCCGACGCCCTCGCGGCGCGTGCGGGCGTCGTGCGGCGCTCGCTCGCCGTCGTCGGTCTCGGCCGCGTGGCCACCGCCCGCAGCTCGCGCAGCGCACGTGACGCTGCTCCACGGTCCTCGAGAGGTGGTGGCCGTGCCTGACGCACGCCCCGTGTCGGTCCTCCTGGCGGGCGGCGGCACCGCCGGCCACGTCAACCCCCTGCTCGCGGTCGCCGACGAGCTGCGCCGGCGGCACCCGGACGCGACGCTCACGGTGCTCGGCACGGCCGAGGGGCTCGAGGCGCGGCTCGTCCCGCTCGCGGGCCTGCCGCTCGCGGTCGTGCCGCGCGTCCCGCTGCCGCGCCGCCCCTCGCTCGACCTGCTGCGCCTGCCCGCCCGTCTGCGCGCGGCGGTCACGGCAGCGGGTCGCGCGATCGACGAGAGCGACGCCCAGGTCGTCGTCGGGTTCGGCGGCTACGTCGCGACGCCCGCATACCTCGCCGCGCGTCGGCGTGGCGTCCCGGTCGTGATCCACGAGCAGAACGCCCGGCCCGGCCTGGCCAACCGCCTCGGTGCGCGGTGGGCGCGTGCTGTCGCGGTGACGTTCCCCGCGACGAACCTGCGTGGCGCGGTCGTCACCGGGTTGCCGTTGCGGGCCCCCGTCGCGGCGCTTGTCGCGCACCGGGCGAAGGACGCCGCCGGGACCCGTGCGCGAGCGGCCGAGGCGCTCGGGCTCGACCCCGCGCTGCCGACCCTGCTCGTGACCGGCGGCTCGCTGGGTGCCGCGAGCATCAACGCGGCGCTCGCGGGTGCCGCGGGCGACCTGCTCGCGGCCGGGGTGCAGGTGCTGCACCTGACGGGTCGCGACAAGTCCGGGCCCGTCGTGGCCGCACGCGACGCGCTCGAGCTCGACCGCGAGGTGGTCTCGCGCTACCACGTGCGCGAGTACCTCGACGAGATGCACCTCGGCCTCGCGTGCGCCGACCTCGTGCTGGGCCGTGCCGGCGCGGGCACGGTCTGCGAGGTCGCTGCGCTCGGCCTGCCCGCCGTCTACGTCCCGCTGCCCATCGGCAACGGCGAGCAGCGGCGCAACGCCGAGCCCGTCGTGGCCGCGGGCGGAGCGCTGCTCGTCGACGACGCCGACCTGGACGCCGCGTGGGTCGCGGCGCACCTGCCCGCGCTGCTCGTCGGGTCGCAGTCGGCGCAGGCGCGTGCCCGGATGGCCGCCGCGGCGGCGTCCGTGGGTGTGCCTGACGCGTCCGGGCGCGTGGTGCGTCTCATCGAGGCCCAGCTGCCGCAGCGTGAGCCCGCTGCGCCGGCCACGCACGCTGCACCCGCCCCGGCCAGCACGTCCGCCGTGTCCCCGGGGCCCGCCGTGTCCCCGAGCCCCGTCGAGCCCGTGGAGCCCGCCGACGAGTCGGCCGTCGCCGGCCCGGTGCCCGTGACCGAGCTCGGTCGGGTGCACCTCGTGGGCGTGGGCGGCGCGGGCATGTCCGCGGTCGCGCTCCTGCTGGCGGCGCGCGGTCTCGTCGTGAGCGGTTCGGACGCATCCGACGGTCCCGCGCTGCCCGGGCTGCGGGATGCGGGTGTGACCGTCTCGGTCGGCCACGACGCCGCGCTCGTCGACGGCGTCGACACGCTCGTCGTCTCGTCCGCGGTGCGCGAGTCGAACCCGGAGCTGGCCGCCGCGCGGGCCGCCGGGCTGCGCGTGCTGCACCGGTCCGAGGCGCTCGCGTCCCTGATGGCCGACCGTGAGGGTGTCGCCGTCGCCGGTGCGCACGGCAAGACGACGACGTCGGCGATGATCGCGACCGGGCTCCTGGCCGCAGGCGCGGACCCGTCGTTCGCGATCGGTGGCACGGTCCTGACGGCGGACGGGCCCGTGGGTGGCGGCCGCCAGGGTGACGGCCCGGCGTTCGTCGCGGAGGCCGACGAGTCGGACGGCTCGTTCCTCGCCTACGGCCCGCTCGTGTCGGTCGTGACCAACGTCGAGCCCGACCACCTGGACCACTACGGCACGCGCGAGGCGTTCGAGGCCGCGTTCGTCGAGTTCGCCGGTCGCATCCGCACCGGCGGCCTGCTCGTCGCGTGCGTCGACGACGACGGTGCACGACGCCTCGTCGAGCGCGTGCGTGCCGACCTCGAGGCGCGCGGCGTGGAGGTGCGCACCTACGGCCGGTCGGCGCAGGCCGACGTGCGCGTGGGGGAGAGCGCGCCGCGGGACGGGGGCTGGGCCTTCGGCCTCACCGCGCTGGGCGCTGCCGAGACGCCGGACGGCGCCGCCGCACAGGTCGGGACGACGACGATCACGCTGGCCCTGCCCGGTGCGCACAACGCGCTCAACGCGGCGGCGGCGTGGGCGGTGCTCGTCCGGCTTGGCGTGCCCGGACCCGAGGCCGCCGCCGCGCTCGGGCACTTCCGCGGTACCGGGCGCCGGTTCGAGGAGCGCGGTACGGCCGGCGGCGTGCGCGTGGTCGACGACTACGCGCACCACCCGACCGAGGTGGCCGCCCTGCTGCGCGCGGCGCGCAGCGTCGCGGGCGAGGGTCGCGTGCTCGCGCTGTTCCAGCCGCACCTGTTCTCGCGGACCCGCACCTTCGCGGACGAGTTCGGCGCGGCGTTCGACCTCGCCGACGTCGTTGTCGTGACCGACGTGTACGCCGCGCGCGAGGACCCGGACCCGGCGGTCACCGGTGCGCTCGTCGTGGACCGCGTGCCGACGCCGGGCCGTGCGACGTTCGTGCCCGACCGCATCGACGCGGCGCGCGCGATCGCCGACGCGGCGCGTCCGGGCGACCTGCTGCTCACGATCGGAGCGGGCGACGTGACGGCGCTCGCTCCGACGATCCTCGAGCGGCTCGCCTCGCGCGCCGACGACGGGGGCGTCTCGTCGTGAGCCCGTCGCGCCCGCCGCGTCCGCCGGCTCCGCGCCCCGCGCCGCGTCCGCGCTCGGCCGCGCGCGGAGGTGGTGCGCGCCCCGTGCCGACCCCCGAGCCGGGGGAGGACGTGCGGCAGAGCGAGACGCCCGCACAGCGCGAGGCCCGCACTCCTCGCACGGTGTCGTCCCGTCCCGTCGAGACGAGCGCGGACGAGCCCGCCACCGGCCCGACGCAGCGCGCCGTCGCGCGGGTCGACCCGGGCGCGCTGCGGCCGGTCCCGCCGCCCCCCGCGGTGTCGATCCGGGTGCCGCCGGTGGTCTCGACCACGTCGGCAGCACGCTTCGCCGAGCGGGCCAAGGTCCGCCGGACGATCGCGCGCCGGCAGGCGATCGGGATCCTCGGCGCCTGCGTCGCGCTGGCCGCGCTCGCGTGGCTGCTGCTGTGGTCGCCCGTGCTCGCGCTCGACACGAGCGAGCTCGTGGTCGACATCGAGGGCGCCGGGTCGGTGGTCGCGAGCGACAAGGTCAGCGACGTCGTCGCCGCGCACGCGGGAACGCCGCTGCCGCGCCTGGACACCGGGGCGATCCGGCAGGACGTGCTCGACGTGCCGGGTGTGCGCGAGGCGTCGGTGTCGCGCGACTGGCCGCACGGGCTGACGGTCACGATCGTCGCGCGCGAGCCCGTCGCGGCCGTGCCGGCGCAGGGCCGCTCGGGGTTCACGCTGCTCGACGAGGAGGGCGTGCAGGTCGGCCACGTGCGCAAGGCACCCGCCGAGCTGCCGGTCGTGGACGTGCCCGCGGGCGACAAGCGGACGCTTCGGGCCGTGCTCGACGTGGTCCACGAGCTGCCCGTCGAGCTGTCGCCGCAGGTCGGGTCGATCTCGGCGCGCACGCAGGACACGGTCTCGATGGAGCTGCGCGGGGGGCTGCGCGTGGACTGGGGGAGCTCGGCGGACACGACGCTGAAGATCGCGGTGCTGACGACCCTGCTCGGCTCCGACGCGGTGAAGTCGGCCACGGTCGTCGACGTCTCGGCCCCTCGCATGCCGATCATCAAGTGAGCCGTCCGCACCCCGGCGCGGGGGCCACCGGGTGAGGTCGCCATGGTGTGGGGAATCCGTCGGCCGACACGCGCGCGCGGTCGTTGATCCACGACTGGACCCGACCTACCGTCACGCCCTGACAGCACACCTGACATAACTATAACCCTCAAGTAGAGGGTGAAGGTTTGAGCTCGTCCTCGCGGCGTGTCGCGGGGCGGACGTCGGACCGCAGGGGCCGGAGCGCGACCGACCGGACCCACCGCAGCACGACACACGCCGGGCCCGCGCCCGACAGGCTCGCACGATCGGCACGAACGAGAGGCACCCACCGTGGCAGCTCCGCAGAACTACCTGGCGGTCATCAAGGTCGTCGGCATCGGCGGCGGCGGCGTGAACGCCGTGAACCGCATGATCGAGGTCGGCCTCAAGGGTGTCGAGTTCATCGCGGTCAACACCGACGCGCAGGCCCTGCTCATGTCCGACGCCGACGTCAAGCTCGACGTCGGCCGTGAGCTCACGCGTGGGCTCGGCGCGGGCGCCGACCCCGAGGTCGGCAAGAAGGCCGCCGAGGACCACGCGGAGGAGATCGAGGACGTCCTGCGGGGTGCGGACATGGTCTTCGTCACCGCGGGCGAGGGCGGCGGCACGGGCACGGGTGGCGCTCCGGTCGTCGCGCGCATCGCGCGCTCGCTCGGTGCGCTGACGATCGGTGTCGTCACGCGCCCGTTCACGTTCGAGGGCCGCCGCCGTTCGGTGCAGGCGGACGCGGGCATCGACGCGCTGCGTGCCGAGGTCGACACGCTCATCGTCATCCCCAACGACCGCCTGCTGCAGATCTCGGACCGCTCGGTCTCCGTGCTGGACGCGTTCCACTCGGCCGACCAGGTGCTGCTGTCCGGTGTCCAGGGCATCACCGACCTGATCACGACGCCCGGCCTGATCAACCTCGACTTCGCCGACGTGAAGTCCGTGATGCAGGGCGCCGGCTCGGCGCTCATGGGCATCGGCTTCGCGCGGGGCGACGACCGCGCCGTGCAGGCCGCGGAGATGGCGATCAGCTCGCCGCTCCTCGAGGCCAGCATCGACGGCGCGCACGGCGTGCTGCTGTCGATCCAGGGTGGCTCCGACCTCGGCCTGTTCGAGATCAACGAGGCGGCCCGGCTGGTCCAGGAGGCCGCGCACCCCGAGGCGAACATCATCTTCGGTGCGGTCATCGACGACGCGCTGGGCGACGAGGTGCGCGTGACGGTCATCGCGGCCGGGTTCGACGGCGGCTCGCCGACCGTGCGACGCGACGCGCGTGCGCTCGGCCAGGTCAGCGGGCAGGCGCCGCGCCAGGTGCCGCACGTCCCCGCGCCGCGGCCCAACGCGTCCGAGCCCGTCCCCGCGTTCACGCCCGCACCGGCCACGACTGCGGCGGTCCCGGAGGTCCCGGCGTTCCTGTCCACGCAGGCCGAGCCCACGCCCATCACGGGTGCGCTCGAGGTCCCGCGCATCTTCTCGGAGGGTGAGCCGCGTCGCGAGCGCGAGCGCGAGGAGCTCGACGTCCCCGACTTCCTCAAGTGACGTCCCGCGCCGGGGCCGAGATCCACCTCGACGAGGTCGATCTCGGCCCCGGCGTCGTCGCGGGCTTCACCGACCGCCGCGGCGGGGTGAGCCGGGCTCCCTTTGAGAGCCTCGACCTCGGCGCGCACGTGGGCGACGATCCGCGCGCAGTCGCGGCGAACCGGGAACGGCTCGCCGCGCGCCTGGGCTGCCGCATCGCGTTCGTCGACCAGGTGCACGGCGCGGACGTCGTCGAGGTCAGCGGCGCGCACCCGCTGCCCGACGACGTGCTCGCGCCTGTCGGCACGGCGGACGCGCTCGTGACGCGCGCGGACGACGTCGCGCTGGCCGTGCTCGTCGCCGACTGCGTCCCCGTGCTCCTCGCGGACCCGGTCGCGCGGGTCGTCGCCGCCGCGCACGCGGGACGGCGCGGTCTGCTCGACGGCGTGGTCCAGGCGGCGCTCGACGCGCTCGTGGCCCGTGGCGGCGACATCACCCGGGTCCGTGCCGCGATCGGGCCGTCGGTCGCCGGCTCGTCGTACGAGGTCCCCGCCGAGCTGCGCGACGAGGTCGCGGCGGTGCTCCCGCCGACCGCGGCGACCACGGCCTGGGGGACGCCCGCGCTCGACCTGCCCGCGGGCGTCGAGGCGGTCCTGCGCGCGGCCGGCGTGCCGCACGTGAGCCGGTCGGCGCGCGACACGTGGGGCGACCCGGAGCTGTTCTCCTACCGCAGGTCGGGGCGCACCGGTCGGTTCGCGGGCGTGGTCCGCCTCGTCTGACACCGGATCGCTCTGCCGCCTGTGCACATCTGCTCTTGACACGGAGGCATGTCGGCGTGTCGCGCCGGGAGGCACCGGGACGGCGTTGCTAGCGTGACCAGCGGAGAAGACGGGCCTGCGACACGCGGCCGCAGTGACGGGCTGCGGCGTCGAGGGTCCGACGAGCTGGTCCGGACGATGTCCGGGGGAGGAGCGGGGCCATGGCCGGAGCGCTGCGCAAGACGATGCTGTACCTGGGCCTGGCCGACGACCACGCCGAGAACGGTGAGTACCTCGACGAGTACGAGGGGACGGACGCGCCCATGGAGCACGAGGAGCACGAGGCCCAGGTCACGCCGTTCCGCCCGACCCGCGTCGCGGCCGTCGAGCACGCGGCCCCGGCGGCCGAGCTGCGTCGCATCACGACGATCCACCCGCGGTCCTACAACGACGCGCGCAAGATCGGCGAGGCGTTCCGCGAGGGCACCCCGGTGATCATGAACCTCACCGACATGGACGACGCGGACGCCAAGCGGCTCGTCGACTTCTCGGCCGGCCTCATCTTCGGGCTGCACGGCGCGATCGAGCGCGTGACCAACAAGGTCTTCCTGCTCTCGCCGGCGCACGTCGAGGTCTCGGGCGGCGAGGCGCCCGCGACCGGCAACGGTCGTCCGGGCTTCTACAACCAGAGCTGACGCGTGGCCCTCGTCCTGCAGCTGCTGACGTTCGTCGTCTTCGTCTTCTTCCTGTTCTTGCTCGTCCGGCTGATCCTGGACTGGGTCATGTTCTTCGCGCGCGAGTGGCGGCCCCGTGGGGCGGTGCTGGTGATCGCGGAGGCCACCTACACGGTGACGGATCCGCCGCTGCGTGCGCTGCGGCGGATCCTGCCGCCCGTGACCATCGGTCCGGTCCGCCTCGACCTGGCGTTCCTGGTGCTGTTCATCGGCTGCAGCTTCCTGCTGTCGCTGCTGCCCAGCATCGCCGCGCAGCTCTAGGTTCCCGCCAGACGCGTGACGTCTACCGTCGACGTCGGGCGTTGTCCGCTACGGTGGCCGAGGTGGGCGAGTGAGCGCCGACCGCAGCTATACCTACCCCGCACTACCCGAACGAGGTGACGACGATGGCACTGCTGACCGCAGACGACGTCCTGAACAAGAAGTTCCAGGCGACGAAGTTCCGTGAGGGATACGACCAGGACGAGGTCGACGACTTCCTCGACGAGGTGGTCAACACCCTGCGTGACCTCCAGGGCGAGAACGAGGACCTCAAGACCAAGCTCGCGGCGGCCGAGCGCCGCATCGCCGAGCTGAGCCGCGCCGGCGCCCAGCAGTCGGTGGCCGCGCCCGTCGCGCCGCCGAAGCCCGAGCCCGCTCCCGAGCCCGCCCCTGTCGTGGCGGCGCCCGCGCCCGTCCCCGCCGCCGTCTCGGCCGGCCCGGTGCGCACGAGCGAGCCCGAGTCCGCGACCGGCATGCTCCAGCTCGCGCAGAAGCTGCACGACGACTACGTCCGCAGCGGCCAGGAGGAGTCCGAGCGCCTCGTCGGCGAGGCGAAGAGCCAGGCGAACCGGATCGTCCGCGAGGCGGAGGAGACGTCGCAGCGCACGCTCGGCCAGCTCGAGCAGGAGCGGTCGCTCCTCGAGCGCAAGATCGACGAGCTGCGCGTGTTCGAGCGCGACTACCGGACGCGCCTCAAGAGCTACCTCGAGAACCTGCTCGGTGACCTCGACAACCGCGGCAACGCGCTCCCGCCGCGCTCGTCGGCGGCCCAGCCGGTCGGCGAGGGCCACAACCTGTAGTCCATCGTTCGCACTCGCCCGCACGAGCGGGCGACTCGCTGGCACGCGGACGGCAGCCGGGGTACTGCCGTCGTTCGCGCTGGTCAGCGCCACGGCACGCCGGGTCTTCACCCGGCGTGTCGTGTTGTGCGGCGCCGTATGCACGTCTACAGTCACGTGACTTCACTGACAGGGGGCCCAGCCGTGGCGAACGACTCGCTCAGCACCGTCGTCGTTCCGGACGACGCCAAGGAGCTCGCGCGTCTCGCGAAGCTCTTCCCCGTCCGCGAGGGCGAGAAGCCGTGGACCGCGCGCGAGGTGCGCGACGTCGCCGACGAGCTCGCGTCCGACGTGGACCGGCTCTCGAGCGAGCTCGCGTCCGCGGACGCCGAGCTCTCGGACCTGCTGCGCAACTCGGGCGACGGCGCGGGCGACGACCAGGCCGACTCCGGCTCGTCGGCGCTCGAGCGCGAGCAGGAGCTCACGCTCGTGAACAACACGCGCGACATGCTCAGCCAGACGCAGCACGCGCTGGCCCGGATCAGCGCCGGCACGTTCGCGACCTGCGAGTCGTGCGGCAAGGCGATCGGCAAGGCACGCCTGCAGGCGTTCCCGCGCGCGACCCTGTGCGTCGAGTGCAAGCAGCGCGAAGAGCGTCGCTGACGGACCTCGGCGTCCCGCCGCGTGCCGCGACCGTAGACTCCTGCGGTGCCTTCCACCCTCCCCGACGGGGACGAGACGACCGACGTCGCCCCGGCGACGCCGACCGAGCCCACGACCGACCGGGCGGTGCCGACGAGCGACCCGCTGGACGCTGACGTGGCGGGCGACGCGGACGTCGCCGACGACGCCGGCGCCGAGCGCGCGGCGCACGGACGTCCCGCCGACGAGCGTCGCCGTCGGCGCCTGGTCGCGCTGCTCGTGTCCATCGCCGGGGGTGTCCTCGTCCTCGACCAGCTCAGCAAGGCCTGGGCGATCGCGACGCTCGACGGCGAGCGGCGCGAGCTGATCGGGGACCTGCTCGGTCTCCAGCTCGTGTTCAACCCCGGTGCGGCGCTCTCGATCGCGACCGGGATGACCTGGGTCCTCACGCTCGTCGCCGTGGCGGTCGTCGTGGTGCTCGTGCGGGTCGCTCGCCGGCTCGGGTCCACGACCTGGGCGGTCGCGCTCGGCCTGCTGCTCGGCGGCGCGCTCGGCAACCTCGTCGACCGGCTCGTGCGTGAGCCCGGGTTCGCGCGCGGGCACGTGATCGACTTCATCGCGTACGTGGACTGGTTCGTGGGCAACGTCGCGGACATCGCGATCGTCGTGGCCGCGGGTCTCGTCGTGCTGCTCGTCGCGCGCGGCGTGGGTGTCGACGGGACGCGCGACCACGATCTCGCGGACGATGCGGACGGCGAGTCCGACGGCGAGCCCGGTGCCGGGCACGCCGACGACGCGGACGCGGACGGCAGCGCTCGTGGCTGACGTGCGCAGCCTCCCGGTGCCGGACGGCCTCGCGGGAGAGCGGGTCGACGCGGGTCTGTCCCGACTGCTGGGCGTGTCCCGCACCCGCGCGGCCGAGATCGCCGAGGCGGGCGGCGTGCTGCTCGACGGCAAGCCCGTGGGCAAGTCGGACCGGCTGCCGGCCGGTGCGTGGCTCCAGGTCGAGATCCCGTCGGTGGCGTCGCCTGCGGTCGAGGTCGTGGCTGAGCCGGTGCCGGGCATGGGGATCGTGTACGACGACGACGACGTCGTGGTGATCGACAAGCCGGTGGGCGTGGCCGCCCACCCGTCGCCGGGCTGGACGGGGCCGACCGTCGTCGGCGCGCTGGCCGCGGCGGGCTACCGGATCTCGACGTCGGGCGCCGCCGAGCGGCAGGGCGTCGTGCACCGGCTGGACGTCGGCACGAGCGGTCTGATGGTCGTCGCGAAGAGCGAGCACGCGTACACCGTGCTCAAGCGCGCGTTCAAGGAGCGCACGGTCGAGAAGGTCTACCACGCGCTCGTGCAGGGCCACCCCGAGCCGACGACGGGCACGATCGACGCGCCCATCGGGCGGCACCCCAGCCAGGACTGGAAGTTCGCCGTCACGGCGAGCGGCAAGCCGTCGGTCACGCACTACGAGCTGCTCGAGGCGTTCCCGGCGGCGTCGCTCGTCGAGGTGCACCTCGAGACGGGCCGCACGCACCAGATCCGCGTGCACTTCTCGGCGCTGCGGCACCCGTGCGTGGGCGATCTCACGTACGGCGCCGACCCGGCGCTCGCGCAGCGCGCGGGGCTCGAGCGGCAATGGCTGCACGCCGTCCGCCTGGGGTTCGAGCACCCCGGCACCGGGGAGTGGCTCGAGGTCGAGAGCGGGTACCCGCAGGACCTGCAGCACGCGCTCGACGTGATCTCCGCCGGCTACCGCTGAGCCTGGGCGGGACTGTCCCCGGGGCGACCTAGACTCGCTGCGTGGCAGCCGGATCAGCAGTGCAGGACTCGTCGTTCGTCCACCTCCACGTGCACACCGAGTACTCGATGCTCGACGGTGCCGCTCGGCTGTCGCCGCTGTTCGCCGAGGTCGGACGCCTCGGCCAGACCGCGATCGCCACCACGGACCACGGGTACCTGTTCGGGGCGTTCGACTTCTGGTCGAAGGCCACGTCCGCCGGCATCAAGCCGATCATCGGCATCGAGGCGTACGTCACCCCCGGCACGAGCCGGTTCGACCAGACGCGCGTGCGGTTCGGTCAGCAGGGCCAGGAGAGCGACGACGTCTCGGCCCGCGGCTCGTACACGCACATGACGCTGCTGGCCCGGAACAACGAGGGTCTGCTGAACCTGTTCCGGGCAAGCTCGCTCGCGTCGCTCGACGGCCAGATGGGCAAGTGGCCCCGCATGGACCGCGACCTGCTGCAGACGTACGGCAAGGGGCTGATCGCGACCACGGGGTGCCCGTCGGGCGAGGTGCAGACGCGTCTGCGCCTCGGGCAGTGGGACGAGGCGGTGCAGGCCGCGGGCGAGCTGCAGGACATCTTCGGCAAGGAGTACTTCTACGTCGAGCTGATGGACCACGGTCTCGACATCGAGACCCGCGTCTTCAAGGACCTGCTGCGGCTGGCCGAGACGATCGGCGCGCCGCTCGTGGCGACCAACGACCTGCACTACGTGCGGGAGGAGGACGCGTCCTCGCAGGAGGCGCTCCTGGCGATCAACTCGGGCTCGGCGCTCACCGAGCCCACCTACGAGCAGGGCGGCAACCGGTTCGCCTTCGAGGGTTCCGGCTACTACGTGAAGTCGGCGCAGGAGATGCGCCGCATCTGGGCCGAGCTGCCGGAGGCGTGCGACAACACGCTGCGCATCGCCGAGCAGTGCGAGGTGTCGTTCAACACCAAGGCCAACTACATGCCGAACTACCCCTGCCCGCCGGGGGAGGACGAGACGAGCTGGTTCGTCAAGGAGGTCGAGACCGGGCTGCACGAGCGGTACCCGGGCGGCATCCCCGACGACGTGCGCAAGCAGGCGGACTACGAGACCGGCGTCATCACGCAGATGGGCTTCCCGGGGTACTTCCTCGTGGTCGCCGACTTCATCAACTGGGCCAAGAACAACGGGATCCGCGTCGGCCCGGGCCGTGGCTCGGGCGCCGGGTCGATGGCCGCGTACGCGATGCGGATCACCGACCTCGACCCGCTGCGGCACGGACTGATCTTCGAGCGGTTCCTCAACCCGGACCGCGTCTCGATGCCCGACTTCGACGTCGACTTCGACGAGCGTCGGCGTGGCGAGGTCATCCGGTACGTGACCGAGAAGTACGGCGAGGACCGCGTCGCGCAGATCGTCACCTACGGCACCATCAAGGCCAAGCAGGCGCTCAAGGACTCCTCGCGGCTCCTGGGCTTCCCGTTCGCGATGGGGGAGAAGCTCACCAAGGCGATGCCGCCCGCGATCATGGGCAAGGACATCAGCCTCACGGGCATCTTCGATCCGGCCGACCCGCGGTACAACGAAGCCGAGGAGTTCCGCCAGGTCCACGCGGCGGACCCCGACGCGCAGCGCGTCGTCGAGCTCGCCAAGGGCATCGAGGGCCTGAAGCGGCAGTGGGGCGTGCACGCCGCCGGCGTGATCATGTCGAGCGACCCGCTCATCGACATCATCCCGATCATGCGCCGCCCGCAGGACGGCGCGGTCATCACGCAGTTCGACTACCCCACCTGTGAGGGCCTCGGCCTGATCAAGATGGACTTCCTCGGGCTGCGGAACCTGACGATCCTCGACGACGCGCTCGAGAACATCGAGATGAACGGCAAGGACCCGCTGGTCCTCGAGGAGCTCGAGCTCGACGACCCCGAGAGCTACCAGCTCCTGTCGCGCGGCGACACGCTCGGGGTGTTCCAGCTCGACGGCGGCCCGATGCGCTCGCTCCTGCGCCTGATGAAGCCGGACAACTTCGAGGACATCTCCGCGGTCCTGGCGCTGTACCGCCCCGGCCCGATGGGCGTGAACTCGCACACGAACTACGCGCTGCGCAAGAACGGGCAGCAGGAGATCACGCCGATCCATCCCGAGCTCGAGGAGCCGCTCTCGGAGATCCTGGGCTCGACGTACGGCCTGATCGTGTACCAGGAGCAGGTCATGGCCACGGCCCAGAAGGTCGCCGGCTTCACGCTCGGCCAGGCCGACGTGCTGCGGCGCGCCATGGGCAAGAAGAAGAAGTCGGAGCTCGACAAGCAGCAGGCCGACTTCTTCGGCGGGATGACCGAGCGCGGGTTCTCGAAGGCCGCGCAGCAGGCGTTGTGGAACGTCCTCGAGTCGTTCGCCGACTACGCGTTCAACAAGGCCCACACCGCGGCGTACGGCCTCGTCTCGTACTGGACGGCCTTCCTCAAGGCCCACTACCCGGGCGAGTACATGGCCGCGCTGCTCACGAGCGTGCGCGACGACAAGGACAAGTCGGCGCTGTACCTGGGCGAGTGCCGCCGCATGGGCATCACCGTGCTGCCGCCCGACGTGAACTCGTCGGCGGCGAACTTCACCGCGGTCGGGGTCGACATCCGGTTCGGCCTCACGGCGATCCGCAACGTCGGCGCGAACGTGGTCGACGCGATCGTGCGCACGCGTGAGGAGAAGGGCCCGTACGCGTCGTTCACCGACTTCCTGGACAAGGTGCCGGCGGTCGTGTGCAACAAGCGGACGATCGAGTCGCTCATCAAGGCCGGCGCGTTCGACTCGCTGGGCCACCCGCGCAAGGCGCTGCTGCTGATCCACGAGCAGGCCGTGGACGCGGTCATCGGCGTCAAGCGCAAGGAGGCCGAGGGCCAGTTCGACCTGTTCGCCGACGTGTTCGGCGGGGACGACGACCCCGGGTTCCAGATCGCGATCCCCGACCTGCCGGACTGGGACAAGAAGCAGCGCCTCGCGTTCGAGCGCGAGATGCTCGGCCTGTACGTCTCGGACCACCCGTTGTCCGGCCTCGAGCACGTGCTCGCGCAGGCGGCGGACGTCTCGATCGCGACGCTCAACGCCGACGAGCTGCGCCCCGACGGCTCGACGGTCGTGGTCGCCGGCCTCATCACGAGCCTGCAGCGCAAGATGTCCAAGCAGGGCAACGCGTGGGCCGCGGTCACGCTCGAGGACATGGAGGGCTCGGTCGAGGTCATGTTCTTCGGCGAGACCTACGTCGCCTACTCGACCGTGCTCGCCGAGGACGCGGTCGTCGTGCTCAAGGGCCGCGTCCGGCGCCGCGACGAGACCATGCAGCTGCAGGCCATGGAGGTCACGCTGCCGGACGTCAACGTCGCGGCCGACGCGCCCGTGGTCGTGACGCTGCCCGTCGCGCGGTGCACCGTGCCGGTGGTGGAGCGCCTCAAGGAGGTGCTCGGGACCCACCCCGGGGTCACCGAGGTGCACCTGAGGCTCACGCAGCCGGGGCGCGCCACGGTGATGCGTCTCGACGACGGCCTGCGCGTCACGCGCAACCCCTCGCTGTTCGGTGACCTCAAGGCGCTGCTCGGTCCCGGCTGCCTGAACGGCTGACCGCGCGCCGTCGTCGAGCGGTGCCTCAGCCGACGACGGCGCTCTCGACGCCCTGGGGGAGCGAGACCGCCACGACGTCGCCCCGCACGAGCTGGCGGCCACGACGGTCCTCGGGCTCGCCGTTGACGGTCACGGCGCCGTCGTCGAGCAGCGCGCGGGCGTCGGCGCCGGAGTCGGCGATCCCGGCGAGCTTGAGGAACTGACCCAGGCGGATCACGTCGTCGCGGATCGGGACCTCGGGCGCGGAGGGCGTGGGCATGTGCCCAGTGTCCCGCATGGCGGTAAAGGTCGGGGGCGACGCCCGGGCCGAGACCTAGACTCGGACCATGATCTCCCGCATCGACCTGCGTGGTCGCACGCTGTCCCGTCGTGAGCTCCTCGCCGAGCTGCCTCGCGCCGAGGTCGACGTGGAGCACGCGGGCGCGGCGGTCGCCCCGATCCTCGAAGCGGTGCGCGAGCACGGTGCGGCGGCGCTGCGTGACCTCGCGGAGAAGTTCGACGGAGTGCGCCCCGAGCACCTGCGGGTGCCGGCCGAGACGCTGCAGCGGGCCGTCTCGACGCTCGACCCCGCCGTGCGGGCCGCGCTCGAGGAGACGATCGCGCGCGTCCGCCGGGTGCACGCGGCGCAGCGCCCCGCCGACTTCACGGTCGAGCTCGCGCCCGGCGCGCAGGTGCGCCAGCGCTGGATCCCGGTGCGGCGCGTGGGGCTCTACGTCCCGGGCGGCCTGGCGGTGTACCCGTCGTCGGTGATCATGAACGTCGTCGCCGCCCAGGAGGCCGGAGTCGGGGCGCTCGCGGTCGCGAGCCCGCCCCAGAAGGACCGTGACGGGCTGCCCGACGCCACGGTGATGGCCACGTGCGCGCTGCTCGGGGTCGACGAGGTCTATGCGGTCGGCGGAGCCCAGGCCGTCGGGATGTTCGCCTACGGCGCGGCGGGTCAGACGGACGCGGACGGCGAGACGCTGTGCGAGCCGGTCGACGTCGTGACGGGCCCGGGCAACGTGTACGTCGCGGCGGCCAAGAGGCTCGTGCGCGGCGTCGTCGGGATCGACGCCGAGGCCGGGCCGACCGAGATCGCGATCCTCGCGGACGGCACCGCGGACCCCGTGCACGTCGCCGCCGACCTCATCAGCCAGGCCGAGCACGACCCGCTGGCCGCCTCGGTCCTGGTGACGCCGAGCGTCGAGCTCGCGGGCGCGGTCGAGGCCAAGCTCGTCGACCTGGTCGACTCGACGTTCCACCGGTCGCGCGTCGCGACGTCGCTGTCGGGGTCGCAGTCGGCGATCGTGCTGGTCGACGACCTCGACGCCGGCCTCGAGGTCGTCAACGCCTACGGCGCCGAGCACCTCGAGATCCAGACGGTCGACGCCGCCGCGCTCGCGCAGCGCGTCACGAGCGCCGGGGCGATCTTCGTCGGGGCGTTCTCCCCGGTGTCGCTCGGCGACTACATGGCGGGTTCGAACCACGTCCTGCCGACGGGCGGCTGCGCGCACTTCACGAGCGGACTGGGCGTGCACTCGTTCGTGCGCGCGGTGCAGGTGATCGAGTACGACGCCGACGCGCTCGCGACGGTCGCTGACCGGATCGTCGCGTTCGCGGACGCCGAGGGTCTGCCCGCGCACGGTGACGCCGTGCGGGCCCGGTTCTGAGCGCGTGGCCGTGGACGCGGGGGACACTCGCGCGGGCGGGCTCCCTACAATCGCCGGCGTGACCGCCGACCTCGACACCACCCCGGAGGCGACCGTGACCGGCCCGACGAGCCTGCCCGTCCGGCCTGAGCTCGCGGGCCTCGAGCCGTACGGCGCCCCCCAGCTCGACGTGCCCGTGGCGCTCAACGTCAACGAGAACCCGTATGCACCCTCGGAGCAGGTCGTCGCGGACGTCGCGGCCGCCGTGGCGGACGCCGCGCGTGGTCTGAACCGGTACCCGGACCGCGACTTCGAGGCGCTCCGCGCGGACCTGGCGGCGTACCTGCTGGCCGAGTCGGGCGTCGGACTCGGGGTGGAGCAGCTCTGGGCCGCGAACGGCTCGAACGAGGTCATGCTGCACCTGTTGCAGGCGTTCGGCGGCCCGGGTCGCACCGCGCTGTCGTTCGCGCCGACGTACTCGATGTACCCCGAGTACGCGCGTGACACGAGCACCGCGTGGGTGGCGGGCAGGCGCGAGGAGGACTTCAGCCTCGACCCCGACGTCGCGCGCGCGACGATCGCGGAGCACGCACCCTCGGTGGTGCTGCTCGCGAGCCCCAACAACCCGACGGGCACGGCTCTGCCGACCGCGACGATCCTCGCGGTGCTCGACGCGGCCGCGCAGGTCCCGGGCGGGTGCGTCGTGGTCGTCGACGAGGCGTACGGCGAGTTCCGGCGTCGCGGCACGCCGAGCGCTCTCGAGCTGCTGGCCGACCACCCGCACCTCGCGGTGAGCCGGACGATGTCCAAGGCGTTCGGCCTCGCGGGTGCGCGGGTCGGCTACCTCGCCGCGTCGCGCGAGCTCGTCGACACCCTGCGCGTCGTGCGCCTGCCGTACCACCTGTCGGCGGTCACGCAGGCGGTGGCCCGCGCCGCGCTCGCGCACTCGGCCGAGCTCATGGCGCAGGTCGGCGCGCTGCGCGACGAGCGGGACGCGCTCGTCGTCTGGCTGCGCGCGCGGGGCCTGCAGGTCGCGGACTCCGACGCGAACTTCGTGCTGTTCGGCCTCTTCGAGGACCGGCATGCGGTGTGGCAGGGTCTGCTGGACCGCGGCGTGCTCATCCGCGAGGTGGGCCCGCCCGGATGGCTGCGGGTGTCGGTCGGCACCCCGCGCGAGACGGAGGCGTTCAAGGACGCCCTGGTGGAGGTGGCAGGACTGTGAGCCGATCGACGAACGCGGCGCCGGGGGCGCGCACGGCGCGCATCGAGCGCACGACGAGCGAGTCGAGCGTCGTGGTCGAGGTGGACCTGGACGGCACCGGGAAGACGGACATCTCGACGACCGTCCCGTTCTACGACCACATGCTCACGGCCCTCGGCAAGCACTCGCTGATCGACCTGACGGTCAAGGCCACGGGTGACACGCACATCGACGCGCACCACACGGTCGAGGACGTCGCGATCTGCCTCGGTGAGGCGCTCAAGGAGGCCCTCGGCGACAAGCGGGGGATCTCGCGGTACGGCGACGCGCTCGTCCCGCTCGACGAGGCGCTCGCGCAGGCCGTGGTCGACGTGTCCGGCCGCCCGTACCTCGTGCACACGGGGGAGCCCGCCGGGCAGGAGTACCACCTCATCGGCGGGCACTTCACGGGTTCGCTGACCCGGCACGTGCTCGAGTCGATCGCGCACCACGCCGCGTTCTCGATCCACGTGCGCGTGCTCGAGGGCCGCGACCCGCACCACATCGTCGAGGCGCAGTTCAAGGCGCTGGCCCGGGCGCTGCGGTTCGCGGTCGAGCTCGACCCGCGCGTGGAGGGCATCCCGTCGACCAAGGGCGCGCTGTGAGCACCCCCGACGGCACGACCCCGGAGCGCCACGACGACGACCGCGACCTCACCGTCCCGGACGACCTCAGCGCCCTGACGGAGGCGGACGGGGCGGGCGACGTCGTCGTCCCCGACGACCTGTCCGGCCTGCTCGACGGCGCGGCCGAGACCCCGAGCATCGCGCTCGTCGTCACGCAGGTCGCCGCGCCCGAGCCGCTCGCGGCGGCCTGCGCGATCGCGAACGTCGAGGTCGACGCCGTGCCGACGTCTGTCGGCGCCGTCGCCGTCCTGCGCGACCCGGCGGCCGCGGAGGCGGGAGCCGCCGCGATCTCGCAGCTCCTGCGCCAGCTCCCGGTCGTCCTGCTGACCCGGCGCGAGGGGCAGATCGCCGCGGTCCGCTGGGTCAACGGCCGGCACGACGACGACCTGCCCGCGGGCCTCGTGCTCGCGGACGCTCCCGCCGTGCTCGAGGACCTGCTCCTGGGGTCGGCGGACGTCGCGGACGTGCCAGGCGTGGTCACGAGCGTGGGCATGTCCCGCTGGCAGGCGATGCGCGCGCTCGCGCGCGGCCGCAAGCGCTGACGGAGCACCTCGAGCGTCGTCGTCCCCTGCGCCTCGACCGAGGCCGGGCAGGACGCGGGAGCTAATCGATTCCGCGCACGCGCGCCTGACGTGGCGGTGCTTGTCTCGACTGGCTCGAGGTTCGAGCCGTCCGCCGCGCCCGACGACGTCGTCGGGCGCCGGAACCCCCGGGGCGGACGTCGACACGTCAGGGAGCGTCATGAGTCGCCATCACCGTCTCTTGGCCTTGCCGTTCGCGCTGAGCCTGCTGCTCGGCCTGGTCGCCATCGCCACCGCGCAGTCCGCAGCCGCGGACACCGAGATCTGCGCCCAGTACGGCAGCACGACGATCGCCGGCGGCCGCTACGTCGTCGCGAACAACCGCTGGGGCACGTCCGAGACGCAGTGCATCTCGGTGAACGACAGGGGCTTTCGCGTGACCCGCGCCGACGGCCAGAGCTCGACGAGCGGGGCGCCGAAGTCCTACCCGTCGGTCTACGCGGGCTGCCACTACGGGAACTGCTCGAGCAGCGACGTGATCGGCCCGAACGGCGTGCAGGTCTCCGACCCGCGGTTCGCCACCATCCAGACGAGCGTCTCGATGACGTATCCGTCGAGCGGGACGTACGACGCGGCGTACGACATCTGGTTCCACAAGTCACGGCCGAGCGCCACGACGCAGCAGAACGACGGCGCGGAGCTGATGATCTGGCTCAACCGGGCCGGCCCGATCCAGCCGATCGGCTCGCGGGTCGCCACCGTCAACCTCGCGGGCAGCACCTGGGACGTCTGGTTCGGCAACACCGGCTGGAACGTCGTGTCCTACGTCCGCACGTCGGCCACGGGGTCGCTGAGCTTCGCGGTCAAGACCTTCTTCGACGACATGGTCGCGCGCGGCTACGGGTCCACGTCCTGGTACCTCACGAGCGTGCAGGCGGGCTTCGAGCCGTGGATCGGTGGTACGGGCCTCGCCGTGACCGACTTCTCGGTGACGGCCGGGTCGCAGCCGACTCAGCAGCCCACGAGCCAGCCGACCCAGCAGCCCACGCAGCAGCCGACGACGAACCCGTCGGGCACGTGCTCGGCCACGTACCGGCTCACGGGCTCGTGGGCCGGCGGCTTCCAGGCGGACGTGACGGTGAAGGCCGGTTCGCGGGCGCTCAACGGGTGGGTCGTGCGCGGCACGCTGCCGTCAGGCGTCTCGCTCTCGAACGTGTGGAACGGCCGCTCGACCACGTCGGGCACGAGCCTCGTCGTCGCGAACGAGGCGTACAACGGGGCGCTCGGTGCGGGCGCCTCGACGAGCTTCGGCTTCGTCGGGACCGGCAGCGCGCCGAGCTCGCTCGCGCTGAGCTGCGGCTGACGACGACCCCGACCGAGGGTGCGCCCGGGCACTGCGGCCGCACCCTCGGCCGGGCGTCCGGGGTGTCTCGCGCAGTGGTGACCGCGTCGGACGAGTCCTGCCGCCCGGGTAGCCTGGCGCGGTGTCCACCCTCCGTGTCGTCGTGCTCGACTACGGCTTCGGCAACGTCCGATCCGCGGTCCGTGCGCTCGAGCGCGTCGGTGCGCAGGTCGAGCTCACCGCGGACAAGACCGCCGCGGCGCAGGCCGACGGCCTCGTCGTCCCGGGCGTCGGAGCCTTCGCCGCGGTCATGGCCGGCCTGCGCGGCGTCGGCGGCGACCAGGTGGTCGACCGGCGGCTGGCCGGCGGCCGCCCCGTGCTCGGCATCTGCGTCGGCATGCAGGTCATGTTCGCCGAGGGGGTCGAGCACGGTCAGCAGACCGAGGGGCTGGGGGAGTGGCCCGGCGTCGTCGACCGGCTCGAGGCGGACGTCGTGCCGCACATGGGCTGGGCGACCGTCGAGGCGCCCCCGGAGTCCGTGCTGTTCGCCGGCCTGCACGACGAGCGCTTCTACTTCGTGCACTCGTACGCCGCCCGCTCGTTCCCGCTGCACGACTCGCCGGCCGAGCACCTGACGCCGCCGCTCGTGACCTGGGCCGAGCACGGGGACCGGTTCGTCGCCGCGGTCGAGAACGGCCCGCTGTGCGCGACCCAGTTCCACCCCGAGAAGTCCGGCGACGCCGGTGCGCAGCTGTTGCGCAACTGGCTCGACTCGCTGCGCTGAACCCCGCGATCCTGGAGGACCGAGAAGCATGACCGACCCCCGCCTCGAGCTGCTGCCTGCCGTCGACGTGGCGGACGGCCAGGCCGTCCGACTCGTGCAGGGGGAGGCCGGATCGGAGACCTCCTACGGAGACCCGTTGGCGGCCGCGCTCGACTGGCACGCCGGCGGCGCCGAGTGGATCCACCTGGTCGACCTCGACGCGGCCTTCGGTCGCGGCTCGAACGCACCGCTGCTCGCCGAGGTCACGGCCGAGCTCGCGGGCAAGGGCGTGAAGGTCGAGCTCTCGGGCGGGATCCGCGACGACGAGTCGCTCGAGCGGGCGCTCGCGACGGGCGCCACGCGCGTCAACCTCGGGACCGCCGCGCTCGAGGACCCGCAGTGGACCGCCCGGGTGATCGGCTCGCACGGCGCGCAGATCGCGGTGGGTCTGGACGTGCGCGGCACGACGCTCGCGGCACGCGGCTGGACGCAGGAGGGTGGCGACCTCTGGGAGGTCCTCGCACGGCTCGAGGACGCGGGCTGCGCGCGGTACGTGGTGACCGACGTGACCAAGGACGGCACGCTGCGCGGCCCGAACGTCCAGCTGCTGCGCGACGTGTGCGCCCGGACCGACGCGCCCGTGGTCGCGTCGGGGGGCATCTCGAGCCTCGACGACCTGCGGGTGCTGCGCACGCTCGTCGGCGACGGCGTCGAGGGTGCGATCGTCGGCAAGGCGCTGTACGCCGGGGCGTTCACGCTCCCCGAGGCGCTCGACGTCGCGGGTCGCCCCGCGCAGGCCTGAGGCGTGGCCGGGCGCGAGCTGCCGCCGTCGTCGCCGTTCGCGGCCGACGACGGCTCGGCCGACCCCGCCGTGAGCGCGGCCCTCGCCGCGTTCGGGCGCGGAGAGGGCTCGCTCGCCGGTGTCGTGGACGCGCTCGCGGGGACGAGGGTGCTCGTGCCGGTGCTCGCCGAGCTCGAGGTCGCGGGTGAGGTGGTGCACGACGGGCACACCCACACCGTGGACAAGGAGGCCTCGGCGGGGATCGTCGCGCTGCAGGCGCCCGACGGCCGCCGGGCGCTCCCGGTGTTCTCCTCGGTCGCGACGATGACGGCCTGGCGCCGCGACGCGCGTCCCGTGCCGACCGACGTCGCGCGCGCCGCACTGTCCGCGGTCCAGGAAGGCTGGGAGGTCGTCGTCGTCGACGCGGGCGGACCGGTCACCGCGCTGCTGCCCCGACCCGCGGTGTGGTCGCTCGCGAAGCAGGAGACGTGGACGCCCGCGGTGCGCGACGGCGCGGTCGAGCCCGCCGTCGCGGCCGCGGTCGCGAGCGCGCTCGCTCCTGTGAGTGCCGTGGTGCGGGTGGACGTCGAGCCCGGGCGCCGCGCCGAGCTCGCCGTGGTCGTGACGCTCGTCGACGGGCTGGACCGCGGGAGGCTCGACGGGGCCGTGGCGCACATCAACGCGGCACTCGCCGCTGACGACGTGGTCGCCGAGCGCGTCGACTCGCTCGAGCTCCGCCTGCGCCGCGCGTCCTGATCACCGCGGCCGCCGGGCGCGGGTGTGCCGGTGGGTGCGTGCTGGCCGGTCTGGTCGCTGATCGGCGTGTGCTGGGCGGTGGTCAGCGCTCGGCGAACGCGATCGCGGCCTTCGCCAGCGCGCCCGCGACGGCCTTGACGGCGAGCGCCGCGCCGAGCGAGGCGACCGCGGTCACCGCCACGAGCTGCCCGCCGAGGATCACGCGGTTGAGGTCGAGCGCGGGCCGCCAGTGCACGCCGTCGGCGTCGATGACGTAGACACCCACGGCCTTGACCCGCGCGCCGTACCCGCCCCCGCCGCCGTGGCCGCCTCCGTACCCGCCGTGACCCACCGACGTCGACCGCGCCGTGGACGTGCCGTGCTCGGCGTCGGTGGGGTCCGTGTCGCCGGGGGCCGTGTCGGCCGAGCCGGAGTCGGCCGCCGTGGGCGCCGGCTCGACGTCCTCCTCGTCGTCCCACGTCCGCTCGCCCGACGCGCGCGACCACACGGCGCGCGCGTGACGCGCCCACGCCGCGGCGGTCGGGCCGGCCTGCGGCAGGCTGCCGCCGCCCTCGCCGTCGCCCACGCCCAGGCCCGTCGCGGCCCAGATCCGGGCGACGGGGATCACGGTCACTCCGTCGCGCTCGTACGCCTCGCCGAACACGCGCCGCACGCTGAACGTCTCGTTCGCGGCCGAGCTCATCGAGGCCGGGTCGAAGCGGGGAACACGGGTCATGGCAGCCTCCTGGTCGGTCGTCCTTCGATCATGGACGCCGCGGGCCGTGCGGTCCAGGGGTGTCCCGGAGGGCTCGGCCGCTCAGCCGGAGCACGTCGGGGCGGCGGAGACCTGCGTCTCGTCGTCGAGCATCGCGCGCAACGTGCTCACGGGCACGACGAAGCTCGCCCCGTCCTTGCCCTTGGCGTACACGACCCCCACCACCCGCCCGTCGGCGTCGAGCACCGGCGAGCCCGACGAGCCGAGGTCGACCTGCGCGTCGGTGACGAGCACCTCGCCGAGGTTCTCGTGCAGCGGGTCGGTGGTCGCACCGATCACGGTCCCCGAGGTCATCGCCAGCCGGCTGCCTCGGGGGTACCCGACGACCGTCACCGACGAGCCGGGCATCGGGTCGAGCGGCGCCAGCCCCGCGTACGCCGGGAGGGCCTCGACGGTCCGGACGAACGCGAGGTCGGCGAGCGCCGCGGTGCTCGCGGCCCGCGCGCGCACGTCCCTGCCGTCGTACGTGCTGATCTCGAGTGCCGCGGAGTCGGCCACGACGTGGCGGTTCGTGACCAGGGTGTGGTCGTCGATCGCGAAGCCCGACCCGGTCGACAGCGACCCGCACCCGACGTTCCGGATCCGCACCGCCATGCGCTGCGCGGCGTCGAATCCGTCGGGGGACAGCGCGCCGGCCGAGGACGCGACGTCGTCGCGTGACGAGGCGACGCCGAGCGACGTAGGTACAGGCTCCGGCCGCGGCGGGAGGCTGCCGCACCCGGCCAGGGCGACCACGCACAGGCCGGTCGCGAGACCGACGAGCAGGTGTGTGCCCCGGCGGGCGTTCACTGGTCGAGCTCGCGCTGCAGCTGCTCGTTCGCCTCGGTGGCCTGACCGCACAGCGCGTCGACGTCGTCGCGGAACTTCACGAGCTCCTCCGGCGCGTAGGAGTCCGCGTCGTCCATGTAGCCGATCAGCTGGCCCTGGGCTGCGATGCACGTCGCGAGCGCGGTGGCGACCTTGCCCGCGGCCTGCGAGACGCGTGCCTGGTAGTCGACGAGCTGCTGCTGCGCCGCCGAGTCGTCGCCGAGCTGGGCCTTCTCGTCGGCGAGCTCGGTGATCCGTTCCTGCGCGGTGGCGAGCTGGGCGCGTGTGTCGTCGAGGGTGCGTTGCGCGTCGGCCAGGTCCCCGCGGGTGCGGTCGAGCTCGACCGCGGTGCCGCGCGCGAGGTCCTCCCAGTCTGCGCTGGACGCACGCCACTCGTCGGTCGTGCGCCACAGGTACGCGATCAGCGGACCGGCGACGACGAGCGAGACGACGAGCAGCACCGCCAGCACGGGCACCGTGCGCGACCGTCGGCGCGGAGGTTCGCCGGGGGCCAGAGCAGGTCCCTCAGTCTCGGACTGCTCGGTCCCGGACTGCTCGGTCCCTGACTGGTCGAGGCCAGCGGGCTCGTCGGACCCGGGAAGGTCGTCCTGTCCGGGACGCTGGCCGGAACCGGCGTGCTCGCCGGCCCCGGTGCGCTCGTCGCGCGCCACCCGCTCCTGCGACCCTGCGCGGGCGTCCGACGCCGCACGGTCGTCCAACGCTGCTCGTTCGTCCGACGCTGCTCGTGCGTCCGACCCTGCGTGCGGGTCCGAGGCGGCGAGCTCGTCGGTGCCCGCGACGTCGTCGTGGAGGGGGTCGAGGTGCGGCGCGTGATCCGCGCGCGCCGCCCAGCCCGGGGTGCCCTTCGGGCGACCACCAGGGGCGGGGGTGTCCAGCGGCGGCACCCGCACAGGATAGGCGGGCGGGTCAAGGCATGCGCGCGAGCGGGAGACAATGGTGGGATGACTCGCTCGTCCTACGCGGCACTGCTGCGCCTGCCGTCGGTCGCGCGGCTCTACGTGGTGGCCTTCGTGTGCCGGATCCCCGCCGCGATGATCGGCGTCGTCCTGACGCTGCACGTGGTGACGGAGCTCGACCGTGGGTACGCGCAGGCGGGCGTGGTCGCGGGCGCCTCGACCATCGGCGTCGCGATCGGTGCTCCGTGGCGCGGTCGGCTCGTCGACCGGTTCGGGCTGCGACGCGCCATCGCGCCGTCGATCGTGGTCGAGTCGGTCGTGTGGGTGCTCGCGCCCCACCTCGACTACCACGCGCTCGTGGTCGCGGCCTTCGTCGCAGGGCTCTTCCTGGTGCCCGTGTTCTCGGTCGCGCGCCAGTCGCTGTCGGTGATGGTGCCGCTCGCGCAGCAGCGCACCGCGTTCGCGCTCGACTCCGTGCTCGTCGAGCTCACGTTCATGCTCGCGCCCGTGGTCGGCGTCCTGCTGGCGACACAGGTCTCCACGACGGCGGCGCTCACCGTCGTCGGGTGCGCGACCGTCGGCGGCGGCGCCCTCCTGATGTGGGCGAACCCTCCGACGCGCTCGCACCGCCCGCACGGCGCGGCGCAGTCGCCCGACGGTCGACCGGTCCGCAAGCAGCGCGTCTTCGGGGCAGACCTCGTCGTGCTGCTCATCGCGGCCGCCGCGGCGTCGTTCGTGCTCATCGGGACCGACGTGTCGCTCGTCGCGTCGCTGAACGACGCGGGCCGGCCCGGGGACGTCGGCTGGATGATCGCGCTCTGGGCGGGCGGCTCGGTCGTCGGCGGCCTGGTGCACGGTGCGCGGACCAGCTCGCCCCCGCCCCTCGTGCTCGCGGGCGTGCTGGGCCTCGCGGTCGTGCCCGCCGCGTTCGCCCCCATGCCCGTGTGGCTCGCGCTCGCGGTCTTCGTCTCGGGGCTCCCGTGCGCGCCGACGCTCGCCTCGATCAACGCGACGCTCGTCCGGCTCGCGCCCGAGGAACGCCGGGGCGAGGTCATGGGGTGGTCGGGCACGATGTCGACCGTCGGCACGGCCCTGGGCGCGCCGCTGTGCGGGTGGGTCATCGACCGCACGAGCCCCGGCGCCGGCTTCCTGACCGCCGGGCTGGTGGGCGGTGGGGTCGCGGTCGTCGGGCTCGTCGTCCAGCGCGCCGTGCGACGACGTCGTGCCGTCGCGGGTTCGGCCGCCGTGCAGGACGCGCCGACGGGCGACGTGCTCGTCGACGCGGAGGTCAGCTCACCGGGCCGGTGAACTTCTCGCCCGGGCCCTCGCCGGGGGCGTCCGGGTACGGGGAGGCCTCGCGGAACGCGAGCTGCAGCGACCGCAACCCGTCGCGCAGGGAGCGCGCGTGCTGGTTCCCGATCTCGGGGGCGGCGGCGGTCACGAGCGCGGCGAGCGCGGTGATGAGCTTGCGGGCCTCGTCGAGGTCCAGGTACTGCTCGCCGTCCTCCTCGGAGAGCCCGCACTTGACGGCCGCGGCGCTCATGAGGTGCACGGCCGCGGTCACGATCACCTCGACGGCGGCCACGTCTGCGATGTCCCGCGTGGCGTCGCGGGTCGCGTCGTGCTGCGGGTCGGCCTGGTCGAGGGGCTGGTCGCTCATGCGCCCATCCTTCCATCGCGCGCCGGGCGGGCCGAACCTCGCACGGTGGTGTCGCTCTCGTCGTGCCGCACCGACGGCAAGGGCCCGACGACGGAAGGGACGCGACGACCCTCGCACCCGCGTGGGCGCGAGGGTCGTCGAGCAGTCCGGTGCGACGCGCGAGGCTCAGGCCACCGGGAGGGCGGAGGTCGCCGGGGTGCCGGTCTCCACGGGCGCACCGACGAGGTTGGCGCGCAGCGCCGCGCCGAGCCCGGCGTCGACGTTCGCCCAGTACTGGACGGCCCGCTCGCGGATCTCGTCGCTCTTCACGCCGCCGACGTGCCCGGTGATCGTCTCGAGGAAGCGCGCACGTGCCGCGTCGTCGAACACCTCCCGGTAGAGCGTGCCGGCCTGGCCCCAGTCGTCGTCCTGTGCGTGCAGCGCGGCCGCCGTGCGGGTCAGCTCGCCGTCGGACTCCCAGCTGCCGTCCGTCGCGCGGGCCGGGTCCGCGGCGGGGCCGCCGACCGAGTTCGGGGCGTAGACGGGCGTCTGCGCGGACGCGAAGGCATACCGCGCCGCGCCGTCCTTCGAGTACGAGTGCACGGGCGACGTCGGCGCGTTGACCGGGAGCTGCGCGTGGTTGGTCCCGACGCGGTACCGGTGGGCGTCCGCGTAGGAGAAGATCCGCGCGAGCAGCATCTTGTCGGGGCTCGCCGCGATGCCGGGCACGAAGTTGCTCGGCGCGAACGTCGCCTGCTCGATCTGCGCGAAGTAGTTCTCCGGGTTGCGGTTGAGCTCCATCTCGCCGACCTCGATGAGCGGGTAGTCCGCGTGCGGCCACACCTTCGTGAGGTCGAACGGGTTGAAGCGGTACGTCTTCGCGTCCCCGTACGGCATCACCTGGACCGACAGCGTCCAGCGCGGGAAGTCGCCGGCCTCGATGTGCTCGTACAGGTCGCGGATGTGGACGTCCGCGTCCGAGCCCGCGAGCTGCGAGGCCTCGTCGGCCGTGAGGTTGTCGATGCCCTGCTGCGTCTTGAAGTGGTACTTGACCCAGAACCGCTCACCCGCGGCGTTGATCCACTGGTACGTGTGCGAGCCGAAGCCGTCCATGTGCCGCCACGACGACGGCAGGCCACGGTCGCCCATGAGCCACGTGACCTGGTGCGCGCTCTCGGGGGACAGCGACCAGAAGTCCCACTGCATGTCGTTGTCGCGCAGGTGCGAGCCGGGCAGGCGCTTCTGCGAGTGGATGAAGTCGGGGAACTTGATCCCGTCACGGATGAAGAACACCGGGGTGTTGTTGCCGACGAGGTCGTAGTTGCCCTCGGACGTGTAGAACTTCAGCGCGAACCCGCGCGGGTCGCGCCACGTGTCGGGGGAGCCGAGCTCGCCCGCGACCGACGAGAAGCGCGCGAGCAGCTCGGTCTGCGCACCCGGCTGGAACAGCGCGGCCCGCGTGTACGCGGACACGTCGTGCGTGACCCGCAGCGTGCCGAACGCGCCGCCACCCTTGGCGTGCACGACGCGCTCGGGGACCCGCTCGCGGTTGAACTGCGCGAGCTTCTCGACGAGGTAGTGGTCGTGCAGGACGATCGGGCCGTCGGAGCCGACGACAGCGCGTGCGCGTCGGAGGCGACCGGCGCGCCGGAGTTCGTCGTGGTGGCGGGCACGTGAGACATGGATGTCCTCTCGAAGGGTGGGTGTGACAGATCGGCACGCCGACGTCGCCGGCGTGAGCAGGGGGTGCGCAGGGCATGCGCAGCGTGAGGAGCGGCCTAGGGCACGGGCTGCGCGGCGTCCTCGGCGGGTGCGTCGGCCGAGGCGCTGCACGCGGGGCACAGTCCCCAGAACGTGACCTCGGCGGTCTCGACGGCGAAGCCCGAGGACGTGCTGGGCTCGAGGCACGGCGCGTGCCCGACGGTGCAGTCCACGTCCTCGACCGCGCCGCACGAGCGGCACACCACGTGGTGGTGGTTGTCCCCGACCCGGCGCTCGTAGCGCGCGGGGTGGCCGGCAGGCTCGATCCGGCGCAGGATCCCGGCCTGCGTGAGCGCGGCGAGCACGTCGTAGATCGCCTGCACGGAGACCGACGGCATCCGCATGCGGACGCCGCGCAGGACCGCGTCGGCGTCGGCGTGCGGGGAGGCGGTCAGGGCCGCGAGCACCGCCAGCCGGGGGGCGGTCACTCGCAGGCCGCGACTGCGCAGCAGCTCGTCGTCGTCCATGGCCTCAGCCCATCACAAAAACTGGAACCATTCAAGAATTGGAACGACTCGGGTGTGTCCGGCGGGCGTGTCGGGCGGACCGAGGGACCCGGGCGGTCGGGTGGCCCGGCCCGGGTCTGGTAGTCTCGTGCACCGACTGACCTGTGCTGTGCCCGTGCGAGCGAGACTCGAACGGTCGTGGTGCGGGTGCACAAGTGGAGAACTCTCCCACCTGGGTCCCGACCGACCGGCTTGCCGGCGACGGGGACCGGGTCTCGGTCTGTACGGCGGTGGCTGTCGTCGTGCGTGGCTCCTCGCCGCGCATCGCAGCGTGCCGTCGGCGCACGCGCGTCGTGCGACGGACCGTGTGAGGCCTCCTCCTGTGCCCAGGGACGGAGGCCTTCTTCGTTCCCGGAGGTCCGTCACGACGAACCCAGAGGAGCACCCATCAGCGAGCCCCGCATCAACGATCGGATCCGCGTCGCCGAGGTCCGCCTGGTCGGCCCTGCCGGCGAGCAGGTCGGCATCGTCCGCGTGGAAGACGCACTGCGCCTGGCCCAGGACGCTGACCTCGACCTGGTCGAGGTCGCCCCCGAGGCGCGCCCGCCCGTGGTCAAGATCATGGACTACGGGAAGTACAAGTACGAAGCGGACATGAAGGCGCGTGAGGCCCGGCGCAACCAGGCGAACACCGTGCTCAAGGAGATCCGGTTCCGGCTCAAGATCGACCCGCACGACTACGCCACCAAGAAGGGCCACGTCGAGCGGTTCCTCAAGGCCGGCGACAAGGTCAAGGTCATGATCATGTTCCGCGGTCGTGAGCAGTCGCGCCCCGAGATGGGCTTCCGCCTGCTGCAGCGCCTGGCCGCCGACGTGGCCGAGCTCGGCTTCGTCGAGAGCTCGCCCAAGCAGGACGGGCGCAACATGATCATGGTGATCGGCCCGAACAAGAAGAAGGCCGAGCAGCGCCAGGAGCAGCGTCGTCAGGCGCAGGCCGCCGCGGCGCGCGAGGCCAACGCGAAGGCCGCCGACGAGCAGCGCGCTGCCGCGGCTGAGCCGGTCGCGGCCGAGCCGGTCGCCGAGACCGCTGCGGTCGAGATGCCCGAGACTGCTGCGACCGAGGCTGCTGCGACCGAGACTGCTGCGACCGAGACTGCTGCGACCGAGGCTGCTGTGGCCGAGACTGCTGCGACCGAGGCTGCTGTGGCCGAGACGGCTGTGGCAGAGACGGTCGCCGAGCCCGCGGTCGAGGAGCCGGTCGCCGAGGCCCCCACCGCGGCGGTCAAGCCTGCGGCCGCGCCTCGTCCGGCGGCTGCGCCGAAGGCCGCGGCACCGCGACCCTCGGCTGCCAAGGCTGCAGCGGCCAAGCCGGCAGCGGCCAAGCCCGAGGCAGCGGCCAAGCCCGTGGCGGCACCCAAGCCGGTGTCCGCCCCGAAGCCGGTCGCGACGCCCAAGCCGAGCGCTGCGGCGGCCAAGCCCGCCGCGCCGCGCCCGGCCCCCCGGCCCAAGCCGCGCACCACCGACTGACATCACGACGGCCGGGACGCCCGACGGTCCGGCCGACACGACGAGTCGCACGAACCCGTGCGATGCGAACGACAAGGAGACACGGCAGCCATGCCGAAGAACAAGACGCACTCCGGTGCCAAGAAGCGCTTCCGCGTGACGGGGACGGGCAAGCTCATGCGCGAGCAGGCCAACGGTCGCCACCTGCTGGAGCACAAGTCGAGCCGCCGCACCCGCCGCATCGCCGGTGACGTGGTCGTCTCCGCTGCCGACACCCCCAAGATCAAGAAGCTGCTCGGCAAGTGACTCGCCCGGGCGCCACCGGCGCCCGGGGTCACTACCGGCCCTGACCAAGCAAGGAGCATCACGTGGCACGCGTGAAGCGGGCAGTCAACGCCCAGAAGAAGCGTCGTTCGACCCTCGAGCGGGCCAGCGGTTACCGCGGCCAGCGCTCGCGCCTGTACCGCAAGGCGAAGGAGCAGGTCACCCACTCCCTCGTCTACTCGTACCGCGACCGCAAGGCGCGCAAGTCCGACTTCCGCAAGCTGTGGATCCAGCGCATCAACGCTGCGGCCCGCGCGGAGGGCATCACCTACAACCGCCTCATCCAGGGCCTCAAGCTCGCGGGCATCGAGGTGGACCGTCGCGTCCTCGCGGACCTCGCGGTCAACGACGTGGCGGCGTTCAACACGCTCGTCAAGGCGGCCAAGGACGCGCTCCCGGCCGACGTCAACGCCCCCAAGGCGGCCTGACGCAGCACCTCCTGCAACGCCCCCGCGGACCCTGGTCCGACGGGGGCGTTGCTGCCTCCACTGCGCGCCGACATGCCGACGGGCGCGAGGCGCAGTCCGGCTCGCCGCCCGCCGGCTCGACGAACCGAGGGCCGGTACCCGCGATGATGGGTCCGTGACGGCAACGGATGTCCTGACCAACCCGCGCAGCGAGCGCGTGAAGGCCGTGCGCGCCCTCGCGGGGCGCGCCGTGCGCGAACGCCAGGGGCGGTTCGTCGTGGAAGGCCCCCAGTCGGTGCGGGAGGCCGTGGCGGGCTCCCGCACGCGCGTGCGGGACCTCTACCTGACGGCGGCAGCGGCGGCACGCTACGACGAGATCGTCGCGGCGGCCGCCGCGCACGGCGTGCGCACGACGATCGGCGACGACGACGTGCTCGCGGCCATGAGCCCGGACGCGCAGGGCGTCGTCGCGGTGGCGGACCTGCTCGGCGGTGGGCTGCAGGGCGTGCTCGACGAGCGCCCGCGCCTCGTGAGCGTGCTGGCGCGCGTGCGCGACCCCGGGAACGCGGGGACGGTGATCCGCGCGTCGGACGCCGCGGGGGCGGGCGGGGTCGTGCTGACGACCGAGAGCGTCGACGTGCACAACCCCAAGGTCGTGCGGTCGACCGCCGGCTCGCTGTTCCACCTGCCCGTGGCATACGACGTCGCACTGGCGACCGCCGTGCAGGCGATGCGGGCCGCAGGGATGACCGTGCTCGCCGCCGACGGCACGGGCGAGCACGACATCGACGACCTGCTCGACGTCGCGGGTCACGCACCCGCCGGCGTGCCGGACCTGGCCGCCCCGACCGCCTGGGTGTTCGGCAACGAGGCCTGGGGCCTGCCGGACGCGGACCGCGCGCTGGCCGACGCGGTCGTGCGGGTGCCGTTGCACGGGCGAGCGGAGTCGCTCAACCTCGCGACCGCCGCGACCGTCTGCCTCTACGCGAGCGCTCGGGCGCAGCGCTCGCCGAGGGGGTGACCGTGCGGCTGTTCACGGCGGTCTGGCCGAGCGAGCAGGTCCTCGACCACCTCGACCTGACGCTCGCGAGCGTGCGCGGCGGCCCGGCCGGTCGGTCGGCGGACGTGCGCTGGTCGGCGCGCGAGACGTGGCACCTGACCACCGCGTTCTACGGCGAGGTGGCCGACGGCGTGGTGCCGACGCTCGTGGCGACGCTCGCCGAGGCGGGTGCGGACCTCCCGCCGTACGACCTCGCGCTGCGCGGCGCGGGCGTGTTCGCGCACCGCACGCTGTGGGTCGGGGCGACTGGAGGGCTCGCCGAGCACCGTGCGGTGACGCGCGAGTGCCGCGACGCGGCGGCCGACCTGGGCGTGCACGACGACGGACGTGCGCGCGAGCGGCCCCACCTGACGATCGGGCGGTCGCGCCCCGGCAGCGGGCCACCACGTCGTCGCTCGTCGCGTCCCCGGGACTCCAGTCGCCTGGACGACGACCCCCTGGCGGGCCTCGTGCGCGCCCTCGCGGTCTACGAGGGGCCGACCTGGACGGTCGAGGAGGTGCTGCTCGTCGAGTCGACCCCGGGCGCGGGGCGGGGCGGTGGCCCGCTGTACCGCACCGTCGAGCGGTTCGCGCTCGAGGGCTGAGCGAACCGTCCGCGCGGGTCCGGGACGTCCGACGCGCTGGTCGGGGTCGCGCCGGGCGTGCGATGCTGTGCGCGTGAGCTCTCGACGCGCGGCGGCTGGTCGCCGATTTCCGCGGCCCGTTCCCGGGCCGCGCTGACGCGCACGTGAGCTGAGCCGCGCAGGCTCGTCGTCCTCGGCACGCCGTGGGCGCCCCGCGTGGTGGACCTCCCGGACGGACCCGGAACGGGCGCCCTAGACTTGCCCGCTGGTCGGCGCGCTCGTGCGTGACGGCCGACAGTCCACCCCCGGAAGGTTCGGATGCCCGAGAACCCTGCCACCGACAGCGCCGCTGCCGGTGCCCCGTTGTCCCCGCTCGACGAGGTCGGCGTCGCCGCCGCCGTCGACGCGGCTCTCGCCGCGATCACCGCCGCCGGTGACCTCGACGACCTCAAGTCCGTGCGGCTGGCCCACACGGGCGACCGCAGCCCGCTGGCGCTCGCCAACCGTGCGATCGGCGGCCTCGCGCCCGCCGACAAGGGTGCGGCCGGCAGGCTCGTCGGCCAGGCTCGTGGCCGGGTCAACGCCGCGGTCGCGCAGCGGCAGACCGAGCTCGAGGCGGAGCGCGACGCGCGCGTCCTCGTCGAGGAGACCGTCGACGTGACGCTGCCCGTCGACCGCCACCCGCGCGGCGCACGGCACCCGCTGGAGACCCTGCAGCAGCGCGTCGCCGACGTGTTCGTCGCGATGGGCTGGGAGATCGCCGAGGGCCCCGAGCTCGAGGCCGAGTGGTTCAACTTCGACGCCTTGAACTTCGGCGTCGACCACCCTGCGCGCCAGATGCAGGACACGTTCTACGTCGCCGCCCCCGACGGGTCCGACGAGCCGTCGAACCTCGTGCTGCGCACGCACACGAGCCCCGTGCAGGCTCGCTCGCTCCTGAGCCGCGGGGTGCCCGTCTACGTCGCGTGCCCGGGCAAGGTGTTCCGCACGGACGAGCTCGACGCGACGCACACGCCCGTCTTCCACCAGGTCGAGGGCCTGGCGATCGACAAGGGCCTGACGATGGCGCACCTCAAGGGCACGCTCGACCACTTCGCGAAGGCGATGTTCGGGTCCGAGGCGCGTATGCGGCTGCGTCCGTCGTACTTCCCGTTCACCGAGCCGTCCGCCGAGATGGACCTGTGGTTCCCGCAGAAGAAGGGCGGCCCCGGCTGGATCGAGTGGGGCGGCTGCGGGATGGTCAACCCGAACGTGCTGCGCGCGTGCGGCGTCGACCCTGACGTGTACTCGGGCTTCGCGTTCGGCATGGGCATCGAGCGCACCCTCATGCTGCGGCACGCCATCGGCCTGATGCACGACATGGTCGAGGGCGACGTCCGCTTCTCCACCCAGTTCCAGGCGGTGATCTGATGCCTCGCGTTCCCCTGTCCTGGCTCGGCGAGCACGTCGACCTCCCGGTGGGCCTCACCGCCGAGCAGCTCGCGGTCGACCTCGTGCGGGTCGGTCTCGAGGAGGAGGCCGTGCACGCCGCGGCCGTGACGGGCCCGCTCGTCGTCGGCCGCGTCGTCGAGCGCACCCCCGAGCCGCAGAAGAACGGCAAGACGATCAACTGGTGCCGCGTGGACGTCGGCCCGGAGCACAACGAGCCCGGCGGCACGCCCCGCGGGATCGTGTGCGGCGCGCACAACTTCGACGTGGGTGACCACGTGGTCGTGGCGCTGCCCGGTGCCGTGCTCCCGGGCCCCTTCGCGATCGCGTCGCGCAAGACCTACGGGCACGTGTCCGACGGCATGATCTGCTCGGCCCGCGAGCTCGGGCTGGGGGAGGATCACGCCGGGATCATCGTGCTGAGCGAGATCGGCGTCGACGCGCCCGTCGGGACCGACGCACGTGAGCTGCTCGGCCTCGGCGAGGAGGTCCTCGAGATCAACGTGACCCCGGACCGGGGCTACTGCTTCTCGATGCGGGGCGTCGCGCGCGAGTACGCGCACTCCACGGGTGCCGTGTTCACCGACCCCGCCCTGCCCGAGCCGACCGACGAGCGCCCGGCGGGCTTCGAGGTCGAGATCGACGACGACTCGCCGATCCACGGCGTGCCCGGCGCCGACCGGTTCGTCGCGCAGGTCGTGCGCGGGGTTCGCGCGAACGACCCGTCGCCCGCGTGGATGCAGCGCCGCCTGCAGCAGGCGGGCATGCGCCCGATCTCGCTCGCGGTCGACGTGACCAACTACGTGATGCTCGACCTGGGCCAGCCGCTGCACGCCTACGACCTGGCGACGTTGCACGCACCGATCGTCGTGCGCCGCGCACGTGCGGGCGAGAAGCTCCGCACGCTCGACGACCAGGTCCGCGCGCTCGACCCGCAGGACCTGCTCATCACCGACAGCCCGGAGGGCCGCGGCTCGCGGCCGATCGGCCTGGCGGCCGTGATGGGCGGCGGCGACACGGAGGTGAGCGACGCCACGACCGACCTGCTGATCGAGGCCGCGCACTTCGACCCGGTGACGGTCGCGCGCAGCGCGCGTCGGCACAAGCTGCCGAGCGAGGCGAGCAAGCGGTTCGAGCGGGGCGTGGACCCGCGGCTGCCGCGCGTCGCGGTCGCGCGGGTGGCCGAGCTGCTCGTCGAGCACGGGGGAGGGACGGTCGACGCGGAGCTGACGGACGTGGACCGCACGACCCCGCCCGCAGCGGTCGAGCTCGACCTGGACCACCCCGCCCGGCTCGTCGGCGTGCCCTACACGCACGACGAGGTCCGCGCCGTGCTGACCGAGATCGGCGCGAGCGTGCAGGACGTCCGCCCGGGAGTCGTCGCGGTGACGCCGCCGACCTGGCGGCCCGACCTGACCGTCCCGGTCGAGCTGGTCGAGGAGGTCGCGCGCCTGCGCGGCTACGACGCGATCCCGTCGGTCGTCCCCCCGGCTCCCGCCGGGCTCGGGCTCACGTGGTCGCAGCGCGCGCGCCGCGGCATCGCGGACTCGCTCGCCGAGTCGGGGCTGGTGGAGGTGCTCAGCTACCCGTTCGTCGGGCAGGAGCAGCTCGACGCCCTGGGTCTGGCGGACGACGACGAGCGACGTCGGGCGGTCCGCCTGGTCAACCCGCTCTCCGAGGCCCAGCCCTTCATGCGCACCAACCTGCTCGTGACGGTCCTCGACACCGCGCGGCGCAACGTCGCGCGCGGGAGCACGGACGTGGCCGTGTACGAGGTCGGCCTCGTGACGCTGCCTCGCACGGGGTCGGGTCCGGCGCCCGCGCTGCCGGGCGGTGTGCGCCCGTCTGACGACCAGCTCGCGGCCATCGACGCGGCGGTGCCCGCGCAGCCGCGCCACGCCGCGGGTGTGCTCGCGGGCCGGCTCGAGCCGGCGGGTGTGTGGGGACCTGGGCGTCGCGCCGACCACACCGACGCGATCGTCGCCGTGCAGCGCGCCGCCCAGGTGGCGGGCGTGCCCGTCCGGCTCGTCGCTGACGCAGGTCGCGCGCCGTGGCACCCCGGGCGGTGCGCGCGGGTCGAGACCGTCACGGGCGTGGTGCTCGGGTGGGCCGGCGAGCTGCACCCGAACGTCGTGGCGGCGCACGACCTGCCGGCGCGGACGGCGGCGTTCGAGATCGACCTGGACGCGCTCGTCGCGGCCGCGCCCACCGAGCCCCTCGTCGCGCGGCCGGTCTCGACCTTCCCCGTCGCGAAGGAGGACGTCGCGCTCGTCGTGCCGTCGCAGGTCCCGGCGGCGGACGTGCTCGCCGCGGTGCGCACGGGTGCGGCGTCGAGCCCCGCGGGCGACGTGGTCGAGGACGTGCGGCTGTTCGACGTCTACGAGGGCGACCAGGTGGCGCCCGGGCACCGGTCGCTCGCGTTCGCACTGCGCCTGCGTGCGGGCGACCGCACGCTGACGGCGGCGGAGACGGCGGCCGTGCGTGACGCGGTGGTCGCCGAGGCGGCCGCGAGGTTCGGGGCGTCGCTGCGCGCCTGACCCGACCGACGTGACCCGAGACCCCCGGGACCGACCTGCTGCTCCACGCAGGCAGACCCGGGGGTCTCTCGCGTCTTGGGCACGCCGGCCGAGTGCGGCGGGTCGTGCGCGGGGGACGTCACCGGCGAGACGTCCGATGAGTTCACCGCATCGTTACTGCCCAGTAGTTGCGACAATTCGGACCGGGCGGGAAGGTGAGCGATGGTCGCCCACCAGCGGCCCTCTGTGTTCCCCGATGAAGGAGAGCCGCTGTGCGTCCTGGCAACCGATCGCTCACCGGGGGCCTCGCGGCCCTCGCCGTCGTGCTCGCGGGCTCGGTGGTCGCCGCCGCTCCCGCGACCGCCGCCGTCTCGCCGACGGCCCCCGTCGTGATCCACGAGGTGTACGGCGGTGGTGGCAACAGCGGGGCCCCGATCCTGCGGGACTTCGTCGAGCTCTACAACATGAGCGACCAGGCCGTCGACCTCACCGGGTGGTCGGTCCAGTACGGCTCGTCCACCGGCACGGTCGGGGGCAGCGGCCTGGTGACGGTGCTGTCGGGCACGATCCAGCCGCACGACTACTTCCTCGTCGGGCAGGCGACCGGCGCCGGGAGCCAGGACGACATCGAGACGGATCTCAACGGGACGATCGCGATGGGCGGGACCGCGGGCAAGGTCGCGCTGTCGTCGTCGAGCACGGGGCTGGGCTGCACGAGCGCGACGCGCTGCGCGAGCGTCGCGTCGGTCGTCGACTTCGTCGGGTACGGCACCGCGACCAACGACTTCGCCGGGACGGCGCCGACGGGGAACCTCTCGGCCACGACGTCGGCGTCGCGCTCCGCCGAGCACGCCAACACCGCGGACAACGCGGCGGACTTCACCGTCGGGGCGCCGACGCCACGCAAGTCGGGTGCGGACCCCGACCCCGACCCGACCGACCCACCCGAGCTCACGATCGCGGCGATCCAGGGCACGGGTGCGGCGTCGTCGTACGTCGGGCAGACCGTGACGACGCAGGGCGTCGTGACGGCCGCCTACCCGACGGGCGGGCGCAACGGCTACGTCATCCAGACGGCCGGGACGGGCGGGCCGCTCGGGGAGCGCACCGCGTCGGACGGCCTGTTCGTCTTCTCGTCGAGCACCGACGACCTCGTGACCATCGGGGACGAGGTCCAGGTCACGGGCGCGATCAGCGAGTTCAACGGGTTGACGGAGATCACGGTCACGAGCGCGGCGGACCTGACGGTCCTCGACTCCGACGCCACCGTGACCCCTCTGACCGGCGCGTGGCCCGCGACGGCCGCCGCGCGCGAGGCCGTGGAGTCGATGCTGTTCCAGCCGACCGGTGACCTGACGGTCTCGAACACGTTCTCGACGAACCAGTACGGCGAGGTGGGCCTCGCGACCGGGACGACGCCGCTCCTGCAGTGGACCGAGGTCGCCGACCCGCAGGACACCGCGGCGATCCAGGCGGTCAAGGACGACAACGCCGCGCGCGGGGTCGTGCTCGACGACGGCGCGACGACGAACTTCCTGGGCTCGGCGACGAACCAGGCGCTCGTCCCGCCCTACCTGTCGCTGACGAACCCGGTGCGTGTCGGCGCCGCGGTGACGTTCGACGAGCCCGTGGTCGTGACCTACGTGAACAACGCGTGGAAGCTCGACCCGACCCGGCCGCTCGTCGGCCCCACCGACGGGCCCGTGACGTTCGAGAACACCCGCACCGCAGCTCCGCGCGCGGTCGGCGGCGACGTGAGCGTCGCATCCTTCAACGTCCTGAACTACTTCACGACGCTCGGTGCGGGGACGTCGGGCTGCGTGCCGTTCAACGACCGCAGCGGTGACCCCGTCACGGTCAGCACGGGCTGCGACCCGCGGGGTGCGTGGGACCCGGCCGACCTGGCACGGCAGCAGGACAAGATCGTCACGGCGATCAACGATCTCGACGCCGACGTCGTCGGGCTCCTCGAGATCGAGAACTCGCTCGTGGTCGACGGGGTGGCCGACGAGGCGCTGAGCACGCTGGTCGACGCGCTGAACGCCGCGGCCGGCACCGACAAGTGGGCGTTCGTGCCCTCCTCGACCGAGCTGCCCCAGGCCGCCACGATGGACGTGATCTCCAACGCGATCATCTACCAGCCCGCCGCGGTGACGCGGGTCGGGCAGTCGCGCGCGCTGGGCACGCTGTCGGACTCCGGCGAGGCGTTCGACAACGCGCGCGAGCCGCTCGCGCAGGCCTTCGAACCTGCCGCCGGGGGCGAGCCGTTCCTGGTCGCGGTCAACCACTTCAAGTCCAAGGGCTCGGCCGGGCCGCTCCCGGGCGACGCCGACCAGGGTGACGGGCAGGGCGCGTCGAACGCGTCGCGCGTCGCGCAGGCCACGGCCCTGCGCGACTGGGTCGCCGACATCCGGGGCGACGTGGAGGCTGTCGCGCTCGTCGGCGACTTCAACGCGTACACGCTCGAGGACCCGCTCGAGGTGCTCTACGACGCCGGCTACACCGACGCGGCGTCGCAGCTCGCGCCGGGGGAGTACTCGTACTCGTTCAGCGGGCTGTCGGGGTCGCTCGACCACGTGCTGCTCAACGAGGCGGCGCTCGAGCGCGCGACGGGCGCGGACATCTGGGAGATCAACGCCGAGGAGTCCATCGCGCTCGAGTACAGCCGGTACAACTACCACGGCCAGCTGTTCTACGCGCCCGACGAGTACCGCTCGTCGGACCACGACCCGGTCGTCGTCGGGCTCAGCGCGGGCGAGCAGAACGCCGGACCGCTCGACCTGACGTTCCTCAACATCAACGACTTCCACGGTCGCATCGAGTCGGTGACGACCGCGGGGGTCACGTCGTCCAACACGGTGAAGTTCGCCGGGACGGTCGAGAAGCTGCGGGCGGAGGCCGACGGACCCGTGGCCTTCCTGTCGGCGGGTGACAACATCGGGGCGTCGCTGTTCGCGTCCGCGGTGCAGAAGGACCAGCCGACGATCGACGTGCTCGACGCGCTCGAGCTGCGCGCCTCGGCGGTCGGCAACCACGAGTTCGACCAGGGCTTCACCGACCTGACCGACAGGGTCATCGGGCCGGACGGCGACCGGAACGCGCAGTGGGACTACCTCGGCGCGAACGTCTACCTCGACGGGACGACGACGCCGGCGCTCGACGAGTACACGACGTTCGACATGGACGGCGTGACCGTCGGCGTGATCGGCGCGGTCACCGAGGAGACCCCCTCGCTGGTGACCCCGGCAGGCATCGCGACGCTCGACTTCGGCGACCCCGTCGAGGCCGTGAACCGTGTCGCGGCCCAGCTCACGGACGGTGACGAGAGCAACGGCGAGGCCGACGTGATCGTGGCCGAGTACCACGAGGGCGCAGGTGCGGGGACGCCGGACGGCGCGACCCTCGAGGAGGAGCTCGCCGAGGGCGGTGCCTTCGCCGAGATCGTGACGCAGACGTCTGCCGCGGTGGACGTCATCTTCACCGGGCACACCCACAAGCAGTACGCGTGGGACGCGGCCGTTCCGGGGGTCGCAGGCAAGACGCGCCCGGTCGTGCAGACCGGCTCGTACGGCGAGTTCCTCGGCAAGGTCGTGCTGACCTACGACCCGGAGAGCGACGAGGTGCTCGCGCACACGCAGGAGAACGTCGCACGCGTCACCACGGCGGACGCGACGCTCGTCGCCACCTACCCGCGCGTGGCGCAGGTCAAGCAGATCGTCGACGCGGCGATCGCGTACTCGGACGTGATCGGCCGCGAGCCCGTGGGCTCGATCACGGCCGACATCACGACCGCCTTCACGGGCGGCTCGTACGTCGACGGCGAGTACGTCGGGCCGGGCCCGCTGCCGACGACCGGACGTGACGACCGTGCGAGCGAGTCGACGCTCGGCAACCTCGTCGCGAACTCCCTGCGGGACACGCTCGCCGACGACCGGCTCGGGGGCGCCCAGATCGGCGTCGTGAACCCGGGCGGTCTGCGCTCCGACCTGCTCTACGCGAGGTCGGGGGCGGAGGCGACCGACGGCGTCGTCACGTACGCCGAGGCCAACGCCGTGCTGCCGTTCGCGAACAACCTGTGGACGACGACGCTGACCGGCGCGCAGCTCCTGACGCTGCTCAACCAGCAGTGGCAGCGGGACAGCAACGGCAACGTGCCGTCACGTGCCTACCTGCAGCTGGGGCTGTCCGACAACGTGTCGTACACGTACGACGCGACCCTGCCGGAGGGCAGCCGCATCACGTCCGTGACGATCGACGGCGAGCCGCTCGACCTCGCGGCGGGCTACCGCGTCGGGACGTTCTCGTTCCTCGCCACGGGCGGCGACAACTTCCGGGTGTTCACCCAGGGTTCGGACACGCGCGACTCGGGTCTGCTCGACCGCGACGCGTGGATCGCCTACCTCGAGGCGCACCCGGGGCTGTCTCCTGACTTCGCGCGGCACGCGGTCGCGACGACGCCCCTGCCGAGCGAGGTGTTCGCGGGCGACGCCGTCCAGTTCGGCGTCTCCAGGCTCGACCTGACGAGCCTCGGCTCGCCGCTGAACACGAGCCTGGACATCCGCCTCGACGGCGAGTCGATCGGCGGCGCCACGGTCACCGGGGGCGCGGCGACGGTCGCCGTGCAGATCCCGGCCGGGACGACGCCCGGCGCGCACGAGCTCACGCTCGTCGCCGCTCCGAGCGGCACCACGGTGCACGTGCCGTTGACGGTCAAGGCGGCCACCCCGACCACGACCGTGCTCACGATGACCGGGAACCCGGTCGTCGGCGAGACCCAGACCCTGCGCGCGGCGGTGTCGCCGGAGGGCGTCGCCGGGACCGTCACGTTCGTCGACGGCAGGATCTGGCTCGGCACGGTCGCGGTACGTGGCGGCGAGGCGGCGCTCGACGTCCAGCTGGGCGCGGGCGCGCACGAGCTGAGCGCGGTGTTCACACCGACCGACGGACGGTACGCCGCCTCGACGGGGACGCTCACGGCCATGATCGGGGGGTCGCGGAGCACCACGACGCTCGACGTGCAGCCCCGCTCGGTCGCGTTCGGGGGCCAGCTCACGGCGCGCGTCACCGTGACGGCCTCCGGGGTCACGCCCCAGGGCGTCGTCCAGATCCGCGAGGGTCAGACCGTGCTGGCCGCGGCGACCCTCCCGGTGGCCGGCACGGGCACGGGTGCGGGCAAGGGCGCGGCCACGGCCAAGGGCGCGGCCACGGGCAAGCCGAAGCCCGGTCCGTCGCAGTCCGTGACCGTGACGATCCTGCTGCCGCGCACCCTGGCGGTGGGCAAGCACGCGCTGACGGCGGTGTACGGCGGTGGCGGGGGCCTGCAGGCGTCGACGTCCGCTCCCGTCAAGGTGACCGTCACGAAGGCGCGTCCGACGATCGCCGTGTCGACGCCGAGCTGGACGGTGAAGAAGGGCAGCTCGCCGGTCGTCACGGTGACGGTCGCCGGATCTCCGGGCGCCCCGGTGCCGGGAGGCACGGTGACGCTCCAGGTCGGGCGCTCGACGTACGTCGGGACGCTGAGCGACGGGGCGGCGACGTTCACGATCCGTGGCGTCACGTCGAGCGTCGTGCTGCGCGCCTCGTACCTCGGCGACGCGGGGTACACGCCCGCCTCGACGAGCAAGCAGCTGACCGTCGACACCAAGCCGGGTGGCCCTCACCCGCCGAAGCGGTGACGCGGGGCTGAGCACGCACGAGGGCGCCCGGTCGGTCGAGCCGACCGGGCGCCCTCGTCGCGTCAGAGGAAGTCGTGGTAGGCGGGAAGGTCCAGCACGCCGTTGCCGGACAGCCCGATCACGATCGTCTCGTCGGTCGTCGCCGCTCGCGCGTGGGCGATCGCACCCGCCACGGCGTGCGTCGACTCGGGCGCGGGGATGATCCCCTCCGCGCGCGCGAACTCCAGGCCCGCCGCGAACGCGACGTCCTGCTCGACGGCGATCGCCTCGAGCAGCCCCAGCTCGAGCGCGTGCGACACCATCGGTGCCATGCCGTGGTAGCGCAGGCCCCCGGCGTGGATGGGCGGCGGCACGAAGTCCTTGCCGAGCGTGTGCATCTTCAGCAACGGGGTCAGCCCGGCCACGTCGCCGAAGTCGTACCGGTACTCGCCCTGCGTGAGCGACGGGCAGGCCGCGGGCTCGCAGGCGACGACCCTCGTCGTCGTGCCGTCGCGCAGGTTGCGCCCGATGAACGGGAAGCTGAGCCCCCCGAGGTTCGACCCGCCGCCTGCGCAGCCGAACACGACGTCGGCCGTCTCGCCGATCGCGTCGAGCTGCTCGAGCGCCTCGATCCCGATGACGGACTGGTGCAGCAGCACGTGGTTGAGGACCGAGCCGAGCGCGTAGTGCGCCTTCGGGTCCTGGGCCGCGACCTCGACCGCCTCGGAGATCGCCATGCCGAGCGAGCCGGTGGTGTCCGGGTCCGCGGCGAGCATCGCGCGGCCGGCCTCGGTCAGGTCGGAGGGCGACGGGTGGCAGATCCCGCCATACGTCTCCATCTGCATGCGCCGGTACGGCTTGGCGTCGTACGACGCGCGCACCTGCCAGACCTCGCACTCGATCCCGACGAGCGCGCACGCCATGGACAACGACGCGCCCCACTGGCCCGCACCGGTCTCGGTCGTCAGCTTCGTGATGCCCTCGACCGCGTTGTAGTACGCCTGCGCGACCGCCGTGTTCGGCTTGTGCGACCCGGCCGGCGAGACGCCCTCGTACTTGTAGTAGATCTTCGCGGGCGTGCCGAGCGCGCGCTCGAGCCGCAGCGCCCGGACCAGCGGCGACGGCCGCCACAGCGCGTACATCTCGCGCACGGTCTGCGGGATCTCGACGTAGCGCTCGGTGCTGACCTCCTGGGCGATGAGCGCCATCGGGAACAGCGGGGCGAGGTCCTGCGGCCCGAGCGGCTCACGCGTGCCCGGGTGCAGCGCGGGAGGAGCAGGCTCAGGGAGGTCCGCGGCGAGGTTGTACCAGTGCGTCGGGACCGTCGACGGCACGAAGGTGCCGACCGGGTCGGTGAGCGGCGCGGATGCCGGACGGACGTCGGGGGAAGTCGTCATGCGGTGCCTCCTGGGCGCATCGTGGTGCGGAGCGGGCCCGCACGCGCCAGACCACCACGCCGTGGGTCCGCTGGGCGCAGCCTAGGGCACCGTCCCGCGTCGGTGACCTGGGCCGTCGCGGTGCGAGACGTCAACCGCCGAGCGCCACCGCCCGGCTCAGGAGCTCGACGCGCACCGCGCCGCCCTTGGTGTCGAGCACCCCGACGCGCCGGAAGCCCAGCCGGGCGTGGAACGCCGACGAGGCCGGGTTCGGCGGGTCGAGGTTGACCTCGCACGTGAGCGCCGACAGCCCCAGCCGACGCGCGTGCTGCTCGGCCGCGGCGTACAGGGCGCGCCCCGCGCCGCGCCCGTGCGCGTGCGGCGCGACCACGATCCGGTCCACGTACAGCGAGCCCGGCGCGTGCTCGGCGAACCAGCGGTAGTTCTCGCTCGCGTAGTCGGCCCCGGGGGCGAGGGCCAGGAGGAAGCCGAGCGGCGGGCCGCCCGGCGCGCCGGCGTCGTGGACGACGAGCGCTGCCGCGCAGGTCGGGACGTGCGCGGCGAGCCCGGCCGGGCCCAGCGCGTTCACGGCGGGCACCGCCGCGTCGTTGAGCGCAGCGAGCACCGCGAGGTCGCCGTCGTGCAGGTCCCTGACGGCGAGGCCCGCGGCATGATCGGGCGTTGCGGGCGTTGCGGGCGTTGCGGGCGTTGCGGGCGTGCGGGTGCCGGGGGACACCGCTCCGCCCGGCTCCCCGCTGCCCGGCGTGCTCAGATCGCGCACGAGTCGTCGACGCACGCGTGCGCCGACGGGTCGCCCGCGATCGTCTGCAGCGGGTTCGCCTCGCGCCACCCGGCCTCGAGCAGCTGGGTGAACACCTCGGCGGGTTGCGCGCCCGAGACCGCGTACCGGCGGTCGACGACGAAGAACGGCACGCCGGACACGCCCAGCTCGCGGGCCGCGGCGATGTCGGCCTCGACCGCGTCGGACTGCTCGTCGCCCGCGAGGAACAGCGCGACCGCCTCGTCGTCGTACCCGGCCGCGGCGAACCCGGCCTCGCGCGCGACGGCGACGAGCGAGGCGTCCACGCCGAGGTCCTCGCCGCGCTCGAAGTGCGCCGAGAACAGGACCTCGACGGTGCGCTCGGCCAGCGCCGGGCCGCCGACCGCACGCGCGAGGTGCGTGAGCCGGTGCGCGTCGTAGGAGTTGAACGCCAGGACGGTGTCGAAGTCGTAGCGCAGGCCCACCTCGGCGGCCACAGCCGTGACGTGCGCGAACATCTGCTGCACGCGCTCGGTGGACAGCCCCTTCATCTCCGCCAGGGCCTCGACCTCGGGGCGGCCCGGTCCGCGCGGCGTGTCGGGGGACAGCTGGTACGAGCGCCACACCACCTCGACGTGCTCGCGGTGCGGGAAGGCGGCCAGCGCGTCGGCGAAGCGCCGCTTGCCGATGAAGCACCACGGGCAGGCGATGTCGGACCACACCTCCACCGCGACGGTACGGACGGCGTTCAGGGTGGGGATGCTCACGGCAGCAGCAGGACCTTTCCGGTGGTGGCGCGCGACTCGAGCGCGCGGTGGGCGTCGGCAGCGGCCGACAAGGGGAAGCGGGCTCCGACGCGGACGTCGAGACGGCCGTCGGCGACGGCCCCGAACAGCTCGTTGGCGCGCCACTCGAGCTCGGAGCGGTCGGCCACGTAGTGACCGAGCGTCGGGCGGGTGAGGAACACCGAGCCCGCGGCGTTGAGCCGCTGCGGGTCGACGGGTGGCACGGGGCCGGACGACGCCCCGAAGAGGACGAGCATCCCGCGCCGCGCGAGGGACGCGAGCGACGCGTCGAACGTGTCGCGGCCGACCCCGTCGTACACCGCGTCGACCCCGCGCCCGTCGGTCAGCTCGCGGACGGCCGCGGGCAGCTCGGTGGTCACGTCGTGGAGCTCGCGGTAGCGGATGACCTCGGCGGCGCCCGCGGCGCGCGCGAGCGCCTCCTTCTCGACGCTGCCCACCGTCGCGATCACGCGGCCACCGCGCTGGGTCGCGAGCTGCGTGAGGAGCAGGCCGACGCCGCCGGCTGCGGCGTGCACGAGCACGGTCGTGCCGGGCTCGACGGGGAACGTGGAGCTGACGAGGTAGTGGGCGGTCATGCCCTGCAGCGGGAGCGCTGCGGCGATCTCGTCGTCGACGCCGTCAGGCACCGCGAGAAGCTCGCTCTCGGGGACGGCGGCGAGCTCGGCGTACGAACCGGGGCCCGCCGACCACGCGACCCGGTCACCGGGCGCGAACCGCGTGACGCGCTCACCGACCGCGACCACGGTCCCGGCCCCCTCCGACCCCGGCACGTGCGGGAACGGGACGGGGTACACCCCGGCGCGGCGGTAGGTGTCGATGAAGTTGACCCCGGCGGCGGCGACGCGCACGAGCGCGTCGTGCGGCCCGGGCGTGGGGTCGGGTCGGGTCACGACGGACAGGACCTCGGGTCCACCGGCCTGGGTGGCGACGACTGCATGCACGTCGTGGCGAACGTCGGGGCGGTCGAGTTTCATCCCGCTTCGAGCGACGACCACGGCCGCGCCCCGCGAATGTGTGTGCATTGATTCGCGCTGGCGTGTATGTTCATGCGCATGTCGTTCACAGTCGCGGTGGCGGGGGCCAGCGGGTACGCCGGAGGCGAGATGCTCCGGCTGCTGCTCGGCCACCCCGAGGCCGTCATCGGCGAGGTCACCGCGCACTCCAACGCGGGCAGCGCTCTCGGCGAGCACCAGCCGCACCTGCGACGGCTCGCGGACCGCATGCTGGCCCCGACGACCCCCGACGCGCTCGCGGGCCACGACGTCGTCGTGCTCGCACTGCCGCACGGAGCGAGCGGTGCCGTCGCGGCCGAGCTCGCCCGGCGTGACCCCGGCACGGTCGTCGTGGACCTGGGGGCCGACCACCGACTCGTGGACGCGGCCGACTGGGCCACCTACTACGGCAGCGAGCACGCCGGGACCTGGCCCTACGGACTGCCCGAGCTCCTGCACGAGGGCGAGACGGCAGCCGTCGGCCAGCGCGCACAGCTCGCGGGCGCCACGCGGATCGCCGTCCCCGGCTGCAACGTGACCGCCGTGACCCTCGGCCTGCAGCCGGGCGTCGCCGCGGGCGTCATCGAGCCGATCGACGTCGTGGCGATCCTCGCGAACGGCTACTCGGGTGCCGGCAAGAGCCTCAAGCCGCACCTGCTCGCCTCCGAGGGCCTCGGCATGGCGCAGCCGTACGCGGTCGGCGGCACGCACCGGCACATCCCCGAGATCGCCCAGAACCTGCGCGCCGCGGGCGCACCCGCCGTGACGATCTCGTTCACGCCCACGCTCGTGCCGATGTCGCGCGGCATCCTCGCGACCGCGACCGCGCGCCTCGTGCCCGGCACCGACCCCGCCGCGGTGCGCGCGGCCTGGGAGGAGGCGTACGCCGACGAGCCGTTCGTCCACCTCCTGCCCGCGGGCCAGTGGCCGACGACCGCCGCGACGCTCGGTGCGAACACGGCTCTCGTGCAGGTCGCGGTCGACGAGCGTGCGGGCCGCGTGGTGACGGTCACCGCGATCGACAACCTCGTCAAGGGCACCGCCGGCGGTGCGCTGCAGTCGCTCAACCTCGCGCTCGGGCTGCCCGAGACACTCGGCCTTCCCATGGACGGAGTCGCACCGTGACGCTCACCTCCCAGGACGCCGCCGAGCTCTCGCCCGGTGTCACGTTCCCCGCCGGGTTCCGCGCGAGCGGCACGACCGCGGGCCTCAAGGCGTCCGGTCGGCCCGACCTCGCGCTCGTCGTGAACGACGGCCCGCTGCAGGTCGGCGCGGCCGTGTTCACCTCGAACCGGGTCGTGGGCCACCCGGTCACCTGGTCGCGGCAGGCCGTCTCCGACGGAGTCGTGAGCGCGGTCGTCCTCAACTCCGGCGGCGCGAACGTGTGCACCGGCCCGGACGGCTTCCTCGACGTGCACCGCACGGCCGAGACGGTCGGTGCGGCGCTCGGGGTCTCGCCCGGCGACGTCGTCGTGTGCTCCACGGGCCTGATCGGGGAGCGCCTGCCGATCGACACGCTCCTGGCCGGCATCGGCCCGGCCCGCGACGCGCTGTCGAGCACGGGCGGGCCCGCGGCCGCGACCGCGATCATGACGACCGACACGGTCGCCAAGACCGCGGACATGACGATCGACGGCGACCTCGGCACCTGGCGCGTGGGCGGCATGGCCAAGGGTGCGGGCATGCTCGCCCCCGGCCTGGCCACGATGCTGTGCGTGATCACGACCGACGCGGTCGTGGACGCGGCTCTCGCGGATGCCGCGCTGCGCGCCGCGACGCGCGACACGTTCGACCGCGTCGACTCCGACGGCTGCATGTCGACGTCCGACACGGTGACGCTGCTGGCCTCGGGCGCGTCGGGAGTCACGCCCGACCCCGCTGGCTTCACCGCGGCGGTGACCGCGGTCGCGGCCCAGCTCGCGCGCCAGCTCGTCGCGGACGCCGAGGGTGCGACGCACGACATCGCGATCACCGTCACCGGGGCGTCGTCGCAGTCCGCCGGGCTCGCGGTCGCCCGCGCGGTCTCGCGCTCCAACCTGTTCAAGGCCGCCGTCTACGGCAACGACCCGAACTGGGGGCGCATCCTGGCGTCGGTCGGCACGGTTCCCGCCGAGGTCGCGCCGTTCGACCCGGACCAGCTGGACGTCACGATCAACGGCGTGATGATCTGTCGCGCGGGCGGCGCGCACGAGCCCCGCTCGAGCGTGGACCTGGCCGCGTCGCGCGACGTGCACGTCCTCATCGACCTGCACGCGGGCGAGGAGGTCGTGACGCTCTGGACCAACGACCTCACGCACGCCTACGTCTCCGAGAACAGCGAGTACTCGACGTGACCCAGCCCGACCCCACGCCCGCGGTCCCGGACGACTTCCACTTCGACACCCGTACGGACCTGCGCCCCGACCAGAAGGCCGAGGTCCTCATCCAGGCGCTGCCGTGGCTGCAGAAGTTCGCCGGGGCGCTCGTCGTCGTCAAGTACGGCGGCAACGCCATGATCGACGACGAGCTCAAGCGTGCGTTCGCGCAGGACATGGTGTTCCTGCGCCAGGTCGGCCTCAAGCCGGTCGTCGTGCACGGCGGTGGCCCGCAGATCAGCTCGATGCTGGACCGTCTGGGCATCGAGTCGGAGTTCCGCGGCGGCCTGCGCGTCACCACGCCCGAGGCGATGGACGTCGTGCGCATGGTCCTCACGGGCCAGGTGTCGCGCGAGCTCGTCGGGCTCCTCAACGCGCACGGCCCGCACGCCGTGGGCCTGTCCGGCGAGGACGGCGGTCTGTTCCAGGCCCGCCGTCGGCACGCTTTCGTCGACGGCGAGCCGGTCGACGTCGGCCTCGTCGGGGACGTCGTGAAGGTCAACCCGAGCGCCGTGCAGGACCTGCTCGACGCGGGCCGGATCCCCGTGGTCAGCACGGTCGCGCCCGACATCGACGACCCGACGCAAGTGCTCAACGTCAATGCCGACACGGCGGCGGCGGCGCTCGCGGTCGCGCTCGGTGCGCGCAAGCTCATCGTCCTGACCGACGTCGAGGGCCTCTACCTGAACTGGCCGGACCGCAGCTCGCTCGTGCGGCGCCTCAGCGCGAGCGACCTCGCGGAGGTCCTGCCGTCGCTCGACTCCGGCATGCGGCCGAAGATGGAGGCCTGCTGGCGCGCCGTGACGGGCGGGGTCGGTCGCGCGCACGTCATCGACGGTCGTGCGCCGCACTCGATCCTCGTCGAGGTGTTCACGTCCGACGGCATCGGCACGATGGTGCTGCCCGACGAGGAGCCCGCCGACGCCCCCTTCACGGCCCCGATCCCCGTCATCCACCCGGAGGTGTCCGCGTGAGCGAGCCGACGACCACGCCGGCCGCCGCGCCGGTGACCACCGCTGATCCCGCCGCGGCCCCCGCAGGGCCGACGACGCGGCGTGCGCTGCGACAGGCCGCGTCGACCGTCGACGGCATCCCGGTCGCCGTCGCCGAGGGCTCGGTCGCGCAGTGGACCGAGCGCTACACGCACGCGGTCATGGACACGTTCGGACCGCCGCAGCGCGTGCTCGTCCGCGGTGAGGGGCCGTACGTGTGGGACGCCGACGGCAACCGCTACCTCGACCTGCTCGGGGGGATCGCGGTCAACAGCCTCGGCCACGCGCACCCGACCCTGACGGCCGCGATCAGCGCGCAGCTGGGCACGCTCGGTCACGTCTCGAACTTCTTCGGCAGCCCCACGCAGATCGCGTTCGCCGAGCGCCTCATCGAGCTCGCGCAGGCGCCCGAGGGCTCGCGCGTCTTCCTCACCAACTCCGGCACGGAGGCCAACGAGGCGGCGTTCAAGCTCGCGCGCCGCACGGGCCGCACGCGGATCATCGCGCTCGAGGGCGCGTTCCACGGGCGCACGATGGGCGCGCTCGCGCTGACGCACAAGGCCGCGTACCGCGAGCCGTTCGAGCCGCTGCTGCCGGGCGTCGAGTGGGTACCGTTCGGCGACTCCCTCGCGCTCGAGGCCGCGCTCGCGCCGGGCGACGTGGCTGCGGTGTTCGTCGAGCCGCTGCAGGGGGAGGCGGGCGTGCTGCCGCTGCCCCCGGGCTACCTCGCGCGAGCCCGTGAGCTCACGGCGCGGCACGGGACGCTCCTGATCCTCGACGAGGTGCAGACCGGCATGGGACGCACGGGCGAGTGGTTCGCGCACCAGCTGCCGCACATCGGTGGGGGAGTCGTGCCGGACGCGGTGACGGTCGCCAAGGGGCTCGGCGGCGGTTTCCCGGTCGGCGCTCTCATCGCGTTCGGCGACACGGCCGCGACGCTGATCGGCCGCGGCCAGCACGGCACGACGTTCGGCGGGAACCCCGTGGCGTCGGCCGCGGGCCTCGCCACGATCGGCGTGATCGAGCGCGACGGCCTGCTGGCCCACGTGCGCGACGTCGGTGCGCGGCTGCGCGAGCGCGTCGCGGAGCTCGACAACCCGCTCGTCGACTCCGTGCGCGGCGAGGGCCTCCTCGTGGGCATCGGTCTGAGCTCGGCCGTGGCGCCCGCGGTCGCGTCGCGGGCGCTCGCCGCCGGCTTCGTCGTGAACCCCGTCAACCCGACGACGATCCGGCTCGCGCCGCCGTTCGTCGTGACGCACGAGCAGCTCGGCACGTTCGTCGACTTCCTCGCCGAGCTCGACCCTGCCGAGGTGGCCGCGTGACCCGCCACTTCCTGCGCGACGACGACCTGACGCCCGACGAGCAGGCGCAGGTCCTCGAGCTCGCGCTCGCGTTCTGCGACGACCGCTACATCCGCAAGCCGCTCGCCGGCCCGCGCGCGGTCGCGGTCATCTTCGACAAGCCGACGCTGCGCACCCAGGTGTCGTTCAGCACGGGGATCGCCGAGCTGGGCGGGTTCCCGCTCGTCGTCGACGGCAAGCTCGCCCAGATCGGCACGCGCGAGTCGATCGCGGACACCGCCCACGTGCTCGGCCGCCAGGTCGCGGCGATCGTGTGGCGCACGCACGAGCAGTCGCGCATCGAGGAGATGGCCGCGGTCGCGGGCGTCCCCGTGGTCAACGCGCTCACGGACGACTTCCACCCGTGCCAGATCCTGGCGGACCTCGCGACCGTGGCGCAGCATCGCGGCGGGGTCGCGGCGCTGCCGGGCCTGACGCTCGCGTTCGTCGGCGACGGCGCGAACAACATGGCGCACTCGTACCTGCTGGGCGGCGCGACCGCGGGCATGCACGTGCGGATCGGCTCGCCCGAGGGCTTCCGCCCGGACCCGGCCGTGGTGGCCGACGCCGAGCGGATCGCGGCGGCCACGGGCGGCTCGGTCGCCGTCGTGGGCTCGCTGGCCGAGGCCGTCTCGGGTGCGGACGTCGTCGCGACCGACACGTGGGTCTCGATGGGCCAGGAGTCCGACTCGCTGGACCGTGAGACGCCGTTCGTGCCGTTCCGGGTCGACGCGGCGGCGCTCGCGCTCGCGGCGCCCGGTGCGCACGTCCTGCACTGCCTGCCGGCGTACCGCGGCAAGGAGATCACCGCCGAGGTGATCGACGGCCCGCAGTCGATCGTGTGGGACGAGGCCGAGTTCCGGCTGCACGCCCAGAAGGCGCTCCTGACGTTCCTCCTCGAGGCCAGGTGAGCGTGATGACCCTCCCGGGCACGACGAACGGCGCGCCGCGCGCGACCGCGCCGCAGACCAAGGCGGCGCGCCAATCGCTGGTCGCCGCGCTGCTCACGCGCGAGGCGGTGCACTCGCAGCAGCAGCTCGCCGAGCTGCTGGGCGACGCGGGCGTCACGGTCACGCAGGCGACCCTCTCGCGCGACCTCGTCGAGCTCCAGGCGGTCAAGGTGCGTACCCCGTCGGGTGCGCTCGTGTACGCCGTGCCCGGGGAGGGCTCGGTGCGCACCCTGCCGACCGCGCCCGCGGCCGACGCCGAGCACCTCGCCGCGCGGCTCGAGCGGTTGTGCACCGAGCTGCTGCTGACCGCGGAGTCGTCGGGCAACCTCGTCGTGCTGCGCACCCCTCCGGGCGGCGCGCAGTACCTGGCCTCGGCGATCGACCACTCCGTCCTCCCCGCCGTGCTCGGCACGATCGCGGGGGACGACACGATCCTCGTCGTGTCGCGCGACCCCGACGGCGCCGCACTGGCGTCGCGGTTCCTCACCCTCGCGACCGGGACCTCGTAGGCCCGGCACGACCGCTCGACCCTCGTCCTCTCGCACCACCCGAACCCAGCTCGTAGAAAGTGACATCTCATGACTGAGCGCGTCGTCCTCGCGTACTCCGGCGGTCTGGACACCTCCGTCGGCATCGGTTGGATCGCCGAGGCCACCGGCGCCGAGGTCATCGCCGTGGCGGTCGACGTCGGCCAGGGCGGTGAGGACCTCAACGTCATCCGCCAGCGGGCGCTCGACTGCGGCGCGGTCGAGGCCTACGTGGCCGACGCCCGCGACGAGTTCGCCGAGGAGTACTGCATGCCGGCGCTGCAGGCCAACGGCCTGTACCTCGACCGCTACCCGCTGGTCTCGGCGCTGTCCCGTCCGGTGATCGTCAAGCACCTCGTGCGCGCCGCACGCCAGTTCGGCGCGACGACCGTCGCGCACGGCTGCACGGGCAAGGGCAACGACCAGGTGCGCTTCGAGGTCGGCATCACCTCGCTCGCCCCTGACCTGACCTGCCTCGCCCCGGTGCGCGACCTCGCGCTCACGCGCGACAAGGCGATCGAGTTCGCCGAGAAGCACAAGCTCCCGATCGCGACCACCAAGCACAACCCGTTCTCGATCGACCAGAACGTGTGGGGTCGCGCGGTCGAGACCGGCTTCCTCGAGGACATCTGGAACGGCCCGACGAAGGACGTCTACACCTACACCGACGACCCGACGTTCCCGCCGGTCGCCGACGAGGTCGTCATCACGTTCGAGCAGGGCGTCCCGGTCGCGCTCGACGGCGTGCCGGTCACGCCGCTGCAGGCGATCCAGGAGATGAACCGCCGCGCAGGCGCCCAGGGCGTCGGTCGGATCGACATCGTCGAGGACCGCCTGGTCGGCATCAAGTCGCGCGAGGTCTACGAGGCGCCGGGCGCGATCGCGCTCATCGCCGCGCACCAGGAGCTCGAGAACGTGACGATCGAGCGCGAGCAGGCGCGCTTCAAGCGCCAGGTCGAGCAGCGCTGGACCGAGCTGGTGTACGACGGCCAGTGGTTCAGCCCGCTCAAGCGCTCGCTCGACACGTTCATCGCGGACACGCAGCGCTACGTCTCGGGCGACATCCGGCTCGTCCTGCACGGCGGGCGCGCCACGGTCAGCGGCCGCCGCTCGGACTCGTCGCTGTACGACTTCAACCTCGCCACGTACGACACGGGCGACACGTTCGACCAGGCGTCGGCGAAGGGCTTCATCGAGATCTACGGCCTGTCGAGCAAGCTCGCCGCCGCGCGCGACGTGCGGTTCGGCAACGGTGTGGACCTCGGCACGCAGGGCGGTATCGATGCCTGAGTCGCCAGCGGCCGGTCAGCCGGACGCGCCGCTCGCCCTGTGGGGCGGCCGGTTCGCGTCCGGCCCGGCCGCGGCCCTGGCCGAGCTGTCGCGCTCGACCCAGTTCGACTGGCGCCTCGCGGACGTCGACATCTCGGGCTCGGTCGCGCACGCGCACGTCCTGCACGGGGCGGGTCTGCTGTCCGACGACGAGGTCGCCGGCATGGTCGACGCGCTCGAGCGGCTGCGGACCGACGTGGCGTCGGGTGCGTTCGGCCCCACGCCGGACGACGAGGACGTGCACACCGCGCTCGAGCGCGGTCTGATCGAGCGGGCCGGCGCGGACCTGGGCGGCAAGCTGCGCGCGGGTCGCTCGCGCAACGACCAGATCGCGACGCTCGTGCGCATGTACCTGCGCCGCGAGGCACGCGCGATCGCCGGGCTGGTGCTCGACGTGGTCGACGCGCTCACCGCGCAGGCGACCGCCGCGGGGGACGCGCCCATGCCGGGCCGCACCCACCTGCAGCACGCCCAGCCGGTGCTGCTCGCGCACAGCCTGCTCGCGCACGCATGGCCGCTGCTGCGCGACGTCGAGCGCTACGTCGACTGGGACCGGCGCGCCGCGGTCTCGCCGTACGGCTCGGGTGCGCTCGCCGGCTCGTCGCTGGGCCTGGACCCGGCGGCGGTCGCCGCCGAGCTCGGCTTCGACGCGCCGGTCGAGAACTCGATCGACGGCACGGCCTCGCGTGACGTGGTCGCCGAGTTCGCGTTCGTCTCGGCGATGCTCGCGGTCGACCTGTCGCGGCTCGCGGAGGAGATCATCCTGTGGGCCACCAAGGAGTTCGGCTTCGTGCGGCTGCACGACTCGTTCTCGACCGGGTCGAGCATCATGCCGCAGAAGAAGAACCCGGACATCGCCGAGCTCGCGCGCGGCAAGGCGGGCCGGCTCGTCGGTGACCTCACGGGCCTGCTGACGACGCTCAAGGGGCTGCCGCTCGCCTACAACCGCGACCTGCAGGAGGACAAGGAGCCGGTCTTCGACCAGGTCGACCAGCTCACGGTCCTGCTGCCGGCGTTCGCCGGCATGGTCGCGACGCTCACGTTCGACACGGACCGCCTCGCCTCACTGGCGCCGCAGGGCTTCTCGCTCGCGACGGACATCGCCGAGTGGCTGGTGCGCGAGGGCGTCCCGTTCCGGGTCGCGCACGAGGTCGCGGGGGAGTGCGTGCGCGCGTGCGAGGCGCACGAGCCCGCGATCGAGCTGTGGGAGCTGACCGACGACGAGCTCGCCGCGATCTCGCCGCACCTGACGCCCGCGGTGCGCGAGGTGCTCTCGGTCGAGGGGTCGCTCGCGTCGCGCTCCGCGTACGGCGGGACCGCCCCGGTGCGGGTCGCCGAGCAGCTCGGGCGCGCGCAGGGTCGCGCGGCGGAGCTGCGCGGCTGGGCGTCCTGACGGCCCGCATGTCCGCTCCGTCCGACGAGGGCGCGCTCACGACGATCGTCGAGCGCGCCCTCGCGGCGTCCCCACGGCTCGGTCCCGTGCGCGCCGTCTGCCTCGACGGCCCCGCCGGCTCGGGCAAGACGACGGCCGCAGCGGGTGTGCTCGAGGCGGCCTCCGCACGCGGGACGCGCGCGGTCGTCGTGCACCTCGACGACCTGTACGAGGGCTGGTCCGGGCTCGAGGGCTCGTTGTGGCCGCGCCTGTCCGCGCAGGTGCTCGAGCCCCTGCGCCGCGGTCTGCCCGGCAGGTTCCAGCGCTACGACTGGGCCACGGGCGCCTTCGCGGACTGGATCGACGTGCCCGTCCCCGAGCTGCTCGTGCTCGAGGGCTGCGGCTCGGCGCGCCGCGAGTGCGACGCGTGGGCGGTCGTGCGCGTCTGGGTCGAGGCTCCCGACGAGCTGCGTCTCGCCCGTGGTCTGGCACGGGACGGCGTGGCCGCGCGCGAGCAGTGGCTGCGGTGGATGGACGACGAGCGCGCGCACTTCGCGCGGGAGAGCAGTCGTGAACGGGCCGACATCCGCCTGGACGAGTTTGGCAGGATGACCCCGTGACGCCCTTCGCCGACGCCCCGAGCGCTCCCGAGCCCGCGGGCTCGTCGGCGCCCGGCGCGCTGCCGGGGTCCGGGTCCCGGGTCGACGTCCCGGGCAACCCCACCGAGGGCGCTCGGACGGGGACCACCGCCGATGGACGAGCGGACGGACGCGATGCGCCCCGACCCCCGCACGTCGCGGACCCGCGCCGGTTCGTCGCGGTCCCGGCCCGCAGCTGGTACGCGCGGGACGTGCACGCGGTCGCCAAGGACCTGCTCGGCGCGTTCGTCACGACGAGCACGCCGGACGGCACCGTCACGATCCGCCTCACGGAGGTCGAGGCCTACGCGGGTGCGCTGGACCCGGGCTCGCACGCGTTCCGCGGGCGCACCGCACGCAACGCGGTGATGTTCGCCGAGCCGGGCCGTCTGTACGTGTACCGCCACCTCGGTCTGCACCACTGCGTGAACGTCGTCGCCGAGCCCACCGGTCAGCCCGCGGCGGTCCTGCTGCGCGCCGGCGAGGTCGTCGACGGGGCCGAGCTGGCCTGGCGTCGCCGCGAGGCGGTCGGGGTCGTCGACTCCGAGCGGCAGCTCGCGCGCGGCCCGGCCCGGCTCGCCGTGTGCCTGGGCATCGACCGCGCGTGGAACGGCGCGGACCTCACCGAGGCGGGCGGACGCGTGGTGGTGCACCGACGCGAGGCGCCCACGCACACGACGCACGCGAGCGGTCCGCGCGTCGGCGTCTCGGGCCCCGGCGGCGACTCGACGCGCCACCCGTGGCGCTACTGGATCACCGGTGAGCGCACCGTGTCCGCCTACCGTCCCGCCTACCGGTCGGCCACTCGGGCCGCGGCCTCGTCGGACGGCTATCGGACGCCGGCGTCGGAAGACGCCCCGTGACGGGGCGACGGCGTCGGCCGCACGCGCCTCGACCTGACGGGTCCCGACCACACGCAGAACCGCGCTGACCTCACGCCGTGCCTCGAGCGCGGCCCTTCGACCGGAGACCGAACGTGACGCACATCCTCGACGAGCTCGCCTGGCGCGGGCTCATCGCCCACACCACCGACACCGACGCGCTGCGCGACGCGCTGTCCGCAGGGCCGGTGACGCTGTACTGCGGCTTCGACCCCACGGCACCGAGCCTGCACATCGGCAACCTCGTCCAGATCCTCACGGTCCGCAGGCTGCAGGACGCCGGCCACCGCCCGATCGCGCTCGTCGGCGGCGCCACGGGCCTGATCGGCGACCCGAAGATGACGGGGGAGCGCACCCTGAACTCGCGCGACGTCGTCGCCGGCTGGGTCGAGCGGATCCGGGGTCAGATCGCTCCGCTCCTGCGGTTCGACGGTGAGAACGCCGCGACGATGGTGAACAACCTCGACTGGACGGCACCGATGTCCGCGATCGACTTCCTGCGCGACGTCGGTCAGCACTTCCGGCTCGGCACGATGATCGCGAAGGACACCGTCGCGCGCCGCCTGGCCAGCGACCAGGGGATCTCGTTCACGGAGTTCAGCTACCAGGTGCTCCAGGGGATGGACTACCTCGAGCTCTTCCGCCGGCACGGCGTCACGCTGCAGACGGGCGGCTCCGACCAGTGGGGCAACCTGCTGTCGGGCGTCGAGCTGATCCGCAAGGTCGAGGGCACCGGTGTCCACGCGCTGACGACGCCGCTGATCACCAAGGCCGACGGCACGAAGTTCGGCAAGACCGAGTCCGGGACCGTCTGGCTCGACCCGCAGATGACGACGCCGTACGCCTTCTACCAGTTCTGGCTCAACGCGGACGACGCCGACGTGCTTGGCTACCTCAAGGTCTTCACGTTCCGCTCGCGTGAGCAGATCGAGGAGCTGGCGGACGCCGTGGCGACGCGGCCGGCCGCGCGTGAGGCGCAGCGCACCCTCGCGTACGACGTGACCGCCCTGGTGCACGGGGCGCAGGCGGCGGACGCGGTGGTCGCCGCGTCCCAGGCGCTGTTCGGCCGCGGCGCGCTGGGCGATCTCGATCAGGCGACGCTCGGCGCGGCTGTCGCCGAGCTCCCGACCGCGGGCGGCGCCCCGGGCGACCTCGTCGTCGACCTGCTCGCCGCGACCGGTGTCGTCAAGAGCAAGTCCGAGGCCCGCCGCGCGATCGCCGAGGGCGGCGCCTCGATCAACAACGTCCGCGTCCCCGACGAGGACGCAACCCTTGCGCCCGAGGACCTGCTGCACGGTCGGTGGGCCGTGCTCCGCCGCGGCAAGCGCACGCTCGCGGTGGTCGACACCCATCGCTGACCGACCCGCTGGCCTGACGGCCACTGCTCGCGCGACGCCCACCCGGCCGCGCCGCACCCCGACGGGGCTCGCGGCGCGGCCGTCGTCGTACCCCTCCGGCCCGTGGACGCAGCGAACCGGGACGAAACGGCGGATGCCGTGGGCACAGCGGCCGGGGCCGGCCCTTCCAGACGGCATCTGCGCAGGTCAGCGCGCCGAACGAGCCAGGTGAGCGGCGTCACCACGTCGCGGATTTGCCCTCGGCGCCACGGGCTGCGTAATGTTCTCGATGTCGCCCGGCAGGGAGGAACGGACACGGAGCCGGATCCGCAAGGATCCAGGCGGTGGACGGTCCCGCAGGCGGCCAACCCCGATCAGATCGCAGGTGCTTCGTGCGCCTCTGGTACGGTCGGGCGCCCAGGATCCTGGAGGAAGAGCCGCTCGCAAGGGTGGTTCCGAAGAGCCGGGGGATCGGGTACAGTAGACAGGCCCCAAGCGCCGAGGCGCGAAGGGAAAGCGAACAAGCCTCTTGCTCAGGATCGGAAGATCCTGCGGGGATGCGCGTCTGTTCCTTGAGAACTCAACAGTGTGCCAAGTAGTCGATGCCATATGGCTCGCTCCGATGTGTCGGGGTGGGCGCAATGGTTGAGATTGGGATCCTGCTGTCCACCCCGTGGGTGGTGG